>QFCE01000895.1_pt1 | contig 431462 bp, 451 predicted proteins | sample 5346091 | NCBI WGS metagenome assembly QFCE01 (sample SAMN09062252, study PRJNA434731) | Human gut metagenome, whole genome shotgun sequencing project. | isolation source: stool timepoint A chromium assembly | host: Homo sapiens | collected 2015 | reverse complement strand
GATAAGACATTAACGGTAGGAGATACATTTGATCCATTGAAAGATGTAACAGCAACAGATAAAGAAGATGGAGATCTAACAAAAGAAATCGAGATCTTGAAGAATGAAGTTAATACAAGTAAAGCAGGAGTATATGAAGTTACTTATAAAGTAACGGATAGCAAAGGTGCTTCAAGTATTAAGACAATCTATGTAACAGTTAATCCGAAGATGGAAGAATTGAATCGTATTCCAACAATTAGTGCAAGTGATAAGACATTAACGGTAGGAGATACATTTGATCCATTGAAAGATGTAACAGCAACAGATAAAGAAGATGGAGATCTAACAAAAGAAATCGAGATCTTGAAGAATGAAGTTAATACAAGTAAAGCAGGAGTATATGAAGTTACTTATAAAGTAACGGATAGCAAGGGTGCTTCAAGTATTAAGACGATTAAAGTTACTGTTATAGAAAAGAATATACCGATAATACCAAATGAACCAGATAAACCAAGTAAGCCGGATACGAACAAACCGGAAGATAATGGAAGCGTTGGAACAGGCGATAAAACAAATGGAGTCTTTTGGACAATGCTATCCATCATTTGTGGTATTAGTGTTATTGGTGTGTATCGTAAAAAGCGTGAAATAAATCAATAGCGACATTAGCGATATAGTAAGTATTGTTTTTTCGCAAAAATAACATAACATAGATAAGGTATACATATCAAAAAGGTCATCCAATCCATGAGGAAATGATGACTTTTTTAATGCTCCCTACTAAAGTTAAAGGGAAATTAAAGCCCCCCTTTTACTGTTATAGGTGGGAATCATACCCCTAAAAAAGTTAAAGAGCCAGAAAATCTTGAGTATTTCTTATTTTTTATGTCGTTTTCTGCTTTGTGAAGAAGGAACAGAGAGAGCGCGTATAAAGTTTTGAGTGTAGGCATACCATGAACTAGGTGATATAATGAGTAAACGCTGTAAAATAATCGTTAATTCCATAATTGTTTTTGTACTTTTATTGATAGTTGGGATTATCGTTAAATTTGTGTTTTTTAGTGGTAGCTTTACACCGCTGTTAAAGCTGAATGGAGATAAGCAGATGGTAATTGATGTGCATCAGGAATTTGAAGATCCGTTTGTCAAAGCCCGTTATCATTTAAAGGATATATCTGATGAGGTGGAGGTTCTTGGCCAAGTAGATTGTGAAAAGATCGGAACGTATCAACTTGTTTATCGTTTAAAGGAGCATGATAAGGAGGTTGTACGAGAGGTAAAGGTGGTAGATCGCACAGCACCTAAACTCATGTTAAAGGGAGCAAGTCATGTGCGTGTTTTTCTTGGTGGAAAATATCAAGAATCCGGCTATGCGGCTAGCGATGATGTCGATGGGGATTTAAGTGATGAGGTACGGGTGGAAAGCCATGTGAATATGAATAAAAAGGGAATTTATAAGATTCATTATTATGTCAAGGATCACAGTGGGAATGGAAGTAAGCGAACGCGAAGTGTAGAGGTGTGCGAGGATCCGACCTCATTGAAGCTGCATTATAATTATGACACCTATGACAATACGATGGAGGAATGGTGGTTTCATAAAAGTGAGAAGCATGAACGAAACAAAGGCGCGAAGTCGGCTGCATATTTGAAAAAGTTCGATACCTATTATCAGGGACCTGATGAAAAAGTGATTTATCTAACCTTTGATGAGGGTGGAAATGAGGTTACCTATAGTAAGGAAATTGCGGAAATTTTGAAAAAGCACGATGTGCAAGCTACCTATTTTTTTACCTTGAATTATCTTCGTGATGAAGCAGATTTTGTGAAGGAATTAGTTGCTAATGGCAATTTGATTGGGAATCATACATGGCATCATTATGATATGACTACATTGGCTAATGCACATAGTGTGGATAAGTTTGTGAAGGAGATTACCGAAACCGAAAAGATGTATATGGAGATTACCGGAGAAGAAATGCCTAAGATCTTCCGTTTTCCGCGTGGTGGGGGCAGTGAACGTACCATGAAGATGGTACAGGATTTAGGATACCGCAATTATTATTGGAGTCATGCTTTTTATGATTATGGCGATGATGTAAGTAAGGAAGAAGCTTTGCGGACGATGATGGAGCATTATCATAATGGAGCGATTTATTTGCTTCACCCAAGCAATCGAGGAAATTATGAGGCAATCGAAAGCTTTATTGTTGCTATGAAGGATCTAGGATATCGCTTTGAAACCTTAGATGCGATTGGAAAGGATTCGCAAGAGCCTTAAAAGCTGTTATAATAATCTATGGTGATTGAATTTGAAGAAGTATGGGTATTTGAGCTTGTGTATTGTCTGTATGACAGCTATTTTCTTATTTTCTGCGCAAAATGGTGATACTTCGAACAATACGAGCAATTTTGTTATTACACTACTGGAACAGCTGTTTCATTTGGATATTGAGAAGTTGTCTCCATCGTTGTTGGAAATGCTTAGCTTTGTTGTGCGTAAGTGCGCACATATGAGTGAATATGCACTGCTTTGTATCTTATGGGTTTTGTATATGAAGGAAGCGCACTTTACGAAGGCGTATATGCTTGCTTATGGACTTACGGTCATCTATGCTGTCAGTGATGAAATTCATCAAGCCTTTGTACCGGGAAGAAGTGCACAGCTAAGTGATGTTTGTATTGATGCCTGTGGTGCGGCAATCGGTTTACTGATGATATGTTTGTGGTGTCGATGGAGGCAGCGTAAATATCAAACAAGAGCAGAAAACAGTGATCATTTCTAGTGTTCTAACGTGTGAAACGGACGTTTTTCATATTTGATAAAAGCGTCGATTCCGTAAGAAAAATTGACTTTCCCAAGGATCTTGCATATAATAAAGCCGATCCGACAGGATAGAAAAGAGGGTATTATGAAAAAACTGGTTATGGTTTTTATGGTTGGTGCAATGCTTTTAACAGCATGCGGCAAGGAGGAACCTAAGGTAGATCAAAATACAGGAAAGCAGCAGCTTGTTGTTGCCATGGATATGAACAGCGCACCGTATAGCTATGAGTCTGCTACACAAAGTGATGATACCATAGCTTATGGAAAATCCGGCTATGCAAAGGGATATGATGTATGGCTTGCTAGAGATTTGGCTGCTGATTTAAAGCGTGAACTGGTGATTAAAAAAAATGGACACCAAGGAATTTGAAACGGCCTTAGATGAGGGTCGTGTGGATTTGGTAATGGGTGCTTTATTTGACAATAGTGAAGAAGATGATCTTGTGTATTCCGATGTATATTTTGAAAGTGGAATCTGTTTGCTTACACGTAAGGACGATAAAAGCAGCAGCTATAGTAAGCTTTCACAATTTAAGAAGGCAAAGGTTGCTTCTTTAGGTGGAACTTTTTTCGATAGTGCAATCGAACAAATCAAAGGCGTAAAACATGAAGATGCTCGTGATAGCTATGCACAATTGATTGCCGATCTGAAGGCAAAGAAGCTAGATGCGTTTGTGGCAGAGAGCAAGATTGCCGAACAAATCGTAAAACAGAATTCGGATCTTGCGATCGTTTCTTTTGCCCCTAAGCAAGGCTTTCAAAGTGGCAAGGGTGTCGTGATTGGTAGCGATGATGAAGAATTGATGGAAAAGGTCAATCGTTTTATCAAGAAACAAAAGGCAGAGGTACGTAGTGAAAATATGCAAAAAGCAAGTGCTGTGGTACCGTCATTTGTGCCAGAAGAAACAAACGAAAAATAAGAAGGAGTAGGAAAGCAGGCGTAAGTCTGCTTTTTATAGAAGAATATGATTGATTATAAGGAATTGTATGATTGTCTGTTTCATGTTAGTAAACAGGCAGGAGAGCTGGCATTAAAGCTACAAAATGGGATTGTGAATGAGGGAAAGCAGGTAGAGGCAATCATCGGTGAGGATTTGCGTCATAAAGCGATGCGTGAGGCGAAAACAAAGGCAGATGAAATGGTACAGGAGCTTTTTTTAGCAGCCTTGAAAGAAAAATACGGAACCCTTTTATCCTTAGATGTCGAGGAAGAAACAGAGCTGGTAAAGGCCTTTTCCAATACCTCGTACGATATAAGCTTTATCTTAGATCCAATTGATGGAACTTTGGAATACTTGGAGCAAAAGGACAGCTATTCTATATGCAGTGCTATTATTTCACAAGGTGATGTAAAGCTGGCAATCGTTTATTTTCCTGCTAAAGACGTACTTTATGGGTATTGTGAGGGAATGCCTCCTAAAGAATATCACAGGGTAATGGATATGCAGCCGTGTATGGGGGAAGAATTGTGTGGAAAACGTCAGGAGCATGCACCATTTACGGTGTATAAGAATGCAAGATTGTCCGAGCAATATATCGAAAAGCTTCATGAAAAGGGATATATAGTGCTTGATGATCAAGAGGAGGAGCGAAATTGTCCACAGGTATTGCTGGAATGCTTGTATGGAAGGGCGCTTGCGTGTTTTTGTGATACAAGAAATATACGGGATATATTATTAGGGGCGATCCTATCCAAGACGATGCATGGGGGAGCATATGATTATAGTGGGAATAGGCTTATATGGCAGTCCTTTGGCCGCCAAAAAGAGGCGGTTTTCAGTATTTACCCCAAGGAATTGCTGTTTCCGCTGTGATGTGTACGTATATACATATTAGAAAAGTTTACTATGTTTTGTAGTAATTACAAAGCTGGATATTGTTACCTTCGTATTAGTAATAGTAAAAGCATGAGGAGGTAAGAATATGCATACGTATGAATCAGATGAAGAAAAGATGCTTCAAACATTGAAACAGGAAATGGAGTTTTTGCGTTATTATTGCGCGAATATGCGCTTAAAGAGCTTACTGCGAGAGAAGGGTGAAGCATTGCAGGTAGAAGATGATATCATGGATTATTTACATTATTCCAAAAGTGTTATTTCTTTGAAAAGGCATCAGGGAAAGGAAGAGAATTACGTTTTATCGGCAATGGATAAAATGCAGAAACATAAGGAGTATTTGCAAAGCCGCGATGAACGAGCATATATACTTTTGGGAGGAATTGCACAGCTTAAGGAACAAGAAGCACAGCTACTGCTTGACGTGTATGTGCGTCAGTACGATAAGAAAAAAATATTGCAGCGCTTAGGCGGTGTTGTGGAAAGTACATATCATCGTCGCTTAAAGAAAGCTCTGTTGCATCTTGCTTTGGTTTTGAAGGAATGCCTTACAAATGCGTAAGGTAGGACAGAAAGACTTATAAAGCAAAGGGAAGTATGCTATAATGGAAAAAATAAGAGGAGGCTGTTAATGTGAAAAAGATATCAATCAATATGCTGTCAAGTGCGGATAAGGTAGCTGGCCAGGGGGTAGGAAGCGCCTATCTGGAACAGGTGAAGTTGGTACGTGAGGGTGGTGCCGATCTTTTTGATGTTTATATCAATTCGAGAAAAAAATGTGATATCGTTCATTGTCATACGATTGATCCTATCAATTTTATACGTATGAAAAAGGGCAAACATGTAAATGTGTGCTATGTGCATTTTTTACCGGATACGTTAAATGGCAGTATTCAGCTTCCAAAATTGGCTTTTTCGCTTTTTAAGCGTTATGTTGTGCGCTTTTATAAAACAGCAGATTACTTGGTGGTAGTAAATCCGATGTTTATGAATGAGCTTGAGGTTTATGGGATACCACGTGAAAAGATGGTATATATTCCCAACTATGTATCCAAACAGGATTTTTATAAGAAGTCGCAATCCGAGCGGGCAGCTTTACGTAAAAAATATGAAATTGACGAAGCTGCTTTTGTCGTAATCGGAGTCGGACAGGTACAGATGCGTAAGGGTGTGCTTGATTTTATTGAGGTCGCTAAACAGCTTCCCGATATTCAATTTGTTTGGTGCGGAGGTTTTTCCTTCGGAAAAATTACCGATGGTTATGAAGAATTGAAAAAGGTGGTAGAAAATCCACCTGCTAATGTAAAGTTTTTAGGGATCATACCACGAGAAGAAATGAATGATCTATACAATGTTTCCGATGTATTGTTTATGCCCTCTTATAATGAGCTGTTTCCGATGGCAATTTTAGAGTCGGTCAATCTCCATGTTCCTCTTGTACTGCGAGATTTAGATTTGTATCGGGATATCTTGTTTGAAAAATATGAACGGGCAAATGACAATGCAGGCTTTGTCCAAGCGATAAAACGTTTGTATGAGGAGCCGCAGGCTTATGAAGCCAAAGCTTTGCGAAGTAAGGAAATCAGTGAATATTATTGTAAGGAAAATGTCTTAAAGATTTGGCGTGAATTTTATAGTGGGATTTATAAGCACTTTGTGAATAAGGGGTAGCAACCCTTTTTTACTTTTGAAAAGGTTACACTATTGTCATGTAAATCGCAAAGGGAGTGTGCTATAATAAACATGTTCGAATGTGCGTCTTTAGCACATACAGGTGGTATTCTATGAAACAATCAATGCGTAGCTATATTTTAAATTTTATAATTATCTTAGGGTTCACAGCTGCAGTTCTTTGGTTTGCGTTAAAAGACAACTTTCATTCCATAATGGAGCTGATTGGAAACATTCCTTTTTTATGGCTTATTGTCATTCTTGGTTGGGGGATCGTCTATGCCGGGGTAATTGGACTTATTTTGACGGTATTGACACGGCGGTATCACAAGCAATATACCTTTTTGCAAGGATTTCAAAATGCGTTGGTGGGATATTTCTTTTCCGGTATTACACCGAGTGCAACCGGAGGACAGTTTGCGCAGGCTTATATTTTTAAAAAACAAGGTATCAAGCTGACAGAGGGTGCTTCTATTTTATGGGCGGATTTTATTATTTATCAAACCGTGATGATGGTTTATGTAACGGTGCTGTTTTTGATGCGCAGTGCTTATTATATGGAAATCGTCGGTACATGGTTTTGGGCGATTATCGTCGGTTATCTTGTCAATGTAGGGGTTATCGCTTTGTTATGGACGATGGCTTTATTTCCTAAGCTTTATGTGTGGCTTTCTCAGCGTATGGTTTCTTTATTAGCAAAATTGCATCTTGTAAAGGATAAGGAAAAAACTTTGTCAAGCTGGAAGCTGCAGGTCGAGGGGTTTACCAATGAAATTAAGCAGATACGCCACGAGCATCGCTTAATTGTGAAAGCTGTTTTGTTAAATGTTTTACGTATGACGATTCAGCTCACGTTGCCTTTTGTGATTGCCCGCTCCCTGGGATTGCCACTTGGTTGGGATAAGCTGATCGATTCTATGGCACTAGCAAGTTTTGTTTTGATGGTCAATGCTTTTTTTCCTGTTCCGGGAGCAAGCGGAGGAACGGAATTTGCCTTTACCCAGCTATATATCTTTTTGGTGGGACCGGGAGCTGCGGCGAGCAGTATCATGATATTGTGGCGTTTTTCCACCTACCATATTGTTTTGATTGCCGGAGCCTTCGTATTTTTGTATTTGAAGCATCGCTATGATAATGAAAAGTATAAAAAGCAAGCAATAATAGAGGAGGTTACTTCATGAGGATTGGATTATTTACAGATACGTATCTACCGGATATCAACGGTGTGGTATCCTCTGTGGTTACATTGCAAAAAGAATTGGAAAAGCACGGACATGAGGTGTTTGTGATTGCCAATCATAAAGCACTTACCAGTAAATGGGACGGAAATGTTTTGCGTTTGCCCGGCTTGGAATTAAAGTGGCTATATGGCTACAAGCTTTCTACCCCATTTCATCAAAGTGCCAAGGAAGAAATACGAAAACTGAAATTGGATATTATTCATGTGCATACGGAATTCGGTGTTGGAATGTTCGGACGTATTGTTGCCAAATATTTGAATATTCCGGTTGTATCTACTTATCATACGATGTATGAGGATTACACTCATTATTTGATTCCTTTTGAGAATGAAGAGGTTGATCGTGTAGGCCGCAGAATTGTGGGGAGTGTTTCACGTGTGTTTGCGGAAAATGTGCAGGCAATGATTGCTCCGAGCGAAAAGACGAAGGAAACTTTGTTAAAATACGGAGTAACAACTCCGATCTATATTATTCCAACCGGTTTAAGCTTTGAAAAATTTAATGTTGAGAATATTGATGCTGAAAGGGTTTGTCAGATTCGTCAAAGCTATGGTATCAAGGAAGATGAAAAGCTCGTTGTTTATGTTGGACGAATTGCACAGGAAAAAAGTATTGAAATACCTATCGAAGGGTTTCGCTATGTAAAAAATCCTAAGATTAAGATGATGATTGTCGGTGGCGGACCGCAGCTTGAGGAGCTGAAAGAGCTGGCAAGAAGCTATCGGCTGCAAGAGCGTATTATTTTTACGGACAAAGTGGAAAACGATGAGGTTCCATATTACTATGCTTGTGCGGATTGCTTTGTATCTGCCAGTTTGACAGAAACACAGGGCATGACCTTTATCGAAGCATTGGCTTGCGGCTTACCGGTGTTCGCTCGTCCCGATGAGGTGCTTGAGGATTTGGTCTTTGAAAATGAAAGTGGCTTTCTTTTTGATACTGGAAAAGAATTTGCACAAAAGCTGGAGGATTATATGGGACGCGCTAAAGAGGAACAAGAGCGCTTGCATATACGTGCCAAAGAATGCGTGAAGAAATATGATGCCGATGTTTTTTATTCTAAGGTGCTTTCGGTCTATTTTCAGGTGTTGGACGATTTTCAAGATGCTTATGAAGTAACGAAGGTCAAAATGCTTGATGATTATGTACGCATCTATGTTATGAATGATAAAGAGGACGAGCCAAAGAAGCTGATGATTGATTTAGAGGATTATTTCTTGTATAAGATTCGTTTGCATACGATGTTAGATCGTCATACAGTACAAGAATTCGAACAAAAGGAAGCCTATCTTAATGCCTATCGCAATGCCATTCGGCGCTTGCGTATGCGTGATTATACGCGTAAGGAAATGGAACAGGTGCTTGCAAAGCTTCCTGGTATGAGTGATGCATCGGTACAGAAGATGCTAAATGAATTGGAACAAAAGGGATATATCAATGATGCTTTGTATATGGCGAATAAGATTGAAAAAATGCAATATTCTTTAAGTGGAAAAGGGAGAATTCGTAAAACGTTGATCAATAAAGGAATTCCGAAGGAAGCGGTTGATGAGGCATTAGCGGACTTCAAAGATGAGGAAGAACGTGAAAAGGCATTGAAAATGGCAGAAAAGCTGCGGGAAAGCTTAAAGGGAAAATCCGCTGCGATGAAAACACAGGCGATAATTCGAAAGCTGATTTCGTATGGCTTTGATAACGATATTGCCAAGGCGACGGCGGGTATTCTTAACTTTGATGCGGAAGATGATCACGAAGCACTTGAAAAAACGATTCAAAAAGCAATTCGCGGCAATCAGCGAAAATATCAAGGTAAGGAATTAAAAGAACGGGTATATGTATATTGTATGCGAAAGGGCTTCGCATCAAGTGAAATACGAGCGATATTAGAGGAAATGGAGTGGGAAGAGCTACATGAAAATTAAAGAATTACAAGATGGGTTTAAAGGAAGCGTGCGTGTCCTTTTAACCAATGTGAATCGAGGAGTAACGAACAAAGGAGCACCGTATTTATCCTTTATGCTTCAAGATGACAGTGGTGTGTTGGACGCAAAGTATTGGAATGTCAGTGAGGAAGCCTTGCATAGCTTTGAAGCAGGACAGATCGTTGATGTTTACGGAGATGTAATCACACATCAAAAGCAACTGCAATTTCGAGTGAATAAAGCGACCTTGGTAGAGGGCGAAGAAAGTATGATATTGGACTATGTTCCAGCCGGTCCTTATACACAGGAAGAATTGAAGGAAGGTATTTACGGTTATATTGACAGCTTTGAGAATTCGATTTTAAAGGATATTGTGCAAGCGGTCATGAAGCGACATGAGCAGGATTTCTTTGTGTATCCGGCAGCTATGCGCAATCATCATGATTTTGTCGGTGGTTTAGCTACGCATGTGTTAGGTATGCTGCAAATGGGAGAGAGCGTATGCAGGCAATATGAGAATTTGCACAGAGATTTGTTGTTGGCAGGAATTTTATTACATGATGTAGGAAAGCTTGTTGAATTGAGCGGAGCGATTGTTACAGAATATACGATGCAAGGTAAACTTTTGGGGCATATTTCTATTATGCAAGCAGAAATCGATCAAATTGCCACAGAAATAGGTGTTGCGGAAAGTGAGGAGGCTATTTTACTTCGTCATATGGTCTTATCTCATCATGGTGTGTACGAATATGGCTCACCGGTACTGCCGATGATTCCGGAGGCGGAGGTACTCTACCTATTGGATAATTTAGATGCACGTATGCATACGATGAAAAAAGCGTTGGCTAATATCGCAGATGGTGAATTTTCACAGCGTGTATTTGCTTTGGAAAACCGTATGCTATATAAAAGTAAGTTAGGGAAGTAGCGAAAATGCACTTCCTTTCTTTATGACAAAGTGAAAATAAGAGGATAAAAGAATACATTTTAGAGATTTCGTGATATAGTAATATACGAAAAAATGAGGTGATATTGTGAAGGTAGGATTTGTATCGTTAGGTTGTAGTAAAAACTTGGTAGATAGTGAAAAAATGATGGGTATGCTTGTAAGCGGACAGCATGAGCTGGTAAGCGATCCCGCACAGGCAGAAGCAATCATTATCAATACTTGCGGTTTTATCAATTCCGCGAAAGAAGAAGCGATTGCGACCATTTTCAAAATGGCAGAGTATAAGAAGGATAAATGCAAGCGTTTGATCGTTGTCGGGTGCTTAGCACAGCGCTATAAGGAAACTTTAGAGGAAGAAATTCCGGAGATTGATGCTGTTATCAGTATTCGTGAGTATCCGCATCTGCATGAAATTTTGAAGGAATTGTTAGATGAACACGATCTTGTCAGTTATGATAAATGTGAACGAAAGGTTTCCAGTCGTCCTTGGACCGCATATTTAAAAATTGCCGAGGGCTGTAGCAATCGCTGTACGTATTGTGCGATTCCGCTGATTCGTGGAGATAATGTTTCTTTTCCAATGGAGGATTTGGTAAAAGAAGCTAAGCAGCTTGCTCAGCGTGGGGTAAAGGAATTAGTGTTGATTGCACAGGATACAACAAAGTATGGTTTGGATCGCTATGGAAAGCTATCCCTTTTGGAATTGCTGAAGCAGCTGCATGAAATCGAAGGCTTTCATTGGATTCGTATTTTATATATGTACCCCGATGAAATCGAAGATGAATTGATTGAAGGAATGGCACGTTTACCGAAGGTATTGCCATATTTCGATATACCGATGCAGCATGCGAACAATCGAATGCTGAAAGCGATGAATCGCAGAGGGACCAAAGAAGAAGTTTTACGCTTGTGTGAAAAAATACGAAATACATTTGAAAATCCTACCCTGCGAACAACCTTTATTGTCGGTTTTCCTAGTGAAACGCATGATGATTTTAATGAGCTGATGGACTTTGTTAATGATGTTCATTGGGATCGCATGGGAGCTTTCCCATATTCTCCGGAAGAGGATACACCGGCCTTCGATATGGAGCAAGACGTTAGTGAGGAAGAAAAACAGCGCCGTTTGGAACAGCTGATGCTGCGTCAAGAGGAAATATCATTACAAAATCAACAAAAGATGATTGGCCAGGTAATTGAAGTATTGGTTGAAGATCAGGAAGGACTCAGCGGCTTGTATCGCGGACGTGGAAAGTCCAGCGCACCTGATGAGGTCGATGGTATCGTAATTTTCAAAAGTGATCGCTTTATTCCTTATGGAAGCTTTGTAAAGGTACGTGTTACAGAAGCTTTTCCACATGATTTAAAGGGAGTGGAAGTGTGCTAGTCGGCTTTGATCCAATTACCTCGAAAGAACCCTATGTTTTGATACTCGGCTCGATGCCGAGTATCACTTCTTTGGAAAAGCAAGAGTATTATGGCTTTGCACACAATCGCTTTTGGAAGTTCATGGCAAATATATTTGCTATGCCAACGGATACCTATGAACAAAAAAAGGCAATCATTAGAAAGCGGCATTTGGCATTATGGGACGTGATTCATAGCTGTGAGAGAGAAGGAAGTTTGGATAGTGCGATTCGCAAGGAGCGTGTTAATGATATTGCGGGTTTTATACAAAAACATACCACTATACGTCTTGTGATTTGTAATGGCAAAAAAAGTTATGAGCTTTATCAAAAGCATTTTCAAAATCTCGGTGTATCTTGTGTGTATCTAGGCAGTACCAGCAATGCCAATCGTTCCATTAAAGAAAATATTTTATATGAGCAGTGGAAACAGACCTTATGGGAGGCTTTAGGCTATGGAAATAAGACAATGTGAGAATCAAGAACAGCTAAAGCAGCTGGCGGATCTTGCTGATGTGATATGGCATGAATATTTCGTTTCTTTACTAAGTAAGGAACAGATTGATTATATGGTAGAAAAATTTCAAAGCTATGATGCTATTGATAGAGCTATAAAAGAAGAAGGCTATACATATTTTCTTGCTTATGAGGAACAAACTTTAATTGGCTATATGGGAGTAAAATTAGAAGAAAAGCGATTATTCCTAAGTAAATTGTATTTGCGTAAAGATAAGCGAGGACAAGGTCTGGCTTCTATTTTATTGCAAAAGGCTGTTGATTATGCAATTGTGAATGGTAAGCAAAGCATCTATCTAACTTGTAATAAGTACAATCAGCATAGCTTAGATGTGCATCATCGAAAGGGATTTTATGATATAGATGCCGTTGTCAGCGATATCGGACATGGCTTTGTTATGGACGATTATATTTTGCAAAAGGATTTATGATAAAATATACAAATATACAAAAATGCTTTCCTCGTATTGAAGAAAGCTTTTTATATTTAACTGGTGACCCCTCAGGGAATCGAACCCTGGACCCACTGATTAAGAGTCAGTTGCTCTGCCAGCTGAGCTAAGGAGTCATTTCTTGATTGCTTAATTATTATAGCAGATATTAAGAATAATTCAAGAGGAAATTTCAAAAAATGAAAAGACTTCTTCTTGGATATAGCTGCGAACTGCTACAAATGATTTGAAACATAAAGACAAGCGTAACAAATGGCAGTTAAGATAAGTGTAGTATTAAACAATAAAGGTATAGCTAGGGGATTAGCCTACTCAAAATTCTGTTGTTGAGCGAATTATATATCGGTATAATAGTAGTACGACAGATGGGGTGATGAAGATGAAGCATATTTTAATTGTTGATGATGACATTCATATAAATGAAATGTTGGAAGAAGTTTTGAAGCATGAAAGATATACGGTTTCTCATGCGTACTCCGGAACCGAAGCATTATTGTTTTTAACAGATAGAAACCCTGATCTGATTTTGCTTGACTTAATGCTACCGGGATTATCAGGAGAAGAATTGTTGCCGCATATAGCAGGGATTCCGGTGATTGTTATGAGTGCAAAAGTAGATGTAGAAGATAAGGTATCGCTTTTACTTGGTGGAGCCGTTGATTATGTTACAAAGCCGTTTGATACAAAAGAATTACTGGCTCGAATTACTGTCGCACTACGAACTCCAACACCCTCATTAAGCAGAATATTGAAATTTCAGGACATAGTGTTGGATACATACACGCATGAGGTATTCGTTGCAGATAAAAAAGTAAAATTAACAAGAACGGAATATGCTATTTTAAAATTGTTACTGCAAAACCCGAAACAAGTAGTTGTAAAATCGATTCTTTTAGACAAAATCAGCGAGAATACACCGGATTGTACCGAAGGCTCATTGAAAATGCACATCAGCAATTTAAGAAAAAAGCTTCGTGATATAAGCGGAAAAGATTATATTGAAGCTGTTTGGGGGATTGGTTTTAAAATGAGGACAGAATAAATATTTACTGTTTCTTTACTGTTTTCTTTACCGTTTGTTTTACTCTTATAAGATAGAATGATTGCATCGGAAAACAGGAGGTAACTATCATGGAATATGTTCTTAAAACAAATTCTTTATGCAAAAGCTATGGAGGTTTCCGGGCGCTTAATGGTGTATCGATGAGTGTTCCGAAAGGAGCGATTTATGGATTTATAGGGAAAAACGGAGCCGGAAAGACAACGTTCATTCGAATCATTTGCGGTTTACAAGAACCTACATCGGGGGATTATGTCCTATATGGTAAAAATAACACCGATAAGGATATTGTGAAATCACGGCGCAGAATGGGAGCGATTGTTGAAACACCGTCAATTTATCTTGATATGACTGCCGAAGATAATTTGAAAACCCAATATCGTATTTTGGGGCTGCCGTCTTTTGATGGACTGAATGATATACTAAAGCTTGTTGGTCTTGAAAATACAGCTAAGAAAAAAGCAAAGCATTTTTCTTTGGGTATGCGCCAAAGACTGGGGATTGCTATTGCTTTGGTAGGAAATCCGGATTTTTTGATTTTAGATGAACCGGTTAATGGACTTGATCCTCAGGGAATCGTTGAGATAAGAGAGTTGATTTTAAAACTGAATCATGAAAAACAAATTACAGTTTTGATTTCCAGTCATATCCTAGATGAATTATCGAGATTAGCAACGCATTACGGCTTTATTGATAAGGGACGTATCATAAAAGAAATAACAGCGAATGAATTGGAAAATGTCTGTCGCAAGTGTGTCCGAGTTGAAGTAACAAATGTTAAGGCACTTGCTGTTCTTTTAGATGAATTGGAAATAAAATATAATATCATATCTGATAAAACAGTTGACATCTTTAAGAAAATCAATGTATCGAAGCTGGTAATGCTGCTGTCAAAACGAAGCTGTGAAGTGATTTCTATGACAGAACGTGATGAAAATTTGGAAAGCTATTTTATCAATTTGATAGGAGGAGTAACCTATGAATAGATTATGGATAGCGAACATTATGCGAATGGTCAAGAATAAGCTTTTTTGGTTAGCGGTTGTTTTTATGTCATTGGTCGGTATAGGATTTCCTATCATGAATTATATGGTTATGATAAAAAATGATTTTCCGTTATTTATTGATAATAGCTTTTTTATGGGGACAATGTTTATCGGGATTCTCGTATCGATATTTTGTAGTTTATTTATAGGTACAGAGTATAATGACGGGGTGATTCGTAATAAAATCATTGTAGGGAAGAATAGGATAGCAATTTATTTTTCAAATTTATTAACTTGTATTTTAGCGGGAATTTTAATGTGCTTTGTATCTTTGATAAGCTGTTTTATCGTAGGGATACCGCTACTGGGGGCATTTCAAAGTGAGATAAGCGTTATCATTCGATTGGCAATATGTATGTTGTTGTTATCTGTTTCCTTTGCTTCAATCTATACTTTTATTACGATGATAATTCCTAACAAAGCTACATCAGCAGTGATATGTTTATTAACTGCATTTCTCTTTCTTGGCGTATCAACCTATATATCTGCACGCTTAAATGAGCCTAAGGTGTATGATGAGTATGTCTACATGAATGAATCAGGGCAGATGAAAACCGAAAAAGCAGAACCGAATCCGAATTATGTCAGCGGAACAAAAAGAGAATTATACGAGTTTATAAATGAGTTTTTGCCAGGAGGGCAATCGTTTAAAATCGCCCAAATGTCTTCTGAAAGTCCGGAGAGATTGATGATATATTCGATAGTAATCATTGTGCTTACAACCGGAGCAGGAGTTTGGATCTTCAAGAAAAAAGATTTGAAATAAAGGAGTGAGAAGTATGCTATGGTTATGGCTTTTCATAAGCGGACTGATTTTGGTAATTATCTCGTTATTTATCAAGATACATTTATTACGAAAATCTGCAAAAGAGATAGAATGTTCGTTTTCCGAAAGGCTTTTAACCGACAGCAATACTTTGATCGATATTTCAAGCAATGATAAACGTATGCGTCATTTAGCAAATGAAATAAATATTCAATTACGAAAGCTCCGAGATGAACGAAGAAAATTTCAGCTTGGTGATTTAGAAGTAAAAGCTGCAATGACAAATATTTCTCATGATTTACGTACACCGCTAACTGCTATATGCGGCTATTTGGATTTACTTGAACAAGAGGAAAAAAGCGAAACGGTTAATAGATATACAGCTGTTATAAGAAATCGTACGGAAATGCTTAAACAGCTAACGGAAGAATTGTTCCGATATTCTGTGATTTTGGCTTCAGCAGAAGCTTTAAAAATCGAACCTGTCGTTATTAACAATATATTAGAGGAAAGTATCGCCTCGTTTTACACGGCCTTAAAGGAAAAGCAGATCGTTCCTAAAGTCAGCATTCCACAGAAGAAGGTCATTCGTGATCTTGACCGTTTTGCATTATCAAGGATATTTGCAAATTTATTGAATAATGCGATCAAGTACAGCAACGGTGATTTAGAAGTTACGTTATCTGAAAATGGAGAAATCCGCTTTATAAACCATGCTTCGGATTTGAGTGAAATAGAGGTAGGAAAGCTGTTTGATCGATTTTATACTGTTAATAATGCCGGGAATTCGACCGGGCTTGGATTATCTATATCAAAAGCATTGGTTGAAAAGATGAATGGGACAATTTCAGCGGAGTATCATGACGGAATGCTTACTATTTGCATTCTATTTGGTTTATGAGTTTTTCATACAGAGATAATCGCAGGACTTGCAGATTTGTTTAAATATAAAGCAGGCAAGCGGATTGGTAAGTAATATATACGAAGCAAATATTTACACAAATACCAAATAAGGCTTGCATTCTCATTGGGGATATGGTATTATCATAAAGCAGAAAAGTTAGTGGAAAGTTAGAAGCGCCCCTTCTCACCTGATGTCCGAAGGCATAGGTTAATGCTACATCATTGTAAATAGCAATTTATGTAGATATTTATAGCGGGTGCTTAATGGTACCCGCTTTTCTTATGGCAACAATGGAGGTGTCTATTATAAATAAGAGAGTTATTCCAAACAACGTGAACGATGATTTGGTAAATGAGAAAATCAAGTTCAAAGAAGTCATGGTGATTGATGCTAATGGTGAAAAGCTAGGCATTAAAATGCGTCGTGAAGCTTTAGAAATCGCGTATGATCAAGACTTGGATTTATTGTGTGTTGCGCCAAAAGCAACTCCACCTGTTTGTAAGGTGCTGAATTATGGAAAGCATCGCTTCGAACAACAGAAAAAAGCGAAAGAAGCAAAACGCAATCAGCAGGTTACGGAAGTAAAGCCAATTCGTTTATCACCGGTTATTGATAAGCACGACTTTGATACAAAAATGCGTCATGCACGCAAGTGGGTAGAGGACGGCATGAAGGTAAAGGTAGATATGCGTTTCCGCGGTCGTTTGATTACCAGACTTGAAGTTGGAAAGAAAATAATGAATAGCTTTATTGAGGAAATATCTGATATTGCGAATGTTGAAAAGAAGCCGATTCTGGAAGGCAACACAATGTCATGTGTTTTGGCACCAAAGAAAAAATAGTAAAGTTACGAGGAGGTACTACTTATGCCAAAGATGAAATCACATAGAGGTTTAGCAAAACGTGTTAAAAAGACAGGTTCAGGGAAATTAAAAAGAAGTCATGCATATACTTCTCACCGTTTCCATGGAAAAACACAGAAACAGAAGCGTCATTTAAGAAAAGCATCTACTGTTCATAGTACAGATATGAAACGTATCAAACAGATGCTAGTGAAATAATCAATAAATCGTAAGGAGGAAATAACATGGCAAGAGTTAAAGGTGGATATGTAACACGTCAGAGAAGAAAAAAAGTATTAAAGTTAGCAAAAGGATACTTCGGTTCCAAGCACATTCTATATAAGACTGCTCACGAGCAGGTAATGCATTCATTCAAATATGCTTACAATGACCGTAAAGATTTGAAACGCAACATGCGTAAATTGTGGATTGCACGTATCAATGCAGCTGCAAGAATGAATGATATTTCTTATTCAAGATTGATGCACGGTTTAAAGCTTGCAAATGTAACAATTAACCGTAAAATGCTTTCTGAAATCGCAATTCATGATGCTGCAGGTTTTACAGCTATCGTTGAAACTGCGAAAAATGCACTTGCTAACCCAAGTGTAGCTGCAAAAGAAGAAGCTGCACCTGCAGTAGAAGCAAATGCTGATTTGGCATCTATGAAGGTTGCTGAACTTCGTGAATTGGCGAAGGCTAAAGGAGTAGAAGGCTACTCAACAATGAAAAAAGCAGAATTGCTTGCTGCTTTGGCTTAATTGATGATAGAAGAAGGACACCGTAAGGTGTTCTTTTTTTAGAATGATTGATCCTTTATATATACCAAACGTAGGAAGTGCATCAGTATACGATGTTTTTATCTAATAATAAAAGTCTTTAAAATTGTTATAGTAAAGAAAAGCAGCTTGTTTTCTTTTGTATAAGATACAGCCATTCAGATTGTTTTTATCTATGATTGTTAAGTTAGTGGGGAAAACGATAGATTTATAGTGTAAAAGAAAAAATAACGGTAATAGTCTATAGGATAAAATTGTACTAAACTTTTATCTTTAACAATAATGTCAAATGTAAAGCAGCTGTACTCTTATATGAGGGGTAAAATAATAAAATGCTTAAATATACGGTATTTATGCGGATAATCGAAAAATTGATATAAAATTCATGTAACATAGTGTATAATATTTACTAAGAAAAGGAGGAGCGATATGGCAGTTGAACAATTGATATTACCAAAGCATTACGAAAATAAGCTTGATATTATATCAACAGAGGTCGCAATTAAGTATGTAAAGGATTTATTTGAAAGAAGATTGGCACATCATTTGAATCTTATGCGTATTTCAGCTCCTTTGTATGTGCGTAAAAGTAGCGGTTTAAATGATGATTTGAATGGAGTAGAGAGACCGGTAAGCTTTGATATTAAGGAAATTGAGAATGATGATATGGAAATTGTTCATTCTCTTGCAAAATGGAAACGTATGGCACTTTCTCGTTACCATATCGGCTATGGTAAGGGGATTTATACGGATATGAATGCTATACGTCGTGATGAGGTTTTAGATAATCTGCATTCTACATACGTAGACCAATGGGATTGGGAGAAAATTATCGAAGAAAAGGATCGTACTCTTGATTTTTTAAAGCTGACGGTTACACATATCATGAAAGCTTTAAAGGAAACGGAGAAAGAGGTGAATATCGTTTTTGAAAATTTAGAGCCCTTTATTCACGAAGATGTATATTTTATAACAACGCAGGAATTGGAAAATAAATACCCTGATTTATCGCCAAAGCAAAGAGAATACGAGGTTACTAAGCAATATAAAACAGTTTTTTTGATGCAAATCGGAGATGTCTTGGAAAGCGGGGAAAAGCATGATGGACGTGCACCGGATTATGATGATTGGAAGCTGAATGGAGATTTGTTGCTGTATTATCCGCTGTTGGATTGTGCTGTGGAAATCAGCAGCATGGGAATCCGTGTCAACGCGCAAAGCCTAAAAGAGCAGTTAGCAAAGGCGAAGTGTGAGGAACGCTTGCAACTGCCATTTCATCAGCTGTTATTGCGTGATGAACTGCCACTGACCATTGGGGGAGGAATCGGGCAATCTCGCATTTGCTTGATTTTATTAAACAAGGCACATATCGGAGAGGTACAAGTATCACAATGGAGCGATGCAATGATAGAAGAATGTGAAAAGCATCATATTACATTGTTGTAGGTTAATAAAAAATCGCTGAAAAGCGATCTTTTTATTTTGCTAAATGTTCATCATGTAGCTTTTGAATATAGTTTGCATCAGGATCGATGTAAATGGTTTTGTAATTGGATAAGGATACAAGGCTTCCTTTGTTACCGGGAATTTTCTTTAATTGCCGGACAAGGCAGTAATTTACCGGAACACTTGAAGAATATCGCCCTTGCGAGTACCATGCGGCAAGCATAGCGGCATTGCGTAAGGTAGCTTCATCGGGGTGATCTGTTGTAATGATGACATGACTGCCATGCAAATCCTTTACATGCAGCCAGGTGTCTTGCTTTCTAGCTAACTTCCAGGTTACATAATCGTTTTGAAGATTGTTTTTGCCGACATAGATGGTGATATCATCAAACTGAAAGGTTTCAAAATGTGGAAGCTCCTGTTTTTTCTTTTTACGGATTCGAGTCTTTAATGGCTTGATGTAATTTTGCTTGGATAGCTCCTCTCGTATTTCCATTGCATCTTGCATAGAGGCCTGTTCAAGCTGAATTTCCAATGTTTCTAAATATTCGATTTCCTGCTTGCATAGACATATTTGTTCGCTAAGAATATTTTGGGCACGCTTGAACTTATGATATTTTTGATAATAACGATTGGCGTTTTGCTTAAGATCGTAGCGCATATCAATGGGAATGGTAACCATAGCTTCATTTTCAAAAGAGGGAAGCGTAATTTGAGCAGTTTTTTCAATGGTATGCATATAGGCAAACAGTAAATCACCGTATTCCCGATATTTTTCACAATCCATGGCTTCCTCTAGGCTTGCTTCTAACTTAGGCAGCTTTGAGGTATTTTTATGAAGCTCTTTGCGAACAGCCTTAAATAAATCTCCGCTTTGCTGTTTGATGCGCACCTTTTCTTCCTTATGATAAAAAAGAATATCCATGCCCTTCATCAGCAGATAGGTGCGATAAGTACCTTCTAAATGGGTTAAGGGAATGCAATGAAAATACATCTGATCTTTGATATCGCTAATATATAACGTATCGGAAGCGGCTATTTTTTGCATGATATCGTCAAATTCTTCCCCTTGGTGCATACGATATTGAACTTCCTTCGATAATAATGGAGAGAAGCCATGAAATTGTTTGGTTAATGATTCTTCTTTTAAAAAGGGACCATGTTGATAGGGATTTTGCTTATCCTTATGGGGAGCGGGAAGGGTAAATTGAGCACCCGGTAAAATGGTACGGCGATTATTTTCAAAAGGAGGAATACGCTTTAAGGCATCAATGATCCGGTTATCCTCACCGACTAAAACCAGATTAGCATATTTTCCCATCAGTTCAATATAAAAATGATAGCTGTGGATATCTCCCATTTCATTGCGAGCTTCCACGATCATGTGTAAAATACGATCAAGACCAAGCTGCTTGCAGGAGCGAATAATTCCTCCGTCAATCAGCTTACGCAAAAGCATAGTAAAATTTCCCGGTGTTTCCATGGTGGTGTAGCTTTGTTGTGTGAAATGAATACGATTATAAACACTATGTAAGGAAATCATCAATTTTTGATTACCTTTTTGCGTACGCAGTGTAAATAATAATTCCGCATCGGATATTTGTTGTATCTTTAATAGCTTTGCGGGAAGATAGGTATTGATTTCCTTTTGCAGCTGATGAAGCAGCAAGCCATCTAATGCCATATATATGCACCTCCAATGTTAATCATTATAGCATGCTTTTCAATAACAGACCAGCAGAACCATATTGTGATAAAAAAGCTTCATAAACTTAAAAAAGTTATTTGACAAGCACCATATTCATTAGTAAAATGGTAGTAATAACAAGAGAGGTACGCTTTATGAAAAAAGGATTGTTAATCATTATCAGTGGGCCAAGTGGCGTTGGAAAAGGAACGATACGCAGCTATTTTATGAATGATCCAGAGCTGAAGCTGGCGTATTCTATTTCCATGACGACTAGATCTCCTCGTGTTGGAGAAAAAGATGGTATTGATTACATATTTACGACCAAAGCAAAATTTGAAGAGGCGATTGCCAATGATGAGCTTTTAGAATGGGCAGAGTTTGTCGGTAATTACTATGGAACACCGATTTCGCAAATTGAGAAGCTGCGCAATGAAGGGAAAAATGTTATTTTGGAAATTGAGGTTCAAGGAGCTACACAGGTACGTGAGAAATGCCCAGATGCTCTATCTATCTTTATTATACCGCCAAGCATGGAAGAACTGGAAAAGCGGATTCGCGGTCGGCGCAGCGAGCCGGAAGAGGTCGTACAGCAACGTTTGGCAAAGGCTGATAAGGAAATGAAGATGATGAACAATTATAAGTATATTGTTTGTAACGATGATCCTAAGCTTGCGGCGGATTTGATTTCTTCGATTATAAAGCGTAATATGGAAACAGCGGAATAAATCTTATTCTGCTTTTTTTATGGCAAAGAAAAAAGCTCGCTGTGAACGAGCTTATACAATTCCTTGATCAAGCATGGCATTGGCGACCTTTACAAAGCCGGCAATGTTTGCGCCAAGCATATAATTATCCGCTTCTCCATACTCCTTTGCGGTTTCGGCAACGGTATGGAAAATATTTTCCATGATCGCCTTTAATTTTGCATCTACTTCCTCAAAGCTCCAGCTTAAGCGCTGTGAATTTTGAGACATTTCCAAACCACTGGTTGCGACACCACCGGCATTGCTGGCTTTACCGGGAGCATAAAGAATATGGTTTTCCTGAAGTACATTGATTGCATCGGGAGTCGTTGGCATATTCGCACCTTCGCAAACAGCAATGACACCGTTTTTTACAAGAGCTAAGGCATCTTCCTTATGCAGCTCATTTTGTGTTGCACATGGCAAGGCAATATCACAAGGAACATGCCAAATCGTTTTTTCATTAGAAAAGACAGCTCCCTTTACGGCATCGGCATATTCATGAATGCGAGCGCGACGCTTCTCTTTAATATCTTTCATAATGTCAAGCTGAATACCGTTTTCATCAACAACGTATCCACTGGAATCACTCATCGCAATAACCTTTGCGCCTAAGGCAGTTGCTTTTTCCGCTGCATAGATGGCAACATTTCCACTTCCGGAAATAACGACATGTTTCCCTTTGAAGCTATCGTTTTTACTGTTTAGCATTGCTTCGGTGAAATAACAAAGTCCATAACCGGTTGCTTGTGTTCTAGCTAGTGAGCCACCCCAATTTAAGCCTTTTCCGGTTAATACTCCGCTGAATTCATTGCGAATACGCTTGTATTGTCCGAACATATAGCCGATCTCACGTGCTCCGACACCGATATCACCGGCAGGAACATCGGTGTTTGGACCGATGTATTTGCAAAGCTCGCTCATAAAGCTTTGGCAAAAGCGCATGACCTCAGCATCGCTTTTTCCTTTAGGATCGAAATCACTGCCGCCTTTTCCGCCACCCATCGGAAGTCCGGTGAGTGCGTTTTTAAAAATTTGTTCAAAGCCTAAAAATTTGATAATGCTGATATTCACACTTGGGTGAAAGCGCAGTCCCCCTTTATAAGGGCCGATTGCGGAATTAAATTCGACACGATATCCGCGATTGACTTGTACCTTACCTTGATCATCGACCCAAGGAACACGGAAAACAATTTGTCTTTCCGGTTCTACGATACGCTCGAAAATCCCCTTTTCGATATATTCCGGGTGCTTTTCTACAACCTTTTCAAGCGATAGCAACACCTCATCAACAGCTTGTATAAATTCTGCATCATGTGGATTGCGTTTAACTACCGCTTCTTTTACGAAATCTAATGCTCCCATGTAAATTCCTCCTTTTGATATCTTATATTATAAACATAAAATTCCTATTTGGAAACAAAGAATCTTCATTTTTTTCATATGAAAGAAAAATATTTTCATCATATATGTAATGTTTTACATATAAGTGATGTCGAATGCTTTTCGTTTAGAACCACAAATTATCGCATAATCCTGACGCTTTTTTCCTCTTTGTTGCGCTAGAGTAAGGAGGGTGATGATATGATGCTACATGAAATAAAAAAGAAACAATGGGGAAAAATTATAGATATTCACTTGCCTCCATCGGAGATACAACGATTGTTTTCTTATGGGATTTATGTAGGCAGCTATATTCAAAAGTGCTATGTAGCGCCCTTAGGTGATCCGATTGCTTTTTATGTAAACGGTGCACAATTGTTTTTGCGTAAACAGGATTGTGAACATATCTTGGTGGAGGAAATGCAATGACTTATACAATAGCATTTGTAGGAAATCCGAATGTCGGAAAAAGTGCATGGATCAATGCCTTGGCGAAGGCGGATTTTAAGGTAGGAAATTGGGCGGGAGTAACGGTGGAAAAAAAGGAAGCCCACGTAGTTTGGGGGAATGAAACGTATCATTTGATTGATTTACCGGGAACGCATAGCTTGGAGGAAGGAGTCAATGAGGAAGGTATCACAGGCTCCTATTTGCGACAAAACAAGGTAGATTTACTAGTTAATGTCCTTGACGCAACCAATCTGGCTGCTAATTTATATTTAACCTTATGCCTGCGAGAACTACAAATACCGATGCTGGTACTGTTTAGCTTTATTGATGAAGTAGAAAATATGAATATGCATATAGATACCTTGGCGATATCACGCAGACTTGCATTGGATTGCTTGGAGGTTAGTGTACTGCATAAACAAGATTATAAGCGTGTACGTAAAGCTATTTGTCAAATGGTGCAAAAACCGGTTGTATATGAACCTTTGTTACAAGGTGAAACAGAGAAGTTCTATGTTTCAATGTTTAATTATTTACAAGCAGCTTTACCACAGCTTTCCTTGGCTCGTTTGCATCGAATCCTATGTGGATATATGGAAAACGATCGACTGGCCTATAAGCAGTTGGAAAGCTTTTCGATAAATATGGAACAGTTGCAAAGTATGCGTAAAGGAATTGATAAGCTGGTATGGCTGAAGGAGCGTTATCAAGCGATTCATGGGTTGATGTATTATGTTTCAGGCGATGAGCAGGGGCATTATGCGAAAACACGCAAGCTTGATCGTATCTTTCTTCACCCGATATGGGGATTTGTGCTATTTTTGTTGTTCTTTACAACGCTGCTGTTTTTAATTTTTCAGTTGGCAACTCCATGGAATGATTTTATAGCTTATCTTGTTGAAATTATCAGTCGTTATGCTTATGTAGGGCTTTCTTTTCTGCCAAACTTTTGGCGTGATGCTTTATTGAAGGGCGTAGTTGCAGGAGTTGGTGGGGTACTTAGCTTTCTGCCTTTGATGCTGTGCTTATATTTTTTTCTTGCTTTTTTAGAGGAAAGCGGCTATATGGCACGCATTAGCTTTTTGATGGATCGTATCATGCGCTGTTTTCATTTAAGCGGAAAAAGTTTTGTAGCCTTAATGCTTGGCTTTGGCTGTAATGTGCCGGCTATTTATGCAACCAAGGCAATGGATAGTGAACAGCAAAAGAAGCTTACTGCTCTGTTGGTACCATTTATGTCTTGTGGGGCACGTTTACCGCTCTATGCTTTGTTTGCCAGTGCTTTTTTTACCAATAAGGGTGGTATCATGATTGTTACAATGTATGCCTTAGGTATTTGCATGGCGTTGCTGTTGGCACTGCTGTTTTCTAAAAGTAAAGTGTTTGCTTCAAGGGCGATGGTGATAGGAGAGCTTCCTTTGTATCGTATACCGCGGTTTTCGGTTGTATGGCAAAAGGTAAAAAAAGAGGTAATGGAGTACATAAAAAAGGCAGTCGGTATTGTGAGCTTGGCAATGCTTGTGATGTGGGGACTTGCTTATTTTCCAAATGGAAATATGGCAAGTGGATATATTGCACAAGGTGCCAAAGCCATGCAGCCGTTCTTTGAGCCATTGGGATTTGGAAATCGTTGGGAAAGCATTGCGGCATTACCGGGTGGAATCATTGCCAAGGAAACGATTGTCGGCTGGTATGAACAGCTTTTACAGGCACAAAAGCCGCAAACGTATGAGCTTTCGTTTCAAGAGGATATCAAAGGAATTGTGAAAGAGGCAAAAAAAGCATTTTATAAGAGCTTTTTGTTTTTTTTGCCGCAAGAGGAGGAAAAGGAAAATACCATTTCGGTTTCAATGCTTTGGCAGGATCGCCACGCAAAGCTTCGAGCCTTTTGTTTTATGGTGTATGTCCTATTTAGTATGCCTTGTATCATGAGCTTGCAGGCAATGTGGCATGTATATGGCTGGCGGCTGACACTTTTTTCGATTGGCTTGATGCTGTTTGTGCCCTATGTGAGTACTTTGTTCATCTTTCAGTTGTTCCGCTTGCTTTTGTAATGAAAGAGAGCTCTTTGTAAGAAATAGAGCAATCAATAAAATACCGATTGCTTCCTAATAAAAAAGATTTCAAAATCAAAAAAAAAGGGCTATAATAATAGCATTAAAGAAAAAGGAGTATATGTGATGGCAAGAGTACACAAGGATTTTGCGCATAGCTATCCGACACTTTCCGTGTCCGAGCTGCAAAAGCCGATTTTATTTGTGATAGATATGGTCAATGGATTTGTTAAGGAGGGAGCCTTGCATGATGAGGGTATCAATGCTATTAGTGAAAATATCATTGCCCTTGTGAAAAATAACGAGCATCGCTCGGTGTTTGTTTGTGATCGACATGTAGAAGGTACGCGTGAGTTTTTATCTTATCCAGCACACTGTGTTATAGGCAGTACGGAAACAGAGGTGATTGAGGAATTACAGCCGTATGTTTATGAGGTAATGTATAAAAACAGTACGAATACCTTTACCTGCTTGGAATTTCAAGAGTTTTTGGAAACACGTATCTTTGATCATCAGGATATTGTGATTACCGGCTGTTGTAGCGATATTTGTATTTTGCAGTTTGCACTTAGCCTAAATGCCTGGCTGAATGAGCACAATGAAGAGGATAAGCGCGTGATCGTACCGATCAACTGTATCGACACGTATCACATTGATGGTGTTCATGATGCTGTGGAAATAAATGAGTTCAGCATTCGCAATATGGCAGCGAACGGCATTTATGTGGTTGAGCAAATTACGGAATAGAAAGAAGGGAATCTAATGGAGCTATATGATCAAAAATTTGATTTTCGTGATGAAAGAAATTTAAGCTTGGTGATGGATTTTTATGAATTAACAATGAGTCAATGCTACTTTAATTCAAAGACGAAGGATAAAATAGTAACCTTTGATTTGTTTTATCGTAAAAATCCCGATCAAGGAGGGTATGCGGTATTTGCCGGCTTGGAAGAGGTTATCGGTTATATTCAAAAACTGCATTTTACGAAAGAGGATATTTCCTATCTTCGTTCATTGAAGCGCTTTAGCGAAGCATTTTTACAATACTTAAGCGAGTTTCGATTTACCGGTGATATTTATGCGGTAAAGGAAGGAACACCGGTTTTTCCTAATGAGCCGCTGATTCGTGTTAAAGCGAAGCTGATTGATGCACAATTGATTGAAACTGCCTTATTGCTGTGTGTGAATCATCAAACGATGATTGCGACAAAGGCAAGACGTATTGTACGTGCTGCCGGTGGCAGAGCAATCATGGAATTTGGTGCACGTCGTGCGCATAATTTTGATGCTGCTAATTTTGGGGCAAGAGCTGCCTATATCGGCGGAGTAGCGGGAACGGCGACTACCTATGCCGGTCAAAAATTCAAAATGCCGGTTTTAGGAACCATGGCGCATTCCTTTGTGCAGTCGTTTGATAGTGAATACGAAGCCTTTTTAACCTATGCACAATCCTATCCGGAAAGCTGTACGGTGTTGTTGGATACGTATGATACACTGCATAGCGGATTACCGAATGCGATAAAGGTCGCAAAGCAATATCTAGAGCCAAATGGGTATCGGTTAGCCGGTGTGCGCATTGACAGTGGTGATATTGCCTATTTATCAAAGAAGATTCGCAAGGCACTTGATGGAGCAGGTATGCAGGATTGCTCGATTGTCGTATCAAATTCCTTAGATGAGTATTTAATTACCTCCTTGATTTCCCAAGGTGCACAGATCAATAGCATGGGAGTCGGAGAAAATCTGGTTTGCAGTAAATCCACTCCTGTTTTCGGTGGTGTCTATAAGCTTTCATCTGTCTTTGAAGGTGAAAAGAATATTCCGAAAATCAAGGTTAGTGAAAATGTTGAAAAGGTAACCAATCCCGGTTATAAGGATTTGTATCGTATTTACGATAAGGAAAGCGGTATGGCACTTGGTGATCTTATGACATTGCATGGGGAAAAAATAGACATTGATCAGGATCTGACGATTTATCATCAAATGAACAGTTGGAAAAATAAGACGATTCTAGGCGGTACCTATGTAATTGAGGACTTATTGCAGCCGATTTTTATAAATGGAAAGCTGGTATATGATGCCCCAAGCTTAGAGGAAATTCGTGAGCATAGCAAGGAGGCCTTTACGCATATTTGGGACGAAATTCAACGTTTTGAATATCCACAGACCTATTACGTTGATTTAAGTAAAAACTTATTGGATTTGAAGTTATCTATGTTGGAAGAGGTTAAGCATGTCAAATAGTAAGTATGAACATCGATTAAAAAGAATATTGGCAGTTTGTGCCGCTATTTATGTGATTACATTGGCTTATGCGCTGTATCACAACTTCAGTATTAAAGATTATGGAACTTTAGGCATGAGCTGTGTTGCGATTTTTACGCCATTGATCGTTCCGGTCATTTTTAAATTGTTTCGCTTTCAGCCGGTATATGAAATCTATTTGTTATCTACCGTTTTTATGTACTTTGCGTCCTTAGTAGGAAGCAGCTATCATTGGTATTCCTATGCTGGTTTTGATAAGGTACTTCATTTTTGCAGTGGAATTTTCGGTTTGATGATTGCGGTGATTTTATTTTTTGCGATACGCCATAGCAATCAAGTACGAACCAAGGAAGATAAGACCTTATTTTTAATCTTTATCAATGCGGTAAATATGGGGATTGCACTGATCTGGGAGTTTTATGAATATATCTTATTGGTATTCTTCAATAATGATGCTATCAATCATTATACCCAGGGAGTGCATGATTCGATAACCGATATGCTGTGTGCTACGGTGGCTGGACTTTTATTAACCGTATTGATTGTACGCTATTTAAGAAATGGCAAAGCTAATTTCTTTATCAATGTATATGAAAAGTTTTATACACGAAATATTGAACATAAGCAATAATTCATAGGAGCAGTCTGTTGAAGAACAGGCTGTTTTCTTTTTGAAATATAATAATTTATATAGAAGTGCGAAGATGTTACAATCGTATTTTTAAAGGAAGTTAAAAGTATAAAGAAAACAGGTTTCAACCTTTGGAAAGGTTTATCCCTGTTCGGTTTTCAATGCCTGATATTTTTTTAAAAGTTCGTCCATGATATCTTTTGATTGTTCGATTGGTTCAGCCTGTAAAATGTGATCATCAAAGAAAAGCTTCATAATTTGATAGCATTCCCAATTTATCGTCTCGTCCATTAACAAGCGATGGTGTCCGCCATGTAACAAAATAAGCTTCTTTTGAGAGTGCTTGATTTTGTCAAAAGCATTGATGGAGCTGCGATAGGAAATGACCTCATCTTCATCGCCATGCAGCATGAGGATAGGACATGGAACATCTTCGATGAAATGCTTATGATTTTTAACGATTTCCGTAAAGGCGGTATAAAAGCTTTTCGGCATCGGAATTTCATCTTTTTTTTCATTACCGACGAGCGAAGCATAAGATTTCATGATTGCATCGGTTACGGTGTCTAAGTTAATATATTGAAATGCGGGTGCTAGTAGGATCAATTTTTTTATTCTACATACCGTTGCCAAATAACTGGCAATGACACCGCCCATGGAAAAGCCGACCAAATAAATATCACGATTGCTGTTAGCAAAAGCATCGATTTGTTGCTTTGCACGGGCAACCCATTTTTTGGGATTGCAGTCATATTCATCGAATAGATCATACATATCGAAGGTAATGACTTCATAACCGTCTTTTTCACCCCATAGCTTTAAATTATCGAATTCATGCTTGCAGCGTCGTCCATAACCATGAATGGTGATGATAACAGGTGGTTGAATTTCTTTCTTTTCTTCAATCTGCTTGCGATGAAAAAGTGTTTTTAATTTTTCGAACATAGCTTCACTTCCTTTTTTCTTTTATATTATAGCACAGAATAATTGCTTTTGATTGGGAGACGGCAAGAGAATGCTTGTAAGAATAGCAATATCTAAGATAAGAAAACGCTTAATTTTTATGAAAAACAAGGAAAGCTATTTCTTTCTTAGCGAAATGCTTTATAATAAAAAGAAGGAGAAAGGACTTGTGCTGTGAAAAAATATGCAACATTACTAATAAAAAACTTAAGGCATATCTATACGATGGAAGAAAAAGAGGGTAAGCCCTATGTCCTTTCCAAGGGATATATTGCTATTCATCATGATGAAATTTTGGCAATCGGAAGAGGAGGCTATCAGAGCTTTGTGGATAAGGATACCCGTATTGTCGATGCTTGTAATCATATTGCCATACCGGCGTTTATCGAACCAGATGCTCGTTTTGTAATGCAAAAAGGAAGTCATGTCTTGGAATTACATGCGTTTTTGATGCGTTATATGCGCCATGGAACACTGACGATTCAAATGCGGGAAGCGATACCACAACCTTTTTATAAGGACTATCATTTTCATGTATTAAAGCCGCAAAAAAAAGATTTTCAGCTCCCTGTTTTTTATGCGATTGAACAAATGCATCAGGATAAGTTACAGCTACCTACTTTTCCCTGCTTAAGCTGTGCTGATGAGAAAGTATCTTTACAAAATCAAATGCTGGCAGCACAAATGTTGGCAATGAAGGAAGAACTAGAGGCTTATGAGCTGTTAAAAATGCTGACGCTTTATCCGGCGAAGGCTTTAAAGCTGGATCATCTCGGTATGTTGAAAAAGGGAATGTGTGCGAACATTCTTGTGTTATCGGCAAAAAATATCCATGCTTTTTTCTATTCTTTGGATCAAGATCAAATTGCTCAAATCATACACAAAGGAGTACGCATTTATCCGAGCTTATTGGTATAAAATTCGACAGTATTCGCTTGTCTTTTCCTATACTATATAGTAAGAGGTGAATACAATGGAAATACTTCAACAAAGTTTTGATCGGACAAATAAGCTGCTAACGCAGGATTATTGTCCCAATCCTGCAATGGTGAACGAATTTCAAACGCTTTTTTTTACTTGTAAATTGCTTGATATTGAATTACCGGGGAAGGAACTTGGAGCCTTTATCGTGGAGGAAAATGCTCAGTTTTTGGTACTTCATTTGGAAATTACGAACATAACAAACGAGATTTTAACGATGTATAAAGATGATTTTATGATTTCCTTTGATCAGGAGGGGCCTTTTGCGGCTGAGGATTATTTTGGCTATGCACAGCAGTTTACAGATGAATATGCCTTGAAGCCGCAGGAAAAAATCCGAGGCAAGCTTGTTTTTATTATTAGCTTTGATGCGAAAAAGATCATGCTTTCTTATACGGAATGCTTTGATGATGAAAGTGAAGGCAAGACCTATAAGTTAAAATATAAGCTGCAATGATATTTTCAAAAATTTTCATAAAAATTTTCTTGACTTTACATTTGAACAAGAGTATCATACACATATAAACAAAATGGCATGGAAGAGAAGAGTAAACAGAGAAGCCTTTTAAAGAGAGTTCTTATTTGGTGAAAGAGAACAAAGAAACTGACTGTTGAAAATGGTCTCGGAGCTGCATAGTCGATAAATGGGTAGGCTATGACGTGTTCGCTCGTTACAGCGATAGAGTATAACCTGTGATGCAGGCGTACTTGAAGAGGTCGGTTTCGTGAGAAATTGATGAATTTAGGTGGTAACACGAGCACAAGCTCTCGTCCTAAGGGGTGAGAGCTTTTTTTGTAGGGAGGAACTGTATGATACGTTTGGAAAATATCAGCAAAACATTCAATACCAAAGATGCAGATGTGCATGCCGTACGCGATGTTACATTGGAAATCCAAGATGGAGAAATTTTCGGGATTATCGGATTTTCCGGTGCCGGAAAATCGACGCTTGTTCGCTGTATCAATCTTTTGGAAAGACCGACAAAGGGTAGGGTATTTGTCAATGGGGCGGAATTGACGTCTTTAAATGAAAAGGAGCTAAGAAATGAACGAAAGAAAATCGGTATGATTTTTCAGCATTTCAATTTGATGAGTCAGCGAACTGTTTATCAAAATATCGCCTATCCACTGAAAGGAAGTAAGCTTTCCAAGGAAGAGCAGGAACAAAAAATATTGTCATTACTGGAGTTGATTGATTTGAAGGATAAAAAAGATGCTTATCCTTCGCAGTTATCCGGTGGGCAGAAGCAGCGAGTAGCAATCGCACGCGCACTAGCTAATGATCCCAAAGTACTATTATGTGATGAAGCAACCAGTGCACTGGATCCACAGACAACCAAAAGTATTTTGAAGCTACTGAAGTCTATCAATGAAAAGACGGGAATTACCATTGTTTTGATTACGCATGAAATGGCTGTTGTTAAGGATATATGTGATAAGGTTGCGGTCATGGAGAACGGCTGTGTTGTGGAAGAAGGACCTATTTTGGAGGTATTCTCTCACCCGAAAGCGAAAATAACCAAAAACTTTATCGCGACGACAAGCAGTATCTCTCATGTGTATGAATTGGTCGAGGAGCATTCTCCGGTTGTGGATATTCAGAAAGGACAGCGCTTGGTGAAGCTGAATTATGATAGTGTCAGTACATCAAAAGCATTGATTTCAGAGGTTTCCCGTAATTTCCATGTGGATACCAACATCGTTTTCGGTAATGTGGAAATCATACAAGGTTCTCCGCTTGGAGATTTGGTAGTTATTTTTAGCGGAAAGCATGAGGACATTGACCAAGCGATTGCTTACTTAGAAAAATATGAAGTAGGAGTGGAGGTGATGAAGCAATGATAGAATTTCTGCATTCATTGATGCCGAATTTAATGGAAAACTTTCCCGAGTTTTTAAAAGCAATTCAAGAAACCATGATCATGCTCAGCATTTCGGGAATTGTATCCTTCTTTTTCGGAACTGCCTTTGGAGTGTTGTTAATCGTAACACGCAGAGGAGGTATTTTGGAAAATAAGCTGATCTACGGTGTTTTTGCCAAGGTCATTGATTTCTTTCGCTCCATTCCCTTTATTATCTTAGTAGCTTTTATCGACCCTTTAACTCGCATGCTGGCAGGAACAAGTATTGGCGTAAAAGGGGCATTGGTTCCATTGATTGTCGGGACGATTCCTTATTTCGCACGTCAAATTGAAAGTGCACTTGCGGAGGTCGATCATGGCTTGATTGAAGCAAGTCAGGCGATGGGAAGCTCGCCTTGGGAAATTATTACACGCGTTTATTTAAGAGAGAGCATTCCGGCGATTATTCGTGCATCGACGATTACGTTGATTTCCCTATTGGGCTTTATTACCATGGTCGGAAGCATCGGTGGCGGAGGAATCGGTGATTTTGCGATACGGCGTGGTTATAACAGCTTTAATCATGATATTACCAATGCTTCGGTTATCGTACTTTTGATTATTACCGTCATTATACAAGGAGTCGGCAATTATTTAATTAAGAAGAAAACCCATTAACAAGGTATTTACGTAAAGGATATTTACGAAGGATAAATACAGTAAAACAATTGAGAGGAGAACACATTATGAAAAAACTATTAGCAGGCTTATTAGCAGTTGTACTTTTAGCAGGCTGTTCATCAGCTGAGGAAGAGGATAAAACCTTAAAGCTTGGTGCCAGTACGACACCGCATGCGGAAATCTTGAAGCAAGTCGTTCCGGCTTTGGAGGAAAAAGGCTATGAGGTAACCATTCAGGAATTTAATGATTACAATATGCCAAATAAGGCATTGCAAGATGGCGATTTAGATGCTAACTATTTCCAGCATGAGCCATACCTTATTGATTGGGCAGAAAATGCAGGGGCTGATTTGGTTGCGGCATTTGATGTTCACTTTGAACCCCTTGGGATTTATTCCGTTAATAAGAAAAGCTTAGATGAATTAGAAGACGGCGATAGGATTGCCATTCCTAATGATAATACCAATGGTGGACGTGCGCTTCAGCTATTAGCTGCGAACGGCATTATCGAAATCAAAGAAGGCTTGGGTATTAAGGCAACGGTAAAGGATATCGTATCTTATAAAAAAGATATTGAAATTGTAGAATTACAGGCAGAAACATGTGCTACCAATATCAAAGATGTGGATTATGCGGTTATTAACGGAAATAATGCCTTGAATGCTAAGCTTTCCGATAAGGTACTTGCTACAGAAGCTAAGGATAGTGAAGCAGCTACTACGTATGCCAATGTAATTGCCGTACGTGCAGAGGATAAAGATTCACAGAAAATCAAGGATTTGATTGAGGTATTGAATACTGAAGAAGTGAAAAACTACATTGATGAAACTTATGATGGTATCGTGGTACCGCTAGTACCTAGTAAATAAGACATAGAAAAGAGCGCATATCGGCGTTCTTTTTTTACGTATGGCTGGCATTCTCGCTAAGAACCTCGTATAATACATATAGATATTGTGGGAGGTCATAGCATGAAAGACTTTATCAAGAAAAATAAGTTTTTTATGACATTGCTAGCAATTATGATCATAATCACTGCCGCTTTGGTTGTTTATGATGTGCAGAAATGGTATAAATCAGCTTTGCCAAATGAGGATAATAAGGAAGAAGAGGTACAAAAGCCAAGTGAAGAAACAACTGCGATCACAAGCTTTACCGGTGATTATCAACGCTTGCAAAGCGGGAATTTATTATATGTTCAATGGAATTACAGCGAAGCAAAGGATAAGGTGGCAAGCGTATATCTAACCTTAAATGACGGTAATCCAATCGATGTTACAAACAATCGTTATTATGAGTTTATCCAAAATGTATTTGCTTTTCCAACCGGAAACAATGTGTTAAAGCTTAGTTTGAATTTAGAAAGTGGAAAAGTGATAGAAAAGGAAATTACCGTTTTTGTAGATTATCTTATTTCAGCCCAGCAAACAGCTCTACGTAAAAATGAAGTGGTGGAGGTAACCTTGGAGTATGTATATGGTGCAAGTAATCCCGTCGAGGTGCCGAAAATCTTAATTACCAGTATGAGCAATTCCATAGCTCCGAAGGTTGAATACATGGATACGGTAAAGGAAAATCAAGGTACGTACACCAAAGCAATAACCAAGTATCGCTTTACGTGGGAGAAGGAGGAGCAGGTTCCGGAAAGTATGAATCTTCGTTGGAAGTTTAATCATATTCAAGATAGCTATGATTTTACATTACAGAAGCCAATCAACAGTCAAGAGGAAGAACATAAGGAACAAGCAGATAAGGCAGAAGAAGCTAAGGAAACGCAGAAAGAAAACAGCTAGGAGGGCAGGGCAATGTATGAAAAGCTAAAGGAAATCATTCAAGCAAGCAAGACAATTGTATTTTTCGGTGGTGCAGGGGTCAGTACGGAAAGTAATATTCCGGATTTTCGCTCCGCCGATGGTATTTATGAAAAGAAAACGTATCCTTATCCGGCAGAATATATGCTGAGCAGTGATTTTTTCTATGCGAATACGGAAGCTTTCTATGACTTTTATTTTCATGAGATGCTTTATCCCAATGCCCTTCCTAATCCGGCACATACTGCACTTGTGCGTTTGGAGAAGCAAGGAAAACTACAATCTGTTATTACGCAAAATATTGATGGCTTGCATCAGCTTGCCGGAAGTAAGGAGGTAGTGGAGCTCCATGGCAGTGTGCATCGTAATTACTGCTTGAAATGCCATACCTTTTACAGCTTAGAGGATATTTTAAAACAGCAGCCGAAGGTTCCAAGATGTCCTAAGTGCGGTGGAATCATTAAGCCCGATGTGGTGTTGTATGGAGAAGGCTTGAAGGAAGAAATGATTCATAAAGCAATTTATGATATTGCTCATGCCGATACCTTGATCGTTGGGGGGACTTCTTTAGCCGTTTATCCGGCAGCCGGCTTGCTGCAATATTTTCGTGGTAAACATTTGGTGCTGATCAATCGTGATGCAACGGCAATGGATTTGCGGGCAGAGCTTGTGATTCATGATCCGATTGGTAAGGTGTTGGATTGTGTGGTTGAAAAATAAGAAGCTGGTAAAGGGTTATAGCTTTCATAAATTGTACATATCGAAGCAGAAATAGCACACACTATTTTTGAGGTGATGGTATGAATAAAAAGACAAAACAAGCAGCACTTATGAAGGAATGCAAAGGAAAGAACGAAAAAAGTGCCGGTAACAACCAGTGGACCAACAACAATTTAAAGTATTATCCGGATCAGCGAAAGCGCCAAGATGGTCCGGGAGGAAATTAAATGTACGAGGGCATTGAAAAATGTCCTTTTTTTGTATAGGATAAGAAGGAAAGAGGTGTGCTTATGGAGAAAAAACGCTGTCGTTGGGCAAGCGATGTGGAAGCGATTTATGTACGCTATCACGATGAGGAATGGGGAGTTGCGGTTCATGAAGATAAAAAGCTTTTTGAAATGCTGGTTTTAGAATCGTTTCAAGCCGGTTTGTCGTGGCTTACAATTTTAAAAAAGCGAGAAAGCTTTCGTCAAGCCTTTGATGGATTTGATGTGCATAAGGTTGCCACCTATGATGAAGTTAAGATACAACAGCTATTAGCCGATAAAAGCATCGTTCGTAATCGACGCAAAATAGAAGCAGCTATTCAAAATGCGAAGGTATTTTTGCAAATTCAAGCGGAATTTGGAAGCTTTGCTAATTATCTATGGGGATTTAGCAAGCATAGGACTATCTATGAATATGAGGAAGGAAGGACACATAATGAGCTTTCCGATCGTATTTCAAAGGATTTGCAGACCCGCGGTATGCGCTTTGTTGGAACGATTATCATGTATTCTTATTTGCAAGCAGTTGGTGTGATTAACGATCATGAACCAACCTGCTTTCTACATAAAAAGTCCTAGTGGACTTTTTTTTGATATTTATTTATCGTTTTTCCATATTTTAGCAAGCAGTGGATAGGCACAGCAGGTAATTGCGATACCGATTAGCGCTTGTAAAAGATTGGCAAACATGCCACTAAAGCCCAACCAAAAACTTTCGTTGATCAAGCTGTCAGCAAGAAAATATCCCAATATCATGGCAGCTCCTGCAAGAAAATAGCTGAGTAGACGCAGAGCTTTGCGTTGCTTGCATATATAGGCAATTATCCATGCCTCTAGGCCTTTGATCAATAGGGTAGGAAGCGCATATATGCCATAGCCTCCGACAATATCGGCAAGTGCACTGCCGACACCACCTACAAGAAATGCTTGCCAAGGATTTAGAAAGCTGGCAAAAAGCATGAGAAATCCATCACCTAAATTAAAATAACCTTGAATTCCGTTAGGTATTTTTATCAAATAGGTAGCCAAAAATACAAGTGCCATTCCAAGTGCACTGATAATCAGTGCGTATGTTTTTGTTTGTTTCATTTCATCACTTCCTTTATGCTTGTATTCTAACAAATATCTGTATGTTGAAAAATATACAGAATTTAATAAAAATAGCAGGTCAGATATGCTATACTGTGATGGGTGATAAGATGAAGATGAATATAACCAATTTTGAAAAAAAAGCACATTCGTATCTTTATCAACAGATTGCAGATCAGTTGGCCATGGATATTCGTTTGGGGTATTTGAAGAAGGGAGATCAGCTGTTAAGTATTCGTAAGGCTGCACAATACTATCATGTTTCTAAGACATGTATCGAGCATGCTTATGAACAGCTGCTTGTCGATGGCATCATCACAGCACATGCCAAACGTGGCTATTTTGTGGATACCAGCAAGGAGCAGTTGCTTCTGCGCTCAGAAATCTTAGCCGATAAACCGCTTGATAAACCATCTATTCGCTATGATCTATGTTCACAAAGCATTGATTTTGAAACCTTTGATACAATGCTTTGGAAACGATATATAAAGGATATATTGGAACAAAGCAGCAGCATTGCTACCTATGGTGATCCACAGGGAGAAAAGCAGCTGCGTATGGCATTATCACAATATGTTTTTACGATGCGTGCGGCATTGGCACAGCCACAACAAATTGTAGTTGCTTCCAGCTTTCAAGCTCTTTGTTACCTGTTGTTTGGGTTGCTTTCAAAGCCTTGTGTGGTTGGAATGTGTGAGCCGATGTTTCTGCCTTTGCAGGGTGTTTGCCAAGACTATGGTATAGAAATCATTTCACTTCCAAGTGATGAAGATGGCATTAATCTTGAAGCATTATACCAAAGCCCTGTAAATGTACTGTATGTTCATGCACGTTCTGATGGAGCTAAGTATCAGCCGCTTTCGGTTGCTAAACGGAAACAACTGTTGACATGGGCAAAGGATAAAAAAGCTTTTATAATCGAAGATGATCATAATGGGGAATTGCATTATGAAACACGTATGGTACCGGCCATGCAAGGCTTTGATGAGGCAGGGAGAGTATTGTATATCGGTTCGTTTTCTCGATTGCTGCTGCCTTCTTTGCGTATCAGCTATATGATATTGAATAAAGAGCTACTTGCCCGTTATGAAAAGCGTAAGGAATATTATAGTCCAACGGCCTCTAAGGTGGAGCAGCTGGCATTGGCAGGCTACATCTTAGATGGGCATTTGCAGCGACATATCAAACGGTTAAAAAAGTGTTATCGAGTAAAAAGTGCTGCATTTCAGCATTTCTTGAATATTTATTTTCCCGATGCAGAGCTAAAACTGGAAGAAAGTGCTTTGCAGTATCACATTGCACTTACGGAAGCTTATGATATGGAGGCAGTGGTTCGGCTTTGTAAACAAAGACAGATTCGTATCAATCAAAGACAAAAAAAGCAGGAGCTGACACTTTCCTTTGCGGCGCTTTCTCTTGAAAATATGGAACAGGCATTGCAGGAAATAAAGCTTTGTTTACAGCAGGCGAAACGGTAAGCTAAGCATTGCGTAATATTTTCTAATATTGTATAATCATATCATTCAGCCTTCATTTTTCTATTTTCTGATTCTAAAATAGACAAGTGGAGGTTTTTTTAAGGAGTAATGAAGTATGGAAAAAATAACAAAAATGGGGAATGAAAGAGTATTCCCGTTACTTGTAGGTATGGCGCTTCCGCCGATGGCAAGCATGCTGGTGCAGTCTTTGTATAATATTGTGGATAGTATGTTTGTAGCAGCTTATTCCAAAGAAGGCTTAACGGCAGTTTCATTGGCATTTCCGATTCAAACGTTGATTGTTGCTTGTTCGGTTGGAATCGGAGTCGGTGTTAATTCCTATATCGCCCGAAAGATGGGAGAGCGAAATGTTGAAGAAGCGAAAAGTGCCGTGATGCATGGCTTGTTGTTAGCACTAATAGCATATTTGATCTTTTTCATTGTAGGGATTGTTGCCATTCGTCCGTTTTTTGCCCTTTATACATCAGATGTCGGTATTTACAATGATGCCTGTATTTATACGTTTATCAATGTGATGTTTAGTTTTGGTTGTTTTTTTCACATTTGCTTGGAGAAGGTGTTTCAGGCAATCGGAAGCATGAAGGTTCCCATGGCATTACAGGCTTTAGGGTGTGTAGTAAATATTGTTTTAGATCCGCTTTTTATTTTCGGTTTCAAAGGTATTCCCGGTATGGGGGTTGCCGGTGCAGCCATTGCGACAATCCTGGGACAATTGGTTTCGATGAGTCTTTCCTTTTATTTTCTATTTGTGAAAACAAAAGAAATTTGCCCCGATGTACGCAAATTTCACTTTTCTTTTCCTACCATTCGTAAGATTTTAAATGTCGGCTTGCCAACCGCTTGTATGAATGCATTGGCTAGTCTGCTTGTTGTCGGTTTGAACGGTTTGTTGATTACATTTTCCAACGCTGCGGTATCGGTGTTCGGTATTTATTATAAGCTGCAAACCTTTGTGTTTATGCCGGTATCCGGACTGACACAGGGAGCTATGCCGATTATGAGCTTTAACTATGGCGCTAAGAAGGTGGAACGCTTAAAAGATGCTTTGAAATATAGTCTATGGATTGCTTTTGGAATCATGCTTATAGGAACATTGCTTTTTATGTTAGCACCGAAATGGCTGTTGATGATCTTTCAAGCCGATGCGGCAATGCTGAAAATCGGAATTCGAGCTCTGCGCACCATAGCTATCGGATTTATACCGGCAGTTTTAGGCTATATTCTGCCAACCTTATTTCAGTCGATGGGAAAGGGATTGCCTTCCTTAGCAGTATTTTTATTACGTAACGGACTAACGCTGCCACTAGCTTATATGCTGTCTACATGTTTGGGATTGAATGGTATTTGGATAAGCTTTCCACTTGCGGAGGTTGCGGCGGCAGGCTGTGCCACAGGAATTTTTCTTTATATGAATAAACATTATATTCGACCGTTAAAGAAGCTGGAAAAGGATATTGCCACAATATAGAGTGGTAATATCTTTTTCATATTCACTTAAATGTATCATAAGCTACACGCTGTTATGCTTTTTTAGGGAAAAATCAAAATACAAACTTCTTCAATTCTTCGGAAAACGCTTTCCTATAAATGTTATAATAAATGTAAAGCTGATAATTTCTAAGTATAGGGCTTCTGATTTTGAAAATTATCAAGCGTTTTGTAAAAGAAAGGCAAAGAGGTAAGTGCTATGCAGAAATATATTTTGGCAATTGATCAGGGAACGACAAGTACACGTGCGATTTTATTTGATAAGGATAGCAATATGATCGCAGTAGCGCAAAAGGAATTGGAAAATTATTATCCACAACCGGGCTGGGTAGAACAAAATGCAAATGATATATGGGCAAGTACGGTTGGAGTAATGATTGAGGCTGTGGCAAAGGCAGGTATTCGTGAGGAGCAGATTGCAGCTATTGGAATTACCAATCAACGTGAAACAAGTGTGGTTTGGGATAAACAAAGCGGACAGCCGATTTCTTTTGCGATTGTTTGGCAGTCGCGTCAAAGTGATGCCTATTGCGTGCAATTAAAACAAGAGGGAAAGGAAGCGTGGATTCGGGAAAAGACCGGTTTGTTGTTAGATCCGTATTTTTCTGCCAGTAAGCTGCGTTTTCTTTTGGATCATGTAGAGGGTGCACAGCAGCGAGCAGAAAACGGAGAGCTGTTGTTCGGTACGATGGATAGCTGGCTGTTATGGAAGCTTACCAAGGGAAAATGTCATATGACTGATGTATCCAACGCCTCACGGACGATGCTTATGAATCTGCATACCCTAGATTATGATGATGAATTATTAAAGCTATGGAATATTCCACGCTGTATGTTGCCGGAAATTCGTGATACGAGTGAAGTTTACGGTATGTGCAGCGGCTTATTTGATGTGGATATTCCGATTGCTTCTTTGGTTGGTGATCAGCAGGCAGCTTTATTTGGACAAACCTGCTTTGCGGCAGGTAATGTGAAAAATACTTATGGTACCGGCTGCTTTTTGTTGATGAATACCAAAGAACATATTATTCATTCACAAAACGGCTTGCTTACTTCGGTCGGTTGGCGAATTGGCAAAAAAACGGATTATGTGCTAGAGGGAAGTGTTTTTGTAGCCGGAGCGGCGATTCAATGGCTGCGTGATGGCTTGCAGATCTTGAAAAAAAGCAGTGAGAGCGAAGAAAGAGCTCTTGCTGTTGATGATAGTGCAGGTGTATATGTGGTACCGTCCTTTACCGGACTTGGTGCACCCTATTGGAAGCCAAAAGTAAAGGGAGCCATGTTTGGGTTAACCAGAGGCACCAAGCAGGAGCATATCATTCGTGCAACCTTGGAAGCTCTCGCTTATCAAACCAACGATGTATTAAATGCTATGAAGGAGGATAGTGGGCTTGAAATCAAGCGCTTGCAGGTCGATGGCGGAGCCAGTCTGAATAATTATCTGTTACAATTTCAAAGTGATATTACACAAGCAAGTGTGATACGTTCAACGATTAGTGAAACAACTGCTTTAGGTGCTGCTTATTTAGCAGGGCTTGCAGTTGGATATTGGAAGGATCAGGAAGAGATTTGCAGCCATTTTCAAGCTTCGCATGAATTTGTGCCAAATATGGAAGCAAGCCAGCGTGAAGAATTATTAACAGGCTGGAAACGTGCTATTCACGCGGTTATGCAGTTTTGATGTATAAGCTAGGCAGAGAAGCTGCTTATATTCTAAAAATATAAACAAATCATTTGACATTTCATGTAACTTACTATACAATCTTCTTTGGTAATCAAGATACAGATATGGAGGGTATTATGAAAAAATTATCTGCATTATTATTGATGGCTCTTGTAATCGCTGGTTGCGGTAGCAATGATGCAAAAGAAGTTAGCGGTGAAGGAACTGCAGCTGTTGGAGAAAACGGCGACAAAGTAAGTGTATCCCTTACAATGAAGGGTGATGAAGTTGTAGATATCAGCATTGATGAAACAAAAGAAGGAAAGTCTAAAAAAGAACAGAAATACGACTACAACATGAAGGAAGCTAGTGGTATTCAAAAAGAATGGTTCGAACAGATTGAATTCTTAGAAGATTACATCAAGGAAAACGGTATCGATGCAGTAGAACTAGATAAGAAAACAGGTAAGCCAACAGGTGATGATGTTCTAGCAGGTTGCACAATCAATCTGACAACAATCATGGAAGCTGTAAACAACGCTGCTGAAAACGCTAAGTAAGAAAGATGCGAAATGCATCTTTTTTAGTATATTTAGTAAATAATAGGGCATGCTATAACAAACGAAAGGACGGAATAAGATGAAAAAGTTAGTGTTTTTATGTATAGCTGCCTGTTGTTTATTTGGCTGTCAAAATGCGGAAAAGAAAGCCAAGCAGCATGGTGAAGCCCAAATCGTGCAGGAAAACGGAGAAAAGCTGACGGTAGAGGTTGAATTGGTGAATGGAAAGCTTCGCAATGTCGATATTGATGAAACAGTTGAGGGTAAAAAGCAAACGAAGAAAGAATTGAAAGAGGAATATCAAATGAAGCAAGCAAGTTCTATCGGAAAGGAATGGTATGAGCAGGTTGCCTTTTTTGAAAACTATGTAGAGAAAAAGGGAATCAAAGATATTAAGCTTAATGAGGAAGGAAAAGCAACCAATGATGATGTACGAAGCGGCTGTACGATTGCGATTGATGGGTTTATCAAAGGAATCGAAGAAGCGGTTAAAAATGCTGAGAAATAGGAAGAAATGTACTTTATTTGGATTCCTTCATGTTTTAGGATAGCTACTAAAAAGAGATTTCCATTAAGGCTGTTTCATGCAACCGAATCGGAAATCTCCTATTTTTTTATTCATTATCATGTGGTATTCGACGAATGTTATTTGTGTTTGTATAGCTTTTGATAGGTAGTACATAAAGCATTGAATTTCTCTGCCGCAATATTTTGATAGATTTCTTCTTGGCGATGCTGCCACATCAGCATTGCCCAAGCACACCATAATAAATTATGGAAGCATTCCCATAGGGTTAGCTGATGGAAAACAGCTTCATTTGGTTCGTCAAAATAATACTTATAAAAAATATTTCGTAAGTTTTCATCGTGAATGGCATTTTCACTTAAGAAAGACATGACATCAAAGAGCGGGTCATTATCACCGGCATATTCATAATCAATTAAATAGGTTTGTCCACCATCAAATAAAATATTGCCTCCCACCCAATCGTTATGACAAAGAATTTCTTCGTTGGAAAGCTTTTGAATGTCATTGAGTATATTTTCAAAGGGGACAAGGTTGTAAAGTGGGTGCTGTATTTTACTTTTATAAGAATGATAACGGGCAATCGGGTCGAAGCGAACACCGATTTTTTTATGTAGGGAGTGAAAATGTTTCATCAGCAAGGCACAGCGCTTTATGGCATCTGGGTTATGATATTCTTCAAAGGTTTTGGCATTTGCGAGATAACGGGTTACCTTATAGCCACTGATTTCATCATAGTAAAGAGTTTCTACATCAATACCGCTGTTGGCAATGGCTTCTAGAGCTAAGGTTTCGTGATGGCGGTAAACGATATGGGAAGCATCTTCACGAGGAATGCGTAAAACAAATGTTTCCTCACCCATCGTAAGCAGGTAATTATGGTTGGTAAGTCCTTTATCAAGGGCTTGGATATGAATGGACGAATCGGTTAGCAGTTTATCTAAAAGGCTTAATGAATTCATGTAAATCACCAAGCGAATTATAGCATATTTTTTATGAATTTGGTAAAATAGATAAGATAAATCATAAAGGAGGAGTCGTTGTGAAAAAAATTATGTTGGCGACGAGCAATGCGCATAAGGTGGAAGAATTTTCTGTGATGCTAGCGCCACTTGGATATGAGGTTATGAGTCTTTTGGATCTAGAAGAGCCTATCGAAATCGAGGAAAACGGTACAAGCTTTGAAGAAAATGCGCTTATTAAAGCAAGGGCCATTCATCAGCTTTTGGGAATCGAAGTATTAGCCGATGATAGTGGCTTAGCAGTTAATGCGATGAATGGAGAACCTGGAATTTATTCGGCACGCTTTATGGGAAAAGACACCTCTTATGCTATTAAAAACCAATATATCATTGATTTTTGTAAAGATAAGGAGGATAAAGGCTGTCAATTTGTCTGTGCCTTGGCTTATGTTAAAGCTGATGGAAGTGAGGCTGTGTTTAAAGGAGTTGTAGAGGGCTTGGTGGCAGATCATATAGAAGGAGAGCATGGCTTTGGTTATGATCCTTTGTTCTACTATCCTCCTTATGAAACAACACTTGCCAATGTTGATGAAGAAAAAAAGAATGCAGTATCGCATCGCGGACGTGCAATCAAGGCGCTTATTGCCTATATGAAAGAAGGTAACTAAAATGCTTCATGTTGTATTATATGAACCGGAAATCCCACAGAATACAGGGAATATCATGCGAACCTGCATGGCAAGCAATACGGTTTTGCATTTGATTGAACCACTTGGTTTTTCCTTAGATGAACAGCATCTGAAAAGAGCAGGTATGGATTATGTTAAGGACTTGGACTATCGTGTGTATAAAAATTGGGAGGAATTTACAAGCCAGAATCCTAGTGAAAACTATTATTATATGACTCGTTATGGCAAAAAAGCACCAAGCGCTTTTGATTTTACAAGCTGTGTCGGGGATATTTATTTGATTTTAGGTAAGGAAAGTACGGGAATTCCAAAGGAAATTTTAAAGCATCAGTTGGATCATTGCATGCGCTTGCCAATGGTAGCAAAGGCACGAAGCTTAAATTTAAGCAATTGTGCCGCAATCATTGTATATGAGGTATTACGTCAGTTGGATTATCCGGGCTTATCCAATGTAGAGGTAATCAAAGGAGAGGATTGGCTGGAGGTATGAGTCGCTTTTTCGATTCGCTCATGGATACAAAGGACAAACGATATCATGGTACGTTAATATTGATGCTTGCAGTGTTTGGAAGCATTGCGATTACATATATAATCTTAGGGGTTTCTTTGTGTATGGTGAAGGATTATGATAATGTTTTTGCACTTTTGGATATGCCGTATATCACATGGACATATTTAGCCAGATTGGTATTGGAGGCTATGTCGATGCCATCTCTTACTTTTGGAAATATCGTGATCAGTATGCTTCGCTGCATCGGCTGGTTGGAATTTGTTGCAGTCTTTTTCGCTGTGATATGTTATCGTACTTTGGAAAGGCATAGAGCAACATTTGCGGGACTTCTCCTATTGGTTATAGAGGTTTTTGTGTGTGGAGGAGTGAGCTTATCAGCACTATCCTGCACAACGCTTAAGGCACTTATTGTAAGATTGCAGTTCATGGGAATGAGCATTGTTGCAATCAACACTATCTTGCTGGTATTGATTGGCTTTTATTGTTACAGACAGGTTAAGCAATATCGCCATGCACTTGCCTATGATGCTGTTGAAATCAAAGAACTGGAGGAAGAGTAACGATACTTTATAAAATAAAAGCATTAAAAAGGGATTTCTTATCGGATTGATCTATGCAATCGTATTAGGAAATCCCTATGTTTATTTACTCATTGGCGAGTAAGAAGTACATTTGTCTTAGACTCTTTTCTAAAACTCTTCAAGATTTTTTAAATTTGTTTTTTCATTTCCGTCATTGACACCGCGGATATGACGAGCGCCATCACGTCCGGTAAAGGGAATGGCGTTTTCAATCATGCCGTTTTCAACAGCCTCCAATGCTTGTTCATAGTCATAGGTTTTGCCGTTGTTGTCTTTAAATTCGCTTAAGGTTCCATCGGAATTTTTGCGAGCTGCGACAAAGCGGCACTTTTCATTGCTTTTACTTTTTGATTTTTTCATTTTCTTTACCTCCTGTTGTTATTGTGAGCGTATGGTAAAAAAAATATACCTATCCAAGCAATTGAGAAATTATGGAAAAAAACAACGAGGTGATTGTTGGCATTGTGATTGAATTTTAAAAAAAATCGTTTATAATAATGCTAAGGCGAATACGTCTGCTAGTGATGATTTAGGCAAACGATTAAAGGGAGTGGTTTTACTTGGACGGGTCGCAAATAGCGTTAATTATTGTATTATTGGTGTTGATTGCTTTATCGGCAATGTTCTCATCAACGGAAACGGCATATTCTTCCGTAAGCATCATTCGCTTGAAGCAGAAAGCGAAAAGTGGGGATAAAAGAGCGAAAAAAGCATACAGCATATCCAAAAACTTTACTGCTGCGATAACAACAATTTTGATTGGAAATAACATTGTGAATATTCTTGCTACCTCTATTGCGACAGAATTGTTTATGGAATTATTCGGTTCTGCGGGTGTTGCGGTGGCAACCGGTATTATGACAGTTTTAATTCTATGCTTTGGAGAAGTAACTCCGAAGATTGTTGCGAAAGCGAAGGCGGACAGTGTTGCACTGCTTATGGCAACTCCTCTATCTGCGCTTGTGTGGCTATTTCGACCAATCAGTATCGTCGTTGAGAAAATCGAAGAGCATTTTGAAAAGAAAATGAATGTTGAAAATGTAACAGCAACGGAAGATGAGCTGTTGGAGATTGTTTCAACGATCGAACAAGAAGGCGTGCTTGAACAGGAAGAACGTGAACTTATCGAAAGTGTGATCGAATTTGATGATAAAAACGTTCATGATATTATGGTTCCGAAAGAACGCGTAGTGTTTTTGTATGACAATGCAACCTTTGAACAATTAAAAATGGTATTGAAGGAGCATAAGCTTTCAAGATTGCCGATTATCTCTTATGAAACAACTGAGGTTGTAGGTATTTTACGTGTACGTGATGTACTTGATGCCTTGTTGGAAGATAAAGAAATCGTTATTGCGGATTTGATGCAGCCTGCGACACGCGTATCACAACGTAAAAAGCTTCCATCGGTATTGGAGGATATTCAAAAAAGTCGTGAGCACATGGCAATTGTTATGGAGAGCAACAATTCCAATGTGTTTGTGGGGATCGTTACCTTGGAAGATGTGTTGGAGGAGCTTGTCGGTGAAATCTATGATGAATATGATACGCTTCCCAACCATGTTGTAGAAATCGGACATCATACCTTTATGATTGATGCTAAGGTATCCTTAAAGGATTTCTTTGATACATATATTGATGATCAGGATTGTCCGAAAACAAATTCACGCAGCTTTGCGGCATGGGTGTATGAGCTGAACAATTTTCGTAAGGTACGCAAGGGACGTGAAATCGAATTTGAAAATTTTGCGATGAAGGTTTTGGATACCAAAGAAGGTATGGCGACCAAAATAGAATTGCAGGTATTCTCGCCAAGCGAGGACGAATTGTTAGATATTGATTAGGAGGTATAACATGAACGTATTTTTAAAAGCTATTGAACCAGAGAATGCGCCTAAGGCATTAGGTCCTTATTCACCGGCCGTAAAATTAGGAGACTTTGTTTATCTATCCGGACAAATTCCTTTGGATCCGAAAACCGGTGAAATTGTAGGTAGTACGATTGAAGAACAGACACATCAGGTAATGAAAAATATCCAAGCAGTGCTTGCGGATATGGGATTGGGTTTGCGTCATATTGTAAAAACAACAATCTTTATGAGCGATTTAGCGAATTTCGATAAGCTGAATGAAGTGTATGGTTCTTATTTGGAAGAACCATATCCGGCAAGAAGCTGTGTGCAGGTGGCGCGTTTACCAAAAGATGTTTTGGTGGAAATCGAGTGTATTGTTATTGATACTTTAGTTTATGAAAAACAGTTGGCTGCACAAGAGCAAGGCTGCGGTGGCGGCTGCTCAAGCTGTGAAGGCTGCTGCTAAGAAAAAGAAAGTTGTATAAGAGCAGAGTGAGGGAATCACTTTGTTCTTTTTTATCACGGAATTCAATTTACTTTGAATGAAGCCTTAAATACTATCTTTTTTGTTTACTTTTATGAAAAGAGGATCAAAATATGATATAAAGATAGCAAAAGATAGTAGGGGGTTGTATGATTTATTGGATAAAAAGCAGTGATTATCAAACAAGTGCGATAATTATGAAAAAAGAGGGCAGTGTGAAGTTGGAAAATATGAGTCCGTTACAATTTCTTGATGCATGGTGTTTGGAATATGGCAGTACCTATGAGGGACGCAAGAGGGCTTTGCAGAAGCATTTACAAATTACGCAAAAGGTGCCGATTTTGATTTCCGAGCAAACCAAGGACTTTATGTTTCCCACCTGTGCGATTCATTGTGAAGGCTGTATTTGGATCAATTATCGCTTTGTGGAAGAAGTGAAACGAAAAGAGGCAAAAACCTTAGTGCGTTTTTTCGATGATTCTGTGCTTTTGCTTGACACCGATATTCGCTCGATTCGTCGTGAATTGAAAATCTGTGAGCGTTATCTTGCTTTTTTGCGCTTTGCATAAAGGAAGCAGGTAATGGTATTTTGGATAAAAAGTAGGAGTGATGGGAATGGAAATTGTAATGCTTGCTTTTATGCTTGTATGTATCGTTATTTTGATTATGGTCGTTTTTATGACGAAATCGAACAAGCAAAACGGAAATATGAAAGAAATGCTTTTAGAAAGTGAAAAGCGTCAGCAGGAGGCTTTGTTTGAAACGCAGCAAAAGTTACAGGAGGCCATAGTACAGTTTCAGACGACTATGACCAATAGCGTTAAGCAGGATTTGGCGCATCTGAATGAAACAACAACTCAGCATTTATATACTATTCAAAAGGGTGTAAATGAAAATTTGAGTGTAGGCTATGATAAAACAAGCAAGGTATTTTCACAGGTGTTGGAGCGTATGGGAAAGCTTGATGAAAGCCAAAATAGCCTGAAGGAGCTTTCGATGTCGATTACGCATTTGCAAAGTATCCTTACCGATAAAAAAACACGTGGAATTTTCGGAGAGATTGAGTTGTATTCCTTATTGGAAACAGCAATGGGAACTGATGAAAAACGGTATGCTAAACAGTATAAATTAAGCAATGGCAGCATTGCAGATGCGGTTTTATTTGCCAGTGAGCCTTTGCGTATGATTGCGATTGATTCTAAGTTTCCGCTTGAAAATTATAATCGTATCATGCAGGAAGATATTTCGAAGGAAGAGAGGAAACGATTGCAAAACGCTTTTGTTTCCGATGTAAAGAAGCATATCAAAGCGATTGCGGATAAATATATTATTGCGCATGAAACGGCAGAATTTGCATATCTTTTTTTACCGGCGGAAGCCGTTTTCTCCTATATTCATGCGAATTGCGATGCACTGGTGCAGTATTCCTATGAGCAAAAGGTATATCTTGTTTCTCCGACGACATTGATGGCATATATTACGGCGATCAAGGCTATTTATTTAGGAGTTCAGCGAAATGAAAATGTGGCGCAAATTCAAGACGCCTTAAAACGTTTACAGGTAGAATTTGACCGCTTTGAGAAACGTTATCAAAGTGTTTCCAATGATTTTGAAAAGGTATATCAGGATATGAAGCTGGTATCTATAACCGCAAATAAGCTATTGACACGTTTTAAAGAAATCGAAGCAGTAGAATTGGATAAAAAGAAGGAAAGCTCAAATTAACGGCTTTCCTTTTTGACAATGATATGATATGTTTGAATCCATTCATGAATTTGATAGATATATGCTAAAAGCTGTGGACCACTCATAAGCTGGCCATAAAATGGAAGGGAGAATGAGGCTCCTTTGGTTTCGATGAGTTGTTGTAGAGCTGCTTCATCAAACAATTCATGTAATGGACTGCTTGAATCTTCTAAACATTCTTTTAGCTTAGCGGCGATCAGTTCACTGTATAAAGGATTGTGTGTTTTGGGATAAGGGTTTTTCTTACGATGGGCAATACTATTTGGAAGTTCATTTTCAAAGGCCTTTCGTAAGATTCCTTTTTCTTCGCCGTTGAGGAATTTCATTGACCAAGGGATATTATAGACATATTCCAAAAGTTTAACATTGGCAAACGGTGCGCGTATGACGATATTGGCAGCAGCTCCCATAAAGGCTTGCCGAGTGATTAAGGTTTGCATGAACCAATGCAGAACTAGAACACAGTGCTTTCTGTAACGCAGATCATCGGCAGTATCACTTGGTAAGGTATCTACAGTATGCAGAGTATTTTCATATTCGCTTTGCAAAGCTTCGAAATAGGAGCTGTCTTGCAAATCTTTATGCAAGAGCTGAATTCTTTCCTTACTGCTTCGAAGCCAAGGGAATCCCTCGATATCTCTTAACTCCTCTCGATAAAACCAAGGATAGCCGCCAAATAGTTCATCACTGCACTCACCACTTAAAATAATCTTGTCTTTTTGCGCAACTCGTTGGCAAAGCCAAAGCAAAGAAGCATCAACATCGGCCATACCGGGAGCACATCTTGCCTGCATGGCTTGGTTTAAGTAGTCCATTAAAGCCGTCTGCGTGATCGTAAGGCTGGTATGTGTGCATGGATAGCGTTGAAGCATAGCATCAATATAATCATTATCTAGGGATACTTGGTATAGATTCTTTTTAAAGCTTTCGCTGTTTCCTTCGTAATCTAGGGAATAGGTACGCCACTTTTTTTTGCTTTGAGCACATACTGCCGTGATGATGCTGCTGTCTAATCCACCGGATAAAAAACTGGCATGTGCGCCGCGCATTTGTTTTTGAATAGAAGAGGTTACCATATCATGAACCTTTTGAATCGTAGTAGTCAGATCATCGGTATGCTTTTTTGCTTTCAAATGGTAAATACGCCCGGTTGTCAGATGGTTCTTTTTGATTTCTAGCATAGATCCCATAGGAAGTGTGAAAATACCGTCAATTAAGGTATGTCCTTCTCGTATACCGGGACCAAAGGCAAATAAATCAATAATTCCTTCTTTGGATAGGATATTAGGCTGTTTGCGAATAGCCAATAATAAGGAAAAATGATTTGCGAAAAGGTAGCCTTCACTGGTTTTTGTATAATAGAGCGGGCATAAGCCGAGGGGATCGTTTATTGCCAACAGATGATCCATACTTTTTATAAGAAAGCAATAGCTTCCTTCCAAGTGCTTGATTGCTTCTTTTCCCCACAGCAGATAGGCGAATAAAAAGACATCTTCCTGCTGCATCGGTGTTGGGAAATCATGCTTTAAAAGCTCATACTGAATTTCCTCACGATTGTATAATTCGCCAATCGACCATACATCAAAGGGAATGCCATGATATACAAGATGACGTTGTTCACTGGTGATGGAAGAATCTAAGCTTCCGTCATTATACATGCTTATAAGCATTGTTTTCATAATATCGTTCTCCTTTACCTTTTATTCTATGTCAAAACTATAGGTGGTATGCTACAAGAGTTTTTTTGATTTATTGCAGTTGTAAAGAAAACGTGTATAATTAAGTGCATGAAAGGTTGTAGGAATGATGAGAAATTGGGGTAAAAGGGATATTGTATCCATTGCATGTGTTGTGCTTGGTTCATTGCTCTTGGCATTGAACATTCAATCCTTTGTAGGAACCGGAGGTTTATTTCCCGGCGGCTTTACCGGACTTACGGTGTTAATCCAACGTAGCTTTTTAAAGTTTGGAGGAATAGAAATTCCATATTCGCTTGTAAACTTTGCATTGAATGCTTTTCCTGCCTATATCGGTTATAAAACAGTAGGGAAAAAGTTTACGATGTATTCGATAGCAGTCATTCTTTTATCGGGAATGTTTGTGGAAATCATACCGCCGATTACGATTACCGAGGATATTTTGTTGGTAACGGTATTTGGAGGAATTTTACAAGGAATCGCCTTAGGTGTAACACTTCGGGGGAATGCCAGTACCGGAGGTACGGATTTTATTTCTATGTGGATCTCGCAGAAAACTAAGCAGCCGGCTTGGAATTATATTTTGGGTATGAATGCAGTGATGCTGGCAGTAGCCGGTTATCTGTTTGGCTGGGAGGCAGCTCTGTATTCGATTATTTTTCAATTTTGTTCAACACAAATTGTAAATTATGTGCATGTTCGTTTCAAACGAATGACATTGTTTATTGTTACGCGCAGTCCGGATTTGGTAATTGAAGAAATCCATAGCTCAACTCACCATGGAGTAACTCGACTTGAAGGAATCGGAACATATTATGGCGAGCCGCGTACCGTTTTATATACGGTTGTGGAAACCGCCAATGTGAAGGGATTGGTAAATCGTATTCATGAATTGGATCCGACTTGCTTTATCAATGTTTCAAAGTCAGAAGCAATTGAAGGAAGATTTTATCAAAGACCGATTGAATAGGTTGACGCAGAAGTTTAAAAATGGTACATTATAGATGTTATATGACTGACGGATAAAGTGGAAATGACCACAGGAAGTATAATGTTGATAAAAGCCGACCGTCTGGGCAGAAAAGTCCGGTTTAGGTGCGGCTTTTCTTTTTATAAGCAGAAGGTTTGAAATAATGTATAAGCTTTGAAAATGCCGGCTGCTTATACTATAATAAAATCAAATAAGGAGGAATTGCAATGACAAGTGTAAATCGCAAAGAGTGGGAAGGCTTTGAAGGTCGTCTTTGGAAGGAAGAAGTCAATGTCCGCGACTTTATCCAAGCCAACTACACACCCTATGATGGAGATGAAGCGTTTTTAGCAGAGCCGACAGAAGCAACTAATCAGCTATGGACAGAGTTGCAAAGGCTGCAAAAGCAAGAAAGAGCAAACAATGGTGTTTTGGATATGGAAACCGAGGTTGTATCTTCTTTAACTTCTTATGGTCCGGGGTATATTTCGGAAGAATTGAAAGATTTGGAAAAGGTAGTAGGTTTACAAACGGATAAGCCGTTAAAGCGTGCCTTTATGCCATATGGTGGTATTAAGATGAGTGAAGAGGCTTGCACGACCTATGGTTATACACCAAGTGAAAAACTGCATGAGATTTTCCATGAATACCATAAAACACATAACGATGCGGTATTCCAGTGTTATACTCCTGAGATGCGTTTGGCTCGCCGCAACAAAATTGTAACCGGACTTCCGGATACGTATGGTCGTGGACGTATTGTCGGTGATTATCGTCGTGTAGCATTATATGGTATTGACTATTTGGTTGAACAAAAGCAAAAGGATTTAGCAAATTGTGGTTGTGGCATCATGATGGACGATATCATTCGTCAGCGTGAGGAATTGGCAGAGCAAATCAAAGCTTTGAAGGGCATGAAGGAAATGGCGCAGATTTACGGCTATGATATTTCTTTACCGGCAAAGAATGCGAAGGAAGCTGTGCAATGGCTGTATTTTGGTTATTTAGCGGCTATTAAGACACAAAACGGTGCGGCAATGTCTGTTGGTCGTGTATCAACATTCCTTGATATTTATATTGAACGAGATTTGAAAAACGGAACAATCAGTGAAAAAGAAGCACAGGAATTGATTGATCATATGACAATGAAATTCCGTATGGTGAAATTTGCTCGTATTCCAAGCTATAACCAATTGTTTAGCGGGGATCCGGTTTGGGCAACCTTGGATTTGGCAGGGCTTGGTATGGACGGACGCCACATGGTTACCAAGAGCGACTATCGTTTCTTACATACCTTAGAAAATATGGGACCGGCACCGGAGCCGAATTTGACAGTGCTATACTCTTCTCATTTACCGGAAAATTTCAAAAAATACGCTGCGCGCATTTCAATTGATACAAGTTCTGTGCAATATGAAAATGATGATGTAATGCGTCCGGTATGGGGGGATGATTATGCGGTTTGTTGCTGTGTCAGTGCTACGCAAACCGGTAAGGAAATGCAATTCTTCGGAGCACGTGCAAATCTAGCAAAGTGCTTGTTGTATGCTATCAACGGTGGTGTCGATGAAAAGACAAAGACACAGGTAGGACCGGAATATGCACCGATTACATCTGAGTATTTGGATTTTGATGAAGTAATGCATAAATATGATATCATGATGGATTGGTTATCCGGATTATATGTTAATATTTTAAATCTGATTCAATATATGCATGATAAGTATTATTACGAATCTTCATTGATGGCTTTGATTGATACCGATGTACGAAGAACCTTTGCGACCGGTATTGCAGGATTCTCTCATGTAGTGGATTCGCTGAGTGCTATTAAATATGCTAAGGTAAAGTGTATTCGTGATGAGGACGGAATTGTAACAGACTTTGAAGTGGAAGGTGATTTCCCACGTTATGGTAATGATGATGATCGTGCTGATGATTTGGCAGTTTGGCTGTTGAAAACTTTTATCGAAAAGGTTAAGAAGCACCATACATATCGTGATTCCGAACCAACAACCTCTATTTTGACGATTACCAGCAACGTTGTATATGGAAAAGCAACCGGTGCACTTCCCGATGGAAGAAAAGCGGGAGAACCTTTATCACCGGGAGCCAATCCTGCGTATGGAGCAGAGCAAAACGGTTTATTGGCAAGCTTAAATTCGGTTGCAAAGCTGCCTTACGAATATGCTTTAGATGGAATCAGCAATACACAAACCATCAATCCCGATGCCTTAGGACATGATGAAGCAGAGCGTGTTAATAATCTTGTAAATGTCATGGACGGCTATTTCGATCAGGGGGCTCACCATTTGAATGTGAATGTATTTGGTGTCGAAAAATTGAAAGATGCTATGGAACACCCGGAAAAAGAGGAATATGCGAACTTTACGATTCGTGTATCCGGTTATGCGGTAAAATTTATTGATTTAACCCGTGAGCAGCAACTCGATGTTATTTCAAGAACCTGCCACGCAAGCTTATAAAACAACGAAGTAGGTCTGTTTGCAGGCCTACTTTTCGAAAGGAAGGAAAATCATGAGTATTAAAGGAAGTGTACATTCGATTGAAAGCTTTGGTTCGGTAGATGGACCGGGAGTACGTTTCGTAATTTTTTTGAATGGTTGTCAAATGCGCTGTAAATATTGTCATAATGTAGATACATGGCAAATGCAGGAAGCAAATATGACAAGTGATGAGCTGTTGAAAAAAGCGTTGCGTTATCGTAGCTATTGGAAACAGGGAGGAGGTATAACGGTAAGTGGTGGAGAACCGCTGCTGCAAATTGACTTTGTTTTGGAGCTTTTTGAAAAAGCAAAGGCAAAGGGAGTTCATACCGTTTTGGATACCAGTGGAAATCCTTTTACAATAGAGCAGCCTTTTTTTGATAAGTTACAAAAGCTTTTGGCAGTAACGGATTTGATATTGCTTGATATTAAGCATATAGATGCTTTGGCACATAAGGAGCTAACCGGACAGGATAATGCGAATATCTTAGCTTTTGCAAGGTATTTAAGCGAAATTCAAAAGCCGGTGTGGATACGTCATGTGCTTGTACCCGGTATTAATGATGATGAAGCGCAGCTAAAACGTCTTTCCGTTTTTATTAAAGAGCTAAGCAATGTGGAGCGGGTTGAAGTGTTGCCTTATCATAGTCTTGGGGAATTTAAATGGGAAAAATTAGGTATTCCATATACTTTAAAGGGAATTCAAGCACCAAGCAAGGAAAGTGTCGAGAAGGCTAAGGAAATCTTATGCTGTGCAAAGTATCAAGGCTTTCGCTCATGAGGCATTTATCATGGTGTAAATTTTTGTAAAAGCTATAATTCCAAGGAGAAATATGCTATAATTTAGACGCTTTTGGAGGACAGATAGTTGGAAGGCGTTTCCAAAAGGACTCTACGCAAAGGATAGTGTTGATAAATTCGATATATGTATGAAAAGGTCTAGCAGTGAGGAGAAAGTGTATGAAAAAATTAGTTAGTTTTATCTGTATAGTATTTATTGTTATCGTTAGTTCTGCCTCTGTTATGAATGCACAAGATACGGAAGATATTGATATCGCTAGTATAACTCCTGTCGGACAGCCTGAACAGGACGAATATTTTTATATTTTAGATGAAAATGGAAATGTCGAATATGTTACGTATGATTCTTATGCGTATGATGAATCCTTAGACGCAAAGGAGCGTTCGGCTTTTCGAAATGCAAAATATCAAGTAGCGAAGATTACTGGTTATACAACATATACCGAAGCGGCAACCGGCTTAGCAGGATATACACATGGTAACTCGGCGACCGATGCAGCCTATATTCAAACCAATAGTAACGGTACCGTTCGTGTGAAGCAGGCCGGTGTGGTAATGGATATACCCAAGGCGAATGTAAGTATTGTAGATTATACCGGCAGCAATGTTTCTACCTATACAACTAGCAATGGCAAGCTTTACCATAACTTTTTTTACAATCAAACGTCTAAGGCAAGTAATTGGGTAGGTTATCAACAGGGATATATGGCTTCAAATGCTACCTATTATAGTTATGATGGACATTATTTTTATACAAAATATGAAACCATGATTGATGATTATCGTAACAATACCTATCAGCATGCCATCAACCCGAATACTCCGTATTACAGCTACTATCAATTCCTTTCACATCGTAGCAATACTGGCTTTGCGGCAAATATGTTTGACAATCGCATTATTGAGGTACAAGGGCAAGGCACAAGTTCTAAGTTAAGAAATGCCGGTAAGGATTTTATTAGTGCTCAAAATACATACGGTGTAAATGCCGGATTGATGTGGGCAGTTTCGATCAATGAGAGTGGTTGGGGGTTAAGCCAGCTTTCCTTGGAACGTAATAATTTATTCGGTCATAAAGCATACGACAGCAATGTCGGTGCAGCAGAACGATATAATAGTGTTTTGGATTGTGTGAATACACATGCGAAAACCTATATTTCTTCCGGTTACTTAGATCCAACAGATTATCGTTATCGCGGACCGCATTTAGGTGATAAGCAAAGTGGCATCAATGTCAAATATGCGTCTGATCCTTATTGGGGAGAAAAAGCAGCACAGCAGTTATATCTTCTTGCAGAACGAAATAATCGTAAAGATTATGGTTCTTATAGTCTTGGCTCTGTTAATGGAAGTGCTAATATTTATAATTCTACCGGATCCTCTAAAAAACTGCTTTATACAACAGGAAGCGGTGAAAATAGAAACCTGGATAACAATATGGTTATTATTTTAGGAGAGGAAAGAGGTAGTGATGGTGTAGTGTATTATAAAATTCCATCTGATTCAGCATTGACAGAAAACAGAGTTGCTATCAATCCTACAGGTATTTATAAGACCGGAAGAGATTATGCGTATATTAGAAAAAGTGATGTGAAGGTAGTAAGTCAAGGTTCCTCTGTATTAGATCGTTTGGGAATGCGCCAAGAGGGCAGCTATGTACTTGGTTTAAAACCGAATACAAGTGTTCAAGCATTTACGCAAAATGTAAAAGCAATTGATACAAATGCTTTTGTTAATGTGAAAAATGCTTCCGGACAAGTCGTAACCTCGGGAACAATGGGAACCGGAATGACATTTACCTTAAAAGAAAATGGAGTTCTTACAACTTATACGGTTGTGATTAAAGGAGATGTAGATGGTGATGGACAAATTCGCTCCATTGACTACTCTATTGTAAAAAATGATATTTTGAATATTCGAAAGCTATCCAAAGCGTATGCGACTGCCGGTGATGTAGATGGAGATGGAAAGATTCGTTCCATTGACTATTCACTCATTAAAAATGATATTTTGAATATTAAAGACATCGTACAGTAAAAGAAAGGAAAGTTTTATGAAAAAAAGTAAAATTTTAGTAGCTTTGGTTGCGGCAATAACATTGGTTACTCCAATGCTTATCCATGCAGCGATAGCGCCGGGAGCGACATTTACTGCAACAGCGAATTGTGGCATTTATGAAGGCGCAGTTAGTGTCAGTGCCAGCAATGCAAGGAATGTAACACTATCGCCAACAAGTAGTTTCTGTGATAGAGGTGGCACAGTAACTGCAACAGCTGTTGCAGTTAGTGCTGGAACTGCAAGTGTATCATTTACAGTATTAGATGCAACAGATTTAAGTGATCCATCGAACCCAAAGCTAGTCAATGGAAATGTTAATATTGGTGGTACAAGTGTTACCGTTGCTGCTCCATCAAATAATAATGGAGGCGGCGGGGGAGGTATACAAGTACAACAACCTAGTAAACCACAAACTCCACAAAACCAACAAAATCAACAGAATCCACAAGAAGATGTAAATGATAAGCGTTCCGATAACAATAATTTGGCAAGCTTAGCAATTTCTTCAGGAAAGCTGACTCCTGCGTTTCATGCCGAAACAACTGAATATCGTGTGGAATTAGCAGCTACGGTAACAAGCATCAATATTACTGCGAGTGCCGCAGACGCAAAAGCAAAAGTGAATGGTACCGGTACGAAAACGTTAGAGCCGGGAGAAAATAAGTTTTCCATTACGGTTACAGCAGAAAACGGTGCGGTTAAGACATATACGATTGTAGCGGTTGTTAATGAAAAACCATTAGTTTATACAAAGTATAATGGCAAAGATCTTGGAGTTGTTCGTAATGTGAAAGATATTAAGGCTCCTAAGGATTTTGTAGAAACGACGGTTAAATTAAATGGTAAGGAAGTTAAAGCATGGAAGAATGATGCTATGAAGATTACGCTTGTTTATTTGATTGATGAAAAGACAAGCGAGAAGAATTTTTATATCTATGATACAAAGAAACAGACGGTTACCAATATCTTTAAACCAACTACAATTTTAGGGAATAATGTTTATCTTGTGGATATCCCTAAGGAATTACAGACAATGGAAGGCTTTACGTACGGAAAGGTAAAAGTAGATACTACGGAGCTAATGGGGTGGACCTTTAAAGATAAAGCATTTGATAATTATGCGGTTATCTATGTAATGGACGAAGCCGGTAAGATGCAGTATTATATGTATGAAAAAACACAGAATACGCTTCAGCTTTATTCAAAAGCAGCTCCGGTTACACAAGAGGCTTATGAAAAGCTAGTTAAGGATTTAGAAGATACGAATAAGATGCAGTTTATTTGTTTGGGAGTTGCTGCAGTTTTAACAGTTATAGCTATTGTTGCGGTTGTGTTTGCAATAAAGCTAAAGAAACAAGTGAAGTAAGGAAAAAGGTGAGCAGATGAAAATCTACCCACCTTTTTTTATGGATCGATAACGGTTGGTGTTCTTCCAATTCCCACTGCTTCATCAACAAGGCGTGTCCAAGTATTACAACCGGCAATTCCATCGGCACGCAGGTTGTTGTTGCGTTGAAAAGAAATCAATGCATTTCGTGTATTATTTCCAAATGCACCGTCAAGTGTGTAAGTGTTATAACCTAAAGCATTTAAGGCATCTTGAAGAACTAATACATATACACCACGACTTCCCATATGCAAGGTTGGATAGCCTGCTCGACATGCCGGAGGTCCTTGGCGTTTGTCGAAGTGAACCCAGGTAGGCGTCATAGAAATTGGTTCCACATAAGACCAAACATCAAGATTTCTGGCAGTGTTGTAAATGCGATTTCTTTCTTGCTGTGTCAAGGCTTGTCCTACATCAAAAGAAACTCCGGCATAGTGTTGCGATTGTCTCCCATGTCCTCCTTCCCAAATACGTTTAAATGCGTAACGAAAAGGAATCGGCGCACCATAACTGCGCCTTGTTGCATTCCATGCTTCCATAGCAGCGGTTGTAGACCATAGGACAGTGGAACGTGAAGAACCTCGAAACTCACCGACTGTCATTGTCCGACCATATACATAAGGCATAGTGGCACTTTCGTTTAAATGGAAGATTTCCAATGCCTGCGTATCAACGTTATATAGAATGATCTTTGCCAAAATTTTTTCTCCTTTCAATTTATTTTATGGTTCTTATTTCAAAAAGAATAGGTGTTTGTTGGATATAAAAGCTTTGTGTTGAAAAGCAATCAATATATTTATGAAAGTAAAAAATATATATACAAAAAAAGCCTTTTAATAAAGGCCTTATTTATTTAATGGAGCGGGTGATGAGAATCGAACTCACGTAGTCAGCTTGGAAGGCTGAAGTTCTACCATTGAACTACACCCGCATCTTTATTGCTTAATAAATATACTACACTTTTATTGATATTTCAATACTTTTTTTGAAAAAAATAAAAAAATTATGAATCCATAAATATTGTATCTGACATTCATTTACATTTTAATTCATTATTGTTATTTTCTCATATTATTTCTGATTTATGAATCGACTGGTAATAGTAACTTTTTTTTATTTCTTTACTGCTTTTACCATATGAATTTATTTATCTTCCTTTTCTATCGTGTTATAATAATATGCGTTCGATAAGAGAGGAAATCGTTATGGAATTTGTTGTACTTACTAAAGAAGAATGCGCTTCCTTTTTCAATTCCTTCCATCTTCAAAATTTTGGACAGTCTGTGGAATAGATGGTTGAATAAACAAAAAATAACAGACTATAATCATGCTTATAGATTGGTATTTGAATTTTTAGAAGGGTTTTATAATACTGTACGAATTTACTTACATTCGATTATCACTCGCCTAATCAATTTGAACAAAACTATTTAAATAACGATGCTTTTTATTAAATTCTTATCTTTTAGTTGTCCGTAATCTTGACATAGTACTAGATATTCCATATCTTGCTTATAGTGGAGGTGATTGTATTAATGTGTGGAAGATATTATTTTATGTGGAAGAATAACCAAGCTTTTCATGAATTACGAAGAAAAGTAGAACAGTATGCTCTATGTGAATATGCCAAGGAAGAGGTATTTCCATCACAGAATGCTTTGGTGTTGATTGAAGAAGGAGATAGCTATCGCCCTATAATAATGAAATGGGGAATGGGGACTTCAAATAGCCAGCTTGTAATTAACGCTAGAGAGGAAAGTGTTAAGGAACGTGTGATGTTTAGAAATGTTTATAATCACCGTTGTTTGATTCCTTGTAATGGTTTTTATGAATGGGTAAATAGTACTAACGGAAAGCAGAAGATCTTAATTACGAAAAAGGATCATGAGCTAATTTATCTTGCTGGATTTTATAGCAGACGAAACGAATTTGTCATATTGACTGCAAATTCTGAAAAAGAGATGCGAAGCATTCATGAACGTACACCTTTGATTGTTACACAAGATAAAATATCAGCCTTTTTACATAAAAATGTAAACCCAAAGGTTGATAATGATAATTTAAGAATACAGCAAGTTCTAATCCAACATAAACAAGAACAATTATCGTTGTTTAAAGATTTTGAGGTGTAATATGAAAAAATATAGGACGATTAGCTCTGTTTTTGTGTTATTTATTTTATGGCAATTGATTGCAGCGCAAATGAATAATGATTTTCTTTTTCCTTATCCTTATGATGTTATAAATCGAATGCTAGAACAATTAGTAGATCCATCATTTTATCAAAATGTAGCATTGACGATCATACGCTCCTCATTAGGTTTGTGTTTTGCTTTTGGTTTAGCGTTTTTATGCGCTTATGCCAGCTATCATTCTACGGTTTTCTATGATTTGTTTTATCCGATTTTGTTACTTACTCGGAGTGTCCCTAATGTTGCTTATATCATTATTGTACTTGTCTGGTTTGGATCTGAAAAGAGCTCAGCAATTGTGAGTTTCCTTATTATCTTTCCAACTATTTTTGCCTCTCTGTATCACGGATTACGTTATATGGACGAAAACTTATCTAAGGTTTTGCAGCTTTATCCGGAAAAAACAAGCTATCGACTATGGAAGGTATATATCCCATTATTAAAAACAGAGATGATTAGTTCCTTTTCAAATGGGCTGTCTTTAACGTTTAAGGTAGGCGTTATGGCTGAAATTTTAGGACAAGTACAATTTGGAATTGGCAGACAATTAAATCTTTGCCGTATCACAAGTGATATGGTAGGGATTTTTGCTTGGACCTTATGGATCATTTTAATTTTATTAAGCATTGAATTGTTGGTTCATAGCATATTTTATCTTCATAGAAAAAAGCAGGCAGATTGATACAAAATGCTGTGAAAATTAATATGACGTATAGGATCAATGCTTAATCGTTAATGCAACCAATATGCAGAAGTCCTTTGTATATTCCGTCTTGATCGGTAGATGATGTTACGTAATCAGCCCTTTCTTTGATTTCTGCTACTGCATTACCCATAGCGATCGAATAGCCGGCTGTTTCCATCATACTGATATCATTATAGTTATCACCAAAACATATAACATCTTCTCTCTTTACGTTCAAATGCTGCATTAACTCACTTAAAGCACTTCCTTTTGTGCAACCTTTTACTGCAACATCAAACCCATCTTCACAATAACTTGTAAAGCTCATACGGGGGTGTTGAGAAAAGGCAGCTTTAACTATTTTCGGATCTGCATGAATACAGGCGGCTAGCACCTCCTCATCTTTTAAATGATGGTTTTGTAAAGGGCAATCCACAAAAATTTCTTGTCCGATATCGCTATTCATTTGACCTTCAAGCCAATTGATCTTTTCACTGTGTTGATATAAATACATACCGTCTTTGAATTTCAAAACCAATCCGGCTTCATGAGCATTTGCGAAATCAACTAGGTCTTGAATATCCTCTTTAGCAAGGACATGTTTTTTTATGATTTGTTTTTTGTTGTTGGTCAGCACTCCACCGGACATGGAAATAATATAATCAGCAGTTAACTCATCAAGAGCTTTTCCTAGTCCATAAAAAGCACGACCACTGGCAATAACAAAGATATGACCGTTTTCTTTTGCTTTTTTTATCGATGCAATAGCTGAGCTTGGGATTTCATGATGAACCATATCATAAAGTGTTCCATCTACATCAAAAACTAATACTTTTTGTTGCATACGTTTCCTCCATATTCCTGCTTTCTATTTTGGATTAAAGCTACTTGATATAAAAGCCTTTAGTATTTCATGACAGTTGCAGCTCTTTCAGAACCCAAATATAAGCAGTTTGTCTTTTCATAATTGAATTTCCAATCTATTATAACATAACTTATTTTTGACGAATCTTAAAATTTGTAAGGTATAAATAGTATTTTTATACACATAATAAGCTTGACAGGAGGTTGGAATATGAAAAAAATAATTATTGTATGTGCTAGTTTGGCTTTGACAGTAGGAATGCTTGGAGGGTGTAGTAATAAAAATGATAAGGCGGCTGAAAATACTGTTAATCGTTCAAGCGACTATGTGAAAAAAGATATTGAAAAAAATGCTAGAAAAACAAAAAACGATGTAGAAGAAAGTATTGACCACATGATGAAGTATTTAAAAGATGAAGGTGTTATGTATGAAAATATGCAGAATATCGATCAGATCGATTTTGCTGCCCATGAAGGTCGAAGCTTTGAAATTAACGGAAATAAGGTTTACTTATATCGTGTAAAGTCAGAAGATGAAAACATGAAGAAGCTCTTACGACAAGCAGAGGAAACAGGACGTGTTAAGGTGCGTATTGATAATAAAGAAAAAGAATATATGGCACAGGTAAATGGCACGTATCTGATGTTATATGATCAAAATGTGAAGGCAGATGATCTTCAGCGTGTTTTCCCTAATTATTCACAAGGAAATCTACAAGAAACAAATCCTTATCAAGACCAAAGTATGAAGGACGAATAGCCAGATGTATATCTGGTTTTTCTTTACTTTTTACAAATAAAATGCCATAATTTTCTTAATGTTACGTCTATTTGTAACATTAAGGTTTATTATATGCTTACAAAGAAACTGGAGGTAAGTATATATGACGAAAGAACATGTTTTAGCGAAACAGCTTTTAAATGCAGTATGGAATGAAGATGTGGAATTAGCTGGGATTGTACTAGATGCCGGTGCAGATGCCAATTGGTATTTTAATGGATATCCAATCTTATTACATGCAGTATTTACACGCAATGAGGAAATGGTTATGCTACTATTGGAGTATGGGGCACAGCAGGCATCGGAAGCCTTGGGATTTGCATTGGATCGCGGTATCGGAGAAATGGTTCGTCCACTGGCTTTCTTGGGAATAGTTCCAAAAAAGGAACACGTTTTAAAAAAATACGGTGAATTTCCGCAACGCTACGCACCAATTATATAGTATTGAAAATAAAGGAGAACTATGGCACGCTTAAAAAATTGTATTCGCATGCTGCAGCTGTTAAAGGCTCGAGGAATGATGAGCAGAACCCAACTTGCAGCGGAGCTTGGTTGTAATAAGCGACAGATTTTGGATTATAAAAGAGAATTAGAGGAAGCCGGCTATTTAATAGAAAGTGTACGCGGAGCGCATGGAGGCTATGTTTTGAGATCCTTTGACATTGTACCATCAAATGGGTTTACAACATCACAGATGCATGCATTGAAAGAAGCTCGCTCCTATATGACTACACATAAAGATTTTCTATTCTATCAAGATTACATGGCAGCAATGGATAAACTTTTGTTTTCTCTTTCTTATAAAGATGGTGAAAACGGTGTTTATATAGCATCAGATGTTGCCGGTTTATCCTCCAAAATGGCAGATGCGATACAACTTTGTGAATGGGCGAGAGATCAGCATCGTTGTATGGAGATAGCATATCGTTCTATGAAATCCGATGTCTATGAGCCTATACGCATACAGCCCTATGAGATATTACATTATAAGGACGGGTATTATTGCTTAGCATATTCCTTAAAAGCTAAGGATTATCGTATTTATAAATTCAGTGAGGAACGTATGCGGCAATGCGTCTTGTGCGAACAAAGCTTTACTAGAGCTTCTGACTTTCGCTTGCTTGATCATATCGGTAGAAACGGTCTTGTACGTGATGAAGTGTATGAATTGGAATTGATGGTATATGGTACGAGTGCACGTTTTTTAGCAGAGAAAAAAATTGGCATCAATGAGAAAAAAGAGTGGATCGATAAAGATTGTTTGCACGTTAGTGTTGTGATGGAAGGAAAGCTTGAGGCATTGCACTTTTTAATGTCATTACAACATGAATGTAAATTGTTAGCGCCACAGGAGTTAAAAAAGGAGATGCTGAAAATAATCGAAGAGATGAATAAGGCATATTCTTCCTAATCGAGGTGTGATATAATCATGGGGAAAGTGAAGTGGGTAAATATGTTACATCTTTCGGATATACGGAAATGGGAACGTTGCGAGCGTTGCTTTTGGCTTTCTACAAGAAAGCCGAAGGCATTTACGCCATTTGTCAATGTAAATGAGAATATTTACGAATTGGTAAAGCAGTATTTTGATTTAACCGATGCTTTTGAAGGAGAAGCGAATGATGACGCAGACAAAGCACTTAACGCATTGGAAACAAAGAATGCTTTGTTGAATGCACGTTTTTCTTATCGTGATTTACGAATTAAGGTTCCTTTATTATTGAAGAAAAAAGACGGTTTTGCGATGATCATGATTTATCGTTTAAGTTTTCCAAAAGAGAAGGAAGCACAAGCGATTGCCGATATGCTCTATGTATTACAAAAATGTGGAGTGCCTATTGTGAAAGTGTCGGCTTTGCACTTAAATGGAAGCTATACGCGCATGGGAAGCTTAAATGTAAAAGAGCTCTTTGTAGAAAGTGATTGTTTATACAATTCTAAAAATAAAGCACATAAGACAATTGCAGAATTGGTGAAGGATTGTTATCGTGATCTGGATCCGATTCTTGATGAACTGCATGGTATTGTTCAAAAGGACGAGATTCCACCGAAACGAAAGGCAGCCTGTACGCGAGGTGGTAAATGCCTTTTTTATGAGGATTGTTTTCAAGAAAAGGTAGATGATGATTCACTTTTACATTTAATGCAGTCTGCACACAAGCTATCAATGTTGTCAGAAGGCAAAGAAACAATGCAGGAAGTTGATATCGAGCGTTTGGAGGGTACGCGTCAGCAATATGCTCAAGTAATGGCAGCAAGACTTCATGGCTGTTATGTAGATAAGCCTCAATTGCGTCTTTGGTTGCGCACGCATATTCAATATCCGATTTCTTATCTTGATTTTGAATGGGAAACCTTTGTTTTTCCACCTTATGATAAGATGAAACCATTTGATGTTTTAGCTTTTCAATATAGTTTGCACATTGAACAACAAGATGGAACACTTACCCATACCGGCTTTATCGGAGAAAAGGATTGCCGCGAGGAGTTTATTCTTTCCTTGCTTGCGAATATACCGAAAAACGGTACGATATTAGTATTTAATATGGAGGGAGCGGAAAAGCTTCGCTTGATCCAGTTGGCAAATCAGTTTCCGCAATACGAAGAATCCTTGCGACAAATTTGGGAGCGTATGGTGGATTTATCGCTGCCTTTTGCAAGTGGCACAATTTACGATTTGCGACAACGAGGCGGTTATTCGTTAAAAACATTGGTATCCATTTTTTCCGATTACCATTATGCAGATTTGGATATTTCTATCGGTATGGACGCGGTGGAAAAATGGCGGAGATACAGCATGAGTGAAGATGCAGGGGAAAGAGCTGAAATCTATCATCAATTAGAGGAATATTGTGCAATGGATACGTATGCCGAATATATTGTTTATCATGCATTGCGAAATATAGTTACATGATGAAATATGAAAATATATGCACCTAGTACAGTTTTGACTGACTAAGTGCATGTTTTTTTTGTTAAGAGCTTAATTCATGAAAACAGGAATCTAATACATCAATGGTAAGTGCATCAGTGCCTTCCTTAAGTGGCAATCCCATGAGGGTTTGAAAGTCGGTTAGTGAGGCTTGTGTAGCTTCATCGAAAACTCCGCTTACAGGAACACTATCAACACTAGGATAATATTTGGCAATCATATTCAGCTGATGCTGAAGAATGGCGGTATCGGCAGTATTTGCCTGAAGCTGTGCGGCAATAGAAAATAATAATTCCCATGTTTTCACTCCGACAATTCCATCTGCCGTTAAATCGAATAGGCTTTGAAAATTACGAATGGCATTACGTGTTGCTGCCCCAAAGATGCCATCGACATTCACGCTAGGAATATCCGTATATTGCTTTGCAAGTATATTGATGGCATTTTGAACTGCCTCTACAGCATCTCCACTAGTACCTAATTGAAGTGGGATACCAGGATAAGGTAAAGGAGCATTGGTTGGTGGAAGCTGATTGGAAATTGAGGTATAAACTTGATAGATACGATCCCAAGTAGCTTGTCCTACCAAGCCATCGGCAGTTAAACCAAAGCGTTTTTGAAAAGCGAGGATCGCATTGTATGTTCCGGCTCCAAAGCGTCCGTCAATGCTTACCTCGGGGATTTCCGGATAAAACAAGCGAATAGAGGAAAGATAATATTGCATAAGTTGTGTTTCCACACTGCGATCACCTTGGCGCAATACACGTTGTTGCCAAACTCCGCTATATAATGTAGAAAGATAGCCAAGTGAGCCTAGTTCTGCTAACTTTCGAACAGCGACAAAAATAAAGCTGATACGATACCAGGTCGTACGTCCGACAATTCCATCGACGGTGAGATTGAATTGGCGTTGGAAGGTACGGACAGCGGATTGAGTGGCTGTTTCAAATTCCCCGTTTACTGGAAAAATCGGACGAATAGCGGGATAGTTGATAGCAATTGCATTTAAAAAGGCTTGCAGCATTGCGACATCTTTTCCGACACTTCCAAGCTGTAAGGGGGTGCCGGGATAAGAGGGACGGATATCTTGTATGGTATCACTGGAAACAATTCGAATGGTATCTCCGTAATAGTATTGTAAAATGGATAAGGCATCATATCCGCGAGTTGCCAGATCCTGTGTACCCCATTGCTTCATTCCGGGGCATTGAGCAATCTTTCCATCGCAATATTCTGCATAAAAGGGCTCGGTGAAGTTCTTTTTCTGAATATACTCTTGAAATACCTCCTCTACAATTTCGGCAACATTATCGTAGATTACACGATTTTTTACAAAAGCCTGATCGTAGGCGGTGCTGTTGGTAATATCAAAATTATAGCCTTGGCTACGATACCACTCGGTAAAGACACGATTCAGTGCCAATGACATTTGCGCCCATACATTAGCTTTTATAGCTTCGCGTGGCCAGGTTGGATAAATTTCCGAACTAGCAACATTTTTTAAATAGTAAAGGAAGGGAACGGTTAGATTTTCTCCATCACGATTGGGCCTTCCTAAATGAACGGTAATGGAAGTAGGTATGATTACTTCTTGCAGCATTGCATCAATCCCTCCTTTTGGATTAATTGCTACTTCATAGCTTTTAGAAGAAAAGTGGGGTTCTTTTAATGAAATCGAAAGTATCGCTTCGTCTTTACGGTAAGGAGGAAGCAGCATTGATAAGATAGCTGTTACGTTTGCAAATATCGCAATGTTTTGGATAATGAGCTTAGCATGGCCCTTTTTCGATATTTCTACTTGATACAGCAGGTAAGGTGAAGCTTCTTTTTCTTGTGCGGTTTCTGTATATAGTGGAATTTTAATACTTTTTCCATAATGGTCGGTGATGAAAAAATCTTCATACACAAGCAAATGATCAGCTGTGCGAGTAATTCGAATATAGGCATCGCAGATGGGAGTTTCCAACATCGTTTTATAGAGCTCTATCTGTAAAAAACCGGTTGCGATAGTCTCACCTCCTAATCTACCTTATGTGTCTTAGGTAAAAAGGCATGGTATGAATGCCTATTTTGCGCATGTTTATGATATAATAAACACAAAAGTGAGGAAATGTGTATGCCGAATATTATTACCCATAAGATTTTTGCGGAAGAAGTCGCAAAACAAATTCATCACCCGAAGATTTTAGAACTTATTTACCAGCATGAGCAGCTTTTCTATATCGGAAGCAATGGTCCGGATTTTTTATTTTTTCATCATGCACTTCCATGGGAGGCATATAAGGATCAAACGCTAAGTCGGCTTGGAAATCGTATGCATAGCAGCGGAACGAATACTTTTTACTCCATTGCGCTGACACAGATCAAACGTCAAAAAAAACCTGCTGTTAAGGAGGCAATGATGGGATATTTGTTTGGTCATTTATGCCATTGGGCGTTGGATCGAACAACACACCCTTATATTTTTTATCGTACGGGACATGGAAAGCTGATCAACTGCAGCTATCATCATCGTTTTGAGTCTATGATTGATACAATGATGCTGAAGAAGTTTAAGCATACGGATATTCGAACGTTTCAAAGCAGTAGGATCTGTGAGTTTGACGATGATATGCTGAAAGCAATTGCACGTATTTACGTTCCATGTGCGAAAGAAGGCTTTGCGACAAAGCTTACCGTACATGAAATTCGTGAATCCATTACCGCATGGGGAAAGGTACAAAAACTTTTGTACGATCCCAAATATATTAAATTTAATATATTGCAAGGTTTGGAAAGCATGGTCAATAAGCCGTGGCTATTATCAGGAAATATTGTTTTACGTGATGAGGATAAGCAATATGATGTTTTAAACGAAGAACATCGTTATTGGCAGCACCCTTGCGATGATCATATTTCAAGCAACGCCTCCTTCCTAGATTTATTTTGGCAAGCCACTTATCTTGCATGTGAGGTCATCATGAAGGCATACGATTGTATTGCTTACGATGCCGATGAGAATATATTGTTAGATGTGTTGAAAAACGAAAGCTATGACACCGGCTTAAGTGAGCAACAGGAAATGAAATATTTTGATATTATTTATGAACATGAGGAAACAAAGGACATACAATAAAAATAGGAGCTGAGCATAGTGGAATTTTTTGATTTGCATGCAGACATCGGTTATGATGTTATACAGAAACGAAGAAAAGAAGAAACGCATATTATAGAAAAATATCATTTGAAAAAGTTCCGTGAGGGTGAGATTTCTTTTGTATGTATGGCGTGTAATTTTGAGGGAACAGAGTCATGGTGGGATATGCAGGAAATGGTGCTTGCTTTAAAAGAGGAAATTGCCCTTTGTGATGAAGTGGATCTTGTTTTAACAAAAGATGATTTGTTGGAAAACAATTCGCATATCAAAGCTTTACTGACAGTGGAAGGTATGTGCGGTATTAAAGATCATGTAGCGGAAAAGATAACATGGCTTTATCAACAGGGAGTGCGTATTGCATCTCTGTGTTGGAATGATGAAAATGAACTAGCAACCGGGGTGAAAGGAAATCCACTGCATGGCTTAAAAACCAAGGGCAAAGAGGCTATTGAAACCATGATGAAGTTGAATATGGTGCTAGATGTATCTCACGCCAATGAAAAAACCTTTTGGGATATTATGGAGTATCCTATCCAAGTTATGGCTACGCATTCCAATGCACGTGCATTGTGCAATCACCCAAGAAATCTATATGATGATGCCATTTTGGTAATCAAGCAGCATCACGGTTTTATCGGGGTTGTCAGTGCTCCAAGCTTTGTGAATACAGAAAACGATAAACAGGATATAGTGCATATATTGGAGCATGTAGAACATATACAGGCTTTGATAGGAATAGATCGTGTGGGATTTGGATTGGATTATATGGATTTTTATGAAGGTTGTGAAGATTTTCATACGAAGGATTTAGAGAATGCCGCTAAGACGCAGAATTTGGTATGCGCAATGAAGGAAAGAGGATATACTGAACAAAAAACAGCGATGCTATGTTGTGGGAATGCTTTGCGTTATTTGACGGAAATATATGAAAAAACACATCATGGTAAAGTGTAGGATAATTCACTTGAAAATAAAATAAAAAGGCTTTTCCAGCCCTCTGACTTTAGTTTATCACAAACATATAGAAAATGATAGACTGTTATATTAGTTTTTTTAGGATATAATAAAAGTATAAATAAGGAGGGATTATTAATGAAAGTTAATATCTATGGAAAAAACATTACGGTTACCCCTGCTCTTTCCGAAAAGATCGAAAAGAAATTAAATCATTTGGAAAAATATTTCATGATTGATGATTCTGTGGTAGCGAATGTTGTTGTTCGTGTCTATCCGAACAAGCAAAAAATCGAGGTGACGATCCCTACCAAATATGCAGTACTTCGTACCGAAGTCGTACATGATGACTTATATGCTGCTATTGATCTTGCTATTGATAAGCTGGAAGATCAAATTCGTCGACAAAAAACTCGTTTAACAAGAAAAAACAAGGAAAAATTGGCGTATGCCTTTATCGAAGAAATGGACTTTGAAGATTCGTATGAGGATAATGATGAGCTTGTGCGTACAAAGACTGTTACAGCAGATACGATGGAGCTTGATGAAGCCATTATGCGTATGGAAATGCTAGGGCATAGTTTCTTCATTTATCGTGATAATGAAACAAATGAAATCGCTGTTGTTTATAAACGTCATGATGGCGGATATGGTTTATTGGAAACAGAGTAAGGATTTGTCAAGAAAGGTTCGGCTGAAGATTGCCGACCTTTTTTTGCGGTTTTTATGATAAATGAAAAAAACGGTTGAAATATGGATAAAAATTTGGTATCATAATTAAGCAATTAAGATGTCTACATAGCTCAGCTGGATAGAGCACACGCCTTCTAAGCGTGCGGTCGAAGGTTCGAATCCTTCTGTGGACGCCATTTAAGAGATAAGCACACTGCGGTGTGCTTTTTTCGTTGCGATTTTACCTAATCTATGATATATTTATGGAGGTTTAATCGTTAATGAAGGTGAATTCATGGATAGTTATTATGATGAGATTCTAAAAAAAATCAAAGATCTTATGGACGAAGGTAAGTATGCAGAGGCAAATAAGCTTTTGGAAGAAGAGCTTGCAATGCCTTATATTCCTTTTAATGTAGAGGAAGAATTGATTCAATGCTATAATGAATGTCGTAGTGAGCTGCGTGCCCATACACAGAAAGCTTATAGCGAAGATGATATAGAAGCTATGCTTGCCGGAGAACTGGACGAACAATTCTTAGCGATTGAGCAGTTGAAAAAAAGTAATATTCGTAACTATGTAGATGTAATTCAGAATTTCCTTTCACAAAAGAATGTACATACGCTTGTTCGCTCATTGCTGATTGAAGCGATGATGGATCAAAATATCACAGATGAGTTTACATGTGAGATCAATGGCTTAGAGGTTTGCTTTTCACCTTGTGCGATTGATTCGGTTATGGAAAGTGAAGGCGTAAATAAGGCTGTGATGTATTTGCGGAAATGGTTCGAGAATGACAATCCGACCTTTGCCATGATGTGTGTGGAATCCTTGATCAAGGAAGCTTACCTTCGCTTGCCCTTTACTATTGAGGAGGACGAAGGAGAAGCACTTGCGGCTGCTATTGTACATTATGTTTTTGTTGCTCATGAGGAGTATGAGGCATGGCAAAGCTTTTGTAAGGAAAAAAACCTTGCACAATACAATGGTTATGAATTATTATTAAATACGTATGATAGCTTGTAAAAGTAAAATGCTCATTCGTAAATATTAGGAGGAATTAACATGAGTAATTGGGAATTAAAAGAAAAATCAACAGGTGAATTGATTACAACCGTTGAAGGTGAAGCTTGGAAAACAGCACAGAAAAAAGCATTCAACAGACTTGCAAAAAAAGTAAACTTACCGGGCTTTCGTCCGGGAACTGCACCGGCAGCTTTGGTCAAAAAACAAATCAGTACACAAAATGTATTGATGGAAGCTATTGATGATGTTGCAGGTGAAGCATTGAGTGCTGCTATCAAAGAGCATGACCTATGGGTTGTAACTCGTCCTTCCTTAGATATTGAAAGTATTGATGAAGAAAAAGTAACCTTTAAGTTTATCGTTACTGTAAAACCAGAGGTTAAGCTTGGTGATTATAAAGGATTGGATATCCATAAAGAAGAAGTAAATGTGGAAGCTGCTGATGTAGATGCAGAGATTACTCGTTTACAGGAACGCTTTGCTGATTTGGTATTGAAAGAAGAAGGCAAAGTAGAAAATGGCAATACTGCTGTTATCGACTTTGAAGGCTTCAAGGACGATGTTCCATTTGAAGGCGGTAAGGGAGAAAGTTATCCTCTTGTAATTGGCAGTGGTACATTTATTCCGGGATTTGAAGAACAGTTGATTGGTATGGGCGTTGAAGAAACAAAAGATATCAATGTAACATTCCCTGAAGAATACCAGGTAGCTGAGCTTGCCGGACAGCCGGTGGTATTTAAGGTTACCGTACATGAAATCAAAGAAAAGGTATTGCCGGAAGTAAATGATGAATTGGTAAAACAGGCAAAGGTTGAAAATGTTGAAACTGTAGATGCTTATAGAGAATTTGCTCATAAAAATTTAGAAGAAACAAAAACACGCGAAGCAAATCAGAAGTTTGAAAACGAAGTATTAACGGCTATTGTAGAAGCTGCTGAGGTTGAAATTCCTGATGTAATGGTAGAAGAAGAAACCGATAATTTGGTACGCGACTTTGAACAGCGTCTTCAGGCACAAGGCTTTGGCTTGGATCAGTTCTTGCAGATTACCGGAAATACCAAAGAAGGTATTCGTGAAGAAATGTCCAAAGATGCTTACAATAAGGTGAAAGTACGTTTAGTATTAGAAGCAATTGCTGCTGCCGAAAGCTTGGAAGTAAGTGAAGAAGATATTGAAAAAGAGCTTAACAATATTGCGGAAATGTATGCGATGCCTCTTGATCAGGTAAAAGCTGCAATCTCTGCTGATGCTATTTCTTATGACCTGCGTATTCGCAAAGCACTTGAATTTGTCAAAGAAAACGTTAAGTAATGAAAACAAGGACGCTGCTGCTTGCGTCCTTTTTTATGTAAGGTACTTTTAGCACTAAAAGCTTGACAGTGCTAAGGGAATATTTTATACTATTAGCAGACCTTAGTTATGAGTGCTAGTGTTTTTGCAGGCAAAGGACTGGCAATGGTAAGGTGGAGTATGCTATAAATGGACAAGAAATAATATGATGTATAGAATGGAGTAGACTATAAGTAGTAGTTGCTCGGAAAGGAGAATTGCCATGAATGAATTAGAAGTACAAACGGTAATTTCACTTCCTTTGGTATGTACTAGAGGAGTTATAGTTTTTCCCTCACAGGATATTATTATTGATGTAGGACGGGAAAAATCAATACAAGCTATTGAAGAAGCGCAGCAGCATCATGACGGTAATGTCGTTTTGGTTGCTCAGCGTGATTTAAGTATGGAGGAACCAAAGGTAAACGAACTGTATTCTTTTGGAAGCCTATGTAAAATTAAGCATATTCGTCGTATGGACGGCTTTTTGCGTGTGAAATTTCACGGGCTTGAACGTGTGGAAATCACTGAATTTGCTGATGATGATACGATGATGAGCGTGCGTGCGGTGATTTGTGAGGACATTGAACAGGATACTATGGAGGAAATGGCTCTTATTCGTAAGCTGGCAAAACAGTTTGAACAGATTGAGGCTATTTCTCAAGCTATTCCAAAAGAAATGATCAATGAATTGGCAAAAGGAATGTCCGCAAAGCAGTTATGCGATCAGATTGCGCAAATTTTCCCTTTTAGCCTAGAAAAACGTCAAGAGTTGTTAGAAACCCTAGGAATCAACGATCGTTTATATTTGATTTTACAGGAAATTGAAAGTGAGCGTGAGCTAAGTGAAATCGAAAATATGATCAATGAGAAGGTGAAAACACGTATTGAGGAAGGACAGAAAGAGTATTATTTACGTGAAAAGCTACGAGCTATTAAGGAAGAACTCGGAGATGTTTCAGATAGCGACAAAGATGCAGATGCTATTCGTAAGCGTTTGGAGGAAAATCCATATCCGCAGGCGATTAAAAATAAAGTGCTAGATGAGCTTTCACGTTATGAAATGCTTCCGGCGGCAAGTGGAGAAACCGGTGTTATTAAAACGTATATTGATTGGTTGATGGATCTTCCTTGGTGGCAGGAGTCTAAAGATAATGAAGATTTGAATCGTGCCAGTGAAGTTTTGAATGAGGATCATTATGGCTTAGAAAAAGTAAAAGAAAGAATTTTAGAATACTTGGCAGTTAAGCAAATGACCAAATCTTTAAAGGCACCGATTATTTGCTTAGTAGGTCCTCCGGGAGTGGGAAAAACCTCGTTAGCAAAATCGGTTGCGAAAGCTTTGGAACGTAAATTTGTAAAAATCTCTTTAGGTGGTGTCAAGGACGAGTCGGAAATTCGTGGGCATCGTAGAACATATCTTGGCAGTATGCCGGGACGTTTTATTCAGTCTATGAAAAAAGCCGGCACGATCAATCCGGTATTCTTGATTGATGAAATTGATAAAATGGCAAGTGATTATAAAGGCGATCCGGCAAGTGCTATGCTAGAGGTTTTAGATCCTGAGCAGAATGCCATGTTCTCCGATCACTATATCGAAGAAAACTATGATTTGAGTAAGGTTTTGTTTATCGCAACAGCAAATTATTTGGAAAATATCCCTAATGCATTACGTGATCGTTTGGAGATTATCGAACTTTCCAGTTACACCGAACTTGAAAAGTTGGAAATCGCAAAACGTCATTTAGTACCGAAACAGCTGAGTGAGAACGGTTTAAAAGCCAGTCAGCTGAAAATCGGTGATGATATGCTTACGTATTTGGTACGCTATTACACTAGAGAATCGGGTGTTCGCCAGCTTGAACGTGTAATCGCAACCATTTGCCGCAAGAGTGTGCTTGCTATTTTAAAGGATAATAAGCGCAGTATCAAGGTAACGAAGAAATTGATCAATGAATGGCTTGGACATGAAAAGGTAGATTATGGTAAACGCGAAACTAAGGATCAGGTAGGAACGGTTACCGGACTTGCCTATACTTCATTTGGCGGTGATATATTGCAGGTTGAAGTAAATCATTTTGAAGGTAAGGGAAAGTTGGTAATTACCGGGCAGCTTGGCGATGTTATGAAGGAAAGTGCATCAATCGCCTTTGATTATGTACGTGCCAATGCCAAAAAATATAAAATCAATCCGGAAATTTTTGAAAAAAGTGATATCCATATTCATGTTCCGGAAGGAGCGGTTCCTAAAGATGGACCAAGTGCCGGTGTTACATTAACGACTGCGCTTGTTTCCAGTCTAAGCAATATCCCGGTAAAAGCGGATTTGGCAATGACCGGTGAAGTTACTTTGCGTGGGCATGTCTTACCAATCGGTGGCTTGAAGGAAAAATCAATGGCAGCACATCGCTGTGGAATTACAAAGATTGTCATTCCGAAAGCAAATGTGAAGGATTTGGACGATATTCCGGAAATGGTGAAGGAAAACGTAACTTTTATTCCGGTAGAAAAAGTGTCGCAGGTTTTAGACGCTGCCTTGGTAAAATAAGATGATGAATTTTCAAAAGGCAGAACTTGTTATTTCGGCTCCGGATAAAAAGTCTTGGCCGGACAGCGACTTGCCGGAAATTGTTTTGGCGGGACGTTCAAATGTAGGAAAAAGCAGCTTTATCAATGCTATGTGCAATCGGAAGAAGCTTGCCTATGTGGGAAATTCACCGGGTAAGACACGATTGTTGAATTTCTTTAATTTAGATGATAAATATATGTTTGTCGATGTTCCCGGTTATGGCTATGCTAAAATATCAAAAGCACAGCTGATTAAATTCGGGCAAATGATGGAAGATTATTTCAGTGAGCGTTCTCAGAAAAAAGGTCTTGTTTTGATTGTAGATGCACGTCATAAACCGACCGATGACGATATTACTATGATTGAGTTCGCCCGCTATTATGAAATTCCCGTTTGTGTTGTCGCAACAAAAATGGATAAATTAAAATCTTCTCAACGTCATAAGCAATTGAAGCTTATTCGTCAGACCTTAGAGCTTTCAGAAGATGAAAAGCTGTTTCCGTTTTCAAGTGAAACAAAGCAGGGAATTGACGAGGTGTGGGAGTATTTAATTCCTATCTTTGAATCTTAATAGGTATATAAAAAGCAGATTTTGTCTGCTTTTTATATGCTTTAAACTTTTGAAAAATAATAATTGATTTATTCAGCAGGCTTTTTTTCGACTGCTAAAATCAATTCCTTTGCATAAGGCAAGGAAGCAATCCAATCACATACATCATGCCATTCTTGTAGCTTATGTGTACGTCTGGCATAATATATATTCATCAGGGTTTCATAATTCAGTGTGCAAGTACGCATTTGATGGTAGTTACTAGGCAATAGCTGAATCATGGAATACCAAATCGTTTTATCCTTTGTTTCCAAGTACTCTTGACGCAATTCTTCTAATACGTCAATAGTAGCTTTTAGTGAAGCTAATGCTTTTTCATTCATGTGGTCATGAGAGAAGTCCTCTAGCTCAAAAGGCTTGCTGGCAATTTTATGCATAGTAGATGTAGAATTGGCAACAGTGGCTACTTTATAGGTGTCATATTCTTTCCACCAGTAAAGCGGAGCAGTGAAATCAACAGACACAAAAATCTGACGAATGAATTTGCGATGATCGCTTCCTGCACGTGCTAATCGTTGAGCAAGGTTTAGGTCATTAGGTCCCATGATAAAATTTCCTTTTTCATCATAGTAGGAATCCATACGATTCCAACTGTTCATAGGATTTCTAGCGCCTCGAATGGCATTTTCAAAATTCATTACGCTTGTGCGTTCAATCTTAATCATTTTCTATACCTCATTTCGTATACGTATATATATTACCATATTATTTATAAATACGATGCTTATTTGCCTGTTTATTCATATTTTGTTTTGCTCTTTGCATAAAGTGCTGCGCTTTTTCATACATAAAGGATAGGAGGTTTTATCATGAAAACAATGACGATAGAGAAAAAGTTGCTTTTTGATGAAGCGATTACGGCGGTTAAGGAGGTTCATGCAAGACACGAGTTGGTATATGAGCAAGAAGCAGATGGCAGTATTCGTGCATGCGGTCCTTTATATTTAGAGGGCATCATGGTAAATGCGTTTGGTCGTGATGAAAGATTCAAGGAAATATTGGATATGGATATTTTAGCTCCTTATCATAAATTGACATCGGAGCCATTTTCGATTGAGGTACGAGATGTGGAGCATCATGTAGAAGATGATGGAATCGCACTTGTTATTCATATGGATATCTTAGGCCTATGCCAAGAAAAAAAAGAGCTTTCAGCAAGTGTCAGCATTGAAGAAGATGTACCTCTTCCAGAAACAAAGAAGGAAATAGAAAGCGAAAAAACGAATCTTGCAGAGGAATTTGAAGATTTATTTGAAGATGAAGAAACAACCTATACCTCCTATCGCTTAGTAGTGGCACAAAATGATGATTCTTATGCCAGTATTGCGGCTCGCTATCAAGTAGAGGAAGGTAAGTTACGTCAAATAAACCGTGAGAAAGAACTTTGTGCTAAAGCACTTGTTGTATTACCTTTTTAGTATTGCTTTAAGCTATTCGCTCGTTTAATGTTTTTTGTATGGATACGTTTAAAATCGGAATGATAAATCACAACAGCAAATGAAATCTGTAAAAGTACACAAGATATTTTACCTATTAGCAAGAAATATCGAAACTCAAAAGAATTGTGTATTGAAACTTTATCAAGTTTTGTTTATAATGGTAACATATAGCGAGGAAGAGAAGGAGTACACAATCCCTTTCTTGATAGAGAGCTTTTGGTTGGTGGAAAAAAGCAGAAGGATTTGTGGAAGGTAGTCTTGGAGCTTTCATTTTGAAAAGAGCAGTAGGAATGAACGTATACACGGCGTTATCGTGTTGAGGCACAGACATGTGTGAAGTAAGGTGGTACCACGCGACAGCGTCCTTTAGGGGCGCTTTTTTATTTACGGAGGAAAAGGAATGGACTTTACATTCTCAGAGATTTATACAAAGCGCTTATATCTTCGACCATTGGAGGAAGGAGATGCGATTGATATGTATCATTATATGATGGATATTGAGACGCTTCGCTATCTTAGCTATACTCCGCATAAGAGTGTGGAAGAAACCTTAAATTTTTTAAAAACTGAGCTGTTATGCTACGAGCAACATCAGGATTTTATGCCAATGGCAATTCTATTGGAAGAAAAGGATTGTTTGATTGGACATATCCAACTGCATACATATCGAGAAAACAGTGCACAGCTGTGCTATTTGTTGCATAAAGATGCTTGGCATAAGGGATATGCAAGAGAAGCGTTAGAAGCTATGCTGGATAGGGCATTGTATGAAAAACATCTGCTTTATGTTGATGCTGTTTACGATGTTGAAAATTTGGCGAGTGAGCGCTTGCTTACAGCGTGTGGCTTTCATAAGCAGAAACAGATGGAACGATATTTCCAAAAGTTTGGTTTGTATCGTGATGTTATACTCGCTAGGAAATATAAAGGAGAAGAGACGATATGAGAAAAGAACTGAATCAAAAATACGATCATGCTCTTGTGGAAAAGGAGCATTATCAAACATGGCTGGAGAAAGGCTATTTTACCGCAGGGGATAAAAGCAAGGATCCTTTCTGTGTTGTCATTCCACCACCAAATGTTACCGGAAAGCTGCATTTGGGACATGCTTGGGATACGACTCTGCAAGATATTGTAGCACGTTATAAGCGCATGCGAGGATTTGATATGCTTTGGTTGCCGGGAATGGATCATGCCGGAATCGCTACGCAGGCAAAAGTCGATGAGCGTTTGAAAAACGAAGGCATTTCTCGTTATGATATCGGGCGTGAAAACTTTTTGAAGCGTGCATGGGAATGGAAGGAGGAATATGCTTCTACTATTCGTAAGCAATGGGCAAAAATGGGGCTATCCTTAGATTACAGCAGAGAACGTTTTACTTTAGATGAAGGCTTATCTCAAGCAGTTCGCAAGGTCTTTGTAGATTTGTATAACGAAGGCTTGATTTATCAGGGAGAACGTATCATTAACTGGGACCCGCAAGCAAAAACAGCACTTTCCAATATCGAGGTTATCCATAAGGAAGTTGAAGGAGCTATGTACTACTTCAAATATAAGATCGTGGAAAACGGAGCGGAGCTTGTAATTGCCACAACACGTCCGGAAACGATGTTTGCGGATCAGGCAATCTTTGTTCACCCAGATGATGAACGCTATAAGGATATTGTCGGAATGCATGCAATCAATCCTGCCAATGGAGAAGAACTACCGATTATGGCAGATGATTATATTGATATGAGCTTTGGTACGGCAGTTATGAAATGTACGCCAGCACATGATCCAAACGATTTTATGCTAGCTAAAAAATATAACCTTCCGATGCCGATTTGTATGCACCCAGATGGAACTATGAATGAAATGTGTCATAAATATGAAGGCATGGATCGTTTCGCATGTCGTAAGGCGCTTGTAGCGGATTTTGAAAAAGCCGGTGTGGTCGATCATATCGAAACACATTTACATCAGGTAGGACATAGTGAACGTACTGGTGTCATTGTTGAACCATATCTATCAAAGCAATGGTTTGTAAAAATGAAACCTTTGGCAGATGAGGTTTTGCAGGCACAGGGAAACGAGGAGGAACGCATTAACTTCTATCCAAAGCGTTTTGAAAAAACCTTCCAACAATGGCTTGAAAATATTGAGGATTGGTGTATTTCCCGTCAGCTGTGGTGGGGACATCGTATTCCGGCATGGTATCATAAGGACAGCAACGAAATCTATGTAGGTATGGAGGAACCAAAGGATATTGAAAATTGGGTACAAGATGAAGATGTTTTAGATACTTGGTTCTCAAGTGCTCTATGGCCGTTTTCAACACTTGGCTGGCCAGAACAAACAGCAGACTTGGAGCGTTATTTTCCAAATGATGTACTTGTAACAGGATATGATATTATTTTCTTCTGGGTAGCACGTATGGCATTCCAAACACGTTACTGTATGAAGTCCCGTCCGTTTAAAGATGTCTTGATTCATGGCTTAGTGCGTGATAGTCAAGGACGAAAGATGAGCAAGTCCTTAGGAAATGGAGTAGACCCGATGGACGTTATTGCGAAATCAGGAGTGGATTCTTTACGCTTCTTTTTAACAACCAATTCCACACCGGGACAGGATCTTCGTTATAGTGAGGAAAAGGTAGAGGCAAGTGCTAACTTTATCAATAAGATATGGAATGCCGCACGCTTTGTGTTGATGCATACCAAGGAAGATATGTGCATGAGTGATGTAGACTTAACACATGCTTCAATGATTGATAAATGGATCTTACGTCGTTTTAATGAAGTATTGGAAAATGTAACGGCAAATATGGAAAAATATGAATATGCCCTTGTCGGAAACGAACTATACAGCTTTGTATGGGACGATTTTTGCAGCTGGTATATCGAACTTTCAAAGGCCGGTTTGTTTAGTGATGATGAAACTACACGTCATGCCAGTGTTTCTACCTTAGTAACGGTATTAAGTGGTATTCTACGTATGCTGCACCCATTCATGCCGTTTGTTACAGAGGAGATTTATTTGGCGATTCCACATGATTATGAAAGCATCAATTTAGAGGTATGGCCTAGTAAGGTTGAAGTAGCGATGAGTGATGCAGAAATGACTTCCATTCGTCAGCTGCTTACCATGATTGAAGCTGTACGTGGTATTAAGGCAGATTATCAGTTGAAGCCTTCCTTTGAAATTGATGTTATCATTAAAGATGATAAAGGAAAGATCGTTGAAGGAAATGCAGCTATTCAAGCCATTTTAGCAAAGATGTGTCATGCGACATGGGTAAGTATAGACAGCGATGAAGAAATGCTGACACGTACGATTTTAAACGGAACACTTAGTGTGCCGCTAGCGTCTATTGTTAATGTAGAGGAAGAAATCGAAAAACTTACGAAGGAATTGGAACGCTTACGAAAAGAAATCGCACGTGGAGAAGGTATGTTGAGCAATGAGAAATTTGTTTCCAAAGCTCCGCAGGCAAAGGTAGAGGCGGAAAAAGAAAAGCTGGAGGCATATAAAGCACAATATGCATTGAGCGAAAAGCAGCTAGAAGTATATAAAAACAAGAAATAGTAGGGATTGTTAAAAAACTATAATTAGCATTCTTTGTTAGCCATCACGTTATTATAACGCTGGTGGCTTTTTTATGTGCTTAAAATAAGCAAAGGTTGATCTTTTGAAGTGAACTCAAGATTCTTTATAAAATTTGATAGGTTATCTGCTTATAGTGTTGTCTGTTTTTTTTGGTGGTTGTATAGTGTTAGAAATGCAATTTCGCTTATATTGTAAATACCAATTTGCTATGATATAGTTAAAATAGAAGGGAAGGATTAGAATAAAGGCAGGTGAAAAATGTTTTATAATTTTTAACTAACAGGGATTGGTTTTAGCTTTTTGTAATAAGCCTAGTCAATATTGTATGCAAATGAATAACGGTATCATAATTTATGAACATAAGAGGAGAAAGACATGACATTTTCACATATTTTTTTGTTTTTTATAGCACTTATCGTTAGATATAGTCCTGTTTTAATTGCTTTATATTTTATATGGTCCAACCTGAGTAAGCGAATAAAGGTATTAGAAGAAGAAAATGCGTGGTTGAAGAAAAAAAGGTAGTTATCAATAGGTAATAGGAAGCTGTAAGTATCATTACAATAGAGAAGAATAGGGATAAAGTTATCTTTAAGCTTTAGAAAATGAGAGAATAAAAAAAGTGAAGGTAAAACAGTATAAGCTACTGTTGCCTTCACTTTTCTAATCTAAGTGAGTATTTATTTTTGCATCATTTAACAATGCGATCTTTTAATCCATCACTAACTACGACATCATAGCCCATAATAGACATTGCTTCTACATTTTCATCTTTTGGTTGTGTTTTATCGTAAACCCAAAGTGCATCAGCTTGAATGCCTTGTTCCTTTAAGGTATTCAATAATGTGATTCCGTCTTGATAAGACATCGTAAATAAGGTAGTAGACAGCATATCGGCAATACCGGAATCCTTTGTAATTACTGTAACGGCACGTGCGTAGCGAGCAGGCATTAGGGTAATTGGATCAATGATATGATGCATCAGCTGATCGTTATACATGTAATAGCGTTGATAATCGCCGCTTGTAACGATAGACATGGAATCATCAATTTTAATAGAAAGCAGGGAATCGGTTGAGAAGCTTTCAAGGTTAGGAATCTGGATACCAACCTGCCAAGTTTCTTCCTCTGGCTTAGAGCCGATCATACGCACATTGCCGCCAGCATTGATAATCGCATGCTCCAACCCTTTATCTTCAAGCTTTTGAGCGATTTTTTCAACAGCAAAGCCTTTTGCACTAGCACCGACATCAAGGGATACAGCTTTGTCATCTATATATACGGTACTGTCTTCCTTGTTGATAGTAACATGCTGCCAGCCGGTATGCTTCTTTGCTTCCTCTAAAGATGAAGTAGAAGGTATCGTAGGATTTGGATTGTTGTTAGCGGCTTCTCTAGTTTCATGCCATAATTCGAGAACAGAACCCATGGTAATATCAAATTGATGGTTGCTGAGGGTATTGTATGTTTGACACTGTTCCAGTAGCTCGATAATTTCTTTATCAACCTTTACAGGCTTGATACCTGCATTGTCATTGATGGTTTTGATATTGTTGATTCCTTTATGAGTATCATATTTATCAAATAATGCATCATAGCGTTTAAATTCTTTTTTAAGAAAGCTGCTATATTCTTCAAATTGGGCTTCGTTTTTTGTGTATGCTACAAAGCTGACAATGGTATCAAAGCCGGTATCGGTTGCCGTCATACTGTATTTTTCTAAGCTAGTCGAGCAAGCACTTACAATAAGTAAGAGAGCACTTGTAAAGAGTAATTTTAATTTTTTCATTTCATCACCAAACTGTATTATATCATGCCTGCTTTAAAAAGAAACAAGAAATGATAGGAATATTTTTAGAAAAATAGAAACTAATACTTGTTAAGTGAACATGATTTTGTCCTAAAAGAAGTTAAACATTAGCACCAATCTTTTACCGATGCTTTTGTTTTGTTAGATATTTTTCTATAGCTATCGAAGATGAGGCTATAAAATGCTCCAATTCTCTAGTATTTAAAGATCTTTTAGAGGTTTAGATAATTCGTTTATCCTTCAAGTAGTCATCGTAATTGTTACTCACTGATTTTTCTTATTTCGCTTTCGTTTCTTGACCATTGATACTTTCCGTTTTCCAATCTCTTATATAATAGTGTAAAATTATCTTCTTTCCAATATAGGACTTTGAGATGATCATTTCTTTTTCCACAAAACAGAAATAAAGCTTCAGACATAGAATCTAGTTTAAAGTACTGTTGTACAATGGAGGCAAAGACTTCTATGGATTTTTTCATATCTGTGAATCCAACCGCTAGATAAACATCAATGTTTCTTTCAAATTCATTAAGAATCATAAGCTGTTCAATATGGTTGTAAGCATTTCTTTTGTACGAAATTTGATAATTCTATTCATACATCATTCTTTACTAAAACAGTGACAGTGAAATAATATGCTTCTTTCGTGAATACAGAATCGTTGTTTTCTACTATTAGAGGCGCGAAGGAAATATCTTCGTCTTGAGATATCGTTTCACAAAGTTCATTTCTAATTCTTTTGACACTATTTCTTTACAGATAGTCCACTCAACCTACACTGTTGGATTCTTTCTATCCATTCCTGTTTCCTGACATGCATACTAGGTTCATTTATATTTATGGTTTTCACACTCCTTAGATACTTAAGTTAGAGTATTTTAACTTTAATCTAAGTATGTATTTTTTGTATGGATTGTTCAATCCACTTTTTATTTGATGCTTACTTTTATTATAAAACGAATTTTAATAAAGTGCAGATTTCAAAAAGTATCTTGTATAAGGGTTAAACTTAAAACATTAAAAAAATAAAAAAGTGTTTTTAGGAGAATATCCATAAAACACTTAGTTTATCTATTTTTACATAGCTTTGAATATTTGAGCTGCTTTACGTAGTATAACTTTTCAAGAAAAGAAATTTAATTCCTATATTTGTATGTATACCTATCGAACCGCATCGTGCATAAATTCCAACATTTTATCTTCTTTTTCAAAACGTGCGATAATTATCTCATCGCCCATGGCTGTGGATAAAACTTGTGGAAGCCGTTGAATCATTATAATAGAATCGGGGTATTTGACTTTAAGCTCTGCAATACTGTATTGATATACATGATGATCTCTTCGACCTATGAAGCCGGAGGAGTAGCTGCGTATCTGTTTTTGCTTGATTTGATCATAACAAATCATATCTGCCCATAATTGATACACATTGCAGTTACATGCATAATTGATCATATCCGGCAGAAATCCTCCCGGAGGACGCATATTTACTTCTAAGCCGACAATATCGCCTTTTTTACCAATTGCTTGATCCTCACTTAACCGGAAAAATTCAAAATGAAAAAATCTAGATTTTGTTTTAAATGCTTTGACAGTTCGTTCACCGATTTCCATAATTTCTTTAGGAATATCAATGAGTGAATAACAGCCGCTTTCTTTCTGTTCATTAACAACGTCCATTAAACTATCGAGGTAACAATGAGTTGTAGTAAATAGCAATTCACAGTTGCTGTTTGTTAATCCATCAAATGAGAAACAGGTTCCTTTTACAAATTCTTCCATAATCATGATTGTTTCAAAGGGAGTCATGAAGCATTGCTTTAATTCCTGAAGATTATTTATTTTATGGGTATCATTCGCTCCGACACCGATATCCGGCTTAATCACAATCGGAAAACCGACCTCTTGTGTAAACTCTATTGCGTCCTCTAAGGTAGTAGCTATGCGATATCTTGCAGTTGCAACATTCGCACGCCGAAAAGCCTCTTTCATTTTGGACTTGCATTGATATTCGTCCATATGTTCGTAACAAAAGCCATTGGTTACATTAAAATCCTTTCGCAGCTTGGCATCTTGTCGCAGCCAATATTCGTTATTGGATTCAATCCAATCGATTTTACCATATTTGAAAGTGAAAAAAGCAACAGCTCGCAGCATCTCATCATAGTTTTCCATATTGCTTACTTTGTAATATTCCTGAATTACATTTTTCAGTTCCGAAGATAATTCTTCATAAGGGGCATCGGATATTGCGAGGACATTTACACCATTGTTTTTTAAGCCTTGGCAAAAAAGCCAGTAGTTTTCAGGGAAATTAGGAGAAATAAAAACGAAATTCACAGACTCACCTCCTTGTGTGATCAATACGTCTTAATTGTATAAGATTTTAAAAATGAAGTCAAAAAGTATAGCAAGATTTTCTTGGATAAATATAGAAAAACTGATACAATAAACAAAACGAGGAGACAGGTTATGAAAAAAGTAATTCTTATAGCATTTGCGTTTGTTTTGCTTGCTTGCGGTGCAGTGGAAAATGAAAACGGAGCCTCTGCATGCGATAACGGAGGTGAGCAGGGCTGTACGCTTGAAGATTCATCTACTATAAAACAGGAGCTTACCGATCAAAAGCCTTTTGAGAAAACGAATATTACTACTGTTTTTACGATGCTTGAAAATAAAGAGAGTGGAATTGTATATTTTGGTTTTTCGGATTGTCCATGGTGTCAAGAAGCATTACCGATTTTAAAGCAGGTACTAGAAGAACAGAAGCTAAATTGTTATTATGTGCAAACACGCGATGAAGAACGAAACTCTTTGCTGAAAGAGGAAGAAAAAGCAGACATCATGGAAAAGAGTATGGACTTCTTGCAGAGGGACGAAGAAAATAATCCGCAGCTTTATGTTCCCTTTGTAATTGTTATTGAAGAAGGAAAGGTAATAGATGGACATGTCGGTACTGTTGAGGGCTATGATACGAACGAGCGAAAAATGAATAAAGAAGAAAAACAACAATTAAAAAATATTTATAACGCAATGTTTACAAGGTTAGTTGAAGGAAAAGAAGATAGGAAATGATTAGAACCCCAAAAGTAATTTTACTTTTGGGGTTTATTAAAATATAAGTCTTTTATAATATTCGCTTATTCTTCAACAAAGGTAATCATATCTTTATCTAAGGAAGCAATACGTGCTTGAGAATATACCGGATAACCTAAGGCTTCTACTTTTTTCCGTCCCGGTTGGAAAGCTTTTTCAATGACAATTCCAATGCCGGCAACTGAAGCACCGGATTGCTCGATAATTTTTATGCCGCCGATGCAAGCTTCTCCATTCGCCATAAAATCATCAATGAATAATACCTGGTCATCTTTGGCTAAATAATCCTTGGAACAGGTGATTTCATAATCAATGCCTTTTGTAAAGGAATGGATATTAGCAGTATAAACGTTGTCATCAACAATTTTAGATTTGCTTTTTTTCATAAATACTACCGGAACATGTAATAAATATCCAAGCATTACAGATGGTGCAATCCCGCTTGTTTCAATTGTTACAACCTTGGTGATAGGGGTATCTTTAAAATGCTCCACAAAATCTTTCCCAAGCTCCATCATCAAATCCGGATCAATTTGGTGATTTAGAAAAGCATCAACTTTTAAAACATCTTTATTAAGAGCTTTGCCATATTTCACAATACATTCTTCTAACCGTTTCATATGTTCTCCTTTACCTGATATCTTTTATATGTAACTATTATTATAATGAAAACAAGAAGTATATGCAATGTGAATTCTAACAATTTGCATTTGTTTTTCATTTCCGTTCTATGATAAGATAGAACACGAATGGAGGGAATGTATGAAAAAAAGCTATGCGAATATTTTATTGGTTATCGTTACGATTATTTGGGGTGGAGGATTTATTGCGACAGATGGCGCACTTGATGCGTTATCACCATTTTATATCATGATGATTCGTTTTATGGGGGCAGCGATTCTTCCTTGTATTTTGTGCTTTAAGAAGCTTAAAAATTTAGAGGGATATATTTGGAGGAGAGGATTGTTTGCAGGTGCTTTGTTGTTTTTGGCATTTTCCTTTCAAACGATAGGACTGCAATATACAACGCCGAGCAAGAATGCTTTTTTAACAGCAGTTAATGTTGTAATGGTGCCATATCTGCTGTGGTTATATATGCGTAAAAAGCCAAACCAAAAAGAAGTGCTTGCAAGTATTGTGTGTGTAATAGGGATTGCTTTTTTAACATTAAAACCGGACGCTGTCGGATTGAATATCGGAGATATGTTATCCATTATATGTGCTTTTTTCTTTGCTACACACATGATCGTGTTAGAACGCTATTCCAGACATTGTGATGCCATTGTGATGACAGCATTGCAGATGCTTGGAGCTGGGATTTTATCAACGATCTGTGCTTTGTTGTTTGAAACACCACCTGCACAATTTGAATTATCTGCTGTCGGAAATCTTGCTTATTTAATCTTTATATCTACCTTGTTAGCGTATTTACTACAAACCTTTGCACAACGTTTTACAACTGCAAACAGTGCTTCTTTGATTTTATCAATGGAGGCTCTATTTGCTACTTTATTTTCCTTCTTGTTTTTACATGAAGAGCTGACATTGTATATGATTTTCGGTGCCGCCTTAATTTTTTGCAGTGTTATTTATATTGAGTATAAACCGAAGCAGCACACTTGAAAATACAGAAAATGATTGCTTTTGCTGAATGATGAGTTTTAAGCAATTCATTTTCTTTTTAATATAGTAATTGCAAAGATATTAAAGATAAGGTGGATTGAAAAAATGTAGTAGGCTCAACTGCTTTTTGGTTTGCTTTTGAAAGATATGAAGGAATTGTTTATATAATGCGATAGGGACTTATTTGAAAATGAAAAGTAAGAGTATAGAAAAGGTAAGGAGACAACGACAACTAAGATATAAAAAAATAAATTGTACTTTTTTATCAAAAAAGTTTGTGATATAATTAACATGTTAAAAATTATACAAAGATTAGGGAGGATATTATGTCATTATTTGAACATGAAGCGAGACAGTTTAAATTCGATGTTCTGCGAGAAGTCAGCAAACGAGCATTTAACGGAAAAATCAATGAGGATACATGTGATGAAATTGCGGATTTACTGATTCCGGGAAAAAAAGCAGATTATCGCTGCTGTATTTATAAGGAAAAAGAAATTATTCGTCAACGTACACGTATGGCGTTAGGAAAATCACCGACACCGGTTGAAAATGATAACAAGGCACAGATTGTGCGTGTAATTGAAGCCGCATGTGATGGCTGCTCAATTAATAAAATTCAAGTTACCGATAATTGTCGTAAATGTATGGCAAAGGCTTGTGTTGCATCTTGTAAATTTGATGCTATTCACATTGGTAATGAACGTGCTTATATTGATTACGATAAATGTAAGGAATGTGGTGCATGTAAGAATGCTTGTCCATTCAATGCGATTGTAGAAACTCCACGTCCTTGTAAATTAAGTTGCCCGGTTGATGCGATTACAATCGGAGAAAATAAATTGGCATATATTGATGAAGAAAAGTGTATTAACTGTGGCGCATGTCAAGCGAAATGTCCATTTGGTGCTATTGAGGATATTTCGTGGATGGTAAATGTGATTGAGGAATTGAATAAGGGAACAAAGATGTATGCTATTTTTGCACCTGCTATTCAAGGTCAATTTGATAATGCAACTTTACCGCAGATTATCGAGGGAATTCGTCAGTTAGGATTTGCCGATGCCTACGAGGCTGCAATCGGTGCAGATGCAGTAGCTTGGTATGAGAAAGAAGATGCTAAAAAGCATAAAAAAGAAGGACAGAAGATTACGACAAGCTGTTGTCCAGCATTTGTAAATATGGCGAAGATTCACTTCCCAACGGTTTATGAATCAAATGTTTCTCATATGGTAAGTCCTATGATAGCAACAGCTCGTTATTTGAAGAAAATGGATCCTGATTGCAAGCTTGTTTTCATTGGGCCTTGTGTAGCTAAAAAACAGGAAGTTCAGGGAAGTGAAGTTGACTACTGCATAACATTTGAAGAATTGGGAGCAATGTTTGTGTCAAAGCATATCGCTTTGGAGGCTGTTGAAGCTAAAGAGGGAATAGCTGCTTCTGCGCACGGACGTAATTTCTCTATTGGCGGTGGTGTTGCAAAAGCTGTGGCAACTGCTTTGCAAGAAAATCAAGATGAACCGGTAACAAGTGAGTACGCTGATGGTGGATTTGAATGTAAGAAAGCTTTATTGATGCTGAAGGTAGGCCGTTTTAATGCTGACGTATTGGAGGGAATGGCTTGTCCTGGAGGCTGTGTATGTGGTCCAGCAACTATTGAAAATCCAATTAAAGCAAAAGCGCGCATGACGAAAGAAAATGCGGCAATTAAAGATAAAACCATAGCTTCGACATTAGAAGTATTTGATTTCTCTGATATTGATCTTCATCGCTAGGGAACTGATAAAGTTTTACAAATACCGCCATTGCTATGATGTTATAGTAATGGCGGTGATTTTATGATGAGAATATATAGTATAAGACCATCTTTTTATAAGACGGTTCAGGTTTTTCCGCATGTATTGGAAGCGTTGACGGAGAAACAAATAGAGGATATCGTTGAAAACGTGGATATCTGTGAGCTAAAGGAAAGTGCAGAGAGCTTTTTTCAAGCTCAAATTTGCTTAGAGATGCAAGAAATATCTATGCGACATTCTGTAACTGGGAAGGTGTTTCGAATGCAATGCAAACAACAATATGTGGAAATTGATGATGAAAGAAACCCTTTTTATATATTTTTAAAACGGAAATTCCGTTATATTTTTACATGTGCTTCGGATTTCATGTGAAAAGGTATTGTCAAATTGTTCTAAAAATAGTAGAATGTAGTTACTGCGAGGAGGCTTATATATGGATTTATTAACTTCGATCGTCTTAACAGGTGTAGGTCTTGTGATTGGTGGCTTTTTAGGCTTTTATTTTACTAGAAAGAAATTTGAGAAAGAGCTGAAAGAGAATCCACCTATTAATGAAAAGATGATTCGCGCAATGTTTTTGCAGATGGGAAGAAAACCTTCGGAAGCTCAGATTAAACAAATTATGAAGTCTGTAAACGCTAATAGATAAACACGGAGATGCTCCGTGTTTTATTTTTACTCTAACAGATATGTAAGAAATTCGGTCTTATATTAAGGATATGCTATAATGTTAGCGGTGATGATATGAAGCTTTTGAAACGAATTATACTCCTTACGCTATTATTAGTGATGCTTGCTTCCGGTATATTTGTTGGAATTGGTTTTTTAAATTATAAAAAGACAACAGCGCAGTTACCGGTTGAGGAAAAAGTAGCGGAGCTGCAAAGTGATGAAAACTATGTGTCGAATAAAGATATCAGCCCATATTTGCTGAAGGCAACGATAGCTATTGAAGATCGCCGTTTTTATGATCATAGTGGTATTGATTATTTTGCGATGGTACGAGCATTTTTGTCAAATGTTTTTGCACAGGAAATTGTCGGTGGAGGAAGTACGATTACACAACAGTTGGCTAAAAATATGTATTATACATATCAACCGTCTTATATTCGCAAAATGAGTGAAGTATTTACTGCGTATGAATTAGAAAATAAACTAACAAAAGATACTATTTTGGAGCTTTATGTCAATATTATAAATTATGGCGATAATCATATTGGGATACGAGCAGCTAGCTTAGGTTATTTTGGAAAGGAACCTAAAGATTTGACGCTGGACGAAGCAAGTCTTTTGGCTGGATTGCCGCAATCTCCGAACAACTATCAGCTTAGTAATCATAAAGAAAATGCGAGAAAACGACAAAAACAGGTTTTGCAAGCTATGGTCAGAGATGGATATATTATGGAAACGGAGGCTGAGGAATTGCTTGAGTGATAAATGATGTCTAATGAAATTATCGTTTGTTGATGGTTTTTGTATTTTGCGCCGTATTATAAAATTTCTGAAAGAGATAATTCTACAAAATCACTTTGTGTGAGAAATTAACTTTTTCACTTCACGTGAGATAAAAAATTGGGAATTTTTCAAAAAAGCATTGCATTCATTTTTAAAATAGTATATAATGTCTGAGCAATGCCCGAGTGGTGAAACTGGTAGACGCAACGGACTCAAAATCCGTCGGTAGCGATACCGTGCCGGTTCGAGTCCGGCCTCGGGCACCATTTATAAATTAAGCCTTATTTAAAGGCTTTTTTTGTGCTTGTTTTGGGATGTGGCAATAATTATAATGAGTTTAATTTATCTATCATACTTTGCTGTGCTTCATTAAACTAATGACCATAAACATTATTTACCTTTTCTATGGTGTGACCAAGTCTCTTTGCTATATCAAATGGAGAAAAATCTAGATGGATTAACAGGGAAACATGGGAATGTTTTTGTTTGCGTATTTTTGATTTGTTTTATTGGATTTCTTTTCTATATAGTGAATCTTTATGATGATTAGAACACTGAAAATAAGGTGGTTCATCATCTCCGATATCTAGTAAATAATCGGCTTCTTCGCCATAAATAAATGATGGCATCTTTTCTTCATGCCCACAGTTAATGCATTTCATTTCAATATAGGAATCTTTGGCAATCAAAGATTCATCATAATCAACACAACAACTCATCTTCATTCTTCCTCCGCCTATCAGGAACCCAATAATCTACATATTCCATATAATGACCACAATCATAAAGAAAAGAATCTGTATAAAAAAACAGATATCAAGGTCTTTCTATGCTTAAATCTATCATTAAATGATTGCTTACCTTGAAAAGAGAAAGAAGGATTGTTGGGAATATAAAGATAATTGTAAATGGAGGCAAAAAGAAAATAGAAGAAAATGATAGGAAGTTTACCAAGGTGTTGATGTGAACGATATATGAAGGAATCTTATTGTGCAAGGGCATTTCTAACGACGCTTAAGAAAAAGTAGGAAGAGGGGTAAAAAACGGTTGATGATAGATTTACAGTAAAAACTATAGTTGAGGGATATCTATCACGTATATATATTTATACTATTGTATGTTGTTGTAATGTATTTAAGCGAAAGATGATTTACCAAGTGTTTTATAAAAAGTTGAAAAGGATATGTTCTAAACTGATCGGTGAAGAATGCTGTAAAAACTATTAAGAATGGTGGACAACAGTATTAAAATGTTTTGGTTGGCAAAAGCATAATTTTAGACGAGGAGGAATATGAGAGACATGGGAGAGAGATGGGGTATAGTGAAGAATTGAAAGAAGCGATAGAAAAGGGGATGAAACGAGTAATGGTGGATATACGATTACGGAATTCACCGTTCGAGCATGGGGAGATATGGAAGCTGTATGAAAGGTATCTAAAACAGGTAGGAGAGGATAGAGAAAAAGAGTAAAAAAAGAGAGAAGCAAAAAAAGTAGAAAAAAAGAAGAAAAAAAGATTGACATAGAGAAAAGAATGATGTATTATAAACAGGCACTCAACGAGAGATGCAAGAGACATCGGTCTTTGAAAACTGAACAGGAAAATACGTTGATTTCTAAGAGAAAAAAACAACCAAGAAAAAAAGGAAACGTCAAAGAACGTTTTGAGCTAAATCAAATGGAGAGTTTGATCCTGGCTCAGGATGAACGCTGGCGGCATGCCTAATACATGCAAGTCGAACGAAGTTTTTAGGAAAGCTTGCTTTCCAAAAAGACTTAGTGGCGAACGGGTGAGTAACACGTAGATAACCTGCCCATGTGCCCGGGATAACTGCTGGAAACGGTAGCTAAAACCGGATAGGTGGCTTCGAGGCATCTCGGAGACATTAAAATGGCTACGGCCATGAACATGGATGGATCTGCGGCGCATTAGCTAGTTGGTGAGGTAACGGCCCACCAAGGCGACGATGCGTAGCCGACCTGAGAGGGTGAACGGCCACATTGGGACTGAGACACGGCCCAAACTCCTACGGGAGGCAGCAGTAGGGAATTTTCGTCAATGGGGGGAACCCTGAACGAGCAATGCCGCGTGAGTGAAGAAGGTCTTCGGATCGTAAAGCTCTGTTGTAAGAGAAAAACGGATCATGTAGGGAATGACATGATAGTGATGGTATCTTACCAGAAAGCCACGGCTAACTACGTGCCAGCAGCCGCGGTAATACGTAGGTGGCAAGCGTTATCCGGAATGATTGGGCGTAAAGGGTGCGTAGGTGGTACATTAAGTCTGAAGTAAAAGGCAGCAGCTCAACTGCTGTTCGCTTTGGAAACTGGTGAACTAGAGTGCAGGAGAGGGCGATGGAATTCCATGTGTAGCGGTAAAATGCGTAGATATATGGAGGAACACCAGTGGCGAAGGCGGTCGCCTGGCCTGTAACTGACACTGAGGCACGAAAGCGTGGGGAGCAAATAGGATTAGATACCCTAGTAGTCCACGCCGTAAACGATGAGAACTAAGTGTTGGAGAGATTCAGTGCTGCAGTTAACGCAATAAGTTCTCCGCCTGGGGAGTATGCACGCAAGTGTGAAACTCAAAGGAATTGACGGGGGCCCGCACAAGCGGTGGAGTATGTGGTTTAATTCGAAGCAACGCGAAGAACCTTACCAGGCCTTGACATGGATATAAATGTTCTAGAGATAGAAAGATAGCTATATATCACACAGGTGGTGCATGGTTGTCGTCAGCTCGTGTCGTGAGATGTTGGGTTAAGTCCCGCAACGAGCGCAACCCTTGTCGCATGTTACCAATATTAAGTTAGGGACTCATGTGAGACTGCCGGTGACAAACCGGAGGAAGGTGGGGATGACGTCAAATCATCATGCCCCTTATGGCCTGGGCTACACACGTACTACAATGGCGTCTACAAAGAGGAGCGACATGGTGACATGAAGCAAATCTCATAAAGGGCGTCTCAGTTCGGATTGGAGTCTGCAACTCGACTCCATGAAGTCGGAATCGCTAGTAATCGCAGATCAGCATGCTGCGGTGAATACGTTCTCGGGCCTTGTACACACCGCCCGTCAAACCATGGGAGTCAGTAATACCCGAAGCCGGTGGCATAACCTAAGGGAGTGAGCCGTCGAAGGTAGGACCGATGACTGGGGTTAAGTCGTAACAAGGTATCCCTACGGGAACGTGGGGATGGATCACCTCCTTTCTAAGGAGAAAGTACAAAAGAAGAAAAGATTTTCCTGTTTGGTTTTGGAAGGCCGAAGCTTTCCGAGTTCGATCTTTGAAAACTGAATGACATCAAAAACAAAAGATAGAAATATGTAAGGTCTAAGACGCAAGTTGAAGACTAAGATATTCACGAAGAGTAAAAGTTAAACAAACAGACTCAAGCGAAACCAAGAAGTAAGCAGTGATTAAGCGAATAAGGGCGTACGGTGGATGCCTAGGCACTTGAAACTGAAGAAGGACGCGACAAACGGCGAAACGCGACGGGGAGTGGTACGTACACGAAGATCCGTTGATATCCGAATGGGGAAACCCGTCATACGTAATAGTATGGCATCCATGAGTGAATAAATAGCTCATGAGAGAGGTACCCGGAGAACTGAAACATCTAAGTACCCGGAGGAAAAGAAAACAAAAGTGATTCCCAGAGTAGCGGCGAGCGAAAGGGGAGGAGCCCAAACCAACCTTAGGGTTGGGGTTGTAGGACCATGATATGGCAAGAATCTGGCTAATAGAACGATATTGAAAGATCGACCGCAGAGGGTGCAAGTCCCGTATATGAAAGCGAGAGGAAGCCTAATGGTATCCTGAGTACGGCGAGACACGAGAAATCTTGTCGGAAGCAGGCGGGACCATCCGTCAAGGCTAAATATAAACAAGTGACCGATAGTGAACCAGTACCGTGAGGGAAAGGTGAAAAGAACCGCGGGAGCGGAGTGAAATAGAACCTGAAACCGTATGCTTACAAGAAGTCAGAGCCCGTTAAAGGGTGATGGCGTGCCTTTTGTAGAATGAACCGGCGAGTTATGTTATCGTGCGAGGTTAAGTAGAAGATACGGAGCCGAAGCGAAAGCGAGTCTTAATAGGGCGAAAGTACGATGATATAGACCCGAAACCGTGTGATCTAGCCATGACCAGGTTGAAGTTCAGGTGAAACTGAATGGAGGACCGAACCGACCCCCGTTGAAAAGTTGGCGGATGAGTTGTGGCTAGGGGAGAAATTCCAATCGAACACGGATATAGCTGGTTCTCCCCGAAATAGCTTTAGGGCTAGCGTCGAGGTAAAGTTACATGGAGGTAGAGCACTGAATGTACGATGGCCCCATCCCGGGGTACTGAGTATAATCAAACTCCGAATGCCATGATAATATACTCGGCAGTCAGACTGTGGGTGATAAGGTCCATGGTCAAAAGGGAAACAGCCCAGACCGCCAGTTAAGGTCCCAAAATGTATGCTAAGTGGAAAAGGATGTGGGGATGCACAGACAACTAGGAGGTTGGCTCAGAAGCAGCCACCCTTCAAAGAGTGCGTAACAGCTCACTAGTCGAGTGACCCTGCGCCGAAAATGTACCGGGGCTAAGCCTGACTACCGAAGCTGCGGATTGTAGAGAAACTATAGTGGTAGGGGAGCGTTGCATGCACGAGCAGAAGCCGTACCGTGAGGAGCGGTGGAGAGCATGGAAGTGAGAATGCCGGTGTGAGTAGCGAGATGTAGGTGAGAATCCTACACACCGAAAGCCCAAGGATTCCAGGGGAAGGTTCGTCCGCCCTGGGTAAGTCGGGACCTAACGCGAGGCCGAAAGGCGTAGTGGATGGAAAACAGGCAGATATTCCTGTACCCGCGATGGGAAGTGAAGGAATGACGGAGAAGGCTAGCATGACCCACTGAATGGATTGTGGGCGAAGCGGAGCAGCAGGTATGTAGTGAAATGCGCATACGAAATGCAGGACGTGATAGGTAAGTGAACGTTTCGACAAGTAACGAAGCATGTGAGGTCAGCTTCCAAGAAAAGTTTCTAAGCGATTAATCCCATAGCGGCCCGTACCAAAACCGACACAGGTGGGCAAGGAGAGGATCCTGAGGTGAGCGAGAGAACTGTTGCCAAGGAACTCGGCAAAATGACTCCGTAAGTTAGCGAGAAGGAGTGCTTATGTAAAAGTAAGCCGCAGTGAAGAGGCCCAAGCGACTGTTTAACTAAAACACAGCTCTCTGCGAAGTCGCAAGACGAAGTATAGGGGGTGACGCCTGCCCGGTGCTGGAAGGTTAAGAGGATATGTCAGCCGCAAGACGAAGCAATGAATTGAAGCCCCAGTGAACGGCGGCCGTAACTATAACGGTCCTAAGGTAGCGAAATTCCTTGTCAGGTAAGTTCTGACCCGCACGAAAGGCGTAACGATTTGGGCGCTGTCTCGGCAGCAGACTCGGTGAAATCTTAGTACCTGTGAAAATGCAGGTTACCCGCAACTAGACGGAAAGACCCCATGGAGCTTTACTGTAGCTTGATATTGAGCTTTGATCAGAGATGTACAGGATAGGTGGGAGACGAAGAGACGTGCACGCCAGTGTACGAGGAGTCGACGTTGGGATACCACTCTTGTCTGATTGAAGTTCTAACCTACACCCATGAACTGGGTGAGGGACCGTGTCAGGCGGCAGTTTGACTGGGGCGGTCGCCTCCTAAAGAGTAACGGAGGCGCCCAAAGGTACGCTCAGATTGGATGGAAATCAATCGACGAGTGCAAATGCAGAAGCGTGCTTGACTGTGAGACAAACAAGTCGAACAGGGACGAAAGTCGGGATTAGTGATCCGGCGGTGCCGAATGGAAGGGCCGTCGCTCAACGGATAAAAGCTACCCTGGGGATAACAGGCTGATCTCGCCCAAGAGTTCACATCGACGGCGAGGTTTGGCACCTCGATGTCGGCTCATCGCATCCTGGAGCTGAATTCGGTTCCAAGGGTTGGGCTGTCCGCCCATTAAAGCGGTACGCGAGCTGGGTTCAGAACGTCGTGAGACAGTTCGGTCCCTATCTGTTGTGGGCGATGGAGATTTGAGGAGAGCTGTCCTTAGTACGAGAGGACCGGGATGGACCTACCGCTGGTGCACCAGTTGTTCCGCCAGGAGCATAGCTGGGTAGCTAAGTAGGGAAGGGATAAGCGCTGAAAGCATCTAAGCGCGAAGCCTACTCCAAGATGAGATCTCCCATGCACAAGATGCAGTAAGACCCCTTGAAGACGACGAGGTAGATAGGTCAGAGATGGAAGCGTAGCGATACGTGGAGTTGACTGATACTAATCGGTCGAGGACTTAATCACAAGATGTCATTCAGTTTTGAGGGAAAGACCTCAAGGATCTGGTGATGATGGCGAAGTGGACACACCTGTTCTCATCCCGAACACAGAAGTTAAGCACTTCAGCGGCGACAATAGCTAAGCTTGCCTTAGTCAAGATAGCACATTGCCAGGTCTTATTGGGACACATTCTTGTGTCCCTCTTTTTTTTATTTCTTTACTGCTTTTAACACCTTTAGGGTGTTTTTTTATTAAGGTCAAGTTTTTGTCTTTCAAATTAAGTTAGTTATTTATTGGAAAATCAAGAAAATATCATTGAACGTAAAGTAAATAAACAAGTAGATAAAATCACAGAAGCATTTGAAAATATCAAGAGTAGGGATTGCGCAAAAATAAAATCGTACTTAAAAATAGGAAAATGACCTAGGTATATTGTAAAGAAATTGATAAAAAAAAGCATTAGAAAGAAACTATATAACTATTGCACGAATGAAAACACACGATACTAAATCAGAAAATTGATATCAACATCGTATTTTTTTAGACTATGAATAGTAATGTTTATTTAATTTTTTTAAAATAGGCTCCATGATAGATAAGGTTGGAAAAGGAGATAGCTTTTTCATTTTATTCGAGCTATAATAAATACTGAGAAGAGAGGTTAGTATTTATGGAAAAACGTAAATTAAATGAAAACTATACACCTTCACTTTTGGGCTTTGGGTGTATGCGATTTCCGGTGAATGCCGAAGGGAAAATTGATAGAAAAGAAGCAGAGAAAATGTTGGATTATGCGATAACACACGGAGTAAATTATATTGATACGGCATTTCCATATCATAATCAAGAAAGTGAGCCATTTGTTGGAAAGGTTTTGAAAAAATACAATCGAGATTCTTTTTATTTAACTACGAAAATGCCCTTATGGTTTGTAAACAGCATAGAAGAAGCCGAAGCGATGTTTGAAAATCAGCTGCAGCGACTAGATGTTGATTATGTAGATTTTTATTTACTGCATGCACTAGATAAAGAAAAGTGGGAGAAAACGAAACGATTGGGGATATTGGAATACCTCGATAAAATGAAAATGGACGGAAGATTGCGGAATTTGGGCTTTTCCTTTCATGATGATTATGAAGTATTTGAAGAAATCATACAGGCATATCCGTGGGATTTTTGTCAAATACAATATAACTATGTGGATCGAGAAGAGCAAGCTGGAGATAAAGGCTATGCATTAGCTGAAAAATTAGGAATTCCACTTATCATTATGGAGCCTATCAAAGGTGGCTCTCTTGCAGTGTTACCCAACGATTTGGCAGATAAGCTGAAGCAACATGCACCCAATCAAAGTATTTCCAGTTAGGCACTTCGTTGGGTAGCAAGTCATTCGAATGTAAAGGTTATTTTAAGTGGTATGTCCACCTTCGATCAGGTTGTGGATAATGTTAAAACATTTGCAAATTTTAAGTGCTTGACGATAGAGGAGGAAGCTCTTATTGAAGAAATAGCACATGAAATTAAAGCAAGAACCATGAATGGCTGCACAGGCTGTGAATATTGTATGCCGTGTCCGTTTGGAGTGAATATTCCTAAAAATTTTCGTATTTGGAATGATTTTTCGAAGTATGGAAACTATGCTGTTACACGAAAAGCTTATTATGAGGATTTAAAGTGTGAAGAGCAAAGTAGTATGTGTAAGCAGTGTGGAAAATGCGAAGCCTTATGTCCACAGCATATTGCAATTCGTGATGATTTAAAGCGTGTAGCACAGGATATGGAAACAAAGATCAAATCACATGAATAATAAGCCATGTGTTAATGTTGGAATGTATGGAGAGGAAATGCTCTCCTTTTTTTATAGGCAAAGGCTGATACATAGAGCTTTTTTTCTAATATCCTAAGCATAGGAGGGAACAAGATGAAAAGCTTAAGCGATTTGCCGATGCATGAAATAGGTCATATTGCTGAAATTGATAAGAATTTGAAACTTAGACGCAGACTGCTTGATTTAGGCTTCGTTAAAAATGAAAGTGTTGAACCGATACTTCAAAGTCCTTTTGGTGGAATGCGTGTTTATCGAATAAAAAAGGGTAAGATTGCCTTACGGGATAAGGATTGTAAACGAATTTATCTAAAGGAGGAAGGAGAAAAAGATGCTGATTGATAAAATGATAGCAGCAAATGAAGATATCAATACAATATACAAAGCAAATAAAAAAGGAGCAACGATCGCATTATTAGGAAATCCGAATGTTGGAAAAAGTACGGTTTTTAATGCTTTGACAAATATGAATCAGCATACCGGGAATTGGGCGGGAAAAACGGTAGCAATGGCTGAGGGTTACTATGTTTTTCGTGGACGAAGGAACCAAATTGCCGATTTGCCGGGGACATATTCTTTGATGCCACAGTCCAAGGAAGAGGAGGTTACACGGGATTTTTTGTGTAAGGAGAAAATTGATGTTTGTGTGGTTGTTTGTGATGCTACTTTATTAGAAAGAAATCTGAACTTGGTTTTGCAAGTGATGGAAATTCACACGAATGTGATTGTTGCATTGAATATGATAGATGAAGCCATCGAAAAACAGATTCAGATTGATGATCAAAAGCTTGCTGCAATGTTAGGCATCACAGTTGTAAAATTAAGTGCACGAAAAAAAGAGGGACTTCTTGAATTAATGCAGGCAATCGAACATGCTATTCAACATGGTTCCACAAAGGATAGCTGTCATGTTGATTATGGAAATTTGGAACAAGCTATACTTTTGTTAAGTGAGAGTATATGCTCTGCTTCATTACCTAAGCGTTATTTAGCAATCCGCCTATTAGATCCAAAGGTTGAGCAAAGGGAGTTAGAGGATTATATTTTAAAAGAATCTAAAGCACGTGTGTTTGCTAAACGAGAAGAGATTTTACTAACGTTGAAGCTGGAGGAGGACTATGTCGAGTGTATCGTTAATAGCATTACAAATCGTGTAAAACAGCTAACACAAGCATGTGTTTGTTATAAGAATAGTAGCTATGAACAAAGAGATGTAAAGCTAGATTCTTTTTTTACACATAAAGTTTGGGGATTGCTTAGTATGTTGGTATTGTTGGGTTGTATTTTTTGGATTACACTATCGCTGTCGAATATTCCAAGTGGGTGGTTATCTGAACGCTTTTATGAAATGGAAGCTCCATTAAAGGAGCTGCTTATGCAGCTTTCTATATCCGATACGATGATTCGTTTTCTTGTAGATGGGATATGGAAAACGTGCGGTTGGGTAATATCCGTTATGTTACCACCGATGGCAATTTTCTTTCCGCTTTTTACGTTATTAGAAGATTTTGGCTATTTACCGAGAATCGCATTTTACCTAGATGGTATTTTTCAAAAGGTTCATGCGTGTGGGAAGCAGGCCTTAACGATGTGTATGGGGTTTGGCTGCAATGCAGTAGGAGTGGCAAATACAAGGATTATTGAAAGTCCAAGAGAACGCTTAATTGCGATATTAACAAATGTATTTATACCATGTAACGGACGTTTTCCTACGTTAATTACCATGATCTCGATGTTCTTTTTCGTAGCTTCTCCATGGAATCATGTCTTACAAAGTGCCTTGTTGATCGGAGTTATCCTGATTGGGGTAGCTATGAGCTTTGTGGTATCGAAGCTGTTGTCAAAAACCATATTAAAAGGAGTGGCTAGCTCGTTCGTATTAGAGCTTCCGCCTTACCGTAAGCCACAGCTTGGAAGTATTCTGGTACGTTCTTTATTCGACCGTACTTTATTTGTACTAGGGCGTGCAGTTAGTGTCGCGTTGCCTGCAGGTGGAATTATTTGGTTGTTAGCGAATATAAACATTGATGGAGTAAGCTTATTGGTGCATTGCGCCGATTTTCTTGATCCTTTTGCACAACTGATGGGACTTGACGGTGTTATTTTATTCGCTTTCATTTTGGGCTTTCCTGCTAATGAAATCGTTTTGCCGATTATTTTAATGGCGTATTTATCCAATGGAGTCATGGTTGATATAAGCGACTTAACATTTGTAAAAGAGTTGTTTATTGCAAATGATTGGACCTGGGTAACCGCACTTTGTATGATGCTATTCTCATTGGTACATTTTCCATGTGCGACAACGCTTTTAACTATAAAAAAAGAAACCGGTTCATGGAAGTGGACAATCCTTGCGTTTGTGATGCCAACGTTGATGGGAATTGCTTTATGTATGTTTGTAAATGGTTTAATGAAGTTCTTGTTTTTTTAAGAAATGAAAAAGCGTCTTAAACAATTGCTAAATACGCTTTGTTTAAGACGCCGCTTTTTCATTTGTGGTTAAGCTACTAGCTTGTCTTTTGAAAGATATATTTATCAAGTGCTTTCGCAATTCCTGCCTCCATATTGCTGTCGCATATATCAAAAGCAGCCTCTTTAACGATATTCATGGCATTTCCCATGGCGATGCTATGAGGGATTTGCTGCATCATGGATAAATCATTTTCAGCATCACCAAAACAAAGGATTTCTTCTTTGCTGATACCATTTGCTTCGGCTATTTTTAAAATGGCACTTGCTTTATTAACGCCTTTTGGCATAAGTTCAATCCAACCTGGACCTACTTTTAATAAATCATAATCACGGAGCTCTTTTCGCATTTCCTCTAAATGCTTATCGAAAAAACGTTTTGTCTGAGTGAAAACGACTTTATTGATGTCCTGCGTAAAGGTGTGCTCTTTATGTAATTCGATAAAATTATGCTTGGCACCCTTTAAACCGTAATCAGCAGGCTTTCGAAATAATAGACTGTAAAGCAGTTTCTTAATTTTTAACCACCAGGAAATTTGATCGTACATGTCATAGCCACAAAAGTAGATTGCTTCACAACCGAAACGTTTTACAGTACGACGGATTATTTGAGCATCTTTATCACATAATACTTGATCTACGAAATATTCCTTGTTTTTGTAGCTATAAATGATTTCACCGTTGATTCCCGCAACATAGTTATTTCCATGTTGCTCCAACTGCAAGGGCTTTGTTACAAAATCAATTCCACTTTTATGTCTGCCTGTTGCAATAACTATAATAATTCCTTGCTTTTGCGCTTGGATAAGACGTTCTTTTGTTTTTTCATCAATCGTTTTATCATCGCGCAACAGTGTACCGTCAAGATCTGTTGCGATTAGCCTGATTTTCGGTATTTTCATAGATATGCTCCTTTCCTTCTATTGCTTTATAACACCTTAAATTTAAAATCGGGAAGCATCGATTATTTTATTTTTTGGTATGATAGAGCTTTTATTTATTATAACATGCTTGTTAAAAATAGAAATATTAAATATATTGAAAGGGTAATAAAAAAGCTGTGTATTGCCACAGCTTTTAATGATATGATTAGCGTTTAACGATAACTGCAGTACCTTGTCCGCCTCCGATGCATAGAGAGGCAAGACCGGTCTTTGCATTACGTTTTACCATTTCATGAATTAAAGAAACAAGGATACGGTTACCAGATGCACCCACTGGATGTCCTAGTGCGATTGCGCCACCGTTTACATTTGTTTTTGCCATGAATGCTTCACGATCAATACCATGTTCTTCTACTAATTCGTGAATAACACCAAGAGATTGAGCAGCAAATGCTTCGTTTAATTCAACCAATTCGATTTCGTCTAACTTCATATTTGCATTTTGAAGAGCATGACGGATTGCAGGCGTAGGACCCAGACCCATAACCTTAGGATCTACACCACCCTGTCCAATGCCAACAATTTCGCAAATCGGAGTAAGGTTGTACTTTTCAACTGCTTCTTCACTAGCAAGCAATACGAAGCTTGCCCCATCATTGATACCGGAAGCATTCCCGGCAGTAACGGTTCCGTCTTTTTTGAAAGCAGGACGCAATTTAGCAAGCTTTTCTGGATTTGATTTACGATTTGGATGTTCATCTGTATCGAATGTAACAACTTCTTTGCGCAATTTTACTTCTACCGGTACAATTTCATCTTTGAAGCGTCCGCTATCCACAGCAGCGATTGCCTTTGTTTGAGAAGCGTAAGCAAATTCATCTTGCATTTCACGTGTAATACCATATTTATCAGCGATATTTTCAGCTGTAATACCCATGTGAATGTTATCGAATGCATCGGTAAGTGCATCGTAAATCATGTGGTCAACAACTTTGAAATCACCCATTTTATTTCCTGTACGAGTATTTGCAGGAATTAGATAAGGTGCACCTGACATAGATTCTACACCACCGGCAACAACGATATCATTGAAGCCTGTTTGAATAGACATAACACCTTCCATTACTGTTCTTAATCCGGATCCACAAACCATATTTACAGAGTGTGCACATACAGTTTCAGGAATACCAGCTTTGATAGCCACCTGACGACCAACGTTTTGACCTAATCCAGCACCTAAAACGTTACCACATAAAACTTCATCAACATTTTCTGGTGCAACATTTGCATCTTCTAATAATGCTTTTACAACAGTAGCCCCTAAATCTGCAGGGTTAACGGTAGTTAATGAACCTAAGAAACTACCAATTGCGCTTCGTTTTGCGCTAACGACATAAGTTTTTTTCATTTTCTTTACCTGTCTTCCTTCCTTAAGAATATGGCATACAGATGTATGCGTTCATACATGAATATAGTAATTGTTTTCATGACGTTTGTCAACAGCTTGTGAAATAATTCGTAAGTGCTGCTCATAAAGGAAGATAATTCTGTATGGATATGAAAGGAAAACTGCGGGTTAAAGAGAATGTGAGATAGAGAAGATACATATTTAATGCATATATATTAATATAGAAGAACAGAATAAGTGAAAATCGATACAGTAAGAAAATCTCATAATGAAAATAAAAAAACAAAGATCATGGAATGGGATACAGCAGCATCATTTTAATGTAACCGCTAACAACAATAGTTGTGAAAATAACAGTTAAAATAACTTGTTAAAAATTTAACAATATTATTGACGCATAAACATTTCAGTTATAAAATTAGTAAGGATAGACGGCAATGAATATGTCCGTTTTCTGTCGAGAATCAATAAAAGGTTTATCTTTGTATTGATGATGTTCAGAAAAATAAGGAGAGGAGATTTTTATGGACTTCAATTTAACAGAACAACAAAAAATGATGAAAAAGCTATTTTCTGAGTTCGCTGAAAAAGAAGTGAAACCACTTGCTGGTGAAATTGATGAAGAAGAGCGCTTTCCAAGAGAAACTGTTGATAAAATGGTTGCTTGCAAGATGTTTGGTATTCCATTCTCAAGAGAATATGGCGGAGCTGGTGCAGATTACTTAAGCTACATTCTAGCAGTAGAAGAATTGAGTAAGGTTTGTGCTACGACAGGAGTAATTCTTTCTGCCCACACTTCCCTTGGAACGTTTCCAATTGATGCTTTCGGTACACCTGAGCAGAAAGCAAAATACTTACCTGATCTATGCTCCGGTAAAAAGCTTGGTGCATTCGGTTTAACAGAGCCTAATGCAGGTACAGATGCTGCCGGTCAGCAGACAACAGCGGTGAAAGATGGTGATGATTATATCATCAACGGTAGTAAGATCTTTATTACGAATGCCGGAGAAGCAGATATTTATGTTATCTTCGCTATGACAGATAAATCACAGGGTACTAGAGGTATTTCTGCATTTATCCTTGAAAAGGGTATGCCTGGCTTCACAATCGGTAAACATGAAAAGAAACTTGGTATCCGTGCTTCCGCAACATGTGAATTGATTTTCAACAATGTACGTGTTAGTAAGGATCACCTTCTTGGACAGGAAGGAAAAGGCTTCAAAATCGCAATGCAAACACTTGATGGTGGACGTATCGGTATTGCAGCACAGGCTCTTGGTATTGCACAGGGAGCTATTGATGAAGCGGTTGCTTACGTAAAATCACGTAAACAATTTGGTCGTCCGATTGCTAAATTCCAGAATACTCAGTTCCAGTTGGCTGATATGCAGACAAAAACAGATGCAGCTCGCTTGTTAGTATATAATGCTGCAATGGCAAAAGAAAACGGACAGCCATATACATTTGCGGCTGCAGAAGCTAAATTGTTTGCTGCTGAAGTTGCAATGGAAGTTACTACAAAAGCAGTTCAGCTATTAGGTGGTTATGGTTATACTCGTGATTACCCAGTAGAAAGAATGTTCAGAGATGCTAAGATTACTGAAATCTATGAAGGTACTTCCGAAGTACAACGCATGGTTATCAGCGGTCAGATGTTGAAGTAAGAGTGAGAAAGGAATGTAAGACTATGAAGATTATCGTTCTTGTAAAACAGGTACCGGATTCAACTGAAATCCGTGTTGACAAAGTAACTGGTACACTTATTCGTGCAGGTGTTCCAAGTATCATTAACCCAGATGATTTAGCTGGTGTTGAAGCTGCATTGCAGTTGAAAGAAGAAAAGGGAGCTACGGTTACGATCGTAACTATGGGACCTCCAATGGCTGCCGATATGCTTAAGGAATTGTATGCTCGTGGTGTTGATGAATGTATTTTGGTTACAGACCGTGCATTTGCAGGTGCTGATACTTGCGCAACATCTTCAACTCTTGCCGCTGTGCTTGAAAAAACCGGATACGATTTGATTATTGCCGGTCGTCAGGCAATCGATGGTGATACTGCGCAGGTTGGTCCTCAGACTGCTGAACGTTTGGGTATCCCTCAGGTAACTTATGTTGATGAAATCATCGATCTTACCGATACGACTGTAACGGTTAAGAAATCTTTAGAAGACTGTGAAGAAATTTTGGAAGCTAAGTTGCCTTGTGTATTAACTACCTTAAGCGGTATGAATGAGCCTCGTTATATGAACTGTAACGATATCGTAGATAGCTTCTCAAAAGAAGTTAAGATCATGACATTTAACGATTTGGGAATTGATGCTAGTCTTGTTGGTTTAGCCGGTTCTCCTACAAAGGTTCACCACACATTTACAAAAGAAGTAACTGCGGAAACAGAAACTTATACATTGCCAGCTGGTGAAGCTGCAAAATTGATTGCTACTACATTAAAGGAAAAGCAATTGATTACGAAATAGGGAGGTAACGAGATATGGCTAAATTTGAAGGATACAAAGATATTTACGTTTTTGTTGAACAGAAAAACGGAGAAATTGCAAATGTAGGATATGAGCTGATCTCAGAAGCTAGAAAGCTGGTTGCTTCTATTCCTCACATGAACTTTGATGTTGTCGGTGTATTGCTAGGACACAATATTAAAGATAAAGCGAATGATGTTATTAAGCATGGTGCAGATAAGGTAATCGTTGTAGATGATGAATTATTAGCTACGTATTCTACACAATTCTATGCTGATGCATTGACACAGGTAATCAATGCATTTAAACCGGATTCATTATTAACCGGTGCAACGGTATTGGGACGTGATTTAGCACCACGTGTTGCTGCTCGATTGAATGCCGGATTGACTGCCGATGCTACAAAAATCGAAATGGATCCGGAAAAGGAAGATGAAGCATTACTGTTAGTAACTCGTCCAACCTTTGGTGGTAACTTGTTTGGTACAATCATCTGTCCGGATACACGTCCACAGATGGCAACAATTCGTCCAAATGTATTCTCAATGGATCCAGTTGATGAATCAAGAACTGGTGAAGTTATTGAATTCACTCCTGAATTTACAGATAAAGAAGCAAAAGTTGTTGTTAAAGAAGTCATTGAAAAAGTTGTTGAAGGTATTGATATCACAAAATGCGACATTCTTGTTGGTGCCGGACGTGGTGCAGAAGACTGCTTGGATATGGTAGCTGCTGTCGCAGAAGAATTAGGCGGAGCAATGTGTGCTAGTCGTGCGGTAGTAGATGATGGATTAGCTGATAAAGCAATTCAGGTAGGTCAGACCGGTAAGACGGTACGTCCTTCTCTATATATCGCTTGTGGTATTTCCGGAGCATGCCAGCATGTTGCCGGTATGGAAAAATCCGATATGATTATTGCAATCAACCGTGATCCTCAGGCTGAAATTTTCAGTATTGCAAATATGGGATTTGTCGGTGATGTAAAAGAAATCCTTCCTCTGTTGAAAGAAGAAATCATTGCTGCAAAAAAAGCATAATGTAACATATTCATAAACAAGAAGGAATTCCCTTCTTGTTTATGGCATTTAAAATAATAAAGGAGATCAAGAAAATGAAAAAAGTTGGTGTAATCGGCGCCGGTACAATGGGCCAAGGTATTGCAAATGCATTCGCTTCTAATGGATATGACGTAACTGTATGTGATATTAAAATCGAATGGGCACAGGGCGGTATTGATAAAATCGCTGGTAAAATGGATAAATTGGTTGCTAGAGAAAAAATGACTGCAGAAAAAGCTGCAGAAGTAAAGGCTAACCTAAAAGCCGGTGTATATGAAGATCTAGCAGATTGCGATTTGATCGTTGAAGCTGTACTTGAAAAAATGGAAGTTAAGAAAGATTTGTTTACAAAGCTAGATGAAATCTGCAAAGATTCTTGTATCTTTGGCACAAATACATCTTCTTTATCAATTACAGAAATCGCAACCGGTATCAAGCACAATGTTATCGGTATGCACTTTTTCAACCCTGCTGACCGCATGAAGCTTGTTGAAGTTATTTCCGGTATCAATACTCCGGTAGAAACAAAAGAGGCAATCTTAGAAATTTCTAAATCTTTAGGAAAAACTCCTGTTGAGGTTGCAGAAGGTCCTGGTTTTGTTGTAAACCGTATTTTGATTCCTATGATCAACGAAGCTGCTTTTATCCTACAGGAAGGTATTGCTTCTGTGGAAGATATTGATACAGCTATGAAGCTAGGTGCAAATCACCCTATGGGGCCTCTTGCATTAGGCGACTTGATTGGATTGGATATCGTAGAAGCGATTATGGACGTTCTATACAATGAAACAAAGGATTCTAAATATCGTTGCTGTACGCTAATTAGAAAAATGGTTCGTGGTAAAAAACTTGGTCAAAAGACCGGTGTAGGATTCTACGACTATTCTAAATAATTAAACAAACATTATGTGAACCTATAATTGCATGCACTCATGAGAATTGTGGGTTCACCTTTTAACATAAGGAGAGTATAAGATGGAAACAATTTTAGTAAACGTTGAAGGACATGTGGCAACAATTACCATTAACCGTCCAAAAGCATTGAATGCTTTAAGCACTCAGGTTTTAACTGAATTAGATCAGGTACTTGATGAAGTGGCTGCTAATAAAGATGTATATGCACTTGTAATTACCGGTGCCGGTGAAAAAGCTTTTGTAGCCGGTGCTGATATTGCGGAAATGAAAGATAAAGATGTAAAAGAAGCTGCTACTTATGGTGAATTTGGAAACGCAGTATTCCGTAAGATCGAAACTTTCCGTTGCCCAGTTATCGCTGCTATCAATGGCTTTGCATTAGGCGGAGGCTGCGAGCTTGCAATGAGCTGTGATATTCGTGTAGCAAGTGAAAATGCTGTATTCGGTCAGCCGGAGGTTGGTTTAGGAATTACTCCGGGATTTGGTGGAACACAGCGTTTGGCACGTTTGGTAGGTGCAGGTATTGCAAAGGAAATGATTTTTACAGCACGTAATATCAAGGCAGATCGTGCGTATGCTATCGGTTTGGTAAATAGTGTAGTTGCCGCAGAGGAATTGATGCCAACGGTTATGAAGATGGCAAATGGTATTGCAAAGAATGCTCCGATCGCTGTTGCTTATGCGAAAACAGCAATCAATGAAGGACTACAGAAAGATATTGATGGTGGTATCGCTGTGGAAGTAAGAGAATTTTCTAATTGCTTTGCTACAGAGGATCAAACATATGGAATGACTTGCTTCCTAGAAAAGACTAAGGAAAAGACATTCGCAAATAAATAATGAGATGCAAAATATTTCGAATATCGAAATAGAAGGAGGAAATATCATTGAGTAAAGTTATGTCGCTGGAACAAGCAGTCGCCATGATTCCGGATAATGCTACGGTTGGAGTTGGTGGATTTATCGGCTGTGGACACCCTCAAGAATTTTCGGTTGGGATTGAAGAAAGCTTTTTGAAAAGCGGACACCCTAACAATTTAACAATTATGTTTTCGGCTGGTATCGGTGATGGAACCGATAAGTTGGGATTGAATAAATTAGGTCATGAAGGCTTGCTGAAACGTATTATTGGCGGGCATTGGGGACTTATTCCAAAGCTGCAGAAAATGGTATTTGAAAATAAGGTTGAAGGCTATAACCTTCCATTAGGGACAATTTCATTAATGTTTCGTGATATTGCTGGGCATCGTGCTGGAACATTTACGAAGATTGGTCTTAAGACCTTTGTAGACCCTCGTATTGAAGGTGCAAAAATGAATGCACGTTCAACGGAGGATTTGATTGAGGTTGTTAATATCGACAATGAAGAATGGCTGCGTTATAAACCGTTTCCGGTGAATGTTGCTTTAATTCGTGCAACTTATTGTGATGAGAACGGAAACGCAACAATGGAAAAAGAAGCTGCAACCTTAGATTCATTGGCAATTGCTCAGTCAGCAAAAAATTCCGGAGGTATTGTATTGTTACAAGTAGAAAAGGTAGTTGCAAATGGTACCTTAGATCCGAGAATGGTAAAAATTCCAGGTATTTATGTAGATGCGATCGTTGTTTCACGTCCGGAAAATCATATGCAAACCTATGCAGAACAATATAATCCGGCATTGAGCGGTGAAGTAAAGGTACCGGTGAATTCTATTGCACCAATGCCTTTGAATGAACGTAAGATCATTTGTCGTCGTGCCGCAATGGAACTTGATCCTAATTGTGTTATCAACTTGGGAATCGGTATGCCGGAGGGTATTGCGAATGTTGCAAATGAGGAAGGACTTCCGGGATTGAAGCTGACTGTAGAAGCCGGAGGAATCGGCGGTGTACCGATGGCCGGTACGGCATTTGGTACTTGTACCAATCCGGACGCTATCATTGATCAGCCATATCAGTTTGATTTCTATGATGGCGGAGGCTTAGGACAGGCGTTCTTGGGCTTAGCTGAATGTGATAAAGACGGAAATATTAATGTCAGCCGTTTTGGACCTAAAATTGCAGGCTGCGGAGGATTTATTAATATTACCCAAACCTCTCCGGTTGTTGTGTATTGCGGAACATTCACTGCCGGAGGTTTGAAAATTGCAATTGAAGATGGAAAACTGCAGATTTTAAATGAGGGACGTATCAAGAAATTCAAAGATAGCGTAGAGCAGATTACTTTCTCTGCCGAATATGCAACAGAAACAGGACAGAAGGTTATGTATGTAACCGAAAGAGCTGTTTTTGAATTGCTAGATGGTAAATTGACCTTAACTGAAATCGCACCGGGTATTGACTTGGAAAACGATGTGTTAGCTCATATGGAATTTAGACCTGCTATAGCAGAAAACTTAAAATTGATGGACGAGCGTCTATTCCAACCGGAAATTATGGGATTGAAATAGTGATAAAACAGGGAGTCGAGAAAGATTCCTTGTTTTATTTTACTGTAAATCGCGATATAATGAATAAAAACGGAGGGATTGTATGAAATATAGTTTTACTAATGATTACAGTGAGGGAGCACATGAAAAGATTTTAGAGGCGATAGTGGAAAGTAATCGTAAGCAAAGTTCGGGATATGGGTGTGATGATGATTGCAAGGAAGCAGTTAAAAAAATAAAACGTGAATTGCAATATGAGGATTGTGATATTCATTTTCTTGTTGGAGGAACACAAAGCAATTTAGTAGTTATTGCAAATGCATTGCGTCCTCATGAAGCAGTAATTGCGGTGGACAGCGGACATATCAATGTTCATGAAACAGGTGCAATTGAAGCAAGCGGACATAAGGTTATTGCGGTAGCGAGTGTTGATGGAAAGCTAACGTGTGAAGAATTGCGGAAGGCTTTTATTTTGCATAGTGATGAACACATGGTAAAGCCTAAAATGGTATATATCTCCAATGCAACGGAAGTCGGAACTGTTTATTACAAACAGGAATTACAAGAGCTTTCTGCCTTGTGCCATGAATTAGGATTGTATTTATTTATGGACGGAGCAAGACTTGGCAGTGCACTAACAGCCAAGGATAATGATGTAACACTTTTGGATATTTGTCGTTATACTGATGTTTTTTATTTGGGTGGAACAAAAAACGGAGCTTTGTTTGGGGAAGCTGTCGTTATTATAAATAAGGAATTAAAAAAGGATTTTCGTTATGTAATGAAGCAGCGTGGAGCGATGCTCGCAAAAGGTAGATTGTTGGGGATTCAGTTTGATAAGCTTTTTGAGGATCGACTGTATTTTCAGCTTGCAAAGCATGCGAATGATATGGCTCAAAAGCTTCAACAATGCTTTTTGAAAAATGGATATAAGTTATATGTAGCATCAACAACAAATCAAATTTTCCCAATCGTTGATAAAAAGATATATCATCAATTACAAAAGCAATATGAATTTACGAAATGGTGTGATATAGATTTTGAGCATTATGCTTTGCGCTTGGTTACTTCGTGGGCAACTCCGCAAACAGCTGTTGATGAATTTTGTGCATATCTTACAAACATAACGGTTAAAACTGATGCATAAGATTGCAGGCTATTTAATTCGCTATCATCGAAATAAACAAGCGATATCACAAGAAGGCTTGTGCAAGGGTATTTGTGTAGTTTCATACTTATCTAAGATTGAGCAAGGTCTTGTGCAGCCTAGCACAGAAATTATCAAGCAACTGTTTCAGCGGCTTTCCTTAACCTATTTTGATGATCCTAAGCAGCTAAGGGAAGCAAGGTCTCTATTAGATTCTTTTTTTGAAAAGCTGGATATGCGTCAACAGCCGCAAGAGGAATTTCAAAAACTGAAAAAGCTAGAAAAATCCTTATTATGCTCTCCTTTGTGTGTTGATGTGCTTCTTGCAAATGCTTTTATGCTCGGCTTTGAGCAATTCACAGAATCACTTAAGGATAACATCAAAGAATATGCGAAAAATCTTCATTCCTTAAAAGGAATTATGAATGAACAACAGCTATTTCTATACTATATGTTTTTTGGCTGTCTTGTATATGAAGTAGGTAAAGAGAGCATACAAAGCTTGAAGAAAGCAGGTATGTATCAACAAAGCAGCCATCAGCAGTTTCATTTAGGCTATCAATATTATTATCTAGGAAAACAAAGCAAAGCTGTGGAATGTTATGGTAAAGCCTATTATCTTGCCAGTGAAGAAGGAAATGCTCCCTTGATGATGGAGGCAGCATTACATTTAGGAAATTGTTATTGTATGTATCAACGAGATCAAGAGCTGATGTATAAGTATTATCATCGGTGTATAAAACTGGCAAAAGTAATTGGAAAAGAGGAGATACAGGCAGTTGTTTATTATAATATAGGCTCTAGCTTTTTGAGTTGGGGAATGCTAGAGGAAGCAAAAAGCTATTTGGAACGCTCAGTAGTATATTTAAATGATAATGATGATGAGCGAGTTTTATATTATCAAAAATTAGCTTTGGTCTATTGTGAAATGGAGGCTGATGAAAAAATGAAGAAGGCTTTAGCGCAAGCGAAGCATGAAATGCATCAACAAACCTCTGATTTATTTCGATATATGCAAATATTTGTAGAGTTGCATTGTGAGGAAACTACTCGATATCAAAAGGAGTATGTAGAAGCATTGGAGCATATTTGCTTTAAAGAGGATATGATTTCTTACGGTTTTCGTAATTTTCATATTCCGTATTTGATTTGCGCATATAAGAAACAAAGAAGGTATAAAGAGGCGTTGCAATTAAAAGAGGAAATAGATTGCAAGTTTTCCTAATAAATCGAAAATAATATAAGTAAGACTCTATATTGGTGATTTATTTTCTCAAATATAGAGTCTTTTTTATTGCTTATAATATTACTATAATAAATGCATGAGGTGATTTTCATGAAAAAAACATTATGGAGCTTTGACTTTACAATTATTACCATAGGAACGATTATCAGCGCAATCGGCGGGGTGGCGATGAGCTTTGCATTATCATTGGTTGTTTTTGATGAAACGGCATCAACAATGCTAACGGGTCTTTTTACTGCATGTTCTTTTCTTCCATCGGTCTTGATCCCTTTGCTTGCAGCACCTTATGTAGATACGCATAATCGCAAAAAGATAATTGTTTATTTAGATTATTTCAGTGGACTATGCTATTTTGTTTTTTTCCTACTTATCCAGCGTTACGCGTTTCAATATGTTACTTATATGTGTTTTTCCTTATTGGTTAATTCAATTAGTGCAATCTATTCTCTAGCATATAATTCACTGTATCCGGATTTGATACCGAAAGGCTTTGCGCAAAAAGGGTATTCGATATCTTCACTTATTTATCCATCAATTACCGCAATTTTTACACCGATTGCATCAATATTATATACGCAATTTGGGATTGCCTATATTGTTTTGGGAGAAGGAGTTTTATTATGGATTGCCGCAAGCTTAGAGCATTGCATTCGTTTTCAAGAAAAGCGTGAACAGGTACAGGTGTTTTCTTTTAAGCAATACAAAGAAAATATTTTAGAGGGGTTACAATATATTAAAAAAGAAAAGGGAATTCGCAGTATTTATGAGTATATGGCAGTTACTAATGGTGCGGCAGAGGGACTAAATCTTATGAGTATGGCACATTTTCAATCAAGCGATATATTGACAACGACCATGTATGCTGGATTAACGACAGCTGAAATGTTGGGGCGGATTTGTGGAGCTTGCTTTCATTATGTTGTGAAGATTCCGAATCATTTACGCTATCGGATTGCGGTAATGGTTTATGGTGGATATGAACTGTTAGATATGATACTGTTGTTCATTGCTTATCCGCTTATGCTTGTAAATCGCTTTATAGCCGGCTTTTTAGGAATTAACAGCTTAAATATTCGGGAAGCAAGTACACAAAATTATATTCCCGCAGCAATGCGAGCAAGAGTTAGTGCTTTTTTCAATGTGATTGTTACGATGTTTCTCATTGGTGGAAAATTAGTGGCGGGTGCTTTAGGTGAATGGATTTCTTATCCATATGTAGCGGCTGGCTTCGCATTCCTGGCATTTTGTAGTGTTCTTATGCTTATAGTTCGAAATAAAAAATATATTGCACCGATTTATAATCAAAAGCTTTCATGATATAGTTTAGGAATAGGAGGGCTGAAAATGTTGAAGGATTTGTTATTAAAGAACAGAAGCTATCGAGGATTTGATGAATCACGTTTAATTACGAGAGCGGAAATGTTGGATTTGGTAGAGCATGCACGCTTGACTCCATCTAGTGTGAATCTACAGCCACTTGTTTATGTACTTATTTATAAAGCTGAGGAGGTGGCTAAGGTACAGCCTTTGACCAATTGGGCAAAGGCATTATCCATCGAATTGCCACATAAGGGAAAATATCCAACCGCTTTTTTGGTGATCTGCCAAGATTTACGCATTGCCAAACAACCGGAAGCGTACACACGAGATGTCGGTATTGTTGCACAGACGATGTTGCTTCGAGCTGTGGAAATGGAGCTTGGAGGCTGTATGATCGGTAATTTCCATAAGCAAAGACTTTCGGAGGTATTGGCGCTTGAGAAGTATTATTATTCTCATTTGATTATTGCACTTGGCAAACCAGATGAAAAAATAGTACTGTATGATATCGAAAAGGAAGAAAGCACTCGTTATTCGCGTGATGAAAGAGATGTTCATTATGTACCTAAGCGGAAAACGAAAGACTTGATAATCGAAAAGCTATAAGTGTATCGCAAGCTTCATACTGTAAGAGGAAACAAAGAATAATCTGATTTCTGTTTTTTAGCTTGTTTTGTAATAAGTTTCTTATCCTATAACATCAGGATAAGTGCGTGGCTGTTTGTTGTATGATCAATGAGATAGCTTGCATGTGAGAGTTTTTTGTAAGCTGATGCTCTTTTGAAAACGCAAGATATCTTCAAAAAATATTCATAGGGTATCCTTATTTAAAGGGTACTTTTTTTGTGGCTTATTCACTGGGTACTGTATTAAAAAGTAGCAGATAAGGACATATTGCCACTCGTTTCTTGCGTATGAATTTATAGAAATTAAGTAAATACAAGATGGGTGATGAAAACTGTATTTTTATTCAATTTTACAATAAACAGTAAATAACACTTGATAACAGTTATAAACTGTTATATACTGTTAATAGAAAGGCGGGAGGTATTTCAGATTATGAAAATTATTGTCAATACATCTTTAATGGTTCCTATTTATGAACAACTTGTTGATCAAATCAAGCTGCTTATACGTAGGGGAGAATTAAAGGAAAATGATCATTTACCATCGGTTCGCGCATTGTCGAGAGATTTAAAAATAAGTGCTTTGACAGTTAAAAAGGCTTATGATCTTTTGGAAGAAGAAGGCTTTACCATTACAGTTCATGGGAAAGGAACCTATGTAGCAGAAATCAATACGGAGTTGCTTTTAGAGGAACAAAAAAAAGAACTGCAAATGGATTTTGAGAAAGCTATTCAAAAAGGACGGCGCTTTGGAATTGATGATGCGGATATGAAAGAGTTATTTGAGTTACTTATGGAGGACTAAACAATGTTAGAGGTTAAACGTTTACAAAAAGTTTATGATACATTTGAGCTTGATTGCTCCTTTACTGTGAAAAGTGGGCGTGTTACCGGCTTAATCGGACAAAATGGTGCAGGAAAGAGTACGGCTTTCAAGGCTATTTTAGGATTGATTGCGAAGGATAGCGGAAAAATCGTTATGTTTGGTAAGGATATAGAGCAGTTTACGAATCAAGATAAGGAGCAAATAGGAGTTGCTTTGGCAGATTCCGGTTTTAGCGGATATTTGCGAATCAAAGATATTTTGCCGGTTTTACAAGCTATGTATGCTGAATTTGATAAGGAGTTTTTCTTACGACAAATGAAGCATTTTCATTTACCGATGGATAAAAAAATTAAAGATTTTTCTACCGGAATGAAAGCAAAGCTAAAGGTTTTGGTTGCTGTTTCACATCATGCTAAGCTTTTGATCTTAGATGAGCCGACTGCCGGCTTAGATGTTGTTGCCAGAGATGAGCTGTTGGATATACTACGTGAATTCATGGAGGAAGATGAGGAGCGTGCCATCTTAATTAGCTCGCATATTTCTGCTGATCTAGAAACCTTATGCGATGATTTGTATATGATTGATAACGGAAAGATAGTTTTACATGAGGATAGTGATGTGTTGCTAAGTGATTATGCGATTCTTAAGCTTGATAAACAACAATTTGATACCATTGATAAGCAATATATTCTTCGAGTAAAGAAGGAAGTCTATGGGTATCGCTGTTTGACAAATCAGAAACGGTATTATTTGGAAAACTATCCGGAAATGGTAATTGAAAAGGGAACGATTGATGATGTTATCTTAATGATGGTAAGGGGGAATGAACAATGAAGGGATTATTGATAAAGGACATTAAGTTGACGTTGATGCAAAAAAGCTACTTTGGTATTGTTTTTGTCATTATGCTGGCATCATTTATATTTAGCAATGATGCTTCCCTTGGCTTAGGCTTTATGCCTTTGATCATGACCCTGTTTACGCTAAGCACGATCAGCTATGATGAATTCGATAATGGAAATTCGTTCCTATTTACCTTGCCGATTCAGCGTAAAGAGTATGTTGTTGAGAAGTATTGCTTCGGATTGTTGATGGGAAGTATAGCATTGCTAATTGCTCTTGTATGTGCCGGTGTGATTGCCAGTATGCAAGAAACATTATTTATTAAGGAACTTTTGATGACAGCCTTTGTTATTGCTTTGCTAATGGTTGTTATGCTTTCGATTATGCTACCATTTCAATTATGCTTCGGTCCTGAGAAGGCGCGTATCGCTTTGCTTGCCGGTATCGGAATTGTAAGTGTTTTAGGAGTGCTTGTTGTAAAAGGGGCATCGTCATTATTCGGTGTTGATAGTATTGATCTTCTATCCTCTCTTTCTACAATAAAAGCAGGTGTGTTGATGTGTGCGGCTGTTATTGTCGCTATTGTATGCTTGTTTATATCTGTCAAAATCAGTGTGCGTATTATAAAACGAAAAGAGTTTTAGCTTTTCATAAGTAACAAAAAAAAGAAGCTGTTGCTATGGTTAGAGAATGCTTTTCAGATTCAAAAAATAACGAAAAGATAGTTTGCAAATCATTTTATAGGACAAAAGACATTGAGATTCCTTGATGTCTTTTTCTTATTTGGTTCGTGGGAAGGATTGAAAAAAATATGTTCATTTCGATTGCTTTATACTATAATAAAACAGAAATGCTTTTGATAGGTGTCTTTTGCGATTGGTTAGGAGGTATGGATCATGTATAAGATTATGATTGTTGAAGATGATAGTGTCATTGCCAATCAGATGAGCAAATTTTTATATACATGGGATTATCATGTGGAAATTGCAACCGATCTTAGAAATGTGATGAATGATTTCTCCAATATTCGACCGGACCTTGTTTTCATGGATATCACGTTACCGTATAAAAACGGTTATTATTGGTGTGAAGAAATTCGTAAAGTGTCAAAGGTTCCGATTATATTTATATCTTCCGCTTCCGATAATATGAACATTGTTATGGCAATGAATGCGGGAGCTGATGATTATATTGCAAAGCCTTTTGATTTGCAAGTTTTGGTGGCAAAGCTACAAGCTTTATTAAGAAGAACCTATGATTTTGCTAACCAAATGAATTTCCTTGAATATGAAGGTGTACGTTTAAATATTGGGAATAATGTGGTTATATATGAAGATAAAAGTGTTGAATTAACAAAAAATGAGGGGAAGATTTTAAAAATCCTATTGGAGCGTAAGGGGGAAATCGTTGAACGGGATACATTGATGGAATATCTATGGCAAACCGATTGTTATGTTGATGATAATACACTTTCTGTAAATGTGAATCGTTTAAGAAAAACATTAGAGGAAATCGGTATTTGTGATTTTATTAAAACCAAAAAAGGAATCGGTTATATAATATGAGCAAATTTCATGTGTTTAAAAGATATTGCAAAGAGCGTATGCCGATAGGATTGCTTATAGGTGTTGTTGCAGCTATTTATATCGGTGTTTATTTTGTTTATAATGTGAATATCGAGCCTTTTATATATGCTACTTATCTTGTATTCCTTGTACTGTTTTTATACATTTGCTTTGATTTTTATCACTATTATAAGAAGCACGAGCAATTACATAGAATAAAAGCAACTATCCTATATTCTAATGATTTACCGAAAAAAAGCTCTTTGATTGATAGCGATTATCAAGCGTTGATTGCAACGCTTAAAAAAATCAATTATGAAAGTGATGGAGTTAGCAAACAGCAATTTCAAGAAATGGAGGACTATTTTACCTTATGGATGCATCAAATAAAGCTTCCGATTGCGGCAATGAAATTATTGATTGAAACCGAGGAGACACCGGATCGAAAGCTATTGAAATCCGAACTGTTAAAAATTAATCAATATTCCGATATGGTTTTAGCATATTTGCGCATGAAGAGTACAGATACCGATTATGTGTTTAAAACCTGTGAGTTAGATGAGCTTGTTCGTCAGGCAATTCGTAAATTTTCTTTTGAATTTATAAGAAAGAAGATTCGAATTGATTTTGATGTAACAAGAGAAAAGGTTTTAACAGATGAGAAATGGTTGGTGTTTGTGTTAGAGCAGTTATTATCCAATGCAATGAAATATACAAAGCAGGGAAGCATTCATATTTATGGACAGGATTCTACTCTATATATCGAGGATAGCGGTATTGGAATCGATCCTTCGGATTTACCGAGAGTGTTTGAGAAAGGCTTTACCGGATTGAATGGTCGTAATGATAAGCAAGCGTCGGGCTTAGGATTATATTTGTGTAAAAGCATTATGAATAAACTATCGCATGATATGGAGGTACAATCACAAATAAATAAAGGAACAAAGGTTATTTTACATCTTGAACATAAGGATTTGAGAGTAGAATAACCTTTTCTTACAAAAATGTTTGAAACGCGTTCAAAATGTAAGACAAATCGATGGTTCAAGTCTTTTGTTTCTTTTATACTATGCTTGTAAATAAGGAGGAAATCACTATGGGCTTATTAAAAGTAAAAAATATTAAGAAAATATATGCTACACGTTTTGGAAATCAGAAGGTAGAAGCACTGAAAAATGTATCTCTTGAAGTAGAGCAAGGAGAATATGTAGCAATTATGGGAGAATCCGGCAGTGGAAAAACGACACTGTTGAATATCTTGGCTGCACTTGACAAACCAACCAGCGGCGAGATTTTGTTAAATGGAAAAAATATTGTAGAAATCAGCGATAAAGATATTTCGGCTTTCCGCCGGGATCATTTAGGATTTGTATTCCAAGACTTTAACTTATTGGATACTTTTTCTTTAAAAGATAATATTTTCTTGCCATTGGTGTTATCTAGAAAAAGCTATAAAGAAATGGAAAAGCGAATGGCACCACTTGCTGATGATTTAGGAATTAGTGATATATTGGGAAAATATCCATACGAGGTGTCCGGTGGTCAAAAGCAAAGATGTGCAGTAGCAAGAGCCTTAATCACACAGCCGGAGCTGATTCTAGCTGATGAGCCAACAGGGGCGCTTGATTCCAAGTCAACGAATGATTTATTAACACTGTTTAATAAAATCAATGAAAACGGACAAACCATCATTATGGTTACTCATTCGACATTAGCTGCCAGTCATGCCAGTCGAGTGTTATTTATTAAAGACGGAGAGGTTTTCCATCAGATTTATAAAGGTGATAAAACCAATGAAGAGATGTATCAAAACATTTCCGATACCTTGACATTGTTAACAACAGGTGGTGTTAGCAATGAATAAGCTTTTTTACCCTAGGCTTGCGATTACAAATATAAAAAAGAATAGCAAAACCTATTTTCCTTTTCTGTTGACATGCATTGTAACGATTGCTTTATTTTATGATATATGCTCATTAGCCGGTAACAGTGGCTTGGATTCAATGCCGGGCTCTGCCGAAATGCGAATGATGCTGATGCTTGGTACGTATGTGGTAGGCTTTTTTGCAATTATCTTTTTGTTTTACACAAATAGCTTCTTGATGAAACGTAGAAAAAAAGAATTTGGATTATTTACTATTTTAGGAATGGAAAAACGTCATGTAGCTTTCATCATAGCTTATGAAACATTGATAACGGCATTGATTAGTCTTGTTTTTGGATTTTTGATCGGAATTTCTTTAGATAAGCTTTTATTTATGGCGATAGGAAAGATGTTTGATGCTGATATAACTCTTGGATTTTATATTTCCTCAAGTGCTATGAAATCCTCACTGGTTTTGTTTGGACTTATCTTTTTGTTTATGTATTTGAATTCTATTCGACAAATTAAACTTGCCAATCCAATCGAGCTTCTACATAGTACAGAATATGGAGAAAAAGAGCCTAAATCGAAATGGATCATGACTATTTTAGGAATCGTGTGTTTATTGATAGGATACTATATTTCTTTAACAACCCAAAATCCGATTACAGCGATGATACTATTCTTTTGTGCGGTTATCTTAGTTATTATCGGTACCTATTTGTTATTCACAGCAGGAAGTGTAACGCTATTAAAAGCATTAAAAAAGAATAAACGATATTTCTATCAGCCAACACATTTTATTAGTGTTTCAGGTATGGTTTATCGTATGAAACAAAATGCAGCCGGACTTGCGAATATTTGTGTTTTATCAACAATGGTGTTGGTAATGATTTCTACGACCTTTTGCTTATGGATTGGGATTGATGATTTAATAAAGCAAAGATATCCAAGAGAAGTGATTGCTTATACCCATGCCAATGAAGAGGATATACAAACCATTCGCAAGGTATCGAATCAATTGTTGAAGGAAAAAGGACTTGAAAAAGAAAATGTATTGGATTATAGATATGTTGAATTTTCCGGATATCAGCAAGAACAATTTATTAAAACGGATAGAAATAATACCTATGCCAATATGACAAATGATATTTGTACGGTATTAGTAACAGATTTAGAGGATTTTAATCGTAATATGAATACGCATTACACCCTTGATGATAATGAGATATTGTTGTATGCAAATAGAACAGTATTTGAATATGATGAATTTGAGGTATTTGATTATAAATTTAAAATCAAAGAGCAGGTTGAGGAGTTCATGGGGAATGGCAATTCGGCAGCAAATGTCGCATCAGGATATTTTATCGTTGTAAAAGATGAGGCAATCGTCAATGATATTTATCGACTGCAAAAGGAAGTATATGGAGATTATGCTTCGAACTTATATAATTATTATGGATTTGATATAGATGCATCGGATACTGCAATCGAGGATTATTCTCATACATTGGTGAAAAAGCTAGGAAATGTCGGACTTGAGGGCTATGATGTTGAATGTAGAACAATTAGCTATGCGGGATTTATTGCATTGTACGGAGGATTTTTATTCATCGGTATTTTCTTAAGTATTTTATTTATCATGGCTACAATTTTGATTATTTACTATAAGCAAATTACGGAAGGCTATGAAGATAAAGAACGATTTGAAATCATGCAGAAGGTAGGAATGGATCACAAGCTTGTAAAAAAATCAATCAATTCACAGGTCCTAACGGTATTCTTTTTACCACTAGTTACAGCGGTTATTCATTTGGCATTTGCATTTCCGATTGTAAGTAAGCTGTTATCTATGCTGATGTTATCGGATATTGAGTTATTCATTTATTGCACAGTTGGGTGTATCGGAGTATTTACGATTGTTTATATTTTGATTTATTCAATTACTGCGAAGTCGTATTATTCTATTGTTAAGAGAGATTAAATCTAGTGATTTTACGCTTTAGGAAATTAAATTATAAATATATAAAAAACGAATAGAATGAAACCAGATACTAGAATCTTAACTGGCATTATGTGTCTTTCTGATAGAAAAAATAGTTTTAAGATGATAACTTCTAAATTAGTGAAATAAAAAGAATCTCTCATCTAAATAGTCTTTAGAAAGAGATTCTTTTTTACATTGTAATCACATCATTTATTTTTTAGCCTCATCAGATTGCACAGTATAAATGAATTTTACATCACTTTGAATGTCATTATTAACTTTTGTAAATGTTTTGTATTCGTCTGATAATTGAATTAAACGATCAGCTTTATCACCTGCATTTTTTAGTATCGTAGAAAGAGAGGAAATATTTTGAATACCGTCTTTATCAAATTGCAGCATTCCTTTCTGTAAAGCAACTGCACCATCTGCCAACTTACCGATTGCTTGCTTGATTTGGGTGTTTGCTTGATAAAGTGTATTTGTGGATTGATTCATAAATACAAGTGCATTATTTACTTTTGTACTTCCATCACTTAACTGTTTTGAACCAGCAACAAACTGCTTTAATAGATTAGGAAGATTAGCAGTCTGTTTTTGAATCATAGCTAAGCCTTGTTTTAATTGCTCATTACCTTTACTGAATTCATTGATAGCACTATTTAATCCGCTTATAACACTCTCATTCATTTGTTTAGATAACACATTTAATTCATTCATATCTTGTGCGATTACTGCGAGCTTTGCCTCTAAGATATTCATGCCTTGTGCTAACTGCTGAAGGTTATTGGTAAGCTCTTGGATTTGGGTGTCCAATTGAGCTTTAATATTTTGCAGAGTAGCTTTTTGTTCTTCTTGTGTTTCTTTTGCAATCGCTGTTTCTAGCTGTTGGGAAATTCCTATAAAGGATTGGACACGAGTTTGTAATTGCACCTGTAATTGTTTCATGCTGCTTTGTAAAGCTAGCAGCTCTTGTTGTTGTGTGGTTAAGTCCGTTTGTAAAGCATTTAGCTTTTTATTGATTTCGCTATTTGGATCGCTGCTAACTTCCACACTTTGCTTTAAAGTCGCAATACCTTGATCCAGTGCTTGTGTTGCACTGCTTAAGGAAGAAAGCTTATCTAACAAAGTAGTAATGGATTGAAAAGATTCGCTTTGCTTTGCTAAAGTTTGAATTCCTTGATCAAGTGTTTGATATTGTTTGGCAAGGGTACCTGTTCCTTCTAACAGCTTAGCGATGCCACTATCAAATTGTCGATAGCTAAAAGATAACTGATTACTTCCTGATGCCAATTCACCGCTGCCATTTACTAATTGGGAAGAAGCGTTTTGTAATGTTTGTAGTTGTGAACTGATGTCATTAAAGCGACTATCGAAATCAAGATCACTTTCTTCTAATAGTTTTGGTGTAGCCATTGCATAGATTGGCAGAGATTCGAATTTTTCGGTGTTATAACGAATGGTGATTGTATCAAAATCTTTTAACAATGCATTCTTATCAAGGCTTTCATATAACCCTGGAGCTGCTACTGCAACGATTGCATTGCTTTTACCATTGGAGACAACTTTTCCGTTTGTTACCTGTATTTCACTATTGCCATCGGTTGGTAAAACAGAAGCAAGTGTTACAACAAAGGGAGTATATAAATCTTCATGTTTATCTAAGTTTTCTAAATGAATTTTGATTTCGACAGTACCTTTCTTTCCTTTTAGTTTTTGAGGAGTTATTGACTCTCCATTTAAGGAATAGCTAATGTTCATTTTTATAGGTAATTCTTTAGAAGAGGTACCTTCATAATAAATGTCATGTCCTTGGTTATCCCAAACAAGAGTTTCACCATTTTGTTTGAAGTTTTCATCACCATTCACATTTTGAATGTTTTTAAGATTGCTGATATCACGAATTTGTTTTTCACCATCGGCCTTTAGCTGATCTCCGACAATGACTTCTTTTAAAGATCCGTTTTCGTGTAATGTTATATATACGGTTTCATCTTTTTCATAAGCATATACCGGTGTTATAAGACTGCCTGCCATACCTGCACATAAGGATAATGTTATAAGTGTTTTATATTGCTTTTTCATGCTTGTTTACCTCCTTTAAAACCCTTGGTTGTTTTTAATACAATTTTATCAAATACGATTAACAACGCTGGTAAAATAATCATAACGGTGCCCATAGAAATGATTGCTCCTCTGGATAATAGGGTACAAATAGATGCAATCATATCCAATTTTGAAATAAAGCCTACACCACAGGTTGCTGCAAAGAAACAAAGCGCACTGACAAAGATAGAATCACAGCTTTCCTTTAAGGCATCGCCAACCGCTTGCTTTTTCTCCACGCCGCTTTTTCGTAAATTTAAATAATTGTTCGTTAATAAAATAGCATAATCAATCGTAGCGCCTAACTGAATGGTGCCTATAACGATGGAAGCGATGAATGGTAGTGTCGTTCCTAAATAAAAGGAAATCGCCATATTTGCCATAATCGCAAATTCAATAACCGCAACTAAGATAATCGGTAATAAGAAGGATTTTAAAACAAAAATCATAATAATCAGGATTACCGCGATTGAAATAGAATTTACAACTTGGAAATCATGATCGGCAATTTCTACCATATCCTTCATCAATGCACCTTCACCGGCAACGATGCCATGAGCATCATAGCGTTTTACGATTTTATTAACCTCATCAATCTGAGCATTTAATTCATTGGTGGCAGTTTCATAAGTGGAATTGATTAAGATTGCTTGATAATCTCCGTTTTGATAGATGCTTCGAATGGATTGCGGAAGCATGCTTTCACTAATTCCATATTCAGAGAATAAAGCACTGCTTAATGTCATATCAATACCATCTAGTGCATTTAGCTCCTTACTTAATTGTTCGATTTCAGAAGGCTTTAAGGAATCATCTACTAAAATGATTGATGGGCTGACAATATGATAGGTTTCTTTTAATTCTTCATTGGCTATACTTGAGGAAAGATCATCGGGTAGTGATTTATTTAAATTGTAATATACCTCTGTATTGGCATTTCCATAAAGTGCAGGAACACATAAAATTATAAATACCAACAGAATTTTACGGTAATGTTTAACAGTAAAATCACTGATACGCGAAATAGAAGGCAGCCATTTTACATGTGCTGTTTTTTGTAATAGGGGATCAAACAATAATAAATATGCCGGGAAAATGACAAGTACACTGAAGATTCCGAAAATAACACCCTTCGCCATAACAAGTCCGATATCAGCTCCTAAGGTTAAGGACATCGTACAAAGCGTTAGAAAACCGGCAATAGTAGTAAAGGAACTGCCTGCAACCGATAAAGTGGTTTCCTGAATAGCAGCACTCATAGCTTCGTTGTTTGTTGCGTACAATTGCTTTGATTTTTCATATTTGTGATAAAGAAAAATCGAAAAATCGGTTGTAACACCCAATTGCAAAACGGCACTGATAGCTTTGGTAATATAGGAAATTTCTCCTAGAAAATAATTTGTTCCCATATTATAAAGAATAGCTAAACCGATATTTCCTAATAGTAACAAAGGGGCAAGCCAAGAATCTAAGGAAAGCATTAAAACAATCAGGCATAAGACAACCGCAGCAGCGATGTAAATCAAGATTTCCTGATCTGCAATTTGCTGTGTATCAAGTACCATGGCAGACATTCCGCCGATTTTACAATGTTTGTCGGTTATGGAACGCATTTGCTCTACGGCTGCCAAGGTTTCATCAGATGAGATGGAATCGTGGAAGGTAACAAGCATGAGCTGAGAATCTCCCTTACTTACCTTTTCCGCAATGTTTTCCGGAAGCATTTGAATAGGGAAGGTGGTACCGGTAATATCACTGACGGATATTGCTTTTTCTACTCCTTCAATCGTTTTGAATTCTTCCTCTAAGGCAAGAATTTCTTTGGGTTTCATTCCATCAACAATTACTGTTGAAAAGGAACCCATATTGAAATCTTCTGTTAGAATATCCTGACCTTTCATTGTTTCGATATCATCTGGTAAATAGACAAGGATATCATAGTTGATTTTTGTTGCTTGCATGCCAAGTACAGCGGGAATTAGAGCAAACAGGCTGCACAAGACAATGAATAACTTATGTTTACAAATAAAAGATGCAACTTTTTTCATTCTTCTCCTCCTTTTCTGACCATTGGTCATTAGGTATTCTATTACTAAAATGACCAATAGTCAATAGTCTACTCATATAAAATTGACGATACGTTATTTATGTGATAAAGTTAGCATAAAGTAGGGTGATAAAGCTATGTTAGAAAAAGAAGAAAAAACTAAAGTAAGTTTAAAAAAGGAGGATAAAAAGCAGCGATTATTAGATGCAGCATATCATTTATTTGTGGAAAAAGGGTTTCGAGATACAACAATTCAAAATATTGTCGATTATGCCGGTGTTGCAAAGGGGACATTTTATTTATATTTTAAAGATCGCTATGATATTCAAGAGCATGTCATTGCCGCACAGGCATATCAATTATTCCAGCATGCCATTGAAGCAATTGCAATACAATGTCCGGATAGGTTTGAAGATCGTGTGATTATGGCAGTCGATCATATTATTGATGAATTGATGGAAAATCGTGATTTATTGCATTTAATACGTAAAAATCTTTCAGCAGGGTTATTTGAACCTAAATTGGTACGATTGTTAGAGGTACAAAATTCTGAATTCATTAAGGTGTTTGAACAGGATTGTAAAGCTTCGAATATTCCTATCTCAAATCCTCAGCTTATGCTGTTTATGATTATCGAATTGGCAGGTTCTTCTTGTTATAACTGTATCTTGCATGGACAGCCGATGGATATTATGGAGTATAAACCGTATTTATACAAAGCGATTAAAGCAATATTACATATGGAGGAATTATAAGAATTTTGTAAATTGATTATTATGAAGAGGGTGCTGAATCAGTAATTACTGTTCTAGGTAAACCTGAGTGTTAGGCTTGTGGTATATTTAATTTGGCAATATATGATAATCCTAAATACGGTCAATTGATAAATACAAAGAATTATATGAGAGTTTGGAGTTTTCATGAAAACTATTTTCTACAAAAAGCACATATTAAATTTAAAACGCTAGGTGGAAAAAATATACCGTTAAATTATCTTTTGCTTTGTAAAGAATGTCATCAAGAGAGTTGCGATTTTGATGATCGTTATTTTTATGCTTATATTTGCTATACGAGAAAAAATAAATATAAGATTATTGAAAAACGAAATAGACGATTTATGCAAGCAATCTATGAAATAGTATATCAGATGAATAAAAAATATACCGACAATAGATAAAGGTGTTGAAAAATTATCTTTAAACGTTAAAAAAGGGATTGCATATTAGTAATTTTTCTTTACACACATGTGCTGTAGGGATTGTAGATGGTATGAAAGAGCTAGATTTAAAACAATTATCAAAAGAGGAGTTTGTGAAAATGAAGTCTGAATTTTCTGAATACAATATTTGTGTTGATTTCTGAAAAATCTTTAGTAGAGAACTGGAATTTTCTACTTTTTTCATTTGGAAATGAGATTCTAGCCAGTTGATATAATGATGAGACTAATTTTATACTACCAATCAATATGATAAGAATTAAAGTGTGGTTTCATCAATATGTAAATAGGGTTTATACCTAATCTACTATAAAAGTAAAATCTGTTTTTCTTAAAACTACTGTATGCTATCTGCGAATATGGTATAAGAAAACACATATCATCTTTTCGTTATGTTTTTAGAAAAACAGAAAATAATTCTTTATTCTTATGTGGGTGAAATGTTATAATACTTTTGGTATGTGGTTTTGTAAAGAAATCACAAATGGAAAGGAAAGGTGAACAAAATGTCATTGTTTAAAGGACCAATGCGCCAGCACATCGAAGGCTTTAAAGGACTGACAAACAAAAAAGACGTTCTGGAAGTTCAGCCTGGAAAGGAAGTTTGTATTCCTTTGGTATGTGGTGCTGTAACTAACATTGATATTCTTGTCAAAGAAGGCGACCATGTTTGTATCGGCACAAAGATCGCACAGTGCAATGAAGGTAACGTGGTTCCGATTTATGCAAGTGTTTCCGGTACGGTAAAGGGAACAAAGAAACTTATGCATGCTTCTCTTCGTCCGCAGGAGCATTTGGTGATTGAAAACGATGGAAAGTATGAGAAGATCCAATCGTTTGAACCGGTAGATTATGAAACTGCCGATCGTGAAAGCTTGATTGATTTCATGATGAATGCCGGTATTATCGGCTTAGGTGGTGCAGGTTTTCCGTCTTATGTAAAATATAAATTTGCAAAAGATGTGAAAATGCTGATTATCAATGCGGTAGAATGTGAACCGTTTATTACAGCGGATTATCGCACGATTCAGGAAAATGTGAAGGAATTTCGCACCGGTGTTCTTGCAATGCGAAAAATGGCAATGGCAAAGGAAGTGTCGATTGCTATTAAAAAGACGCATCAGGATTTGATCGATTTTGTAAATGAAGCCTTTAAAAACGATGAAGGTGTTAAGGCAGTAGGTGTTCCCGATGTATATCCGATGGGTTGGGAGCGTGTGCTTGTTCGTGAGCTGCTGCATAAGGAATATGAGAAATTGCCTATTGAGGTAGGTGCAATCGTGAACAATGCAGAAACGGCAATCGCCTTTGGTGAGGCATTGCTGTATGGACAAGCAATTACACATCGTATTTTAACGGTCAGCGGGCATGGCGTAAAAGAACCGCAGAACGTAAAGGTTCCTGTCGGTGTTGCGGCAAGTGAAGTCGTTGCGGCATGCGGTGGCTATGCTTTTGATGAAGTGAAGCTGATTGCCGGTGGACCGATGATGGGAAAAACGATCGTGAATGATCAGTTTGTGATCGATCGTAACATGAATGCTTTAACGGTTTTGGAAAATAAACCATACGACAGCATTTCTTGCTTGCGTTGTGGGCAGTGTAGCGATCATTGTCCGGCAGGACTTCAGCCGGTTCGTATTGCACAGGCAGTGAAAACGAACGATAAGAGTGCAATGGAGCGTTTGTGTGCGATGGATTGTATCGAATGTGGTCTTTGTACCTATATTTGTCCATCACGCTTAGATGTTACGGAAAATGTACGTAAAGCGAAACGCCAGTTGGCAATGGCAAAGAAGTAAGGGAGGTTAAAGCATGAAATATATCTTTAATGTATCGCCGAACTTACGCCAGAAGCAAAGCACTCAAAAAATTATGCTGGAGCTGACGATTGCATTGCTAATCGTATTTGGTTTCTCTTTAGCATATTATTTTCAAGCCTATGGCATGGATTATGTTATACGTGCACTTGTTTTAATGGCATGTTCGGTTTTGACAGCACTTGTAACGGAGGTGGCATTTGCCTTCTTCATGAAAAAAGGTGCAAAATTTGATTTGAAGTATGTAGGAAAATTTTTAAATAGCAGCTTTGGGTGGATTACCGCTATTATCCTTGTATTGATGACACCGATCAGTATTCGCCCATTTGCGTTGATTGTTTCTACATTCTTGTGTATTCTATTCGGAAAGCTGTTGTTTGGCGGATTCGGTAACAATATCTTTAACCCGGCAGCAGTCGGAAGAGCAATTATTTTTGCGACTTTTATGGGAGCTACTACCGATGTTGTTACAACGGCAACACCGACTACTACGATTGCGACAGAATTTAACTGGCTTGTATTGGACAGTGATTTGATTACGGAAATGATGGACGCAATCGGCGGCTTGGGTACTTTATTTACCGGTTGGTATCCTGGGGCACTTGGAGAAACGAGTGCTTTGTTGATTTTGATTCTAGGAGTTATCTTAGCAATTCGCAAGGTTATTGATTGGCGTATACCTACGATTTATTTGGGAAGCATTTTTGTTTTAACAGCAGCCATTGCGTTGTTTAGAGGAGTTGGAAGCTATGGAAATCTTCCTGGTTTTATTTGGTATCCACTTGTTCATGTTTTAACCGGTGGTGTCGTATTCGGTGCGGTGTTTATGCTGACCGATCCGGTTACTTCGCCAACGAGTGCGCAAGGTAAAACGATCTTTGCTTTGGGTGCAGCGATCATTACTGTTTTGATTCGCATTAAGGCAAATCTTCCGGAAGGTTGCTTATACTCTATTTTAATGATGAATATGCTGACACCGATGATTGAAAGAGCGCTTGACGGTAAGCAATTGGCTCTTCGCAAGAAAGCTGCTTTCATGTTCGGTGGTGTAGCGATTGTTGGATTAGGAAGTGTTTTGCTTGCCGCAAGTGCGGTGCAGGCAAAGGAGCCGGATCCAAAAGTATTTGTCGCAACCAGTGATGCGGAAACACAAAAATACGATGCGCGTATTGATGCAAGCGTAGATAATGGTGATGGTACGACAACCTTTACGGTTGCGGCACAAGGTTACCATAGTCTTGAGGACGCAAGTCAATACAATATTTTTGAAATCATTGTGAATACAGAAAATAAAACAATTGTTTCTGTGAAACCGACAACGATCGTTGATACGGAGTATGTCGGAGATAAGATTTTAGATGAAGGATTCCTTGCTCAATTCAACGGACTTGATTTGAGTGCAGATGTCAGTGTAGAAAGAAATGATGCTGTAACAGGTGCTACCTATTCTGCACGTTCCACTGTACGTGCTGTTCAGGAAGTACGCAGTGCATTAGGATATTAGGAGGTAAGAAGCATGAAAAAGATTATTCATTTAACTGTATTCTTAGCTCTGATTGCCGGATTGGCAGGTGCTGCATTGGGCTTTGCGAACAATATGACAGCACCGGTTATTGCTGCAAATGACCTAAAGGCTGAGGAAGAAACCTTGCGTGTTATTTATCCTGATGGAGAATTTGAAATTGTCGATCAGGGAGTCAGTGATACCATTGAAAAGATTTTTAGGGTTGATGGGAAAAACTATATCTTTAAAATGAAGGTAAGCGGATATAAGGACGGAACCAGCTTTTTAGTTGCCTTAAATGATGATGGTACGATTTATGACTATGTTGCGATCAGCAACGGAGATACCAACGGTATTGGTAGCAAGGTTACTGAAGATGATTTCCGTAATACCTTAAAAGGTGCTGATGCGACAAGCGATGAGCTATTAGACGATACGATTGCCGGTGCTACGGTTTCCAGTAAGCCGGTACTGGAGGGTATCAAAGAAGCTGCAGATTATCAAGCAGACAGTTTAAAGTAAGGGGAGGAATGAAATATGAATCGTAAAGAAAATTTTACTGCAGGTTTCATTCGTGAAAACCCTGTATTCTCATTATACTTAGGCTTGTGTTCAACACTTGCGATTACAACCTCATTGAACAATGCGATTGGTATGGGTGTTGCCGTTATCATCGTATTGATTATGTCCAATGTTATTATTTCCTTAGTTCGTAACATTACACCTAATGAAATTCGTATTCCGGTGTATATTGTTATCATTGCAACTTTGGTAAAGGTTATTCAGATGCTGATCAAGGCGTATGCACCTAGCTTGGATAGTGCTCTTGGTGTATTTATTCCTTTGATTGTAGTAAACTGTATTATCCTTGGCCGTGCTGAAGCATTTGCCAGTAAGAACGGTGTCTTTGATTCCGCACTTGATGGACTTGGTATGGGACTTGGTTATACAGCCAGCATTATTTTGATGTCTTTGATTCGTCAAGTCATTGCTACCGGTGTGATTAGCTTTAATAATCCATTCGATGCGGCACAGACATTCTTCTCCTTCCGTATTATTCCGGAGGATTTCACGATTTCAATGTTTACTCAGCCATTTGGTGCTTTTGTTACCTTTGCATGTTTGGCCGCAGGACTTTCTGCCTATAAGACACATAAGGAAAATAAAGCAAAACAGCTGGAAAAGGAGGCGAAATAATCCATGAATTGGTCAGAATTATTTGTCATGTTGATTACGTTTGTCTTTATTAACAACGTTGTATTAAATCAGTTTTTAGGTATGTGTCCGTTTATGGGGGTTTCCAAGAAAAGCAGTTCTGCTCTTGGTATGGGAGCAGCGGTAACCTTTGTTATCGTAGCTGCAAGTATTGTTACCTATGGACTATATTATCAAGTATTAGAACCACTTGGCTTGGAGTACATGGATCTGATTACCTTTATCCTTGTCATTGCGGCTTTGGTTCAGCTCGTAGAAATGATCATCAAAAAGCTAAGTCCTGCATTGTATAAAGCACTTGGTGTGTATTTGCCACTAATTACTACCAACTGTGTGGTATTGAATGTAACGTTAAATAACATCAGTGCAAAATACAATTTTATTGAAATGCTGACATATTCGATTGCAATTCCGGTTGGCTTTACTTTGGTATTATATATTTTCTCAACTATTCGCGAAAGACTAGATGCGGCGAATACTCCGGCTTCTTGGAGAGGCAACCCGATTGCTTTGATTGTTGCAGCGATCATGGCGCTGGCATTCAGCGGTTTGATGGGCTTGGTGTAATATGAACTTTGTTATGCCGGTTGTGTATCTTGGAATTTTAGGCGGTGTGTATGCGCTTGTCTATTATTTGAATCACAAGACACCACTTCCAAAGGGCTGTGAAAATTTAAAGGCAGAGTGCTCAGGGTGCCATGATAAATCCTGTTGCAATCACCCTGCACATGATCAATAGGAAAGGGGACTTGTATAATGACTATTATAACTGCTGTCGTTATGATGCTTGTACTAGGTGCTATTCTCGGTTTGGGTTTAGGTATTGCCGATCGTTTCTTAGCAGTAGAAACAGATGAGCGTGTTGAAAAAGTAAGCAGTATGCTTCCAAACTATAACTGCGGTGGCTGTGGCTATGCCGGTTGCTCCGGTTTAGCAGAAGCTCTTGTCAATGGCGAAATTACGGTCGTAGGTACTTGTAAGCCATGTAAGGCAGATCAAAAAGCAGCAATTGCTGAGTATTTGAATACGACACCGGGACCAGACGGAAAATGTCTGAAGGTAAAGGCATAATTGCTTGGGCTGTGGATTTATCCATGGCTCTTTTTCTTTATTCATAATTGAAAGAGGAAGTAAATTCTTATATACTTAAGACATGGAACAAAAATTGCTATTAAAGCCGGATATTAAACAAAAATCAAATTTTCATTCTGCTAGAGAACAGGCGCTTCAGATTTTGCAAATGAATCAACAGGATTTACAGATATATATTCGAGAACAAGCTGATCACAATCCGTTTTTGGTGATGAATACGATTGGAGAGGATAGCGATATATTTGATGTATATTCTCCGAAGCAAAGCTTAAGCGATGCTTTGTACGATCAACTATGCTATATCGAGAAGCCCTACAAAGAGGATATTGTGGATTATTTGCTTTCTCGACTCAATAGTAATGGGTATTTCAAGGTTAGCCTTGAGCAGCTTATTTTAGGAAGTTGTTTTTCGCAGAAAGAGATCATAGAAACAATCGCTGTTTTACAGCGCTTAGAACCGATTGGTTGTTTTTGCTTTAACTTAAAGGAAAGCTTGCAAATCCAATGTGAGATGCATGAGGAGACTTGCAGTGAAACCGGATATATTTTATGTGATTATTTAGAGGATTTGGCGTTTCATCGCTTTGCACAGGTGGAAGTGAAAACAGGTCTTTCTTTAGAAGAAATCGAAGAAGGCTTTGCTTTTATTCAAGGACTGAATCCTAAGCCTGCTTCAAATTATGCAACACAATCGGCCGTAATTCTTCCGGAAATCAGAGTTAAGCTTGTACAAGGACATTTGGTATTGGAAACAGTGCAGGAGATATTTCGTTTGCAGTTGGAAGAAGATATGGGGACACATCATGAATATTTAAAAAGACAGCGTAAGGAAGCTACGCTGATTATGAATAGTATTCAAAAACGAAAGATGACCATAATGCAGATCATGCAGTTTTTGGTGGATAAACAAAAGGCTTTCTTTTTAGAAAAGAAACCATTATGCTATTGCACTTTACAAGATGTCAGTAAAGCATGTGGTTTGCATGTTTCAACGATTTCAAGAGCTATTCAAAACAAAAGCTTTGAGTTTCAAAATAATTATTATCCGATTAAATATTTACTTGTGCATGGTGGTGATAAAGCTCATCACAGCCAAGAAATCAAAAGCAGAATCAAAGCATTGATTGATAATGAGGATAAGCAGCGTCCATATAGTGATGAGCGTTTGCGAAAGCTTTTAGAAAAGGAAGGTATTCGGATTTCCAGACGTACGGTTAGCAAGTATCGCGAGGCTTGCTTACTTTTTAACGCATCGCAAAGAAAACAAAGAGAGGGAAGCTAATGAAAGCGGAAATTAAACTTATACGGGTTGATAATCGATTGGTTCACGGACAGGTAGGAATGTCTTGGACTAATTCTTTAGATGTAGATACGATTGTTGTAATTGATGATGAGGGAGTGAATGATATTTTCTCTCAAAAGTTAATGATGAGTATTGCTAAGGCAGCCGATGTACAGCTGCGCTTTTATAGCATCGAGGATTTCATGGAGGTTATTTTTAAAAACGAAAGCAGTCAAAAGTTGTTTATTGTTGTAAAAACCATTCAGATTGCTAAGCAGTTGGCACAGCGAGGACTACCTGCCCAACGCTTGAATTTGGGGAATATTCATTATGAGCGAGGACGAATGCCATTTAATAAAAAGGTGTATTTAACCAAAGAAGATGTTGAAGATTTAAACTATTTGAATCAAAAGGGGTACTCTGTCTTTTATCAAGATGTTCCGGGCTCACCGATTGAAAAGATTGAAGAATTGCACTATGAAAGCTTGATAAGGAGGTAGAATATGGATATTCGTGAGCAGCTTTTAAATGAATTACAGAAACGTTGTAGGGAGCATGGCTTAGAGGAAAACGAGATTTTTACGGCAGCTTCTTTGAGTGAAACCTTACAGCTAAGTCGTAATACCGTATCGCAATACTTAAATGAATTTGTTAAAAAGGGCGTGCTTGTGAAAATCAATTCTCGTCCGGTATATTTTTTTGATAAGAAAAGCATGGAAACAGTATGGGATACTACCATAACTCAAAATATCTTTTCATCATTTGAAGAATTGGAAGCCTCTAGAGAAAAAGATTTTGAAAAATTAATTGGTTATCAGGGTTCTTTGCAAACAGTTGTGGAGCATTGCAAGGCAGCTGTTTCTTATCCTGATAACGGACTTCCGGTTTTATTGTATGGAGCTACGGGAAGTGGAAAAAGCTTTTTAGCAGCACTTACCTACCAGTATGCATTGCATCACAAGATTGTAAAATCAACTGCAAAATTCATTACAGTGAATTGTGCGGAATATGCGAACAATCCCGAGCTTTTAACAGCGAATCTATTTGGCTATGTAAAAGGTGCCTATACTGGTGCAGAGGAAAATCAAGAGGGCTTATTAAGCTTAGCGAATGAAGGCGTATTGTTTTTAGATGAAATACATTGTTTAGAAGCAAAGTGTCAAGAAAAGCTGTTCCAATATATGGATAAAGGAATTTATCATAAGGTTGGAGATAATGAAAAGTGGTATCGCTCCAACTGTCGTTTGATTTTTGCTACGACGGAAAATCCACAAACCACATTATTGAAAACATTGCTTAGAAGAATACCGATTACAGTTGTTGTTCCTAGTTTAAAGGAGCGCCCATTACAAGAAAAGCGTGAACTTATTTATTCAATGTTTATGAATGAAAAAAAACGAATCCAAAAGGATATCTTTATTTCCAATTTAGCATTTCAAACTCTATTGGATTTTACCTTTGTAGGAAATGTCGGAGAAATGGAAAATTCCATAAAGGCAATCTGTGCCGGAGTTTTCGTGAAAAAGGAACAAGACGCACTTAATATTCATTTTCTTGATTTACCGTCTTATTTCTTTAAAACGATGAAATCCGTACAGATGAAAACATACGATCGAGAAAGCGAAACGATGCTTCCAATTGAGGAATTGCATGGAACAAAAAAAGCGGCTACTCCGTTGTTGTTGCTATATGAACGGATTTTAGGTGTGCATAAGAAAAATGATGATTTTTTACAAGGGATTGAACGCTGTCGTTTATTGATTCAAAACTTCATTGATTATATGTTCTTTAAGGAAAAATACAATGTTGTAAGCTCCAATGAGGATTTTCTTTTAAAGATGCTAGATAAGATCTATTCTATTATCATGAATAAATATTCTTTGGCAGTATCGAATAATCAAATAAAAATCTATTCTAAGTTTTTCGTTGAATATACGAAAAATGTAACCGATGCAAAGATTTGGATTGCAATGCACCAAGAAGAAGTTACCTTGTTTCATAATAATTTACAAGATTATTATCCAAGAGCATATCGCATAGCAAATGAAGTCGTAGAAAATGTAGAATTGAATCTTGATGTAGAATTAGATGAAATGATTGTAATTATTTTAACATTATCCTTTATTGATATTGATCAGGATACCAATAATGGCCGCATCGGTTTGATTTTATGTCATGGGTATTCCACTGCTAGTTCGATTTCCGATACTGCCAATCACATGCTTGGTTCTCATGTATTTGATGGTATTGATATGGAGCTTAGGATATCAATTGATAAGATCGTTCAGTTGGTAGATGATTATTTAAAACAAAAAGCACCGATACAAGAGCTGATGCTTTTGGTTGATATGGGAAGCTTGGAAAAAATTTACGAGAAGTTAGCGCCTTTATCGGATTGCAATATCGGTTTGATTAATCGTGTATCTACTGCTACGGCATTGGAAGCCGGAAATATGATGAAACAGGGAAGAAATGTCAAAGCCATTTTGGAGGCTTTAAAAAATAATAATGTGATTTCTACTCATTTTATCGAAGGAAAGAAGCGAAAGGAAGCTATTTTAACTGTTTGTGCAACCGGATTTGGTACGGCGAAGAAAATCAGTGAATTGATTATTACCTCGCTTCCTCGTACGATTGAGCTGGAGGTCATTCCTTACGATTATCAATCCCTTTTGGAAAATGGATTAGAGGATATGATTTTTTCGGAATATAACGTGCAGCTTATGGTAGGAACACTTGATCCTGAGGTCAAAGGCATTCCTTATATGGCGATGGAAAGTATTATGACAAATGATGAGGCACAGGAACTTTATCAGCTGATTGGAAAGTATCTAGATGCAAATGAACTGGAACAATTTAGTAAAAATATCATGAAGAATTTTACGCTTTCCAATATTGTAAATCATTTGACGATTTTGAATGCGGAAAAGGTGATGGAGGACGTAGAAGATATTGTAACGGATTTGGAGGAACTGCTGGAAAAGAAGCTTTCGCCAACAACCAAGGTAGGTTTGTACGTGCATATCAGCTGTTTGATTGAGCGTATGATTTTACGCCAAGAGATTACCACGGTGGAGGGCTTTGATGCACTTTTAGGAGAACATGGGGATATTATCATGAAAATGAAACATGTATTTAGTGGCGTAGAAATGCGTTATAGTGTCGAAGTTCCGTATCCGGAAATGTATTATATATTAAATTATTTTAAAATTAGCGACAATTAATTGCGATAAAGTGTGCTCGACAGAAGTTGGCACACTTTTTGCTATATATAGGTTGTCAGGAGGTGGAAGTATGCCAAACATTTTATTAACAAGAATAGACAATCGTTTGGTACATGGACAGGTTGGGGTTACCTGGACAAAAACGATTGGCGCAAATCTTATTGTAGTAGCTGACGATGCTGTTGCACAGGACAAGATGCAGCAGTCCTTGATGACGGTTACCGCAAAATCATCAGGTGCCGGTGTGCGTTTCTTTTCCGTTGAAAAAACAGCGGCAATTATCGGAAATGCTGCTCCGGAACAGAAAATCTTTATTGTCTGCAAAACTCCAAAGGAGGTACGTCGTCTTGTAGAGCTTGGTGTTGAGTTAAAGGACATCAATGTAGGGAATATGCATTTCTCTGAAGGGAAAAGACCTCTTTCCAAAAAAGTATATGTAGATGATGCAGATATGGAAGATTTGCAATTCTTAGCAGCTAAGGGTTTGAATGTATATATTCAAGATGTACCCGGAGATTCTAAAATAACTATTTAATTGAAAAGGAGATGAAAAAATATGGAGATTACGTTAATACAAGGACTCATGCTGTCCGTTATGGCGGTCATTGTAGGCCTTGATTTCTTTCTAGAAGCGTTCTTCATTTTCCGTCCGTTGATTGTTTCAACCTTGACGGGATTGATTTTAGGAGAGCTGGAAACTGGTTTAAAGGTTGGAGCTCTTATCGAATTAGCATTTGCAGGTTTAACACCTGCCGGTGGAACACAGCCACCAAACCCGGTATTTGCAGGCTTAATGGGCACAGTATTGGCACATACAACCGGTGCTTCTCCAGAAGCGGCTTTGGGATTGTGTTTACCATTTTCATTTTTAGGTCAGTATGTTATTCTATTCTATTATTCTGCCTTCTCTTTCTTTATGGGAAAAGCCGATAAAGCGGCAGCTGAGGCGGATACCAAAGCACTTGCACGTATTAACTATACAACGATGGCTATTGTTTCATTAAGCTATGGATTGTTGGCATTCCTATGTACGTATGTTGCTCAGCAACCAATGATCAGCTTTGTCAATGCACTTCCGGAGGTTATTACACATGGTTTGGAGGTAGCAGGTAATATCTTGCCTGCTGTTGGTTTTGCAATGCTGCTGCGTGTTATGATGAAAGCAAAATACGCACCTTATTTTATTGCAGGTTTCTTAATGGCTTGCTTCTGCACAATGCCGAATTTACTGCCGGTTGCATTACTTGGCGCAATCTTTGCACTTATTGACTTCTTCTCTGCGAAACAACGTAAAGAAGAAATTGCTGAAGCACTTGCAAATGCAGATGTAAATGGAGGAGGTAACTCAAATGTCGGAATCTAAAAAGCTAACTAAAAAAGATATAACGATGCTGGGACTTCGTTCTTCCTTTTTACAAGCATCTTTTAACTATGAACGTATGCAGGCCGGTGGATTTACATGGGCAATGCTTCCATTATTGGAAAAGATACATGGTGATGATAAAGAAGGTTTGTCTGAAGCAATGAGTGATAACCTTGAATTTATCAACACACACCCTAATCTAGTGGGCTTCTTGATGGGACTTATGATGTCATTGGAAGAAGGAGGCAAAGAAAATCACGGAGCTATCAAGGGCTTGAAGCTTGCATTATTTGGTCCGATTGCCGGTATCGGCGATGCGATTTTCTGGTTTACGATTCTTCCAATCGTTGCAGGAATTTCTTGTTCCTTTGCATCACAGGGTTCTGTTTTAGGACCGATCATTTTCTTTCTAACCTATGTTGTGATTTGGGTACTTCGTATCGTATGGACACATTTGGGGTATAACTTAGGTACAAAATCAATTGATATTATTACGGAGAACTCAGAAACGATTGCAAACTCTGCAACTATTCTTGGAATAACCGTTATCGGTGCATTGATCGCAAGCTATGTAAAGATCAATCTGTTGCCGGTTATTAAGGTTGATGGCGGTATTGAGGTTGCATTACAAGCTGACTTCTTCGATCGTATCTTCCCAAATCTATTGCCAATGTGTGTAACTCTACTGTTGTTTTATCTACTAAAGAAAAAGCAAGTAAATCCGGTTGTATTGATCATTGGTATCATTGTATTATCAATCCTTGGATCTTGGGTAGGATTGTTATAAAAGTATACAAAGGGATTGAGCGAATGTATCGATCCCTTTCGTTATATGGAGGATATCAATTATGATAAAGGCAGTATTCTTTGATATAGATGGCACCTTGCTTTCCTTAAAAGACAATAGCTTTCCTGATAGTGCTCGTTTTGCGCTAACGCAGCTAAAGAAAAAAGGAATAAAAATTTTTATCGCTACTGGCAGACATTTGTCGGAAATGAAGTCTTTGGCGATTATGGAACTTCCTTTTGACGGATATGTGTTGTTAAACGGGCAGCTTTGTTTAGATGCAAATAAAAAAGTTTTATGCTCTTACCCGATTTTTCAAGAGGACAAGCATATACTTGTTGAGCTTTATGAGAAAAAGGACATTCCTATTATTTTTGTTGAGCAGGAAAGCCTCTATATCAATATGTCCAATGAGATAGTAGAGGCAGCTCAAAGAACCATCGCTTTGCCAATTCCTCCGATTGCTGCTTATAGTGGAAATCCTATTTATCAAGCGACAGCTTTTGTAAACAAAACGGAATGTGAACAAATCATGAAGCATCTTCCACATTGTAAAATGATGCGTTGGAATGATGTTGGTGTTGATATTATATCCAATCAAGGTGGTAAGGCAATCGGAATGGCACAAGTTTTAAAACATTATCATTTACAAAGAGATGAGATTATGGCCTTTGGAGATAATGAGAATGATATGGATATGTTAGCCTTTGCAGGTCTAGGCATTGCTATGGGAAATGCTTTGGATATTGTGAAGAAGGTTAGCGATGATGTTACGGATACCGTAGATGAGGACGGTATTTATCACGCTTTACAAAAATATCAGCTGCTTTAACCCTTTCTAAGCTGATAAACGCTAAAAATCTAAGTGCTCTTTTTTGCTTATAAGGGCTGTAATAGTGAAAACAAGACATGAAAATGCAAATTACTTTTGATGTCTTGTTTTGCTTGTATGGGGATATGGAAAATAAAAGGATAGGTAAAAGATATTTGAAAATATAGGATAAGCAATCATACAGTTTATGTATAGACTAGGACTTTTCGCTGTCTTTTCTTGCTGTACATTCGCTTAGAAGATGCACCAAACACGAAAATATTTGTTATAATGAAAGCAAGCAAAGTGTAGGAACTCGCAGCATCGGCTGTTACCGGTGTAGGAGCAAAGTGTTATTTCGATTTCTTATATACAGAGGTGAGGTTATGCTTGGTCAGAAAACTTTTTTTATTATTCGTGCTTGGAGAAGCAATGTTTACTTTTTAAATAAGAAGCATACAGCAGCTTTTATGGAATTTTTTGGCAGTGTCGTACAAGCTTGTATAGTACGCAGTCATCAGTATAAAAAGCTTTCCGGTATCGGAAATAAAGTGTTTGTAAAAATAACTCATGGGATATTTGCGCAAAGCTTAGAAACGAATACGGTAAGTAGTTTGGAGCTTTGTGTATGAAACGCGTTCTTGTTTTCGGCGGCGGAGGAAGTAAGGGAGCCTATGAAATCGGTGTTTGGAAAGCCTTAGACGAATTGGGATTACATTTTGATGCCGTATGTGGAACAAGCATCGGCGCTTTGATTGGAACTATGTATGTGCAGCAGGATTACGATAAGCTTGTTGAACTATGGGAGAAGATTGATGTAGAAGATGTGATTGCCAGTGGGATAAATTTGGATTTCGATATGGACTTGCTCATGTCGCAAAAGGGAAAATATAAGGAGCTATTAGCTGGATATGTACAGCATAAGGGTGCTGATATTCGTCCCTTCAAAGAAATGCTTACCAAGCTTTTTGATGCAGATAAATTCTTTTCCAGTGATATTGATTTTGCTTGCATGTGTGTTAATGTAACAAAGCGTAAGGCTCAAAGAGTCTTTAAGAAGGATATGGACGCAGATAATGGAGTAGATTGGTTGTTGGCAAGCAGTGCTTGCTTTCCGGCTTTTCCGATGCATACGATCAAAGAGGAAAAGTATATTGATGGAGGGTATTCCTCTAATGTTCCGATTTCCTTGGCGAAAGCAATGCATGCAGATATGATCGTGGCAGCAGATTTGAAGTATGAGCCAAAGAAACGCCATAAATCTACAAAGTATTTGATGTATATACAGCCACATGTTCCACTAGGTTCTTTTTTGTATTTTGATCAGACGCGTATTTTGCGCAACCGAACCCTTGGTTATCTTGATACTATGAAAGCTTTTCAACGTTATGAAGGTACCATTTATACCTTTTACCATGAAGAAAAGCTATTGTATTATGAAGAAGCTATAAAAGGAAGCTGCAAAGAAATTGCTGACTATATGAAAGGCTTATGGAAACAAGTGGAGCATGAGCGCTATCCTTATCTTGCGATATTGGAAATGATTGCCTATGATTTTCAACTGGAAGATAGCTGTATTTATCATATTCAAGAGCTTGTTGAACACTGCTTAGATGTTGTTGATAACAGTATGTATCATGGAAAGAAAATCGACAAGGAGCGTTTGAAAGAAATGATAAAGATGCGTACGATATCAACGAAAAAGGAGAGTATTTTAGTTATGCTTGCCTATTTAAAGGATAATCATGAACAGCCTAAGCTTTCACGTCTTATGAAAGAAACATATATTAAAGCTTTTCTTCTTTATCAGCTACAAAAAAAGGTGATGCCAAATTGACATCGCCTTTTGTATGTGTGCCGGGTATGGCATGAATTCAGTTAGAGATAAACCAACCACAGGTAGTTACCGCCAAGTGTAGCGAACCACAAATCGTTGACAGTGATGTCATGGGTGAAGGAAGTGGTGTAGCGATTCTTTTGAACGTACGAACAGAAACTTGATGAGGCTAAATGGTGGATAAGGTTGCATACCAAACCGAAGTCCAAAAGGTAAACGTAAAACCAAGACAGTAAATCAAGACGTTGTGAAAGAAATAGGATTCATGTCTTACCCCGGGAGGTCTTATGGACGAGGAATTCTAGTAAACTTTAAAATCAGTGATAGTACCCTCGGTCGAAAAAGGTTTACCATAAGAAGTCAGATGAAGTCATAGTAAGTAGAAATACTGAAGGACTGAAACGTTTATAGAGTGCAAATCACTATGAGCAATGTTTGGATAATCCGAATAGGAAAATAGCCTAGAACTATGAAACGTAATCATAGATGGTGAAAGTAATTGGGAGGTTTCCAAATAAATTTACAAATAGAGGAGGAGCAGCAAATGAAGTTAATGGAAAAGATTTTAAGTAAAGAGAATTTACAAGTCGCAATCAAGAAGGTCAAACAAAATAAAGGAGCACCGGGAATAGACAAAATGCCAGCACAGGAGGTTGAAGATTGGTTCAATCAATATCAAGATGAAGTAATCTCAAAGATAATGAATAAACAATATCGGCCAATGCCTGTTAAACGTGTTTATATTCCTAAACCAAATGGGAAACAAAGACCATTAGGAATTCCTACAATAGTAGACCGAGTTATCCAACAAGCAATGATGCAAGTTCTTAGTGAAATCTATGAGCCAATCTTTAGTGAACATAGTTTCGGATTTCGACCAAGACGAAGTGCACATATGGCCATGAAAGAAGTATTATGAAGTATTATATTACTTGAATGAAGGCTATGAATGGATTGTAGATTTAGATATTGAGAAATTCTTTGATACAGTAAATCATGATAAGTTAATTTCAATCTTAAGAGAGAATGTCAATGACGCAACAACATTACATTTAATACGAGCATATCTAAGAGCAGGAGTATTAGATAATGGGCTTATTAAAAGTACAACAATAGGAACACCACAAGGAGGACCTATCAGTGTGATTTTATCTAATATCTACCTAGACAAATTTGATAAAGAATTGGAAACAAGAAATTTAAGATTTGTGAGATATGCAGATGATTGTATCATATTCGTAAAAAGTGAAATGAGTGCCAATCGAGTAATGAAGTCAGTGACATCATGGCTAGAAAGAAAACTATTCTTGAAAGTTAATGCAACAAAGACAAAAGTAGTTCGACCAACAAAAGGACAATTCTTAGGATTTACCTTTTACAAAGATGGTCAAGGATGGAAATGCAAGCCTACCAAAGATAGAAAGAAACGCTTATATACAAAGATACAAGAGTATCTTAAAAGAAAACGGGCAGTTTCAAGACCCATAGCAATAACATTTACAAAAGTAAATCAAATAGTAAGAGGGTGGATAAACTATTTTAAGCTAGGTAGTATAAAGATATTCCTCGATGAATTTGGACAATGGTTACGCCACAAGATACGGTGTATCATCATCAAACAGTGGAAGAAACCAATGACAATTTACAGAAATCTAATGAAACTCAATAAAGCATGTAAGTGCAGATTTAGTGATGAGGAAATCTATAAATGTGCAAACACAAGATTAGGGTGGTATAGAAGAAGTGGACTAATAGTAGTAAATTATCTTCTATCACCAAAAGTACTAGGCATTAGAAAAGGGGAAAGACCTGATTTAGTCAATCCCCTTAACTACTATCTTAAGAGTTTGTGAATCGATATAAATGTAGAGCCGTATACGAGACCCGTACGTACGGTTCAATGGGAGGGGCAATAAATCCTTGTGTTTATTCCTCTACCCTATTCTTAACGGAATAATTCTTCCTGATGACTAGCGTAGCAGTATTCGGAAAGAGTGTAATCAATACGATCGCGAATCAATGCTTCCGGATCGTTTTTCAATTCACCTTCACGTACTTTCGTATATTGCATAGGCATAAATTGTGATAATACACTTAATGGAATACCGACTTCACGAAGGTTTTGAATCATGGTATCCTTAGCCTTTGCTACTCTTGCATCTGGCATATAGTAACGGCTGCGATCAGAGAAAGAGAATTTGCGCTTGAACCATAATTCATTTTCATTTCCATGATAATGCTTTGCCCAATTCTTTGGTTCTTCCAACATAACTTCTTCAAGTACGTTGATGAAATTGCTTGGCTTTTTATCTGTTCCATGCAATACCATTTCTTCAATATAAGCTAGTGAGAATAAGGCTTCACGCATTGCATACGTCAATGCCGGTCCTACCTTTAAGACACCGACACCATCTTCTACCAATTCACGAAGCTTATGTTTGGTTTGGTAATCTGTGGAATGTCCTTCAAATACAAGGTTAGGGAAGTCCTTGATACTTGCCATAAGATCTTTGGCTTTTTCACGATCATATTCTGTACAACCGGCATCTTTTTCTTCAACTCCTGGCTGTACTACAACGGCGATAACTTCCTTCCAAGCATCTTGTAGATTTTCTTTTGCAAATGCAGCCTCAAATGCGGCAACGGTTGCTTTGAAATCTTCTACACGAGTTACCTGCATACCGGCATTTTCTTCCTGTGCTCCACCTGGAATCGGTACTTCGCTTCCGACGATATAGACAGGGTGAATTGCATCAGGATTTGTTTTTAATAGTTCTTGGTAAGTATCCTCGCAAACACGAACCAAACGAGCTCCACGTGCGGCAATGATTTCATCGCTTAGACGAGTATTTGGATCATCACTTGCAACCTTCATGCTTGTATCAATATGAATTTTCGTAAATCCTGCTGCTACATAGCAACGTACTAGTTCTTCAGCAAGTTCCATGGCTTTAGCTTCATCATTTCCGACAAAGGTCAAAGGACCAAGGTGATCTCCACCTAAAAAGATACGGCTTTTATCAAGGCCGATAGCATCAGCCTTTTCCATAACAAAGTTATAGAAGTCCTGTGGTGTCATACCGGTATATCCGCCGTTTTGATCTACCTGATTTGCTGTTGATTCAATAAGTACACATGAATCATCTCTTTTTGCACGCTCAAGAGCTGCTTCAATCACATAATCGTTGGCGCTGCAGCAAGAACAAATTCCTACCGGCTGCCCGTTTTTCTGTTTTACTACCATTTGTTTCAATGGATTTGCTTGTGGCATTTTATGTATCCTCCTTTAAGCTTTTTGCTGTAATCATTATAGCATGATTTTATAGGAGCGTAAATGCGTTGCACTTTTTGTATAAATGAATCGTTGAAAAGTGCAAAGAAATGAACTATTTTTTAAATATGCTTCTATCATTACAGAGATTGATAGGTTCTACAAGCTTTTTCATATCTGTCGGTAAAGGACATTCGATGGTGATATTTTGCTGTGTGAAGGGGTGGCATAATTGAATACGATAAGCATGCAGAGCACAACGATTGATGCGTTTATCATAATTGCCATAAAGGGTGTCATGCAGTAAGGGGTGGGAGATACTTGCTAAATGGACTCGTATTTGATGTGTCCTTCCTTGGTATAGCTTACAGGCTATAAGTGTATAATCTTGATATTGGGTGATTACATGAACATCTGTTTTAGCACTCTTTCCTTGCTTAGAAATGCGCATTTTCTTGGCATTGTGGCGATCTCTTCCAATTTGTTTGTCGATTGTAAGATCATCGTTTAAGACTTTGGCACAGAGGGCAAGATACTGGCGATCGATTTGTTTTTCCTGTAACATATAATCTAGCAGAGGCTGAAGCAAAGGAATTTTACAAAAGATAACCGCACCACTTGTTTCTTTGTCTAAGCGATGAATAGCACGTACGGGAATATCTAAGCCTTGAAGCAGATAGTAGCCTTTTACGATATCGTATAAGGTTGTTTCCGTTTCATTGCCATCACTATGGACAAGCATAAAGCTTGGCTTATAGACAATGAGAAATAAATCATCTTCGTAAAGAATGCTGAGAGGATCGAAGCAGGGAATCAGGTGTTTTTCTAAATCGTATTGTGGAAAAGGCTGAATGCGGATAAGATCTTTCCTTTGCAAAGGAGTATTATGCAGAATTGTTTGTTGATTCACTTGAATGCGCTGTCCTTGATATAATTGTTTTTGCATCTTTTTGGCAATATGAAAATAGGCGAGCAGTTCATCGCTTGTTGTCATTGTGCAGTTTTCAATAAAGAGGGTGTTGTGCTTCCATTTTAATTCCATAAATAAACTCCGAAAAAATTTGAGCATTCTGCTACATATTTCATTTAAAAACGTGTTATACTTTATACATAAGTGATACCATTGTATATCAATGGAAGAATACCACAAAATTAGGAGGAAATAAATATGAAACTATTAAAATGTGCAGTATGTGGAAACATTGTGGAAGTTGTAAAAGATGCCGGTGTACCGATTATGTGCTGTGGAAAGCCAATGGAAGAATTAAAGGCAAATACAACTGATGGAGCATTGGAAAAGCATGTACCGGTTGCTACTTATGCTGATGGAATGTTGAAGGTAGCTGTAGGCTCTGTTGCCCACCCAATGCTTCCTGAACACTTTATCACAGATATCTTTGTAGAAATTGATGATAAGGTATTGCGTGCTAAATTGGAACCTGGAAAAGAACCGGAAGCAGTATTTGCATTAGGTGATTTCAAAGGAAAAGCTCATGTATATGAATACTGCAATCTACATGGTTTGTGGAAAACAGATCTAGTGATTGAATAAAAGCATTTTAAATAAGAATATTGATAGAGATAAACAGATGATGAATGGCGGTTTAGCTAAGCATCGTCTGTTTTTTTAGTTTAAAAAACGATGTTTCTGTTTTACAGGCTTTCGATTATAATATGATATATAAATTAAGTTTAAAGGAGAATGAAAATGAGTGTGCTTGTTAAGTTGAGAGAGTATCATACCCTCTCTAATTCCGAAAATGAAGTAAGAATGTATATTTTAAGAAATAGTAAGAAAGTTATTTCAATGTCTACACAAGAACTCGCAGCGAAGAGCTATACTTCGCCTGCGACAGTTATTCGTTTATGTAAACGTTTGGAATTAAAAGGATACAGTGAATTAAAAATACAATTAGCTAGTGAAATTAAAGCATTTGAAACGATGAATTTAGATGTTGTAGATCAAACAACTTTTAAAAAAGGTGATAGTTTAACAGAATTAATAGATAAAGTAACAGATATAAGTATTCATTCTATTGAAGAAACGCGCCTTTTGTTGGATTATGAGGTATTGCTTTGTGTTGCAAGACAAATTATGGATGCCAGTATTATAGATTTATATGGTGTAGGGGCAAGTAATAATATTGCATTTGATGCAGGCTATAAGTTTATGCGTATCGGTAAAAGTATTTCTTGTTTATCTTTGATTGATCGTCAAAGAATTCAAGCGATTAATTCAGACTCTAGCCATTTCGCAATCATTATTTCTTATTCTGGCGAAACTCCAGAGATTATTGAAATTGCAAAAATATTAGAAAAAAATAATGTACCTGCAGTATCTATTACTGGTAGTATTCAAAATCAATTAGTAAACTTAGTAGAATATAATTTATTTGTTAGCTCGAGAGAAAGTAATTTTAGAAATGGTGCAATTGTATCAAGAACATCAACATTATATATGCTTGATTTGATTTATATTACTTGTATTTCATTGAATTATGACGATTCTGCTAAAAGGTTAGGACAAACCTTAACCATTTCAAAATAAGGAATAAAATTTCATAATATATCTAATATATTGAAATAATAATCCACCTAAATTACAATGTCGATAAGGAGGTAAGAAACATGATTACATTAGCAAGAGTCGATGAACGACTTATCCATGGACAAGTAGCTTATGCTTGGACAATGGTCTATCCAAGTGATGCGATTATTGTAGTTGATCAAGAAGCAGAAAAAGATGCATTACAAAGATCATTGTTGGAAATGGCTTGTCCGCGAACGATGAAGTGCTTTATTGCCAATGAAAGTAAAAGTGTGGAAATTTTGAAAAAATATCCGAAAAAGAAATTCTTTCTTGTGGCAAAACACCCGCAATCATTTTTAACAATTATGAAACAGGGAATTGAGATGAAGAACATTAATATTGGTGGAATTTATTTCAAAGAGGGTAGAAAACAAATTACAAATACTGTTTTCTTGGATCAAAAAAGTATGGATATTTTGAAGGAGCTTCATGAAAGGGGAGTATATCTTGATGGGAGAACTACTCCTTCGGATAATGAGCTTGATTTATTTACGAAATTATAAAGAGGTGGGAATATGAGTTTAGTTACAGCGTTGTTGCTCAGTACTTTTATTGCATTATTAATTACAGAGAATTATGGATATGGATATTGGATGATTTCCAGACCTGTTTTTGCTGGACCACTTGTTGGTATGATTTTGGGAGATATTGAAACAGGATTATATGTTGGTGCAACAGTGGAATTGATGTATATGGGAATATTGCCGATAGGTGGTTCCGTACCTCCAAACGCACAAATTGCCGGGACAATTTCCACCGTTTTTGCGATAACTAGTGGAGATGCTTCCGTAGGTATTGCGTTGGCTATTCCAATTGGAACATTGGCTCAATTATTGATTATGTTAGCATGGAATATTAACATTTATCTGATGCATCGTGCAGATCAATATATTGAAGCAGGGAATTTTAAGGCAGTTGAACGTACACATTTAATGGGAATTCCAATTTTCTTTAGCGTTTTCTTTGTTTCTAGTTTTTTAGCTATTTATTTTGGTTCAGATTTTGTAAAGATGCTAGTAGATGGTATGCCAATTTGGCTAAGTAATGGTTTAACCATAGCTTCTAAAATGCTTCCGGCAGTTGGAATGGCAATGTTATTAAAAATGATGGATTTCAAGAAATATTGGTGCTTTTTCTTAGGTGGATTTGTTTTGGTAGGATATTTGAATTTGAATCAGACAGCAGTAAGTTTGATTGCCGTAGTGATTGCTGTGGCTATTTATCAGCTTAGCGAAAATAATAAGCAAGATGATTTCGATGATGAGTTTCAAGACGAAAATGAGGAAATTGTTAGCAATATAGATTTATCATTAACAAATAAAGAATTGAGAAAAACTTTTATTCGCTCTTTCTTTTCAATGACATCTATCAATTATGAACGCTATTGTTCTTTAGGATTTTGTTATGCCATGATTCCTGCAATTAAAAAGTTATATACAAGCAAAGAAGAACAAATAGCAGCATTAAGAAGACATAATGAATTTTTTAACTGTCATCCTTATACAGGAAATGCGGTAATTGGAGTTGCCTTAGCGTTGGAAGAACAAAGAGCACAAGGAAAAGAAATTTCTGATGAAGCAATTGCTTCAACAAAGACAGCTCTTATGGGTCCTTTGTCTGGTGTGGGAGATTCTATATTTAAGGCAGTATTTATGACAATTTTTGCAGCTCTAGCAGCTGGTTTAGCATTGGAAGGAAATTATTTGGCACCATTTGTGTTTATTATTCCTAATGTTGCTTTAAATCTTGCATCACGCTGGTTGTTTATTAAATATGGTCATAAAATGGGAGTATCTATTGTATCTAAAATGAATACCGGTGGTTTGCTTGATAAGTTTATTAGTGGTGCTACGATTGTCGGAATGATGGTTACAGGTGCAATGACAGTAGGTTTTGTGAGTGTTCCATTGAATGTTACATGGAATATTAGCGGAAAAGAAATTGTTTTATTAGATATTATTAATTCGATTCTACCGGGATTGTTACCATTGATTTTAGTTCTTATTTTCCATCAAATTTTAGTAAAGCAAAAAAAGGGTATGTATATTTGTATCTTAGCGTGTTTTGTAATTGGTATTTTAGGAGCTGTTGTCCATGTGTTCTAATAGAAAGAAACAAGCAGTATTGAATAAGCTGCAAAATAAACTTATTGTGTCTTGTCAAGCTCGTGTAGGGTGGGCAATGTATGGTTCTGATATTATGGCAGCCTTTGCAAAAGCTGCGGAAGAAGGAGGTGCAGCTGGCATAAGAGCTACCGGAGCGGATAATATTACAAAAATTAAGGAAAAGGTTGATTTGCCGATTATTGGTATCAATAAGCAGTTTGGAAAATATCCTGTCTATATTACTCCAACATATCAAAGTGCTAAAGAGATTCTCGATTGTGGAATTGATGTGATTGCTCTTGATGCTACGAGTCGCCTAAGACCAAATGGAGAAACATTAGAAACGATTGTTGAACAAATTCGTTTAAATTACCCCGATGTATTGATCATGGGTGAGATATCTACACTAGAAGAAGCAAAAGCGATTTTACCTTTAAAGCTTGATTTAATTTCAACAACTCTTTCCGGCTATACAGAAGAAAGTAAAGAGGTTACTGCTGTTAATTTAAAGTTAATTCATGAAATCAGTCAGATTACAGCGATTCCTATCATTGCCGAAGGAAAAATAAAAAATGAGGTAGAAGCACAATCCGCCTTAGATGCAGGAGCATTTGCAGTTGTAGTGGGAACCTCTATTACACGTCCTGAGATTATTACATCTCGTTATGTTACTTACTTAAAGGAGCATGAGAATATATGAAAACCAATGGGATAATTGATTCTTTGACTACGGAAAAGGTTAATGCTGATACGAAAAGAATTGATGAAATGAATGCCTATGAAATTGTGAAGCGAATCAATGAAGAGGATAAGAAAGTAGCTTTAGCAGTAGAAAAGCAGTTAGATAAAATAGCAAGGGCTTCAGAGGCCATGACAAAACGCTATGTAAAGGGTGGACGAATCATTTATATAGGAGCCGGAACAAGTGGAAGGCTAGGAGTGATGGACGCGGTGGAACTCGTACCTACTTACTCTGTTCCTTTTGAACGCGCAATTGGTATCATGGCAGGAGGAGAGGAAGCTTTTATCAAAGCAGTTGAAGGTGCGGAGGATAATGCTGAACTTGCTATTGAAGATTTAAAAAAGATACAGCTTTGTGAAAAAGATATTGTAATTGGAATTGCTGCTTCCGGAAGAACTCCATATACGATTGGTGCACTTGAATATGCTAACAAAGTTGGTGCACTTACAATTTCTGTAGTATGTAATGAGCAAGGGAAAATGAATGAAATTGCACAAATTCCGATTGTCGTTGCAACAGGGGCGGAAGTTATTGCAGGAAGTACAAGGATGAAAGCTGGAACCGCACAAAAGCTTGTGTTGAATATGCTTTCTACTTCAACGATGATCCAAGCAGGATATGTATATCAGAATTATATGGTTTATGTGCAAGCTACAAATGAAAAACTGATAGAACGAGCACGAAGAATGCTTGTATCAATTTTGGAAATATCTTATGATGAGGCATGTGAGCTTTTTGCGAAAGCGGATAATTCGGTGGCATGTGCAATTGTTATGAAGAATACAAAATGTAGCAGAGAACAAGCTGAAGAAGCATTAAATTATGTTCATGGAAAAGTTCGTTTAGCAATTCAGCATATAAGTAAAGAAAATCAGTAGTTTGATGAAAAGAGGTATGGCTCATATAAAACATATATGAGTATATCTCTTTTTTACAAAAAAATGCTGATAGAGAAATTTCTATCAGCATAGTAACAAATTTCTAAATATAAGTGAAATCATATAAGCTTTTCATCGTTATCATAATAATGAATAAGAGCCTGAGTTCCGAGATTTTCTTCTCCGTTTTCAGCTAATGTACGATACATTTCCAAAACTGTATTTAACATCATCAATTCCATATCCTTGGCGTTCATCTCCGCTTTGATTATATTCATATCTTTAATAAAATGCTTGATGTAAAAACCAGGTTGAAAATCATTCGCTAAAACACGAGGAGCCGTATGTTCTAACTGCCAACTACCGGCAGCACCCTTTGAAATAGCATTAAGCATTTTTTCTACCGGAAGATTCTGCTTACAGGCATATACGATAGCTTCGCTCATTGACGCAACGGCACCTGCAACAGCGATTTGATTACAAGCTTTGGCATGCTGTCCACAGCCGGCTGCTCCCATGTAATGTATAGAAGTTCCTAAGATTTTAAACAAAGGATATGCCTGTTCAAAAACCTCTTTATCTCCGCCGACCATAATAGATAAAGTAGCGCTTTTTGCACCGCTATCTCCACCGGATACCGGAGCATCTAACATATATGCGTGATACATTTTAGCTTTTTCATATAAGCTTTGAGCTAATGCAGGAGAAGAAGTGGTCATATCAATTAAGATACAGCCCTTTTTGATATGTTCGAAAATACCGTCTTTACATGTATAAATATCTTCTACATCTTTTGGATAGCCAACCATTGTAAAAACGACATCTGCATCTTTTACACAGGCGGCAATGGATTCGCAAATATGCACACCATGTTCCTTTAAAGGCAACATTTTCTCAAATGTACGATTGTACGCTGATACATCGTGTCCTGCTTTTTTTAAATGTATAAGCATAGCACTACCCATAACTCCTGTTCCGATCCATGCAAGCTTCATTCTATCACCTCTATGCCATTATAACAAAAATAAAAAGAGAATAGAAGCTAAGACTGCTTGCAGGATACGAAAACCACAATAGCAAGCATAAGAATATGGAAAGGAGCATAAAGAACGGGTTTGTAAATGCACACAAAAACCACCGAAACTTAGTAGTATGCATATAAGCAATTGCTTGATGACAAGGGGATAGGGGAGTGTCATACTTAAAAATATTCCACTTGAAAATTCGCTAAGCATTTGAACGATATGACATTGAGAAGGTGAAAGCCATAAACAAATAACAGCGGTAATGCTTGTTACTAACATTAAATAACCACCGAGCATAAATAAGGAAAGACCACTATCAAGCATCGCTGCCTTCAAACTCTTGGTTTCTGTTTGCAAAGGAAGCATGGAAATGGGAGTAGAACGCGTTATCAATAGCAGTAGTGCAACAGCTGCAATTTGTATAAGAAATAAGCGCCAGCCGATCTGAGCGGATTGGAAAATACCGATTCCACAGCTGATGAGGATAAAACCGGGAGAAGCGATGCTACATGTATATAATAAACGTTTTGCTTGCCGGTGGGTAAGTCGTTGTTGCTGATATGCTTCTTCAATAAGCAGTGCACCATTAGGAAAGCCTAGTAATAAAATGCAAAAAAATAAGGAAAGTGCATATTGATTCATATGAAATGTTTTTTCCAGCAGTGGAAGATGGAGTGATGGAAAGAGTCCTTGATAATATAGATAACGAATGCAGATCAAACTTACAAACATAGATGGTACGAGAACTTCAAACCACAAGGTAAGTGCCTTTTTGGAGCTATCAAGAATTGTAGAGCCATAAAAAAAGATGAGGAAACCGACACCGAAGAAAAGAAAATGACGTAGTTGTTTCATTGTATCACCAGTTTCATTGTATGTAGAAAAAAAGAAATCTTCCCCAAATTTTGAAATTGTGTTAAAATTTATCGTACGAAAGCAGGTGATTTGATGTTTTCTTTTTTAGTCAAAAAATGTATCTCTAATGCCGAACAGTACGAAAAATCGGAAGTTCGTACGGCATATGGCAATTTGGCAAGCTTGGTGGGAATCTTTTTGAATATTGTGCTATGTGCTTTAAAGTTTTTAGCCGGAACGATTGCCAACAGTGTTTCGATTACTGCCGATGCCATTAACAATTTATCAGACGCAGGAAGTTCCTTGATTGCGTTGGTCAGCTTTAAACTTTCCAGTAAGCCCGCAGATGAAGACCACCCATTTGGACATGCTCGGTATGAATGTATTGCATCAATGATTGTTGCGACTTTAATTTTGTTTCTAGGAATTGAGTTGATCAGCTCTAGTGTGGACAAGATCCTACACCCGGAAATCGTGGTATTCAGCTGGCTGTCTTTTGCTATTTTGACGTTGTCAATTGCAGTTAAGCTGTATATGTTTTTATACAATCGTAAGTATGGACGCTTGATTCATTCTTCTGTTATGCAGGCTACTGCCACAGATTCTATCAGTGATGCGATTGCTACGGCAGCAGTGCTTATTTCTATGGTTATTTCTCCGCTGATTCATTTCAATCTTGATGGCTATGTCGGAGTAGTGGTAGCTTGCTTTATTCTTTTGGCAGGCTATGGCATCATTAAGGAAGCCTTAAATGAGATTTTAGGTCAAGCACCGAGTAAGGAGCTTGTGCATGAGATTGCAAAGCGTATCGAAGGTACGTCGGGGGTGTTGGGTATGCATGATTTGATCGTGCATGACTATGGAGCGAATCGTTTATTCGCTTCCGTACACGTAGAGGTTGATTATCGTGAAGATGTGTTCAAATCGCATGATATGATTGATAACTTAGAGCGTGAGTTTAAGCAGGATATGAATATTGAGATGGTTATTCACATGGATCCGGTTGTTGCTAACAATCCGAAGCTGAATGAATTGAAGGAATATATGAATCTCGGTGTTAAAGAAATTGATAAGGAGTGCTCCTTGCATGATTTTCGAATGGTTCCGGGAGAAACGCACACCAATTTGATTTTTGATGTCGTTGTTCCTTTTCATGTGAAAATGAGCAATGTAGAAATTCAGAAGCGTTTGGAAGAATATATCAAAAAAAAGGATCACATGTATTTTTTGGTTATTACCTATGATCGCCTATACGTATAAAAAGAAAAGCGTCTAAACGCTTTTACGTAGGATATAGCTTAGATGGCGACCACACTGCTTATCTCTTCGATAAGAGAAGAAAGCATCGTTATCAAAAAAGGTATCGTTTGGATTCACGGTAATATTTTCCTTTCGAACACCGCAGTTAATGAGCATTTGTTCATTTAAGCCCTTATTGTCGATGAGGGCTTTTTCTTTGCTGATACGTTGGATAAAGCGAGCGGTATCAAAGCTCATAGAGGCTATTTGATCAACAACCTCATTACCTACCTCAAAGCTTTTAAAGCCGATTGCACAAGAAATATATGCAAGTAAATGGCTAGGGTCGACTCCCTCCTGTTGCGAAAGTCTTTCAACACATTTTCGTGTAATTTCCTTTACACTTCCTTGCCAACCACTATGAATGGCTGCGATAATGTTTGTGTAGGGATCATACAACAGGACTGCGACACAGTCGGCATGAAATACACCAATACCAATATCGCTTTCCCTTGTATAGAGAGCATCACAATCATCAATGCCATCGTTAAAAGCAAAGGCACCTTTTCCTTTATCCTTGCTTTCTACTTTATAAATGTGATCGCTATGAGTTTGTTTGGCAAATACCCAATCCGATGCTTTTGTATCTAAAGTATTTGCTAAAACGGTACGATTTTCTAAAATGCTATCCGCGTTATGGTTGGTATGCAATGCCAAATCAAAGCATTCCTTTTGTGCTGGATCGCGTAACGTAGTTCCAGCTAGGATATGCATGGCTGGTTTCCAAAGTATTTGTTTCATATAGGTTCCTTCTTTCGCTTATTAGTATATGACAAGAGGGTTTAAAAATTCAACATAAGAACTGAAAAAAGAAGAAACTATATCTATTATACAATAGCAGTATGGTTAAACTATGGCATTACGTATTGTATAAAAAATAGAGTAAATAAATTATATAATACTTTCAAAAAGCTTTAGAACATTTTGTTGCTTTTTTGATAAGTAAAATTACAACACGTATTTTGTTCCATGAGAAAACAGTAATCCGTCAGTTACTTTTAAGCATAAAATGATTGTATTTTCATCATTAAAATCATTATGTCCGTTATCAATCCAAGACTTAAAAACGATACTTAACGTTTTTGCAATAAGATGATTTTCGGCTTTTTTAAAATAGCCTAGGTTCATCGCTTCTGCATGAGCTGTAAACCACTCACTGGCAATTGCTACGGTAGAATTGTTGGTTATCTGTTTCATTTTATTAGAAAGTGCATGAGTAATAATATAAAAAGAGCCATTTTCATAATAAGCATTTACGTAACGAACATGAGGAGTTGAATTTTCGATAGTTGCTAATGCGATAATGGTATCTTTTCCAAAACGCTCTTTCATTATTTTTTCAATTTCCAAATTTTGTTTTATCATAATAATCTCCATTCCGCCACTCTCGCTTGCGACACTGATATCTTCTCAATAGTATTGTAAAGGATTTTTAGTTTCTATAAACAATTGTAGCATTGTCTTATGAAGAAGGAAAGAAAGTTTTGCTATAAGCATGTATGAAAAAACCGGCAGAAACACCGGTTTAGAAACCATTGCGGGTATTGATGATAGCGTCCCACGTTGCTTTGCCGATAGTAGCGTCAATGGTGAGATCATATAAATATTGAAACATGGAAACCGTAGTAGCTGTTTGCTCACCAAACATACCGTCCATTGGTACAGGACGCAAGCAGCTGTTTTTAGTAGCAATTTCATTGAGATATTCTTGCATTTTGAAAACCTCTAAGCCTTGACTTCCTTTCGCAAGGAAAAAAGAACGGCTGGCAACGGGAATATTGGTAATGATGCGTAGCTCTCGTAATTTGTTGACGATTGCGCTCCATGTGGCATCATCTATCTTGCCGTTGATCGGAAGTCTTGAATACGCCTGGAACTCTCGTACGGCGTTTGCGGTTATCGCTCCGAAATCACCGTCTTGATTAACTTTTGTAGTAATTAAGCCACGTTCCTGAAACATATTGAGATATGCTTGCATTTTATTCACTCCGATTCCGGTAGAACCGATAGTTAAGGGTGTAAATGTATGATTCATATTTTTTCCTCCTCTTTAACAGTCTATGAATTTTTACGATAGAAAGCTGTGTACTTGCCTAATTTTTTCTGTTTTGTGGTATAATAAGCGCTATCGGAGGAATGAACTTATGGAAACTACACAATTTACGGATTTTTTATCTTTTATGGAAGAAAGCAAAAGCTGTTTTCATGCAGTTAAAGAAATGAAAAAACGCCTTGCTATGGAAGGTTTTACAGATTTGCAGGAAAGTAAGCATTGGACTCTTGAAAAGGGTGGGAAATACATGGTTACGCGCAATGGCTCCAGCTTGTTGGCGTTTCGAATCGGTGAGGAGGTTGAACGTGATTACAGCTTTATGATTGCGGCCTCTCATAGTGATGCACCGACTTATAAGCTAAAAGAAAATGTGCAAAAAGAAAGCGGGCACTGTATCCAGCTAAATACAGAAGGCTATGGTGGTATGATTGCGGCAAGTTGGTTGGATCGTCCTTTGTCAATTGCCGGTCGCGTATTGATCAAAACAGAAAATGGCTGTTGTACAAAGCTGGTTGATTTTGATAAAGATATGGTTATGATACCGAACTTGGCTATTCACATGAATCGAGACATCAATTCTTCTCATTCCTATAATGCCGCAAAGGATATGGTTCCTTTATACACTGATGAACGTGATGCCGATTTTTTGGCAGAGCTTGCGAAGCTGTTGCAAGTGGAGAAGGAAGCGGTTGTCGGACATGATCTGTATTTGTATAATCGTATGAAACCAAGTGTTTGGGGAAATGGTCGTTTCTTTTCCTGTGGACGCATTGATGATTTGGAATGTGCCTATACTACACTTCAAGGCTTTTTGCAGGGAGGTCATCGAAAAAGTGTACAGGTGTTTGCGTGCTTTGATAATGAAGAAGTAGGCTCCGGCACTAAGCAGGGAGCGGCTTCTACTTTCTTACAAGATGTGTTGCTGCGGATTCATGAAGCATTGGGCTTTACAAAGGAAGAGTTTTACATGGCGATTGCTCATAGTATGATGCTGTCCGCAGATAATGCACATGCTTTTCACCCAAACTATCCGGAAAGCTATGATAAGGAGCATGCCGTATATATGAATGAGGGGGTTGTTGTTAAATTCAATGCCAATCAAAAATATACCAGTGATGCTATTAGTAAAGGGATTTTTGAGGTTATGTGTCAAAAGGCGAATGTGCCATTGCAGTATTATGCCAATCGCTCGGATATGGCAGGGGGAAGTACTTTGGGAAATATTTCGACAAGACAGGTTTCCTTGCACAGTGTGGATATCGGCTTGGCACAGCTGGCAATGCATTCCAGCTATGAAACTGCCGGTGTAAAGGATATTGCTTATATGATTGCTGCAGTACGTGCTTTCTTTACAACCTATTTAGTAGAAAATGAAGAATTGTCTTTTGAACTAATCTAGTCCGTGAAAGCGGACTTTTTTTTATTTCCTTCACATATAGTTATCTGGGGTGAGAGAATGTATATCCTATCTATTTTGGTAAGTATTCAACTGATTTTTGCTGGTTATAACAGCATTGATATTTATATTTGTGATGAAAATCAAAAACCGCTCGAATATGCGCAATTAAATGTGCAAGATGCGCAAGGTAAGCTTGTGGCAAGTGGAAAAAGTAATGCACAAGGATATGTGGCAGTCGGACAATTGCTGAAGGGTAGCTATATGCTGTCGGTGGCAGGTGTTGAAGGATATGCCTTAAGTGAACCGGTGGATTTACAGGTTACTTCATACAATGAGCAGCACCATGTGGTTGTTTCCATTGCTTTGGAAAAGGAAAAGCCGACGAAGTTTTCTGTCAATATTTCGATGCTGATCTTATTTAGTTTCTTGTGTGGAGGATTTTTCTTAGGTACTCGTTATGTTTGGAAAGTATGCAAGAAGGGATAGGAAAGAAAAGAGAATTCGTTTATAATAACAGTATGAAGAAAGTATTGGAAACCAAACGTGTCTATTTACGGGAAATGGATTATACAGATTTCGATGATTTATGTGAAATACTTTGTGATGCTCGAGTCATGAAGGCTTATGAGCATGCCTTTTCAAAAGAAGAGGCATTGGATTGGTTGAAGCGTCAAATGCAGCGCTATAAAGAAGATGGAGTCGGTTTATGGGCGATGATTCGAAAAAGTGATCAAGCGTTTTTGGGGCAGTGTGGAATCACAGTGCAGCAGCTCTGCAATCGCCAGGTGTATGAAATCGGTTATCTTTTAAAGTATGAGCATTGGCATCATGGATATGCAAGAGAGGCAGCGATTGCTTGCCGTGAATATGCTTTCCATACACTTAAGCTAGATGCGGTATATTCGATTATTCGTGATACTAATTATGCCAGTCAAAAGGTGGCGTTAGCAAATAATATGAAGCCGATCGTTACCTTTGTTAAGCAGTATTATGGTATGGATATGCCGCATATTGCTTATGAGGTAAAAAATCCATGTTTATGCTTATATGTAGATAGTGAGTTTGATGCGGTAAGGTATGCAGGAAAACATTATCAATGCGTGATTTCTCTTGGAGCAGTATTATGTGATTTTCAAGGGAATCAAGTAACGAGTTTTTATGAAACGATACGACCACGCTATTTCAAATCACTAACAAGGGTGGTTTCGCAAATAACCAAGTTGACCGGACAAGAGATTCGCTCTTCCAAATCATTGGCAGAGGTATTGGAGCATTTTGAAAGGTGGCTGTGTCAATATCAGAAACAGCAGCCGGTGTTAAGCTTTAGCTTCGGTCCAGATGATAAGCGCACCCTCAACAAGCATTGTGAGTTGGAAAAGGTGGATATGCCATTGGTTTTACAGTATATGCAGGATTTGCAAAGACCGCTTTCGCAAAGTGTTGTTTATCATGGAAATGTTGTGTCGCCGACACTTTCCCTTGATGCTTTGAAAAAAGTTTATGGAATACTTGGAAAAGTAGAGCATAATGCAAGAAGCGATGCGCTTGATTTGATGGAGCTGCATCACTGTTATCAAGCAAGGCAACCGGTACTTGAGGAAGAGGTGTTAAAACTTGTAAAGAAGCGGGAAGAAAAAGCCTATGCCGCACGTATGAAACAGCAACAAAAACTGTATCAAATCATGAAAGAGCGCTTTGCTTTTTGTTCGGGAAAAGTGGAAATCCGTTTTTATCCCGAGGTATTACAAGCCTTTGCCACATGGCAGTCATACGATGAACAACTGCCTTTGCGTTTTCGAAAAAAAGGGGTATATTATGAGGGCAAAATGGTAGCCTATGATCATTTACACATGTGCATGTATATGGAATGGGAGGGAGAGCTTCCAAGTGTCATATTATCGTTATCCGATGGAACAACAAAAGGACACGTAAGGCTTTTGGTAAATTATCGCAATGCGACGCTTATCGAGACAATCTTAAAACGGTGTATGGATTGTTAAAAATACAAGAAAAGGATTGAATTTTTTTAAGAATATGTTACAATCTCATCTTTGACAGCTAGAGAAAAAAATACCTCAAGAAAAAGCTTTAAATAAGCCTTTTTTGAGGTTTTTTGTTTATGTAGCGGGTTTGTCAATAAAAGTGTGTAAATTATTTTAATTATTTTATTTATAAGTAATTTTTATAGTAAATAGTTACTCATCTACTGCTTATATGATAAGTTGATATAAGTAGTTATGCAATAATAAACGACAAAAAGCTAAGTGAAACTCAAATAAAGAGTCATAACTTAGCTTTTATAATATATAAAATTTTATATTTATAAATTTATATATTTATCGATACGATTCTTAAATTTATCATTAACCATAAGCTGATTCAGAACCATTGACCAGTTGCGAACGACTCCGCCATCCCATTTATCTTCAAGTTCTTTAGAGCGAAGATAAAGAAGTTTAAATAAGGCATTTTCATTAGGAAATGAACCTTTTTTAGTGACTTTTCTAAATGAAGAATTAATTGATTCGATAGCGTTTGTAGTATACATTACTTTTCTAACATCACTGCCATAATCGTATAATTGTTCAATATGAGCGAAGTTGCGTACCCATACATCAACAGCACCTGGATATTGACTCCATTCATTTTTAAAAGAATCAAAGGCAATGTTTGCAGCTTTTAAATTAGGCGCACCATATACTTTCTTGAGTGATTGAGTATATTTTTTATAATCCTTAGAAGGAATATATTTAATACTATTGCGAATTAGATGAACGATGCATCGTTGGACCACGACATTAAGGAAAATGGCTTTAGCACCAGCTTCTAAACCTGATACACCATCCATTGAGATAAAGAAGATATCTTCAACACCTCGTGTCTTAATATCATCAAATATTTGCATCCAGTAATTCTTTGATTCACTCTCACTTAACCATATACCAAGTATTTCTTTATGACCTTGAAGATCATACCCAAGAATCACATATACAGCACATTCTTTAACTTCATAATCATTTCTTAGTGTTACATACATACAATCTACAAAGGTGAATGCATAACACTTCTTAAGTGGCCTATTACGCCATTCATTAAGTTCATCAAGTATTGAATCAGTAATATCAGATATCATCTCATGAGATACACTAAATCCATAAATATCTTCAATAGTTTTAGATATATCGCGTTGTGACATTCCTCTGGCATACATCGCTAATACCTTACCTTCAATAGCTGATACATCTTTTTGTCTTTTAGGAACAATTGTAGGTTCAAATGAACCATCTCTATCTCTTGGAACTTCAATTTCGATTTCACCTTGAGTAGTTTTAAGTGTTTTCTTACCATAACCATTTCTGCGATTATCATTTTCTTTAGGACTCTTATCATTTGAGTCGTAGCCTAAATGATTATTCATTTCTCCTTTTAACATCGCTTCAAACATAGGACCAAATACATCTTTGAGTGCATCTTGCATATCTTCAACAGATTTAGGTTGATAAGCCTCTAAAATAGCTTGAGCTAAAGCTACTTTTTTAGGATCTCTTTTAATTCTTGCCATAGTCATATTTCCTTTAACCTCCAAATTTTACCATATATACAAAATAAAAACCGTGACAAGTTAAGTTACGCGCGTCCTCTTAACTTACACGGTTTATTTTACACTCTCTATGTAGCTAACTATCGTAATATCTTGCTTTCTTTGATGATGCTTCTCATTTTTGATTTTTTTATGATTTCTGTATCTGTTCTAAATTCAAATAATTCGTGTAATTTATCTGTTAAATCGTTTCTCGTATACGTGGGGATATAACCATATTCATCTATCTTACATACATTCATATTCCTTAATGTATTGATAATGGTCCTAGTTGTATAATTTTTCTCTAACTTAATTTCTAGTAAACGATATATCATTAGAGAGACAAAACAAATGAGAAAGTGAGCTTTAATTCGATCTTCTCGTTGAAGATAAACGGGTCTAGCTTCAAATTCTGTTTTCATGATTTTAAAGCACTCTTCAATTTGCCATCTTTGTTTGTTTATTTTGATAATTTCTGAAATATCACCTTCTAAATCGGTTGTTACAGCGTAAAATCCATCATACATTTCTTCGTTTGAAATTACACTTTCATCAATTTCATAATATGTTTCAGTTGCTGCCTCTCCATGTTCTGTTGTAGCTGTTTTTTTAATAAATCTTCCATGATCGTTTGGGTTTCTTTTTTCCTTTTTAAATTTAGAATTGTTAGAAATCATATTTTCTGCCCGTTTAATTTGTTCGTTGCGAATATTTCTTTGATATCTTTTATATTTTGGAGAATATGTAACAATTAATGTTTCACAAATACCATTTCTTTCAATAGGAACTTCTTTATAATAAATAGAACTTATGACTTCCTCATCTTGTTCATTTAAAGTAGTTAAATCTATGAATTTCGTACTTCCTATTTTTCTATATTGTGTAGGTTTTAATGCTATTTCTCTATCCTCTTTGTTTAATTTTTTTAAGGATTGAGTAATTACATAATGACGACCGTTTGTATTATTGAATTTTTTATTACTTTTTGATGCTAATCCAGAATCCGAACAGTAAATAAATTCCGAACATTCGAAGTCGGATATAATTTTTCTTTCTAATGGTTTTAAAGAGAGTTGTTCGTTTTGATTTCCCGGATATATATCAAAAGATAAAGGGATACCATCCGCATCCATGAATAACCCCATGCCAATAATAGGATTTGGTCTATGTTCTTTACTTTTTCCGTATTTTCTTAGTTCATCTGCTTCTTCGATTTCAAAAAAATAATTTGTACAGTCATAGTAAAGTATTTTAGTATTGCGATTATGAATAAAGTGACTATTTTTATATAGTTCAGCTTGGATAAAGTCAGATTCAACAGATAATGTGCTTAACGCTCTATAAACATCGTGAAGCTCATATTTTGGTTGTTCTAATAAATTTTCCGCAAATTCAAAAGAGGATTTCTTACTAGAAGGGGACAAAATTCGAGCGTAAATTAAATCTTGAAGAATGGATTGAAGATTATATTCATAATTATGTCTTGTTTTTATATTTCGACAAATATTATCGAAACGAAGACTCTTACAAATAGATTGTAGAAATAAATATCCGCAATTAAATGATCTTTGCTCATTAGAGTTGATTAAACGATTCGGATGAAAATCAACGGATACATTCTCACTTTCTAGTTTGTGCTTTTCAGTTTCAATCCTAGCTTGTTCTTTTGCCCAAGCCATAACACCATCTCGATCTGTGTTTAATTTTTCAGAAAGTTCCTTGAGTGTACCAAGTTTTTTAAAAACTTTTGAGGTATTTTTTCCATTTTTTCCTATGTATGCATAATTGATGTAAAAAGATTCAGAATTTTTTGATTTGCTAGTTGTAACACGCATATATCATCACCTGTATATATTATATCACATATTACGATATATTACGATAGTTATAAACGGGGAAATTGACAAAAAAAGCACAAAAAAAACATTATATAAAAGGCTTTTCTATACTTTGTGTTAATTATATGCTGTTAAACTCCCGGATTGTTAAAAATACAAGAAAAGGATTGAATTTTTTTAAGAATATGTTACAATTATCCACGATAAAAGGTCCTTTAATATGATCCAGAGAGGTCATTAAGGCAACGTATGATTCTTTCTGTGTATAGAGAAGGCCCTTTTGTATGACAAAATGGTCTTTTTTTGAATAAAAGGAGGATATTTATGAATACAAAGAGCTTGTTTAAAATCAGTGATTTAACAAAAGAAGAAATCTTTGAAATCCTCCATGATGCGAATGCGTTTTCATGTTCTCATAAAGATTGGCAATTACCGGAACGTAAGCTGGTTGCTAATCTTTTTTTTGAACCGAGCACCAGAACGCATTTTTCCTTTGCCAGTGCGCAGCATCAGCTAGGCTGTTGCGTAGAAAATTTCAGTGCGCAGGGAAGCAGCGTGGAGAAGGGTGAAAGCCTGTATGATACGGTAAAAACTTTTGAAAGCATCGGATATGATGCGCTTGTGATTCGTCATAAAAGCGATGAATATTTCAAGGAGCTGGAAAACATCAATATTCCGATTTTGAATGCCGGAGATGGCTGTGGCAATCACCCAACTCAATGCTTATTGGATTTGTTGACGATTTACCAAGAGTTTAAGACCTTTGAAGGAATTAAGGTTGCGGTGATTGGTGATATCGTGCATTCACGTGTTGCTAACAGCATAAAAGAGGCAATGCAAATTTTGGGTGGTGAGGTCTGCTTTAGTGGACCGAAGGAATGGATTTCCGATTCGAGTTTATATAAAGATATTGATGAAGCAGTGGCTTGGGCCGATGCTGTTATGATGCTGCGTATTCAGCATGAACGTCATGCGGCAACAATGAATATGGGCAAGGAAGAATATTTGAAACGCTATGGACTTACAAAAAAGCGTGCAGAGCTGATGCAAAAGCATGCCATTATCATGCACCCTGCTCCGGTAAATCGCGGTGTGGAAATTGACAGCGATTTGGTAGAAGCTTCCAATAGCCGTATCTTTCAACAGATGAGCAATGGAGTGTTGGTGCGTAAGGCAGTTATGAAGCGCGCCTTCGGATATATGTTTTCAAAGGAGGAAGAAAAATGAACCTGATACATCAGGCACGATTGCTTGATCAAGAAACTTTATGCGATGTTCTCTTTGATGAAAACGGCATTCATAAAATTGCCGAGCATATCGAGGAGGAAGTCGATGAGGTCATTGAGGCAAAGGGACAGTATTTGTTGAGTGGTCTGATTGATGTGCATGTGCATTTGCGTGAGCCGGGTTTTTCACATAAAGAAACCATCAAAACCGGAACGCAGGCTGCGGCTCATGGCGGCTTTACTATGGTAATGGCGATGCCCAATGTTCTTCCTTATCCGGACTGTGCTGAGGTCATGAAGGAGTATTTGCAGCTTATTGAAAAGGAAGCTGAGGTTCATGTGATACCTTATGCTTGTATTACCAAGGGAGAAAAAAGCGAAGAGCTTAGCGATATGGAACAGCTTTATAAGCTTGGAATCCATGCCTTCAGTGATGATGGAGTAGGTGTGAAGAGTGCGGAAATGATGGAAAAGGCGATGCAGAAAGCCAAGGCTCTCGATGCAATGATCGTTGCTCATACCGAGGATATGAAGTATCGTACACCTACGGCTTGTATGCATGAGGGGATTCGAAATAAAGAATTGGGACTTGTCGGAATTCCGAGTGCCTGCGAGTATTCTCAAATAAAACGAGACTTAGAGTTAGCAAAGCAGATTGGTGTGAAATACCATATCTGTCATATGAGTGCCAAGGAAAGCGTAGAGCTCTTACGAACTTATAAAAAGCAGGGGGTGGATTGCAGTGGAGAGGTAACCGCACATCATTTGCTGCTGAATGAAATGGACGTACAAAATCCTAATCATAAAATGAATCCGCCGTTGCGCAGTGAGGAAGATCGTCAAGCCTTGATTGCCGGTTTATTAGATGGTACGATTGATATGATTGCCAATGATCACGCCCCACATAGTGAAGAAGAAAAAAAGCGCGGAATGGAAAAAGCACCTTTTGGAATCGTAGCGTTGGAAACAGCTTTCCCACTTCTTTATACACGTTTTGTGAAAGAAGAAAAATGCTTTAGCTTAGATCAACTTATGTACTTTATGAGTGAAGCACCGGCAAAGCGCTTTGGTATGGAGCGAAAGGGAAAGCTTGTCGTTGGATATGATGCAGATATGTTTTTGTTGAATGTAGAAGCAACTGATGTTATTGATTCCGCAAGTTTTCTTTCCAAAGGGAAGAATACTCCCTTTGATGGGTGGAATTGTGCGTGTAGAATAGAGAAAACATTTGTAAATGGTAAAATAGCCTATGAGCGAAAGGAGACCTTATGAAAAAACGACTTTTAATTCTTGAAGATGGAAGTGTATACGAAGGGAAAGCCTTCGGAAGCGATAACTATCGCATGGGAGAATTGATTTTCCAAAGCGGTATATCAGGATATCAGGAAATTATTTCCGATTCCTCTTACTATGGACAGATTGTGATGATGACCTATCCTGCAATCGGGAACTGCGGTATCAATCGTGATGATTTTGAAGGCTTATCTCCACAGCTGTTTGGACTTGTTGTTAAGGAATATTGTGAAGAGCCTAGCAATTGGAGAAGCGATGCAACGCTTGATGAATTTATGAAGCTGAAAAATATTGCCGGTATTGCGGATATTGATACACGTGAGATTACTCGTAAAATACGTGATCATGGAGTGCTGAAGGCAATGATGGCTGATGAAGATGCCGATGTGGAAGCAATTGTGAAAATGATGAAGGAAACGGAGCTTTTAAGCGATGGAGTAGCCAAGGTATCTACGCAGAAGCCGTTTCCGATTCCAAGCCGTGGAAAGAAGGTCGTGCTTGTTGATATCGGAACCAAATATGCCGTTATTCGTGAATTTAATATGCGAGGCTGTGATTTGATGGTCGTACCATACAACATGAGTGCCGAAGATATTTTGGCGATTCACCCAGACGGTATCGTATATGCCGGTGGTCCCGGTTCTCCGTATGATATCGAAGAAACCATAACAAATGCAAAAGCATTGTTAGGAAAATGCCCGATTATGGCAACCGGCTTAGGTCATGAGGTTCTTGCAGTTGCTTTAGGTGCTAGCGTTAAGAAAATGAAGGTCGGACATCATGGCAACAGTACGCCGGTACGCAATCTGAAAAAGAATAAGGTTGAATTTACAAGCCAAAATCATGGCTATGATATTGATGAAGCTTCTTTAGCAAATACGGGAATTACGGTTACACATACGGCATTGAATGACAATTCCATTGAAGGTTTTGTGCATGAAAGCTATTCGTTGATGTCCTTTGCCTTTGATCCGGCAGCGGCTCCGGGTGCTGATGATGTTGCGTATGTGTTTGATGAATTTTGTGAAATGATGAATGAAAGAGGTGCAAAATAATGCCAAAGAGAACAGATATTAAAAAGATTTTAGTAATCGGTTCAGGACCGATCGTCATTGGACAGGCAGCTGAGTTTGACTATGCTGGAACACAGGCCTGCACCTCCTTACGTGAGGAAGGTTATGAGGTTATTTTGATCAATTCCAATCCGGCAACCATCATGACCGATTCGGTAATTGCGGATCGTGTGTATATCGAGCCATTAACCTTGGAATTTGCAAGTCGCATCATTTATAAGGAACGACCAGATGCGGTACTTGGAAGTCTTGGTGGACAGACCGGCTTAAATTTGGTTGTGGAATTGGCAGAAAGCGGTATTCTAGATGAGTGTGGTGTAGAAATCTTAGGTACCGAGCTTGATGCTATTGAAAAGGCAGAAGATCGTGATAAATTCCGTGAGTTGATGTATGAACTTGGTGAACCGGTACCGGAAAGTGTTATTGTGCATTCCGTAGAGGAAGCAGTTGAATTTGCAAATACCAATGGATATCCGGTGGTTGTACGTCCGGCCTTTACTTTAGGTGGAACCGGTGGAGGCTTTGCGAATAATTTAGAAGAGCTAGAAGTTATTTGCGAAAATGGTTTAAAGTTATCTCCAGTTCATCAGTGCTTGATTGAACAAAGCATTGCCGGATATAAAGAAATCGAATATGAAGTTATGCGTGATAATGCAGATAATGCAATTGTTGTCTGCAATATGGAAAACGTCGATCCGGTTGGTATTCATACCGGAGATTCTATTGTTGTTGCACCAACCCAGACGCTTACCGATCGTGAATGCGGTATGATGCGTGCTGCGGCATTAAAAATCATTCGTGCTTTAAAAATTTGCGGAGGCTGTAATGTGCAGCTGGCACTTGATCCCAATTCCTTTAAATATTATGTAATTGAAGTAAACCCACGTGTATCAAGATCCAGTGCGCTAGCTTCTAAAGCAACCGGTTATCCAATTGCTAAGTTGGCTGCCAAGGTAGCTGTCGGTTTGACACTTGATGAAATCATGAATCCGGTTACGCAGACTAGCTATGCTTGTGCAGAGCCATGCATTGACTATGTTGTCGCAAAATTCCCACGTTTCGCCTTTGATAAGTTTCCAAAAGGAGATCGTACGCTTGGTACACAGATGAAGGCTACCGGAGAGGTAATGTCTATCGGACGTACATTTGATGAAGCAATTCTAAAAGCTATTCGTTCACTTGAAATGAAGGTTGATCATTTAGAAAAAACAGAAATCAATACTATGAGCCTAGATGCACTTTGGGATAAGCTGAAGCAAAACGATGATGAACGAATCTTTGTGATCACTGCTATGATTCGTAAGGGTGTGGATATTGAAGAGATTTTCCAAGAAACCAAAATGGATCGCTATTTCTTATATCGTTTCCGTTCCCTTGTGGCATTTGAAAAGGAAATCGCTGCACATAAGGGGGATCTCGAAGTCTTATTGGAAGCGAAAAAGCGAGGCTTTGCGGATAGCTATATCGCACGTGTGTGGGATATGAAAGAAAACGAAATCTATGATTTACGTAAAGGAAACGGTATTACACCGGTTTATAAGGTCGTAGATACTTGTGCCGGAGAATATGTATCTACAACTCCATATTTATATTCTACTTATGAGCATGAGAATGAAAGTATCGTAAGTGAGCGTGAAAAGATCATCATTCTTGGTTCCGGTCCAATCCGTATCGGACAGGGGGTAGAATTTGACTATGCTACTGTACACTGTGTAAAAACAATTCGTGAAATGGGCTATGAGGCTATCGTTATCAATAACAATCCGGAAACCGTATCGACGGACTATTCGATTTCCGATAAGCTGTATTTTGAACCATTGACTATCGAAGATGTCATGCATGTTATTGATTTGGAAAAACCGCTTGGTGTTATCGTGCAATTCGGTGGTCAAACAGCAATTAACTTAGCAGATAAGCTGGTAGCTCGTGGAGTAAAGATTTTAGGTACTTCGCTAGAAGCTATTGATCGTGCTGAGGATCGTCATGAGTTTGAACAGATGCTTCGCAAATTGGATATTCCACAGCCAACCGGAGATACTGCTTATGAAGTTGAAAAGGCTATTGAAATTGCGAATCGTATTACCTATCCGGTACTTGTTCGTCCAAGCTACGTTCTAGGTGGACGTGCGATGGAAATTGTGCATAATGATGAGGATTTACGTGTGTATATGGCGACTGCTGTTCAGGAAATCAGTCATGATGCTCCAATTCTAGTCGATAAATATGTTATCGGTAAGGAAATGGAAGTTGATGCAATCTGTGATGGTGAGCATGTGTTTATCCCTGGAATCATGGAGCATATCGAGCGTGCGGGCGTTCACTCAGGAGATTCTATTAGTGTGTATCCGGCACCGACAGCTTCTCAAAAGGTTAAGGATACGATTGTAGATTATGCGATTCGTATCGGAAAAGGATTCCACTTTGTTGGACTGTTCAATATTCAGTTTATCGTCGATAAAGATGAAAAGGTATATGTATTGGAGGTAAATCCAAGATCTTCTCGTACCGTACCTTTCTTAAGTAAGATTACCGGTGTACCGATGTCTTATGTTGCAACACGTTGTGTAATGGGAGAAAGCTTGCAGCAGCAAGGCTATGAGGAAGGCGTTAAGCCGGAATTGAACCGTACTTTTGTCAAGGCTCCGGTATTCTCTTTTGCGAAGCTGCGTGCAGTTGATACAACCTTAGGTCCGGAAATGAAATCTACCGGAGAAGCATTGGGTGGCGATGTAACACTTGAAAAAGCATTATATAAAGCCTTGATTGCTAGTGGTGTACGTATTCCTAAACATGGAAACGTATTGCTTACAATCGCCGATAATGATAAGGCGGAAGGTTATCGTTTAGCAAAACGCTTTGCGGATATTGGTTATGGTATTTATGCGACAAAGGGTACAGCAAAATATTTAAGCGAACGTGGTTTGTTTGTTCATGCGATTGCAAAGCTTGATGAGGATCACGAAAATAATGTTGTAGAATTGATCCGTAAGGGACATGTCAATTATGTTATCAATACGATGAGCATTGCGAAGTCGGTAAATGCCGATGGATTTGAGATTCGCCGTGCTGCTGCGGAAAACAATATCAGCTGCTTCACATCACTTGATACTGCCAATGCAATCCTTGCGGTTTTAGAATCACAAACCTTTACTACAATTTCCATGAATGAAATGGAGTAGGCAAATGAGAGAAGAAAACGGATTGATTCTTTCCAATACGTGTATTGCGAAGGATACTTATAAAATGATGATTCAAGCGGAAATGGCGAAGGATATGCAGCCGGGACAATTTGTTAATTTGCAGATTCAAGGCTATTTCCTGCGCCGTCCAATCAGCATTAGCTATGTTGATGATGAGCATTGCTTTACCATCGTTTACAAGGTTGTAGGCGATGGTACGCAAGCCTTGTCAAAGCTGTCTGCCAATGATGAAATCAATATCTTCGGACCACTTGGCAGCTTCTATCCTATTGAAGATGAAAAGGAAGTTCTATTGCTTGGCGGTGGTGTCGGTGTTCCACCGATGTTAGAGCTTGCGAAATGCTATCGTAAGCAAGGGACAAAGGTAGATGTCGTTTTAGGGTTTAACGATGCGGATAGTGTCTTTTATGAAGATGAATTTAAAGCTTTAGGCTGTGATGTCGTAGTTGCAACTATGGACGGCTCTAAGGGTGTGAAGGGAACAGTAATTGATGCTGTTGATGCACATCATATTACCTGTGATTATGTATGCAGTTGTGGACCTCGTCCGATGCTAAAAGCAATCGAAGCACGCTATACGCGAGGCTATATGTCCTTTGAAAGTCGTATGGCTTGTGGCATCGGCGCTTGTATGGCTTGTGTTGCCAAGGATAAAAAGGAAGAAAATTTATATCATAAGATTTGTAAAGAGGGACCTGTGTTTCCAATCGGAAAGGTGGAGTTTTAATGGATTTGCATGTAACATTGCCCGGATTGCATTTAAAAAATCCAATCATTCCCGCAAGTGGCTGTTTCGGGTTTGGGCGTGAGTTTGCTCGGTTATACGATCTATCCATCTTAGGAGGGATTGCGATTAAAAGTGCAACCCCACACAACCGTTTTGGAAATCCTACCCCACGAGTTGCGGAAACACCAATGGGAATGCTGAATGCCATCGGCCTTCAAAACCCGGGTGTTGATGTCATTATGGAAAAGGAACTTCCATGGTTGGCACAATTTGATACGGAAATTATTGCTAATGTAGCCGGTGCAAGTGAAGATGAATATATCGAGGTTATAAAAAAACTAAATGACAATGCGGTTGTAAAAGCTTATGAGTTGAATATCAGTTGTCCGAATGTAAAACATGGTGGAATCGGCTTAGGGACTGATCCGAAGTTGGCCGCTCATATTACGAAGCTGGCAAAAGAAGCGGCTGAAAAGCCGGTATATGTGAAGCTATCACCGAACGTAACCAATATTGTAGAAATTGCCAAGGCGGTAGAAGAAGCCGGAGCTGACGGTATCGTGTTAATCAATACACTGATGGGAATGCGTTTGGATTTGAAAACGGGAAAACCGATTCTTGCGAATAAGACTGGTGGTTTAAGCGGTCCTTGTGTGAAGCCAATTGCCATTCGTATGGTTTATCAGGTGTATGAAGCTGTAAAAATTCCGATTATTGGAGTTGGTGGTATTACCTGCGCTGAAGATGTCCTTGAATTCTTATATGCCGGAGCACAGGCGGTAGAGGTCGGTGCACAAAACTTTGTTGATCCATACTGCTGTCAAAAAATTATCGAGGATTTACCGCAGGTCTTAAAAAAATATGGTTTAAACAGTCTGGAAGAGGCTGTAGGAAGGAGTCATAGATAATGAATAAAACGATTGTTGCGCTTGATTTTTCAACACGTGAAGAAGTAATGGAATTTTTGAAAGGATTTCAGGAACCTATCTATGTGAAAATCGGAATGGAATTAACCTATGCTTGCGGCTTGGACATTGTGAAAGATGTTCGCGCATTGGGACATCACATTTTCTTAGATTTAAAGCTTCATGATATTCCGAATACGGTAAAAGGCGGAATGAAGAATCTGGCAAAGCTTGATGTTGATATTGTCAATTTACATTGTGCAGGTGGTATTGAGATGATGAAAGCGGCTATCCAAGGATTAGAGGAAGGCGCTGTAAATGGAAAACGTCCGCTATGCATCGGTGTTACACAGCTTACCAGTACTTCAAAGGAAGCGATGAATGAAGAATTGGGTATTCCGGGTGAGGTATTGGATTGCGTTATTAAGTATGCTAAAAATGCGAAGGAAGCAGGACTTGATGGTGTCGTTTGCAGTGTGCATGAAGCGCGTGCCATTCATGAAGCTTGCGGAAAGGATTTCTTAACGGTTACACCGGGTATTCGGTTAAGTGATGATTCTAAAGATGATCAAAAGCGTGTTGCTACTCCGGCCTTTGCAAAGGAAGAAGGCTGTGATCATATTGTTGTAGGACGAAGCATTACAAAGAGTGCAAATCCGCAGCAGACATATTTCGATATTGAAGAAATGATGAAATAGGAGGAAGTCATGGAACAGTATAAACAAGAATTTATTGAATTCATGGTGGATAGCAAGGTTCTAAAGTTTGGTGAATTTACCTTGAAGAGTGGTCGAAAATCACCTTTCTTTATGAATGCCGGCGGCTATGTAACCGGATCACAGTTGCGTAAGTTAGGGGAATATTATGCAAAAGCCATTCATGATAACTATGGCTTGGATTTTGATGTATTATTCGGTCCTGCCTATAAAGGAATCCCATTGGCAGTTGCGACAACGATGGCAATCTCTGAATTATATGGAGTTGATATTCGTTATTGTTCAAATCGCAAGGAAGAAAAGGATCACGGGGATACCGGCATTTTACTAGGCAGTAAGCTACAAGATGGCGATCGCGTGGTAATTATTGAAGATGTTACAACCTCCGGAAAATCTATTGAGGAAACTTTCCCAATTTTGAAGGCACAAGCCGATGTGGAAATCAAGGGACTGATAGTTTCTTTAAATCGTATGGAAAAAGGAAAAGGTGAAATCAGTGCATTAGATGAAATCAAAGAAAAATATGGCTTTGATACGAATGCGATCGTTTCCATGGTAGATGTTGTAGAGCATTTATACAATAAAGAGTATAAGGGTGAAATCATTATTGATGATGAACTTAAGGCTGCGATTGATGCATATTATGCACAATACGGAACAAAATAATTAAGATAAAGGCAGCTTTTATGAGAAGAAGCTGCCTTTATAATTGATAAAAAGGCATAACAACGAAAAAAAGAAAAGAAATACGAAAAAATACAAAAAACTATTTACAAAGAATAGAAGTTAGGGTATAATAATACCTGCTTGATACATGGCGAACGTGGTGAAGTGGTTAACACAGCGGGTTGTGGTCCCGTCATGCGAGGGTTCGATCCCCTTCGTTCGCCCCATTATATCAATCAGTTCGGTGTTGTCAGAATTTATCTGATGGTACCGAATTTTTTTATAAATATATTGCATTAGGAGAAAATTGCAAGTGGTGTAGTTGATTTTAGGCAATACAATCGTTCTTACCATAATAAATAGATAGTTTATAGACAAAACACAATAAAAACCCTCTCTATTATTGCTAATTCTAATCTATAAGTTAAAAATAGACGGTATTTGTGGTTTTGAACTTCTTTTAAAATGTGGTAAATGAATCACAAACCTTGTAAATTATTGCTGTATTCGATGTACTTAGAATTTCAATAACCAGTCTATACCGATTGTATTTTACACAAAAACTTGTTATAATTTTTAAGAAGGTGATATCCAATGAAGAAGATTGCGTTAATGTGCGATTCAAGTGCAGATATTTCAAAAAAACAGGCGGAAGAGCTTGATATTCATGTGGTACGAATGCCAATCATTATTGATGGCAAAGAATATATTGAAGAAGAAACAATTGAAGAAAGTGAAATTATTAAGGCTTTGCGTGAAGGAGTCGTTGTTAAGACGGCACAGCCGATTATTGGTGATTTAACTAAGATGTGGGACGAATTGCTAAAAGAATACGATGAAGTTTTTTATATTCCTTTAACTTATTCCTTGTCTGGTACCTGTCAGGTTGCCATACAGTTGGCAGAGGCTTATGAAGGACGGGTAACGGTATTGAATTCCGAATTTGTATGCTATCCGACAGTAAAAATGCTTTTGACGGCAAGAGATATGTTTGGGAAAGGCTATACTTGTGCGCAGGTGAAGGAAATTTTCGAACGAGATGGTGAATTGCTTGCTATTTTGGTTCCGGAAACATTAACCGCATTAAAAAACGGAGGACGTATTTCTCCGGCAGCAGCAGCTTTAGCCGGCTTGTTGAAAATTCAACCGTTGTTAAACGTGAAGCATGGAGCTATCGATTTGGTAGATAAAGTACGAACCTTGAAAAAAGCATACAAGGAAGGTATTTCTTATGTGCTTGATGGTGTAGATCCAAAGGATTATGATTGGATGATCATTGATGCTGACAATCGGGCGGTAAGTGATGAACTTAAGGTATTGCTTGAAGAAGCAACAGGTCAGCCGGTTGAACAAAGAGAATTTAAAGCGGTTATCATGTCGCATACCGGTCCCGGTACTATTGGGTTTGGAAGAATTAAGAAGATTAAATATTAAATCGGTTAGTGCTTTAGGGTTTTCTTTGTGTAAATCCATAGCTTGTCTTGGTTGTAAAGAGAGTAACGAAAAAAAGAAAGGCAATATTCTGTAAAAAAGTTATGTGAGGATATTGACTTTCTTGTTTTTATAAGTAAAATTATATAAGTAACCTTGGAGAGTTGGCCGAGTGGTTTAAGGCACCATCTTGGAAAGGTGGCGTAGTGAAAGCTACCGTGAGTTCGAATCTCATGCTCTCCGCCATGAGTATGATACGCCTATTGCTTAGGCGTTTTTTTTATACATTAAAGCTAAAGATATGCTTTTGCGAATAGTATAACTTTTATTATCGGGTTTAAGCTTTTAGAAGAAGTATAAAGCCAATCGGTTTATTAAAAAAGTGAATCGTTCAATACTTTTATCTTATCTTTTCGTATAACCTAATAGGAGGTGATTTTGTCCTTTCCTGTCGCTTCGGTTATAACCTTATGAGATTTTACATAAGGTTTGATGAGGTGAGTGTATGCAGAATAAAAAGATCATCATTTTATTTGCAGTGTTTTTTTCCGTGATTTTTTCACTTATTTATTACTTTTTGTTTACGGTAGCATTTGTTTCACCACAAGATAAAAAAATTGTTTTATATATGAACCAAGTAGGTTTATATGAACAAGCATCTGGTGTGGAAAGTATGATGAAACGTTTGCAGGAGGCTGGGCTGGAAGCGTATGCTTTTGAAAAGGACGGCTTGCAGGCGGTGGTAAGCGGAGTGAGCCGTAAGGAAAAGGAAACGCAGGCAAATGGAGATAAGCTTTCGCAGCTTCAACAAAACTACATAATGAAAAAGGTAACGATTGAGGATCCCGAATTGGTAGCTTTGATTGAAGAACATAAAATAGATGAGGTATTGGAAAGGCTAAATGAATGAAGGTAAAAGAAATGCAGTTGCATCAACGTCCGCGCGAAAAGGCACTGATGCATGGAATTGAGGCATTAAGTAATCGAGAATTGATTGCTTTGCTACTACGTAACGGTACTCGCAGTCAATCGGTTTTGGAGTTGGCAGATGAGGTGTTGAACCGATATTCTTCACTTGGAAGCTTGGGACAAGCTTCTTTAACAGAATTGATGGAAATTGATGGAATCAAACAAGCCAAGGCGATTGAATTACAGGCAGCTTTTGCGCTAGGCAAGCGTATAGCTTTTGATGTTTTAAAGGAAAGTGAAGCTATTTCATCACCACAGAAATTGAGTGAATGGCTGATGCAGCAAATCGGGTTTCAGCAGCAAGAGCATTTTTTGGTAGTATTTTTAAATCAGCGCAATCAAATTCTTGCTTATAAAACATTATTTGTCGGTACCTTAACATCTGCTAATGTCCACCCACGAGAAATTTTTAAGGAAGCTATGCGTATTGGGTGTGCAAAAATTATTTGTGCGCATAACCACCCAAGCGGGAATCCTCAGGTAAGTGATGCGGATATTACGATAACTCAACAGATTATGGAATGCGGACAGCTTGTTTCCATACCGCTTTTGGATCATATCGTTGTTGGAGGCAATCGTTATGTGAGTTTGAGGGAGGAGGGATATATGCGGGAAATATAAAGTCTTTCTTACAAAAATGCAGAAGTGATTGAACTATTGCGAGATACCCTTTATAATAAATGCGAAAGAAATCGGGTGATCAGGTGTCAAAATTTAATCGTTTGCAAAAAATTATCCTAGGTGTCATTATCACCTTTTTAACGTTAGGGATTATCTTGCGTGTCGTTAGCGGTTCTACAACCGGTAATTTTATTTATGATGGTATTAGTATGTTGAAGTATTCTATGATAGATTATCCTTTACAAACCATACGAGGCTTTACAACGGATTTTGCTAATTTGTGGCAGGTACATGAAGAAAATGATCAACTGCGTTATGAATTGAGTAAAAATCCGTCCTATAAAGCGAAATACGAAAACGAGAAAGCGAAAAATGAGGAACTTAGCAAAGCACTTAAAATAAGTGATGAGGACGAACGTTTTTCTCACACATGGGCAAATGTTATTGATCGTGATGTTACTACATGGAATAATACCATTACAATTGATGTAGGAGAAAAAGATGGAATCCAAAAGGATCAGGCTGTTGTCAGCGTTGAGGGCTTGATTGGAAAGGTTGTCGAGGTTTCAAAATATACAAGCAAGGTAAAGCTTTTAACCTCTGAAGACAAATTAAATACTGTTTCGATTAAGGTGTTAGATGAAGATGGAAATGCCAGCATGGGGATTTTAGAGAGCTATGATGTAGGAAAGGGACGCTATGTCATTACTTTGTTTGATGAAGGTGCTGAAATAAAAAAAGGAATGACAGTCATGACCTCCGGTAACGGTGGAGTATATCCAAGCGGTCTGTTGATTGGTGAGGTGGAAAGTGTGCAGGCATTGATCAGTCAAACAGGGCAGACGATTTATGCAAAGCCGATAAAAAACTTCCAATCCTTTGAATATGTTTCCGTTGTTGTACCAAAGGGTGATGCATCATGATGATACATGCACTGTTTGTTGGTTTTTGCTTTTTATGTGATGAAATTCTGATGGTGTTATTTCCAAGTGATTTTCTAATGCAGGGACTTTTGTTTGTATCCAATATGGGTTTTTGTGCCATTATGCTGACGGTACGTAAATTTGATTGGATCAATACCTGCCTGTTTGCTTTTGGGTTTGGCATGATTTATGACTTTCTATTTGCCAAAGACTTTTTAGTGTATGCAATCGTATTTTTGATTGTGGCTGCTTTGTTACGAATTTGGACAAAGCATTTGACCGATACGCTGTTAGAGTGTCTTGTTCTCTGTATTGTTACAATTTTCGTCAAAGACTATTTGGTATATTTATATCAGATCGTACAGCGAGCAACGACCTTAACCTTTTTCGAGTGGGCAGCAAGTTATGAATTGCTGACACTACTTGCCAATGCGATTTTGGCGATGATCGTTATCTTTTTAATACGGATTAAAGATGATTATTTGGAGGTTAAGGCATTACGGGTACGCAAGGGGGAACGCGTAGAATGGTTCAGATTAAAATCAAAGCAGTAAAGGGAAGCTATCATGTTTTTGCTGTTTATGACGATGCCGATTTATTTTTTGATGAATTAGCACAAAGACTCAAACAATGTTGTATAAGAACAGCTCGGTTTGAGGCTTTTTTTCATATAGAGAATTTAACACAGAAGGATCTTGTTCGTTTATTTAAGCTTTGTGAACAAATAAATCTTAAAATTTTAGGTTTTGATGAAATGCCTCAGCCATCAATAGGTATTCATGAGGGAAATCTGCGTTATGCACGCGAATACGAGTTTACAGAGCCGCTTATCCTATTCGGTAATATTGAAAAATCGGTATCTGTTTGCGCAAAAGCAAATTTATATGTATTGGGACATGTACAAGGAGTATTGGATTTTTTATATGCCGATTGTGTATTATATGCTTCTTCTTTATGTGCAAATGTCCGAATCCACGATACAAGCTTTCAAAATTTGACAATTTTTTCACCGTGTAAAGTATATTATGAAAAGCGAGAACTGAAGATTGAAATGGTGAAGGGGGAGAAATCATGGGAGAAGCAATTGCAATTACCTCTGGTAAAGGCGGCGTTGGAAAAAGCAGTGTCGCATTAAATATCGGAATGGTACTCGCACAGCTTGGCAAGCGTGTTTGCTTGATTGATGTTGATTTAGGACTGCGTAATTTAGATGTTATGATGGGGTTGGAAAATCGTATCATTTATGATTTGGGTGATGTGATGGCAGGTAGATGTATTTTGTCGCAAGCAATGCTGCAAGATAAGACGGAGAAGGATCTATATTTACTTCCGGCATGCAAAAATTTACATATTGATCGTTTTCAGATAGAGGATCTAAAGGCTGTTACCAATCAACTTATACAGAGCTTTGATTATGTATTATTAGATGCACCGGCAGGAATCGAAAAGGGATTTCAGGCTTGTTTGGCATGTGCCGCTCGTGCAATTATAGTAACGACCTTAGATGTAACCTCCTTGCAAGATGCAGATCGTATTATCGGCTGTATGATGCAAAAGCAGCTTGTTTCAATTAGCTTTGTTGTTAATCGTTACAGCATGCGTAGTGTGGAAAAAGGAATCAGTGTATCTTTGGAGGACGCCAAGCGGTGGTTAGGAATTGATTTTTTGGGCTATGTGTTTGAAGATGAATTGATGCAAAAGGCGAATAATCGAGGACTTCCTGTTACTTTGCATCGGGAACAGCGTTTATATGCCTGTTTTATGAGCATTGCCAAACGAATGATGGGCGAGACTGTTCCATTACCAAGATGTACGAAGCATACGTTGCTATCTAAGCTCTTTGGTGAGCAGACTGGTTTTTTTTGATAATACGTGCTAAAATAACACATGTTAAACACGTATGAAGAAGGTGATGGGCATGCTAAAACAGTTTTTTAAGAAATTAGATGAGAAGTGTACCATTCAAAAGCTTGTGAAGGTCATTGCAGTTTTGCTTATTTTATATTTGTTGTTAGCGACACAGGCATATTGGGGAAGTTGGGTAGCGATAGTCTTATCAATTATAAAGCCATTCCTCATTGGCTTGGTGATTGCTTATGTCATGTATCCGATGGTTCGTTTTTTACAGCAAAAGGGTTTGTCAAAAAATGTGTCTATTGTTTTGTTATGGGGAGTTGCAATTGCTTTTTTGGCAATTCTCTTGATTGTGCTTATGCCCTTGCTTTATGATAAAATCAGCGGCTTTATTGCATCTATGACAGAAGGTGTGCTTTGGATCAGTGATAAGATCAAAGAAATCGGACAGTTTGAGAATTTCTCATTGATTGACAGCTTGACGAAAAATATTATCAATATGATTTCAGCTTATGAGGGTTGGCTGCCTCAGTTTGTAGCAACCTTGCCAAACATTATGAGCGTACTTGTAGACAGTGTAACAACGATTGGGTTTTCCATTATTATTGCGATTTATATGTTGGCGGATTTCAAAACGATTCGACATAATATAAAGAGCACATTTGTAGCTCTGTTTCCTTCTAGTGAGAAGTATTTGTATGAAATTGACGAAAATGTAACGGTATATTTGAAATCCATGATTGTAATTATGCTTATTAAACTATTTGAATATTGGGCATTTTACTATTTGATCGGACACCCGGATTGGGTGATTATCGGTATTTTATCAAGCCTTGGTTCCTTGATTCCTTATTTGGGTGGAACGATTGCCAATAGTATCGGTATTATTACGGCATTAACGCTTTCCCCATTGCGTATCCTATTGCTGCTGCTGGGTATTTTTGTATTATCACACATGGACGCTTATGTTATTTCTCCGCTTGTTCATGAAAAACGTTCTGCGGTTGGACCATTGGTAACTTTATTTGTAATTTTTGCCGGTGGAGTGATTATGGGCTGGGTAGGTATTATGTTGGCAATGCCAGTTGCAATCATCATTAAAACGATTATTGAGGTTAAAAAAGAAGAAAATAACAACGAAGGTAGCGCATAAAGCTATCTTTTTTTAATGAATAGTTATGTAATGCAATCGCTTGTTGTTCAAGTAACTGACGAAATTAAAAAAATAAACTACATATTAAAACGCTGTGGTGTTTTCTTCAAAACTATAAATACTCAAAAATATATATAGGAGAATACGCTTCTTTTATGCTGGCTTTTTCAATTTCTTTCTTTTTTTTGATGTAAGGGTGTATAATGAAAAAAAGAAAGAAGTGATGATATGCAGTTGTTGATTTTAATTTTAAAAGATATTGATAAAGTAGAGGAGCTTTTAAAGCAGCTTGCAGAGCAGGGGATTAAGGGTGCTACGACATTAGATGGTCATGGAATGGGAGAAGCATTAGCGGATATGGACGATATGCCGATGTTCGGTGCTTTGCGAACACTCATGGCTACCAATCATAAGCAGCCTAGCAAGGTGCTGTTAATGGTGGTAAAAGAGGAGCAGCTTGCCTTAATCAGTAAGATTATCAAGCAGGTTATCGGAGATTTATCAAAGCCGAATACCGGCATTATGTTAAGTTTACCGGTGCAGCATTGTGAAGGATTGGTTGATGACACATGCAAGTAAATATATTTGTTATCTTAGCACTTTGTATTTTGTTATCCTTACTTGCCGGACGCATCGTTAAGCTGGCAAAGCTACCCAATGTAACCGGCTATTTGCTAATGGGGTTGCTTGTAGGACCGTATTGTCTTGGAATCATACCAGCGGATATGGTGGAGCAATTATCGCTGATTCCAGAGGTCGCTTTAGGCTTCATAGCTTTATCTATCGGTGCGGAATTTAAGTTATCGTATTTAAAAAAAGTCGGAAAGGCTCCAATCGTTATTGCGATATTGGAAGGTGTTGGTGCGGTACTGGTAGTGGATCTTGTCTTGATTTTGAGTGGACATGATGTTGCGTTTTCATTGTGTCTGGGAGCAATAGCGGCTGCTACTGCCCCTGCGGCAACCTTGATGGTCGTTAAGCAATATAAGGCAGAGGGTCCTTTAACAAGAACGCTGCTTCCGGTTGTGGCGATTGATGATGCGGTTGCCTTGATTGGCTTCGGTATCAGTGTGGCAATTGCCAAAGCTATCCAGGACCCAAGCGGCAGTTCGCTTATCTTAGCGTTGGGAAAGCCATTGCTTGAAATTGGCGGTGCATTTCTTTTAGGAGGAATCCTTGGAATCCTTTTTGCGCTTTTAACAAAGCATTTTAAATCTCGTAACAATCGTTTAAGCGTTGCTGTAGCAATGGTATTTGTTACACTTGGCTTATGCGATATGCTGGGCTTGTCCAATTTGTTATGCTGTATGATGATGTCAGCGGTTTATGTGAATATCAGTGATGTGTATGAACAGGTGTTTGAGCTAACCGATCGTATCAGTGCTCCGATCTTTATGTTATTTTTCTTTTTAAGCGGTGCAGATTTAAATGTCGGTATCATTGCTGGGGTTGGTATGATTGGTGTACTTTATGTTATTTTTCGTGTTGTCGGTAAGGTGCTTGGAGCGTATCTTGGCGGTGTGATCTGTCATGTTGAGCCAACGGTTAAAAAATATCTCGGCTATACCTTGATACCTCAAGCCGGAGTAGCGATTGGCTTGGCTTCTACTGCCATGAGCGTAGTACCGGAGTATGGTGCTATGATTCAAACAATTATTTTGTGTGGTACGGTTATTTATGAGTTGATCGGACCGATAGCGACCAAGCTGGCTCTTAGTAAAGCAAAGGAAATCCAATAGCGGATTTCTTTTTTTGTTCTATGCTTGTGAGGCTGTCATATACTGTAGCATAAAGGAGGGAAGCTATGAACGATATCGATGCGTTGCATAGACGCATTCGTCAGCGACGAACCAAAGAAAAGCCAAGAGAACATAGGCTCGCACGCTTGCTATATCATATCGTTATGCTTGTGATGGGTATGTGTGTACTTACCTTGGCATTGCTATTGAATCAAAAATTAGAGCTTGTTTCATTACCGGTTGCCGTAGGTGATTTTCGTTTACAAGACTTAGGGAGCTGGCTGCCCTTTGAAAACTGGTTTTCGTTACAAGAAGAGGCTGTCAGTGCAACTCCGTCTTATGCATTGTTAAAGGATAATCAATATTCCAATGGCTCGAATATGGTTTATAATTTACAGCATGGTGTAGTGCTGCATGTAGAAAAGAGTAAGGCCAAAAGCAGTATTACGATTCGGCAGGATAACGGCGTGGTAGTTACTTATGGCAATATGGTAGAGGTTCATTTGAAAAAAGATGAGCGGGTCTTAAAGGATAAGGTGTTAGGTACGTATGAGGGTTATCTTACCATACAGCCGGTGAAGGATCATAAAAATGTAAGCTTACATGAAGCACTTGAAGTATAAGCTATGTATTTCTAAGCTTTGGCTAGTGGCACTTCCGCTTTTTATCTACCTTCATCTTACCAAATATATGTGTTTTGTTTTTCTGATTTTATCCTTTCACGAATGTGCACATATTCTTGTCGCATGGCTTATGGGATATGAGTTTGAAAAAATCGTAATCTATCCTTTTGGTTTATCCGCAAGCATTCGAAATATCGGTCATGGAAAATTGATCAAAGAAATTGTTATCATTGTTGCCGGTCCGCTCAGCCAACTTGTTTTTGTGGTATTGTTTCCGCATTGGGCAAGCATCGGTCTTATTTCCGATGGGTTTGCGAAGTATTTAAAAATGATCAATGCCAATATTATGGTCTTTAATTTACTGCCTATTTATCCACTTGACGGCGGTAGGCTTTTACAAAGCTTTTTTCATAGCTTTTTAACGTATCAAAAAGCACAGAAGTGGACGCTTGCGACCTCTATGGCGATATTGCTTGGGATTGTCATATCATCTTTGTTGAAAGGGTGGAGTGCGCTTGTTATTGAGCTTTTTTTAGCTGTTCAGTTAATCATGACATGGCTTCAGTTACCTTATGATCGCTTGGCATTTTATTGTTATCGCTATGTACATGCGAGCAATGAATTGCCACTGCTTCATCACCAAAGTGATTTATATCGCGGACGTTACAATATCATTGAAAAAAACGGGCATTGGATAGATGAGAAGGCATGGCTGCGGCGTATGTTTGGAAGCTTTAAACCCTAGTCGGATACATATCTTTGTGGTATAATCTAAAACAAAGATAGGAGGCTGGTGCTTGATGAAATGGAAAGCCGTGCTTTCATGTCTGCTGGCACTTTTGGTGGTAAGCGGGTGTGAGGATAAGAAGCCTAGTGTTGCGACAACTGTTTATCCGGTACAATATTTGGCACAGCGTATCGGCGGTGCTTATGTAGAGGTAAATATGATATCCGAAGATGGTCTAATTCAAAGAGCCTCTATAAAAAACAATTATAAAAAGCTTTTGAAAAACAGTGATATATTGTTTTATATTGGTGAATTAGAGCCGTATATGGAGCTATATACAGAGGAAATTCACGATAGCGGTGTTGCCTTGTTTAATTTGGCAACCAAGAGTGCAATTTATCCTTTCAAGCGTTATACACCGATTAAGGTAAATGGAGAAACGACCGTTGTAGAAAGTGAGTACTACGAGGGGACTGTCTTTTCGGGTATAGATAAATATCAGGAGGATCCGATTTTATGGATGGATCCGGTTGCCATGACGAGTATGGCAAGTGATATCCGTGATTGCTTGGTAGAGCTGTATCCGGAATATAAAGCTATTTTTGATGAAAACTATGATGTGTTGGAATTGGATTTGGCACGTTTAGATGCGGATTTTCAAGAGGTTGCGACAAAAAAAGAAAATCTGCGTTTTGTAGCTATGACACCAAGCTTTGGAAATTGGCAGAAATCTTATAATATTCAGGTATATCCGATTTCCTTATCCAAATATGGAGTGTTGCCGAATAAGGAACAGTTGGCTGCCATTAAAAAACGTATCTCGCAAGATCAGGTGCGCTATATTGCCATTGAGGAGAATTTAGCGCAGGATATGTTGGAACTGCAAAATCAGCTGATTGATGAGTTGGGGCTGGTTCCGGTTACACTGCATAATTTGTCAAGTATTTCCGATGCGGATAAGGAAGCCGGGAAGGATTATTTATCGCTTATGTATGAGAATTTAAAAACATTGGAAGGAATGTAAACAAAAGGTCGTAAGGCCTTTTCTTTTTAGAAAAGCAAAAAGACTGGGTTCAGCTTGGAATATGTGGTAAAATAAAAACAGACTTTGGAGGAAAATACGATATGGAAAAACTGCTTTTAATTGATGGAAATTCGATGCTTTTTCGTGCCTACTACGCAACGCTTTACGGACGTATGATGACAACGAGCAATGGGATTCCAACCAATGCAGTCTATGGTTTTATCACCATGGTAAATAAGGCTTTGGATATGATTGACCCCGATTATGTGTTTGTTGCTTGGGACGCCGGTAAACCGACCTTTCGACATACAACCTATAAAGAATATAAGGGAACACGAAAGGAATTGGATAAGGAGCTGATCGTGCAATTCCCGATTGTACGTGAATATTTAGATGCGGCAGGTATCAAGCGCTATGAATGTGAAGGGATTGAGGCAGATGATATCATCGGTTCGATTGCGAAGCAGCACCCGGAATTAGCTATTCATATTTTATCGAGCGATAGGGATTTATTGCAGCTGATCGATCCAACGACTGATGTATATTTGATGAAAAAAGGAATCAGTGAAATTGAAGTCATGGACGAGGCACAGCTGATGGAGACTTATACGCTTTGTCCGCAGCAGATTATTGATTTAAAGGCTTTGATGGGTGATAGTGCCGATAATATTCCCGGTGTTAAGGGAATCGGTGAAAAGACAGCGATTAAGCTATTAAAGGAATATCAAAGTGTTGATAATGTATATGAGCATATCGCGGAAATAAAAGGAAAACTGAAGGAAAAATTGGAAAACGGTAAGGAAAGTGCCTTTCTTTCTAAGTTTCTAGCAACTATTAAAACCGATGCGAAGATTCCGGTGGATATGAAAACCTGCAAGCGAGTAGAACCGAGTACAACTTTGCATGACTTTTTTGTGAAATATGAAATGAACAGTTTTGCAAAAGCAAGTGCGAAAAAGGAAGAGGTAAAACGGGAAGGAAAACGTAATGTTGTTCCATGCGTTTCCAAAGAGCTTTTGGTCGATGGAAGTGTATTGTATGCTAATCTTGATGCTGAAAATTATTATGATGCAACCTTGTATGGATTTGCGATTGCTCATGGAAACAATTGTGAATATATTTCATTGGAAGATGCAAAAAACGATACTGCTTTATTGGAGTATATTCATACCGACAACGGGAAAATCGTATATGATGCGAAAAATGTTTATCATGCATGGCATCGCAACCATATTGCCTTTGTACCTGTACATCGCGATGTAATGTTGGAGGCATTTTTACTAGATGGAATGATATCTGATTATGATAAGCTGGCGGAAAAGTATGCCTTTGACTGCACACTTAGCAAGGAAGATGTTTTCGGAAAGAAGGGAAAACCGAAATTGGTGGTTGAGGAAGATGCGGCTGCCTATGCGATGCAATGTGCTGAAAACCTTGCCAACATTGAACAGCAGCTCTTTGATGAGCTGGAGCAAAAGGATATGAAGGAATTGTATGATACCATCGAAATGCCGGTGGTTGAGGTGTTGTACGCTATGGAAAAGGAAGGGGTGCACACCAGTGTCGAAACCTTACAGGAAATTGCGGAAGCAACGGGGAAAAAGATTGAAGCACTTAACGCGCAGATTTATGAATATGCCGGTATGGAATTTAATATCAATTCACCTAAACAGTTAGCTGTTGTACTTTATGATGAGCTAGGCCTTCCTTGTGGAAAGAAGCGCAGTACAGCTGCCGATGTTTTAGAAAAGCTGAAGCCGGTGCACCCAATCATTTCGCTTTTGTTGGAACAGCGAAAATATCAAAAGATTTACAGCACATACGCCGTCGGCTTGAGCAAGCATATTTTAAAGGACGGAAAGATTCATACTATTTTCAATCAGATTCAGACGCAAACCGGACGCTTGTCCTCCAGTGAACCGAATTTACAAAATATTTCGGTACGTGATGAGGAAGGAAAGGTTATCCGTAAGGCTTTTGTTGCTAGTCCTCAGCATACGCTGATGTCTGCCGATTATTCTCAGATCGAGCTTAGAATGCTGGCACACATGGCCAATGAAAAGACGATGATTCAAGCCTTTAATCAAGGCATTGATATTCATAACCAAACAGCTATGCAAATCTTTGATGTCGATCATGATCATGTCGATAGCAATATGCGGCGCAGTGCCAAGACCGTGAATTTCGGTATTGTATATGGACAAAGTGATTTCGGTTTAAGTGAACAGTTGGGAATAACAATGAAGGAAGCAAAGCGCTTTATTGATAAATATTTTGCCTCCTATCCTAATATTAAAACCTTTATGGACGATACCATTGCGTTCTGTGAGGAAAACGGTTATGTTAAGACGATGTTTGGACGACGTCGTTATATCAAAGAAATCAACGATAAAAATTATATGATGCGTGAATTTGGAAAGCGTGCGGCGATGAACGCACCGATTCAGGGAAGTGCTGCGGATTTGATTAAATTAGCGATGGTGCATATTTATCAGACGATGAAAGAAAAAAAGGTAAAATCAAGAATGATTTTACAAATCCACGATGAGCTTATTTTTGACGTTTGCGATGATGAACTGGATACGATGAAAGATATTGTTGAGCAGGGGATGCAGCAGGCGATGCAACTGCGGGTACCTTTGATTGCAGAAGCTAGCTTTGGCAAAACATGGTATGATGCAAAGTAGGTGAAACGATGCCGGAATTACCAGAAGTAGAAACCGTAGTGCGCACTTTGGAGCATCAATTACAACAGATTGAAATCATGGATTGTCGCGTACTGTGGGATAATATTATTGCTATGGATACACAAGCCTTTATCGAAACGATAAGGCATAAAAAGATTCAAGGCTATCATCGTCATGGAAAATATTTGATGTTTGATCTAGGAAGTTATGATTTTATCGTTCATTTGCGAATGGAAGGAAAGTTTTATGTGCAAGCTCCACAAGAGCCATACGATAAGCATACACATGTTATCTTTTCGTTATCTGATGGACGTGAATTGCGCTATCATGATACACGAAAGTTTGGCAAAATGGTGCTTTATCCTAAATTGGAGAACTATCGGGAATACCCGTGCTTTGCACATATCGGTCCCGATGCCTTCGATGAAGAACTTTGTGCGGATTCTTTATACCGTATGCTGCATAAGAAAAAGACCTACTTAAAGGCAGTCCTGTTGGATCAAAGCGTGATGGCGGGAATTGGCAATATTTATGCAGATGAAATTTGTTATGCGATGCGCATGCACCCGGAAACAAAGATATCGCATCTGCGTAAGAAAGATTTTGCTGTTTTGATAACAGAAACCAGAAGAATACTCAGCGGAGCGATACGTGCCGGAGGAACAACGATTCGCTCGTACACATCGAGCTTGGGGGTAGATGGACGCTTTCAGCTGAAACTGAAGGTGCATGCAAGGAAAGGAGAGGCATGTCCAAACTGTCAAGGAGAGATTAAAAAGATTACCGTGGCAGGAAGAGGAACGTATTATTGTCCGACATGTCAGAAAAAGCGATGAAAAAAATCGGAATTACCGGTGTCATGGGAGCAGGAAAATCCAGTGTGATCGAGATGTTGAAAAATGCAGGTTATCACGTCTTGGATTGCGATCGTATCAACGACGAATTGTTAATGAAGGGACATGCGGGATATCAAGCCTTGATAGCGGAATTTAAAGATACGATATGTGATGCACAGGGTGATGTCGATCGTATGAAAATGAGTGTCTTGATGTTTCAAGAGGCGGGAAATAAAGAAAAAATCGAGGCTATTTTACACCCCTTGATTCAAGCAAGGCTTCAACAGGAATTGGAACAGCTACAGCAAGAAACGCTTGTTTTTGTCGAGGTTCCTCTTTTGTATGAGGTTGGCTGGGAAAGCTGTTTTGATGAAGTTTGGGTAGTGGCAGCCGATGAGGAGCTGTTGTTAAAGCGATTGCAACAGCATCGCCATGTAGCAAAGGCAGAGGCAAAGGCACGCTTGCGTAAGCAGCTTCCACAAGCTGTCAAGGTAGAAAAAGCCGATCGTGTTTTATGGAATAATGGCGATAAAGAAGAGTTGCAAAGTAATATTTATGCTATACTAAAAGAAGCAGAAGGGTTTTGATGAAATGGATAAAGAGCTAGCCTGTAAAATAGAGGTACAGGGTATTTGGACAAGTGAAGGTTATTCGGCTTTTCAAATGTTGTATGTACCACTGATCGGTAATGAGGCGGCAATTTTGTATCATACATTGTTAAGCATTGCGCTTCGTCCGAAAAAGATCAAAAATCATCGTTTGATTTGCGAAATCAGCGGACTGAGCATGGAAGCGATTGAAAAGCATCGCGTTATATTGGAACAATACTTGTTATTAAAGACTTTTTATGATGCGGATAAGAACTGTTATTTGTATGAAGTATTTATGCCGAAGTTGGGAAATGATTTTTTACGTCATGAGGTATTTGGACGGCTGTATATGAAAAAAATGGGAGAAAAGGTCTACCAGTTCAATAAGCTGTGCTTTGCGAAAGATTATGAAGATAAAAGCGGTTATCAGGATATTACGATTCCTTTTGTAAATGTACTAAAAGGACAATGGGCGGAAAAGGAAGAAGAAAGCTTTCGCAATATGAAGCCAAAACAGCATGAGCTTTATCAAAACGATATTCCGTTGAGCTTTAATTTTGATCGCTTTTTGGCTGGAATTACCAAAACCATTTTCCCGGAATCACAGCGCAGTGAACAAAACTTACGTTTGATTGGTGAATTGGCAACGATTCATGGCATTGATGAACAGGATATGATCGCAATCGTAAATAAAGCCGTTGATGTAAAAAGCGGGAAGCTGCGTATCGAGCTTTTAAAAAAGCTGGCAAGAGCATCGAAAAGTAAATTCGAGGTATTGGAAAATCAAGATCCATACCGCCTTCCTCCGGTTGTCTTTTTACAAAATAAGCAGCATGGTGTGGAGGTTTCCCGTTCCGATAAATTCCTAATAGAGACTCTGATTCGAGATTATCGCATGCAGCCGGAGGTTGTGAATGTTTTAATTGAATATGTATTGGATACGAAAAATCAGCAATTTCCTAAGGCTTATGTCGAAAAGGTTGCCGGTACGTGGGTACGTCTTGGAATTGATACTGCAGAGAAAGCACGCAAACAAATTCAAGAGGAACAGGCAAATCGAAAGAGCTTTAAGGCAAATAAGGAAAAGAAGCTTCCAAGCTGGTATCATGATCAATCCGACATACCAAATGATACAGAAGATTTTAATGAGGAAGAAATGCTGGAGCTACAAAAGCGATTGCGGGGTGAATAGATGGAACGAGTGCAATTTAACTATACATTATCTTCAGAAGCACAGCAGGAAAAACAGCGATTGGTTCAGCATTTGATGAAAAATGCTGATATTCGCGACTTGATGAAGCGTTATCCGCAAATAGATGAAGCTTTTATTTACGCACATAGCGGACGTTTGCAGGATTATGTGCATACGATGGAAAAATGTAAAAACTGCAAGGGACTTGATTTTTGTACGCAGGCAACTAAGGGACATCGCTTAGGATTGAAATATGATGGATTTTTGATGAATGAGCAGTGTCGCTGTGCTTATCAAGAAAAAAAAGAACAGTTTTTACGCTTGAAGAAGCGATACGTAGAGGCAGATTTGGCAGATGCGTATTTTCACATTGATATAAGTGCAATTGATGTTCGTAAAGAAAGTGATGAATATAAGTCGGCATATACAAAGATATTGCGTATGATCAGTGAAGCACAACCGGAAAAGGGAGTGTATCTTTCCGGTAAGCCGGGTGCCGGGAAAACGTATTTGGCAGCGGGAGTCGCAAATTATTATGTGAAGGAAGGCAAGCGTGTGGCTTTTGTCAGTGTTCCAAAACTGATTGCTGATTTAAAAATGCTGTTTCATGACGCATTAGCTTTTGAACAGCGCTTAGGAAGAATCAAGCGAGCCGATGTTTTGGTATTAGATGATATCGGCGGTGAAAATCTTAGCGCTTGGAGCCGTGATGATATTCTTTTGCCACTGCTTGATGCACGTATGGAACAGCATCGTCTGACGCTGTTTACCAGCAACTATTCTATGGTAGAATTAAAGGAGCGTTTAGAGACGACAAGCAGGGGAGTAAGAGAGCCGGTCGCTGCGGAAAGATTATTCGAACGATTGAAAACGCTATCCTCTGAAATATTTATAAAAGGTGATAGTAGAAGAAAATAATTCTAGTAAAAGACGGAAGAAAATGTTATCATAATAAGCGTGAATGGAGGAATTCTTATGGTAAAACGTATTGGTGTTTTAACATCTGGTGGCGATGCACCGGGTATGAATGCTGCAATTCGTGCCGTAACAAGAGTCGCACTTAACAGTGGTATTGAAGTGTTCGGTATCTATAACGGATATAAAGGCATGGTAGAGGGTGATATCGAGCCTTTGACCAAAGCCAGTGTCGGTGAAATTATTGATCGCGGAGGAACAATTTTAGGTTCTGCGCGTTTGCCGGAGTTTAAAGATCTGGAGGTGCGCACGAAGGCGGTTGCTCAGTTACAGAAAAGAGGAATTGAAGCGATTGTCGTGATTGGTGGAGATGGTTCCTATCGTGGTGCGCTTGCACTTACGGAAATGGGAATCAACTGCATCGGTTTACCGGGAACGATTGACAACGACATCACCTGTACCGATTTTACCATTGGGTTTGATACTGCCTTAAATACGATTGTTGAGGCAGTGGATAAGCTTCGTGATACATCAAGCTCTCATCATCGCTGCTCGATTGTCGAGGTCATGGGAAATCGCTGTGGTGATTTAGCCATTTATTCCGGTATTGCCTGCGGTGCGGAAATTATTGTAACTTCACAGACAGGCTTTGAGGAAAGCGAAGTGTTGGAGCGTTTACGTGATTTGGATCTTATTAAGAAAAAAAGACAGGCAATTGTGATCATTTCGGAAAAAATTACCGATGTTCATCAATTTGCGAAAAAGGTAAGTCTACATACCGGATTTTCCGGGAGAGCAACGGTATTAGGACATGTTCAGCGCGGTGGTTCACCTACTCCTAATGATCGTGTATTGGCAAGTCGAATGGGAGAAAAGGCAGTTGATTTGTTGATGCAGGGAATCGGAGGACAGTGTATCAGTATTCGCAATAACGAAATTATTTCGGTTCCGATCGAAGAAGCATTGAACATGCCAAGGGATTCACGTAAGAAATTGCATAACCTGTTCGATCGCTTGGTATAAAGCTGGAAAAAATGGGAATGTAGTAGGTAAAGAGAAAGGAATTTTGATTGATATGTTAGAGGTTAAGAAAACTAAAATTATTTGTACGATAGGGCCTGCTTCGGAATCTAAAGAAATGATGCATAAGCTGGTAGATGCTGGTATGAATATCATTCGTTTGAATTTTTCTCACGGAGATTTCGAAGAACATGGAAACCGTATTAAAAATATTCGCGAAGTGGTAGAGGAAACCGGAAAGAGCATCTCTATCTTATTAGATACAAAGGGACCGGAAGTTCGTTTAGGTGATTTTGCGAATGGAAGTGAAGCTTTTGAAGCCGGTGATGTTGTTACAATCGTTCGTGAAAAGGTTTTAGGAACACATGAAAAATTTCATATTCAATGTCCGGAAATTTTCGATGATGTAGATGTGAATGGAACGATTCTTATTGATGATGGAAAATGTCGCTTGACTGTGCTTGAAAAGCGTGAGGGTGAATTGGTTTGCCGTGTAGAAAATCCACATGTGTTAAAGAGCAGAAAGGGCTGCAATTTGCCGGGAGTTAAGCTGACAATGCCGTTTATTTCTCCTAAAGACGAGGCGGATATCCGTTTCGGCTGCCAAATGGGAATTGATTATATTGCGGCATCTTTTACAAGAAGAAAAGATGATGTATTGGCAATTCGTCAGATCTTAAAGGAAGAAGGCAGAGAAGATATCCAGATTATTCCGAAGATTGAAAACCAAGAAGGTTTTGATAATTTAGAGGAAATTCTAGAGGTTGCTGACGGTGTTATGGTTGCACGCGGTGATTTAGGTGTAGATGTTTCTTTGGAATTGGTGCCGATTTATCAAAAGAAGATCATTAAGGTTGCCAATGAACTTGGAAAACCGGTTATTACGGCTACTCACATGTTGGAAAGTATGCAGGGGAATCCACGTCCGACTCGTGCAGAGGCAAGTGATGTGGCAAATGCTATTCTTGATGGAACCGATGCGATTATGTTAAGCGGTGAGTCAGCAGCCGGTGATTATCCGGTAGAAGCTGTTCAGACAATGGTAAAAATTGCGAAAGCAATGGAACCTACACTTCCATACCATGATCGTTTGAAGCGTTCTATCAAAACTTGTCAGCGTACAAAGAATGATGCGATTGCAATTTCCGTTGCTGATACTGCAATGGCGCTTGATATTGCAGCTATTATTGCATTTACGCAAAGTGGAACAACTGCTCGTCGTATTTCCAAATTCCGTCCGGAAGCACCGATTGTTGCGGTTACCTTTGATAAGAAAACACAGCGTTCCCTAGCATTAAATTGGGGCGTAAATACATATTTCTCCGAAACCAAAAATGAAGAAAGCACCGATGTGGAAATGGCAAGAGAAATTGCTAAGAAAATGGGTGTTGAGGTTGGTAAGACCATTATCGTCGTTGCCGGTTATCCGGTAGGCTGTGGTGCTACCAACGTTATGAAAATTATAGAGGTTAAATAATTTAAAAAAGCTGTGATGCGGATTGCTCGTTCAATCATTATATGCATACAGCTTTTTTTGTTGCTTGATAGTTTAAAATGCAAGCTTTTTGCAAGTAACTTGCATGAGCACCGCCATTCTTTTTATGATATGATGATATCGTGATAAAGATAGCGAAAATAACTAGGGGGGGCGAAACGATGAAACGACTTTCGGTAGTATTATATATGATGTGTTTATTAGCCGCATGTGCAAAGGACAATTTTCAAGTTGAGGAAACCTATGCCGTTGAATTGGGTTCTAAGGTATCTACGGAAGCAAAAGCTTATTTAGCCAAGGATACAGACAAGGAAGTACTAAAGGGCACTGTTATTACCTTTAAGAAGGATAAAGCATATAGCGTTGATAAGAAAAGCAGAAGCTTAAAGCCAACAAAAGGAAAATATCTTCCGGTTGGTAAGTATCATGCAACAGCAGTTTATGATGATGAAAAGGAAAGCTTTGTTGTAGAAGTAAAGGATACCAAAGCACCTACCTTTGTCGATTTAAAAGAGGAAATCATCATCGAAGCCAATGCCGAGAACGTAGATTTAACCAAATATTTTAAGGCAGAGGATCTATCAGAAACAAAGATTTCCGTAGATAAAGCAAAGCTTGATCTAACCAAGGAAGGAACTTATGGCATTACCGTTACAGCCACAGATACTTATAAGAATGCAAAAGCGGAAAAAGTAGTAGTGAAGGTCGTAAGTTTAGAGGTAGCGGAAAAGAACGGTGTAACAGCGATGAGTGATGGCACAAAGCCACAATCCAAAGCATTAAAAGAAAAGACAGCAAAAGATACAGATAAGCAGGAAACACAGCAAGGACAAGGAAATGCAAATACCGGAGAAAACACGAATACCTATACCCCTCCTGTCAACAATAATAACCGACCATCAGGAAATACCGGAAACGGAACAACCAATAATCCGGTAACACCACCTGCCCAAAATACCTGTGTCTTTGATGGAACATATCAAGATTTAGGAAATTCCGGTTTGGTATTTGATACGAAGGAAGAAGTGGATACTTATGCAAATGAGTGGCTATATTCTGTTGAAAATGAAAACGGACATGATTATTCTGGTTATATAGCATGGACAGTTCGTGATAATTGCGGAGCAGAAACGCAGAAATGGACCATTAACTGGGAAGGGGCTAGAAAATAATTGCAATTAAGGTGAGAAATCACCTTTTTTATATTAAGTAGAAGAAAATAGATTTGTAAACATTAGAAAAGAGAGGTGGTTTGTTTGAATACTTGAATACCAATACATGATAGCAGATAGGAAAGAAACAGATTTTGATATGTTCTTTATGTAAAGGAGGTGATAGCTTTGATGTAGCTGTATTATTTATTAAGTAGATTTTCTTATGGGATAGGAAGATTCCTATGTTCAATGAAGCAGTCGAATGACTGTTTTTTTATGTTTGCTTTGAAAGGAGGATATTATGAAATCAAAGCTAAAAAAGTTAGTTATTGCTTTGGTCGCAATGCTAACTGCATTTACCGCTATGCATATTTCAACGAATATTTATGCAGCCGATCAACCCGCAACAATAACTCTTGGTGCATATACTGGCTACAGCTCAACCAGTTATAATGCTGATGGTGTGCATTATATCTTTAATGAAAATATGCAACAAATTCTAATTGACGGAGAGATTGGTTTTTGTGTTGAACCTGGTATTTTATTACAACCGGGAAGCGGATTTGTTCCAACAGCTTATGATAGAAGAGAAATAGCGATCATCGCTTATGAAGGGTGGGAAAAATCAGCAAAAACAGCTGCGGATTATGTTGCAACTCAATTTATGATTTGGGAAGCAGTTGGCGGTCGAATAACAAGAACGAATTTTTCTGATTATGGCGCATATAAAACAATTAACTGTTTTCGTCAAAAATATTATTTTTATTACAATATGTAACAGAATTTAATCGTATTTTATGTATTTTAAACATAATAGTCTAACAATAGTCTAACAAATTTTAATCTTATTTATCTCTTTTAAAAAGTAAGAAAGCGGTTCATGTGTATATACATCATCGGTCAAATCTTCGCATGAATGCCCCATAATTTTTTTTCGAATGCTATTGTCCACGCCTGATGTTTTCGCAATAGTAGAAAAAGTATATCTAGTGTCATAGGGTTCCACATGGTTCAAATTTAATTCAGACATGAGTTTTTTGTAAGCATTAGCATATTTATTATAGTCTCTTTTATTGCCTTGCTCTGTAAATAAATAGGTGTGGTTTTGATTTAAAAAATAATGAATAATTGGAATTGTTTTTTCATGTAGTGGTATTACCCTGCTTTTTCCTGCTTCCGTTTTTACACCACCAATCATATATTTTTTATCTAAATGAATATTTGAACGTTCCATACTAATCAATTCGATAGGGCGCATTCCTGTGAAAATATAGAGTGTTACAATCTTCGCGATATCAGAATTATCATTCATGATTATTTCGATTTCTTTGTTTGTAAATATTTTTCTATTATTTCTCTTTTTACCGGTTGCTTTACTATCAATATACTCTACAGGATTATCGTTTTTTGTTGTGAATTTCTTTTTTTCGGATAATCTATATATATTTCTTAGAACAATGAACATATTATCTAAAGTGGATTGACTTATGCCTTTTTCAGAATACATTACATTATTATAGCATTGTTGGATATTTTCGATGCTGATTTGGTTTATTGGCTTATCTTTTATATCGTTGAATTTTTTAAATGCAGCAATTCTACTGCTTGCCCATTGTTTCGATTTTGTAGGTGCTGTTTCTTCAAAAAATTCGTTCCACAATTCCTCGAATGTCATTACACTTAATACTTTCTCACTGTTTGTAGGATTGAATATGTATCCATTCTGTAAGAGCTTGGTTTTGAACATTTCATACATTAGATCCATATTTGGAAAGTCATAAACACTAAGAGGTAAGACTTTTTGTTGTTGTAGAGTATAAATGAAATCTACATAGTCAATTTTGATTTCATTATTGATATATTCAGGATATACGTTTTCGGCTTCTAAGATAACAGCTAGTAAGGCTTTTTCACATTCTTCTATAGTTTTATATGTTCCGTACGATTTTCTTCTCAAACAGGCTAAAAAAGGCTTACTGCGACCTTTGCCAAGATAAGTTATACTTCCCATACCTTTTGCTCTACGTTTCATTGCTTTATACCTCCATTTCGTGTAAAATAGGGTATAGAAAAAGTATTAACGTGCTAGGTTAAATTTTTTCTATGCAAGTGATATTGGCGTATCACTCATGCACTCCCTGTTGGCGCAGGGGGTGTTTTTTTATATCATGTTTAGTAAGTTTATAATCATTTGTTTACCATCGTCATTAAGTTCTCTATATTTGTTAATGACGAATGATTCCTCTAAAGTCAGTTGATAATCCACGCGTTCTTCGTTGATGAAATAACGTAACGGAACATCTAGTGCCTCACACAATTTATTGATTGTTTCTAAGTTTGGTTCACTCTTACCGGTTTCCCATCTTCCAATCGTCTGTGCTTGGACACCAAGTAACTTTCCGAGTTCTGTTTGAGATAAACCCTTTTGCTTGCGTGCAGCTTTTAATTTTTCGTTGAACATAATAATCTTCCTAATAATACTTTTCAATATCATCGGGGTTCATGTGCCATATCACTCTACCTATAATGCTAACAGTATCTATATCCGTATTTATCATGATTGGTTGATGCGATTTATCACTACTATCAGGCATTAAAGTTATTTGGTTTCCATTTACATACAGACGCTTTACAGTTGCTAAACCATTAACCCAAGCCACAACAATCTGTCCGTCTTTTAAATTAAGCGCAGACTGAATATCTTCTGCAACAACAATTGAATTGTCAGCAATAATGTTATTCATACTTGTACCATTCACTTTAAAGGCATGAAGTCTTTTCTTTATCATTTGATATTTAATAGGCACATACACAATTGCATCGGGTTCACTATCAAGCAATTCTTCGAGCGTTCCTGCGGATAGGTTAGTTGAGTAATGTAAAGGGAAGTAATCGTCAAATTTGATGGGAATTTCGATAGCACTAGAGTTTTCATCAAAACCATATATCATAGTATCGGTTGAAACACCAAAATAGTCTGCTAATTTTTGCACAATTCCCATTGGTGGAGTTGATTTATTAGATATCCACATCGACACTGTGCTTTCACCACGTCCTACTTTCAAACCTAATTCTTTCATGGTTAGATTATTTAATCGCATATAGTATTCTACCATTTCCCCAAATTTTATTTTTCTATCCATTTTTTACACCTCTATTTCAATTATATTATAATAGGACGTTCAATATAATTCAAGAATATTTGAAGAAAACTTCAAAAATATTGAAATTATCTATTGACTTCAATTTAATTGAAGTTTATAATATAGGTGCGAAAGGAAGTGATAACATGGAACGTGTTTCGATAGAAACAGCAATTAAAGAAGCAGGATTGAAAAAGAGCTTTGTGGCGTCAAAATTAGGAATTGCGAACACATATTTAAAAGAATATTTGCAAAATCCGTGCAAAATCTCTGTTAAAAATGCAGAAATTATATGCAAATTAACTGGAAAAAGTATGAATGAAATTGATTTTGGACAAGACAATGCTATTTTTTTATCAAAAGACTTCAAAAATATTGAAGTATAAGTATATTAAACCAAACAAACAGGGTAATGGAGGACTTATGGAAATGAATTACGAAGAATATTTATCACACTTTTTTAATGAAATAGCAAAAATTTCGAATGAAAAAGCATCAATCAGAAATTGTTTGAAAATCAAGGTTTTAACAGATGTTATTTCATCTATTTATCTAATTATGGGTTTAAAAAAAGGTCAATGAATTATTCAAAGACCTAAAAACCAGTTATCTAATCAATGCTGAATAAAATTCTTCAACAAGTTTCTCTAGAATTTTGGCGATTTCTTCACGAGTTAATTCTTTGTTGATAGTTTTAAATTCGTTGATTAAATGTTCTGCGTTTTGCTTAAAAATACTCGCATTTGCGATTTTATTTGTATCCATAAAATCACCTCACTTTCTCTCTTGATTATATCACAAGAAAGAAAGGGCAGGCGTAGTTAATAGGGTATCAAAAAGAAAGGAGAAAAACATGGAAGAAAATAAATCAATAATAAATGTGGAAACAGTAAGAGTGGACAACGTTATTTGTATATGTTGTGTTATAGGAAACGGAACTGAAAAAAGTCCATACGTTAAAGTTAAACAGTATTGGACTTTAGATGGTGAATTCATTGGACAGTTGAAGGTTTAGATTTTTGTATATTTTTTGTAAGGAGACAAAATGACACTCAAAGAATTTAGAAAGAAAAAAGGCTTTAACCAAAAACAAATGGCTTGTGAAATTGGAGTATCCGCTTCTTATTATTGCAAAGTAGAGGGTGGTTTTCAAAATCCGAGCTATGAATTTATGGCAAAGCTAAAGGAAAGGTTTCCAGATGTGATTATTGATGAAGTGTTTTTTTGAAAAAAACCAATAGAAATTTCTATTGGCTGAGTAGGTATAATCTGATAAATGCGTCTTCATTTATCAGAGTTATCCAAATTTGTTTACTATTGGTTCCTGCACGTTTTTCGACATAAAAAGACGTTTATGCTTCTGTGAGAACCCTATCCACTTATGCAGTTATGGTTCTGCGATAACCTAAATAAGGATTGTGTGCCCTTTAGCTGGATAGGTTGATAGATTGTATTTATGCTCTTAGCATTTTAAATGTGTGCCATCACTGCGTTATTTACGTGATTCTCTTCACGATAGCGGAACATAAACGCAATACCTTTAATTGCCTGTTTTACGTGTTTAGGCTTCACGATAGGTATGTATCAATGATAGAACAGGGCAAATTCAAAAGCTTGGTCAAAAGAACCACTCTCCTTCATTGCCTCATAGGGCAATACAATTTTATCACAATATGGAAATTATTAAAAGGCAAGGTTGGAGATGAATTATTCAAGACGGAGTAAGAAAGGAGGTGAAATCATGGAAAATAAAAAAACCTCAAATTTCGTTGGAGCAAAAGAATTTGCAGAGATATTTGAGGTTACTGAAAATACCGCATATTTAAAAATCAGAGAAATCAATGCGAATTTGAGAAAACAAGGATACATCACAATTCAAGGAAAAATACCTAGACGAATATTTAATGAAATGTGTCCAATATTCGCAAAAGAAAAAGATGCGCCAAGTTTGCAGACCAACGCATCTAATCCCTTATAAAAGACCAACCAAATTATAAGGGATTTCCAAACAAAAAACAAGAGGAGGAAATTCAGTGGAAAATAAGAAATCAGATAGAAAGATTACAGTATTAACAATATCACTTACTTGCTCTGTAGCTTTGAACTTTGGACTTGGAATTATTTCACATTCAAATGCCAATAAAGCTGCAGATGCTATTGATCAAATTATGATTGCAGAAGAAAAGGTAAGCAATGTTCGTCAAGAGTTAGCTAGTTTAAAAGAAGTGAAACAGGTAGAAGAAGCTAAATGAACTTCACTAGGAACTTTCAAAATCACACACTATGGAGCTGACTGTATTGGGTGCAGCGGCATCACAGCGACCGGAACAGTACCACAAGAGGGAAGGACCATTGCGGCAGATTGGAACATACTTCCAGCCGGCAGTGAAGTGATGATAAACGGAAATACCTATATCGTGGAAGATCGTGGTGGTGCAATCCAAGGAAATGTGATTGATATGTTCGCAGGAACAGAGGCAGAGAGTGTTGAGCGTGGAGTGTTCTTTGCAGAAGTATTTGTAAAGGAGTAATAAAAAATGGAGCAAAACGATGTTATGGAAAACTTGGATTTCCAACTTGAAAAGAAATACGAAATGGAACAGGAAACAAGATCCTATTTAGTTTGTGATTTATGTGGTGAGCATATTTCACTTAATCAGAAAATTATTCAGCAGCACGATGGTACATTGGTTCATTTAGATTGTATTGTGCAAAGAGTAAAAGAAGAAGCGTTTGATGCCGAGGACTTTATGTAGGTGTTGTATGGAAACTTTATATCAAGATACGGAACAGTATATATGTCATAAATACAAAAACCGCGATGAATGGAAAGCAAAACGCATTAAAGGGATAGGGGGCAGTGATGCGAGTACCTTGGTTGGTCTTAATCCTTGGAAAGACAACAATACTCTTTGGAAAGAAAAGAAAGGTGTTATTGAAGCTGTGGATATATCTGATCGTCCATATATCCAATATGGAATTGAAGCCGAGGACTTATTAAGAAAATTATTTGCTTTGGATTTCCCATATTATGATGTGCAATACATTGATAACGTAACACTTCAATCGAAAGAAATACCTTGGTTGCTGTATTCGCCCGATGGCTTGTTGATTGATAAACGTACAGGCATGAAAGGTATCTTTGAATGTAAAACAACAAACATTCTTCAATCAATGCAAAAAGAAAAATGGAACAATCGAATACCGGATAACTATTATGTGCAGATCCTACACGGATTGATGGTTACCGGATTTGATTTTGTTGTTTTAAAGGCTCAGCTTAAAACAGAGTATAAAGACGGGAATATTACCTTAGTTACAAAACATTACATTATTTATCGTGATGGAGTTTTAGAGGATTTGGAGTGGCTGAAACAAAAAGAAATTGAGCAGTACGAAACATACTATATCAAAAACATAGAGCCACCGACAATTTTGCCGATGTTATAAAAAGAGGAGGACCACATGGAACAAACAGAAGCAACAAAACAAAGTTTTGAATTAGATTTACGCATGACGGAAACGGGGATTTTAAGCAATGTAGAAGCTTTAAAAACAATGCTTCCCAATATGCTTAAACCGTACGATTACCTTGTATCAGTAAACAATATCAAAGATGCTAAAGCTGATAGAACGAAGCTTAATACCACGCGAGATATTATCAAAAACAAACGAATGCAGTTTGAAAAAAATGAGATGGAAAGTTGGCTGAATGCTAAAAAATCAATCATGGAGCTAGAAAAAATGATTGATGTAGCTTCCAGTAAGTTAGGCGAAGGTATTAAGAAAATCGAAGAAGAAGAAAAACTTAACAAAATGGAAGAAGTTAGGCAATCGTTTGAAACAATCGTAGATGCATTACCTGTAAAAGTAGCATTCGAAGCTTTATATATCAGAAAAGAATATGACAAAAACTCAATGACTGTTAAGAAGATTTTGGAAGATATGCAAACTAAGGTAAACAAGCTAATTACTGATTGGAAAATGCTTGAAGCTTATCTTCCTACGAATCCTGTGGATATTGAACAAGTGAAAGTGGTTTTTGCAAATACGCTTGATATTGGTTTAGCGAAAGCAAAAGCCGATGAATTGAATAGAATTAGACAATCTGTTAGCGAACAACGTGTTATTGAAGAACCTAAAAAAGTTGCACCGCAGCCACAGATTGTTGAACAAACAATAATGGGAAAACCAACAATTCAAAAAATCAATTTTGCTATTACAGCAGAAAGAGAATTCTTCGATTTGTTAAATAGAATAGTCGCAGAAAATAAGCATCTTATCAAAAATCTAGTAGTCATTTCAAAGGAGGAAATAGAAGATGGCGTTACAAAATAATTTATCAGCACAAGGAACAGGAAAAAGAAAATTTAGTGTTGTTATTCAAAGTGAGAGTATTCAAAAGTTAATCAATAATACACTAGGAGATACTAAGAAATCACAGAAATTTGTTACAGCAATTTCAAGCGCAGTTGCAGTTAATCCACAGTTACAAGAATGTGATGGATTCTCAATCGTTAATGCAGCGTTATTAGGCGAAACATTACAGTTATCTCCAAGTCCGCAGTTAGGACATTACTACATGGTGCCATTCAATGATAAGAACAAAGGAAAGGTGGCAACGTTCGAACTTGGGTTAATTTTTTAGGCTCAAGTAAAACCATGTGAACCTTATTACTCAAGGGTGTGGCTATATAGCTGCTAACGGTGAAACCCTCCAATAAATTGGGCAATACCGTGCTAAGACAATATGAATTAGGTAATTATTAGGTAATTATATGATTTCATATTGTAAAGTGTAGAGACTAACCGTGATGAATGTAGCGGTGTAGGGAAGAAGATGAGTTACTTCTCGAAGTGCATGGCAATCTTAAAGATTGAAGAGATAGTCCACTCCATAGAGATGGTAAATCTATGGAAAAAGTGATAAAGGATATTTACAATTAGCCATTCGTTCCGGACAGTATAAAAAGATTAACGTATTGGAAATCAAAAAGGGCGAATTGATTAACTTTGATCCATTAAATGAAGAACTTGAAATCAATCTAATTCAAGACGAATTGGAACGTGAGAAAGCTGAAACCATCGGTTATTATGCAATGTTTGAATTAGTGAATGGCTTTAAAAAAGCGCTTTATTGGAGCAAAGAAAAAATGTTATCTCATGCAGATAAATATAGTGCTGCATTCAATGCAAAAAGCTATAACGATCTAATGACAGGAAAAATACCGGATAAAGATAAGTGGAAGTACAGTAGCTTTTGGTATAAAGATTTTGATGGCATGGCATTTAAAACTATGCTACGTCAATTGATTTCTAAATGGGGCATTATGTCTATTGAATTGCAAACAGCGTTTGAGGGGGATTACACGTTCAAAGATGCTAGTGGCAATAGTACATACGTAGAAGAAACAAACGAGCCATTTATCAATCCGGATATTGAAGTAACACAGGTTCACGAAGAAGCAACGCCAGTTGATGCACAATCTAAAAAAGAAGTAGTTGGACAAGAAAGTATCGCATTGCTTTAGAGGAAAAAATGTATGGATTTGATATTTAGTATAGATCCAGGAAACGTGTATAGTGCCTATTCAATCCTTGACATAGAGCAAGGGTTGAAGCCTATCCGTTTTGGCAAGGTTATGAATGAAGAAATGCTAAAAGTTATCGAAGAAGAAATAGCACAGATTAAATATTTTCCTATCGAAATGGTTGCTAGTTATGGAATGCCTGTTGGTGCAACAGTATTTGAAACTTGTGTATGGATAGGGCGCTTTATACAGGCTGTTACAGAGCGCTCAAAGGTCAACCCTATATTTGTATATAGGAAAGATGAAAAGATGGCTCTATGCCACTCTATGAAAGCGAAAGACGGAAATATACGTCAGGCATTGATAGATAGATTTGGTGTAGTGGGAACAAAGAAAAATCCCGGTTGGTTTTATGGAGTATCCAAAGACGTTTGGTCTGCAATAGCTGTGGGTGTAACATTTTATGACATGAAGTTATCTACAGGATATTTACTATGAATGACGGATACATTAAGCTGCATAGAAAGATCGTTGATTGGGAATGGTACGATGATTTACCTGTGTTTAGATTGTTTATTCATTTACTGTTAAAGGCTAACCATGAAGATAGAAAATGGAGAGGTAGTACCGTTAAAAGAGGAAGCTGTATAACTTCATACGCAACCCTTATGAACGAAACAAAGTTATCAAAAAAGCAGATAGAAAGAGCTTTAAAAAAATTGCAAGAAACAGGAGAAGTGGAGAAAGTAACGAATAGCCAAAACACCCTTATTATCATAACAAATTATAACTTGTATCAAGATAAAGGAGAAACCAAAGAGAAACAAAGGGGAAGCGAGGGAGAAACGAAGGAGAAACAAAGGGGAACAAACAAGAATGAAAAGAATATAAAGAATGATAAGAATATTAGAAAAAAAGAAAATACCAAAGAAAAAAAGATTGTGAGTTTTTCTTCGATTCTTGATGATTACACCCAAAACGATGAACTCAAAAAAGTATTGTTGTCCTATGTCGATATGCGAAACAAAATGAAAGGTTTCACAACGCATGCCTTAGAGCTAAACCTCAAAACATTAGATTCACTTGCAGGAGACGATAAAACGAAAATCGAAATCGTGAACCAAACAATCGAACATTCTTGGAAATCGTTCTACAAGCTCAAGAATGACGGATATAGCAAACAACAAATACCAAAGCAGAGTAGTAATCCATACGCAGATATACTTGCTTCACTAGAGGGAGGAAACAATGGATTTTAGAGAAACAACAAAAATCATGTCAGTCATAAAGCAGACATATCAAAGCTTCAACAAAGATGTTCCACTTGAAAAATTAGACGGAACGATAAAAATTTGGCAGAGCATTTTTGAAGATTACACATACACAGAAGTTGCGCTAGGCTTAAAGTCTTTCATTGCTAACGATACAAAAGGCTTTGCACCTGTTCCCGGACAAATTATTGACTACATTCAAAAATTGAAAAGTCCTGTTTGCATTGATGCGGATAAAGCATGGAATTTAGTGTTCAAAGCATTAGGAGACAGTATTCACAATTCTAAGGCTGAATTTGATAAATTGCCGCCGGAGGTTCAAGCAGGTGTTGGAAGTCATGAACAGTTGAGAACATGGGCAACGATGAATACCGATGAATTGCAAACAGTAGTAGCTTCTAACTTCAAACGTGGATATACCACAAGGGTCAAAGAAATCAAGGAGTACGAGAAACTTCCAACTCAAGCGAGATACATGATTGATCAATTAGTTGAAGCGAAACGCATAGGTTTAGAAAAATCTCAACCTAACGAATTGCCATCTTGGTATCATGATCAATCGAACATAAAAATTGATACCGAAGATTTTAATGAAGCGGAAATGATTGAACTGCAAAATCAGTTGAGAGGTGGAAGATGAAAGTACATTGCTTATTTGAACAATCAGGAACATTCAAGAATGAATTTAAAAAGCTAGGGTATGAAGCTTTTGACTATGATGTTTTGAATGATTTTGGACAAACAGATTTCAAAGTTGATTTATTCGATGAGATACGTAAAGCATACCAAGAGGAAGAATCAATATTTGATAATTTCAAAAATGATGATTTAATTCTTGCTTTCTTTCCTTGCACAAAGTTTGAAACACAAATACCATTACATTTTAAAGGAGAAGCAAGGCAGCAAAGGAATTGGACGGATATTCAAAAACTAGAATATGATATGAAACTTCACAATGAATTACATGAGTTGTATGAATTGCTTTGTATGATATGTGTAGTTGTTATCCGCAAAGACTTAAAAATGATAATTGAAAATCCAAGTATGCCACCGCATTACTTAACAACTTATTGGTGCATGAAACCAAGTTTGGTTGATAAAAACAGACAAGATGATGGAGATTACTATAAAAAACCTACTCAATATTGGTTTATCAACTGTGAAGTACAAAACAATTTATGTTTTGAACCACTTGAAATTATTGAGAAGAAAAAGGTAAAAAAATGTAAAAAAAATGATGGGTGTAGTAGAAAAGTCGAAAGGTCATTGATACACCCACAATACGCAAGAAGATTTATTAAACAATACATTTTGGAGGATAAAAAGAATGATTGAAACTGTAAATATGACAAAAGTTTTAAAACAAGCCATCGAAACGTATGGCAAAGAAAATCAAAGCATGATGGTGCTTGAAGAAATGGCAGAACTTCAAAAAGAAGTATGCAAGAGCTTGAGAGGCAATAATAACCACGATGAAATTGTCGAAGAGATTGCCGATGTGCTGATTATGATTGAACAACTAAAAATCATGCATGATGTGAAATACAGAGAATTAAACGAAATGTTTAACTTCAAAATTAACAGATTGAAAGAGAGGTTGGATTCAAGTGATTAACAGAGCAGTAATTGTTGGACGATTGGTAAGAGATCCGGTTTTACGCAAAACAACAAGTGGAGCAAGTGTTACTTCCTTTACGGTTGCGGTGGATAGAAAGTTTAAAGCGGAAGGACAGCCAACTGCGGATTTTATTCAGTGTACTTCGTGGAACAAGGTCGCTGATAATGTTGCTAAGTACATGAAGAAAGGATTTCTTATCGGCGTTGAAGGAAGATTGCAGACAAGGAGTTATGAGAATAAGGACGGAAAGAAACAGATTATTTGTGAGTTAGTGGCAGAGTCCACTGCATTCTTGGAACAAAAAGATAATCACAATACAGCGTCGCAGAGCGATGAAAGTGTTGGAGGGTATAAATATACGACTGACACTACAAATTCATTACCACAGGAACAACAGAGTGGTTATAGTGAAGATTACGGTTGTTCAAACAATGGTTTCGATATTGCAAGCGATGATTTGCCTTTTAACTAACTCTTATGCTTGGCGAACATAAGAGTAAAATTGCCAGAAAAGAGAATAGAAAATGATTAAAGTTACTGAAAAATACTACATCGAAGTAGAAGCGGATTGTTGCACCGTTTATGAGCGTTTGTGGAGCGAAAAGAGACAGGAACATTATTATAATTCGGTATGTTTCCCACGTGATATATGGGGCGCACTGAACGCTATAAAAAGGCATATATACGCAGATAAATTGAGCGGTTACGATATGGATATCGGCGAAGTATTATCTTTATTGAAGAAGCTGAACGATGAATTTGTAGCAAAGCTTGATGAGATTAAAAGGTTGGTGGAATTGAAATGAACAAGTATCAAGATGCGTTTGAAAAAGCAAGTTTATGTTGTTTATGTACAGATACAGTAGAAGAAGCAAATGAATATTTAAGGGTATTAAAAGAATTAGTCGATAAGGCTACAACGAAGAAAGTAGAAAAAAATATTGAAGGTGCAAGTTATTGCCCTAACTGCAAAGTGGTTGTTGCAAACAAGAATATAATAAATGACTTAAACTACTGTCATTATTGCGGAAAAGCGTTAGATTGGAGTGATGAAGAATGGAAATAACCAATAGACAATATTTAATTGAACAACTAACAGATGCTAACTTCATTGATGATAGCGGAGCTAGCTATGAAGCAACAATTTATTACACTATCGCTTGTCCATATTTTTGTGTCGATGAAAGAGCGTTGTGTCATAAAAAAATGGATAAGGTAAATAGAGAAATGTGTTTTAAATGCAAAGAAAAATGGTTAGACAGTGAAATTGATATGTAAAGGAGTGAGTGAAGATGTTGAGTAAAGAAGAATGCGAACAAGTATTGATGAATATTTGTTCTTCAAATTCAAGAATTGAAGATAGAAAGGTTTTTAAAGATTTAATAAATGAACACTTTGAGCTTGTTGAAGAATACAGAAAATTAAAAATCGCTTTAGACAACGCTATTAAACAGTGTTGTATTGGAGTAACAGGTAGTGATGCCTGCAATTCACTTGATGAATTGTATAAAGCATTTGAAAAGAAGGTGTGGGAAGATGTTGAGTAAAGAAGAATACCTAAAGGCATTGTCAGTTGTAGAAAATTATGATGATGTAGATGAAATGATTAAAAACAGAGAAATCATTGAAAACTTGATTAAAGAACATTTTGAAATGTTAGATAAAATTAAAACAGGTGAATTAAGTGATGGATACCACACATTTAATGAGTTGTATTATCATAGAGCAGTTTTGTTTAGTATTATTTGCAATGAACATAAAGATGTGGCTTATAAATCAAAGGAACATCATGATGGCACTATGTATGATGGAATGTTTATTGTTGGTATCAATACACCACAAGGGCAATATAGTTATCATTATGATTTAAATGTGTGGAGTATGTTTGATGTTCCTGAACTTGAATTTGCACCAGAATGGGACGGACATAAACCAAGTGATATTGAAAGATTAATAAGTATTAACAATCCACAACCATACAAATTTGAAGATTTGAAAGAAGGTATGTGGGTTTGGGATAACCAGTTAAAATGGTGTTTTGAAATTGCAATTTGTATAGTAGAAATTAAAGGTTATGAAAATTTGAAAATGTTTAAGGTTAAAAACTATGACGATAGTTTAACATTGATGATATTTGAAGAAAATCGTTTCTATCCAGTGCAGATGGCGAATGTGAGGTGTGAGTGATGTTTAAAACAGACGATATAAGAGTTTATCAATCTATTACTACAATTCAAATGTATTGCAGATCTAACTATATGGCAGAAGAATTGGAAAACGGGAATGTGGGTTGTAATAAAGACTGTAAACTAAGGGGTATATGCGACTGCATGGAAATATACCCACGTGAATTAGAGGTTAAATATGAAAAAAGTAAATAAAATGAAAAATGATTTTGGTTCAATCTCAAGACTTTCTGAAAAGTGTAGAAAGTGTCCTTATGTTAAAACTTGCAATCATAAAGAAATGGAAGCACTAGCATATCTAATGCCAGCCACTGATAGTATTCTTCAACCAGTTATTCAACCGATGATGAAAAAGAAAGATTTAAGAAATATTAAAATTGATGAAAATACAACAGTTACAATTGATTTAGAGGGATTAAAGGAACAGATGAAAAAAGATTTTTATAGAAAAGTAGGAATAGGAGTGATAAAGAATGCTAGTTGATATTGAAAAATTCATATACAATGACAAGATTTATTCGAAGTGCAACGCTGCGGATAAAGAAATGATTGATACATGCCTTCATGGAGTGCGTCAGCAAATCGAAACTTTCAAGGAGGCATATAAACAAGTGCAAGAGGAAATAGCGTTGCTAAAACGTGAAAATAAAGCATTATCTGATGATAATGAAATGAAGTGTGATGAAATAGCTAAATTAAAAGCAGAAAATAGAGAATTGAGAGGTAGAAGATGTCAACAGCTAGTGAATTGATGTCATTTGTGAAAGGCGATGAACTAAATATCCTCAATATCCTTGAAGATCAAAATGTTGCACAAAGAATAATCAAGCGTGTTCAAAAAAAGTTACATGATATGCAAGCACACTCTTGTATGTACGGGCAGGTTATGACACAAAAAGGTATTTCGACAAACGAAGAAAAAGAAAGATACATACAATTACTTAACAAAAATGAAGAAATCATATCTAAAAATCAATTATTAAAAGACGATATACGGAAGTTGAAAAAACAACTTGAAAAGAAGCAAAAAATCATTGATTATTACGACAATATAATTGGTAAAGAAAAACCAAATGAGGATACTGATGAAGATTAGGGTTACAAAGAATTTGTTGGATATTCCAGAAAGGTATCGACCAAGAGTTGGGTATGTATTTGATGTGTTGGATATTAAATGCGGTTTATATAAACCATGTGAGAATAATTTAAAAATGATTGAATGTTGCGGTCATATCATCGCTGTTTCGCCAAGTGAATGCGAAATCGTAAGGAAACGAGATAAATAAAAAAAGGACATGCTCTCACCAAAGTACATGTCCACTCTCAACACTTGATATGAATATATCATATTCAAGGAGGAAAAGCAAACTATGAAAAAATTATTGGTAACAAAAGAAGATATTGACTATATGAAAAGGGTTTTATCGAATTTACGCTATCATTACGAAAAAGCAAATTTCTTTAAAAAAGAACAAAAAACAGCTGCGGAACTATTGGACGAAGAAATCAAAGGGCGAGGGATATCTTATGACAGCCTTCCGAGTGGTTCTAGGGGTGTTTCTACATACGAGAATGAACTTATCATAACAGAAGCAAGCTATGCACAGATGGCTCAAAACGAGCTTAAAAAGGCAAATAACATTTTGGAAGAAGAAAAAATTGAAGATAGATTAGAAGTATTGAAAGAAAAGGAACTTGAAATCTATGACGATTACTTTGTGGACGGAATGACATTAGAACAAATTGCTTTTAAATTTAACAAGAAATCAAAACAATGGGCAGCACAAAAAATTGATGACATTGTACGCAAGATGTTGGAGGTTGAGTTGTAGTATGAAAAGTGAATTGGTATGTTGGATAGATGTAAAAGTCGAAAATATATATGCAGAATTAAAACGATTATTCGAAGAACAGCCCGATAAGAAAATTAAGAGCGGAGCATTTAAGCACCCGATTATCTGCAAAATATTGAGTATGGATAATCCCTCTATTGAACAAGCAAAACGTAGAAAATTTAATGATCCTGATGATTTGGAATACTGTTTCCGTAAATATCAAGATGTAATCGCCGAAATTAACTTATATACAATTCTTATTCCGTCTATTGAAACATTTTGTATGTTCATGGGTTGGACTGCTGCTACGATGAAAATAGTCGCAAACAATGCTTCACAAGATATACAAGCAGTGTTGGATTTGGTGGAAGATTATATTGTTGATTCACAGCTTACAGCAGGGCAAAGTGGTTTTGTACGGGCATCTATTACAAAATTCAGAACACAAGTGAGTGGGGAACATGGACAAGGTTTAATGACAGCAAAAGAAGAACAATCAAAGAAGCATGTTGAGGGTCAAACCAAAAAACGTGATGAACTATTGGCGGACTTAGAAAATCTTGGGTTTATGATTGAATTACCGAACAAGAAGTAAAAAAAGCATGGAGTGATTGGAAATGATTAAAAAGTATTGTGATAAATGTGGTAAAGAGGTTAAGCATGAAGTCGAAGTTAATTTTAAAACGAACGCTTATTTTAATGGTTATGAATTTAGAAGAACGTGTTTTGTAGATCAACAATTCGAATTGTGCAATGAGTGTGCGAGAGATGTAATTGATTTTATTGAGAACTCAAACGAAAGAGAGGAGAGATAACATGAATAAATTAGAAGTTTATGACTTTCGAGGTCAAAAAGTTACTGATAGTAGAGTAGTGGCGGAGATGATAGGAGTGCAGCATAAGAATCTACTACAAAAAATTAAGGGATATGAGGAAATTTTACTGAGCTCAAAATTCAGCTCAGTAGAATTCTAATAAGAAGGAGTGATAAAGAATGAACGCATTAAAAATTGTAGAACATCAAAATCAAAGAGTATTACTAACAAGTCAGTTAGCTGAAAGTTATGGTACAACAACAGACGTGATAACAAGAAACTTTAATAGAAACAAAGAAAGATACCAAGAAGGAAAGCATTTCTATTCTTTAGAAGGTGAAGAAAAAACAACTTTTCTAAACCAAGGACAATTTGACCGAGGTTTAAAAAATGCTAAAACTATTTATCTTTGGACTGAGAGAGGTGCATTCCTTCATGCCAAATCATTAAATACTGATAAAGCGTGGGAAGTTTATGATAGTTTGGTTGAACATTATTTTAAAAGTACGCAAGCTAAGCCAAATTTAATTCCACATAATTATAAAGAAGCAATTCAACATTTGCTGACACAAATTGAAGAAAACGAAAAATTGCAGTTGGAAAATAAGATAAAGGATCAACAAATTGCAGAATTAAAACCAAGAGCAGATTATACGGATAAGATTTTGAGAAATAAAGGATTGGTTATCACGACCGCTATTGCTAAAGACTACGGAATGTCTGCTTGTGAGTTTAATAAAATCTTATATAATTTGAAAATTCAATTTAAACAGAGCGGTCAATGGTTTTTGTATAGAAAGTATCAAGATAAAGGATATACAAGCTCTGAAACCGTGAACTTTAAGCATAGCGATGGCAGAGATGATGTGAAAATGAATACCAAATGGACACAAAAAGGAAGATTATTTCTTTACAACATATTAAAAGAGCATGGTATTTTACCATTGATTGAAAGGGATATAGCTATTGCATAAGACACTCGTTCTTTGAAAATTGAATAGGGTTCGTGAGATTGATAAAAGCAGACGGAGGTGGTAGAATATTGTTGAAAGAAGAAGGAGAATATGAGTATGAAAAAAATTTTAACCATTTTTATGGCACTGTTGTTATGTGTCGGACTTAGCGCTTGTACGAAAGAACCAGAAATCAAGAGCCTTGAAGTAACTTATAATGGTTCAACAGAGGCAGGAACAGTAATTAACGATCATAACTACTTTACTGTTGAAGCTGTTTATGATGATGGAACAACAGAAGAAGTGGAAGATTGGACACTCGTTGAAACTGGTAAGACTCTTGAGATAGGGCAGACTACAGTTATTGAAATCGAGTACGAAGGAATTAAAGAAGAAGTACCGATAGAGTGTACGACAGTTGATGAAGCAGCTTATAAAGCACAATGTCAATCAGTTTCATTTGAAGAATTAGCTAGAAATGGAGATGCACACGTTGGCGAGTATGTAAAATTCACAGGGCAAATTATCCAAGTGGCAGAGGGAGATGGCGTTGTGAATTATCGTATCAATGTTAATAAAGATGAATATGGATATTGGGAAGATACAATTTTTGTAGAATATGAACCAAAATCAAATCAATCACGTTTTTTGGAAGATGATGTTGTAACTTTATATGGTCAATGTGCAGGGTTATATACGTACGAAACTGTAATGGGGAATGATGTAACGTTACCTGGTGTTTATGCCGAATTCATTGATTTAAACTAAAATAAATATTTTTATCACAAACCCGCTCTAACGAGTGGGTTTTAATTTTGCGAAAATATAAAAAACCTCTTGACTTTTGTGGCTCAAAACTATATCATACTTTTGGGTCGCAAAAGAGAAAGGAGTTGTATGACTACAAAAAAGAAGATAGGTAGACCTACGGATAGCCTTAAAAACCATGAAGTAAAAGCGAGAATTGATGAAGATTTATATAACGCATTAGAAAAATATGCAAAAAAAAATCAAATGAATAATGCTCAAGTGATTAGAAAGGCTCTTATTGAATTGATAAATAAATAAAAAAAAGGGTAACTGCTGATTGTTTGGTCGCAAAAGACAGTTACCCAACACACAACCTCAAGAGATTGCACAACAAGTATATCACATAATGATATACATTTTCAAATAGACATTGCAACCTCTTGAGGACACACGCACAAAAGTGCAGAAAGTACACAGGAGGTTTTTTATATATGCGAAACATTGAAAAGATTATTGAAGAAACAAAAATAAAAACAGGGTATGACATGAAAGTTGATGAAGTTGTTGCCCTCCAAGAGAAAGGTGCATGCGAAAGTATATGTAATGCGTTTGTGTTTGGTTATGCACAAGGAATGAAAGCCTTAATGGCAGAAATGAAACAGAAAGGAATGATTTAAAATGAATGAAGTAAAATTATTTGATTTTGAAAACAATAAAATGAGAACGGTTATGATTGATAATGAACCGTATTTTGTAGGGAAAGATGTATGCAATGTATTGGGTTATACCAATTCAAGAGATGCAATAAAAACTCATGTGTTTGAAGATGACAAGGGGGTAGAAACTATCGACACCCTCGGTGGCAAGCAAAACATGACTATCATTAATGAGTCAGGTCTATATGCACTAATCTTTGGTAGTAGACTTGAAAGTGCCAAAAAATTCAAGCGGTGGGTAACAAGTGAAGTGCTACCAACATTAAGAAGAACAGGAGGTTATCGACTACCGCAAACACCTGAGGAAAAAATCAGATTATTGTTGGAAGCTAACCAAAGCGCAAATACCAAGATTGAGAAAGTTGAGGAACGTGTATCAAACTTGGAGGACAATAGATTTCTTAATCCAAATGAGTACGGGTATTTGAATACGCAAGTATCATCACGCATTCGTGAAGTAAAAGACGTACACCAAATGCAGCTAAACCGCAGACAAAACAGTGAATTGTTCAAAGCGATTGGTAGAGATATTAAAACAATCACAAATGTGCGATGCCGTTCTCAAATTCGATATAAAGATTTCGACAAAGTATTAGACTTTGTTAAGACATGGGAACCATCGAAAGCAACAATGGTTGTAATCAGTCAAATGGGAGCAGCTTAAAATAAGCGAGAACAGATAACAGGAGGTATATACACATGATTTATTCATACGCTCGAGTATCAACAAACAAACAAGATTATCTAAGACAAGACGAAGCAATCAAGAAATGGTGCGCAGATAACAACGTGGAGATTGATGTGTCATTTTCCGATACCATTACAGGAAAAACATTTAATCGTGATGGATATAATCGTATGAAACAGGCAGCAGTTAGTGGCGATACAATTATCATAAAAGAACTTGATCGTTTGGGTCGTGATTGGGACGGAATAAAAGAAGAGTGGAAATATTTTGATGATAAAGATATTAACATCGTTGTAATTGATATGCCTTTGCTTTCACAAGCGATTTATGACAAAGACGGGAATATTGATTTGAATATCAAATTTTTAAAGGCAATCGTATTTGAAACGCTTTGTTACAACGCAGAGCTTGAACGCCAAAAGAACAGCAGAAGAACATCGGAAAAGCTGCAAGCTATGAAAGCGGAGGGCATTAAGCTTGGCAGACCGATAAATACAGAAGTAGATAAAACAGTTTGTGAATTATACGCACAGGGTATGAATAAGTCAGATATTGCCTTTTATGCAGGTGTTTCAAGACCGCAAGTATATGCCATATTGAAAAGAAATCATTTGATGTAAGACAGGCTTTAGGGTTTGTCTTTTTTTTATGGACAGTTTTGCATAGGCACATAGGGTATAAAAAAACTGTGAAGTCCTAGTTAGATAACTTAGATCTTTTCACAGCTTCTTTGATTTTATTTCGTGCAATATATTACGTACTTCAATCATATCTATAACTTGTAATTTTCCACGTTTTTTAATAAAATCGCTTTCTATCAAATTGAGACGTTTACTACATCTAACTGTAGATGGCTTATTTAGTCCAGCTTCTCTCCATTTCTTTATTTGATATTCTCCGGGATACATCTTTCTAGGTTCATGAGAAGTGATTTTTAGCGATAAGATAAATATATCTTTAGGTGAAATAACAAGTACAGGACGCCTTTTTAAAGTGTGTGGATCATCTTCAAAAGCTACCTTTGCATCCCATATTTCCCAACTACTAGGCTTCATCATACTCCTTAGGAAGAACGTAATTTCCATCTTCGTTGCGATATCCTATGACATCTAATGCTAATACATCATCATAGTTGAATGGAGATAATTTCATTTTATCACGAAAGTAATCAGCAATGGATTTTTTACTGATGATTGTATGTTTTGCATCTACATTGAAAACTTGTTGCCAAGGAGAACCTTGTGCATGAGTGATATCTACAAGTTTTGGAGAGGAATATTTTCCAAATTCTTCTGCGACATTCAATAAAATTTCTAATTCATCAGAAGAAAAATTTTCTACATTGTAGTCTCCGTATGTTTCATCGATATTTCCTCTGCCACAAACTTTAAATGTTCTATACACAGATGGAACAACAGGGCCATATTTCCATGCTTCAATTTCATCATCAAACAAAGGCATTCCTCGTTTGTAAAGGCTATACCCTTGTGCAAAATAAAGGAGTTTGTTAAGACGTAAATTTGAAATATAATCATCATCGGAAGAATTAGCTAAATCAATAAAAAAGTTTGCATAATCAACAGCTTTTAACATACATAACACCTTCCTTTCATCATGATTATATTATAATGTGTCGTATTTTTCTACTGATACATGCAAAATATTGTTAAAAACATATATAAAGTGGTAAAAAACGATAATAAATAAAAAGAAAATAAAAAACAGTTTTGATATGACACATACCCCTTTGAAAAAAATTCGACATAAAAAAAGTCGCAAACAGATTGCAACCCACACATACCCCCTCAAAAAAAGCACGTTTTCAAAAAAAATTACGTGCTTTTTTTATCGTCTTTTTGCAAGTCTGATAGATCAAATTTTATAATTGCATCACCTTTTTCATCGATAAACGCTAGTTGTGTGCCGGTTAGATCGGCAATATTTAATAAGTCTTTTATATTCCAAGTCTGATTTTTCGCTTTTTTACTCGTTGCTTGTGGGGTTACTTCCATGTGTTCGGAGAAAGAGACAAGATTTTTTTTATTAAGCGTCAACAAGCTTTTTATTTTATTGGTAGTATTCATGTATTTAGTAGCTCCTTTCTCTAAAATTATAAACCTTTATATAAAAGTATTCAACATTTAACCCTAAAGTTTAAAAAATAATAAAAAATATTTATAAAAAATGTTGACTTATTTAACCTTAAGGTTTAATATGTATGCGTAGCAAGGGCAACCCTCAAGTTGCAGGAGCTACAAAAAGAGAGCTTGCAACCTTATATAAGTAGTTTCCGGAGCTACTAAAATAAGGGGGTGAGGAAATGAAAAGCATTATTACAATGCTGCATGAAATGAGATTGCTAATAAATGCAGTAAATAGGCTTTTGAAAGAAATAAAAAAAGAAAGCCGTTAAAAGTTCCCCAACTCTTGCAAGCTCTCTACTAAGATTATAACACAGTTATATCATCTTTATCAAAACTTATCAGCTCTTTGTTAGTTTCGTTATCGATAAAGGATAAACGGGTGTTAGTTAAGTCTGCTAGGTTTAGCAAGTCGCTGAATTTGTATTGATTTTTATTTTTCTTAGTGTTTAACGCTTGGGGCGTAATATTTAAATGTTTAGCCCAATCAGAAAAAGAAAATCCTTTCAATGATAGCAATGATTTTATTTTGTTTTTTGTCATGTTGCACCTCCGTTATTATTTTAACATAATGCTATGACATTAACAAATAATTAAATGAATTTATAAAATAATTCAATAAATTTAATATTATGTATTGACTTTTTAAGGTTATAGCATTATTATATGTGCGTAAGATACCTAACGAAGCCAAGAGGCGGGAGGATAAAAAGACATGAAAACAATTAAAAGAATGGGATTAAGAAATTACTTTTTAGTTAAATTAAATTACTTGTATTCGGTTGTATGGATCAAGTTGAATAAATCCAATAAACACCAATATAGAGAATGTTCAAGCGTTCATAAAATGATTGTTAGTTTATATAAATAGAGGAGGAAAAGGAAATGAAACTAGAACAATTAAAGGAAAAGCTAACTTGTGATAATTTAATGGAATTGGTAGATGCTTGCTACGGATGCTACAGATATAATAGCTATTTCGAAAGATTAAAAGTATATGAATTTGATGATGAATTTTTCAATATTCATTTCAATGATCCTATGGAAGCAGCAAGAGCTACATTTTTCGGTAATATTAAAAACTGGCTAGATCCTTATATCAGGTTTAACGGCTACGGGAATTTGGAAAGCATAGACGAGGATGAATACGAAATGGAGTTAAAGGACAATATAAATGAAATAGTAGAAAAATCACTAGAATTATACAAAGACGGAAATATCACTTTATATGACGAATTAGAGGAATTATTCGATGAATATCTAGAAAACGAGGAGGAATAAGGACATGAGAACACAATTAGAAGAACTTAAGAATTACGGATATGAAATATACGTTAGTGATAAGCACTCATGTGCTTATATTATTACGCCCAACAATAACATTTTATACATTCAAGAAAATTACTTTTATGGTTATGATGTAAGCTTTGAATATATCCCAACTGATGGCTGCGGTAGCGGTTGCTCATGCAAAGGAGAAGGACAAGATAGGATAGATCCAACAATTATAACGATTGATCTAGAAAGTATCCAAAAGGCAGAAAGAAACGGTAGCAACTTTGCCTGGAAACTTGGCGCAAAACGCTATAAGAATGTTGCACAGTGGTTTGATGGAATGTGGTGTAAAGAGGATTTTTACAAATTATAGGGAATGTGGAGGAAAAGAAAATGAGCGATAAAAGAACTATTAAGGAAACAATCGAATTATTTAAAAACTACGCATATCACTTCGAAGGAGAAGCGCATAGATGCAACGATAAAGAAACCGCTGCGAATTGGAGAGGGAAAGCGGAAGCTTATAGATTAGCAGCGTTTGAGATTGAAAGGAACATGAAACATGACTAAACTAGAATTGATTATATTTACTATCGGTGTTATTTTATGGTTTATATATGTTATATGGAGCTTGAAAAAAGGCGTTAATCCGTTTACAATATGGGAAGAAGAGAAAGACGAGAGCACAGCAAAGGAGGGAAAATAAAACAATGTTTATATTGAGGGCATTAGCTTCTATCGTAGGAGCGATTATAGGATTGTTTGGTGCTTTACTTGGGCATAAGTAATATTGAAATTATAACATAAAGAAAAAAAGAGAGGTTTAAAAAATGAAAAAGTACAAAACATGGACAGAAGAAAGCACATCGGGATCGATTTATTTCAATTGGGATTTTACCGATAAAGCATTAAAAGATGAATTTGAAACAGAGGTTGGATATGTAAGTCAATATTTGATAAGACTTTCAGATCACGAAAGACCTCAAGTAATTGATGGATACGCAACTTATGAACATAAATTTTTATATGACGCGAGAGACGAAGAAACATATATTTTAGCGGTTAAGTACTTGACGGCTGCATTAGATAAATATTGCGATGGAAAAATAAATGCGGAGGAATTGGGTGAACTCTTATTTAATGTGAATTATAATGATTTGATGGAATTGCAATTGAAAGAAGAGGTTAAATGAAATGGGAAGAAAATTGTATATAGAAAGCGTAGAATTAATCGGTGATGATTTAAACGGATCAACACCATTGCAAATTGAAGAATATGCGAAACAAAATAATTTGTATTTCACACAGGACGATATGGGAAACTGTTATTTATCAAAAGATGAAGATTGTGAACAATTTGAAGAAGTAGAAGGATTTGAAATTGACTAATGTTTATTGAGCATTTGCAATTATATGCAAGTGCTTTTTTTTATTGCTGTTTCCGTATGGCTTTATTCCAGCACTTTAGAGCGCTTTTTTTAGTTTCGGTATATAAGAAGCTACGAAAACATGAAATAACGTTTCTAGGTGGGTTAAAATAAGCGATACAAAGGAATAAAGATGAATGATGTGAGCATATATTTATATTATTTCTTATTTTTAATTGTATATGATGTATTTTTATATATTTGTATATATAGATAGTATATAAGATGAAACAACGCTTAGAACGTCTAAAAAGGGCAGTTATGGAGAGGCAGTGCAGTGGTAGTATATTGCTGCCTCTTAGTATATATATGCACTATGTATATGTAGTATGTAATATACTTACTCTTTTTATTATTTATTATATGTTTATTTATAATATGTATTATATGTAATATATATATATAATAGTATAGCGTAGTATATTCATGATCTAATAGAAGAAAACAGCATATATGAGTTGTGGTTGTGCTGCTAGTGTAGTAGGTAGTATTATATATATCTACTATGTATATTTAATAATCTATATATAATTATTTTTATTCTTTCTTTTATTTTTATTTTATATTAAGTATTATATATACTATTATTATATAATATACAGGAGAATGAGAGAGGCATGAGGGCAAGAAGGAGAGGAAATAAAAGCAGTTTTTCGCGCATATATGAAAATAGAATAGTTTTTTTATACGTGATGGTCATAATGTATTAAAAAATCATTGAAAATGTATAATATTATATGTGAGTGTAAAATAAACGAACCTTTTTTTAACACCAAAACCCTTTAAATAAGGCATATATATAACCCCCTCCCTATTTTTTTATCAATATAGCACCTTAGTTACCCCAATCTCCCACACGAAGAATTTTTTCAATTTCACTCTTTTGTATTCATTCGAAATAGCCATACTCAAGAATAATCATGCATATTTTAGACTGCATAATTTCCAATACAGTGTGGAAAACTTTTACTTGACTTGTCAACTTGACAAAAAAATAAAATTGGATATAGTATGAAGTTAGCAGATAAAAAAACTGCAACTCATGGCACGTTGATACTGAAAGGTTGATGCGTGCTTTTTCTATGTTGGGTTTCGATTACATAATAAAATCGATGTGCGGTCAATAAGCATATTTTCATATTTGTTGTTCTCCTTTCACTTTCTAAAAATTTTATAAAATCTTTACAGTTTGGTATTGACCGAAAATACAAAAGCAGATGTATCGTACTTATCGCCTTGTTGATACATCAATTCATTAAATTATTTGTTAGACCTATAGAGGGTCTTTTTTTTTATTTCAGGAGGTGGTCTTGTGATTTCAAAAGGTTCAAAGCTAAGAGTTTTGGCTAACTATCATTATAAAAATCACCCCGAGAAGAATGTTGATATCTTACTTGGGGAAACGAGAAATGGTAAATATCAACAATTTCAAGTACAAGACGTTAATCAAGGATTGAATGGAAAAGTGAATACCGGGTATGCCTACGTTAGAGCATTCACGAATGTTCCATTGAAAGTTGGCGATTACGTTACTGTGAAAGAAATTTTAGCGATTATTAAAAAATATAAAGATACGATCATTCATATCAAAATCGAAGAAACAATGCCCGGTGAATTGGTTGTAGACGATAGCGAAGTTAGTGAGGAGGGCGTATATGGGTATTAAAGCTGCACCTTGTCATGCTGGCAAAAAAGAAGCTTGCCCTAGGTCAAGAAATTGTGATTTGGGAAATCGTTGCGAGAAGTATCGAAAATGGTTAGAAGAATATCGTAAAGGAAGATAAAAAAGTTAATGGAAGATTTATCAAGTGTCGTTCGAGTTTCAAGAGATGCATTAAGGACTTGTAATTTTAACGATATACCAAAGCTGTATAAAGTAGCGAAAGTTATGTACGATGCGATGATACTTCAATATGATTACGCTTATGAAAACAATGATTTAAGACAGCAATATCGAATATGTCAGTTGATAGATCAAGAAGTTTTACCAAAACTAAAAGAAGCTATTGTACATACCAAAGACTGTAAAAGTGGAAATCGTTTAGCAACAAACATGGTGGATTTATTAAAGTTGTTCTTCGCATTATCTGCAAGACGCATTTTAAGGAATTTCGCTTTATATATTGAGCAATATAAACGTAAAAAGGTGTGGGACAAGACAATGGATACAATGGAGTGTGTGTTTTCGTACGCCGATGAGTTTGCGATATCGGATAATATGAATATTATGCGCACTTCTTGTATGCCCGGTCTTGGAAAGTCATATTTTGGTAATTTATTTGTTGCCAATGCACATGGTAATGATCCAAACTTGCAAATATTGAGAATTACATACTCTGATGATTTGGTTAAGATTACAACAAGACAAACAAAAGCAATTATTAAGTCTAAAGCCTTTGCAGAAATATTTCCTCGCTATCAAAATGTCAAAAATATATTTAAACAAGAAGATAAGTATTCGTATTGCTTATGTGATTGCGAAGATGAATACAATCTATTCGGTTTTACCCGTGATGGTCAAGCAACGGGAAAGCGTGGAAAGATTGTTGTTATTGATGATTTGTTGAAAGGACAAATCGAATGTAATAATGTGCAGCTACACAATCAATTAACACAGCGATATTATTCAGATTGGTCATCACGTGCCGATGATGATAAGCAAAAGACGATGCTTTTAGGTACGATGTGGGCAGATACGGACTTGCTTAATGTATTGTATGACGTAGCAAAATCAAAAGGTTTGAGTGAGGATAAGAAGTATCCTTATGTCGAGATTACAAGTGATCGTTCCGGTTGCTTTATACGAATTCCTGCTCTTGACCGTAATAATCAATCAACTTGTCCTCGAAGATATGCGACAAAGTATTTGCTTGATATAAAGAGAGGAATGACACGCTTTTTGTGGCAAGCTGTTTATCAGCAGAACCCTATCGCACCGGAAGGTCTTGAATTTAATTACAATGTACTTCAAACCTACGAAACAAAACCATTATTTGAACAAGCACAATCTCGCTACGCTTCACTTGACCCTGCGAGACGTGGTAAAAACTATGTTTCTATGCCAATATGTTACAAAATCGAAGATAAGCATTATCTTGTAGATTTCTTATATCGTAAAAAGGCGATGAAAGAAATGTATGATGTGATTGTAGATAAGATTATTGAGCATCGCATCAATATCTTGGTGTTGGAAAACAATACCGATACAAGTTTAAAAGAGGTTTTGGAAGAAAGATTACGCTTTAAAAACTATCTACATTGCACGATTATTGAGAAATATTCAACGCAGAACAAAGAGCAACGTATTAAGGATCATCAATCTGATGTTAGAAATTATATCGTTTTCCCATGTAAAGGAATGTTCTCTTTAAATAGTGATATGGGGTTAGCTATGGAAGAAATAACCGCATATTCTTTTAACTATCCGAATAAATTTGACGATGGTATTGATGCGCTTGTTATTTATGCGATGCAATTTATAGATAGTGGAGTTGATTTCCCCGAGGTAGGTACATTCAAACGTGGCTACCTTTAATTTTGTGAGGAGGTGGAAGAATGTCAGAAAAAGAAAAACAAGCAACACGTATTGATAACAGTGTTTATGATGTTATTGATACCGGTAATCCAAACCCATCACGAACTTATGGGGATATCGACTATTCCGGTTTTAAGATTATGACAGGAAGGAAAAAGCTAGAAATACCTGTATCAAAAGAAATGTTAAACGAACATGTTATTGAGCGATATCTACCAAAGGTTTTTAATGATTTGAGTAGTAATATTTATGACTATAAGCATCTATTTAATGTTTATGCAGGCAAATCAAACATTCAAAAGAAAGAACGAAAAGCTAATCCGGATAAAGAAAACAGTATCGTTGATGAAAGGCATTCGTTTTTTATGGTTGAATTTAAAAAAGGGTATTTATATGGCAATGATACGAAGTATTCTTGTGCAGAAAGTGGAAGTTGTACCGATGAATTAACATTTTTATCAAAATATATGACCGAACAGAAAAAGCCACGTAAAAATATTGATATTTCAGAAGATGTATATATCGCAGGTGCAGGTAATCGTATGATTTTGCCAAGAAAAAATTATGCCGGTATGGATGTTACCAAGAAAGCGCCATTTGAAATTTTTAATCTTGAATATACTAGATCGTTTATCGTATATTCCTCGAATTATACACATGAAATGTTATTTGGTGGCATTATTACAGAAATTCCATCAGATGTACCAGAAATTCCGAAGTATGAAATCATGATATATGATCATAAGTATTCTTATCGTTTTTCATGTAACACACTGTTTTCGAGCATAAACGGTGCAAAATTTTTAAGTAAGCAACGACATTATATTGGTCATGTACCTTTTAGTGAATGGAAAATAAATTCCGCTAGAATTGGTATAGTGGAAGTTGTTGAATCTATTTTAGATGCAGCCAATATGATATCGTCTAATGAAGTAGATAATGTAATTGATTATGTAAATAGCATTTTATTGGTTTATAACCAAAAAATATCAAAACAATCAATGGACGGTGTATTAGAAAACAGAGCGATGCAGTTAAATACTACAGATCCATCACGACCCGCAGACGCTAAATATTTAGTAAATGCCCTTAATCATGGAGATGTAATGCAAAAATATGAAGCACTTATCAAAGTAGCTTATAGCATTGTCGGAGTACCGCAACCTACAACACAATCTACATCAGGTGGAGATACAGGAGAAGCTAGAAACCTCGGTGGAGGTTGGGCGAGTGCTAGTGTAGTTGCGGATAATGAAGAAATCATGCTTAAGGAATCCGAAAAGAATATGCTTGAAATATGTTTGGCTATTTGCATCAAACACCCATCGTGTCCTATTAAAACATTGGATATCACTGATATTGAAATTAACTTCAATAGAAATAGAAATGATAACTTGCTAGTCAAAACACAATCACTACAAAATTTATATTCAATGAATGTTCCAAAAGAAATTTCGTTGAATTATGTGGGTATATCGGCAAATTCCCATGAAGATGCGCAGGCATGGGATAAAGCGGACAAGGAGGCGAAGAATAATGTTGTAGTTACTCAAAAGGAAGAAACTACGGAAGTAGAAGATGAAATAGAAGTAACCAAAGAATGACACCCATTTGGGTGTTTTTCTTTTGCCCTAGAGAAAGGGTAGATAAATTTCGCAAACATGGACAGAGAAGTCTTAAATCGCAAAGGACAGAGAAGTCGTATAAAACGCAAGGAGTAATAAAATGAGTGAAGTAAATACACAAACAACAAGTACAACTGATAACAGTGCAAATGCGAACACACCAGATACAACGAAAGAGGAAGAAGTTGTAGCTAAAGAATTGCTTGATAAAGCAACTAGTGAAGCAGCGGACTACAAAAAGAAATGGAAAGCATTATTGAGTGAACAAGCACAAAAAGAATTAGAAGCAAAAGAAAAGGAAGAAAGAATGCTTGAAATTGAGAAAGAAAATAAGTCATTGAAAATGAACAATGCACTTGTAAATTCGGGGTTTAGCGAAAAAGTAATCAAAGACATTGTGAAAAGTGCGGTAGAGGGCGATGCTGATGCCTTAGCAAAAGCAATTACCGATGGTGCAAAAGAAGTAACTAAAGAGTTACAAGACAAAATTGCTACTTTAGAACTTGAAAATACCGAACACCCGGCAAATGGAAGCAATAGCAACAATCAAGAGATTACGCTTGATGTTTCAAAAATGTCTTTAGATGAATTAGAGAAAGCATTCAAGGAACACCCTGAATTAGCAGAAAAATACAAATAATAAGGAGGTAAATAAAAATGTCATTAAATCACACACATAGTGGATATAGCAATTTTGTGTTACAAACGAAATTTGAAGATCAGTACAAAAGTTATCTTGATCTGATGCAATTTTGTACAGTAGATAATTCTTTGGTAGGGGTACCGGGAAGTAAAATTGTAATTCATACATACAAAGCTACTGATGGTACTGAAACATTAAAAATGGGTGAAGGAAACACCAAAAATATTGAAGTGTCTATGGAAACGAGCGAAAAGGAAATTGAATTGCTACAGAACCGTTTCCCTTGGTACGATGAAGAATTGATGAATGACCCTAATATTATTAAAGATGGTTTGAATCACATGTCTGTTGATATGTTTAACACTGCAAACGCAAAAGCTATGGCAGAATTCCAAAAAGCTACGCTCGAAGTGAAGGTTGGAAAATTTGATTTTAACGCATTTGTAGATGGAGCAACAATGTTTAACACCGAAAATGATAAACCTAATGTTTTTGCATTATGTCATAAAGAAGATGTTGCAAGTTTGCGTAAAAATTTAAAAGACGATTTGAAATATGTTGAAGCGTTTGTACGTCAAGGGTATATTGGTACTGTTGCTGGTGTAAATATTTATATTACAAAAATCGCAACAAAAGGAACAATTATTCTTGCAACGAAGAAAGCAGTTAAATATTTGAATAAGAAAGGCACCGAGATTGTACAGGAACGTACAGACGAAAATAAACGTTTGAATACGATGTACTCACGCAAATATGGTGTCTTTTATTTTGCAGATGAACGCGAAGCAGTTAAGTTGACTATTGATCCGGAACTAAGTGCCAACTTGTTGAAGGAAGAAAAAAATACTGCAAAGTAATAAATGTTAGGAGGTGCAGTCATGAAAATTCGGACCGATTTTCCCGATCTAATGAATAGGTTGGAAGAAAAATACCCAACTACAACCGAACAAGATAGAGAAGAAGCGATAACCTACGCTGTTACACAGTATCTTAAATTAACACACGAAGATACTTATGATATTCAAAATCTTGTTTTTATGGATTGGATAAGACGTGCATGTTTTGAATTACTTGACCGAAAGTATGTGTTAGGCGTTGCGGGAGGTGTGAAACAATATTCAGAAAATGGATACCAATTCACACTTGATGGCACAGAAATTTCAAATGCTCTTGCTTTTGAAATAGCTAAGGTAGGTTTTCCGAAATGATGCAAGATATATGGATTGCACCTCTTTTAAAAGAAGGTAAAGACAATTTCGATAACCCTGTTAATGAGTATGGAGAACCATATAAAATTAGTGGGGTTAAGCTTAATTCATTGAATGGTTCCGTTGAGTTTTATGAGTTTGGCGAAAGGATTAAACACATGGCAAAAGCACTGTTACCCATGTATGCTTATCATGGAGTAATAAATGAAAAAGACAAAGCTTATTTATACGGTACAAATCCTAATGATGAAGAAATTTATGGGAGTAAAGCTAATTACCGTATTGATACAGTACGCCCGCAAGGTGTTAAGCTATTGGTTTATTTTGAACGTATAAAATGATTGTTGAATTATCTGTTAATGGATTGAATGATTATTATAAAAGACTTAAAAAAGCATCGGAAATGTTTAAAAAAATGAAGCCTAAATTCATTGAAAAATCTTTATCATATATTCAAGACAAAGCAAATGAACATATACAAGCAACAACCGGTAATTCCAGTTGGTATGTACTAACGCATGAACTTGAGAATAGTTGGGTAATCAACATATTAGAGAAGTCATTGATAAATTATTGTAGCCATGCAGCATTCGTTGAATATGGTACAGGGAGTGTTGGAAAAGGAACGCACCCGGATAGTGGTAATTATAGCTATGATGTAAAAGGACATGGTGATGAGGGGTGGTTTTTTTACGATAAGGAGCATAATTTACATTGGACGAAAGGTATGGAAGCTCATGCCTTTTTGTTTGATGCCGTAAATGATTATCTATATCGCGGTGGATTTGACACTATTATCAATGAAGTGATGAATGAAGTTTTCGGAGGGTTATGATATGAGACATTTTGCGTATGATCTAATTAAAAAGAAAATCAAAGAAAAATTGAAAAATGAATGTATTTTTAATCCAACCGTTTTGTCATATCCTAAAACATTCCAAAACGAGGTTATCATCACAGAAAAAGACAATGCCTTACATAAACGAGATAGTTTTAATATCATTCGTGAAAGTAAGGTGTTTATTCAATTTGATATCTATACGAAAGATACAGAAATCGAAGGGCAAATGTATTCTCGATATTCTGTTTATCGTGATATAGAAGAAATCATAGACAAATTATGTACGGATCAATACAACCTTAGGGTTATTACAAGTAAACCGACACCTAACTTAGATAGAGATGTATATAAGCATACAATTATTTATGAATGCACACAAATTGATACAAAAGGGTATTTTTTTTAAAAGAGGAGGAATAATTGATGAACAAATATGAAGTTTCAGAGCAGAGAGCTATGAAAGGTGCAGGCGGTGGAGTTTATAAATTAGATGAAACCGATGGCAAGTATGCTGCACTCATTGCAACAACAAAATTACCTTTTATCACTTCATCCATGAGCGATATTGATATTAAAGTAGTCAATTCAACTATTATTGGTAAAATTGATGGTGTAGAAACACTTGAAGCTTCCGAGACAGAGGCTTATATGCATCGAGATGCAATCAATAAATTGGAAGAAATCAACGGTAAACTACTTCATTTGATGTCAGTAGCACCGGATTTCACAGGCTATAAATATGACGCAACCATTACCTACACACCTAATGAGGTAGAAATGGACGCAGCATGGATGGGTACTATTAAAATCACACCTAAAAACAAACCACAGTATATTGAGAATTGCTTTTCTTTGTTAAAGCCTACTATTAAATATGTCGATGCGGTTTCTCCAAGCATTACTTTGGAAACAACTACAGGTACTGCGAAACAGTTGATTACTACCGACCCTAAAGATGCAACACTAGAAGTAAAGAGCGATTCAGATGCTATTGCAACTGTCAAAAACGAAAGTGGAACAGTAACAATTACAGGTGTGAAAGAGGGCTCTACTATTATTCGCTATAAAGCTACTAAAGAGGGTTATGCATTAGCAGAGACAACTACTTTAGTGATTGTTCCAAGTAACAGCGTAGCGGCAGCTAATTTGGCTTTAGAAGAAGAAAAAACTAAATCTAAAACAACTAAATAAATCTACGCACCCCTAATAAAAAAAGGGGTGCGATTTCATAATATAAGGAGGAAAGCAAATGTTATTATTTGAATTTGATTATGAAGGCAAAAAGTTAGAATTCCGCATGTCTCATAAAGCGAAGGTTGAGCTAGAAAAGATTTCTAAAGAAAAACAGAAAATATTTGAAGATCAAGAAGTGTTAGGGGCAACATTAGACGTTATGGATTTTGCGAATGTAAACCAAAGAGATGCAGAAGAAAAGAACAAAGAAGATTCCGAAGAAAAGAAGAAATTGATTGTTAAACATGCATCGGTTTTATCTAAAGTTATGAATTCAATGGAAGATATTGATCCTGTTGATATGATGTATGTGTTACTCCATTGTAACCCTAAATTTAAAGATATTACAAAAGAAGAATGGGATAATATTGAATTTACAATGGAAGAAGAGATCGGCTATGAAGAATTGATGGATATATTCTATGAAATCCGTGATAAGGTTTTTACTTTACTGGAGAAGATGGCAGCTCCTCGTCAGAAAGCAATTCCGGAAACCAAACTGTTAAATTAGATAAGTACAATTCTTACGAACAATTTTGTTGGGAAGTATTATTACCTTTCGCATTAGAAGCAGGATTAACCGCCGATGAGTTTTGGTATGATGATATACAACTCGTAGAAATGCGATGTAAAGCGTATGAGAGACGTTTGGATAATCAAGCATGGGTAAATGGTCAATATGTTCATTTAGCGCTGATAAGCGCATTATCAGCAGTCATGAGCAAAGACAATTATATTGATTATCCTGACATGCCATTAACAGAAAAGGCAAAGCAGAAAAAAGAAAGGGAGGCTATACAACCTAGCAATAAAAAATATGATGATATAGCATTGCAGAAAGACCAAGAATATAGAGATTTATGGATGACTTTATATTGATGGTTTTTTTTATTTTAGACGAAGGGAGGGTAAATGAATGGCTGATTACGATAGAACGATAGGTGTGCAAATGCAAGATAATTTCGATGAAGCATCTGCCGCTCTTGATGTATTGTTGAGCAAAATAGATATTTTGAGGAAGCGTGTTAATACTATAACAAATGGAATTCAAAGATTATCAACTGCTTTTGAAGCATTAAGTAAAATCAACAATATGGATTTTAGCAATATAGATAACCAAATCAATAAAATGGTATCAACTGTTGAAAAGCTTGAAAAACGATTAAGTCAATTAAAGACACCTAATATGAATTCTTTAAAATCGTTTTTGGATAGCTTTAAAGCATTTAATGTATCTAGCTTTGAGAAAATGCAAGAGATACCATCTATTATGCGCTCTATTGAAGCTGTTGATGCTTCGAAAGTCGGAAGAGTATTTAGTACACTTGATACACAGATTTCACCATTCATACAACACTTAAACGAAGCGAAGTCGAAGTTAGATAACTTTGGCGCGAAAACAAATATATCAAACTTAAACAAGGACTTAGAAACATCTAAGAAAAAAGTTAAAGATGTAGGAAATGAAGCTTCTAAGACTAGAAAAAGAATCAATCAAATATTCACAGTTGGAAATTTGATTTATTTCTACAATATGTCTAAGCAAATTTTTCGTGGCATCGGAGAAATTATCGGTAAAGCAATAGATTTTACCGAAGTTGAAAACTACTTCTCACGTGCTATGGGAAATATGCGTGGTGAAGCCATGAAATTCCAAGAACAGCTTTCTGAAACCTTCGGTCTAGCAATGCCTGATACCATGCAGATGCAAGCAACATTTAAAAACATGCTTGGATCTCTTGGTGGGATTAGTGAAGAAATGTCTTATATGTTATCAGAACGCGTTACAAAGATGGCGATTGACTTTTCTTCTTTATACAACACTTCAATTGAACAGGCATCTACAAAATTTCAAGCAGCGTTAAGTAAACAGGTGAACTTTTGCCCACTATGTATGGGAGTGCATAGTGAATTTCTTTTAATTGCTGGAAACCTAAACCACTATGTGGCATGGCAATCAGCAGGTAAGTATTAAACAATTTGCGGTTAGGAGGAATAATGCAAGTAAAAGAAGAATGGAGAGCAATAAAAGGATACGAGGGACTATATGAAATAAGTAATTATGGTAGATGTCGTAGGATTTCATATCCTAACGATACAAACGCTAAGATTTCACAGTTTGGACTACCTCATTATTTAAAACCCAATTATGGTAAATGGGGTCATGTTCGATACGCATTATCCGTAGATGGAAAAACAAAGATGAAATTGGCGCATAGAATGATTTTAGAAGCGTTCGAAGTACCAAACCCAGAAAATAAACCACATGTCAATCATATAGACAATGACCCAACTAATAATTTTATTGAAAATATAGAATGGTGTACTCATACAGAAAATATGCAACACATGATAAAATGTGGAAGAAAAGTAACTTATCGAGGAAAAGATCATATTGAAAGTAAAAGAGTATATCAATTTGATAAAGCTGGAAACCTACTACATATTTATGAATCAAGTGGAGAAGCTAGTCGAGAGACTGGCTTTTTAAGTGGTCATATCAGAGAAGCATGTAGAGGTGTTTTGAAAACTTATAAAGGATTTATTTGGAAATACGCAAATTGTTAGATAAAACTTCAACGACTATCCCTTAGGCGGTGCAATTCCGCAATAGGAGTACGGCTCAAGCGAGTGGGAGAAAACCCCTTAAATGGAAATGGAGAACACGAAGAACTCGTGAAGATATAGTCTGGTCTTATTGGAAACAATAAGAAGTTCATAAGAGAACTGCATAAATGTAGCGAATTTATGCGAACATTCGGAGACCAATACGTTCTGTTTCAGGATATGACATCACGCAGAATGTATTACAGGCAACAATGCAAGAAATCGGAATGAATAATGTTAAGATTTCACAAATGAACGAAATTGAAAAGCGTTTATTGATTATCTTGACATTACAAAGCCAAATGGCTCGTTCTGCTGCGATGGGGGATTTTGCACGTACCATTAAGTTTAGTGGCTTTATACCGAGAGGTATATCGAATAACCTCGTGAACGCAAGCAAAAGCGGTGTGGTAGCTATTAGTTACTGCTAACAGGGAAACTCTTTAAATAAAGACAATCCTGTGCTAAGCCTATTTTTATAGGAAAGTGCAACGACTATCCCGAAAGGGAGTACAACGGAGATTAGCACCGTTGGAAGTGCGAGGGACGTTATTTAATAACGTTGTGATATAGTCTGATCTCTATAGTGATATAGAGTTAACATAAATGTGAACAACCTGCCAACCAATTACGTGTTTTACAACAGCAATTAGCAGAGGTAGGACGTTGGATTGGTTCGGTATTCTATGGTGTTATCGGCTCTGTACTTCCATACATCAATGGATTTGTCATGGCTATCAAAGAATTAGTGCGAACATTCGCTCTTTTCTTAGGTTATGAGTTACCAAATTCAACAGGACAAACCGGAACTATTCTTGATGGACTAGAGGAAGGTATGGGTGGTGTTTCGGACAGCGTAGGAGATATCAATAGCGGTTTAGATGAAACAAACAAGAAGTTAAAAGAAGCGGTTGGTAGCCTAGCATCTTTCGATAAACTGAATGTCATTAAACCACCAACTGATACCGGTTCTTCCGGTGGTGGAGGTGCCGGTGGTTTAGGAGGAATGACTGTTGACCCACGCCTTTTAGAAGCTTTAAATAAATATGATTATTTGTTTGGCAGCATTCGTATGAAAGCAATGGATATTAGAGATAATTTGTTGCAATGGGTAGAAGCTGCTAAAAAATTCTTAGATGTAAATATATTTGAGAAGTTTTCAAATAGTTGGAATAAATACGGACAGTCTGTCATTGATAACCTATTAAATTCGAGTGAAAACATCAATCATATTCTTGGTGGAGCATTCGATATTGTCGGCGAAAAATGGGGTTCGTTCTTTCAAGAAGCAACGGATTTATTTTTCGGATTATTAGATACTGCTAGTATGTGGGCTGACAATGTAACATACTTTTTTAAAGTAGTTTGGGATAACGGCGGAAGCTATTTATTTGAGAAACTTTGGGATTTAGCCGAAGCATTCTTAAAGCTAGCAAACAGTATAAACGACAACTTTGTTAAACCGGTAATAACTTGGCTAAAAGGTTCAATTACCCCGATATTCGCAAGCCTTGTTGGTGCAGTTCTTGCAGGTGTAGGAAAAATCGTAGATGTATTAGCTAATTTGATTGATTGGCTTGCAGAAACGGAAGGTGCTACGATTGCTTTAATGTCTATTGCCGGCGGCTTTTATGCTGCATGGAAAATAGGAAAATTGGTAAAAGATTTTCAAACACTTGGTTCTTCTTTTACTGTATTTGAAAAACTAATCGTATTACTTACTGATAACAGTAAAATTGCACAGAAATTCTTTGAAGTTTTCACCAGTGGGAAGAAAAATATAACCTCATTTAAAGATGTGTATGGAGCGCTAAATGGAGCTTTAATGAACACGAAAATGTGGCAGATTGTGGCTAAAAAAATAGGTGAGTTTGGAGTATCTCTTACAGTTAGTGGTAAAGCAGTAGGTGGATTAGCAGGAACAATAAAATCCGGTCTAGGAAGTGCTTTAAATTGGTTGGCATTAAACCCAATGGTCGCAGTTGCTACAGGTATAGCTGCTCTTGTGGCGGGTATTGCATTGCTTGGTAGCACACAAAAAGAACAGAAGTATGAAATGGAAGATTATACTGAAAGCGTCCAAAAACAAGCGGAAGCAGCGGACGAATTAGCAAAATCATTAAATGATGCCGAAGAAGCTGCTAAAAATTCGTATGCAGATAAACTTGGAGATATTGGAACAGTCGAAAAATATCTTCAAAAACTACGTGAAATGTCGGGAGAAACCGGTTATGTAGACAATGTTAATCTTGCAAAAATGTATGTCGAGGAAATCAATTCGTTATTACCGGAAACAGTACAATTAACTGCTGACGGTAGAGTAGAGTGGTTGAAAAATACAGATGCTATTTATCAAGAAATAGTAGCACTCAAAGAAGAAGCAAGAGTGAAAGCTTATCAAGAGCTATACACACAAGCTGTTCGTGATGAGATAAAGGCACGTACAGACCTTACTATGACAACAGAGGAATTGAATAAGAAAGTGCAACGGTTAAATGAATTAAAAGCCGATGGTATTTCTGAGGACGAAATAGAAGAAATCGGACAACTTAATGCTGATATTTCAGGATTGAACGATACCATCGGTAAGCAGAATGAAATACTTGGTAAAACCTCTGAATTGCAAGACGAATATATCGCAGGAATGGAAGGCTTAGCAGGAAAAACAGACGAGTATAACGCAGCTCTCAAATTATCTTATCAAGGACTTTCTGATGCAGGTAACCAAGCATTCAATGACTTAGGCACTAAGATGCAGGAATTCCAAAGACAACATGATGAATATGTTGCAAAAGGACTTGATAATAACAGTAAAGAGCTAAAGGATATTCAATCTTCACGAAAACTCATTATTGATGAATATACCCAACAGGCTGTGGCGTATGGGAAAACGTATGATGAGTTGCTTGTCATTTTAAATCAACAAGGTGTAACGTTGACAGAAAATGAAAAAGCACTACTCGAAAAATCATACAAGAACCATGAAAAAAACAATAAAGATATTCTTGAAATCAAAGCAAAATATGGATTTATGTTGAATGAGCAACAAAAATCCGATTTCACAGCGTTTTTGACAACTTTGCAAAATAACAATGTGAAGATTAAAAAAGAAAATTCCGATATGTATATGAATTTGTATAATGCTTATACGGAACATGGAAAGAATATGAATACTGAACAACAAGGACAATATCAAAAATTCTTAACTTTATTAGCGCAACACAACATTGATGTCAATTCAAAGAATGGCGAACAGTACCTTAAGACATTTCTTGATTATCAAAAGAACGGTAACGAGAGTGGAGAAGCGTATATTACGTCATTATCAACCGCTTTAGGAGATAAGACAGGTAAGGTGTCCAAAAAAGCCGATGATGTATCGAAAAATGCTAAGAGGATTATTGAGAGTAAAAAACCTAAAATTAACGTGGATATTCCCGATGTTTCCGGTAAGGCATGGAGTGCGTGGAGTAAAGTTAATGAAATTTTCAGAAATAATACCATAAAAGTAACTTTACATGGGGTTATGAATGGTGTAAGTATTGCAACTAATGCCATAGGTTCGTTATTTGGGAGACAAGCGGCTTTTGCTACCGGCGGCTTTCCTGATGTAGGGCAAATGTTTATCGCTCGTGAACGAGGACCTGAATTGGTCGGTACCATTCGAGGACGTTCGGCAGTTGCAAACAACGATCAAATTATTGCAGGTATCAGTTCCGGTGTATATGAAGCCGTATTAGCCGCTATGCAAGCTATGGGTGGAAATAAACCACAGAACATAAACCTCGAGAATAATATTATCGTTGATGGAAAGATTGTGCAGAAGCAGGTATCTAAAGCTGACGAAAAGCACTCACGTAAAACGGGTAAACCGTTATTTAAAAAATGATAGGAGGTGTCGAAATGAACGATGTAAGAGGAATGACGAATGATTTTAACGATGAAGAACGTAAAATTCAAGTAAAAGGAACTTCGTTACCGTACACAAGCGCACCTCCTGATTATCAGTTTTCAGATTTAGATAACGAAGGTATCCGACCTTTTAAAACAGGTGTTTTGAGAAGAAATAGAATACGTAAGAATGTTATGTCCATTGGCTTAAGTTGGGAAAATATCAGTCCTAAAACAGCAGAGAATATCCTCGCTTTAGTTGATGAACAAACATTTAGTGTGAATGTGTATGATAGGACACAGAAAAAGCGTGTAAATAAAACAATGTATCGCAGTGCAGATGTTACATATAGGGAAGAAAAATATATAGGAGGGTATGTTGCCTTCCTTTCTTTTTCCCTAATTGAATGCTAGGGAGGTGTTTTCTTATGTTTCGCCTATTCATCAATAACGACGAATATACGGATTATATCGTTTCAAATCCGGAGATATCAGGACAATTTGTGGAAGATACAATTATAGGTAACACACCTTCACTTGCTTTAAATTTGACACTTGATAATACGGATAAGATTTTTGACAATTTATTAGACTTTCCTTTTGTTATAAAAGATGAAGAAAAAGATATTGGTTCTTTTTTCGTAGTTGAAGCTCCGGAACGTATGACAAATCAACTTTATTTAGAAATGTACGATAGTATGTCATTGGCTGATATTCGATACGAAAGTAAATTAAAATATCCAACCACATTAAGAGATCAATTAGACGAAATGTCGAGATTGTTAAGTATGCCTATTGACTATACTGCTATTCCGCAAGATATGGTAACACGAACTGTTGGTATGTACGATAACACGTTATCAATACGCAATCATTTGTCGATGATTGCAGAAGCTTATGCTTGTAATGTGTACGCTAAAGAAACGGGTGGATTGATATTCAAAAAGATTTCTTCCAAAACAAAGCATCATATTACAGAGAATGACGTAGAGCAGTTTGATAAAGAAATGTTGGAAGAATTCACAATATCAAAAGTTACGTTTGATGATACAGTTTTACTTTTAGAAGCTGGCACAAACGAAAAGAATACTCTTTACCTAACACAAGATAATATGTATATTGATGATCAAAAAACTGTCGATTATATATATAGTGTGATTAACGGATTAAGCATTTATTCCGTACAAGACTTAAAGATTGCGGCGGTTAATGATGCAAGACTTGGAGATATTATTGAATTTGATGGATATTTTCGTTATATGGTTCTTGATTTTAAAACTACTTATTTGAATGGAGAGTATAACATTCAAGAAATGAATGGTAGGATAAATACCAAAAACCTTGAAACGATGCAAACGACTGTACCGTCTGATGTGAAAATAAAACGATTAAAGGTGCTTGTAGATCAAAATGAGACTTCACTTAAAATTTTAGCTCAAAAGCAAGAAGGACTTAACAATAAAATTAGTGAAATCGAAGTAACCTTAGATGGCATTAACATGAAAGTTGAAAATATTACCGAAGATATATATAAGTTTGAGGTTGGCTCCGGAAACATATTTGAAAACTGTAAAAATTATTTGCAAAAAGATAAAACGGAAACAGGCATTAAACAAAAGAATGATATGACATTAGGAATAAATGCAGATTATCTGAAAGGAAAAGATATTGTAATTGCGTTAGATGTCGATGTACGTAAAGGTATTATCGGTAGCTTAGGTAACTATATTGGTGCGGAATTTGATGTGTTTTATAAAGATGGTACACGAAAGACATATTCTACTCGATGGTATTTAGGGCAGTATATGATGCAATACCTTATCCAAACTGATATTTTTTCTCACGAAGAAAGGATATGGACACATTTTAAGATTGATGATAAAGAAGTAACATCTACATCAAATTTGAGAATGATAATTGCTTTCGATTGCGAATATGCACAAGCATCTAATCCTAAAGTTGAATTTGGAACAACTCCAACAGGTTTCTATTACGACATGGACGCTATCCGGGATAACATAACAACAATTCAAAAAAACTATACCGAAATCAGTACAAAGGTTGATGAATTAACATTAAAAGCTGTTAGCATGGAAGAACAAATAACCACGATTAACGGTGAAATGACAAATGTTACTACACGTTTGCAATCAGCAGAGATAAAGTTACAGCCTACCAATATTTTAATGGCAGTAAATGAAAAAATCGGTGCAGATGGAAAGCTATACACCACTAAATTTGTTCTTGATAAAGCAGGTGTGCATATCAGTGGTGGAGGATTGGATATTTCTAACAATGCCGGTACGAAGGTTTTATACGCTGATACAGAGGGTAACTTGACGATAAATAAATTAACTGCGGTTGATGGTAATTTTACCGGTACTATTACAGGTTCTGTGATTACAGGTGGAAGTCTAACCGGTGCTACTATAACGTCTAATTCCGGAAAGATTGGCGGTTGGGAATTGAGTTCTCAAGGTCTTATCAGTGGTACTGCTAAATTTATGACTGAAAACAATTACTTTGATAAGAACGCAATCACTAACGTTTATACTTGGGCGGACTTATGGGTCATGCAATCAATTATAACAGGAACATGGCAAGCACCTGAGGAAGTTATTAAACACTATGATCTTGATGGTGATGGTGCAGTAAGATCCATCGATTATTCCAGATTAAAACTTGCTCTTGCTAAAATGGACGGATATGTGTAGATGAAAAGGAGAAACTTATATGAACCTAAAAGTAACTAGCACCACAGTGTTTTATGGAGAAGTTTATAACAAAGATATTTTGATAGAAACACTATCACAGACTTTTGATGAAAACAATCGCCTTATTGGTGGCGTGAATGTTTGCATTATTAATCGAGACGAATACTACAAAAGTATAGAACGGTGTCGGAAATTTGAAGATGAATTTAGAGAGAAAATGCGTAAAATTGAAGATATGGCGATTTTGGAGGTAAAAGGAAATGAAGATTAAAAATAGAGATTTGCAAAATATTGTTGATGCATTGTTTTCTATTTCCAATCATACATCGGATATTAAATGTAGGTGGGAACTAATGAAAAAGAGCAAATCCTTTGTGGAAGCGAATGATATGTTAAGTTCACAAATCAATCGTATTATCGAAGAAGAAGGGAAACTTAACGATAACAATGAAAAAGGATTATCGGTTGACAACGAGCATTATCAAGAATTGTTAAATTGTGAAATTGATGTTGATGTTTCATTTACTCTTAAGGAGCTTGAACCGTATATGCCAACCATGCAAGAATTGATGAAACTTCAACCAATCATAACGGAGAGTGATGTGTAATGGCTACAAAGCTACCACGTATTACATACGAGGATAAGAAAGATTATAAGGTAATAGAACAAGACCCAACATATTGTATCAGCGCAAAAGATATGAATGATATTAAAAATACATTCAATCAAAGTGCAGGAGCGATTGAAAAAGCTTTAGATACATCAAATCAAACCAACCAAACCATCAACGAGAAAATCGAAGATGGTTCTTTTATTCCACAAGCAACAGCGGGGACGGTTGAAATGACGCAACCGGGGACGAAAGCTGAAGTAACGATTACCGGAGATAAGAAAACACCTACGTTTAATTTCAAAATACCGAAAGATGAGATAGATGATTCAGAAGATATCAAAAAAGCTCTTTTACAAGGTACATTCATAACCGATCTATCCGATGAATACAAAGGCGTTTCTTCCGATTATGGCGCGGAAATATTGAAGATAGAGGGGAAGAGTGAACAGGCTAGTACAAACGGATATCAGTTGTTCGACGCTTCAAAATTGCCAACCAAAACGCAAGGCGGTGCTACCGTTACAAATAATGGTGATGGAAGCTTTACGATTAGCGGAAGTGGGGATTTGACGGAAGTGTTTCTATTAAATTATGTTTATTCTCAAGAGGAAACGCAAAAATTATTAAAAAAAGGAACGCTAAAAATCAATGGTTTGAGCGATATAAAACCATATTTTTCGGCGGGACTTGTTCCCTTAGACGGTGCAACTTTCATTTCTGATAAAAAGTTAAACTATGAAACAACTAGTATCGAGATAACAGAAGAAGATTTAAAAAATACAAGATTTCGTATAGTATTTTATGGAACTAGCGGAAATGCTATCAAAGGTGGCACTATCAAACCAATGCTCTATCAAGACGGAGATGGAATATGGGAGCCATTTACAGGTGGTATTCCAAGTCCAAATCCAAACTATCCACAGGAAATCAATAATGCACTTGATGAACCGCTAGTGAGCGTAGGAAGAAATTTAGTCATTGATAATTTAAAAGGATTTATTGGTGGAGGTAGTAGCGACCCTCATATCACGATTGACAATAATGCCGAAACATTTTATTTCAGAACAAAAAAAGGACAACAATATTCGTTCGGCGCTGATGTTAATTTGACAAGAAAAACAATGGGTTATTGCTTTGAAAAACCTGTTAATGGAACAAAACTATATGGATTTGGAACAAATATTCAAAAAACTTTTATTGCCCAATACGATGCCTATTGTTGCATTTACGTCAGCGAAACTTTAAATGATGAAATCAAGAAATCATTTAGAGTTAATGAGGGAAACGAACTATTGCCTTATGAGCCATATCATTATTCAGAAACATCTTTGGATTTATCCGAGCCTTTGCGCTCACTCACTGATGGAGTATGTGATGTTTATGAGAATGACACGATTACTCGTATAATTGAGTTTAAAGAGTATGATGGTTCAAGTGATGAAGCATGGAAACTGCAATCAATAAATAGTAATGGCATTGCTAATTTCAATATTGGAATAAGTAGTTCAAATCAAGTTGCAGGTTCAATGTGCAATCGTTTTATCTTTGACAAATCTTCAATTTCAGTAGCAACAAAAGAAGCATATCATCTAAACGATAATAATTTCTTCATACGATTAAAAAAAGAAACTGCTTCTACTGTTGAAGAATTTAAAGTGTGGCTGAATGAACACCCTGTAAGACTTCTTTATCAACGACCAACACCAATCACTAAAAAAGTAGAGCTTCCTATCGTTCCTACGTTCTATCCATATACCAATATTTTTCAGTCTGACAATGTAAAAGCACGTATTCAATATGGACTGCGAAATAAGAGTGATGAATGCCCATACGATATTGGAGATTTATACATCACTCTTAATGAAACCTTACCGTCAGTTAAATGGAAAGGCACTAAATGGGAAAGAGTAGAGGGGTTCGTGCCGGTCGGTTATAAAGCAAGCGATGCCGATTTCGGAACACTCGGGAAAACAGGCGGTGTTAAAACTGTAACGCTGACGGAAGAGCAAATGCCCGACCATAACCACTCGGCAAAAGCTAAAAAAGCAGCGAACCATAAACATGGAATTGCATTGAAAACTGCAACAGGGAGCGCTACACCACATACAGGTCCAGGTGTAAAAGAAGGAAGTTGGAGTTCAACAGATACGCATGCATGGTTGGATAAAAGTTTATGTGAAGAAGCTGGAGAACATGACCATATTATTACAGTTGAAAATGCTGGTGGTTCTCAAGCACATAACAATTTACAGCCATACAAGGTATTCAACATGTGGTTAAGAACAAAGTGATAAGGCGTACTTCAAAGTGCGTCTTTTTTATGTCCTAGAATGACTTTAAACTTAGCTAGAAAAGAGGAAAAGAAATGAATAACATTAACTGGGAGGTACGAATTAAAAATAAGCAATTTTGGATTGCGTTGATTCCAGCGGTACTATTACTTATTCAAGTGATCGCTGCTGTATTTGGTTTTACACTTGATTTAGGAGATTTAGGAAATAAGTTATTAGCGGTAGTAAATGCTTTGTTTGCTGTCTTATCTATTCTCGGTATCGTTGTTGACCCCAATACCGAAGGCATTGCAGATAGTGAAAGAGCCTTGCAATATAGAGAGCCAGCTAAAAACTGCAATCATGTAGGTGAGTAATGTGCAGGATTTAGAAGTATTAGGTGGGTTGATAACGTGGCTTGTTCCACTCATTGCAGTAGCTGCTCCTGTTTTAAAATTAAATGGGAACATTACAAGGCTCAATACAATATTGGAACAAGCACTAAAGACAATCGAAAAGCAAGGTAATAGTATTGAAAAATTGAATGATGAACTATACGAAGTAAAGCATATTCAAGCGAATCATGAAACTAGGCTTAAAAGCATAGAAAAAAGAATGGATAAAAAAGGGTGCTAAAAGGGTATCTTTTGATGATGAAAAGAAAGAGAGGAAATTAACATGAAAAAAGGACAGACAAGTAAACGTGGAGGAATTCAAGATATTTTATTCCCAATGGAATATATGAACATTACACAAGGAAATAATGGGCAGTATAGCCATCAAGGAGCCAATGCGTTAGATCTAGCCGGTAAAGATACAGGTAGAGATTTATTCTATGCTCCTTTCGATGTACGCTGCGTTGCGACAGGTGATCGTAATACAGAGGGAAATGCTGCGTTTTGGCAATCCGTTAATCAGGTGCGTTTTGCCGATGGTACAGTAGATTATGCAACAATTATGGTGCTTCATGATAACAGCTTGAATGGAATTTATCCGGGTGCGACATATAAACAAGGCGCACAAATTGGACAAGAAGGAACTGCAGGAAATGCAACAGGAAATCATAATCACTTTGAAATTGCAAAAGGCAAATTTACACATAAATATGACCTTAATAAATTTGGTATTTATCATTTACCAAGAAGCATTAGCGCGGATCAAGCATGTTTTGTTGATGGCACTACTATCTTGAATGCGAATGGTATGAAATGGAAGAAACTTGCTGATGTTCAAGTAGGAGGTGCATCAAATGGCACTGTCTTAAACGAAATTCCTAACGACTTCATCAAAGAAAGTGCAACATTCTATTGTAATGTCGATAAAATCAATATCAGACTTGCACCAAGCTTGAAAGGACAGCTGACAGGAGATTGGTACGAGAATGGAATGACAGTTAAATATGATGGCTATGTTAAACGTGAAGGATATGTATGGATCAGTTGGGTTAGCTCCAAAACTAAGAATCGTCATTGGATGGCAGTTGGCGAGCTTAACAAGAACGGCTATAATACAAAACCTTACGGAATATTCAAATAAAAACTTATCCCTACTCTCATTGCGAGGGTAGGGATTTTTTTGGTGTAAATGAATAAAATAAGGATAATAAAACCGAATGTTTTATAACTGATAAAATCATGATAAATGAACATAGTCTAACAATAGTCTAACAAAAATGTTGAAAAAGCCTTATTTTATCGTTTTTGTATTTATGGCGCATATAAGGCGAATATTCAAAATCGAATTCATCATCATTTCGATAAACCGTCATTTGATAATCAAGAAGTTACTTTAAAGGTTGGCGAGAGTATTACGCTTACCGATACAAAGGGAATATTTAAGGATTTCCATTTAGTTGATACAGGTGGACTTCAAGTTAAAAAGAACGGTAATCATCTGACTATTACCGCAACTGCAAGCGCTCCTGAAAAGACGACAGTTCAGTATCAAAAAATACCATCTAAATACGTGGGAACTTCTATTGCATACAAAAAAGCAGGCTCACAAATACCGGTTAAATTCAAAGTGAAGGATCCACAAAATATAAAAATAAGAGTAAATGTACAAAAATATGGGTCTTTAAAGCTTGCAAAACAAGATGATGAAGGCAATTTTGTTCCGAACACCAGCTTTCAATTATCTTATAACGCCGATATGAGCAAGCCAATCGGTACATATAAAACCGGAGCTGATGGTACGGTAACGATCCATCAGCTATTGCCACAAACAGTATATGTGCAGGAGGTTGATGTTCCGGATCATCTAGTGCTTAACAGTACAGTTAAATCCGTAAAGATTGAACCGAATAAAGTTTCTGCCTTTACACAGATAAATAACTGGAAAAAAGGAAAATTCCAATTTGTGAAAAAAGATGCGGATACTGGAAAGGTGATCCAACTGGCAAATACTACCTTGGAGGTTTATGATACTTCCGGTAATAAAATCAAGACCGTAAAGACTGACAAAACGGGTAGTGTAACTAGTGAAGATTTAAAGTATGGCGATTATGTCTTTAAGGAAGTTAGTGCACCTCATGGCTATCTATTGAATGGTGAAAGCTTTAAAGGCTCCATTCGCGAAGATAAAGTCGTTGTAACCGTAGAAATTAAGGACAAGCGTGTGAAGGGAAAGGTGCAGATAACCAAAGTCGATAGTGAAACAGGGAATGCTGCACAGGGTGATGCGAGCTTAAATGGGGCGATATATGGCTTATATGCAAGAGAGAACATCGTAGATCCGTCAAATGATGGAGCCGTGCTGCATAAAAAAGATACCTTGGTTGAACAAATTACGTTACAAGGTGTAGAAGGAAGCTTTTCAGAGCAGGATTTAGGGAAGTATTATGTGAAGGAGATTCAGGCACCACAAGGGTATCAGCTGTCCAAAAAGGAATATGATGTAGCATTAAGCTATGAGGGACAAAATGTTCCTGTAGTGCTTCGTGAGGTTGCTGCTAAGGATAAAGTCATTACAGGTAATGTTGAAATTCATAAGTATTGTGCGGATAGCGATAGTGCAGAGGTATTAAAGCCAGAGCAGGGTGCTGAGTTTACGGTGATACTAAAAAGTCTTGTAGATAAGTATAAAAGCTTTGAGGAAGCTTTAAAGCATACCGATGAATTAAGTAAAAGAGAGTATGATGTATTGGTTAGTGATAAAAACGGTTATGCAAAGTCAAAGGATTTGGCTTATGGAGAATATGTTATGAAGCAAACCAAAACATCAGATGCGGATATTTTGCCATTAAAGGAAGAAATTACTTTTACGATTCATAAACAAAATGAGCAATTTTCATACAGCATAAAGAATGCTTTGACAGAAAGCTATGTAAAGATCGTGAAGTACGATAAAGCAACTCAAAAGGAAATTACGTTAAGCAATATGAGCTTCAAGGTGTGGGACGTCAAGCATCATAAATATGTATCACAAAAGGTAGGTAATAAGCGTATAGATACGTTTACAACCGATGAAAAAGGGCAAAGTACATTGCCGCTGCCATTAAAAAGTGGAGCGTATGAGCTGCATGAAGTGAAAGCACCAAATGGATATTTGATTCATCAAGCTCCAATTCCATTTGAAGTAAAAAAGGCAGTATTTGAGGCTGATGAAGATGGTGATCCGATAACGGTTGTAAAGGTGTATGATGATATGCCGACAGGAAGAATCGTATTGAAAAAGAGTTTTGAAGCAACAAAAGATGAAGTAATCAAAGGAGCTGTTTTCCAACTGACGGCAAATAGCGAAATTATCAATCCGAGAAACGGAAGCGTTATTTATCATAAGGGCGATAAGGTAAATGTAGGTCAGGCTGAAAACGGGCGCTATGAGCTAAATGAAGATGGTATTTTGGACATTGCCGGACTTCCGTTAGGAATCGGAAAAGCAAGCTATGCATTACAGGAAATCGAAACGGCTGACGGATACGTGCTGAGTGATAAAAAAATCGTATTTGATTTTGAAATGAAGGACGATACGACAAAGGAATATGTGCTGAAGGATAGCATAGAAAATAAGCAAACGATTGTTGAAATCACGAAAGAGGATACCAAAGGGAAGGCGATCGCAGGAGCTGAGATGCAGGTATTTGATGAAAAGGATACGCTTGTTAGCGAATGGAAAACAAGCCAAGCACCGCATACGATAAAAGGCTTAGCGGTAGGCAAAAAGTATCGCTTACATGAAAAGGAAGCACCACTTGGTTATGCGCAAGCAAAGGACGTGTATTTTACAATAGAAAATACGGAAAAAGTACAAAGTGTCGCGATGAGAGATATACAGGTAAAGGTAAGAAAGGTTGATAAAGCAGGAAAAGCATTGGCAAATGCAAAATTTATAGTAACCGATACAAAGACAAAGCAGATTGTCGATCGCTTTACCAGTGATACAAAGGGGAATGTAGTTAAGCATTTGATTGAAGGACATAGCTATATTCTACAAGAGGTCGAGGCACCGAATGGCTATGTACCAGCAGATCCTGTAGAGTTTACACTAAAGGATAAGGATATAACAATTACGGTAGAAAATAAGCCTTTAAAGATTGAGCTTCAGTTGGTAAAAATAGATAGCGATACGAAAAAGCCAATTGTATCGAAGCAATTTGTATTTCAAGCCTTTGCAGACAAAGAGTGCCGCCATAAGCTTGCAGATGCTGTCATTGATACCAAGAAAGGAACAGCAGCCTTTACATTCCGTTATGGAAAGTATTGGATCAAGGAAATTCAAGCACCGAGCGGATATCAAGTGCGAGATGATGCGATTGAAGTTACAGTTAATGAAAAGGGTGTTTTTGTAAACGGAGAAGCACTACGTAAAACGGAGCAGGGATATTACTTCCATTTTGAAAATACAAAACTTCCTGCAACTTCGGATCACACCAACCTACCGCTATTTTTCGCAAGTCTTATCATCAGTTTGTTTGCCTTTGTGCTTATTATCAGAGTGAAGCGATAACACATAATCATTGCAATACAATAAGAGCTACAAGAAGAAAATGACCAAAAATTCTGAAAATGCTTTCATAAGAAACAAAATAATCAAGAATATGATAAAATAAAGACATCTGTAAAGGAGGACGCTATGAAAGCATATATTGGTGTTGATTTAGGTGGTACAAATGTACGTGTTGCTAAGGTTGACGAGAACGGAACGATTTTACAAATGGTAAAGGAAGCTACAGAGATTGAACAAGGTGTCGAGCATGTTGTGGCAAAAATAATTTCTATGATTGAAAGAATCGATCGTTATGCGGATTGTGAAGGAATCGGAATGGGAGTTCCCGGACCGGTGGATACGGTTCAGGGGAAAATGGTTTTAGCAACAAATTTACCGGGCTTTGAAGGATATCCGATTGCTCAAAAAATAGGAGATCACTTCCATCTTCCGACATTTGTTGATAATGATGTAAATGTTGCCGGAATGGGAGAAGCGATTTTAGGAGCCGGTAAAGATGAAGAAATTGTTTATTATGTTACGATTTCAACCGGTATTGGCGGAGCACTAGTCGTTGATAAGAAGGTGGTTGCCGGAAAGAACGGGCATGCCGGTGAGATTGCCAATATCATCATTGATCGCAATCGCGAAAAGGTGAATTATTTAAATATCGGGGCAGTAGAAAATGAAGCAAGCGGAACGGCGCTTACAAGAAAGGGCAGAAGGCTTTTCGGTGAGGATATGATAGCACATGCAGGTGATGTTTTTGCTTTGGCACGCCAAGGAAACAGTGAGGCGCTTGCACTCTGCGATGAAATGGCTTATGATATTGCTGTTATGTTTTCGATCATTGCACATGTTGTTGATCCGGCGGTGTTTGTTATCGGTGGTGGAGTCATGAAAGGAAAGGACGTTTTCTTTGAAAAGATGGAGCGCGATTTCCGTTCAATGATTCATAAGGGCATGCAGACAGTGAAGTTTAAAGAAGCTCAGTTAGAGGAGCCGGGAATTATCGGTGCGGCGATGCTTCCGAAAGCATATTTGAAATAGAAAGGAATAAGTCAATGAATAGAGAAATCATACAAACATACGCAAAGCTGGTCATTGTCAAAGGCGTAAATGTACAAAAAGGACAGACATTATTGATCAATGCGGATATTGATACGGTAGATATGGCGAGAGCTTGTGTAGAGGAGGCCTATAAGGCAGGAGCAAAAGAGGTTGTTGTTACATATCGTGATGAAACAATCGATCGTTTCCATTATCAATATCAAGATCTTGATACGCTGACTACTGTACGTGATTTTCAAATTGCCAGTAAGCTGGAATATTTTGAAGAAGGAGCCTGCATATTGAATCTTATCTCACGCATTCCCGGTATTTTAAATGGCTTAGATGTGGAGAAGGTAAATAAGCATTTGCATGCATTCGCATTAAAAAGCAAAAAGGTACGCGAGTATACGATGCTAAGCAAGACACAGTGGTGTATTGCTGCTGTACCTAATAAGCAATGGGCCATGCAAGTGTTTCCAAACTGTAAAGATGAAGAGGAAGCAGTGGAGCTTTTGTGGAAACATATTTTAGCTGCTGTCTATGTTGATGGAGAAAAGGATCCAATCGAATTGTGGACGAAGCGTGATGCTGTTTTTGCAAAGCGCTGTCAAATTTTAAACGATTTTCGTTTTCAATCACTTCACTTTACCAATAGTATGGGAACGGATTTGCGTATTGGTTTGGTAGAAGGGCATTTATGGGCAGGTGGCAGCGAAAAGACGCCGCAAGGAATTTCTTTTAATGCAAATATGCCAACGGAAGAAATCTTTAGTGTTCCTGATTTCCATGTCGCAGAAGGAATCGTATATGCCAGTAAGCCATTGCTTTACAATGGTTCTTTAATTGAGGATTTTTGGCTTTCTTTCGAGGCAGGAAAAGTAGTTGATTTTGATGCGAAAAAAGGAAAAGAGGCACTTTCGCAGTTAGTCAATTTTGATGCGGGAAGCTGCCGTTTAGGAGAAGTTGCTTTAGTACCGCACAATTCTCCGATTTCACAAAGCGGAGTTCTGTTTTTAAATACGTTGTTTGATGAAAATGCAAGCTGCCATTTGGCTTTGGGCAATGCTTATCCGACATGTGTAGAAAATAATGATACGTTAAGCGAGGAAGATTTTGCTCGTTTAGGTGTTAATGTTTCATTGGTACATGAGGATTTTATGTTTGGAACTGCCGATATGAAGGTTGTCGGAACTTTGCATGATGGAAAGAAAGTTACTATTTTTGAAAACGGAAATTTTGTAATCGAATAAATGAAGAAAGAGAAGCAGATCTAGCACTGCTTCTTTTTGGTTACAAGCAAGGATATAGTCTAAAGCTGAAAAGTGAATATCTATGGTTGATTTCGATTTGAAAATTTGAAGTAAGATAAATAAATAGCGGATATATTTTTTATCTTGACTATACACTTTAGATAAAATGAGAAAAAAGAAACCGCCAATAATCGAAAAAAAGCATTTTGCAGCAAACAGATTGACATTCAAGATAGAATGTTGTATAAAGTATACATAAAAAGACGAAGAAAAGGATATGGATCTTTTGGATTGATGTAGAGAGAAAAGCGGTTGGTGAAAGCTTTTTGAAAAGAAAATGGATCTACTCCCTTGGAGTTGCTCCCGAAAGGGATAGCCGTTTTGCCTACGTTACAGGTTTGAGGGCATGCGTGAAGCATGAACAAAGGTGGTACCGCGTGGAAGACTGACGTCCTTTGATGTCAGTCTTTTTTTTAATGGAAGAAGAATACATTTAAAAAGCAAGAAAAAAGAGGAGGAAAAGAAAATGATCGATATTAAAGAGCATGAACAGTTAAGTGTAATGAATCATTCCTGTGCGCACATGATGGCACAGGCAGTAAAAAGATTGTATCCGCAGGCTAAGTTTTGGGTAGGTCCTGTGGTAAGTGAGGGCTTTTATTATGATATTGATTTAGGAGATCAGGTTATTAAAGATGAAGATCTAGCAAAAATCGAAAAAGAAATGAAGAAGATTGCCAAAGACGGAAAGCGCATCGTACGTAAAGAAATCTCTAAGGACGAAGCTTTGGAAATGTTTGGTGATGATCCTTATAAGGTGGACTTGATTCAAGATTTAGAAGATGGGAATATCACTTGTTATCAGCAGGGAGAATTTATTGATTTATGCCGTGGGCCACATGTAGAAAGTGTAAAACAATTGAAAAACTTTAAGCTGTTAAAGCATTCCGGTGCTTATTGGAAAGGTGATGCCAATAATAAGGTGTTGCAGCGTATTTACGGAGTTTGCTTTCCAACTGCTGAAGAACTGGAAGAACATTTGCATTTATTGGAGGAAGCAAAAAAACGCGATCATAAGAAGCTAGGGCGTGAGCTTGGTATCTTCATGATGAGCGAGTATGCTCCGGGCATGCCGTTTTTCTTACCAAATGGTATGATTTTGCGTAATATTTTGGAGAACTTTTGGTATGAGGAGCATACCAAAGAGCATTATCAGTTTATCAAAACGCCTATTATGATGAGCAAGGAGCTTTGGGAAACAAGCGGACATTGGGATAATTATAAAGAAAATATGTATATTTCTATGGTAGATGATCGAGAATTCGCAATCAAACCAATGAATTGTCCGGGTGCATTGCTTGCTTACAAGGCAGGACTACATTCCTATAAGGATTTCCCACTACGTATGGGAGAATTAGGACAGGTACATCGCCATGAAGCAAGCGGTGCTTTGAATGGCTTGTTCCGTGTGCGTACCTTCACACAAGATGATGCACATATCTTTATGCGTCCGGATCAAATCGAAAGCGAAGTTATGAGCTTAATTAGCTTTATCGATCGTATTTATGCTTCCTTAGGATTAAGCTATCGCATTGAATTATCAACTCGTCCGGAAGAAAAATATATCGGTGATTTAGCTATTTGGGAAGCAAGTGAAGCAGCTTTGGCAGCAGCTTGTAAACATGCAGGTAAAGATTATAAGGTCAATCCGGGTGATGGAGCCTTCTATGGTCCAAAGCTTGATTTCCATATCAAAGATTCCCTAGGCAGAGAATGGCAATGCGGAACTATTCAGTTGGATATGAATTTACCAGAGCGCTTTGATTTGACCTATGTAGAAAGTGATGGCTCTAAAGCACGTCCGGTAATGTTGCATCGTGTTATTTTCGGATCTATTGAGCGTTTCATCGGGATTTTGATTGAGCATTTTGCAGGACATTTCCCAACTTGGTTGGCACCTCAGCAGATAATGGTCGTACCGGTTCACTATGAGAAGCATCTTTCATACGCAGAAAAGGTAAACGAAATGCTTGTACAAAACGGATTTAGAAGCAAATTAGATGCAAGAAACGAAAAATTGGGGTATCGTATTCGTGAAGCTCAGCTTGCGAAAATACCATATCAGATTGTGCTTGGAGATGGCGAAGAAGAAAACGGTACAGTAACGATTCGTCGAGCACAAGGGAAGGATTCGACTACACTTCCTCTGGACGCATTTATCGCAATGCTGAAAGAAGAAGTGGAGGAAAAACGTTTATGAAATTTTTAAAAGCTCTTTTTGTCGGTATTCTATCTTTTACACTTGTTGCTTGTGCCACGAATCAGGAAAGTGAAGCAATCACCGTTATGACTCCGATGGGAGCAACGGCTCTTTCTATGCTAGGCTTATACGATGATGAAAAGGTAACGATTGATACAGTAGATGGAAGTGATGCATTATCTGCACAGCTGCATAAAAAAGATGGTTATGATGTTATCGTAGCACCAATCAATTTAGGAGCGAAGCTGATTTCCACCGGAAAAACAGAATATGTTTTACATTCTATTGTAACTTGGGGAAATCTCTATATTGTAGGAACTGATGAAGCAGCACTTACGCAGGAAGGTAATTTTGCTGCCTTTGGTGAAGGAGCGGTTCCGCAAAAGGTTTTAACATCGGCATTCGACATGGAAAACATGGTGCCTACAATTACTTATTATAATTCCGTAAATGATGTGCAGGCACAGCTATTAACCGGAAAAGCCAAGATCGGTATGTTGGCCGAACCTGCAGCTACGGCAACCATTGCGAAAGCAAAAGAGAAAAATATAGAATTGAAGGTACTTAAGGACTTGCAAAAGGAATATAGCGGTAAGCTGAACCTAGAAAGCGAAGGATATCCGCAGGCAGCGGTATTTGTTCGTAAGGATTCTTTAGAAAAAAGCGAAGCTTATTTAGAAAAAGCAGCTACCTTTGTGAATGAAACAGCTGTAAAGAAAGAAGAGGCAATCAACACGGCAGTAGAAGCGGCAACAACAGAAAAGCTAGGTGTTCCTAGCTCTGAAATTGCCGTAAAAACATGGAAACGACAAAATATTCATTTTGTAAAAGCGAATACTGTAAAAAAGGATATTGACACTTTCTTAGAACAGTTTAAAATTACTTTAGATAGCGCATATTATGCGAAATAGGAGGATTTTATGAGATACGCAATTACTTATGAAAATAATATGGTTTTTCAACATTTTGGTAAAACTCCACAGTTTTTAATGGTTGATTTGGAAGACGGAAAGCTTACACAAGAACTTGTTTCTACCGATGGTAAGGGACATGGTGCATTGGCGGGCTTTTTGAAGGAACATCATGTTGATACGCTTATTTGCGGTGGTATCGGACAGGGTGCTAGAGATGCTTTGGCTGCTGCTAATATCAGCTTGATCTCTGGAGCAAAAGGAAGTATAGAAGATGTGCTTTCCGCACTGACTGCCGGCACTTTAAAAGATGATCCTAGCGGAATGTGTAACCATCATCATGAGGGGGAAGGACATTCCTGCTCACATGAAGAAAAGGAGCATTCCTGTACTTCTCATAGCTGCACACATTAAATATAATCGAAGATTATGGTGATGTCTTTTCATGAAGGCATCATTTTTTTATTGTAAAAATTATTTTTTTCTAGCATTCTCACAGCATTTGAGATACAATACTCTTACATGTTTTTTGGAGGTAATGATGAAATTTTATGATGAATTGCAGCTTAATCAAGCTGGCTCAAAGGAATTGATTAGAAAAAGTGAAGATAGAAAAGCGAAGCTTTATCATATCTTTGTTTATTTATTTAAGATTGCCATTACGGTTGGCTTTTGTTTCCTGTTTGTAACTTCATTCAGCATGGCATTCGGTAGCGATAACAGCATCGTGGGTGTTGTTGTTTTATTGTATTTGTTAGTTTTCCGCAATTCGCATTTTACAGTGAAAACGAATCAATCCATTTTGCTGATTTGGTTATTTTATTTCCTAATGGCATTTATGCCAAGACTAGCAAACATAAGCAATCCGATCGTTGGATTATTTATCAATACGGCTTCCATTGCGATATTGGTTATTTTAGGCTGTCATGATCCAAGGCTATACAATCAATCCACCTTAGTTTTAAGCTATTTGCTGATTTATGGTTATGATGTATCAGGCTCTATGTATCAAAAGCGCTTGCTTGCTTTATTTATAGGAGCTATTTTAATTAGTTTGGTGTTTTATTTTAAACATTCTACAAAGGATTATAAAGCAACGATTGCATCGGTTATCCGATCATTTGATTTAGCATCGGATACAACTCGTTGGCAAGTATGTCAAATTCTATGTGTTCCACTTGTTGTATGTATTGTTGAACTTTGCGGGGTTCATCGCTCCATGTGGGCAGGGATTGCGGCAATGTCAGTTATTTTACCTTTTATGGCGGATACCAAAAAGCGTGTAAGCGGGCGAATAATCGGCAATATCTGTGGAGTTATCGTCTTTGTGATTTTGTATTTTGTATTGCCTAGTTCCATTTATGCATTTATCGGAATCATCGGAGGTATTGGTGTTGGCTTATCAGCTCATTACAATTTTCAAGCAATTTTTAATACCTTTGGAGCTTTGGCTATCGCAAGTGAATTGTATGGTTTCAAGGAAGCTTTGTTTTTAAGAATCGGAACCAATGTATTCGGTGTAGTGTTTGCTTTGCTATTTTGTGTTTTAGCGTATAAATTTCTTTCTAAATTTCAGTTTGCATATAAAGGATAAACGCTAACGAAGTATTTAAACCAACATAGCGCTCAAAACATATAAACAAAGAAATTATGAGAATCGTAGAGAATAAAGAGAAATGCGAGTGCTGAAAAGCAGGATACATAGTATTTGAATAGATAAGCTTTCTAAACAGTTTGGAGTTGCATAGGTTAATCAAGCAAAGAAAGCGGACATAAAAAATAAGCCCGTAGTGGGCTTACTTTTTATGAATTTGCCAAGAAGGCTAAAATATCGGTTGCGTTGTTTGTTGGATTTGCTTTCTCAAAGGTTTTTATGATAATACCGTTTTCATCAATGATATAGGTTGAACGGGTAACTCCCATATAGGTTTTTCCATAAAGCTTTTTTTCTTTCCAAACATCATAGGCTTGGATGACCTCGACTTCCTGATCCGAAAGCAGTAAGAAAGGCAGTTCGTATTTTTCCTTGAATCGTTTATGAGAAGCGCTGGAATCCTTGCTGATGCCGATTACAACGATATCTTGGCTTTTGAAATCGTCATAGTTTTCCTTAAAAGCACACGCTTGCTTTGTGCAGCCTGGTGTATTATCCTTTGGATAAAAATATAAAACAACTTTTTTTCCTATAAAATCATGTAGAGAATGCATCGTTCCGTTTTCGTCCGGTAATGTAAAATCAATTGCTTTTGTATTTATTTCTAACATTTTATCACTTCCTTTATGTAATATTTTAACAAAATTTTTGCTAGGAATAAAGTGATATGAATGGTAAAATAAGTAAGGAAAGCTGGTTGATAAAAATGATAAAACAAATTATTTCTGATTTAGATGGAACGCTATTAAACGGACAGCATATATTGGACGAAAGTGATAGCCGCTTGTTAGAAGAATTGCAAAGAAAGGGAATTGCTTTTGCGGTTGCAAGCGGAAGAAGCTATGACAGTGCCAAAGGTATCGTCGGAAGATACGGTTTGCAATGTGATTACATTATTTTAAACGGAGCGGCAGTATGTAGTGATGCAGGAGAGTTATTAGATGAAGTACCGTTTTCAAAGGAACAATTGCAAGCGATTGTTGAAATTTTATTAGAGTGCAAGCAATGCTTTTTTATGTATGGAAGCAATGGTACATCTTCTTTTGATGGCAAAGGCATTTGTGAGCAGTGCTTAAAAATGCTCGTTCATCATGGTTTATCTGAAAATGCCGCAAAACAGCTGATCGAAGAAGGGCAATTTCATCATATTGATGTGGAATATGAACGTATGGAGGATTTGTTGGAGGAAAAAGCACGTATTTATAAGATCGAACTTTTTATTAACGGTCATGAAAGAGAAGCCTTGCAAGAGCTTTTAAAAGATATGGAGGGGATTTCAATAACAACCTCCGGTTATGATAATATTGAGATTACTTCTAATCGTGCACAGAAAGGAATTACTTTAGAAAGGTATTGTGAAAAGCGTGGGCTTAGCAAGGAGGAGGTACTTATTTTTGGTGATAGCTTGAACGATTGTTCCATGTTTGAGCGTTTTCCTTTTGCTATTGCCATGGCGAATGCTTGTGATGAAATCAAAGCAATCGCATCATATAGTACAGCTTCCAATACAGAGCATGGGGTTGCAAAGGTATTGCAGGCATTAAATGAGGCGCAGGGAAGTAGCGATGTATTAAAAAGCTTTCAAAATTTTAAAAAATAAGGTATCATTACAATACTAGGAAGTAAGTGAGGAGTAAGGGTATGGAAAAAATAACAATGGCGAAATTAGCTAAAAAAGCCGGAGTTTCTACTGCAACATTACGTAAGTTTTTAAAGCATGAACGGGTACGTAACGATTTGGCAGAAAAAATCGAAATGGCTATTCGGGAAACCGGATATATACTTGAAGAACATAAGGAAAAAGAAGTGATAGAAAAAGGGTTTGAAGAATCAAAATCCATACAGGAGGATTTCGCTGGTAAAAGCCAGCAGCATTGCTTGGCTTTTGTAGCTAAAGAAATTACACAATTAAAAACACAAACGTTATTTCTTGCTTGTGAACGTTTAATAGCTGCTTCACAGTATTTGTTATTGGCTTGTGAAACGAAGGGTGATGCGGAAAGAGAAAAAGCGTATTTGTCCATGTTGGCAAATGCACAGGTAAAGGGAGTGATTCTTGAAAGCTGTTTAGCGGCTGATGAGGTTACGGCAATACTTGGAAATATCCCGTATGTTAGTTTACAACAAGGTACTAATACAGGTATCGGTTGTGTAAATACATTGCAAGGTGGAGAGCTTTTAGGAGAGTATTTGTTACAAAAGCATCACATGATCATTCGTTATTTAGGCATGGAAGAAGCCGGCACTATTGCATATTGTGAAGGTATAAAGGACAGCTATCATAAGCGTAAGCAGCCGCTTGATTTTACGGTTAAGCTATGCGATGGAAGTTTGATGGATATGTATGCTAAGCTAAAAGAAATTTTGTCGGAAAAAATTGATGTGCTGATTCTTGAATGTGATGAAATGATGATTCCTTTACAGCGGTATTTGAAGGAGTATCATATCTCTGTGCCACAGAATATGTCGGTTATAAGTATCGGAGGCCATGCAATTACAAAAATGGCATCTCCTAAGCTTACTACACTACGCTTTGATTATGATGCTTATGCTACAAGTATCATGAAAAAGCTATTGCAAACATCGTTTGAAAAAGAAAACGAAGCAAAGAGCTTCTTTTGTATAGAAGAGGGAGAGTCCGTTCGTTAAAGACTTAGAGGAAAGAGCTGTATATAACAGCTTTTTTCATGGATAAAGCATTTGCAAATCCACTACTTTGAAGTATAATAAACTAGAAATGGAGGGAATTATGAATAAAGCTGATAAAATATGTATATTGCTTGTCGTTGTTTGTTCGCTTTTTCTTTATGTACCTCTATATTGGATACGAATGCAGGAAGCTGATAAGGTGAAAGAAGTTGTAGTCAGCTTTAAGAATGAGGAAGTTTTACGTGTTCCGTTAAATAAAGATGAAACCTATTATGTTTCCGGTACACTTGGAGATGTAGCCGTTGAGGTAAAAAACGATGCGGTGCGTGTTGAAAAAGAAACAAGTCCGATGCATTTATGTTCGATACAAGGTTGGGTGGAACAAAGCAATCACCCTATTGTGTGTTTACCTAATAACATTGTAGTTTCCATTGAGGCAAGCGATGGAGATGAGGAAGTCGATACGGTGATACAATGATGAGTAAGACAAAACGAATGACGACAATCACCATGTTGATTGCTTTAAGTATTATTTTTCATATGGTAGAATCAATGATTCCGATACCACTGCCGGTTCCTGGTTTTCGTTTAGGTTTAGCGAATATCGTTGGACTTGTGGCTTTTTACTTATTCAATTCACGAGTTTTTATCGGAGTGAATTTTATGCGTGTATTGCTTGCTAGCTTATTGAGGGGAACCTTATTTGGTACCGGATTTTGGCTGTCGTTATGTGGAGTGAGTTTTAGCTGCTTGGCATGTATAGTTGCAAGAAAGCAAACAAGCATGACGATATATGGAGTTAGTGTAATCGGCAGTGTATTTCATTGTATAGGACAGGTTGTAGCCGTTACATTTATTTATGAACAGTTTTTTATGCAAGCAATCCTACCGCTTTTGACCTTACTTGCCATACCGACAGGATTGTTTGTAGCATTAGTAGCTAAGCAGGTCATTTCACGAATTAAAACAAGATAGGAAGGAGACGATTCAGAATGACAACATTTGTATATAAACCAAAGGGTGTATGCTCACAGGAAATGCGTTTTGAAATGGACGGTAATATTATCCGTGATGTAACAATTATCGGTGGCTGTGCCGGTAATCTATTGGGAATTTCTAGAATTATCAAAGATAAAACGATTGATGAGGTCAGAGAAGCTTTTCGTGGTGTAGAGTGCGGCTTGAAAAAGACCTCTTGTCCGGATCAGATTTCTATGGCATTAGATGCTTATGAAAAGGAATATTTAAAATAGAATGGTAAGAAAACGCTGCGAAAAAGCAGCGTTTGTGTTAAAATGAAACAAGAAAGTCAGGTGATCCAAGTGGAAAAAGTAGCAAAATTTTATAAGGTCAGCTTTCATCAGTTTTTAAAGGATTGGAAAGCGTGTTTTCCAAATAGTACAAGTGTGCAAATTCAAAATATTTATGATGAAATAAAGCTTCCCAAGCGTGCAACCAAAGGAAGCGCCGGTTATGACTTTTATACACCGATAACATTTGTGTTACCACCTCAGCATACGATCAAGCTTCCAACCGGTATTCGTGTGGAAATTCAAGAAGGGTGGGTGCTGACACTGTACCCGAGAAGCTCGTTAGGCTTTAAATATCGCTTGCAGCTAGATAATAGTGTAGGCATAATTGATAGTGATTATTTTTCTTCCGATAATGAAGGACACCTATTTGTGAAGCTGACCAATGATACAAACGAAGGAAAAACGGTTAATTTACGAGCAGGAGATGCTATGTTACAAGGAATTTTTCTGCCATTTGGGATATGTGAGGATGATGCTTGCCAGGGAGTCCGCAATGGAGGCTTTGGCAGTACCAACTAGCAAAGTCTGAATATTACGGAGAAATAGCTATGCTGAAGCTTTGGCAAAAGAAAGTAGTCATCACAGGAAAGTCGGCAATACTTTTAGGAACGATCATGATGGAGGCAATTGGTATTCTTTTGCTGTATTGTGCCATCAATCCACCGGAATGCTTTGACTTTCTAAAAGAGAATATCAATCGCTTGATATACGGTATATTCGGATCTCTTTTGATATGGAAAGGTATCAAAAATGCTTTTTTACAAAGAAAATAAATGAGTAGTTTCATGAAAGAGATTTATATTCGATGTTGATTCTAGTGATTATTTTAATCGTTACAGCAATATACTTTCTCTATCTAAAGTATAGGGTTGTTGTTACCGGTGAAAAATGCAAAGATAAGGTCATTGGTCTTGCAAGTCAGAATGCCGGTTATGTAATAGGCGGGGTTGCTGTCAAAAAGAATGCTTATATATTGAAAATCGGTCATAAAAAATATCAGACTGCTTATGGTTGCATCTTTTCATCGTTGGAAAAAAGGAACATTGGAAAAGAAATGCTGTTTTTTAAGAATGAAGGGTATGGTAGAGAGGTTTTCTAACACTTTGATTGGCGTATTGAAACCATTGCTCTTTTGATATTTTTATTAGCTTTCTTTCTGATTTCGGGAAGCTTGCGATAGATAAAAAAAGCTTCCTATTCTTGCAAGTATGTAGTTGATCTTTGAATCGACTGCTTTTTATATCAATGAATCCTGAGTGTTATTTATATGTGAAAAAAGGAATCTTATTACTTATTTACGTAAGTGATAGGATTCCTTTTGATATTTTTGGATAAGTAAAGAATAAAGCTTAAATCAGTAATTACTTTTCGTTGCGAAAATTGGTAATAATTTCGTGGATTTGTTTTGCGTTATTTGCGATTTGCTGTGTGGTTCCTTTCGTTAAAAGACCACCGAACCCACATATATCGGCACCACAATCTAACCATTCCCGCAAATTGTCTAAGTTAATTCCACCACTTGCTAAAATAGGCATATCTGGAATCGGTGTTTTAAAAACCTTGCAAAGCTTTGGACCATAGAAGTCGGAAATAGGAAAGGCTTTTATAAAAGCCGCCCCTATAGTTAAACCACGAACTGCTTCACTTAAAGAAGTACAGCCGGGTGCATAAGGAATTTGATAACGATTGCAGATTTTTGCAACTCCTTCGTCAAAGGTTGGTGCGATGATAAACTCTGCACCATTCAAAATAGCATGACGGGCAGTTTCACTATCAAGTACCGTACCGGCACCGACAATGAGTGTATCTCCATACCTTTCCTTCAAACCTTTAATGACATCACCGGCTGTATTTAACGTATAGCTCATTTCCATGACAGGTACTTCACCCATAATCAATCCATCGGCAATCTCACAAGCTCTTTCTAACTCTGCACGAACAATTGCCAATGCACCTGCATCTACCATTTTTTTTGTTGTGTTCATTTTTTTCATGTTCATTTGTATGACCTCACTCTCTCTTTATAACTTGATTGTATGTGAAAGCAAGTACTTATTCAATGGACGAATAGCACAAAGATATTCTTGAAATATGGTCAAGTGAACAAGAGGAGAGGGACGCTTATTTATTAAGTATATAGTGTCTTTTATAATATATAGAATCCCAAAATAGGTAAGGTTTTTTCTGTTTGTATGAATGAACGAAAAATAGTAAAAAGCTTTGGTTTGTTCGACCATATCAAAATGATAGCGATTACAGTAATATAGTTGGTGTAAAGAGGAGGTCATACAAATGAGTATCGAATTAGTAAGAGTTGATTTTAGACTTATTCATGGGCAGGTGATTACGCGATGGCTTACACAATGTCAAATCAATGAAATCGTAACAATTGACAATGAGCTTAACAAGGATCCGTTTATGCAAGAGGTATTTAAAATGGCAGCACCGAAGGGTGTGAAAATTACCATTGTAGATGATGCTACAGCAGTTGCAAAACAGCAAGGAGGAGAATTTGATAAGAAGCGTGTCATGTTGTTGTTTAAAGGGGTCGAACAATTAAACGCAGCAGTGGAGGTAGGATTGCAATTGGATAAGGTTCAGATTGGTGGTCTAGGTGGAGGACCGGGAAGAAAGGCGGTCAATAATGCTATTACTTTGGATCGCAAAGATGCGGATACACTGCTTGCACTTGAAAAGCAAGGAATTGAAATTTATTTTCAAACGACACCGGACTATCCGTCTGAAACTTTACAAAAGGCAGTAGCTAAATTATAGGACAATTTTGAAAGGAGAGAAAAGATATGGTTATTCAAGCAGTTCTAGTTGGCTTAGTGTATTGGTTATCAATGGGGCGTGCATGTTATTTTATTTCATTTGCCATTCGAAAACCGGTTGTTCTAGGAGTTATTATCGGATTGATTTACGGTGATGTAGAAGCCGGCTTGATGTATGGTGCAGCGATTCAGCTGATGTATATGGGAGGTATAGAAGCCGGAGGAAATATTCCATCGGATCAAGGATTGGCATCTTGTATTGCTATTCCGGCTGCTTTAACTACCGGGTTAAACCCTGCGGCTGCCGTTGCTTTAGCAGTTCCCTTTGGCGTATTAGGTGTATTGATCAATAATGTTCGCCGTACAATCAATGCTTTCTATAATGCTAAAGCAGATAAATTCGTAGAAGAAGAAAAATATGACGCATTAAATATTTTTTCCTTCTTACTTCCTTGGCTAACAAATGGAGTATTGTATTTTACTCCGGTATTTGTCGCAACATTATTTGGTGCTGATGTTGTTCAGGCATTTATCAATGTAGTTCCGGAATGGGTAATGAACGGCTTGAACAATGCAGGTAACATGCTTCCTGCCCTTGGATTTGCATTGACACTTGTGGTTATGGGAAAACAAAAATACTTGCCATTCTTTGTGTTGGGATTCTTCCTATATTCTATTTTAGGATTCTCAATGCTTACCGGTGCGGTTATCGCACTATGTTTGGCACTAATTGTATCATTATTCAAGCAGACAGATGAGGAGGTAGCATGATGAGTGAACAAACGACAACTACACAGGTTCGTGAAGAAAAAGAAACACTTATTACCAAGCACGATTTAGTAAAGGCTTGGTGGCGTTGGACAACTGCTGTTGAGGTTCCGGTAAGCTTTGACCGTATGCAGGCATTGGCATTTGGTTACTCTATGAATCCCGTGATGCGCAAGATCTATAAAGATAAACCGGAAGAATTAAAAGAAGCAATGCAGCGACATACTTCTATGTTTAATACAAACTGTGATTGGGGAAGCATTATTCATGGAATTACAATTTCTTTAGAGGAACAGCGTGCTTTAGGACATGAAGATGAAATTACGCCTAGTATGATTCAATCTTTAAAGCTAGGCTTAATGGGACCTTTAGCAGGAATTGGTGATAGTGTCGATCAAGGAATTGTTGCTACGATTCCCTTAGCAATCTTTGTGCCGATGGCACAGGAGGGATCAATCATAGCTGCTTTCATTCCCGGATTGATCTATATCGCCTGGTCGTATCTATGGTCATGGACACTCTTCAAAAAGGGTTATACATTAGGGAAAAACTCAGTATTGGAAATTTTACATTCCGGTGCAATCAAAAAGGTTATAGATATTGCAAGTATTGTCGGTTTGTTTATGATCGGGTGTTTGTCAGCATCTTATGTAAAGGTTTCGACAATTCTTGAATTCACAAGTGGTGCTGATGGAGCGGTTACGACAGTACAATCGATTTTAGATGGTATTTTGCCGAATATGCTTCCGTTTGCGGTGGTTATGGGAATGTATTTATATATTACCAAGCGAGGACCAAAATTTATTCGTTTAATGGTCTATACGATGGTAATAGCCATTGTATTAACCTTCTTCCATATTATTTAATGCAATACAAAAGGATAGAGAAGGGAAGCAATGCCCTTCTCTATCATTGATTGAAAGCTAGAATTAGAAAGGGGACGATTTTGATGAAGGTTTTAATTACACCAAGAGGGTTTGCTAAATATGGTCAAAAAGAGATAGAAAGAATGCGCAATGCTGGATTAGAGGTACACTATAACGATACAGGCTTGGCATATACCCATGAAGAATTTAAAAAATTAGGCAAAGATGCTGATGCAATTATTGTAGGGGTTGATTGCCTAGATGCAAAAATGATGTCTGACTGTCCGAATTTGAAGGTAGTATGTAAATTCGGTGTAGGAACGGATAATATTGATTTGGATTATGCAAAGGCACACAATATTTATGTTGGACGTTGTGTGGGAGGAAATTCTCGTTCAGTTGCTGAACATGTAGTCGCTTTGATGTTTGCAGAGGCAAAAAATTTATATTATGCAATAAATGAAGTAAAGGATCATAAATGGACAAAGCCAACCGGTTTGGAAATTTACGGAAAAAGATTAGGGATTATCGGCTTTGGCATGATTGGTAAATATTTGGCAGATTATGCTAATGGTATGGGAATGGATATTTATACGTATGATGCTTTTCCTATTTCCAAGGAAGAAGCGCAAAAGCATCATGTGAAGGTTGCATCGCTAGATGAAATTTATGCGGAGTGTGATTATATATCTTTGCATGTTCCCTTGTTAGATTCAACCAAAAATATGATTTCTACCAAAGAATTCAAAAGTATGAAGAACTCGGCATGTATAATCAATGCGGCAAGAGGTGGTGTCGTAGATGAGGAAGCCTTGTATGAAGCATTAACAACTGGTGAAATTCGTTCAGCATGCTTTGACGTTTATAGCAGTGAACCTCCGAAAGAAAATGATAAGCTGCTAGCATTAGAAAACTTTTATTTAACACCACATACAGCAGCAAGAACACAGGAAGCGGAAACACGTACTTGCGAAATATCAGCAAATATCGTGATGGAGCAGCTATTAGGAAAGTAGGATAGAAATGGAAGAAATCGGAAAGCAGTTTCTCAGAAACATTCAAAATGAAATGGATAGCTATATTGAAAATGTAGATTTAACGGCTGTTGAGAAAGCGGCAAATATCATTCTCGATGCAGAAGCTAAAGGAAAACGTGTACATGTAACCGGAATCGGAAAACCGGGGCATGTGGCCGGCTATATAGCAAGCCTATTATCTTCAACAGGCACTCCATCATATGAATTGCATGGAACTGAAGCTGTACATGGATCAAGCGGACAAGTGCTGACAGGTGATGTTGTAATTGCGATTAGTAACAGTGGAGAAACTTCGGAGTTAAAAGCGACAGTGGATACGCTTTTAAAAAATGGTGCACGCATCATCAGCTGTACTGGGAATGAGCACTCTAGCTTAGCACAAAGCAGTGAGGTATGTCTTAAAGCACAGGTAGGACGAGAAGGAGATTCGTTGAATAAGCCTCCTCGTGCATCTATTCTTGCGGAAATCATTGTTTTACAGCTGTTGAGTGATCTTTTACAAGAACATAAGCATTTGAATTTAGAACAATATGTAAAATGGCACCCGGGTGGAAGCTTAGGAAAAAGTATTCGAGAAATGGAAAAATAGAAAGAGGAAATTTACGTATGGAAAAATTTAATATTGTTATCGGTACGCATGGTCGTTTCGGTGAAGAACTTGTAAAATCAGCAGCTATGATTGCCGGAAATATGGGACGTGTGAAAGCTTGTTCCTTATTGCCAGAGTATTCTTTTGAAGATTATATGAGGCTGGTTGATAAAACATTATCTGAATTAGACGATGGTTTTACAATTGTATTAGTGGACTTGTATGGTGGTACACCTTGTAATACTTTTACTGTTTTATCGCAAAAATACCATTATGATGTTTTAACAGGTTTAAACTTACCAATGCTGATTGATTTATATTTGAAGCTGTCGAATGCATCGGAAATTGAGGCGAAAAAGCTTGTTACGGAAACCATCAATACGTATATGCAGGCATGTGTTCATACCAATCAGCAATTGTATGGAAATCAGGAATAAAAAATATCTAAATCATTAGTATTTACACCAAAAAAATGATATTCTTTATCCATAAAATATTTCGAGGTGAACGAAATGCTAATAGGAGAAATTTTTGACGAGTTTATTCATGTTATACATGAAAATCAAAAATATACAATCGGTTTAATCAACGAAAATAAAGAGGTTGCTTTGTGCAGTGATACAAAGATGATTTCAAAAACTGTTGATTATAATTATCCGAATAAAAACAATGTTTTTTTTGAAATTGTCGTAAAAGGACAGGAGTTTGGTTATTTATGGGTGCATGGAGAAGATGATAGCTTACAAATGATTGCGAATCTTCTTCATGAATCTTTAACGATTCGTTTGATGTATGAGATTAACCAAACGAATTTAAAACGTAAAGTTACCAAGGACGATGAATTGGTAAAATGTTTATTAGATGAAAAAACATTTGATATGAATAAGGTTGTAGATTTATTGAGTGATCTCGGCATTCATGCAAATAAATCACATGTGGCTATTTATATGGTGTCGGATTATAAGGATATCAATACGCAAGATGTTGTGCGATTGAAAATGAATCCGGATAGCAGAGATATTATTTACTCTTTGCTAAATGAACGCTGCTTATTGATTTTTAAAGATATTCCAGAAAATATAAAGGAAAATGAAGAAATACGTGAATATATTTTAAAATATATCAAAAAACTAAAAGAGATGGACTTTGATGATTGCTATTATTTTGTAGGAACCTTACAGCATAAGATGCGGCAATATGTGAATTCCTATAAAAGTTGCTTATGGTTGAAAAATCATACGAAATATGAAAAGAATGTACCGGTTTTCTTTATGGATTATTTGACAGAATACTTTTTTTCAAAAATATCTGTAAAAGATATTGAAAACGTTTATAATTATTATATAGAAACTGGTAAGAAAATCGATGTCGAAGAATTAGAAGAAATATCCAAAGCTTTATTGATGAATGATTTTAATTTAACACAGGCTGCGGAGGAATTGTTTTTACATAAAAACACGTTAATCTACAAATTGAAAAAATATGAAGAGGTATTTCAAATAGACATAAGGGGTAGTTTTCAAGGGAAGATTCTTTTGATATTGATTTCATATATGTTAAGGGAGCAAAATCATAAGGTACAAGTGGGTGAGTAGTATGATAGGGATAAATATTAAACTTGTTCGTGTGGATTCTCGATTGCTGCATGCAACCGTACAATTAAATTGGAATCAATTTATAAACGCAGATCAGGTGTGGGTAGTAAGTCCGCATTATGTGGAAGATCCGTTCATTGCCAATGTGATGCAGCTTTGCTTACCGAAAACAATGAAGGTAAATTTTTATTCGGTAGAACAGCTAATGGAACAGCTGCAAATGAAAGCAAATACTAAAGTTATGATTATTTTTCCAAATTTAGAGATTGTAGAGAAGGCTGTTCGTTTAGGATTTCATACTAAAGAAATTCAACTTCCTTATCCAGCCAGTCGCGTGATGTTGAAGTCATTAACAGAATATTTTTCGCAGGAAGATATTAAAAGGATTCGTTATATTCAAGAGCAAAATATTAAATTGTTTTTTCAGACAACACCTTATGATAATAAAGACTATACGATATTTACAAAGTAAAGGAGAATATTTATGTTTGAAGGAATTATTACACCAATCGTAACCCCGTTTCATCGTGATGCACAGGAAAGCATCAACTATGAAGCAACTAAGCAGCTAATCGATCATTTGATTGAGCATGGCGTTAAGGGGATTTTCATCCTCGGCAGCAATGGCGAATTTCATGTCATTGATGAAGAAGAAAAGGTTGCCTTTGCGAAAAGGGTTATCGAAATTGTTAATAAGCGAGTACCGGTGTTTGTCGGAACCGGTTGCTGCTCCACAAGAGAAACGATTCGCTTATCGAAGAAAATGGAGGAACTAGGAGCCGATGCGCTAAGTGTGATCACACCATATTTCTTAAAGCCAACCAATGCTAATTTGTATGCGCATTATAAGGCGGTGGCAGAAAGTGTGAACCTACCAATTGTTTTATATAACATACCCAAAGCAACCGGTTGTCCATTAGATCCAGAACTTGTAAATGAGCTGGCAGATATTGAAAATATCAAGGCAATCAAAGACAGCAGCGGAGAAGAAGAACGCATACAGGCGTATGCAAAGATTGCGAAAGAAAAGGATTTCAAGCTGTTGATAGGCAGTGATTCAAAAATATCCTACGCTTATGAATTAGGCGCAAGCGGCGCGGTAGCAGGAACCAGTAATGTTATCACAGATACATTGGTGGCATTGGATCGTGCATTGAGAAATAAGGAACAAGAGAGTGCAGAGAAGTTGCAAAAGGATATTGATGTATTGCGAGGAGTTTTAAAGCTAGGAACGGTACCGAGTGCGATGAAGCGAGCAGTGGAGCTAGCCGGTATTGCCGAGGTAGGACCTGCTCGTATGCCTGTAGAGGAACTAAGCAAGGAAGATGATGAAAAAATCATCGAAATGTTAAGATATTATGGTTTAGCTAAATAATAATATAAAAAGGGATAGAATAAAAAAAGTAACAGTTTTATAGAAAATAATAAGTGTTTTTAAGGTTATAAAGAAACGAGAGGGTCGATAGGATAAGGTCTTTTCGTTTCATTTATTTACAGAGATGCAAATCGAATTTTTAAGGAAGCCTACACAATTAATGCATTTTTTAAAATGCGAGTATGATTGAAATGAACTGTTTATTGAAAGATAACAAATGAAAAAAATAATATTAAAATCGCCATTGGCGATTTTTTTTGATATAATAAGGCGTGAATTTAACACAGTGATAGAATAAATAGGCGAGGTGGGCATTATGAAATATAGAAACAGCATGATTGGTGTATTGATTATTGTATTGGATCAGCTTTCAAAATATTGGATCAATGCAACGATGGCATTGGGAGAAAGTATCGAAATTATACCGAATTTTTTTCGTTTAACCAATGTTCATAATACCGGAGCGGCATGGAGCATCTTTGAAGGAAAAATGATATTTTTCTACTTAATTACGATTGTATTTTTAATTGCGATGGTTTATTTTTATCGAACGAGTGAAGATGCGGATACATTTACGAAATTAGGCATGATATTGATGATGGCTGGGGCAGTAGGTAATTTTATTGATCGTCTGGCATTACAGTATGTTCGTGATTTTTTTGATTTTCTTTTATTGGGATATAATTTTCCGGTTTTCAATATTGCGGATATTTCTTTGTGTATTGGAGTGGCACTTATTATATTATCGGTTTTCCTTGAAAGTTATGGAGGTTTTTTTAAATGCGAGAAATAGATATTTGGGTAGCAGAAGATGCGGATAGTCAGCGAATTGATAAATATTTGAGTATGGTTGTTGAGGATCTTTCACGCAGTCGCATTGCTTCTTTGATTGAAGGAGGCAGTATTTTGGTTAATGGTGAAGTAATACGTGCAAAATATAAAGTAAAACCGGCAGACCACATTACCGCAGCATTTGAAGATGAAATGGCATTAGAGGCAGCACCGGAAAAGATGGAGCTTGATATTCGTTATGAGGATCATGATGTAATTGTTATCAATAAGCCGAAAGGAATCGTTGTGCATCCGGCAAATGGAAACCAAAGCGGTACATTGGTAAATGGTTTGTTGTATCATTGCAAGGATCTTTCCGGCATTAACGGAGTTTTGCGTCCGGGAATTGTGCATCGTATTGATAAGGATACGACTGGTCTTTTGATTGTGGCGAAAAATGATAAGGCACATGCTTCCTTGTCCAAACAGCTGCAAAATAAAAGTGTTAATCGCTTATATTATGCACTTGTGCATGGTGTAATTGAACATGAATTCGGAACGATTGATGCACCGATTGGAAGAGATCCAAAGGATCGTCAAAAAATGGCAGTCATCGCAACCAATTCTAAGCCGGCACGCACTCATTTTCGCGTGGTAGAGCGTTTTGCGAAATATACCTTGGTTGAATGTCGTTTGGAAACCGGACGTACACATCAGATTCGTGTGCACATGCAATATATCGGACACCCGGTCGTTGGTGATGAAAAGTATAGCTATCGTAAGACAATGAAAACGAATGGACAGCTTTTGCATGCACATCAGCTGACCTTCCTGCACCCGACAACTAACGAAAGAATTACAGTGGAAGCTCCGTTACCAAAACAGTTTGCAGATATTTTAGAAGAATTACGAAATGCTTAGAAAGCAGGTGCATAAATGGAATTCAGTAAATATGATTTGTTTGCTTATCAGATAATGGAATATTTAATAAGTGAGCGAAATTATCAAATTGTGCGAGTTATGCAGCATAAAAACGATATTTGGCTTATCAATCCTCAAGCGGAGAATTTTCCGGTAGTACGTATTGCATCTAGTCATGAGCGAATGCTTAATGTGGAATATCTACGCAATGTTCATGTTGTATTATTGGATATGATTCATCGTGAGGGAAGATTGGTCGTTTTTCAAACCGATCCACAAGCGGAACCGATTCACAATGAGGAAATTATCGAGGTATATTGTGAACCGCACAAGATCAGTAATCCTTTAATTTTAATGACTTTTCAGCAGTTACCGCATATTGTAAGAGAGAGCAATGATATCGGAGGCGATATTGTACGTATCATGCGTACGATTGAAGAAGCTCAACAACGAAATTATGAGCGTACAATGCGGAGGTGGAAGGAACGAATTCGTCCAAAAGCAACCTTGATAGCTCTTGGTATTTTTGGTGTATTAAGTTTTTTTACCTTACTGATTCAATCGCTGTGTAGGGACAAAACAGCAGCGCTTATACTATCCGGAGCTTTTTATAAAATAAATATTTTAGCGGCGCATGAATATTGGCGTTTGCTTACAAGTGTCTTTGTATCGGATAGCCTGTTGAATTTGATTTTACAGGGAATCGCATTTTATTATATTGCGAAATCCTGCGAGCCGTATTATCAGAAAAAACACTTTGTAGCAATCATATTGATTTCGATTTTCACAGGCAATCTATTTTTATTAGCCACAGGCACCAATGCTGTTGTTATCGGTCTTGCACCTGCACTTTTTGGATTAAGCGGGTCTTTCCTTATACGCACGATAACTCAACGCTTGTATCGAAGCATCGTAATCAATGCGCAATGGGTTCGAAATGGAATTTTATTATGCTTATTATTTGTACTTCCATATTCCTCGGCTTTGGCAATGCTTGGAGGATTTGTATGTGGAATAATTATGGGGCTTTTATTTGTTAAAAAGGAAAGCTTGCGTATGCTGCAGCATCATACCAAAATAGCTACCGTTTTGATGATTAGTTGCTTACTATACCTTGGCATTTTCCAGAATAACGAAATGCTTGTCGATCAACAAAGCGGGCAGGAGGTTGTACGAAGCCTGCGGAAAACACCTTTGCATTTTTATGCAGATTATTTGGAAACATGCTATAATGAAGCATATAAGTGAGGTAAATAAAATGAAAAGATCAGATGTATTAACATGGGACGAATATTTCATGGGATTGGCACATTTAAGCGCAAAGCGTTCTAAGGATCCAAATACACAAGTGGGAGCTGCTATTGTAAATGATCAGCATAAGGTTGTAAGCATTGGATATAATGGATTTCCTAATGGCTGCCATGATGATGATTTTCCTTGGGAAAGGGAAGGCGATTTTTGTGCAACGAAATATCCGTATGTTGTGCATGCGGAATTGAATGCTATTTTAAATAGCTCCACCAATTTACAGGGGTGTAGCATTTATGTTTCGTTGTTTCCATGCAATGAATGTGCAAAGGCAATTATTCAAAGCGGTATTCGTCGCGTCGTTTATGAAAGTGATAAATATGCAGATACCGATGGTACGATTGCCAGCAAGCGTATGTTGAAGGCTGCAGGTGTAGAGTTGGTGCAGATTCCTTATACGATTGATTTACAGGTCAGTAAGAAGGAAAATAAGTAAAAGCAAGTTGTATATTTGAGGGTGGATAATGTTCTTTTAAAGAAAATGTATCGTACAGTTGCTTTTTTGAAAGAAACAGATTTTTAAAGGAAATCATTATCATTAGTATGAAAAAATAGGTTTTGTTTAGAGGGAGAAATTTATGGAGAAGTTAAAGAAATATGTAACAAGAAAAAATTTAGCTTATGGAAATTTAGCTCTTGGAATCATTGCATTGATTCTTGTATTACTATATTTTATGGCAGTAGGAAATGCATCAAGCTTATCTGATATGCAAGGTGCACTATCTACTATGCGAAATATGTGTAATTTATTTTATGTAGTTTTTATCCTATTGTTAGGATTGGTAGCTGGTTATGCATTTCGTTTATTTCAAATGAAAGATAAGATTTTTGCGAACAGCGTATTATTTGGCTGCGATGTCTTTGCATTAGTGATGGCGTTTATTAGTTTGCCTGCTGTACAAGGAATTCATGCATTCACAAAAGGGGATTTGGGAAAGGCTTTGGCATATTCCGGAAGTATGTCAAACAGTGGTACAATATTAGTTTTGATGGTAATAGCTTGTTTGATTTCTGCTGGTTTCAGTATCTATGTAGTATTTGTGAAAGAAACAGAAAAAATTGATGTGCAAAATGTAAAAGAAGATTTGGCACAAGGTGTTAAGAATGCTGGAGAAACGATTTCGAAGGCAGGTGAATCCGCAAGCCAAAATGTATCGAAAATGTCGGATAAGATAAAGGCTTATTATCAAACAGAAAAAGGGAAAAAGAATGTTTTGCTTATTGGAGCGGGAGCTTTGGTTGTAGTTGCTTTGATTGTTGGGGTAAGTATCTATAATGCGGTTAAACGAACACCTATTGATTTGACTAAGCAGTGTGAAGTAAGCTTTGAAGGTGTGTCTGGGGAAGGACAGGCGCGTATTTCTTGTGAACCTGATTATGATCATACGAATTCCGATATTGAGATGTTTGTCAATGATGTAACCTATTCCGTTGAAAAAGATGGAAAATTGAAAAATGGTGATAAGGTTGTCGTGAAGGCACAGTATAGTGAAGCTACAGCAGATAGTTGTAAACTAAAGGTGGAAAATACAGAAAAAGAGTTTGTTGTAGAAGGCTTAGAGGTTGTATATAAAAAGTTTGCGGAAGTTCCGAAGAAGGTTTCTGGACAGTTTGAATCCGAAGCACAAAAAGCATTAGATAAATATTTGAAACAAGAATATACAGATTCTTTCTTTAATGATGATGTTTCTATTGAATCAACAAAATTGATTGCTGTCTACTATATGTATAATGACTATGATCGATCTGGTAAGGCGTATTACTTATATCGTGCAAGCTTACTTGAAACAGAAGAAGAATACTCTGAAAAGTTTGTAGAATATTACTATGTTCCTATTACTGATATCAATACTAGAGAAGATGTAGATTTTAAAAACTTAAGTGCACGTAAGTTGTATATGTATGCTGATGAACTTTCTGATCAATTGGCAATTGATGAATTTAAAGAGAATTATTCTGGTGTAGAGGTAGTTAAGGAACAGCCAGATGGGAAAATATATAAAGAAGAAAGAATTGAGAATGCGAACTAAGGTTTATAAAAAACGATTGACAAAGTAAATGCCAATCGTTTTTTATAGGTTTTCTTCAATATGTAATGAAGCTATTTCAGATAAGGAAGTATGCCATAAGCTTATTCATCAAGTGCTTTTTTGGTGTTGGCAAAATGAAGTTTTGCGACATTTCTTAGTTCCTCTTTACCAAAGTGATTGACAAATTCACGGATATTGGCATCTACTTTGCTTCCGGCACCTTTTAGAAAGTGAAAATCATAATGCTTTTCCATCGCATCAAAGGTTTTTAAAAAGGCATAACGGGCAATAATAGAAGCACAGGCAACTGCTAAATATTTGTTTTCTGCTTTGGTTTCGAAATGAAGATTACGTACGATTTCTTTTTCCGTTTGGATATAGCGGTAATAGGAAGCTGCTTGAACGAATTGATCAACAACACAAAAACTAGGAAGGCTGCCTAATTTATGCTTTAAATGCACGTATGCTTGATTATGCAGCTTAGCTTTCATTGCTACCATATTGTTGGTTGCATGAATTTGATTGTATTTTGCATTATCTAAAATAAGCAGTGAGTGTGGTAATTGTTTTATCAAGGTAGGGGCGAGCGTACGAATCGTGGTATCGTCAATGGCTTTGGAATCTTGAATATTGAGTTTTTTTAAATCGGAAACATCTTCTTCCTTAACAAAGGCAGCGCAAACAACTACCGGACCGAAATAATCACCGGTACCAACTTCATCACTGCCACATTGCGGATAGGAGATATTTGTTGAAACGTTTTTTTGCGGTGCAAGAAGATCTACATAGGCATCTGCCCCAACTCCTTGAAAAACGATTTTCCCGCTTGTATAGGCAGTAATAACGCAGTCTGGCGTTTTTAATTGATAATAGGCATAAGGTGGGGTCTTGCGAACTTGTGCAGTAGAAAGCTTTGCTTTAAAGGCAAACATTTCCTCTTTTGTCATCGTTAGCGTTTTTACAGACATACTCTTTCCTCCTCATAAATATAAATTATTTTACCATAGAATAGGAAGAAATGGAGCAATCGCATTCATTTTCAGAAGAAATATGATAAAATGAAAAAGATAACGAAAGGAAGCGGGCATACTATGGGAATCGTAAATATTATTGTTGTGGCAGTGCTTCTGCTATGTATCATCAAAGGTTATCAAGTCGGCTTTGCCCAAAAGCTATTAAGTATATGTTCGTTTTTTGTATCCGGAATTTGTGCATGGATAATATCCGGTATGCTGGATCAGCTTTTGCAGATGGCACCGCATATAGAAAATGAAACAGTAGATTTATTGTTTTACAATGTATATAATCGACTTGTTATTTTCTTAGTTTTATTTGTGTTATTGATATTCGCATTGATGCTTTTAAGACCGGTGGCAAGGCTTTTTAATCATATTCCGGTTGTTTCGTTTTGCAATCGTTTTGCCGGTAGCATTTTGGGCTTTGTGCAAGGAATGTTGTTGCTTCTTCTTGCGACTTTGATCTTAGAACTTCCTTTTTTCGCTGACAAAGCAGCTCTTGTTCAAAACTCATGGCTTAGGCATACAACGGAATTTGCGGATATGTTGTTGTTTTATACACGCTATCCAATACAAGAGCTTGCAAAATTAAAGGACGTTTTGGAGCATAAGGAAAGCTTTACACAGGAGGAAGCACAGCGAATAAAGGCTTGGCTGCAGGAGCAGAATATTGAAAAGGATAAGCTTGAACAGATAATGGATATGTTAAAGGTGGAAACAGTATGAAAAAAGAAATGGAAATATTAGAACTGGAACTTGTGAAAAAACAATTTGAAAAGCATTGTGCTTTTTCCATGGGAATCCAAGAAATTCGACAGGCTTCGCCTCACTATGATCGTTTATGGGTAACAAGAGAGTTGGCAAGAGTGAAGGAGGCCTATGATTTAGTAGTACGCTATGGAGCTCCATCTTTTGCGGGAATCAAGGATTTACGATTACAGCTGCAAGATGCTGCTAAAGGGCGCACACTGGGTGCAATGGATTTACGTTTCATCAGTGATGAAATTCGTGCAGTTGAAAATATACAGGCATATTTTCAAGCAAGCGAGGCATCGGGTCCTATGCTGCAAGAGCTAGTTGATGCATTGGGCGATGTGCGTAAGGTTGCTGTACGTATTGATGCTTGTATTTCAGTGAATGGTGAAGTTTATGATCATGCCAGTGCTGCTTTAAAAACAATTCGCAAAGCAATTTCCGGTTGTTTACAGGATATCAGTCAGGAGGTTACTCGTTTTATTAGCAGAAATCATGCAAAGCTGATGGATACTGTTACTACGATACGAAATGGAAGAACATGTGTATTAGTGAAAATCAGTGAGAAAAACAGTATCGACGGCTTTATTCACGGAGAAAGTGCTTCCGGACAAACTGCTTATATCGAACCACGCTCTTTGATTGTTTTGAACAATCGTTTACAGAGTTTGAAAAGTCAGGAAGAAAGTGAAATCGAAAGGATTTTACATAGCTTAACTTTATTGGTAAAGGAGCATGCTTTTGCATTGTTGGGCAATTTGGATACCTTTGCTTTATTGGATAGTATTTTTGCCAAAGGGTTATGGGCGAAAGAAATGGACGGCTGTGTAGCAACGATCGTACAGCCAAAGGAATTGTTTATCAAGCAGGCAAGACACCCTTTGATTTCCAAAGAACAGGTCGTAGCCAATACGTATAAGCTGCAAGCTCCACATCATAGCTTGCTTATCACCGGCTCCAATACCGGAGGGAAAACCGTAACCTTAAAAACCATTGGTCTGTTTGTTGCTATGACCTTATGCGGTATGCCGATTTCCTGTGAAAGTGCGCATATTCCGATGGTTGATGCCATATTTGTAGATATCGGAGATGCACAATCCATTCAAGAATCACTATCTACTTTTTCCAGTCATATATCAAAGCTGGCAAAAATCTGTGATCAGGTAACTGCGAAATCACTTGTTTTATTAGATGAGTTAGGTGGTGGCACCGATCCAAAGGAAGGGGAAGCTCTAGCAGTTGCAATTTTAGATGCACTGCGTCAAAGCGGTGCTATGATTATCGCGACAACACACTATTCGGCATTAAAAAGTTATGCAACGCAGCATGAGGATATCCTATTGTCCAGTGTAGAATTTGATATGGAAGCTATGCGTCCGACATATCGTTATATCGAAGGGATTAGCGGAAGATCGAATGCTTTGGAAATTGCCAGACGTTATGGCTTGAAGGAATCTATTTTAAGCAATGCCGCAAAGCGAATGGAGGAAGGATTACAGGAGCAGGATAAGCTGATGATGAAGCTGGAGGCTTCACGTATGGAGCTTTATGAGCAAAAGGAAAAGCTACATCACCGTTTAGATGATGTGAAAAAGCTGCAAGCGGAATTAGCCCATGAAAAAGAGTCCTTTTTACAAGAGAAGCAGCGATTGATCGAAGCATTGAAGCAAGAACAAAACGAGCTGTTAGCTGCAAAGGAAGAAGAAGCACAAAGTATTATCGAGGAACTGAAGCAATTACAAAGTGATGCAAAGCCACATGAGATAATTACATTAAAATCGCAGCTTGCGAAACTTAAGGAAGAAGAGGAAAATAGCACAACAAGTGAGGAAAGCTTTGCTGTCGGTGATTATGTCTTGTTAAAGAAATATAATTACTATGGAGAAATCATTACCTTACAAAAGGATCGTGTTTGTGTACTTGCTAATGGAATGCGTATGAATGTAACAACTGCGGATATTACCCATGCGAAGAAAAAGGAACAAAAGAAAGTAAAGAAAAATTATACACCGAAAGGGATCAAAACGATTTCTTTGGAATGCAATGTGATCGGAATGCGTGTAAATGAAGCATTGCCAATCATTGATAAATATTTAGATGATGCTCTTTTAGCAAAGGCATCAACTGTTCGCTTAGTACATGGAGTTGGAACCGGAGCGTTACGAAAGGCAATTCACAGCTACCTTAAGCAACACCCACGCGTCGAAAGCTATCGTATGGGAGGACAGGGAGAAGGCGGACTTGGTGCTAGTATCGTAACGCTTAAACAGAAAGGGGCGAAGTAGTTATGGCAAATATGGCGAAAATCGAAGATAAGCTTGCCATTTTGCCAGCTCTTCCCGGCTGTTATCTGATGAAAAACAAGCAGGGAGAAATCATATATGTCGGTAAGGCAAAAAAGCTGAAGAATCGTGTTCGACAGTATTTTCATGGAGCGCATGATTTTAAGACGACCCGCTTGGTCGCAAATATTGATGATTTTGAGTATATTGTTTGTGGCAGTGAAAAGGAAGCACTGCTGTTGGAAATCAATTTGATCAAGAAGCATACACCACAGTATAACATCATGTTCATGGACGATAAAACCTATCCGTATTTAAAGCTAACGAAGGAAAAGGCTCCTTTGCTTCGTGTTGTGCGCAATACCAAGGATAAAAAAGCTACCTACTTCGGACCGTTTCCGGATAGCTCTGCTGCCTATGATACGCAGAAGCTGCTAAATCGTATTTATCCTTTGCGAAAATGCAATCGTTTGCCAAAAAAGGAATGCTTATATTATCACATGGGACAGTGCCTTGCACCTTGTGTAAATGTCATTGATGAACAGGTGTATGCAGATATGGCGCAAGGAATACGTAAATTTTTGCGTGGTGATGTGAAGGAAATCGTTGAGCGTTTGAAGGCGGAAATGAAAGAAGCAAGTGAAGCCTTGCAGTTTGAAAAGGCACAGGAAAAGCTTTCCTTGATTCAGGCAATCGAACATGTAACGGCTCGGCAGCAGATTGATTTTAAGGATCATAAGGATCGCGATGTATTCGGTTATTATGTTGATAAGGGATATATTTCTATTCAGGGCTTCTTTATGCGCGGTGGTAAGCTAATAGAGCGAACCCTATCAATTACGCCGCTTTACGAAGATGCCATGGAGGCGTTTCAATCCTTTGTGCTGCAATATTATGCGAACAATCCTTTACCACAGGAGATTTTGTTGCCGAAGGAATATGATGTAGAACATTTAGTACAAATTTTGGATACGAAAATTGTTCAGCCGATTCGCGGAGATAAGCTTAAATTGGTAGAAATGGTATTGGCAAATGCAAAAAACAGTCATGAACAGAAATTCGAATTGATTTCAAGAAAGGATCATCGACGAGAGGAAGGAATGCAGCAGCTATGTCAGCTTTTAGGTAAGGAAATCCATCGTATTGAGCTGTTTGATAATTCGCATATATCCGGAGCATATAACGTCAGCGGTATGGTGGTTTATAAAGATGGAGAACCAAGCAAGCAGGATTATCGCACCTATCGCCTTCAGGAATATCGCAGTGATTTGGATTCGATGAAGGAGGTTATTTATCGTCGCTATGTCCGCTTGTTAAAGGAACGAGGAAAATTTCCGGATTTGCTGATTGTCGATGGCGGTTGGCTGCAAATTGAAGCGGCAAAGGAAATCATAGATGCATTGGAGGTTTCAATTACCGTATGTGGCTTGGTGAAAGATGATAATCACCGAACAAGTAATCTTATGGATAGTGAGGGACGGGTTTTGACCGTTTCGAAGGAAAGCTCTTTATTTTTTCTATTAACGCAAATGCAAGATGAAGTGCATCGTTTTGCGATAAGCTATCATCGCCGTTTGCGTGGCAAGGGGATGACCAAGTCGATTCTCGATGAGGTAGAAGGAATCGGAAATGTCCGCAAGAAAAAAATATGGAACCATTTTAAATCCTTGAAGCGCTTAAAACAAGCAAGCGTCGAGGAGATTGCTGCTGTGGTACCGATGCAGGTGGCACAAAGTGTTTATAATATTTTGCATAACACAGACCAAAATGAAAATCCTGCATAGGATAAGATAGGTAGGCGAAGGTTAGGGGGTAAGTGCTACGCAAAAAATATTGACGCAAAGAGAATCTGAGGTGTTTAAGCTTTTGATTGCTAATTACAGTACGAAGGAAATCGCACAGCGCATGAATATCTCTGATAAAACCGTTCGCAATCACATTTCGAATGTGATGCTGAAGCTAGGCGTTAAGGGAAGAGCGCAGGCGGTTGTAGAGCTTTTACGACTGGAGGAATTAAAGCTAGATTAAAAAATGACGCAATTTTGTGTCATTTTTTAAATTTTTTTGTGGTTGTAAACGTATTACCTTATGAGGTGATACAATGCGCAAAATGATAAAACAGCATGATATTTTATGTGTAACGCCTGCTATGAAGCGTTATATATGCTCGCACATGAAAAAGACCAAACAAATTTATGAAACGGCGATGAAGGAAGGTTGCAGTGTTTCGACGATTGCCAAACGGGAATGTTATTTGCTTGATGCATTGGAAAAAAGAAATATGGAATATTGTCGGTTAAATCGTATGCAGCATTATCGTATAACGATTTATGATCAACGTTTGATGTGGCATGATCTTTGTTTATCACGCTATTTAAAAAGAGGAATGCGTCATGACAATACAAAATTTGCTTTTGCCTATATGTATGAACAAAGCTATCATCTGCATGTAGTAATCTTTTATCGAAATACTTGATTGTAAGAACGATGAAGCGGAAAGTGTGCTATAATAACAATCGAGGTGTTGCTATGAAAATCAAACGTAGTATGCTTATCGTAGCTTTGATTGCTTTGTTTATCGGCTGCTATGCAATGATGAACAAGCACTATGATGAATTGGCGCGTTATCCGCATACGCTGAATGAACAGCAGCGTGAGTTGGTTTTACATCATTTGAATACAGACGAAATCAATACCTTGATTTCATGGAAAATCGAACCAAAAGAGTTTTTGCCATATATCGAGGTTGATGGCTTTGTTTTGGAAAACACACTGTGGTATGATGAAATGGCAAATACGACAAAAGAGAAGGTCAGCAAGGAATTTATTGTAGCATTTATTAACAAATATAAGGAACAAATGAATTTTAATGAGCTGCAATATTTATTAGCGAATTATTCTTATAATGAACTGATACGTTTTTTTGATGAAGGCGATCTTTACCAGAAAAGTGCACGTCTGATTCCTAATCCAAGTGATATATATACAATGATTGCAAATCGCAGAACGCTTTATACATACGAACCGAAAGACTTAGTTTCGATTGGCTCGCTTCCGCACAGCTCTATTGTGCCAAAAGCTTATGATATTCTTGTAAAAAAGGAAGTTCTTGAACCATTACAGCAGCTGTGCAAAGCCGCGGAAGTAATAGACGATCAGCCCTGTGGCGGTATGAGAGTAGTTGCCGGTTATTTATCGTATGAAGATCAGGTGATGCTTTATGAACAGGCGTTGGAAGAATATGATGCGGAAGAATTGAGTAAGTATTGGGACGCTCCGGGACATAGTGAATATCAGCTTGGCTATTCGCTGATCCTTTTGCCTAATGAGATACAGCCTAAGGTAAACCATAAGGAGCAAGAGAGAACAGAAGCAAAAGAGGAGCTTGGACGTGAGCAAGAGGCATGGCTAAAGGAAAATGCTTATAAATATGGTTTTATTATTCGTTATCCGTTAGGACAAGAGGATATTACCGGTAAAGAGCATCAACCCTTTGCTTTGCGATATGTAGGAAAAGAGCTGGCAAAAACAATTTATGAACAAGACATTGCCTTGGAAAAAGCAGATCTCGGCTAGTGGAGCTATTCCGGATATTGATGGGTATTATGTATATCTATTGCTGTGTGCAGACAATAGTCTTTATTGCGGTTGGACAACCAATTTAATTCGACGCTATAAAGCTCACGCTTCTGGCAAAGGAGCGAAATATACAAGAGCCCATCAGCCGGTTTTGCTTTACTATTATGAAAGCTGTGAAAGTAAATCCGCAGCCTGTCAGCGAGAGGCCCAAATCAAGCGTATGAGCCATTTGGAAAAGATAGCATTGAAAGAGCGATAACTCGTTCTTTTTTTATTGTTTTCGGCATACTGATGAAACAAAGGGGGTTCAGAAAAATGAGGTTTCGTAAGCCCATGATTCTCGTGTTTGCATGTATTGCTTTTGTTATGTATCTCAGTATGCGGCTGTATTCCACTGAGGAGGTTACAACGAGTGTGATCTCCACGCAGCATGCGAGCAATATAATGCAGGTTTATTTAAAAGATCAAAGCAATACCTTGGTTCCGCTTTCGATACCGGTAAGTGAGGAGGAAAGTGAAGAAGATAAGCTGAAGTTGATGTTTGCTTATCTTAGTGGGAAACAAACATTAGAGGGATTTTATCCGTTGTTTCAAAAGGAGTGCTTTTTAAATGATGTTAAGATGGAAGATGGCGTTGCACGCTTATATTTTGATGCCAGCTTAAAAAACTATAAAAAAGAAGATGAGTTACGCGTCTTAGAGGCGATTACCTGGGGTGCTACACAATTTTCAAGTGTAGAAAAAGTAGAGCTATATCTCAATGAACAGCGTATGAAGGAAATGCCTTTAGGGCAAACACCGATTCCGGAAATTTTAAATCGTGATATCGGTATTAATCATTTCGAAACCGCTACGGATTCCTTACACGATTCGTTTTCTTTAACAGTGTTTTCGACCAAAAAAATTGGTTCTAGAGAATATCTTGTTCCTAAAAGCCGTCGTTGTCGATTGGATAAACAAGATGTTGCATCACAGGTAGCGGTTATTCTAGAAGATATTTCGGTATCAAGCGGTCTTTCCTCAAAGCTGCATACCGATCGTATTGAGATAAAAAATATGAATATGAAGGACGGACTTTTAAAGGTGGAACTAAACGATCATATTCTAGCAAGCGATGCCAGCGTGAAACAGAATGCTTATGATACGTTTGTTTTGTCATTGGCATCGATTCCGATGATTGAACGAGTAGAAATTCGTGTAGGAAAGCAGATCATACACCCAACAAAGGAGGAAAGCACAAGCGTTTCTTTGGTTGAAATGACATATAATGAGGTTGAATTTTAATGAAAATGTTTTCATGAAGATATAATACTTTTCATTTCAACATTTTTTTGGTATGATAATAGCGGTGGTAAAATGAAAGTTATCGTTGTTAGTGATAGCCATGGAAAAGACAGTGCAATACAAGCCGTTTTGGAGCAGTATCCACAAGCGGAGCTTTTTCTTCACTGCGGCGATATAGAGGCTGAGCCACAGCAATATCCTCAGTTGGTAACAGTACGTGGAAATAATGATATTTTCTACGATTATCCAGAGGAACGAGTGGTTACAGTTGGAAAACATCGCATTTATGTTGTTCATTCACATAAGTTTACGTATTCTCGACGTGTGGAGCAGTTAGCACAGAAGGCAAAATCGCTTGCTTGCGATATTGTTTGTTACGGGCATACGCATATAGCTGCTTATGAGGTGGTTGATGGTGTCCATGTGCTGAATCCTGGTTCCTTATGGAGAAGCAGAGACGGCAGAGGGCCTTCCTATGCTGTTGTGGAGCTGGAGGGTGATAATGTAGATGTTGAATTTAAGTTTTTACCACAAAGTAAAAGCAATTTTTTTTGGTAACCTAAAAAGCCGTATGATATACGGTTTTTTGCGTGAAAGACCATAAAAGAAAGGTGTTGTAAGATGGAAAGAAAAATTGGTACGGTATCAAGAGGCGTTCGTTGTCCGATTATTCGTGAAGGTGATGATTTGGCAAGCATTGTTGTGGAAAGTGTATTAGATGCAGCAAAAAGCGAGGATTTTGCGATTCGTGATCGCGATGTTATCGCTGTAACGGAAAGCATTGTTGCACGTTCACAAGGTAATTATGCGTCTGTTGATGCGATTGCAAGTGATGTGCATGCGAAGTTCAATGATGAAACTGTTGGTGTGATTTTCCCTATTTTAAGTCGTAACCGTTTTGCGATTTGTTTGCGTGGAATTGCGAAGGGCGTTAAAAAGGTCGTATTGATGCTTAGCTATCCAAGCGATGAGGTCGGAAATGAGTTGGTATCGCTTAGTAAGCTAGATGATGCGGGAATCAATCCATATTCCGATGTTTTAACATTAGAAAGATATCGCGAATTATTCGGCGAAAATAAACATGAGTTTACCGGTGTTGATTATGTTGCATATTACGGTGATTTGATTCGCGAATGCGGTGCCGAGGTTGAGTTTGTATTTGCAAACAATCCTAAGACAATTTTGAATTATACGAAAAACGTAATCAACTGTGATATCCATACACGTGCTAGAACAAAGCGTATCCTAAAAGAAGCGGGTGCGGATAAAGTGTTCAGTCTTGATGACATCATGACTGCGCCAATCAACGGTTCCGGATACAATGCAGTATATGGACTACTAGGCTCTAATAAATCAACAGAGGATAGCGTTAAGCTGTTCCCAAGAGAATGCAATGATTTGGTATTGGATATTCAAAAACAGATCTTAGATCGTACCGGTAAGCATGTAGAAGTTATGGTTTACGGCGATGGTGCGTTTAAAGATCCGGTAGGTAAAATTTGGGAGCTTGCCGATCCATGTGTATCTCCTGCTTATACACCTGGTTTGGAGGGAACACCAAACGAATTAAAACTGAAATATTTAGCTGACAATGATTTTGCAAACTTGAGCGGAGAAGCGTTGAAGAAAGCTATCGAAGATAAAATTAAGGAAAAAGACGGAAGTCTTGTCGGAAATATGGCGGCGCAGGGAACGACACCTCGTAAGCTAACAGACTTGATCGGTTCTTTATGTGATTTGACAAGTGGCTCTGGGGATAAGGGTACACCGGTCGTACTTGTTCAGGGATATTTTGATAATTACACAAACTAAGGATAGGAAACTGCATGGCACAAGCTGTGCGGTTTTTTTATAGGATTTATTTAATTTGTCGAATTTCCACGATAAGCAAAAAAACTTCTCGTAATTTCTCGACATGAACCTAAGCAGCGATTCGTTATACTAAAAGCGGGAGATGAGGAAATGGAGAGCTATGTAGAAGTCAGCTTTCTGCAGCAACTTTTAACCATGCTGCTTTCTCTTCGTTTAGCGCAAAGCATTTGTTTGCAGCCGGTTTTAAAAGGGGTTTGTTACGGATATGCCATCAGTATTTCCTTTTTGTCAGTATGTTTGTGGCTTCCAAGCTCCGAACTTGTGATAGCAGGTATAGAAATGTTGTTTTTATTCATATATTTCCGTCATGCTTATAAAACCTATGCGATGGCTTTTGTGCTTCGTGTACTTCTTATGCTTAGTGGCTGGGTGCTCTATGATGGGAGTTTTCACAACGGTATGTGGTTTGTTCCTATGGATTATCGGCTTGTGTATTGGTGGCTGTTGTATGCGTTGTTGTTTTTGCTGCATGCGGCAAAATGGAAAGATATTATCGCAAAGCATAGCTACGTATATGAGGTAAAGCTGTATAGTGAGGTTGGAATATTGTCGATGAAAGGTTATTTGGATAGTGGAAATTTACTTTCCCATCAAGGAATACCGGTTATTTTTCTAGATCGTAGTATGCAGGCATATTTTAAAAACGAACGCATACAATGGGTAGTAATGAAGGGAATCGGTGATGAAAAAGCAGTGAAATGCTATATGTGTAAGATCGCATTGGCAAATACCGAAAAGCAAAATGTGCTTGTATATTGTGGGCAGAAGCTGGAGCTGCCGTTTCATTGTAAGGCTTTATTGAATGTGCATCTGATGACGATGGGGTGAGAAAATGAAGATGATCAAGAAGCTGTTTCGTTTTTTGTTTGTGAAAAATGAAGAAAGTAGTGTTTTCTATATTCAAGGTAGTGATGTTTTGCCAAAACCATTGGAAAAGGAAGAAGAACAAGCGGCGTTGATTGCTTTGGAACATGGAGATGAGGAAGCACGCAATACATTGATTGAGCATAATTTGCGATTGGTCGTTTATATAGCCAAACGCTACGAAACCAATCCTATTTTTATGGAGGATTTGATTAGTATCGGCTCGATTGGTTTGATTAAGGCAGTAAATACCTTCAAACGCAATAAAAATATTAAATTGGTAACTTATGCTTCACGTTGTATCGAGAATGAAATTTTGATGTTTCTGCGCAAAAAATCACGACGTAAGTTGGAAGTTAGCTTTGATGAGCCGTTAAACATTGATTACGATGGCAATGAGCTTTTGTTGTCGGATATTTTAGGTACCGATGATGATGTTGTAACAAAGCAATTTGAGCGGGAAGAAAACAAACGGGAGCTTTTAAAGGCTATGCGTGGTTTAAAGGATCGGGAACGACAGATCTTACAGATGCGCTATGGCATTGAGCATGAAGAACTTACACAAAAGGATATCGCAAAGCGCTTGGGAATTTCTCAATCGTATATTTCACGTTTGGAAAAACGAATTATTCATAAATTAAAATTACAAATGAAACAGCAAAATTATTGATGTGAGGTAGGGAATCGACTGATTTTAACGAAACCTTCATAAGCTTAATGTGCTGTTGATAGGGATTGCTTTCTGTGAATTGTGGGAGGCAATCCTTTTGTTATCTGTGTTTTGTAACACAAGGAATTTTTTGCGGTAATATCGGTTATATCAATATTTAAAATATAGGCTCATATCAGATACAAGAGCATGTTGTCAATGGGAAAACCTTTCCAAATACTAACAATCAGCCGCTTGTATAACCCTTCTTTTTCAAGGGCAAACTGCTTGTAAGCAGGAGGGTGATTATGAGTCGTTATAAGGTTGTTATTAGCGGAATGAATACCAATGATCTAACGGTACTTAACAATACACAGATGAAGGAATTGTTTTTACGTATGCAAAAAGGAGATCAAAATGCAAAAGAGGAGCTAATCAATGGAAATTTAAAATTGGTATTGTCAATTGTTCAGCGTTTTGCGAATCGCTGTGAAAACATGGACGATCTTTTTCAGGTAGGCTGTATTGGTTTGGTGAAATCCATTGATCATTTTGATTTGAAACATGAGGTACGTTTTTCAACCTATGCCGTACCGATGATCATGGGAGAAATCAAGCGTTACTTACGTGATAATCAGGTACTTCGCGTGTCCAGACATTTAAAGGATCTTGCCTACAAATGCTTTCGTTTAAAAGAGGAGTATGTGCATCAGCATCAAAAAGAGCCAAGCATTACCTGGTTAGCTGAGCAATTGGAGGTAAGGGAAAAGGATATTGTTGATGCCTTAGATTCTACACAAAATGTTTTATCTATTTTTGAGCCGGTATATAACAGTGATGGTGATGAACTGTATTTGTTGGATCAGATTCGTGATGAAAAAGATGAAATTGATTTATTAAACAATGTGCTTTCTTTACGCAGCAGTTTGAAACAATTGAAGGAAAAGGAATTGGAAATTTTAGATAAGCGCTATTATCAGGATATGACACAAACCGAAATTGCAAATGAACTGGGAATTTCACAGGCGCAGGTTTCACGCCTTGAAAAGAGTGCCATTTCGACTTTGCGTAAAGAAATGGGGGAACTGTAACATTTGGGACAGCGATGCATATAATGGAATAGGTGATGCAGATGAGATTTTGTGAAATTGCAGGTAAGCAGGTCATCAATTTATGTGATGGACGAGTGGTCGGCTTAGTAAATGACGTAGCCTTTGATGTGAAAAGCAATAAGCTATTAGCTATTTACGCACGAACTACTCAACCTTTCGTAAAAAAAATGTTGCCATGGCTATTTCCTTGTGAAGAAATCGAAATCAGTATGCAGGAGATCGAGAACATTTGCGGAGATGTAATTTTGGTACGTTTTCGCTAATTGATTTTAAAAAAAGAGTATTCCTATGAAAGTTTGAGGAAAAAAGGAGCAAAAAAGAAAAAAAACTTTTTATGCCTTCAAAAATATGCTATGATATACCTAGTTATTAGGAGGTATCCGTACATGAGTTTTGGACAGAAGTTTAAACATTTTCTAGCACCGTTAGATGAAGATGATATTTTAGAAGTAGAACAAGATGCAGAGGAAGAAGATGCGCAGACGATTTCACAGTATGAACAGCAGCGTTCACGTATGAATAAGCTTCCAAATGATACAAAAATGGTATTATTTGAACCACGCTCTTTTGATGAAGCAGATGAAATCGCGCGACGCTTGAAGGAAAACAAAGCAGCGGTTGTGAATTTGCATAAGCTGCAAAGAGAATATGCGCAAAGAACAATTGATTTTCTTACCGGTGTAATTTTCGCACTTGATGGCAGTATTCAAAAAATCGGGCATAATGTAATTCTTTGCACACCAAATAATGTTCCAGTGCAGGGACAAATTACGTTAGACAGCGGAGAAGATGAATAAATCATCACTTTCTTTTGAGCATTATCGGGGTAATGAGGAGTTTGTAAAACGCATCTATGATTATATCGATCAATGTGAGGTGCGTAAACGAATTATCGTTACACCCTTTTTTTCGCCGGATCAAAGTGCAATTACACGCTCTATTTGCGGTAAGCAAATTATGTATAAGGAAGATGGTGGTTATAAGGGAGCAGAACGCGTGCGATTTGCTTTTTTGCCGTTTACGACGAACTATCAATTTCCAACGGTTATTTTGAAAGCCTCAGTTTCTGCTACGTTTGGTATGCTGAGCCATCGCGATGTGCTAGGTGCTTTGATGAATTTAGGCTTACGGCGGGAAATGAGTGGAGATATTTTGGTAGAGCGAGATGCGGTTTATCTTGTTGTTGATAAGGACATTGAGAATTTTGTTGTATGTAATCTTACCAAAATCAAGCGTCAGCATGTACATTTTAAACGTTATGAAGGAAGTCTTGTTTCCAATACGAGTATTCGTTATCAACATAAAATCGTTTCCAGCATGCGTTTAGATACAATCGTGGCTTGTTTGGCAAACGTTTCGCGGGGAAAGGCACAGGAAATGATTGCTTCTCAAAGGGTAAAAGTAAATCATGTTGTACTTGAACAAAGTACATTTGTATGCAATAATAATAGTGCTATTTCTATTCGTGGGTATGGACGCTTTTATGTTAGAGAAGTGATAAAAAAGACCAAAAAGGATCGCCTTGTAATTGATGTTGGCGTGTATGAGTGAGCGAGGGTGAGATATGGAAAAACGATCATTTGACACGATGAAGAAAGGATATAACCGTTATCAGGTCGATGATTATATCGCAGCCTTGGAGCTTGAGCTTGTGGCTTTAAAGGAAAAAAATGAAAAAGCCTACCAGTTGAAAGAAGCCTACGAAAGGGAAGCAGAGGATTATAAAAAGCGTTATGAGGAGGTTTGCCAAAATCTGAGTATCAAGGAAAGGGCAGCCTACGATATGACACGAATGGCTATGAAGGAAGCCAATATGATCGTAGAAACAGCTCATAAAAATGCTGATGTCATCGTGCGGGAATCCTTGATGATGGCACGTGAGGTATTGAGTGAAATTGCTCGTTTGGGCAAGGAAGCTAATTTGTTGAAAGGCTCTATGAAGGACGACCTCAGTCGGATCGCGCAGGCGCTTGATGAGTTTGAAACGCCTCAAATTCCGGAAATGGATTTATTGAAAAAAGAAGAAATGCAATGAAAAAGACACGTTTATAATACGGAAGTTCAAGAGAGCACGCGGTTGGTGGAAGGGTGCATGGAGGTATTATGAATATCACTTTTGAGCAGAGTGCCTGAAGAAGTAGGGCAGCTTCGATTCCCTTATCGTTAAAAGGTTAAGTGCTTCTGCATACAGCAGAAGAACTAAGGTGGTACCACGTTTAATCAGCGTCCTTAGATAAGGACGCTTTTATTTTAGGAGGAAAAGATATGGAATACAAGGACACATTATTGATGCCAAAAACCGGCTTTGAGATGCGCGGAAAGCTTCCGACAAAGGAACCTGGCTTTCAGCAGCGTTGGCAAAGTTCACACATTTATGAAAAGATGTTAGCGAAACGTGAGGGCTGTGAACCGTTTGTTTTGCATGATGGACCTCCGTATGCTAACGGAGATATTCATTTAGGACATGCGTTAAACAAAATTTTGAAAGATGTTATTGTACGCAGTCATTTTATGGACGGATATTATACGCCTTATATTCCGGGTTGGGATACACATGGCTTACCAATTGAAACCGCAATTACAAAGCTTGGACATGATCGTAAGAAAATGGGAATTTCGGAATTTCGTAAGCTGTGCTATGATTATGCGTTAGAACAGGTAGAGCGTCAGAAAAAAGGCTTTTTATCTTTAGGCAGTGTTGGTGATTATGACAATGCTTACGTAACCTTAACTAAGGAATTTGAAGAGGAACAAATCCGCATTTTTGGAAAAATGGCTATGGACGGGTTGATTTATAAAGGGTTAAAGCCTGTATACTGGTCTCCATCTAGTGAATCTGCACTTGCAGAAGCGGAAATCGAGTATCATGATATAAAAAGTCCGACAATCTTTGTGAAATTTATGGTAAAAGATGGTAAGGGTATCTTAGATAACGATTGTGCATTTGTGATTTGGACGACAACACCTTGGACCATTCCGGCGAACTTGGCAATTTGTTTGAATAAGGATTTTACATATGCGTTAGTTGAAACTGAAAAAGGTAAACTGATTGTTTTAGAAGAATTGATGGATTCCTTGTTTGATAAATTCGGTTTGGAAACTAGAAATAAATTAGCAACCTTTAAAGGAAAAGAATTGGAAATGATTACTTGTGCGCACCCACTGTATGATCGTGAATCGCTTGTGATTTTAGGTGATCATGTAACGGCAGATGCCGGTACCGGTTGTGTACATACTGCCCCAGGCTTTGGTGCTGATGACTTCTTTGTTGGACAGAAGTATGGTTTACCTGCCTATTGCAATGTTGATGAGCATGGCTGCATGATGAAGGAAGCCGGTGAGTGGCTGGAAGGTCAATATGTAGATGATGCAAACAAAACAGTTACACAAAAACTAGATGAAATCGGAGCATTATTGAAACTTGAATTTATTACGCACTCCTATCCACATGATTGGAGAACCAAAAAACCAATCATTTTCCGTGCGACGACGCAATGGTTTGCTTCTATTGATAAAATTCGTACACAATTATTAGATGAAATTGATAAAGTGGATTGGATTCCGAAATGGGGACAGCAACGCATGCACAATATGATTGCCGATCGTGGAGATTGGTGTATTTCCCGTCAGCGTGCTTGGGGTGTTCCGATTCCGATTTTCTATGCTGAAGATGAAACACCGATCATGGACGAAAAGGTGTTTGAACATGTTGCTAAGCTGATTGGTGAATATGGCTCAAATATTTGGTTTGAAAAGGAAGCGAAGGACTTACTTCCTGAAGGCTATACACACCCTAAATCACCAAATGGCATTTTCACAAAGGAAACCGATACAATGGACGTTTGGTTTGACAGCGGATCTTCCCATACCGGTGCAATGTTGAAAAAAGGTTTAAGCTATCCTGCTGATTTATATTTTGAAGGTAGTGATCAGTATCGAGGTTGGTTCAATTCCTCTTTGATTGTCGGTACGGCAGTGCATGGACAGGCACCTTATAAGCAGGTGTTAAGTCATGGCTTTGTTATGGACGGCAAGGGAGTGAAAATGTCCAAATCTCAGTGGAATGCGGTTGCTCCTGGAGAAATTACGAAAAAGTTTGGTGCGGATATTTTGCGTTTATGGGCAGCAAGTGTTGATTATCAAGCGGATTGCAGTATGTCCGATGAAATCATGAAGCAGGTAAGTGAGAATTATCGTAAGGTACGTAATACCTTCCGCTTCTTATTGGCTAATATTAACGAAGAGGACTTCACAAAAGAAGATTTAGTTGATATTGCTACATTACCTGAACTTGATAAGTATATGCTTTTACAGTTAAATGAAGTTAACGATAAGGCTAAAAAGGCTTATAAGGAATATTGCTTTGCAGATGTTACGACGATGCTGACAACCTTGATGACAAATGATTTCAGTGCTTACTATTTGGATTATACAAAGGATATTTTATACATTGAAAAGAAAGACGATGTAAGACGTCGTCAGGTACAGACCGTATTGTATCATGCCGTAAATGTATTGATGCGTTTGTGGGCTCCGATTCTTCCACATACCGCAGAAGAGGTAAATGATTTCTTCCATGGTGAAGAAGAAAGTGTTCACTTAGGCTCTTTTGCTTCAAATCTTGTGATTGAGCATGCTGATGAAATTAAAACGGATATGGAACGTATGCTTTTGCTTCGTTCAGATATCTTTAAAGCACTCGAAGAAGCACGTGGAGAAAAGGTTATTGGTAAATCATTAGAAGCGCATGTAATTGTTCATGTCAGCGATGAAGATCGTGCCTTAATCGAAAAGGTTTGCGGTAGTCATTTCCATCAGTGGCTGATCGTTTCTAAGGTAAGCTTTAGTGTTGATGAATTAACACCATATGAGGTATGCAGTGCAAGTGTTGAAAAATGTGATGGACATGTATGTCCACGTTGCTGGAATATTACAGATTCTACTGCTGAAGATGGCTTATGCGAACGTTGTGCTAAAGTATTAAAAGCATAAAAAGATTTATGATGATATAGTAAAAAATGCTCATACCAATGGGCATTTTTTATAGAATTGAAATATTTTTCATTGATTCTTCTTTTTCCTTCGTATGAGATATATGTAGGTATATTTCAGCGAAAGGAGAGGATCGATATGCTTACCAATACAACATGCAGTAATGAAGTGAATTACTGCAACGACTTTTTCTTTAAATATGCTCTTGGAAGTGAAGATGAGGATTCCACATATATCCGTAACACCATTATTGAACGTGTTACCGGTATTCACCCAAAAGAAAGCATCGTTTTGAATCCCAATCTTGATCCAACACTGCTTGCACAAAAGCAAAGCATCTTGGATATTCATGTCAAGGACGAGCAAGGTCATGAATATGACTTTGAAATGCAGACTACCTTCTTACAGGCATCGGAATGGAAACGATTTGAATACTATGGAGCAAACATGCTTAGCAAACAGCTCGTAGAGGGAGAGAACTATCGTCAACTGCAACCGATTTATCAGATCATCTTTGTAAATGCATGTCCGCAAAATGAGAAACGATTGATCAATCGCTATATTATGCGAGATCCATATGGAGAGGCAGAAAGCAAAGAGCCATTATTACATAGAATCTATATTCAACTGCCGATGATTGATGAAATAGCGAAAGAAAAGGGAATGGAAGCAATGAATGATTTTGAACAGGTGTGCTACTTGTTTAAAAACAATGCGAATCATGCTATACTAAAGACAAAGGAAAGGTTGGTGAGAAAGCTAATGGAAAAGCATGAGAAATTCAAAGATGATGAAGGGCTGTGGTCGCTGGCAATGTCAAGGCAGATGGCAGAGTGGAGAGAGAAGAACAACCTGTTGGATAGCTATGATGAAGGCAAGAAGAAGGGGCTAGAGGAAGGTACTCAAATCGGAACTACGCTAGGAACCGTAAACCTATTAGCCCTACTAATCAAGCAGAAATTCGCTATTGATGCAAAAGAGTGGCTATCCACCTTACCTTTATCTCAACTCTATAAGCTTTCTGATAATATTCTTTCTTATGATACATGGGAGGATTTTAAAAATTGTATAAATTCGTAGAGTCTTTTTTGATTTATATTTGTGTATGTATAGACTTAAAATGGAAAAAAAGCTTGCTGTGAGGTATAATATAGATTTTATGGTATTTTGAATGCTACAAGTACAGTAGCAATCGACATTAGAGGAATGTAGTATATAGTTATTCGTAAAGGTAGGTAGTTATGGAAAAAATCGTATCAAAAACAAATGCTCGTGTAAAGAAATGGGCAAAATATAAGGAAAAAAAATATCGGGATAGCGATCGATGTTTTCTTGTTGAAGGTGAACATTTATTGGAAGAAGCGATTCGCGCTAAATTACTAGATTGTATTTTAGTGGAAGAAGGTCATACTTATGATACGGGAGCTTATCCCTGCTATGAGGTAAGTTCTATGATTATGCGTAAGTTATCCGATAGTGTAAGCGGAACTTGGTTGATTGGCGTTTGCCACATGCCATGCCCTATGGATTTTGTGATGGGAGAAAAAGTCATTTTGTTAGATGATGTGCAGGATCCGGGAAATGTAGGGACAATTTTACGCAGTGCATACAGCTTTGGGTTTGATACAGTGGTTTTATCAAGACATTGTGCAGATGTTTATAGCGATAAGGTTATTCGTTCTACACAAGGCGCATTGTTTCACATGCAGGTTATACGGACCGATTTATCACAAATCATTGATCAGTTGAAGGAGAAAAAAATACCGGTAATCGGAACTGCGTTGGAGAATGCTTCGGCGATGAGTACGATTGAAGTGGTGGATCGAGTCGCGCTTTTGTTTGGAAATGAAGGAAACGGTGTTTCTAAGGAGTTGCTAGCGAAATGTGATGAAACCATGTATATCGAAATGCACGCTTTTGAATCGCTGAATGTTGCAGTGGCAGCCGGTATTGCTATGTACAAATTTCGTAGGTAAACAACAAGAAAGCATCTATCTTACATTTGTTTGATGGGTGCTTTTTTTGTGGAAGGAGAGGATAAAATGTTTTATTATATACTGTTTGCAGGACTTTTCGGAATGTGTATTGCCAGCTTTGTTAATGTTGTGATCGATCGCTTACCGAAAGGTATAGGGGTTGTTAAAGGACGTTCAATTTGTCCAAAGTGTAAACATAAATTATCATTTTGGGATATGATCCCCGTATTGTCGTATTTTTTGCTTAGAGGGAAGTGTCGTTATTGTCATGCTTCCATTGGAATTCGTGATACGATAAATGAAGTTTTCGGTGGATTATGGGCAATTTTTTGTTTGTTGCACTATGGTGGAGGAGAGGTAGTTTTGGTGTTTTTACTAGGAATGGTATTGCTATGTATTTCCTATATTGATTTTGATACCATGCTTATACCTAATCGTATATTGGTGATATTTGGTATTTTGGTTATAGCTCTTGCTGAAATAGAGCCACTGCCTTCGTTTAAAGAACGTATTGGCGGAATGCTTATCGTTAGTGGTTTTATGCTTGTTATGAATCAGCTGATAGAATGCTTTGGTGGAGGGGATATAAAGCTCATGTTTTTGGTTGGATATCTTTTAGGAGGAAGAGCTTGCGTGTTTGCTTTTCTAATAGCTGTTTTAACGGGAGGAGTATATGCAATACTTCTTTTGCTTCTGAAAAAAGCAAATCGCAAGTCATACATTCCATTTGGACCATTTTTAAGTTTGGGTATTTTGGTTGTTTTTTTGTGTTACAGATAAGTATATTTCATAAGTTTATTAAAAATAGCGAGAATGCCATAGCTTTGTTTTAAGAAATTTTTGAATGTGCAGATAACAAAAGCGTTTGAATCATTGTTGAATGGTTAGGTGGATAAGAGTCTGATAGGATACTTTGATCGTATTTGATATATCTATGAAATTTCTTTACGAGGTATCGGGTATGTGCACAAGGATCGATACTACAGTCTTTTTCATTTGACTAGCTTATTTGGACTACATAATGTAATCTACAATTTTGATTAGCTCGTGAAACTAATTCTTGAATTTATAAAGAAATTTACGTATAATATATGCGAAAGTGTTGATCAGGATAAGTAATAAGTGAGTCGGCTTAGGGAGAGAGGATCAAGGACTGAAAGTCCTCTTGTTGGATAGCTTATGAAATTCACCTAGGAGCGAGATTAGACATCTCCCGTATCCATGACGGTTATCATGAAAGTAAGGTGTGTCGCAAGACGAAACAGGATGGTACCGCGCTGCATAGCGTTCCTGTGGTCATGCGATTTTTTTTATGGAAAGGAAGATAGTATGGAAAAGTTAGAAACAATACGCAAGGAAGGTCTTGAAAAGATTGCGGCTTGTAAAGACGTAAATGAGCTACAACAGTTGCGTGTCCTTTATTTAGGTAAAAAGGGACCGATTCAAGAAGTTATGAAATCTATGAAGGATTTGAGTGCTGAGGAGCGTCCGATTTTCGGTCAAAAGGTAAATGATGTAAAAAAACTGATGAGTGAGGCTATTGAAGCACGTAAGGAAGTGCTTGAATCAGAAGAAATGGAGCGACGTATCGAAAGTGAAAAAATCGATATTACACTCGATGGACAAAAACCAAGCTTAGGCAATCTTCACCCTTTAATGCTTGTGCAGCAAGAAATTGAGGATTTGTTTGTTGGTTTAGGTTATCAGGTAGGAGAAGGTCCTGAAGTAGAGCTTGATCTATATAATTTCGAACGTGCGAATATTCCAAAGGATCACCCGGCAAGAGATATGCAGGATACTTTCTATATCAATGCAGAGGAGCTGTTAAGAACTCATACAACAGCAATTCAGACAAGACAGTTGGAAGAATTCGCAAAGGAGGATAAACTGCCAATCAAAGTAATTTGCCCGGGCAAGGTATATCGTCGTGATGACGATGATGCTACACATTCGCATCAATTTATGCAGTGTGAGGGTCTTGTTGTAGGGGAAGGCATTCGCTTATCTGATTTGAAGGGAACATTGCTGTTTTTAGCCCAGTCGATGTTTGGAAAAGAGCGAACAATCCGTTTTCGTCCGAGCTACTTTCAATTTACAGAGCCAAGTGTTGAGGTTGATGTGAGCTGTCATGTTTGCGGCGGTAAGGGGTGTCCTGTATGTAAGGGTACCGGTTGGATTGAAATTTTAGGTGCTGGTATGGTGCACCCGAATGTATTGACGATGGCAGGTTTTGATCCCAAAAAGGTAAATGGCTTTGCTTTCGGTATCGGTATTGAACGTGTGGCAATGTTAAAATACGGTATTAGTGATATTCGTAATTTTTATACCAATGATATACGTTTCTTAAAGACGTTCAGCCGTTTTGAATAGGAGGTAGTGTATGCAAATCAGTAGAAAATGGTTACAGCAATATGTGGATATTTCAGATTTATCCATTGAGCAGGTGGCGGATAGATTAACAAACAGCGGATCTGAAGTAGAAGGCATTGAAAAAATGAGTCAAGGATCCAATCTTGTCATTGGTGAGGTAGTTTCCTGTGAAGATCACCCGGATAGTGATCATCTGCATGTATGTATGGTAAATTTAGGTGATAGTGTGGAACAAATTGTTTGCGGAGCACCGAATGTAGCAGCCAATGAAAAGGTTATTGTAGCACGTGTCGGTGCAAAGCTTCCCGGGGGCGAAATTAAAGAAAGTGTCATTCGTGGAGTAGAGAGCAAAGGAATGCTATGTTCTTTATTAGAACTTGGTGTTGATGCGCATCATTTAAGTGAAGAGAGTAAAAATGGAATTGAATTATTGGATAAAGATGCACCGATTGGTTGTGATGATCCGCTTGGATATTTGGGACTTGATGATGAAATTATGGATATTGGCTTGACACCGAATCGCAACGACTGCCTTGCGGCTTGGTCGATGGCTTTGGAAACCGGAGCGGTATTGGAACGTGAGGTTCATATTCCCAATGCTGACGGAGCATCTGATGTTGGAAAAGCAACGAAACTAAAGGTAAGCAGTGAAACTGATAAATGTCCTTTATTTTTAGGAAAGGTAATCGGTAGTATAAAAATCGGACCTTCTCCTAAATGGATACAGGAACTTTTAATGGCTGCCGGTATCAAATCTATTAACAACGTAGTGGATATTTCGAATATCGTAATGTTAGAAACAGGACAGCCACTGCATTTTTATGACATTGATGCTCTGCCTGCTCAGGAAATAACGGTAAAGGATCATATTCATGAAGCTTATACGGCTTTAGATGGTATCAAATATGATTTATGCGATGAGGATATTGTGATTACGACGCAAAATAAACCGATTGGTATTGCCGGTGTTATGGGGGGCGATGATTCCAAAATTACAGATGAAACTAAGGGGATTATTATTGAAGCTGCAATTTTCGATCATGTCGTTATTCGTAATACGGCACGTCGTTTAAACCTTAATACCGATGCATCAATACGCTATCAAAAGGGAATAGAACCGATGGCAACCTTTAAGGCGATGGATCGTGCTGTTCAGCTATTGGTGGAATATGCAGATGCAAAGGATTTAGAAGAAACCGTACAGTTTGGTAGCAATCATTACACGCCTACGGAAATTGATGTAAATGTAGAGCGTATCAATACTTTATTAGGAACTGACTTTCAGGAAGATGAAGTTGTAAAGGTATTGAACAATCTGCATTTGAATCCTCAAAAGCAGGATAAGGATATTCATGTCATTGTTCCAAGTCATCGTACAGATTTGATAATTGAAGAGGATATTGCCGAGGAGATTATTCGTATATTAGGGTATGATCGTTTACCGATTACGATGCCGCAAACAACTTCTACCTTAGGATCTTTGAATAAACGTCAAAAATTAAGGAGGAGATTACGTACTGCTTTGAGCAATCTAGGCTATAATGAAGCTATTAGCTATACCTTAGTTAGCAAAGAAAAGATCGATCAAGCCGTGATGGGACAGTGCGAGGTTGTAGAGTTGGCATCTCCAATGAGTGAGGATCGCCGTTATGTACGAAGTTCGATTCTTCCTAGCATGTTGGATTGTGTTGCTTATAATCAAGCACGTAGCATGAAGGATATTGCGTTGTTTGAAATCAGCAACACGTATGGTGTCCATCACGTAGAAGAACGCTTATGTGTAGCGGCAAGTGGTGCTTTGCATAAAAATCGTTGGCAGAAATTCAGTGTTGAAGTAGATTTTTATACGCTAAAGGGTGTTTTGAGTGCATTGTTGGAAAGTCTTGGATTTGATGGAAATCGTGTAAGATTTAAAACAAATCAAATAGATACAAAGAATTTCCACCCATATCGAAGTGCAGAAGTTTACCTTGGTAAAGAATTACTTGGAATGATTGGGGAAGTGCACCCACTAGTTTGTAAGCAATATGATATCGAACGAACAGTAGCAATGGAAATCAATCTTGAAATACTTTTAAAGAATAAGGCAAGTAAGGTGAAATTCACTGAAGTATCCAAGTATCCTTCCGTAACACGCGATTTTGCTTTTGTTGTGAAGGAAGAGGTTATGGTCGCGGATATCATTAGCAGCATTAAGAAAAACAGCCGTCTAAACAAAGAAAATATCATTCAGCAGGTAGAAGTATTTGATGTTTATACAGGGGAACATGTAGAAAAAGGATATAAATCAATAGCATTAAGCGTTACGTTCCAATCCTTTGAAAGAACCTTAAAGGATAGTGAAATTACAGAGATTTATAATAAAATATTAGAAACATTGAAGCAAGATGTGCAAGCTGAGCTTCGCTCATAAAGTTGTTTATAAGGGATATCGAATGGTCGATATCCCTTATATGTATTAGAAAGAAACTTTCATCAGACAGATTTTTTAATAGTACTTTCATAAATGAGATACTATCTGCTTATTTTTATAGAAAGATGCCTGTTGCAATAGAGCTTTAAGAAAATATTGATAAAATGTGTTATTATATAAGAAAAGCTAGTTCGCAATAGGATGTGAACTAGCTGTTTATTTCGTTTGTGTTGTTCCATGCTCTAAACGGAAAACCAAGATTTCAGGAGGGCAGAATAAGCGCATATCAGTATCAATGGTACCCAATCCATTGGAAACATAGAGCTGGGTATTTCCAATGGTATAAGAGCCATGATTGTAGGTAACCGCCCCTTCTATTGTCTTAATAGGACCAAACAAAGGAAGGTAAATTTGTCCACCTAAGGAATGTCCCGCTAACGCCAAATCAATATAATTTGTATTGACCTGTGTGCTTTTTAAGGTATCCGGACAATGTGTAACGAGTAGGTTGAAATCTTCATCGTTAATTTTTGAAAAAGCAGTGGTACTGTCAATCGTACCGTTTATTTGTGAATCTAATCCAATGAGAGTGATGCTGGCATTGGATTGTTTGCGTAAACGGACACTTGTATTTGTAATAATTTCAAAATCGCTTTGATAAAGAATATCGCTTACCATATTTTTGATTTCCTCATTGATGAGGTCTTGATCTCCTAATACAGCAAATTTTCCAAGCGGAGCCTTGATTTCTTTTAATAATCCTATAAGCTCTTGCTTTGCAGCTTCATTAGGAGCCTTGGAGGCGAAAGAATCAAACATATCACCTCCGAAGATGACGATATCGGCATCAGCTTGATTCATTTCGTTTAGCATGTTGCTTAAGCGCTCTTTATTCATAAAAGAATTATATTTTATATCACTAAAAAAAGCGATGCTGAGATTGTTTAGCTCTTTAGGGATTTTTGTGCTGACAATACTTTCATAGTGAAGTTTTACGTTTTCAACTGAAATATAAATAGAGTAGAAAAAAATTGTTGCACCGATCAAACATAAAATGATTAGTATGGATACGATTTTAATGAGTCGTTTTATCACATTTTCACCTCATTTCGTTTTTATTTTATCATACTTTATAAGTGAAAGAAAAGCATATCGCGGGATATGCTTTAATTTGGCATCGGTTTTCTTCGTTGTGTCGGTCTTGCTGCTCTTGATTGTTGAAGAGCCTGCATTGCAGCCTTAGAATTGATAATAACCGGAATTACAATTGGGTTTCGATGAGTTTTATTGTAAAGGAATGGTTCTAAAGTGCCACGCACACAATTTTTTAACTCGGAAAAGGTTGTACGTTGCTGCATTTTTTCATTTAAGGCATTATATACAATCATTTCCGCTTCCTTTAATAGTCCCTGTGAATCTTTGATAAAGACAAAACCGCGAGATACGATGACCGGTTTCGTTAAGACTTTGTTTTCACGGGAATCAATCGCTATAATAACAGCTACTAATCCGTTATCGGCTAAAATCTTACGATCTTTTAAAACGGCAGTAGAAACACCGCTGATATCATTTCCATCAACATAAATGTCATCTGCCATGATACGCCAACTGCTTTCAAAGACCTGATGATTGCGTAAAATAAGCACATCACCATTTGCACAGGTGAAAATATTTTCTGATGGAATACCGGTCTCAATCGCCGTATCCTTGTGTTGCTTCAACATCTTATATTCTCCATGAACCGGCATGAAGTATTTTGGCTTAATTAGCTGTAGCATAAGTTTTTGTTCCTCTTGAGAGGCATGCCCGGTCGTATGAAGATTTCCTAAAATAGATTTTGTTAGGACGTTAGCACCGGCACGGAACAACTTATTGATAACCTGATTTACACTTGCTCCATTACCGGGAATTGGGGAAGAGGAGAAGATTACCGTATCCCCAGGAATCAGCTTGATATAGCGATGGGTTCCATTCGCAATTCTCGATAGTGCCGCAAGCGGTTCTCCTTGGCTTCCGGTACACACAATACAAGTTTTGTTTGCCGGTGTGTATGCTAACTGCTCAGGAGAGAGGAAGTGCTGCTCTCCTACCTTGATTTTACCGGTTTTACGCCCGATGGTAACGACATTTTCCATACTGCGTCCAAAGATGATGACCTTGCGTCCGCAGGCAATTGCTGCTTCGATAATTTGTGCCACGCGATAAACATTGCTGGCAAAGGTTGCAACAATTAAGCGTCCTTCGGTCTTTTTCATCGTATCAAGGATTTCAGCAGCAACCTTTTTTTCGGAAATGGAGAAATCTTCAACACCGGAATTGGTAGAATCGGATAGTAATAAATCAACACCGATCTGTCCCATATAAGCCATTACTTGATAGTCAGCATTGGAGCCGATCGGAGTAAGGTCAAATTTAAAATCACCGGTATGCACAACACGTCCATTTGGAGTATTGATTAAAATTCCCAAAGAATCCGGAATGGAATGAGTTGTGTTGAAGAAGCCACAAGTGAAGTGATGCATTTTTAAAGAGCTGCGATCACTGATCTCGATGAGCTTTACGCCCCGAAGCATTTTGCGCTCCTCTAGTTTTTTTGTAATCAAGGCAACGGCAAATGCCGGTGCATAAATAGCCTCGATATCAACGGTTTTTAATAAGAAGGGGATACCTCCGATATGATCCTCATGACCATGGGTGATTACTAGCACCTTCCGCTTGCGATTATTTTTTACCAAATGGTTATAATCGGGGATAACATAATCAACACCGAGTAAATCCTCCTCAGGAAAACGAACACCGGAATCAACGATTAAAATTTCGTTTCCGTGTTCAAAGCAGTACATGTTCTTACCAACCTCACCAAGACCGCCAAGGGCATAGATCAAGGTGTCATTGCGTTGAGTATTATTCTTATTATAACTGTTTGTCTGATGTTCCTGACGAGTTCTCGGTGCATGGCTGCGATTTTGATTTACGTTCATAAAAACTCCTTTCACTTTCTTTGATATGCACCTCATATCTATTTGTTATTATAGCATATTTTCTAAAAAATAAACGCAATTTGCGCATGCATTTTGATGTAAGCGTGTATCATTTGTGAAGAACAAAGAAAAATGCTCGTTTGTCGAGCATTATTCGATGATGATGCTGTCTTTTTCGGCATGCCATGGATCATTTTGATTGATACGATCGTAAAACAGTGTACCGGAGAAGTGGTCAATTTCATGCTGAAGCACGATTGCTAAATAATCACTTGCTTTGATCGTGATTTCCTTATCCTGTAAAAGATCATAAGCCTTTACGGTAATACGGGCATGACGTGGAACAAGTCCTTGGTGCTCCTTTTCAACAGATAAGCAGCCTTCACCGTTTTTTAAATAGGAAAGCTGTACGGATTCACTGACGATACGGGCATTAGCCAATGCAAATTCTTGGCTATTTCCTTCTTCATCGGGAACCACAACAGCTAACATTTTCTTTGGTATACCAAGTTGAATGGCGGCAATTCCTACGGCCGGACGCAAACCGTTTTGTTCGGCAAGCTCATTATCCTGTGAATCACGTACATATTGCAACATATCCATCAAAAGCTGTTTGTCCTCTGCGTTTAAAGGCAGTTCGACATTGACACTTTTTTTTCGAATGACAGTATCGCTATCCTGTATGATATCTTTATAAATATAGCTCATATAGTTTCCTCCAGTGCTTACCAATTTATTTTAAACAAATTCATTGCGAATATCAAGAGCATCTGCAAAATAAGAAAATCGGAAATGATATGAAAAAGAAAAAAAATATGGTATTATTGTACTACGAGAAAGAAAGGAGTCTGACAAGCGTGCGGATTAAAAATGTAATCATTAGTTTAAAACTTCCTAAAAAATACGATATATTGATTCAGGCTACTGTTCTTTTGTTAATTGCGTTTGGAACGCTTATGATCTGTTCCACTACGGTTGGAAAAACCGCGCAAGATACCATGGCGTTACCTAAGGCGATGCTGAAGCAGGGAGTCTTTATTTGTGTTTCCTATTGTTTAATGATGTTTTTCGCAAATAATTTCTCTTTATCGAAATTTCGAAAGCATTACTTGATTGTCGGTGCGGTTATCCTCATTGCTTTATTTTCCACACGTTTTTTTACGGAAGTTTACGGTTCAAAGGCATGGATTCGTATCCCGCTTCCGGGTATGGAAGTAACCTTACAGCCTAGTGAATTTGCAAAGGTTTATTTGATTGTTTTAATCGGTTTGTTTGTGGAAATGGCAGGACACAGACGTTTGGATTTTTGGAGCATTGTAAGGATACCGGTTCTTTTCTTTGCGGCGATGTTAATTCTTATTGTTCTCCAGCCCGACTTAGGTGCAGCGGCAATTTTATGCTTATTGGCTGCTATCTGTTTTTTGATTCCTTCACATCAAGGCTTGCGACAAAAACAGAAATGGGTGAAGTGGCTGCTTGTCATTGGTAGTATCCTTGCCTTGTTGTTCACCAGTAATATAGGAATTAAAATATTATCTGAAATACCGTTTTTAAGCCATGTTGCTCAGCGTATCGAAAATACGATCAATCCTTTTAATGACCCTTTTAACACCGGGTATCAGGCAATCAACGGATTGTATGGTATTGCACGAGGTGGTTTGACCGGTGTTGGTTTAGGACAATCCATTCAGAAATATGGCTATTTAACGCAATCGGACAATGATTATATTTTATCGATTATCATTGAAGAATTAGGGATTTTCGGTTTTCTGTTTGTCGTGCTTTGCTATGGCTTACTTATTCAGCGTTTGTTTTATTATGCTTTTCGTACGAAAAGTGAAGGATATAAGGTGATTTTGATTGGTTCGGCAATGTATATATTTTTGCATTTTGCTTTGAATGTCGGCGGTGTGTCAGGATTAATTCCTTTGACCGGTGTACCATTGCTGTTTATTTCCAGTGGCGGATCTTCTTTAATGTCAATCATGAGTGCTATGGGAATTTGTCAAGCAATTATATCACGTATTCGTCGGCAGGGAGCAGATCAGCTGCCTAATCAACGGATTAAGAAAAAAGAGTCCTAGGGGAATAGGACTCTTTAAGAAAGGGAAGAGGAGAAACAAAGATTTGGGGGTACAGCCTTATCGGCTGCATTACTATCATGCCCTTGGAAAACGGTTTTATACATGAGGAGTGAAAAAAATATGCGCATTGTTGCAGGAAAATTTGGATCGAGAGTGATTCAAGCAGTGGAAGGACAAACGACAAGACCGACTACGGATAAAGTAAAAGAAGCGATTTTTTCGCGAATCGGTCCTTATTTTGATGGCGGAAGTATCTTGGATTTATTTGCAGGGAGTGGCGCGATTTCTTTAGAGGCTATTTCACGGGGTATGGAACATGCTGTTTTGGTAGATATGAATGGGAAAGCAATCTCTACAATTACAAGTAATATCAAGGCATTAGGGGTACGTGATGCTTGTACGGTATTAAAAATGGATTATAAGACCGCTTTGCATAAGCTTGAGGAACAAAAGCAAAGCTTCGATGTGGTTTTTCTTGATCCACCGTATAAAAAACAACAGATCAGCAGCATTTTACAGTATTTAGATGAACATGATATGGTAAAGGAAAATGGCGATGTTATTTGTGAAAGCTTAAAAGAGGACATCTTTGAAGATGCTGTTGGTTCTTTGCAAAAGGTAAAAGATGTTACCTATGGGATTACTCGTATTACATATTACAGAAAGAGGTAATTATGAAAAAAGCAATTTTTCCGGGCAGCTTTGATCCATTGACACGTGGACACATGGATATCATCAAGCGTGCCTGTAAGCTTTTCGATGAGCTTATCGTTGTAATTTTGAACAATTCTAAAAAGACAAGTATGTTTACAGTTGAAGAACGTATCAGCTTTTTGCAAGCTGCCACACAGGACTTAGATAATGTTCGAGTGGCTGATTATGAAGGCTTAACCGTAGAGTTTGCAAGAGCGGTAGGTGCTTGCTGCATGGTGCGAGGTGTACGCAGTATAAAGGATTATGAATATGAGATGGAAATTGCAGCTATCAATCAGCACATAGCTTCAGAAATCGAAACGCTCATCTTATTTGCCAATCCACAGGATAGTTTTGTATCTAGTTCGGCAATTAAGGAGATGGTTGCCTATGGGCAAAGTGTTGAAGGTTTGGTAAGCGAAGAAGTATATGCGGCTTTATTAAAAAAGTGCTGAGAATGCTCGACTTTTACGAACATAGCAAAGCGATAAGTTTCATGATATAATGACAATTAGATGAAGAAGGTGTGCTATGAAAAAAAGAATAGCGATAAACAAAGAAAAGTGGAAGGGTAAATATATCACCATTGTAGCGATGCTTTTGATTATCAGCAGTCTGTATGCTACTAGCTATTTATTATTTTTACGTGTTATAGATGTCGATGTTACTAAAGATGCATCAATTATTTATCATGGTGAAACGGGTAGTGCAACGGTTAAGGTAAATAATGATATGCGAGCCTATAATCAGCGTATTCAGGAATTTATGGACTCTATTACTTATACTGTTACACCGATAGATAAGCTTTCGAATGAAGATGTTATTACGATACGAGCAAGCTACGATGAGGAGTTGGCACATCGTTATAATATCCACCCTGTAAATATCGAACGCAAGGTAACGGTGAGCGGGCTGCCTGTTCGCTATGAGCATGTTGAAGATATTGAAGAAGATTATTTGGAAGCAATTGAAAAAAGCGGAGAAGAGTATTTAGAAAAGCATCAGGAGATGATTTTGTTAGAGGATTTTACAACCTTTTTACGTGATGAAGAGCCTGAACTGAAAGAGCAAAAGCTAAGCTATCGAGTCTTTTTAGATGCTTTTGGTGCAGAAAATAAGGACAAGATTGTAGATGTTTATGCAATTCAAGCGTCTGGTTTCGTAAAAGGCGAAGAATCAGATGAGACAAAGGAAATTCGTGATGAAACAATTTATTATATGGTAACCTATAATGAAATCAATACCTCAAAGCAGGTGTTGGAGGAAAATATCTTTGGTGAAAAAATGCTTGCTTTAGGAGCTTATGATTTTAGTCAGCCGGAAAGTTTTATGCAGTATATGCAAACAAAGTATGGAAAGCAGTACCAGATTTTTGAAATGTCATTAACACAAGAAAAGGGAGAAAAGTAGTATGTTGGAATTTCGATACGATACGCAGCTCTTGATTGAGGGAGAGCATTTAGATGAAGCAGCAATCAACGACCATTTTTTAAATCATTTTCAAGGTGATTGTTTGTTGGCAGTAGGAGATGAGGAATTGATCAAAATTCATTATCATACCAATGAGCCTTGGAGAGTTTTGGAATACTGTGCCTCTTTAGGTGAGATTTATGATATCGTTATTGAGGATATGGAACGTCAGTCAAAAGGATTAAAGGGGTAGGCTTTGGCGGAAACGAAAATATAGGAATAGCTATTTTTGTAGATCTATAAATTTATATTTTAAAACAGCATTATTTCAGCCATATGATGGTGAGATAATGCTGTCTTTTTTATGTTATGAGTGTAAGATTGTTTTTAATTCATCTAAGTTTTGCGTTTCACTTTCATTAAAGGTAATCTTGCAAGCATCGTCAGAGGAATAACGAGGAATGAGATGAAGATGGAAGTGATGTACACTTTGACCTGCAATCTCATTCACATTGCTTAATATATTCATGCCCTTTGCACCAGTACGCTCGATAATCCGATTTGCTAGCATTTGCGCAACTTGAATCAAATGCGCAAGAGTTTCTTTATCACAATCCAAAAAGCTATCATAATGCTTTTTCGGAATGACGAGGGTATGACCCTTGGTAACCTGCGAAATATCTAAAAAAGCCATAACGGTTTCATCTTCATAAATACAGGAACTTGGAATTTCGTTAGCAACAATTTTACAAAATATACACATATGTTCAACCTTCTTTCTATGCATTATTATATCATAAAAAAGCAGAAATCAATGAGATTTCCGCTTGATTGTTAGTCTACATATTTTTCATCAATTGCTTTTAAGCCATCATAGATATCTTTGTCATAAACATTAAATTCATATTTATCTAACCAATAAACATTTGATGCATTTGTAATTTCACTGGACCCGGTAGAAACGATAGCATCAATTGCATCGTCCTCAAATTTATTTGGATCTACTTGTGTTACTTTAAATACATAATATTTACTGCTTGTTGTATCCTCGATAACTTCCTCGATCAAACCTGTTTTTTCCATCGCTTTGATCTTATCGAAAGCACCGGCAGGAAGAGAACTCTTTGTAGTGTAAGTTTCTTCTAATTGCGAAGTGCCTGATGAAGTGTTGACTGTAGTAAATTCTTCAATCGGCTTTCCGTTTTTGATTTCCTCTAACGCTTTTTGTGCATCTTCTTTTGAGGTAAATTCCAATTTCTGTGCTTTTCTTGGTGAATAGCTGGAGAATAAGGATTTCTTATTGTTCTTCACATATTTTTTAACAAGTCCTTGTTGCTTTGTATTTGGGTAAAGGACCTTTTCCTTGTATTCTTCTTCATTCTTATATCCGGCATCTTTTAATTGCTGTTCAAAGTTTTCACCGGCACTGCTCTTTAAAATTTTTAATTGATCCTCAACGGATTTTTTCATTTCATCAGTTAGCTTGATTTCTTCTTTTTCGCTAATTACATTCAGAGCTTCGTTTAAGGTAAAGCTAGCACCATAGGTGCGTTTAGCAACATCATAAACCTCACCCTTGGTGATTTTGGTATCACCAATCGTAACAAGAGCCTCATCGGATTTAGAAATGGAAGTAGAGGCATCTGCACAGCCGGCAAGAGCTACAGCTACTAAGCAAGCTGTTAAAATCGTACATTGTTTTTTCATCGCTTATGCCTCCTATTTCAAGCCTAAAGAAGCTTTTATTTGTGCTTCCAGGTCTTTGTCGTTATATTTAATATCCAACTTTTTACTTGCTTCCCAAATTGCGTTTCCGTAAGCATTGCTAGTATCGGAATTAAGAATCGCATTCACAAGCGTATCCTCTAAATCTTTATCCTTTAGCAGCTTATCTTTATCTGTTTCATGTACCTTGATCATGTGCCAGCCTTTATAGCTGCTGTTATCTTCCTTGACCCATTCGCTGACTTCGCCGCTCTTCAATTTAAAAGCAGCGTTTTTAAAGCTCTCTACATATTGCGTATCCTTATCCATCAAACCAAGATAGCCGCCGTTTTCTTTTGAACCGGTATCATCGCTGTATTTCTTAGCCACTTCAGCGAAATCTTTTCCGGCTGCCAATTCCTTCTCAACCTTTTCGATTTTTTCCTTTTCTTCCTCTGTAGGATTTTGCGGATCTGCCATCTTAATAAGGATATGAGAAACAGTACGAGGCTGTTTAGCATTGTAATAATCAGTAAACAGGGTATCAAGGTGTGCCTTGACATAATCGCTTGTTAATTTGTTCATCTTTACCGCTAACATAGCATACTCGTCCAATGTATCATAATCATAACCTAGTGGATTGAGCTGTGCATTGATATACTCCTTAAGATCGGTATACCCATACATAGACATATTGCTTTCCGCCTGTGTTATGAAGTTGGCCTTGTAATTGCTGGCCTGTGTTTTTAGCTCATCGTTTTCTTTGACGGCTTGAGAAACTACGGCAATCTGAAATTTTGTAGATACAAGATTGCTGCCATAATTATTGTATAAGATCTTATCCAAATCATCTGCGTAAATATACGTATCATCTTTCATGGCCGCAACTACATCTTTGCCGTCATTTGTTTTGCCGCTGACACGATCTTTATTGGAATCATAAATGCAGAAAACTGCAAAACCGATAAAAATCAGTGCTACAAGTACGACAAACCATTGTCTTTTTAGCATTTCTATCATAAATATCCTCCTATTTGCGATTCTGTATTATTATAGTAGATTTGAGGCTTGATTGCAATTTTTCTATGCGTTTCACGTAATTTTCCATAGTCTGATATATATTTTCCCAAATTCTTTGAGGGTATTTAACGCAAACAGGAAAGGAATTTTTATAATCTTGCAAAAATTCTTAAAAATGGGTGATAATGAATTGTATATCGTTTGAATTGTAGAATAGCAAAAAATTTGTTATGATAATAAACGCTAAAAGGAGTGATAAACGTGAGTTGTTTACGTATTGAGGATCTACATGTCGATGTAGATGGAAAAGAGATTTTAAAAGGCTTGACCTTAGAAATACATAGTGGAGAAACCCATGCTTTGATGGGTCCAAACGGGAATGGGAAATCTACCTTATTGGCGGCAATCATGGGGAATCCCAAATTTCATGTATCCAAGGGCAGTATTACCTTAGATGGTAAGGACGTGTTGGCAATGGAGGTAGATGAGCGCAGTAAGGCCGGTCTTTTCTTGGGAATGCAGTATCCAAGTGAAATCAGCGGAGTAACCAATTCGGATTTTTTGCGTGCGGCAATCAATGCCAGAAGAGAAAAACCGATCCCGTTGTTTAGCTTTATTAAAGAAATGGAGCAATCTATCAAGGATATGCAAATGAAGGAGGATTTGGCACATCGCTTTTTAAATGAAGGCTTTAGTGGCGGAGAAAAGAAACGTAATGAAATCGTGCAGATGAAGATGCTGAAGCCAAACTTTGCGATGCTTGATGAAATTGATTCCGGTTTAGATGTCGATGCGTTAAAAATTGTTGCCGATGCGATTTGCAGCTTACAGCAGGAAAATGGTTTAGGATTGCTGATTGTTTCGCATTATGCGCGGTTTTATGATTTGCTGAAGCCAACGCATGCACATGTTTTGGTTGATGGACAGATTGTTGTAAGCGGAGGAAGCGAGCTTGTAGAACGCATTGATCAAAACGGATATGAATGGATTGAGAAAGAATATCATGTTCAGGTAGTTAAAGAGGAAGAAAAAGAGGTGGAGCTGCTCGGCGTTTGTGCGGCGAACCATGGGTAAGCAGGTTTTGCTTCTACGCTCCGGTAAGCAGGAGATGAGCGTATCGAAGGAAACGGAATGCCTGCACATTGATGTATGTGATGGTACAAGTGCACAGCTTTACTTGGATATAAAAGCAGATGTAGCTAAGCTATGCATTGAAATGGAAGTCGCAAAAGGCAGCGAAGCTTCTCTCTTTATTAAAAATGATGCACTGCAAAAAATGCAGTTACAGCTTTTGGCAAATGTGCGAAAAGGTGCCACGATGCATTTTGGCTATTGTGATTTAGAGTGTGGACAGCGTCAGGTTACAGGGCATATTCAGCTTTTAGAGGAAGGTGCGAATGTAGATATGAGAAGTGTCAGCATAAGTCAGGATAGGAAGTGCTATGATATTTGTATTGAGCATTTAGCTCCTCATACAAGTGGTGAAATGCAGCATTACGCACTTGTTGAAGATACGGGCAGCTATGTGATGAATGCTTGTGGCAAGATCATTAAGGGAGCATATAATAGTGTATCCCATCAAGCAACACGTGTGTTGACGCTAAGCGAGGAGCATCACTCAAGTGTAACGCCGACATTGTTGATTGATGAAAATGATGTGAAAGCCAGTCATGCTATGACCTTGGGGCAGCCTGATGAAAATCAGCTGTATTATTTACAGACGCGAGGCTTATCCCGCAAAGAAGCCTTAGGCCTTTTAAGTATTGGCTATTTGCTTCCGATTGTTGCGTATGTAAATGATGCGGATAAACAGCAGGAGTTGAAAAACGAAATTGAAAAGAGGGTGGGACTGCATGCTTGATCTTCAGGAAATACGCAAAGACTTTCCTATGCTTAACAAGAAAACGATGCAGAATAAGCCGTTGATTTATTTGGATAACAGCGCAACGACATTAAAACCCCAATGTGTGATTGATGCCGTTGTAGACTATTATGAAAATTATAGTGCAAATGCACATCGTGGCGATTATGACCTTAGCTATCAAGTGGATCAAAAATATAGTGCTGCACGTAAGGCAGTTGCTGATTTTATTGGTGCAAGGAAAGAAGAGATTATTTATACCAGTGGTGCCACAGCTGGTTTAAATATGGTCGCAATCGGTTTTGGCATGTGCTATTTACAACCCGGTGATGTTATTTTGACCAGTGAAGCGGAGCATGCCTCTAATCTTTTGCCATGGCAGCGTTGTGCCATGCAAACTGGTGCTTCTTTAGAATATATTCCGCTTTTGCCAAATGGTCGCTTAGATATGCAGGCATATCAGAAAATGTTAAAAAGCGGACGCGTGCGAATTGTTGCCTTGGCACAGGTTACCAATGTATTGGGGTATCTTTTACCAATGGAAGAAATTTGCGCCTTGGCACATGCATACGGTGCGTATGTGGTTGTTGATGGAGCTCAAAGCGTTCCACATATTCCGGTAGATGTAAAAGCTATGGATTGTGATTTTCTTGCGTTTTCGGCGCATAAGATGTGTGGCCCGACAGGCATCGGTATTTTATACGGAAAAAAAGAATTGTTAGAACAAATGCAGCCGATTTATTTAGGTGGCGACAGTAATGCCCGCTATGATCGAAATGGAAATATGATTTTAAAGGATATTCCATATCGCTTTGAAAGCGGCACACAGCCAATCGAAGCTATTTTCGGTTTGCATGCTGCAATTCAATATTTAACTGCTAAGAATTTGGCAAGGTTACATGAATATGAATGTGAGCTTCATCAATATGCAGTAGAGGAAATGCAGAAGATGGATCATATTATCTTATACAATGCGGATAATGATACCGGTATTATCACATTTAATGTCAAAAATGTGTTTGCGCAAGATGCAGCCAGCTTCTTTAATGCACAGGGAATTGCGGTTAGAAGCGGACAGCACTGTTCAAAGCTACTAGAACAGCAGTTAGGTTGTATGGCAACCATACGAGCTAGCTTGTATTTTTATACAACAAAGGAAGAAATTGATACGTTTTTAGATGCTTGCCGCAGGGCAAGCATGGAAACGTGTCTGGATATCTTTTTTTAGGAGGTAATTTATGAATGATGCATTAAAAGATCCGATGGTTTTACGTTCTATTATTATGGATCATTATGAATATCCGCGAAATCATACATTAAGTGATGATGCGACATATTTACAAAAGCACATGGCCAGTGAATCTTGTATTGACGATATCCATGTACAGACACTCATTGAAGATGGCAAAATCAAGGATATTCGTTTCGATGGCGTTGCTTGTACGATTTCAACTGCCTCTACTTCTATCATGAGCGAGCTTTTGCAGGGCAAAACAATTGCCCAGGCAAATCATATCATTGAGGAGTATTTCGCGATGATCGATCAAAAGGAATATGATGAGGAGCTATTACAGGAAGCAATTGCTTTTCAAAATGTTGGGAAACAAGCTAATCGCATTAAATGTGCGACGATTGGTTGGAAAGCGATGAAGGAAATGCTAGAGGAAAGCGAGGACAAGCAATGACAAAGAATGAACTGCCCTTGCAGGAAGAATATAAATACGGTTTTCATGATAAAGACACAAGTGTTTATAATACCGGAAAGGGCTTGACAAGAGATACGATTGTTGAAATTTCAACGATCAAAAAAGAGCCGCAATGGATGTTGGAATATCGTTTAAAGGCATTTGAGGCATTTGAAAAAATGCCGATTCAAACATGGGGACCTGATGTTACGAATTTAAATTTTGATGACTATACATATTACATCAAGCCTAGTGATAAAACGGAGCAAAGTTGGGAAGAAGTACCAAAGACGATTAAAGATACTTTTGATAAATTAGGGATTCCCGAAGCGGAAAAAGAATTTTTAGCAGGTGTTACAACACAGTACGACAGCGAGGCTGTATATCACAATATGCTAGAAGAGGTAGAAGAAAAGGGTGTGATTTTTCTTGATACCGATACGGCGTTAAAGAAGTACCCGGATTTATTTCAAAAATATTTCGGTAAATTGGTACCTTATACAGATAATAAGTTCGCAGCCCTAAACAGTTGTGTTTGGAGCGGAGGAAGCTTTATCTATGTGCCAAAGGGGGTAAAACTGGATAAGCCTTTACAGTCTTATTTCCGTATCAACACCGAGCGTATGGGACAGTTTGAAAGAACTTTGATCATTGTTGACGAAGGTGCGGATATTCATTATGTAGAAGGCTGTACCGCTCCGATTTATTCTAAAGATTCCTTACATGCGGCAGTTGTTGAAATCTTTGTGCATAAAAATGCACGTTGTCGTTACTCTACGGTACAAAACTGGAGCGATAATATTATCAATTTGGTTACAAAGCGAGCGAAGGTGATGGAGCATGGAAGCATGGAGTGGATTGATGGGAACATCGGTTCTTTGACAAATATGAAGTATCCGGCATGTATTTTGGCGGAACCGTATGCGAAAGGAACTTGTATCTCGATTGCCGTTGCAGCAAGAAATCAAATTCAAGATGCCGGCGCAAAAATGATTCATCTAGCACCTTATACATCTAGTAATATCATTTCCAAATCTATTTCCCGTTTAGGTGGCGAAGTCAATTATCGTGGGATTGTCAAGCATGGAAAGCATGCGGTATATGCAAAAAGCAAGGTGGAATGCGATACATTGATTTTGGATAAGCAATCACGCAGCGATACGATTCCGACAAACAGCAGCGATAATATGACAAGTCAGATTGAACATGAAGCGACGGTGTCAAACATCAGTGAGGAACAGCTGTTCTATTTGATGTCGAGAGGTTTATCACGCGCACAGGCTACTGAAATGATCGTTATGGGCTTTTTGGAGCCATTTACAAGAGAGTTGCCAATGGAATATGCAGTAGAATTGAATCAGCTGATGAAGCTTGATATGAGCGATTCCATCGGTTAATGAAGAATCAACAGCGAAAGTGTGCACTTGCGAAAAGAAATGCATTGTCAATAACAGAACGTAAGGTATTTAATCAGAGTATAACAAAAAAGCTGATACCTTATTTAGGAAATGTCAATGCAATCTACTTGCCCTATGGAAGTGAAGTGGATATAACAGCAGTGATGGAAAACAGCAGGCAGAGCTTTGCTGTCCCTAAAACGTATCCAGATCATTGTATGCGTTTCTTCTCCTATGAGCACACGATGCCGCTTGAAAAAAGTCGTTTTGGTGTGTGGGAGCCGATTGGCGGTAATGAAATCACGGAATTTGATGTTATCGTTGTGCCCCTTGTTGCTTTTGATGAGGAATGTCATCGTTTAGGGCATGGACAGGGGTTTTATGATCGTTATGTAAAGGATTTTCGTGGTCGTGTAATCGGTGTCGGGTATGAATGTCAAAAGCTAGAGCATGTTGCTTGCGAGGAACACGATCAGTTACTGGATATGGTAATCAGTGAAACAAGTGTATATATAAAAAACTAATGTTAAGAGATTTCCTTTTTTATATTTGTGTAAATAGGGAAATCCTTTTTGTTTTGATATCAAGTAAGGTAGGTATTTAATAGGTAAGGGGAGTATTGAAATAAAACAAAAGGTTAAGCTCCTAGATTTCTTTTACCTTTTCTCTTATAAGGGTTAGATATTTCTGATGAGCTTTTATAAAAAGGTTAATCTTAAAGCGATTTATGATTAAGAATTAGCATACATTGTAGTTTAAGGAGAGAAGCAGATAGAAATATCTTCTTCAAAAAGCTTTAAACCACTTTTCTTATAGATTTTTTTGATTGTTCTAAAGCATAATTGCTTTTCTTAGACTTTTATGTCATTTAAAAAGAGTGTTATCAACTCCAAAGGTAATAAAATATGATATGATAATACGCGGTGATAAGAATGAGGATAAAATTACTAGACAGCAAACGTCAATTGGATATACAGCAAAACTTTCATTTGCCATATCTGGCAGCCAAGGTATTAGCTAGTAAGCAGCTTTGTGATGAAGAAATCAAAGAGCTGTTAGCTTCTCCGATTTTGAGCGATCCCTTTAAAGCAAAAGGAATTCAAGAAGTAGCTGACCGTATATATCTAGCCAAGCAGCGAAAAGAAAAAGTGTTGGTTTGTGGAGATTATGATGCCGATGGGATTTGTGCTACTGCGATTATGGTAGATGCCTTACAGCGCTATGGTATGAATGTGGGATTTTATATTCCTAATCGTTTCAAGGAGGGGTATGGTCTACAAGTTCATACCGTGGAAATGGCGAAGAAAAAGGGCTATTCCTTATTGATCACCGTAGATAACGGAGTAAAAGCTTTTGAGGCCTTAGATAAGGCAAAAGAGCTTGGATTAGATGTGGTTGTAAGTGATCATCATGCTATGGAGGAGGATTTTTCGTGCTTTTGCTTGCTGCATCCTCAACTAATGGGGGAACAGTTTTCTACTTTGAGTGGAGCAGGAGTGGCTTTAACTCTTGCCAGAGCCTTGATTGGTGATGTTGAGGAGCATATTGTTTATGCGTGCGTTGCGGCGATTGCAGATGTCATGACGGTGAAAAAGGAAACTAGAGCGATTATCAAACTGGGTTTGCAATATCTGCGCAAAGGGGCTGTTTTACCTATCCAAATGCTAGCCAACGATCGTTATCCGCGGTGGAATGAAACCTTAATTGCTTTTCAAATCGTACCGAAGCTGAATGCTACCGGTCGCTTAGCGGACTTAGCAAATGCGAATAATACCGTTCGCTATTTGCTTCTTCATAATCGAGAGGATATTTCACGTATGGCAAAGCAAATCTGTGATCTTAACGATAAGCGAAAAGCAATGAGCGATGAAATGGTAGAAACTGCACGCTCTCTAGTTCATGATGAATATGATTTTCAATTGTTGTTTCATGAGTCCTTTCATGAAGGAATGGTAGGAATCGTTGCCGGTAAACTGCAAGAGGAATTGCAAAAGCCGGTCATGGTTGCGACTTTGCGTGATCATACATTTAAAGGTAGTATCCGCAGTGGAAAGCTGTTGGATTTAACTGATTTTTTTCAAGGGTGTAAACAAGATCTTACTGCTTATGGAGGTCATGTAGCTGCGGCAGGTATTGGCTTTCCTTTTGAGAAAAAACAAAATATTCAGGATTATGTAAATAATCGTATGAAAGATATTCAGCTGCAAAAAGAAATAGTATATGAGGCAGTAGCATTGGATAGCAAAGAAATTTCCATGCAGGAGGTAGAAGGTCTCAGTATGCTTGCGCCATTTGGAAACGGCTTTGAGGAACCGTTGTTTTTCTTACAAAACCAGGATATTTTAGAAGAAAAGCTATTAAAAAAGGGGATTCATCGCAAATGGCTTTTAAAAAATGATGTAGAAGCTATGTATTTTAATTGCCAAGATATGAAGGAATGCTTGAGTGAAGGTGCACAGCTTTCTCTTTTAGGAAATTTACGTATCAATACCTTTTTGAAAAAGCGAAATGTTAGCTTATTTGTGGTAGAAGCATTTGATAAGCAGATGCAAAATGAAATAGAATTTGATATAATAAATAAAACTGTAGAATAAATAGGAGGCAGAGCTATGAATTTATATGATAAAATTGCACACATTCCCGATTTTCCTAAAGAGGGAATCTTGTTTCATGATGTAACACCATTGATGGCAGATGGAGAGGCCTTTCGTGAGGCTTGCCAAACAATGATTGAATTTGCTAAAAAGGTAAATGCCGATGTTATTGTCGGGCCGGAATCAAGAGGCTTTATTTTCGGGTGTCCGGTTGCTTATGAGTTGGGTATTGGATTTGTACCTATCCGTAAGCCCAATAAGCTTCCAAGAGAAACTTTGTCTGTTTCCTATGATTTGGAATATGGAAGCAATGAGCTGCATGTTCATAAGGAGGATATCCAAAAAGGACAGCGTGTTTTAATTATTGATGATTTATTGGCAACCGGAGGAACAGTTGAGGCAACCATTCAAATGATGGAAGAACTTGGTGCTGAGGTTGTAGGCTGTGCATTTTTGATTGAATTAGAAGAATTGAAAGGTAGAGAATTACTAAAGGATTATGATGTTTTAACCATGCTGAAGTTTTAAAAAATAAAAGAAAGAGGGGGTGGTGAGCGTATGGTAAGCAAAAAGGTTGTAACCTTTCATGAATTGCTTGATGAAGTAAAAAAATACATCAAAAAAGAAGAAAATATCGATCTTATTACGCGAGCCTATCTATTTGCGGAAAAAAATCATTGCGGGCAATTTCGTAAAAGCGGCGAGCCATACATTATCCATGCCATTCAAGTTGGATATATTTTAGCTTTGCTTAGAACCGGACCGAAAACGATTGCGGCAGGCTTTTTGCATGATGTGGTAGAAGACTGCAATGTCAGCAAACAAGAAGTTAGTGAGCTGTTTGGGGAAGAAGTGGCAACCCTAGTTGAATCGGTAACTAAAATCAGCAATCTTAAATTTCAAGATGAAAAGGAATATCTTGCCAGCAATCATCGTAAGATATTTATTGCTATGGCAAAAGATGTTCGGGTAATCTTGGTGAAACTGGCAGATCGATTGCATAATATGCGTACACTGCAATATATGCCAAGTGCAAAACAACAAAAAATCGCCAATGAAACCTTAGAGGTGTATGCACCGATTGCTCACCGCTTAGGTATCAGCGATATTAAAAACGAGTTAGAAGATTTGAGCTTTCAATATCTGAAAAAAGAAAAATATTATGAAATTGCGAAGCTTGTAGAAAAACGTAAGGCAGAGCGAGATGAACAGGTACAGCGTATGATTGCGGATATCAGTGCTATGATGGAGGAACATCATATTAAATATCGTATTTTCGGGCGCTCTAAGCATCTTTATAGCATCTATAAGAAAATGGTAACAAAAAACAAACGTTTTGAAGAAATTTTAGATTTGTTAGCCATTCGAATCGTAACGGATACCGATAGTGCATGTTATGAAATCTTAGGCTATATTCATGCGAAATATCGACCGATTCCCGGACGCTTTAAGGATTATATCGCAATGCCGAAGGTGAATATGTATCAATCCTTGCATACGACCATCGTAGCTGATGACGGGAATATTTTTGAGGTACAGATTCGTACCGAAAAAATGGACGAAATTGCCGAACAAGGTATTGCGGCACATTGGCGTTATAAAGAAAGTATGTATGGTGGAAAAGAAATCAGACAGAAGGAAATCGAAGAACAGCTGCATTGGTTCAAGGATTTCAGTGTGATGAGTGATGAAGTCAATGATGATGCTTTGGAATATATGAACCTTTTGCAGAAGGATATTTTTGAGGCAAATGTATATGTAATGACACCAAAGGGAAAAGTAATTGCCTTGCCAAATGGAGCTACGCCGATTGACTTTGCTTATCGTGTGCATACGGAAATTGGTCATCATACGGTTGGCGCAACTATCAACGGTGTTATTGTTCCGTTAAATACAGTTCTGAAAACCGGCGATGTTGTGAGTATTCGTACGAGCAAGCAATCCAGTGGACCAAGTGAGGATTGGCTGAAAATCGTACGTTCGGCTCATGCCAGAAATAAGATTCGCTCTTTCTTTCAAAAACAGGAAAGCGAGCGTCGCAGCTTAGATGTGAAAAAAGGAGAGGAATTGCTGAGTGAGGAACTGAAAAAACGTGGCTTAGATGCTTCACAGTATATGGATAATAAAAAGTTGTCGCAGGTAGCTGCTGCGTTAAGTTACAATTCTTATCAAGATTTGTTGTATGGTATTGGCGCAAAGCAAGTAACGATTGCGGCTGTCATCGAGCGCTTGGTAAAGCATAAGGTGAGCATTCCCTTGGATAATGAGGAACTTGCGAAAATGTTTAATCGACAGGATCGTAAGCACAAGGTTTCTCAATCCGGCATTCGTGTTGAGGGTGTGGATTCGATGAAAATTACACTTGCTGCTTGTTGCTCTCCTGTTCCTGGTGATGAGGTAGTAGGTTATATATCCAAAGGACAGGGAGTCAAAGTGCATCGTCGTGATTGTCCGAATATTCAAAACGAAAAAGCTCGTCTTATTGATGTAGAATGGGACGAAAATCGAGAACAGCGGACGTATGAGGTAAAGCTGGTTGTACGTTCTACCGATCGCAACTTTTTGTTAAGTGATATTGTAACGGTTGTATCGCAATGTAAGGCAGGGCTTCAGCATGTGGATTCCTCTGTTAATGAAGATGGAATCAGTGCTACAACAAAAATGACAGTTGTTGTCAGCGATGCCGAGCATTTGCGTACATTGTGTGCAAATTTACGTAAAGTAAACAGTGTATTAGATGTAGAACGTGTAATACAATAGTATATTCTAAAAAATAACCCGGCATTTGTCGGGCTATTTTAATTTCCATTCATAATAAAGGGTATTCCACATACGTAAATATTCTGTAATAAAATATCTTTGATTTTCTTTTTCTGATACGGGATAAAAGGTGAAATCTGTAAGAAACTTTTGAGCAAAGAATCCGGCACGGCGAATATGAAAGCCGCTGGTTACTATGATGATTTTTGAAAAGTGATGCTTATTGCATAGGTCTGCTGCATACTTTAGATTTTCATAGGTGTTTTTTGCATACTTCTCTAAAAGGATATCTTTTTCGGGTACGTTTTGTGCGATGGCATAGTCTTTCATTACCTCAGCTTCTATAAAGCAGTTGGCAACTGCTGCGCCGCTGATTAGTATCTTTTGAATACTCCCTTTTTGATACAACGTAATTGCATGATCCATACGCTGCTTTTGTATGTGAGATAAAGAACCGTCTGTATTGGAGGGACTTCCTAAAACGATACAGACATCATAGCCTTGATGTGTTTGTTGTATGTATAAGGGAAAGCGATGGTAGGGATAACAACTGGCAAAAAGAAAGAAAAGACAAATGATGATTATCATCATAAAACCTCCGCTGACAGGCGCTCACGTTGAAGAATATGTTGGCGCTTGGCAGCATCAAATGGATATGCGTAAGCAATTGTTGAGCGCATTTCTAATTGACGATAAGGCATTGGAATATCTTTAAAACGTGAAGCAATGGTTATTCCTTGCTTAGATAATGTACGTAAATATGCTTGTCCTTTAGCATTAAAGGCAAGTGGACGTAAATAAGAGATTGGCGCAAGTGCATTGATTTCCGCCTTTGTGGTTTGGGTTAAAAGATGCAGCAGTGTTCTTTGGATTTTTGTGCGTGTATAACGCTTGGATATACATGCAGATAGAAAGTCATCAAAGGTTGGATGTTGAATTTGTCTTTTAAATAAGTTTTCGATTCCCTCGTCCATAAGAAAGAAAGAGGCAAGATGCTTGTTATCTGCAGTAGCTAAGAACATTTGCAAATAGCTATAATAATCATTCCATGTATGCTCATGAAAGCTATCGGTTTTCATAGGAGTATAGTCTTGAATAGAACGATGCTCTAAATAGGCTTTACGAATTGCGGTTGCACTTGCAATAGAAGAGTGTAAGCTAACATCATGATATTGATTGGTACGTTGAAGCGTATGAGGGATAATACCATATTGTTTTGCTTCTTGGATATAAAACACACCGAGCATATCGTTACTGGAAAGCTTATCATTCAAGGTGTTTTCCAAGGCTTTGGCATAGCTGATATCCTTTTGTGTAACAGTGGACCTCTTTTCTAAATCTTTTGCCATTTGCTGTAACAGATGGAGATCGTTGCTTTCGCTGCCGAAAACAAGTTCCTGTACGCCGGCTAATGCCAAAATACGTAAAGCGCCATGAGCGAAACGATCGCCACGTTGTACCACATAGGGATAGGGAAGCTCGATAACCAAATCACAGCCGGCTTCTATCGCAGCTTTAGCACGTGTCCATTTGTCCGCAATCGCAAATTCTCCGCGCTGCACTGCGTTACCACTCATAACACATAGCAACAGTTCACAGTTGGTAATCTCGCGCGTTTTTTGGATATGATAGACATGCCCGTTATGGAAGGGATTATATTCACAAACAATACCACAGATTTTCATATCGCACCTCACTAGCTATTACTATACCATAAGATTCGCACATTATATATCCTTATTGCCATGAAATGATGGTTTGTGTAGAAAACTATGATAAAATAGAAATAGAAAAGAGGGAACGCTATGCATACATATACGACATTTACCATGGCTTCGGCATGTGATGGCTTGGAATTAAGTGTTATGCTGATGAAACCAAAGGGAAGAATTGAAGCAATTGTTCAGCTTGCTCATGGCATGGCGGAGCATAAAGAGCGCTATTTGAAATTTATGGATTTTTTAGCTAAACATGGGATTATGAGTGTGATCATGGATCATCGTGGGCATGGGGCAAGTATCAGAAGCAAAAAGGATTTAGGATATTTTTATGATGAAAGCGGAAGGTATATTGTCGAAGATACCCATCAGTTAACATTGCTTATAAAGCAAGCCTATCCAAAGCTGCCCTATGTGTTGTTTGGACATAGTATGGGCTCCTTAGTCGTACGTGCATACAGCAAACGCTACGATGAAGATATTGATGGACTGATTGTATGCGGATCGCCAAGTAAAAATCCGCTTGCCCCACTGGCACTTCGCTTTGTGAAGCTATTGGAAAAGATAAAATCAGACCATTGTCGCAGCAAGCTTATTCAGCATTTGGCATTTTCGGGTTATGAAAGGCGCTTTGTTAATGAAGGAAGCCGAAATGCGTGGTTAAGTGCAAATCAGGAAAATGTAAAGCGCTATGATGCCTGTGAGCTGTGTGGCTTTATTTTTACACTCAATGGCTTTAAAAATTTGTTTTCATTGATGATAGAGGTTTATGATCGTGTCGGGTGGAAGTGCTTGAATAAAAAATTGCCGATTGTTTTTATAGCTGGAAGTGATGACCCATGTATTATAAATGAGGGAAAATTTTGTCAAGCATATACTTTTTTACAGGACATCGGGTATATGAATATGGAGCATAAGCTGTTCGATAAGCTACGTCATGAGATCTTGCTAGAGAAGGACGCAGACATGGTTTATGAATATATCTATGATTGGATTGTAGAAAAAGTGTTGAAAAAGCACAATTAAAATTAAAAAAGTCTTTTCAATTAAGGGAAAATATGGTTTAATATATAAGCCTACGTTGTAAGAAATATTTGACTTTATGTGCAGTTTTTCTTATAATGAGATAGGTTAGACAACGAGGTGATTCTTTTGAAGTGGTCCAGATTGCAAATATTACAGGCTGAAAATCAGACGATTTCATTTGACGAGAGCATTGATTTTGAACCTGCAGCATTTGCGAAAATGACGCAGATAAGAGGATTACACGATGTTACGGTATCAGGAAATGTTCATTACGATAGTTCCAGTGATCGCGTATATGCTCACTTGGATATTGAAGGCGTGATGATAGTGCCGTGTTCTATAACTCTTGAAGATGTAGAATATGATTTCCATACAAAATCTTTGGAAGTGTTCTCCTTCGAAAAATGTGATGATGGAGATATACACGAAGTAAAAGGTGATGTCGTAGAGCTATTGCCGGTGATCTTTCAATTGATACTCATGGAGGTTCCGTTGAAAGTAGTCAAAGAGGGACTGAAAGAGTATCCTAAAGGTGACGGCTGGGAAGTTGTCAAAGAAGAGGATTATGAAGCATCGAAAAAAGATGAGATTGATCCACGCTTAGCGAAATTGAAAGAATTTAAATTAGAAGATTAAGTAGGAGGTGCTAACATGGCTGTTCAGCAGAGACGCGGTTCAAAAACAAGAAAAGCAAAACGTAGAACTCACTACAAATTAGCTGCGCCAACATTGGTAAAATGTCCTGCTTGTGGTGAATACAAGGTTCCTCACAAGATGTGTGCATGCGGTGAGTACAACGGAAAAACAATCGTTGAAAAATAAAGAACTGTAAAAATACAGTGATGGAGACAAGTGGTAATTAGCCATTTGTCTTTTTTACATTGATAAAGTGTGAGTTTATAGTATATGGAAGATGGTGAAATACTTATGGATTGTTTATTTTGTCTAGTAGCAATATAGGTCATGTTTATGTTTTAGGTGCAACAGCTATAAAAAATGTACAATCTATAAGCTTTTCCGTGAAAAAGCCTTGCGAAGTATGCGGATTAGTGTTATATTAAAGAAGAAAACAAGGAGTGGGAGATCCCACTCCTTCATTATATTTAAAAAGGAGAATGTTATGGAGCATAACGAAAAGATCAAACAGCTTGTAAGTGATGTTCTTGGCGATGAGCTTGTGCTGTATGATGTAGCTTGGCATCAAGAAGGAAAAAATAAAATTTTACAGATTGCCATTATGCGCAAAGACGGAACCATGGACATTGATACCTGTGCGGAGGTGTCAGAAAAAATATCCGCGAAGCTTGATGAAGAAGATTTTATTCAAAGCGAATATTTTTTAGAGGTTTGTTCACCTGGAGCGGAACGTGAGTTGAAAACCTATGAACAGATTAAAGATGCAATCGGAGAGTTTGTATATGTAAAGCTAAAAGATCCTAAAGCAGGTATGTGTGATGTGAAAGGAACCTTACTTTCTTGTGAGGAAAACAGCATTCTTATACAGTATATGGATAAGGCAGTAAAGAAAAAGGCAGAAATTGAAATAGCAAATATTGCGCTTATTCGTTTATCGGTAAAAATTTAGAAAGGAATATAGAAAATGAAGTTAAATGATTTTATGACAGCGATGCAGGCGATTGAAAGTGATCGTCAATTATCAAAGGAAATCGTTGTAGATGCTTTACAGGAAGCATTATCAAAGGCATTTCGTAAGCATATTGAAATTCCCGATGCTTTGGTTCGTGTGGCGGTAGATGATGAAAACGGAGAAATTAAAGTTTTCCAACAGCGTGCAGTTGTGGAAACGGTAGAGGACGATGAGTTGGAAATTTCTTTAAATGATGCGAAGCGTATCAATGAAGCATTGGAGCTTGGTGATGTTGTGGAAGAAGAAGTCAATATTGCCGATTTTGGAAGGGCAGCGGTAATTCTTGCCAAAAACGTAATGAAGCAGAAAATACGTGAGGCTGAAAAGCTGGCAGTCTATGAAGAATATTGCGATAAGGTAGAAGAAATGATTTTTGGTACCGTTGAATCGGTTGAAGAAAAATTCTGTGTGGTTAATATCGGAAAGACACTTGCGATTATGCCGAAAAATCAGCAGATCCCTAATGAAACCTATCGTGAAGGATCCATGATTCGTGTAGTGATCAGCGAGGTTAATAAGGAAACGAAGGGCGCACAGGTGCTTGTATCACGTGCAGACGCGACTCTTGTAAAACGCTTGTTTGAAAAAGAGGTGCCGGAAATCTATCAGGGAATTATCGAAATTAAAGCCATTGCCCGTGAAGCAGGAGAACGTACCAAGATGGCAGTTTATTCTCATAATGAAAACATTGATCCGATTGGGGCTTGTATCGGTCCTAGAGGAACACGTGTTCAGGTTATTATTGATGAATTAAAAGGTGAAAAGATCGATATTTTCGAATGGAGCGATGATGTTAGCGAGCTTATCAAAAACGCACTTTCTCCAGCTGAGGTATTGGCAGTTATTCCTAATGAAGCAAGAAAAGATGGTTTGCTAGTAGTTGTACCGGACAATCAGCTGTCCTTAGCTATCGGTAAACGAGGAAAAAATGCGCGCTTAGCAGTGAAATTAACAGGTCATAAGATTGATATCAAATCAGAGAGTGATATCAATGAAATGGGAATTGATTGGAAAGATGCCGCAATGCGTTATCGCGCTGAATATTTAGCAAAACAGCAGGCAGAAAAAGAAGCTGCACAGCAGGAACGCTTTGAACAGATGAAAGAGGAAGAAGCACTTACCTTAGATGATGCCGGAGTTGCTTTTGATGAATCTGTTTATGAAGAAGAAACAGAGCTTGAAGAAGAAGCTGTTAGTGAAACAAGTAAGGTAGAAGCACCAATTGTAGAGGAAGCAATGGAAGAAAAGCAGGAAAGCGATTTGGAAGAAGCTGCACGTATAGCGAAAGAAAAGCAGAAATCCGAAGGCTTGAATGTAAAGGAAAAACAAGAATATAAGTCGAAGTTTGAAAGCTTGGCAGATGCTTCCAATCGTCAGGAAGCAAAACCAATCACAAAAGCGAAATATAAGAAAAATGATGATAAGGAAGAACGTAAACCAACCTTTAACTTGAAGGATATTGATTATGGTATGAAACCGATTTATTCTGAGGAAGAATTGGAAGAAATCGAACGTAAGCAGCTTGAAGAGGAAGAAAACGATTGGATTCACGATGACATCGACTTTGATGAATATGATAAGTATTACGATGAAGATTAAGCAGGGAGGAATGCTTGATGAAAAAGATACCGATGCGCAGATGTGTCGCTACCATGGAAAGCCTTCCAAAAAAAGAATTGATCCGTATCGTACGTACACCACAGGGAACTGTTGAAATTGATGAAACGGGGAAAAAGAACGGACGTGGAGCATATCTTAAGCGCAGTGTGGAAGCCGTTGAAATTGCAAAGAAAAGAAAAGCATTGGCACGCTCCTTGGAATGTGAGATTCCGGAGGAATTATATGTTGCCTTAACGGAGATGTTTCAAACACATGAATGATGTGCAAGGCTTATTGGGACTTGCGGCTAAGGCACGCAAATTGTCCTTCGGAGATAGCGGAATGAAGGATATTCGTGCTAAAAAAGCAAAGCTTGTAATTATGAGTGCGGATATCGGAGAAAATTCTCATAAAAAATTAGTAGATAAATGCACATATTATCATGTGAGATATGTGTATATGGACGATGACAAAATGAATATGGCGATTGGACAAAGAAATCGCAAATTCATTGTTATATTAGATGAAGGTTTTGCGCAAAAGCTTCATACTTGCTTGAAAGGCTAGGTGATTATATGGCAAGACAACAAAAAAAAGGAAAAGGAAATCGTAAGGGAAACAACAAGGGGAACTTTGCGCCAAAGGCACCTCGTGTGGAAGTAAAGGAAATTACGTATAGCCTCCCGATTACGGTGGGAGAATTAGCGGAAAAATTGAATCGCAATGCGAGTGAAATTATTAAGCTGCTATTTATGATGGGAACGATGGTTACCATCAATTCTTCCTTGGACGATGAAACGATTGAATTGATTTGTATGGAATTCAATGTGGAATGTGAAAAGGAAGTGGTTGTAGATGAAACCGATTTTGAAGAACTGTTAGAAGAAGAGGAAGATTCAGATAAGCTAGTAGGGAGACCGCCGGTTGTAACAATCATGGGACATGTTGATCACGGAAAGACGACCTTGTTGGATACGATTCGTAAGACACATGTAACACAAGGTGAATTTGGCGGTATTACGCAGCATATCGGTGCTTATCAGGTCAATGTAGGCGGAAAGAAGGTTACCTTCCTTGATACACCGGGGCATGAAGCCTTTACAGCTATGCGTGCGCGTGGAGCTAAGGTTACCGATATCGTTATTATCGTTGTTGCTGCAGATGACGGTGTTATGCCACAAACAAAGGAAGCAGTTGATCATGCGAAAGCAGCTGGTGTTCCTGTAATCGTAGCAGTCAATAAGATGGATAAGCCGGAAGCTAACCGTGATCGTGTGGTAAGTGAAATGAGTGAGCTTGGGCTTATGCCGGAAGAATGGGGCGGCGATACGATTTATGCGAATATTTCAGCCAAAACCGGTATGGGTGTTGATGAATTATTAGAAACGATTTTGGTTGTAGCGGAAGTACAGGATTATAAAGCGAATCCGGATAAGCTTGCAGTCGGAAGTGTAATCGAAGCTAAGTTGGATAAGGGAAGAGGTCCGGTTACAACATTGCTTGTTCAAAGCGGTACTTTGCATACAGGAGATGCGGTTGTTGTCGGAACTGCTTATGGTAAGGTTCGTAAAATGACGGACGATCGTGGTCGAGAGATTAAAACGGCGCTTCCTTCCATGCCAGTTGAAATTATCGGTTTAAACGATGTTCCGATTGCCGGTGATATCTTTAAGGTATTTGAAAGTGATAAGAAAGCACGTCAGATTGCCGAAGCACGTTTATACAAACGTATTGATCAAGAACGTAATGCATCAAGTGCAATGTCCTTAGATGATTTGGCTCGTCAAATCGAAGAGGGAGAAGTACAAGATGTAAATGTTATTATTAAAGCCGATGTGCAAGGTAGTGCGGAAGCAGTTAAAGCGAGCATGGAAAAAATTGATGTTCAGGGAGTAAAGGTTAATGTTATTCGTTCCACTGCAGGAGCAATTACAGAATCGGATATTTTGTTAGCGAGTGCTTCACGTGCGGTTATTTACGGATTTAATGTTCGTCCGAGTGCATTAGTACGCAAGAAGGCGGAAGAAGAAGGCATTGAAATTCGTTTGCATAACATTATTTATAAGGCTTTAGAGGAAATGGAAAATGCGATGAAGGGTATGCTTGCACCGGTATATGAAGAAGTTGTTATCGGGCAAGCAGAAGTTCGTCAATTATACAAAGCTAGCAAGATCGGTACGATTGCAGGCTGCATGGTTACCGATGGTGCACTTCGTAAGGAATGCGGAGTTCGTTTGATTCGTGATGGGGTTGTTGTTTATACTGGTAAGCTAGGCTCTTTGAAACGTTTCCAGAATGACGCAAAGGAAGTTACAAGCGGTTTTGACTGCGGATTAACAATTGAAAACTTTAACGATATCAAGGTTGATGATATCATTGAAGCATACGAAAATCAGCAGGTAGATGCAGAATAATATAGGTGATAATATGACGTTAAAAACGGAAAAGATTGCTGGGATTATTCAAAAAGAAGTATCGGAAATCATTCAATTTCAATTAAAGGATCCCAAGATTGGCTTTATTACGATAACCGATGTGGTTGTTAGCGGTGATTTATCAATTGCAAAGGTATATGTTTCCTTTTTAGGACAGAAAGCACGTGAAGCAGCCGGTATGAAGGCGTTAGAGCGTTCAAAAGGCTTTATTCGCAGTGAATTAGCAAAACGTATGACAATACGTAAGGTGCCTTCTCTTGTTTTCTTAATTGATGATTCTTTAGAAAAAGGAAATAAGATTGAAAATATTATTAAAGAGTTGCATAAATAGTATAAGCTGATTGCTTATGATGCAGATAAAAACGCACAATATGATATGTACCCTCTTTACTGGACAAGCCAGTAAGGAGGGTATTTTTATATGCGTTATAGTTATGAGTTTAAATTGGAATGTGTACAATTCTATAAAGAAACAGGCACATATCCACCAACACCCGAGAAAGTCAAACAACATTCTTTTAGATATAAAATTAGAGAATGGACAAGAATGTATGATAAACACGGACCTAATATCTTGAAACATTCAAACGAAAATTATAAGTGGACACCTGATGCTAAGTTAGTTTTAATAAATCAATATTTAACAGGTAAATCCATGACGTCTGTTGCGATTGACGCGGGAATTGATAAAGGTTTATTGTACTCTTGGATTCGCAAATACGAAGAATTAGGATATAATGGTCTTGTAGAATCTAAGAAAGGTCGCAAATGCAAGAATCCTGATATGAACAAGAAAACAATAGTACAAAGAGATTTAAATGAAACTGAATTAGAAGAATTAATTAGATTAAGAGCTGAAAATGAATATATCAAAGCAGAAATTGAAGTATTAAAAAAATCGATCGCCTTGAGAAAGGAAAAGGAAGCTGCGCATCTCAAGGCGAAAAAGCAGCGATCATCAAAGAACTTAGAGAGCAAGGATACAAACTAAAATATCTATTGAAAGCTATGAGATTATCTAAATCAACATATTATTTTGAAGTATCGAAAGATGATAAAGTAGCTATAAGAAATGAAGAATTAACCAAGGAAATAGTAAAATTGTTTAATAAACATAAAGGACGATATGGTGTAAGACGCATTTATCACGCATTAAAAGCTAAAGGTATTCATGTTAACCATAAGCGTGTACAACGGATTATGCATATTAACGGATTACTGGGAAAATGTCCAAAAAAAAGATATCATTCATATAAAGGCAATGTAGGAAGAATTGCAGATAATATTATTGATAGAAACTTTACAGCGACAGCACCCTTTCAGAAGTGGACAACTGATGTTTCGCAGTTTAACTTTCCATGGGGCAAGTGTTATATTTCGCCAATCTTAGATATGTTTACTAACGAAATCATTTCTTATGATTTATCATTAAGTCCAAATTTTGAGCAGATAAAAAATATGCTTAATAAAGCATATGAAAAGTTTCCAACATTAAATGGATTAATCTTTCATTCGGATCAAGGATGGCAATATCAACATGCTCATTATATCAATTCATTAAAGGAACATGGAATAACTCAGTCTATGTCTCGTAAAGGAAACTGTTATGATAACTCTATAATGGAAACATTCTTTGGAAGATTGAAAAACGAAATTTATTATGGATATGAAAATAATTATAAATCATTTAAAGAATTTTCTAATGCAATGAAGGAATATATAGATTATTATAATAACGAAAGAATACAAGCAAAAACAAAATGGATGCCACCTGTTCAATACAGGCTAGCATCCATGAGTTAAACTTATAAAATTAAATTTTAACGTGTCCAGGATTATGGGTACACATCAATACGTGCGTTTTTATCTATATATGTATTAAAATCAAAATAATAGTGATGATTATTAAAAAGCAATTGGCAAGCTAAGCTTTTTATATCAAAGCGATGATAAGAGGAGTAATAAAAACTTCAATAAGCGTGGAAACAATCATGAGTGGGGCAATGATTAAAAAATAGGTACGAAGCATAAGAGGAAGTAAGTCTTTGCAAAGGTGAATGTGTTGTTTGTGTAAAATACGATTGGAGATCGTTTTGCATACATAAATACCACAAGCTGCGGATAAGATAATGGTAGGAATAAAAACGATGCCATGGGGCAGTATGTTTACCAGAATCATGCTGTGAGAAATATTGGTATAAGAGGTAGCACCAAATAAAATACCGATCAAACTACCGTTAAAAACAGTGAAGATTGCAGGTATATACAAAAATGGAATTATTCCTAAGGCAATAAGATAAAAACCGGTAAATAGATTTTTAATCAGTGTCGGTAAGATTCCATGGAAGCTTAGCAGTGTTGAAATGTTAGGATCAATACGAATAAGCAGTTTAGTTGCTAAGCCGGCATTATTTCCGAGCAGAACGGAAAAAAGTAAAATACTTCCGATAAAAAGAGCGGTACATAGCAAGACGGTCATTTGTATGTGATCTTTATAAAAGCTGCGAAAATGCTGCCACCCATAATATTTTAATTTTTGCATGATTGAAAACTCCTTTAACATGAATAAAGCCGTTTTTAACGGCCTATGTTTTATAAGTATAAAGGAAAATCAAGAAAAATACAAGGTTATGATTTTGCTATGCGTAAAATTCGTTCTTTTAAATGAAAGAAATGTCCGATTTGACGTAATGCATTCATAACAAACGGAATTGCAAAAATTCCGATAAGTGTCAAGATAAATGCGTAAAGCGGAAGTCGTATAAGATTGAAAAAGCTGGGAATACATAGAATTGCTAGAAGAAAGGCACTTGTCATAATGGAAAACAAGAGAAAGCGTTTTTTTGAAAAGGGAGTGCAGACGCGATATAAGACAACAATGAGCGTAGCAGCGGTCATTATTACACACATGGTAGATATGACATCTTTACTAAGTGGTAGGACTAGAGAAAGCATATTAACATAGAGAATGCTTAATACCACACATAGAGCTCCGGGAAGCGCTTTACTGAATACATTGATAAGGAAGTTTCCTTCTACCCGTGCATAATTGGCTTCTAAGGCTAAAAAGAAGGAGGGGATACCGATTGTCAAAGTAGAAATTAAGGTTAATTGAATCGGCTCAAAAGGATAATTCCGCATGAAAAATAAGGTTAAAAAGCTAAGCAGAGTAGAAAAAGTTGTTTTTACCAAGAAAAGAGAAGCAGAGCGTTGAATGTTATTGATGACACGGCGTCCTTCTTTAACAATGTGAGGCATATTTGCAAAATTATTATTTAATAAAACAAGATTTGCGATATTCTTGGCAGCCTCACTTCCTTGAGCAACGGAGATGCTGCAATCCGCTTCCTTTAAGGCCATGACATCATTTACACCATCACCTATCATAGCAGTGATATGTCCGTTTTCCTTTAAGGCATGAAGCATCATTTTCTTTTGTTGCGGAGACACTCTACCGAAAACAGTATATTGTTCAACGACCTCGGAAATTTGCGAATCTTCTACAGTTGACATATCAATATAGCGATCATAGCTTTTTAAATGTGCTTTCCGTGCGATAGCATGTACTGTTTTCGGATCATCACCGCTGATAATCTTAACATCTACTCCCTGCGCTAAAAAATAATCCAATGTTTGAGGAGCTTCTTTTCGGATAGGATCGCTGAGAATCAGCAAACCAAGAACCTTTTGCTCATGAGGGAGCGTTTCTTCAAGAATATCGTCATCGCTATGGGCTAATACAAGAACGCGATTGCCAAGCTTGGTTTGTTCGTCAATCTGTTTGCGAATAGTTGGATCTTCTTGATTGCATACAAATTCATAAGCGCCTAATGTATAGGTGCCTTCCTCTTGAAAACTGACTGCACTTAGCTTACGAGCACTGGAGAAGGGAATCGAGTGAACAGCGATCTTATTTGTTTTTGGCTGCTTAGCAAATTGTCGAATCGCAAGTGCCGTAGCATTATCATCGGTTAATACCTTCATCATGTTACTTAAAATATCCGGCATATCCCAACGCTCATCATAGAGAATCATATTTTCTACACGCATATTTCCTTCGGTAATCGTACCGGTTTTATCCAAGCATAAAACATCTACTCTAGCCAAAGTTTCAATGCAATACAGTTCCTGCACCAAAGTTTTGCGGCGAGCTAAGTTGACAGAACCAACAGCCAAAGCGATACTTGTCAGCAATACAAGTCCTTCCGGAATCATGCCAATCAAAGCAGCAACGGTTGAAACGATGCTATCTTCTAAGCCGGATTGAGTTAAAAACATTTGCTTGCTGAATAATAGAATACCCATGGGTATGATGATAATACCGATTGTTTTAATAATAAAGTTAATGCTGTCGCGTAACTGCGATTTATGCTTACGAAAGACTTTGGCATCTTTGACGATGGTTTGGGCATAATTATCATCGCCGACATGGTAAACCTGCACCTTTGCATTGCCGCTTACTACAAAGCTTCCGGAATACAGTGTATCGCCAATCTGTTTGATAATGATATCGGACTCGCCGGTTACTAGAGATTCATTTACTTCTAAGCGGCCTTCGCAAACAAAAGCATCGGCACAGATTTGAGAACCGCTTGCCAGCAGCATAATATCATCAAGCACCAATTCTTGGGTTGTAAGCTCTACGATGTTTCCATCGCGAAGCACTTGCACGTATGGCTGTGTAATCAGACGTAAACGATCCAATACTTTTTTTGCACGTAGCTCCTGAACGATGCCAATGACTAAATTGGATACTACGACTCCTAAAAACAGCAGGTTTTTAAAAGAACCGATAAAAATGATCAGACCGGCTAAAATTGCATTGATAAGATTAAATAAAGTAAAAATATTATCGCGAAAAATATCTTGGTAGCTTTTGGTTTCCTGATTGCTTTGTTGATTGCTGAAACCGGCTTCTATACGTTGATTTACTTCTTTTGCAGAGAGTCCATACGTAATGCTTGTATGGTTGTCGATGTTTCGTGCCATGTTGCGTTCACCTCGTGTATCTATTATATCAAATCATGTGAGCTTATAGTCTTACGTTATTGTAATTTTTTGTATTTTTTTCAGGCAAGAAAGCTTTTAAGAAGTAAATAAGCATGGTATACTAACCATATTGTTTGGAGGAATGTTAGTGAGTATTTTAAATGTAGAGCATGTTTCCCATAGCTTTGGAGGTCGTTCCATTTTAGAAGATGTTTCCTTTCGTTTGCTGAAGGGAGAGCATGTCGGTCTGATTGGTGCAAATGGTGAGGGAAAAAGTACCTTTTTAAATATTATTTGCGGCAAGCTGGCGCCGGAAAGCGGAAAGGTGGAATGGTGTCGGCATATTACGACCGGTTATTTGGATCAGCATACCGTACTTAGCAAAGGCATGAGCATTCATCAGGTGTTGGAAACAGCCTTTGCGCACTTATTTGAATTAGAAAAAGAGCTGCTGCAGATGTATGAGAAAATGTGTGATTGCAGCGAAGATGAAATGAACATACTTATGCAGGACGTAGGAGAAATACAGGATATTTTAGAGCATAGCGGCTTTTATATGATTGATACAAAAATCAATGAGGTCGCAAGCGGCTTAGGCTTATTGGATCTAGGTTTGGATAAGGACGTTACAATGCTATCCGGCGGGCAACGTATGAAGGTGTTACTTGCCAAGCTGTTATTGGAAAATCCGATGATCTTGATTTTAGATGAACCGACGAATTATTTAGATGAGGAGCATATACGCTGGCTTACCACTTTCTTACAAAACTATGAAAATGCGTTTTTGTTGGTTTCGCATGATATTCCGTTTTTAAATAATGTAATCAATTTGATCTATCATATCGAAAACAAAGAATTGACACGTTATGCAGGAGATTATGCGTATTTTGAGGAACAATATGCAATGAAGCAGCGACAGCAGCTTGCGGCTTATGAGCGCCAACAAAGAGAAATCAACGATTTGGAGGATTTTATTGCTCGCAATAAGGCAAGAGTTGCTACACGTAACATGGCACATTCGCGTCAGAAAAAGCTAGATAAGATGGAGCTTATCAGTAAGCCAAAGGAAAAGATAAAGCCCGAATTTCAATTTATATCTGCCAGAACTCCGGGACGTGTGATCTTTGAGGCAAAGGATCTTGTAATCGGGTATGAAGAAGCATTAACCTCACCTATGAATTTAACTTTAGAACGCAATCACAAGGTCGCAATCAAAGGTGTGAACGGTTTAGGGAAAACGACGCTGTTAAAAACGCTATTGGGTCTTTTACCTCCGTTTCATGGAATGGTTGAGGTTGATCCCTATGCGGAAGTCGGTTTTTTCGAACAGGAAAGTGCTGCATCATCTAAGACTGCATTGGAATATTTTTGGGAACAGTTTCCAAGCTATATGAATCAAGAGGTACGAGCGGCGCTTGCGAAATGTGCATTGACAAGTGATCACATCGAATCGGCAATCTGTGTGCTATCCGGAGGGGAACAAGCCAAAGTGCGCTTAGCGGTAATTATGAATCGTCCTTGTAATGTGTTGGTTTTAGATGAACCGACCAATCATTTGGATATTGACGCAAAAGAAGAACTGAAACGAGCGTTGAAGGAATATAAAGGGACGGTGTTGTTGGTATCCCATGATCCAAGCTTTTATATGGATATTGTCGATGATGTATGGGATTTGGAGCAATGGACAACCAAAATATTGTAATTAAGAAAGAAGCGAATGATAAGCTTCTTTTTTATTTTTAAATCTGCTTGATATAAAAAGTTTAAAATACTTTTCTGTTTTTATCTAAACTTATCGTATTACCTATTGTAAGACTCAAGAATATATTTGTCTTTGAGCAAATCGGAGGTGATGCAGCATGATATGATAGCTGTATAAGAAATTGTATATACTTAGTGAAAAAAGCAATGAAAAAGGAGGAAAACAATGGAGAAATCTAAAATACAAGAAGATATACTTACAAAAGCGCAGCAGTTAAGTGAACGTATGGCCTATGCAAGAAGCTGTAAAAGACTTCTCTGTAACAAACAAATTTTAGCATACTTATTTAAAGAATTTATAGAGGAATATAAACAGCTATCACCTGAAGAAATTGTGAAGTATTTAGGAAATGGAACCAAAGAAACAATAGCTTATATAAGCAATCATGATGTATGTGTTAGGGGAACTATGATTTCATTTGACATGCTTTTTGAAGCAATGCTGCCAAGTCGTAATCAATCACAGCTTTTTAATATTGAATTTCAAATGGATATCATAGAAAGACTACCGACAATGAAGATATGTCGAAAAACGAGCAAGGTCTTTGATGCTTAAATATATTAAGACTCAATAAAAGAAACAGCTTTGTAAAGAATAAAAAAGGACATAGAAACTACTTGATGTAGTTCCTACGTCCTTTATATATGCTTGATTTCTTTCCAATCGGTTTCCTTATGAAAGAAAGATAATAAGCCGATGATATAGAAGCTTAACATATATACCCAAAGCCACAGAAAGCTGTTCCACATCTTGCTTACGGCAAAGTGAGCTTTATGTGCATAATATAAGCCAAGCAAGATGGAAAATATCCACTGTAAGAAAAAGATGAGTAGCAATAAAGTCGGTGCATAGATTGCCAACAATACAATCAACAAAAGCATCAGCAAGCCGGCAATGCTCGCCATATCACCGACATACAGAAGCATGAGATGATCGAAGTTGGCAATGTTTGGACGTTTGCAAAAGGTTTTCCATAATTGCTTTTGGTATTTTTTGCGCACCTGCATATCTCCGCTGATCCATCGCTTGCGTTGCTTCCACGCATCTGCAAAGTGAAGAGGCTGTACGTCATAGGTAATGGCATCGTTCATAACACCGATCGTTTCTTCTTCACTAAGGCATAGAAAGGTCATATCAATATCTTCGGTAACAGAGGTTGTATGCCAACCGCCATGCTTTTTCAAGAAGTCGGAGGTTATATAAAAGCCGGAGCCGAAAATCATTCCGGAATAGGTTTTCGTACCACGAGGGATATTGATAAAATGATTGGCTAAAGAGAAATACAAGCTTGATGCGCCGGCTACCCAGCTTTGATATGGGTTATAAGCGGTTTTCATACCTTGTGCTACGCGGTAGCCATTATGAATGGAGCTTGCACAGGCATGCAGAAAGTCTTTATCAATGCGATTATCGGCATCTAAGATGACAAAGGCATCATAGCTTTCTAAAATTGCTGTTTTGGAAAAAAACTCCTCTAATACATCACCCTTACAGCGGATAGTATTTTGGCATAAATAAGCATGATCTCCAAAGTGCTCTACACGCTCTAAGGTATCATCACATGTATTGTTAATAAGAACATAAATATCATATTGATTTTTTGGATAGTCTAGCTGATGCAGTGCCTTTAAAGATGCCTCGATAACATTTGCTTCATTACGAGCGGGAATTAAGATCGCAAAGCGTTGGTCCTCATAGGTAGGCGCATGTTTTTTTGAAGCATACCGTTTTTGATGAAGAACATAAAACAAGCTAAGATAAAGGAGATAAATTGCGGATAAGAAAAGTAAGAATAATGCTATCACAAAAAGAAAATATCCCATAGTTTATCACCTCCATACACTTTAAAACTTTATTAAATATAACAAACACTGTAGGATTGTCAAGTGTTTCGTAAAAAATGCAAAAGAATACATTGCTTTATGAATAGCTATCATGAAAAAAGCGGCAAGTGCCACTTTTTGATATTAGAGCCAAGTGATTTTATTCTCGTTTCCGTTTTTGATCTTCACAATGTTGGAACGATGTCGATAAATAACCAAAATGGTTAATAGCCAACTGGCTATAACAACCTCCATACTTATGCTGGCCTGCATAAAAGTAATATACAAGGTAGAAACAACTGCTGCACACATACTTGCCAAGGATACCATTTTTCCAATATACAATACAATCAAAAATGCGATTAGAGGAATAACGACATACCAAGCATTTTGAAAGGTAAAAAGGGACGTGGATACCAAGAAACCAAACATGGTTGCGACTGCTTTGCCACCGTGGAAATGGGCGAAAAGCGGATAACAATGTCCTAGGCATGCCGCAAAGCCTGCCCAAATACTTGCCTCCTGATCGTATAGGGATACTATGCCGACTGCGACTACAACCTTTAAAATATCACAGACAATAACGGAAATACCGGCTTTTTTACCAAGCACTCGTCCGGCATTGGTACCTCCTAAATTTCCACTTCCGTAATTTCTTACATCAGTATGGTAAAAAAACTTACCGATAACAAGTGCAAAAGGAATAGAGCCTAATACATATCCTAAACCAATATACAAAATCCAATACCAATTCATTTTGAGACCTCATTTCTTTAACGATCTTATTTTATCACTAAATAATTAAATATAGCAAAGAAAAATAAAGGAAATGCATTTTTTAGGTTTTTCTTATCAAACAGCAGTGTGTTTTCTTGCGGTTGCGCTTTTAGCTGATATTTGATAAACTTAGACAAGGTTTATGCACGAAGATAGCAGAAAGAGGTGGCAGTATGGCAGAAAAGGTGTATGATGGCAGCAGCATACAAATTCTTGACGGACTGGAAGCTGTACGTAAACGACCGGGAATGTATATAGGTTCAACAGATCGCAGAGGTCTGCATCATTTGGTTTGGGAAATCGTTGATAATTCCATTGACGAGGCTTTAAACGGCTATGGAGATACGATTCGTATTACCCTTGAAGAAGGTGATGTCATTTGTGTAGAGGATCATGGGCGAGGAATGCCGGTGGATATGCATGCCAGCGGTGTACCTGCTGTGCAGGTTATTTATACGGTGCTTCATGCCGGAGGAAAGTTCACCAGTGAGGGTGGATATAAAACCAGCGGTGGTTTACATGGTGTGGGTGCCAGTGTTGTCAATGCTTTGAGTGAATGGGTAGAGGTAACGATTCATCGAGATGGCAAAATTCATCAAATTCGTTTTGAAGATGGCGGCAGTAAGGTCGGTAAGCTAAAGGTTCTTGGAAAAACCAATAAAACAGGAAGTATCGTGCGCTTTAAAGCAGATAAGCATATTTTTTCAACGACCAAATATTCTTTTTCACAAATTGCAGAACGTGCACAGGAAGATGCCTTTTTATTAGAGGGGCTTTGTTTAGAGGTGCGTGATGAGCGAGTAGGAAAGGAACGTGAGGTTCGTTATCATTATGCAAATGGTTTAACGGCCTTTATGGATTATTTGCATGAGGATAAGCAAACCTTTCATCAGCCGGTAGCATTTAGCGGTATGGTGAATGATATTAAGGTTGATTGTGCTTTTCAATATACCGATGAATATCAGGAAAATATCTTTTCCTTTGTGAATATTGTGCGTACCAAGGACGGAGGAACACATGAAACAGGAGCGAAAAACGCTTTTACCAAAGTGTTTAATGAGTATGCGCGAAGAAATGGGATTTTAAAGGATAAGGATAAAAACTTTGAAGGCAGCGATGTGCGAGAAGGCTTAACGATCATTTTATCGTTAGGCATACCCGAAAATTTATTGCAGTTTGAAGGGCAAACAAAAGGGAAATTGGGTACTCCGGAAGCTAAAAACGCAGTCGATCAGCTAGTGAGTGAGAAGCTGAGTTTTTGGTTGGAGGAAAATAAGGAGTTGGCACTTACGCTGATTAAAAAGATGCAGCGCGCTTCTCAGGCACGTGAGGCGGCTCGCAAAGCACGTGAAGATGCCAGAAAAGGAAAAGCGAAAGGAAAAAGCGAAAAGATTTTATCCGGGAAGCTTGCCAGTGCGCAATCCAAAGATGCACGGAAAAAGGAATTATACTTGGTCGAGGGAGATTCTGCCGGTGGCAGTGCGAAACAAGGAAGAGACTCTCGCTATCAAGCCATTTTGCCTTTGCGTGGAAAGGTATTAAATACCGAAAAGGCAAGCATTGCCAATATTGAAAAAAATGAAGAATTAAATACGATCATTCATGCGTTGGGGGCAGGAGTTGGCGCTAACTTTCATGCAGAAGATGCTAGTTATCACAAAGTTATTATTATGACCGATGCCGATACCGATGGCGCGCATATTCAAACCCTATTATTAACCTTCTTTTATCGCTATATGAAGGAGCTGATCGAAAAGGGTATGGTGTATATCGCTTTGCCGCCATTGTATAAATTACAAAAGGGCAAGGAGATTCAATATGCATGGAGCGATGAGGAATTGGATCGTATTCGTAAAACCTTTCCAAAGGGCTATACCTTACAGCGCTATAAAGGTCTTGGTGAAATGAATGCCGATCAGCTATGGGAAACGACCATGTCGCCGGCAACACGCACCTTGATTCAGGTTACCATTGACGATGCCTTCCTTGCGGAAAAGAGGGTATCGGTATTGATGGGAGATAAGGCAGATGTACGTCGTACATGGATCGAAGATAATGTATCCTTTACGATGGAAGATACCTATGAAACGGAGGCGAAACGATGAAAAAAAAGGACGATATTTTCGAACATGATAATTCCACTATCATCGCAACGCCATTAGAAGAAATTATGGGTTCTCGTTTTGGCAGCTATTCAAAGTACATTATTCAAGATCGAGCTTTGCCAGATGCACGAGATGGGTTAAAACCGGTGCAACGTCGTATTCTATATGCTATGTATGAAGATGGAAATTTATGGGATAAGGCGTATCGCAAATCAGCAAAAACCGTTGGTTTGGTTATCGGTAATTATCACCCTCATGGAGACAACAGTGTTTATGATGCGATGGTACGTATGTCGCAGGAATGGAAAATTCGCCACCCGCAAATTGATATGCAGGGAAACAATGGTTCGATTGATGATGATCCGGCAGCGGCAATGCGTTACACCGAAGCAAGACTTGGAAAGATCAGTGAGTATTTATTAAAAGATATTGAAAAGGATACCGTTACTTGGTCTTTGAATTTTGATGATACAGCGTATGAGCCAACTGTTTTGCCGGCAAGCTATCCGAACTTGCTTGTAAATGGAATTACCGGAATTGCTGCCGGATATGCGACCAATATTCCTCCGCATAATTTGAATGAGGCTATTCAAGCAACCATTTATCGTATTCGAAATCCGAAATGCTCCTTAGAAGAATTGATGGAGTATATGCACGGACCGGATTTTCCAACCGGTGCGATCGTACAGGGGATTGATGGTATTAAAGATGCTTTTCGAACCGGTAAGGGAAGAATCATGATTCGCAGCAAGGTTTCTATTGAACAAACCAAAACCATACAGCAGATCATCGTTCATGAGATACCTTATGAAGTCGTGAAAAGCAATATGGTCAAAAAGATTGATGAGGTTCGTTTAAATAAAAAAATCGAAGGTATCTTAGATGTACGTGATGAAAGTGATCGCAATGGCTTAAGAGTTGTTATCGACATTAAAAAAGATGCCGATGCACAGCTGATTTTAAACTATTTGTATAAGAATACCGATTTACAGGTTTCTTATAATTATAATGTAGTTGCCATTGTGAATAAGCGTCCTGTACAGATGGGCTTAGTTGCCATGTTAGATGCGTTTATTGCTCATCGTGTGGAAGTGATTGAAAAGCGCAGTCGCTATGATTTGGATAAAAAAGAAAAGCGTTGTCATATTTTGGAAGGCTTGATTCGAGCAATTTCCATATTGGACGAAATCATTGCGCTCATTCGATCTTCAAAGGATAAGGCCGATTCCAAACGTAAAATCATCGAAGCCTTCTCGTTTAGTGAGGAGCAAGCGGAAGCAATCGTTACGATGCGTCTATATCGCTTATCCAGCACTGATATAACCTTGTTGCAGGAGGAAAGCGAACAGCTGCAAAAAGAAATTGCCCATCTGCATTGTATTCTCGATGATCCAAAGGTGCTTCGCAAGGTCATGATCCAAGAGCTGAAGGCAGTAAATACGGCTTTCCCGACACCACGACTTACCAAGATCGAAGAAACGATCGAAGAAATTGTGATTGATAAGCTTGCGATGATCAATGAGGAGCAAGTTATGTTTACGCTTTCTCGTGATGGTTATGCCAAGCGCGTTTCCTTGCGCAGCTACAATGCTTCCAGTGATTCCTTATGTGGCTTGAAGGAAGGCGATCGTCTGATTGGTTGTGGAGAGGTCAGTACCTTGGATAAGATTTTATTTTTCACAAATATGGGGACGTATGGCTATGTGCCGGTGTATGAGCTAGAAGAAGCAAAATGGAAAGATGTCGGAACGCACCTGAATGCCGGTATTCGCATGCGCGGAGAAGAAAAGATTACCGATGCCTTTGTCGTGAAAAGCTTTCAAAGCCAAGCATACGTCGTATCTGTTACACGCATGGGCTTGATAAAAAAATCCGCCTTAAGTGAATATGAGGTATCACGTAATAATAAGACGATGAGCAACATGAAGCTTTTAGATGGTGATGAAGTGATACGCAGCTTTATTACTTATGACGGAGATGAAATTTTTATAGCTAGTGAAACGGGCTTTGCGGTGCGTTACCCATTGGATATGGTACCGCTGACCTCACCACGTAGTAAGGGCGTTAAAGCCATGAAATTAGTCGATGATGTGATTGGTGATGCCTGCATCTATCATCAAGATAACAAGCAGTTGGTTGTCTTTAGCAAGAATGGTGCAGTGAAGCGTATGAAGCTTTCCGAAATCGAGATTACCGGACGACCTGCGAAAGGAAATATGCTTTGTAAAAAGGTCAAATCTAAACCTTATAAGATTGCTCATTTACAGATGTATGATCTGAATGATGAAGTATATATCATGGGCAAAGATATTTGCAGTGTTGTATCAAAGGATATTGCATTGATGAACAAGGAAGCGACATTCTCAGCTCCTCTTGTTCGTGATGAAGAATATTACTTATTTACACCGACTCTGCATGTAGAAGAAATCGAATTGTTGAAAAAAGAAGAAGCAGATAAGGAAGCAGAAGCAGAGCATATCAAAGAATTTACTTTATTTGAATAACCCAATAACACGCTACTTAGAAAAGTGGCGTGTTTTATGAACACATAAACGATTGTTTTAATAGTCATATATATCGCTCATTCATTTCTAATAATGCAAGCTTTCTTATAAGAAACGCAATTGTGCGCTTAGAAGATAGTATCATTTTCAAGTTATAATTGTTATAATATAAATGAATAAAGAACGGTAGAAATACGGTATATTTAGGATTGATGATGAAATAGGATTCAAGAAAGGAGCGAATGAAAATGAAAAAAGCATTTGTTAGTGTAGTTGCTGTGTTTTGTTTGGTAGGTTGTAGTCAAGCCGCTGTCGATGATGAACAATTTTACGCTTATACAGATAAAATATCTTCCGAACAGATACAAAAGGTTGAGGTAAGTGCCGAGTTTGTTTATGAATATACTCCTGAATATATGCAAAGTATTTCGGATTCCAGAGTTATCGGAAGAATTGATACCATTCGTGATGCGGATATGAAATATAATGATGTTGTAGGTTATACGTATGGTCGATTAACAGTTTTACATGTACTGAGCGGTAACCTTTCTGTTGAGGAAGAAATCGAATATGCAAAGCCGGGTGGAGTAATCGAATATAGTAAATGGAATGCTGCACAGCCGCAAGCAGATCAAGAGAAACGTGCGTATTTATTAGATAAAAACAATGAGCAAGCACCTGCCTATGTAGATATCTTGCTTGAAAATGATATTCATGTGGAAGCAGGAAAATCGTATTTAATATATTTGAAATTTAGTGATGATATGAATAGGTATGAAGTTATCGGACTTGGAAACGGCTTGCGAGAAGTTATAGGGTTAGATAGAAATACACAAGATATTTCAAGTCTAGAAAAGCTTAAAATAAAAAATAATACAACGAATATAAATGAGGATCTGGCTGCATATAGAAACGAGCATATAAAGTAGGCAATTATCAAAATAAAAAAGAGTCTAAAAGTGAAGTTCACTGTTTAGGCTCTTTTTGACATAACTCTGTTTCATGAAGTTTAGCAAATTGAATCGCAATGATCGTTTTAGCATCAACGATTTCCGCAGTTTGAATCTTACTTAATGCTTCATCAAGTGTATACCAAACAAGTTCAATGCGTTCATCACAGTCCATTGCACGAGGCTGCTCTACTTTGATAAGCTCATTGGTATAATAAATATAAAGCTTTTCACTGCAAAAGCCGGGAGTGGAATATATTTCGCATAAGCGATGAAGCTGTTTGCATGTATAGCCGCTTTCTTCTTCCAATTCACGTAAGGCACTATCGTAGGGGTTTTCGCCCTTTTCAAGCTTACCGGCAGGAATTTCCAAGGTGGTTTGTGCGATGGCATAGCGATATTGCTTGACGAATAAAAGCTTGTTATCTGAAATGGCTAAGACACCGACGCCGCCATGATGATGTACGATGTCCCGTTGAACAACCATTTGATCGTCCAAGATGACTTGATCCTTGTTGACGCGAAAAATCTTTCCTTCGTAGATGGTTTCACTTGTTAATTTGGTTTCCATATCCTTCACCTCTAACTCTATTATACATGGCTTTTGTTTGTATGAGTATGAAAATAAAAGATTTCCTCATAAGCATGGAGGGCTTGTGCATACTACAAGCAAGGAGTGATATTATGGACATACGAATGTTAAAGGAAACAAGCAAACGACATGTACCGCAATCGAAGAAGTTTCGCAATGTGGCAATGGCGTTTTTGAGTGGTGGTGGTATGGGAATTTTGGCACAGGGCTTATTTGAGCTGTATATGCGGATTTTTGAAATGGAAAAAGATATGGCAATTTCAATTTCCGTTGTCAGTATCGTTGTTTTGAGTGCGGTTTTGACCGGTCTTGGTGTTTTCGACAAGCTTGCACAGTATTGTGGGGCAGGCTTGTTTGTGCCGATTTCCGGTTTTGCGAATGCTCTAACCTCATGCGCTATGGAGGGAAAAAGCGAGGGCTTGATTTTCGGTATCGGCAGCAATATGTTTAAGCTTGCCGGCTCAGTGCTTACTTATGGAATCTGTGCGGCGGTTTTATTCGGGATGTTACGCTATTTGGTAATGGGAGGGTAGCCTATGACAACGATTCATTTTCATAATGTGTATGTAGCCTCACGAGGAACAAGTGTCGGCTTGTTGGAAAAGCAAGGGCCATTGGGGAATCGCTTTGATTACACCCATGAGGATAACACCTGTCAGCAGGATAGCTTTGAAAAAGCAGAACGCTATATGCTGCAAGAGGCGGTCGATGCGGCGATACGAAAATCGGATTATTCTATTAAGGATATCGAGGTCATGATTGGCGGTGATTTGATCAATCAGCTGACAAGCTCACATTATTTTGCAAAAGAGTTTCCTATATCCTTTTTAGGTATGTATGCAGCATGTGCAAGCTCAAGCCTAGTCATCGGACAGGCAGCGCTATGGGTAGAGCATCAACTGGCAAAAACCGCTTTGGCATTTACCAGCTCCCATGTAGCAACAGCAGAGCGACAATTTCGCTTTCCTAATGAATATGGAATTCAGAAAAAAGAAACAACCACTTGTACGGTTACAGGTGCGGGAGCAGTGCTGTTATCACGTAAAAAAAGTAAACTTAAGGTAGCTTCCTTTACGGTTGGTAAGGTGGTGGATTGGCAATATAATGATGCCTATGATATGGGAGTCGCCATGGCTCCGGCTGCTTATGATACCTTAACCACTTATTTTAAAGATACAAATCAAAGTTTTCAAGATTTCGATTTGATTGTAACCGGCGATCTTTCCAAGCTGGGATTCGCTTTTTTGCGGGATTTGCTGTTACAAAACGGCTATTGCTGTGAGGAAAAGCTGCAGGATTGCGGATTGATGATTTATGACATTGTTAAGCAAAATGTATTTTGTGGCGGAAGTGGGTGTGCTTGCAGTATGTGTGTATCTATGACCAAGCTTTTGGATTTGTTGGAACAGCAGGAAGCAAGACGAATCATGGTACTTGCAACCGGTGCTTTGCTGTCGCCAATAGCCATTCAACAAAAAGAGAGTATCCCTTGTATCGCTCATGCGATCGTATATGAAAGGAGCTGAAACAATGATATTTTTTAAAGCCTTTTTGGTTTGCGGAAGTATTTGTGCTATCGGTCAGCTGATTTATGATAATACGAAGTGGACAGCCGGTCATATTACCTCTTTGTTTGTTGTAATCGGTGCTGCATTGGATAGCTTCGGTCTATATGATAAACTTATTGAATTTGCGCAAATGGGGGCAAGTATCCCCATAACCAGTTTCGGACATTCACTTATTCATGGGGCATTGGCAAAGGCGGAAAGCGATGGCATCATCGGAATTTTACTTGGTATCTTTGATTTGACAGCTGCCGGTATTACCAGTGCGATTTTATTTGCTTTCCTGACTGCTCTTGTGTGTAAGCCGAAATCATGAAGGCATCTATGGATCGGCGCTGTCAGGAAATGAAAGCACAACTAGCTTCTTCCTTTGATGTTGTATATCGTAGCATTACCATTGAGGGGAAACATGCCTATTTGATCTTTTTGTCCTCTTTAAGCGATCCAAGTCTATTATCCGATTTGGTTGAGGGTTTTGTGATTACTGCTTCCAACGGTTTAGCGATCACCTTTTATCCAGGAGCGGTTACAACGGTATATGATCGGCAGGAAGCACTTGTGAATATGCTTAGTGGGCAATGTTTGGTTTTGTTGGAGGAGAGCGAGGCGTATTATTGCATTGAAACAAGAAGCTATCCTTCCAGGCAAAATGGCGAACCAAGTGTAGAAAAAAGTGTACGTGGTGCTCATGATGGCTTTGTTGAAAATATTATTTTCAATGTTGGACTTATTCGCAGGCGAATTCGCGATCCGCAATTATGTGTTAAAATCGCAAAAAAGGGGAGTAAGACAAAGACGGACATAGCCTATTTGTATTTAGAGAAGCTGGTCGACGTTGATGTGCTAGAAGATTTTGAGCATCGTTTACGAGATATGCAGGAATGTGAAATCATCAATGAACGCAATCTGTGTGAGGCTTTGTATGGGAAAACGTGGAATCCCTATCCACATGTTCGATACAGTGAGCGTCCGGATATTTGTGCAATCCATCTTTTACAGGGCTATGTTATTGTGCTATGTGATAATTCACCAAGTGCCATGATCTTACCTACAACCTTTTTTGAACAGACCAAGCAAATGGAGGAATATACACAAACTACGCTTGTAGCATTATTTACACGTATGCTTCGTTTGATTGGCATTGCCTTTTCTTTGTATCTGTTACCACTGTGGATTGCACTGGTTGTCGATCAAAATCCAACGATGTTACAGCTGCCGATGCATGATATTCGCCTATACGAATTTGGCTTTCAGATCATATTTGCCGATGTTGTTGTAGAATGGCTGCGGCAGTCCTTGATTCACACACCGACGGTATTATCGGGGATCATGAGCTTTGTTGCTGTATTTGTATTAGGGGATATGGCAGTAGAACTTGGTGCCTATACGAAGGAAATTTTGATTATGATCGCACTATGTAATATCGGAAATCTGCTTACTCCTTCCTATGAGCTTTCGTTGGCAAACAAACTGTTTCGTATCTTGATAGGACTTTGTGCATTGTACTTTGGAACAAGTGGTTTTTGCTTTGCGGTCTTGGTTCATATTTCTATATTGCTATCAACCAAAACGATTAAGTATCCGTACCTATATCCGTTTATCCCGTTTTCATGGAAGGAGTTTAAACGAATATGGTTAGGAGATCCTATCCGTATTCATAAAAAATTATGATATATGAAAAGAGGTAATGCAGCATGGATATAGAAATGAAAAAATGTCAGATTGAAGATGAACAAGTGGTGTATGAGTTGGTAAGTGAACTACAACAAGAGCTGCTTGCCAGAGCCTATTTTCATAAGGTTTGGCTTGTTAATAGGCAAGGTGTAGATAAGCAGTGCTATCTTGTATATTACCGAGGCGTTCCCTGTGCTTTCGCAAGTCTTTCTATTCGCTATCCATTGCATCACAGCTTTCCGGTTGCGGAAATCGAGGAGTTTATTGTAAAGGAGGAATTTCGTCATCAGGGAATCGGCAGCTATATGTTTTCTCAGCTTATCAGTATTGCCCAAGCTTGCGAAGCACAGCTATTGGAACTTTCAAGCAAGGATACGAGTACACAGGCACATGTTTTTTATCGTAAGCATGAAATGACGATGCGACATTATAAGTTTACGTTGGATATTGGAAAGAAAACGTAGCGGACTTATGAAAGCATTGCTTAGCAAAAGAAATCGTGCAGTGCAGAAAATGATATAATGTGAATGAAGGGAGTCCTTTTCGATTGAACTTGTAATAAGAAGGGCTCTTTTTTTGATGAAAATAGATTTTCAGTTTGAAATGCAGCGAAGAGTGCCTTGATTTTGTAGAGTTTTTACATAATTTTGGCTATTTATCTAGATTGCATAGTGTAAGCAAGTGGATTTTTTGTTATAATGATAAGCGAATATTTGAGGTGAGGAAGTTGGCATTTACGGTAACAATTGATCAATTCGAAGGTCCTTTGGATTTAATGCTGCATTTAATCAAGGATAATAAATTGGATTTATTTGATTTGGATATGAATATACTAACCGATCAGTATTTGCAATATCTGAATGCCATGGAATCGCTGCATTTGGAGGTTGCCAGTGAATATTTAAGTGAGCTTGCCGGTCTGTTGGAATATAAAAGCAAGAAACTTTTACCGCGTGAGAAGGTAGTCATCACAGAGGAATTTGAAGAGGATCAGCGAGAGCGCCTAGTGAAGCGTTTGTTGGAGTATCAGCGCTTTAAAGAAATCAGTGCTGCTTTTGATGAAGCACAAAAAAAACGTGCCTTGTGTTTGGAAAAGCCAATTAGTGAGATTACGCAAGCATGGAGACAAACGACCATAGAAACCGAATTAAAGGGAAGTCCCTATGATTTGTTTAAGGCGATGCATAAGGTTTTGCGGCGTGTTGCTTTGACGCACCCTTATGAAACCAAGATGACAGTAAAGGAACTTTCCCTAGATGAACGAGTTTTACAAATAAAGCAACGTTTAAATCATTGGGTTGGAAAAATGAGTTTTGTGGAATTATGTGATGATTGTATAGATTTGCACATGGTGATCGTTACCTTTCTTTCACTGCTTGATTTGATTAAGCATCGGGAAATTACGTATCATATAGATGAAGAAGAAATGATTTGGATTATAAAAGGGAGTGAGGAATATGCCTAGCCTGCATGCGATTTTAGAAGGATTGTTATATTTAAGCGGTGATGAAGGATTAAGCATAAAACAGTTATTGAGCTGCTTTGAAACAGAAGCTGTCAATGAGGAAGAACTGTTGAAAGCTTTAGATGCTATGATGGAGGAATATTTGCAAGCGGATCACGGAATCGAACTTGTTTGTTATGGCGGAAACTATAAATTTGTATCTAAGGAAATGCTGCACCCGTATGCCGAAAAGTTATTTGCCGCTACTAAGATGGCTACCTTATCCAACGCCGCCTTGGAAACCCTTGCAATCATCGCATATAAGCAACCGATCACACGTGTGGAAATCGAAGAAATCCGCGGAGTCGGCTGTGATATGATGATTCGTAAGCTATTGGCAAGAAGTTTGATTAAGGAATGTGGAAGAAGCGATGCACCTGGGCGTCCCTTTCTTTATGAAGTTACGAAAGAGTTTATGGATACCTTTCAGCTGGAAAGCTTAAAGGAACTACCGGATTTGCCGGACTTTAAGGAACAGGTTGATGAAGAATTGTTTGATGAGGAAATCATCAACAGCGAAACCGATACAAAATAATATTTATCGTAAAGCAGCTATCGAGTTGCTTTTTCTTTTTGACAAATACCTACTTTCATATTTGCGGCTTTGCGGCATATACTTCATTAGGTGATGGAATTGAAAAAGATTATATGCTGTTTGCTTTTGCTAACCCTTCAAATACTGCCGATTAAAGCTGAAAGCTATTGTGTAATGAGCGGTGAGGATCAGCAGGTATTGGAAGAAAAGGATATGCATAAGCAACAAAGTGTTGCGAGTATTTCAAAAATCATGACAGCGATGATTGCTATTGAAAAAGGAAATTTGCAGGATCGATGGCAATGCAGTGAGGCAATCGAAACGGTTGATGGATCGATGATCTATTTACAGAAAGACCAAATGGTTTCTTTGGAAAGTCTGCTGTATGGGCTGATGCTTAGAAGCGGAAATGATGCTGCAGTGGAGATTGCCGAACACGTTGGCGGAAATGAAGAGAATTTTGTAGCGATGATGAATGAAAAGGCAAAAGAAATCGGAATGAGTAGAACCCTGTTTCGAAATCCGACCGGTTTAGACGAAAAAGATGGAGGAAATGTATCGACTGCCTACGATATGGCATTGCTTATGAGCTATGCCTTGAAAAATCGTACCTTCCGTAAAATTGCTGGTACGAAGTATTACACGAGCGAGTGGAATTACCGCTGGAAAAATAAAAATAGGCTGTTGTTTTCCTATGATAAAAGCACAGCTGGAAAAACCGGTTTTACTAAGCAGGCAGGAAGAACTTTAGTAACAAGTGCCGAGAACAAGCAGTTGGAAAGCATTGTCGTAACCTTGGATATGCATGATGACTTTCGCTTTCATGAACAAGCACATCAAAGGGTAAGCGAGGAATATGAGGCATTGGTATGGTTGGATAAGGGAAGCTATCGGGTTCAAGAGAAACAATTTGCTGTGGAGCGTAAGCTTTATGTTGCACATAAAAAGGGAACAGGTGCAAATCTTCGTGTACATTCACATATTGAACAGGGAGAGATGGTTTATGAACTACAGCATCATGAACAAAGCCTACTGTATCGCTTTCCTTTAGCAGCATCAAAGAAAACAACAGGAGAGCGATTATGAACCTGATTTGGCTGCTTCTTATTTTGCTTGCTCTTAGCTATTGTTTGGTTACAAATCAAGTGGAGGCAGTAAATACCGTATTGCTGGAAGTCGGCAAGGAAACTTTCGATTTTGTTATACCGTTATTGTGTGCAATGGCTTTTTGGAATGGAATTTTATATGTTGCGAAAGAAGCCGGCATTTTACATTTTTTGGAACAGATGTTTCACCCTTTTTTAAAACGCTTATTCCCGGATTTGCGAGAAGATAAAGAAACCCTGGGTTTAATTGCGACCAATATCGTTGTCAATATGGTCGGACTAGGCTCAGCAGCCACTCCGGCAGGTTTAAAGGCAATGGAAGGAATGCAAAAGCATAACCCCAATAAGGATACGGCAAGTCGCTCTATGATTACGTTTTTAGTATTGAATACGGCGGGTGTAACCTTATTTTCAACAACCCTGATTGCCTTGCGTGCCTCCTTTCATTCGCAAAATGTTACAGGATTTATGCCGTATGCCATATTGGCTACGACATTTGCAAGTTTGATCGGCTTACTTGTGGATCGGTGGTGGAATTATCGTAAGTAAAACAATGTATATCCTTCCGCTTATCGTATTGGTCGTAGTAATAACAGCAATGCTTCGACGAGTGAATGCCTATCAAGCATTTTTACAAGGAGTACGTGATGGGGTGTCGCTTTTTTTAGATGTTTATCCGGCCTTGCTTGCGATGATGCTGGCAATATCGCTTTTAAGAGAAAGTGGATTGATGGATTTGCTATGCGGCTATATTGCACGCTATATACAAGTTCTTCCGGCTTCTATTTGGCCGATGGTCTTTTTTCGTCCGATTTCCGGAAGTGCCTCCTTAGCAGTATTGGTAGACATATTTCAAAATGTCGGTGTCGATTCTCTTGCCGGTCAAATGGCAAGTATCATTCAAGGTTCAACGGATACAACGTTATATGTCATCACGTTGTATTTTTCCAGTGTAGGAATTAAGAAAATCAAAAATGCGCTATCCATTGGCTTAATTGCCGATGCTGCGGGGATAGGTATGGCGGTTTTGTTGGCACTTGTTTTTTTAAGCTCTTGAAAAAAGCTTTTACAAACTCTCTATCTTCATGTAAAATACTCATGAGGAGTTGTAAAATATGGAACGATTACAAAAAGTGATGGCAGCTGCCGGAATTGCTTCTCGTAGAAAATGCGAGGAATTGATCGTGCAGGGTCGTGTCAGTGTCAATGGTCAGCTCGTAAGTGAGCTGGGATATAAAGTGAAAAAGGGAGATCAAATTGCCGTTGATGGTAAGATGATCGAAAAGGAAGGAAAGGTCTATTATCTGATGAATAAGCCGAAGAAATCAATGTGTACCAGCAACGATGAATTCGGGCGTAAGACCGTTATTGAGCTAGTGGAAGGAACGGAGCGAATATTCACAGTAGGGCGTTTGGATTATGATACAAGTGGTGTGCTTTTATTAACCAATGACGGCGATTTTGCCAATGAGATCATTCACCCGCGTTATCATTTGCCAAAGGTTTACAATTTAACCATCAATGGTATTTTAAAGCCGGAGGATATGCGAAAACTAAAAAACGGAATCGTTTTAGACGATGGCTATAAGACCATGCCGGCAAAATTCAAGATTACGGAAAAGGATTTGAAAAAAAATCAATGCAGCTTTGATTTAACGATTTATGAGGGGCGCAACCGACAGATTAAGCGAATGATGGAAGCACTTGGCTATGAGGTGCGAAGGCTTCATCGTAAGCAGATTGCCTTTTTAGGCTGTAGTGATTTACGACAGGGAGAATATCGTACGCTGAAGCCTTTTGAGGTAAAAAAGCTGCGTACCTTGGCAACACAAGGCAAGCATATTGAATAAAGGCAGACGAGGGTCTGCTCTTTTATGCTTCATATTGCAGTTCCCTATAAAATGATGTATGATTATCGAGGTGATTTTATGCAACAGTATTTTTATTCAAAACGTGCGCAGATCAATGATTATATTGTTTTAAATGATGAGCAGGCACATCATGTTTCCCATGTGCTGCGAATGCGCGAAAACGATGTTGTGCGTATCGTCGATAAAGAGAATACGATGTTTTTTGCACATCTTTTATTTGAAGGAAAAAAAGTAATAGCTCATTTGGATCAAAAAATCGAAGATCATACGCGAAATGCTGTACGTATTACATTGCTGCAGGGAATGATCAAAAAAGAAAAATGGGATTATGTATTACAGAAAAGCGCAGAGCTCGGTGTAGATTGCATCGTTCCTTTTACCAGTTCGCGAACCGTTGTAAAAGCAAAGGAGGAGCGCATGGATAAAAAGCTTTTGCGTTGGAATAAAATATTGTTGGAGGCATGTGAGCAATGCAAGCGTTCTACGCTTGTAGATTTGAAGGAACCATGCTTGTTAAAAGATGCGGCGCGTTATAAAAGCGAATTGAATATCATCGCTTATGAAGATGCCGATGCAACAAGTGAAAAGCTGCATCGTTTATTGGCAAAGTATCCAAAGATAAGCTCTGTAACGATTGCAATCGGTTCAGAAGGAGGCTTTTCGAAAGAGGAGGTTTCTATGCTGATGGAAATGGGATATCACAGAGTAAGTTTAGGTGCGCGTATTTTGCGAGCGGAAACAGCTGCTCTTGCGGCAATTCATGGAACGTCTTTTTATTATGATATGGCTGGTGATAAGCAATGAAGCATTTATATGAGCTGTTGAATAAAAAATATGATAAAAAGCTGGTAGAAGATAAAGAATATCGCAAAGCATGGAAAAAAAGAAAGCAGCGCTTAGAAGCATGTGGGGTTGAAGTAAAGGATCTTGATGATGTTGCGATGCTTTATTATGAACTGGTAGCGTATTCGATTGATGTTAAAGAGCGTTTTGAAGAAGTTTTTTTCGATACCTATGTACGCATGTACGATTATTGGTATGATTTGACCTATCAAGAACGTAAGAAACAAATGAATTTGGATATTATGCGCCTAAAGCAGGAGCTGCCATGTTTTGTGTGGGATACACAAGAGATCTATATGCCATGCTTTCAAGCAAAATTCAATCATTTATATACCGATGAGATTATTCTATTGGATTTGAAGCAGTATCACACCTTTATTCGCAGCTATCAAGATCAGCTTAAAGGTGATTTGTATGGCTGCTTACCATACGAGCTAGGCTGGACAAGCGCTGCTTGTATTGCGAAAGATGAACATTGCTTTGTCTTATATCATGAAAGCAACCATCGCTTTTATCGCTATACGGATAAGGGGTATGAGAAATGTCTGTCCTTACCGCTTAAGCAAAAGCTTACACAGGATTTGAAGCAAAGCTTGGCAAATGCTTTTTTACAAGATGATGAAGGTAGGTTAGGTGAAATCCTATTACAAAGTGAACTGCTATCTAAGCGCATGCAGCGAAAACTGATAAAGCTTAGAAAAAAGCAAGCGAAACGAGTAGAAAAAAAGAAACAAAAGCAGGAGTGAGAAGATGAAAACATTTGCGATTGCCACATTGGGCTGTAAAGTAAATACGTATGAATCACAGGGCTATGAAGCGGCTTTGCTGGAAAGAGGCTATACAGAGGTTTCTTTTAAGGAAAAAGCGGATATTTATATTATCAATACCTGTGCCGTAACCAATACCGCTGCTAGTAAATCCAGACAGAAAATACATCAGGCGCATGCTTTAAATCCTACTGCCTGTATTGCGGTTGTTGGCTGCTATGTGCAAAGTAATCATGATCAGGTTGCTGATATTGACGGTGTGAGTATCCTAGTAGGCAGCAAGGGAAAGAGTATGCTTGTGGATCAGATTGAAGCTTATTTACAAGGACAATCAGTATGTGAGGAAAGGATTGATGCTCGCTCGATTTCTGCATTTGAAGCGTTAAAGGTTGAGCGCTTTGAGCATCAGACCAGAGCCTTTTTGAAAATACAAGATGGCTGTAATCAATTTTGCAGCTATTGTATCATACCTTACGCAAGAGGAGCAGAGCGCTCTTTAGCAGAGGATCAGGTTATTGAGAGTGCAAAACAGTTGGTAAATAATCAGCATTTGGAAATTGTTTTAACCGGTATTCATACCGGCCGCTATGGGAATGGAACGGGGCGGAACCTTTTGGATTTGTTAAAGCGATTGGTAGCCGAGGTTCCTAAGCTGCGTCGTATTCGTATTTCCTCCATTGAAATGAATGAAATAAGTGATGAGCTGATTGCGTTTATGAAGGAAGAGCCACGCATTGCCCGACACCTGCATATTCCTTTGCAGGCCGCAAGCAACACGGTTTTACAGCGTATGAGAAGGCCGTATACTGTGGAGTGGTTTATGGAACGCGTTGCTTATATACGCTCACAGATTGCGGATATTAGTATTTCCAGTGATGTAATTACCGGTTTTCCACAAGAGAGTGAAGAAGAATTTATGGAAGGATACCGTAATATAGAAGAAATGCAGCTAAGCTTTCTGCATGTGTTTCCATATTCAAAGCGTGATTTTACTGATGCTGCGAAAATGCCGGGACACTTGGATCGCAAAACTAAGAAAGCGCGTGGAGCCAAGCTTGCACAGCTTTCCAAAGAACTATATACTTCTTATAAGCAGCGATTTATCGGACAAAAAATTTCCGTACTTTTTGAAAAAGAGGTTGAAGGAATGCTTTTTGGGCATAGTAGTGAGTATCTTGAGGTCTATGCGAAAAAAGAAGCCGGAGCTCTTCACACCTTGTGTGATGTATTGATTAGCGAGTTGAAAGATGATGTTCTTTATGGTGTATGTGTAAAGGAGGAAACGCTATGAAGTTATCCGAAATGTTTGAACAGGCACCGGAAATAGAAATCGAGGGCCTTTGTCTTGACTCCCGCCAAGCTAAGCCGAATGATATTTATTTCTGTATGAGCGGCATTATGTTTGATGGTCATGATTTTGTAGAAGATGTTATTGCGAAGGGAGTGAAAGCAATCGTTCATGCAAAGCCGATTGAGCACATGCACAAGGGAGTTGCTTATATTCAGGTAGAAAATGTAAATCGCACATTGAATCGAATTGCTTCCTTGTTTTATCAGCACCCAAGTCGGTATATGAAGGTATTTGGTGTTACAGGTACGAATGGAAAAAGTACGATTACCAGTATTATTCAAGATGTTTATTCACATTTTCACCCTTGCGGTTATATCGGTACGATTGCAATTCGCTATGGTGATGTAGAACTGCCACCAAGTTTAACCACACCGGATCCGATCTTGATTCATAAATCTATGGCAGATATGCGTGCAGCGGGCATGGAGGCTTGTGCTTTAGAAGTTAGCTCTCATGGCTTAGAGCTTGGACGAGTGATGAGTGTGGATTTTGATATTGCGATTTTCTCTAACCTTACATACGATCACTTAGATTTTCATGGAACGATTGAAAATTATTTAGAGGCAAAGAAAAAGCTGTTTACCAATTTGAAATCCGATGGAGTTGCCGTTTTGAATCGTGATGATGCGTATTATCAAGCTTTTGCGGATTGCACGAACGGGCGTCTGGTTACCTATGGAATAAAGCATGATTCCGATTATCGAGCGATGGACATTCAAATCCAAACCGATGGTTCGCAATTTACGTTGCTTCATCATGAAAAAAGCTATACCATAAAAACCAATTTGGTTGCTATGTATAATATTTACAATTTGCTAGGTGCGATTGCCGGTATGTGTGAGGCTGGTATTGCCATCGAGGATATGCTGCCGTATTTGGCAAGCATCAAACAGATTGAAGGACGCATGGAGCGAATTGATGAGGGTCAGTTATTTAATGTGATTGTCGATTTTGCACATACGCCCGATGGTTTGGAAAAGGTGTTTGAATACGCAAAGGATATTACCAAGGAGGGCCACAGCATTATTGCGGTTTTTGGTTCGGCAGGAAAGCGAGATACGAAGAAAAGAAAGGTATTCGGTGAAATTGCTTCGAAATATTGTGATAGCATCATTTTGACGGAAGATGATCCGCGTGATGAAGATGCAAGGGAAATTGCCAATGAGATTAAAGAGGGTATTAAGGATACCAAGAATATTTTTATTGAAGATCGTTACAATGCGATTCGCCAAGCGATTGAAAGTGCCGGTGCTTATGATACCGTTTTGATTTTAGGAAAAGGTGATGAGGTGTTTATGTATCGCGAGTTCGGTCGCGAGCCTTGGTTGGGAGATCATAATGTTGCCAGAGAGTGTATTCGTCGTTATTGCTTAGATAATCACGAGGAAAATAACTAATTATATGTAAATTAACGCGATTTATACATAAATGATACAAAATTTGTTGCATTTTCATGAACTTTTCAGTATAATAAATGTGCTTGCATCAGAAGGGAGGGTCAACATGCCGAAAGTAGTACTTAAAGAAAACGAAGTTCTTGATGACGCACTACGCAGATTTAAGCGTCAGGTGTCAAGAAATGGTACCCTTGCTGAAGCTCGCAAAAGAGAGTTTTACGTAAAGCCAGGCGTTCGTCGTAAATTAAAATCAGAAGCTGCACGTAAAGCACGTCGTGGGAAATAAGAAGTCAATTTGACTTCTTTTTTTATATATTTGAGAGTATGGAATAACTTTACATAAAATTAACATTTCTTGTTCTTTTTCGTTTTATAATAAACAAGTGAATGGAGCATGCGAGCATATTCAGCTATGGAAAAACGTATTCTGTTACATAGGGGTGAAAGCGTGCTGTCTATTCATAACAATAAAATCCTATTGGAACATTATGAGCAGATTCTATTCATTTCTGCAAATCGAGTGAAGGTAGTAACCGATGCTGCGGAAATCGAATTTGTGGGAGAGCATATTCAGGTCTTGGCTTTAGAAAAGAATGAGCTGCTTATGGAGGGTATACTTTCTCAAGTGAGGTTTCAGCATGTTCAATAGAAGGGATATGGGGCTTGATGCTTGGCGTGTAGATATGCCGGTAGAAACTTTTTTACGAATTGTGAAAGCTTTTGATTTGGAGCTATATGATATTTCCTTTCAAAAAACTGCTATTTGCTTTTATGCTCATGTATGGCAAAGACGCAATATTGTGTATGCTTTAAAGGAAGCTGAACTTGTTGCGACAACCGGAGCGATTGCTTACCTACTTCGTAGCCTTCGTAAGCCGTATCGTCTGCTCGCTTTGCTTATCAGTATGCTGCTTTGGTACGTCTGCTCACAAACCGTATTAACGATTGATATTCGTGGTGAAAGCGAGAAGCACCGCCAGCTCATTGCATCTACCTTGCAAGAGCTTGGCTATCGTACTCCCTTTTATGATAAGGATCTGGCAGAGATGAAAGCAAAGCTGAAAAAGCGCTTGGAAAATGATATAGCATGGTTGGAAGCCTATCAAGAAGGTAGTCGTTATGTTATCACATACACACCTAAGGAATTTGCTAAGTTACAGGTATTAAAACAAGATGCTTTAATTGCCCAAGAGGACGGAGTGATTGCACAATTTGAAGTTTCCCATGGCTCGAAATGTCGTAGGGTGAATGAATTTGTGCACAAAGGAGAGAAATTGGTAGATAATGTACTTCTTGATAGCAAGGGACAGGAAGCTAAAACCGATGTAGAAGGAAGGGTATATGCTTATGTGTGGAAAGATGTTCGTGTAACGATGCCTTCCAATAGGCTTCCCAAAAGTTTGCAATTCTTTGATTTATTGATGGAGGCAAGACGTATTGCTTCTTTGGATTTTCGTATAGGAGATAAGATTTCAAAAGAAAATATTTTGCAATTCTCTACGGATATGGGTAAAATAGAAATGGTTGTTCATTATACCTTATATAAGGATATTACAACTCCCAGATGATAGGAGATTCTATGAGTAAACAATATACGATAAACCTAGAAGAGTATCCAATGGATTGGATTGTTAAGTTATGCGGGCCACAGGACAAGCATTTTTCACTGATTTGCGATGCGTTTTCTGTGCAGCTGCTTGTACGTGATAATGAGCTGCGAGTTCTGTGTGAAGATGAGAAAGTATTTCATCGGATTGAAAAGCTGATTGCGAGTGTGATGGAAATGCTAGAGAATCATGTTGATGTGCAGGAACGCGATATCATGTATTTATGCCGCTTAGCAAAGACCGATAAGTTGGATCAACTAGCAGCTATGTACCAACGTCCAATTGGGAAAGCCATAAGCGGTAAGCTGATTTATCCGAAAACGATCGGACAGCGTTATTTGTTTCAATGTATGAGTCATTCGGATATTGTTTTTGCGACCGGTGTAGCAGGAACCGGAAAAACATATCTTGCGGTGGTTTATGCGGTTAGTCAATTGAAGAACGGAGCGGTTCGAAAAATTATTCTTACACGTCCTGCTGTGGAGGCCGGAGAAAATTTAGGGTTTTTACCGGGTGATCTTAAAGAAAAGGTCGATCCCTATTTACGTCCATTATATGATGCGCTTTATGATACCTTAGGAAGTGAGCAGGTGGAAAAGCTGATAGAAAAAGGAATCATTGAAATTGCACCTTTGGCTTATATGCGCGGCAGAACGTTGGATAATGCTTTTATTATTTTAGATGAGGCACAAAATACAACTCGCTCACAAATGAAAATGTTTTTAACGCGCATGGGCTTTCAATCGAAAATCGTTATTACCGGTGATGTTACGCAGATTGATCTTATTCGTAAGCAAGACAGCGGTTTGTTGAATGCCAAACAGTTGCTATCCGGAATTGATGGTATTTCCTTTGTGGAACTAACGAGTCTAGATGTTGTGCGTAATCCACTCGTTCAAAAAATTATCGAGCGATATGAAAGGGAGGAAGAAGGATATGGCAAAAATACTTCTGATTGAAGATGAAGAAAATATTCGTAAGATCATTGCTTATGATTTGAAAAAGGCAAATTATGAAATCGTGGAAACCGGTGATGGCAGAGAAGCAATCGAATTAGCCGGAAGCAATGATTTCGATGTTTTGATTATTGATTGGATGCTTCCGCATGTAAGTGGGATTGAAATAGTAGAACGATTACGAGAACGAAAAAACGACAGCATCATGATAATGCTGACGGCTCGTGATGATGAAACAGATATCCTACATGCTTTTGAAAAGGGAGTTGATGATTATATCACCAAACCGTTTTCCCCTCGGGAATTGCTTGCAAGAGTCAATGCGCATTTAAAACGTCGTAAAGGAAGGGAAGAGCCTAGACTGGTATTCGGTGATATTTGCATGGATCTCAAGCGACGCAGCGTACTTTTAAAGGAACAGGAATTAGAGCTTACGAAAAAGGAATTTGATTTATTGGAATATTTTATTTCCAATAAGGAGGTTGTTCTTTCGCGTGATAATATTTTAAATGAAATTTGGGGCTTTGATTATGATGGAGATACACGAATTGTCGATGTTCACGTATTTAAGCTAAGAAGTAAGCTAGCCAATAGCAATATTCAAATTAAATCTATGCGAGGCATTGGCTATGTCATTGAGGAAAAGCATGAAGAGTAGACGCTATGTGGCTTACGCCTTGCTGGTGTTGGTACTGATAAGCGTACAAATAGCAACGGAAGCAAGTGCATTAACAATGGTTTTGGTTATGTCGATTGTCTTTTTTGTGTTTTGGGAATACTTTGATAAAAAAAATGAGCTATTGGTGCGTAAAGAAAATAAGGAGCTGCAGGAAAAGGTAAAATCCTCTGCTAAAGATGCACACTTGAATTATAAGCAACTACTAACTGTTGTAAGTAGTATTCCTTTCCCATTGTTGTTACTGGATCCTTTTGGAAACATTGTTATGAGCAGTAATGTTGATGAGATTAGCGAAGGTGAGATTCAGGAAAACATGACCTATGCAAACAACAGCTTTGTTTATCCGGTGCAGGAGTTTATAAAGGATTGCTTTATTATGGAGCGCGCAATGGATACGATTTTACATATTCAAGGGATTGAGTATCAGTCTATCTGCGTTCCAGTTACGGCAAAAGGAAAATATCGCGGGTGCTTGTTGCTGTTTCAAGATGTATCGAAAACTTTGGAAGGAGAGAAAATGCAAAAGCGCTTTATTGCCGATGCTTCTCATGAATTGAAAACACCGATTGCGGTTATTAAAGGCATGGTAGAAATTTTAAATCGTGATAACTTTGATGATCCGCAAATGGAAAAAGAATTTTTGACGCAGATTGAAAGTGAAATCAATCGTTTGGATGGATTGGTGAAGGATTTGTTGATATTATCGAGATTATCTTTATCCAATGTTTTACTAACGAAAGAATTTAACGATATGAATGAAATTATAAACAAAGCAATTCAATCCTTTAAAAAGCAGATTAACGAAAAAGGACTAAAGCTTGTTTGTGATTATCAATATCAAAGTCCGATTCGTTGCGATGCGATGAAAATGTCGCAGGTTATTATCAATTTATTATCAAATGCAATCAAATACAGCGACCAAGGTACAATTCGGATACAAACTTATCGAGAAAATAATTTCTTTGTGTGTACGGTAGCAGATGAGGGACAGGGAATTGCAAAGGAAAATTTGGATAAAATTTTTCATCGCTTTTATCGTGTAGATGATGCCCGTACACGTAGTAAGGGTGGTTCTGGTTTAGGACTTTCGATTGTGAAATCTACTGTGGAAGCACATGGTGGCAATGTTGAGGTTGATAGTGAATTAAACAAGGGAACTAAGTTTATTGTTCGTATACCTCTTTAGGCACATTGCTGCCTTTTTCTTTTTTATAGCTTGCATTGTGCAAGAAGGAGTGCTATAATAATCAAGCAAGTAAATATGTCGCGTTCGGCAAGCGGTTAAGCCACAGCCCTCTCAAGGCTGTACCACGGGTTCAAATCCCGTACGCGATACCATATTGTATTCGAACGAACTACTCATTAGTTCGTTTTTTTATATTTAGAAGAAGAATCAGATCAGAAAAAAGGCCGTACAGTCTAAGTGATAGTTTATAATCACTTAACTGTTACGACCATTTTTTATTTGTTTTATATCGACATAAACTATAAACATACACATCATATATCATTATAAACAACTTTAGCTTTTAAGAGATACCGGATAATCGAAGCCATGCTGTTGAGTATATTCCTCTAGTGTTATTCCTTTTTCATAGATTTCCGTAGCAACCTCCACTCCGACATAGCGAAAATGCCATGGTTCATTAGAAGCTCCGGTAATGTGGGTTTTATTTAAAGGATAGCGAAGAATAAACCCATATTCATGAGCATGTTTCGATACCCATTCATATTCTTTAGTATAACCGAAAACAGGAATTTCCTCATCGATAACGCTTTGGCTTGTTAAATCGACACTTAATCCGAGTTGGTGTTCACTAAAGCCAGGTGGGGAAACTAAACCGGAGGCTGTTACGCTGTCGTAAATCGCAAACATCTGATCATAGATAATTTTTTGCTCCTTTGCGCTTCGATAAGCACTGTTCACTGCTAAATGCAGATCTTTCTTTAAAGCATCTTGATACATGTTCTCTAATGCTTCGGCAGCATCTTTTCGCATCTTGTTGTTGGTGTTGTCGGGAGCATTAGGTATGGCAACTTCTACAAGATTTTTCGGTACATAGTCAGTAGAAACCTGAAAGCCGTTTTTAATTAGGAGAACTGGGTGCTCGGGGTTTTCTAAATAATAAATACGAGAGGTTTTATTTTGTGAAATAATGTTTGGATAGGAGATTTCCATAATTGCTTCTTGAGGTTCTTTTTTTGTTTGTAGATACTGTGGAAGATCTTGTATGATGCAGCCGTTAATCTCAATATAAGGGGCAATTTGCTTCCAAGTCAAGGTATGCTCCTTTAGAAAAGCAAGCTCCTTAATTGTATAGCGATGCAAAAGCATTTGAATTTGTTTCGGTTGATAGCCATGTGCCACAAACCATTCGTGATAATTTTCATAATATGTATCAATATAATCAACAATTTCCTTATCCTTTAACTCTGTATCACTTAACAACTCATAATTATAGTAATGCCGATTGTTTTCTAAACTATCCCAACGAGAAAAATCAATCGCACTATCATAGTTGAGATAATCGGCAAGCTCTTCTTTATCTAGGGTTAGTAAAAAAGCTCGTTCCTCTTTGTTATAGCCCTTAATGCTCAATTGAATACGTGTCCAATTTAAGAAAATAAGCATGGCAATAACAGCCAAAATCAACAGTATAGAAAGTAGTGTAATCCATCGTTCCTTCTTATCGTTTTCTCGGGGGTAGTAGTGTAAATTCATCGGTTTCTCCTCCTTTACAGCTTTTGTTTTACCGTATGTATAATGATACAAGAAAATAGCGTAGAAAGCTATCTTTTACAGAATAAAAAATTTACATTTTCTTAACATAAATGAAATATACAGTTTACATTCCTGCTGTATCATGATAGCTGTTCGAGGAGGAATGTAAGAATGAAGAAAACATTGATGTTAGGTTTGGCATGCTTGATGAGCGTATCTTTAATGGCATGCGGAGCAAATGAAGGAAGTAGTAATGGAGTAAGCGGAGAAATCGCTGTTTATACACGAGATTCATCTAGTGGAACGCGGGAAGCATTTGAAAAAGGAGTTGGCTTTGAAGGGGAGCTTACAAAGCATGCGACAGAAGTTACAAGCAATGACGATATGGCTGCGAAGGTCGGCGGTGAAGCAAGAGGAATCGGTTATACTTCTCTATCAACGGATTTTGAAAAAAACAACGTAAAGCCTTTGAAGTATGAAGGTGTTGAGGCATCAAGTGAAACGGTATTAGATGGTAGCTATGGGCTTCAACGTCCGTTTATGTTTGTAACAAGAGCAAGCGGAGATTTTGAAAGTGAGGAAAAAGAACAGTTAGTAGCAGCTTTCTTAGATTATTTACAAAATTCTGCGGAAGGTATGGCAGTAGTTCAAAAGGCAGGCGGTGAGGTAGACCTTTCAAAAGCCGTTGCATGGGAAGAATTAGCAAGTAAATATCCGGTGCTTCAGCAAGATAATTCCGATATTACGATTACTACCGCTGGCTCTACCTCTGTTGAAAAAACACTTAAGGCGGCATTGGAGGCATTTTCACCATTGGCAGGAAATGTAAAGTTTGTCATGAATCAAAATGGCAGCGGTGATGCAGTTCCTAGAACTTTAGGAAAAGAAAAAGACGGTGCCAATAAAGCGGATATTGGCTTCGCTTCAAGAGCCTTCAAGGAAGATGGAAGTGAAGATATTGCTTCGGCAATGGTAAGTGGTCAGTATTGTATTGATGCTGTCGTAGCGGTGGTACATAAGGATAATCCTTTGGAGGATATCACACAGGCGCAGCTAAAAGATATTTTTACAGGGAAGATAACAAACTGGGAAGATTTAAATAAGTAAGCTTTAAAGTAGAAACAGCCTGATGTTCTCAGGCTGTTATTTATCTAAAAGATTGGAGAGTATTATGGAATTATATGTGCGAAAGCATACCAGCAGCAAAAAAAATAATAAGAAGCTAAAGCATGATAAAGCAATGAAAAAGGTATTTATGAGTGCAGCTTTGCTGTCAAGCAGCATGCTGGCAGTCATTGTGATTTTTATTGCATTGAAAGGAATTACACCTTTTGTTGGTACAGATACCTATGAGGCAGTAAATGTATTTGATTTTCTATTTGGAAACATGTGGCGAAAGGATCAAGGTATTTATGGGGTTGGATTTATTATCATTAACACTTTGATTTCCAGTTTTGCGGCATTGCTGATTGCATTTCCATTAGCGGTCTTGAGTGCCTTGTTTATTTGTAAGATTGCTCCTAAAAAACTGGCAACTATGATGACTTCAATCGTTGAGCTGTTGGCAGCTGTACCCTCTGTTGTATATGGTGTCTTTGCATGTGGGACAATAACCGTCATAGTAAAAGAGCTAGGGGCAATGTTGGGTTTTGCTACGGTTGGTGGCGCAAGTCTTTTGGCAGTCATTCTCTTATTGGCAATTATGATTTTTCCAACCATCACTTCATTGTCAATTACGGCAATCAATGCAGTGGATACAGAAATGGAGCTAGGAAGTTTGGCGCTTGGCGCAACAAAGACACAAACAAATTTTAAGGTTGTATTGGCAAGTGCAAAATCCGGTATTTTTGCTGGAGCGATATTAGGCATCGGACGCGCTTTTGGAGAAGCGACAGCAGTGGCAATGGTTGCCGGAAATAAGATGTTTGGACCAACCTTCCACCTATTTGATACAACAAGAACCTTAACCACGACCATGCTTTCCGGATTAAAGGAAACCAGTGGTCTAGATTATGATATTCGCTTTTCAGTCGGACTGGTATTGATGGCAGTGATTTTGCTTTCTAACCTGATCTTGAATTATGTGAAGAAAAGGGTGGGAAAACTATGAATAAAATCACAAGTGGAAATTTGAAAAAACGAAGGATAAAAGACACTATTTTAAATGGGATAACCTATCTTTCTAGTGGTATCAGCGTATTGGTGTTGGCAGCCATTTTTATCTTTGTTTTTACACAAGGCTTTTCTAGTTTGAGTCTTGACTTATTAACCGGAAATTATTGGGCAAATAATTATCTGACAACTGTGGAAGCCGATAGAAATGCTCCCGATTGCTTTCAAGTTCCGAAGGAATTAGGGGAGGAAGTAGCATTTTCTGAAGCGTGGGGCGTAGGATTCGTTGATGCGCTTGATGAAAACAAAGAGCCGATTGTTTTGATTGAATATATTGATGAGGCATCTCCTTTTGCAAGTTTGATTGACAAAAGCGTGCATGATCGAGAAACAAAGTTATCGGCGGAGGTTGGCTATCAGGTAGAGCGAATCAATTATATGGGGAAAGACGGACATATAAAAATTGTTGGGAATCTGATGTCAAATGATGCGAAGCAGGTTGCGCAAGCCTTGGATCAAAATGCACAGAGCATTCAAGAAATGTATTTCAAAACTCCTGGGGGAGGAATTCGCGGATCGATTCTAGCAACCTTATATCTAATTGTAGTGGCTTTGCTAGTTTCTTTGCCACTAGGAATCGCAGCAGCTATCTATTTGCGAGAATACGCTTCGAAAAATAAGCTTACCGGTTGGATACGCAGTGCTGTGGAAATGTTAAGTGGTGTTCCTAGTATTATATTTGGTTTAATGGGAGTAACCGTACTCTTTCCGATTACACAGCTATTTGGCGCAACAACAACGAATATTTTGTTAGGTGGTTTAACCCTTGCTGTCATTTTGCTGCCAACCATTATCCGTTCTAGCGAGGAAGCCTTAATTGTTGTACCGCAATCTTTACGTGATGCTTCTCTTTCCTTAGGTGCTTCTAGGTCGCAAACAATCTTTAGGGTGGTATTGCCCAATGCTATACCGGGTATTTTAACCGGTGTATTGTTAAGCATCGGACGAGTTATCGGCGAAAGTGCAGCCTTGATTTATACCATGGGTACGTATGTAAATGATACACCGCAGCTTTTATCGCAAGGGACAAGCCTAGCTGTTCACATTTATAATATCATGAGCAGTGAGCAGCCGAATTTTGAATTGGCTTGTGCAATTTCAATTGTTATTTTAGTGTTTGTATTGATCTTGAATATTAGTATCAAATGGATTTCACGTCGTTTTCATAAGGCGATGCAATAGGAGGAAGGAATTATGCAAAACAACACAATTTTTCATATTGAAAACGTAGATTTGTTTTATGGTGAAAAGCAAGCTTTAAAACAAATTCAAATGAATATTCAAAAAAACAGCGTAACGGCGTTGATCGGGCCAAGCGGTTGTGGGAAATCTACCTTCCTTCGTTGCTTGAATCGTATGAATGATTTAATCGACGATTGTCGTATTGAAGGTAATATTCTATTTGAAAATACGGATATTTATAAAGGGGATATGAATGTGGTTGATTTACGAACAAGGGTTGGAATGGTATTTCAAAAGCCGAATCCTTTTCCAATGTCTATTTACGACAATATTGCTTATGGACCACGTTGTCAGGGGATTAAGGATAAAACGATTCTTGATGCGATTGTGAAGCAGTCTTTGGAAAAAGCAGCTCTTTGGGAGGAAGTAAAGGATCGTTTGAAGGATAGCGCCTTTGGACTATCTGGTGGACAACAGCAGCGTTTGTGTATTGCACGAGCGATTGCCATGGAACCGGAGGTTATTTTGATGGACGAGCCGACCAGCGCTTTAGATCCGATAGCAACTGCAAAGATCGAAGCGTTGATGGAAGAATTGAAAAATGAATATACGATCATTATCGTTACGCATTCTATGCAGCAGGCATCACGTGTTTCGGATTACACGGCATTTTTCTTGATGGGTGAAGTTGTAGAATTTGATAAAACAAGTACGATTTTTCAACAGCCTAAAGATCAGCGTACAGAGGATTATATTACCGGAAGGTTTGGATAGGAGGCAGGTATATGGTAAAGCTAGATGCAGAATTGGCAGCAATGGAACAAAATCTTTTAAAAATGGCACAACGAGTGATTGCCATGCACGAAAAGGTGGTGGCTGCGTTAAAGCAACCGAGTAAAGAGATTGAACTCGATATCGTACAGGCAGATGATGTTATCAATCATTTAGAGGAAGAAATAAACGATCAGGCAATTCGTTCCTTGGCGCTATTATCGCCGGTAGCTAGCGATTTACGTAAAGTGATTGCCGATATTAAAATTGCCAGTGAGCTGGAGCGTATTGGTGATTATGCGAAAAATATTGCTATCTTTTTAATTAAAAACGAAAGTTTAGATGCAACGATTCGCAGCTATGGAATTGCGATGGAGGAGCAGCTTATGGAAATGTTAAAGGATACGATTACAGCTTATGAACAGCGTGATGTGGATATGGCTTTTGAGATAGCGGAGCGAGATAAGGCAATCAAGGAGCTGTATTATAAATTAAAGAGTAAACTAAAGGAGCAAGAGGATCTTCTTCAGCATATTTTCGAAATCAGTGCTATGATGCGCAATATGGAGCGTGCCGGAGATCATACGAAAAATATTTGTGAACATATTATTTATATGATGAAGGGACAGCATTACGATTTCGGATAAACATTCGCTTAAAGGTGGCAATTGTCGCCTTTTTTTATAAGAGCTAACGATATGTTTTTTTAGGAACAAAGCAAAAAATATGCTATAATGATTAGGAATAAAAGGAAGTTTTTATAAGTGTATGCGAATATGGTAATGAAAGAGGTAGGCTATGGAAATTAACATCATCAATCAAACAGCGGAGAAGCGGTGGAATCGTTACAAGAAGGATTTTCTTACGATTGCGCAAAAGACAGAAGAATTATTAAAGCTTAAACAGAGGTATTGTGCTTCGGTTATTTTTGTAACATCGCAAAAAATTCATGAAATCAACCGTGAGTATCGGCATATCGATCGTCCTACCGATGTTATTAGCTTTGCATTGTTAGATGAAGCAGATGAATATGAGATTATGGAGGACAGCATTGAACTGGGTGATATCTTTATCAATATCGAAGCAATCGTGAAGCAAGCAAGTGAATATGGTCATTCTATGCGTAGAGAGGTATGCTTTCTGTTTACGCATGGCTTATTGCATCTATTGGGCTATGACCACATGGAACAGGAGGAGGAGCGCGTGATGTTTGCGCTGCAAGATGATATCCTATATGATATTGTTCCTAAAAAAAGCAGTACGTAAATTTTCTTATGCTTTTGCAGGCTTGCTTGATGGAATTCACAATGATGCCAGTATTCGCTTGCAGTTTGTATTGGGAGTTTGTACGCTGCTTGCCGGCTTATTGTTGCATTTGTCGCTTATAGAATGGAGCATTGTCCTCATCTTGGTTGCACTTGTAATAGCAATGGAATATATAAACAGTGCGATCGAAACGCTAACCGATGTGTTATTTCCTAATTATGATCGGCGTGCAAAAAAAATCAAGGATTACAGTGCCGCAGCGGTGTTGGTAGTATCAATTGTGGCTTTGCTTTTCGGTATTATTATTTTCGGAGGACGGCTATGGATTATACTGATGTAATAGAAAAAGCCTTGCAGGCGTGTGAGCATGCCTATGCTCCATATTCAAGGTTTTGTGTAGGTGCTTGCTTAAAAATGAAAGATGGAAGCTATATTTGCGGGGCAAATGTAGAGAATGCATCTTATGGCTTAACCAGCTGTGCAGAACGCAATGCCTTGTTTGCGGCATATTCTCAAGGATATTGCAAGCAGGATATTCAATGCATGGCGATTACTGCCAAACAAGATGAGCTGTGTCCGCCTTGTGGTGCTTGTCGTCAGGTAATGGCGGAACTGTTGGAGCAGCATACACCGATTATTTTAGCAAGTATAAAAAAACAGCTTGTAACAAATATAGAAGAACTGATGCCGATGGCATTTACAGCAAAGGAGTTTTTATGAAATATAGATCAGGATTTATAGCGATTGTTGGGCGTCCTAACGCAGGAAAGAGTACTCTGTTGAATGCGATTTTAAAAGAAAAGGTGGCGATTACAACCCCAAAGCCACAGACGACGAGAAATAATATTTCCGGTATTTTGACAACCGAAGATACGCAATATGTTTTTGTTGATACACCGGGGATTCATAAGCCGAAGCATGAGTTGGGAAGAACCTTGAATAAGAATGCTTATACTGCGATTAGCGAAGCCGATGTCAATTTCTGGGTTATTGATGCTACACAGCCGTATGGCAGCGGTGATGAATTTATGCTAGAAAAAATGAAGAGTGCGCATATTCCGGTTTTTTTGATTTTGAATAAGATTGATTTGTTGGAAAAGGAAAAATTGCTTAAGGTTCTTGCAAGGTGGCAGGAGCGTATGGAATTTGCGGAAATTTTTCCTATCTCTGCTCTTACCAATGATAATATTGAGCACCTTTTGGAAATCACTCGAAGTTATTTATCGGAAGGGCCGAAATATTTTCCGGACGATATGATCAGCGATCATGGTCTAAGCTTTCAAATAGCGGAAATCATTCGCGAAAAGGTTTTATATAAGACCAACGAGGAGGTACCGCATTCCGTAGCCGTGGTTGTTGAAAATATGGAGGAAACGGATAAAAAGGTATATTTACAGGCTGTTATAGTTGTGGAAAGAATCTCACAAAAGGCAATTTTGATTGGTAAACAGGCGGCGATGATTCGTGCGATTCGCTTAGCTGCGCAAAAGGAACTGAAGGAAAAGCTACATAAAAAGATTGAATTGGAGCTTTATGTGCGTGTAGAAAAAAATTGGCGTAATCGAGAAGGAAAATTGCAGCAGCTGGGCTATAGTGAGAAATTTGATGAATAGCGAGTACTGTGCTATTGTGATCAGCTATCGGGAATATCGCGAACATGATGCGATCATAAAGCTTTTAGATGAAAACGGGACGATTTCTTCGCTGATTGCCAGAGGTGTGCAGAAAATCAACAGTAAGAATGCTGCAGGTTGTCAACAGTTTACCTATGGGCGTTATTTTGTAAACGAGCGCCAATCGACTGTTCTGCATTCTTTACGCAGTGCTGAATGCTTGCGGACATATCGTGATATTCGTGAAGATTTATATATGCAAAGCATAGCATCATACATGTGCGAGGTTATTGAAAAAAGCGACTTTGAAGAAAATGCTTTTCCGCTATTGAAAACCATGCTGGAGCATCTTTCAAAAAAGGAACAGCCATTCGGTGTTTTATGCTTATTTCAAGCAATCGTAAATCGTATGCATGGGATCGAGCCTTGTGTGGAGGGGTGCGTACATTGCGGGACCACAAAAAGAATTGCCTCCATTTCCGTACAAGCGGGTGGCTTTTTGTGTCAAAGCTGTATGCGTATGGAGGATCAGTTATATACTGTTGAAAGGTTAAAGAAGTTTCGTTTGCTGGTAAAAGCGCATCTAGAGCATATTTCCCTTGTTTTAGAAAGTGCTTGTTTTGATTTTGATGACTTTTTAATTCAATATTGTTTTTTTGCTGAGTATGCAGGTGTTTCGGTTAAAAGTATTCGTTTTCTAAAACACTTATATGCGTTGCATATTGATAAAACGTAAAAAAGCTTTCTATACCTTTGTTTGAAGGAAAGAGAGCTTTTTTTGTTTATTAGTTGTAGTAAATGTTAGATAAAGAATACAGTAAAAGATAATGTGCTAATAAAGTATTAAAAAGATGGAATGTTCCTAGTCGTATTTGTTTTACTTTTTCTTTTCGATAAACTTTAAAGCGCTTGTACTGTTTAAACTGATGAACAAGATATAAAAATGATGCTGTTGGTAGGGTTACTTTCATATCTGAAAACTGATAACTTTTTGGTTGTTTTTGAATCAATGGGATCGTATGCGGGAATTGTGTAAAAATGCCCACATAGCATTGACAACGAACTTGAAAAAATGCTATATTAAAGTGTATTCTTGTAACTTTTTAGGCATTTATTTTATGCATAAAATGCGATTTTGAAAGGAGCCAATGATGATGGAAATCGAAAAGCTATTTGAAACAGTTACGGCACATGCGAAAAACAGCGGCTTTGTTTTTCAAGGTTCTGAAATTTACGGAGGGTTATCCAATACTTGGGATTTTGGTCCTTTAGGTATTGAATTAAAAGATAATATTAAGCGTGCTTGGTGGAGAAGATTTATTCAAGAATCTCCTTATAACACCGGAATCCAGTCCGCTATTTTAATGAATCCGAATGTTTGGGTGGCAAGCGGACATGTAGGAGGCTTTAGTGATCCATTGATGGATTGTAAGGAGTGTAAAACACGTTATCGTGCAGATCAGCTCATTGAAGATGCAACTAGTGGTGAAGTAAGTGTTGAAGGTTGGAGCAATGAGCAAATGAAGGCGTTTATTGATGAGCATGATTTGAAATGTCCGAAATGCGGTGCGCATAATTTTACGGATATTCGTCAATTTAATTTGATGTTCAAGACATTTCAAGGAGTTTTGGAAGATGCAAAGAATGCCATCTATTTGCGTCCGGAAACAGCACAGGGAATGTTTGTGAATTTTAAGAACGTACAGCGTACCATGCGTAAAAAGCTGCCATTTGGTATCGGGCAGATCGGAAAAAGCTTCCGAAATGAAATTACGCCTGGAAATTTCATTTTCCGCACTAGAGAATTTGAACAGATGGAGTTGGAATTTTTCTGCGAGCCGGGAACGGATTTGGATTGGTATCACTATTATAAAGAATTTTGTATGAAATTTTTGACAGATCTTGGTATTCAAAGGGAACACTTGCGTTTCCGTGATCATACACCGGAAGAGCTTGCGTTCTATTCTAAGGGAACCTGCGATATCGAATACAATTTCCATTCACAAATCGGTTGGGGCGAACTTTGGGGTATTGCCGATCGTACGGATTATGACTTGAAACAGCACATGGAAACAAGTAAAAAATCGTTGGAATATTTAGATCCGACAACCAATGAGAAATACATACCATATTGTATTGAGCCTTCTGTGGGCGTTGAACGTATGCTTTTGGCAGTTATGTGTGATGCTTACGATGAGGAACAGCTTGAAAATGATACTCGTATCGTGATGCACTTCCACCCATATTTAGCACCGATCAAAGCCTGCGTGATGCCGCTTTCTAAAAAGCTTGGTGATAAGGCAATGGAAGTATATGGCAAGATTGCTCATGTCGCAAATTGTGATTATGATGATGCCGGAAGTATCGGGAAGCGTTATCGCCGTCAAGATGCTATCGGTACTCCGTTCTGTGTAACGATTGACTTTGAAACGGAAAATGATGGTTGTGTTACGGTTCGCCATCGTGATAGCATGGAGCAGGAGCGTGTTGCTATTGAGGATTTGGCAAGCTATATTGAAGAAAGAATTAAGCTTTAGATATAAATAGAGGTGTTGTGCATTGGCACGTTTACGTGAGGAAGAAATCAATGAAATACGTGCGAAGGCGGATATCGTTGATGTTATCGGTCGATATTTGCCTTTGACGCGCAAAGGCAAGAACTATGTTTGTACTTGTCCTTTTCATGATGATCATAACCCGAGCATGAGCGTTTCAAGCGATAAGCAAATTTATAAATGTTTCGTTTGTAATGCCGGTGGCAATGTGTTCACTTTTGTATCGAATTATGAAAAAATATCGTTTATAGAAGCTGTTTATAAGGTTGCGGATTATACGGGAATTTCAATTGAGCAACCCTTGCAGCTGCCACAAAGAAATGTCGATCCACAGCTTGCACCTTTGCATAGAGCTTGTGGTGAAGCAATCGAATTTACTCATTATCAGTTGGATACTCCACAAGCAAGTGATGTAAAAAAATATTTAACAAGTCGTTTGATCGATGATTCCATAATAAAGAAGTTTTCTCTTGGGTATAATCCTCCCAATGACAGTTTGTATAAGTTTTTGCATGCTAAAAAGCATAGTGATGATACTTTGATCAAAGCGGGGCTTTGTCGCTTAACGGCTGTTGGAATGAAAGATGTCTTTGCCGGGCGTATCATGATTCCGATTCATAATGAATTTGGTGAGCCGGTAGGCTTCAGCGCCCGTCGTTTTGTAGAAAACAGCGATGCCAAATACATCAACACATCGGAAACGGATATTTATGTTAAAGGAAATTTGATTTTTAACTACCATCGTGCGAAAAGTGAGGCAAGAAAGGCAAAAAAAGCTATTCTTGTTGAAGGGGCAATGGACGTATTGGCATTTGAAAAGGTTGGTATGAGCAATGCCTTGGCAACCTTAGGAACAGCTTGTACGAAGGAACAGCTGCGTTTGCTGAAACAGCTTCATGTACCAATCATTGTTTGCTATGATGGTGATCGTGCCGGACAAAGTGCGACCTATGCATTTGGCAAGTTGGCGAGAGAGGCGCAAATACCTTTTGAAATTGTCGATAATAAATATGGCTTGGATCCTGATGAGATTATTGAGGAATTTGGAAAAGAAGAATTGCGACAGATTAGCGAAAAAACGATATCATGGATTGATTTTCTGTTTACCTTCCTAATGACGAAATACAATTTGGAAAACTATACACAGAAGAAAGAATTTGCCATGGAAATGGCAGAAGAAATTTATCTTTTAAAAGATGATTTTGAAAAAGAAAGCTATTATATTCGGTTGCGTGAGCTTACCGATTTCGACATGCATGGTGAAGAAGCTAAGAAACAGCCAAAGGCTAAAACGGAATATGTAAAGCGAAGCTATTTGGCATTTCCAAAAAGTGGTCGAAATCATGCTGAATTTGAAATTTTATCACAGATGCTGAATGGAGTAGCAGCCAGCAACCATTATAAAGAAGAACTAGGTTTTTTACAGGACGATACCTGTAACAGACTAGCACTCTATATTATTGATTATTACCGTACGCATAGGAAGCTAGAGGTTGCGGATCTCTTTGATAAGATTAAAGAGGAAGCGGTAAAGCAGCTGTTGCTAGATGTTTCAAGCTGGGAGCTTGGAAAGGCTGAAGTTAATTTGAAAGTATTGAATGAAGCTATCCATAAGGTAAAGGAATGTCTTTTAGATGATCGTATTCGGATTCTGAATGAACAAATCGCAAAGATTCACGATCCTATGGAAAAAGCAAGGCTGGCAGTTGAAAAAAACGGATTGATTAAGGAAAAAGAAGAATGGCGTAATGCGGGAAGGAAGTAATTATGAAAAGTACGAAGAAAAAAACAAAATTAACTGAGTACAAAACTCTTGAAGAAATCAAAGCGGATTTCTTGGAACAATCGCATTTGGAAGGATTAGAACTTTCCCAAAGCGATGTCATGGACGCAATCGAGCATTTGGATATGTCAGACAGCGATTTAGATGAATTGTTTGATTGGTTTGCGGAAAACGGTATTGATGTAAAATCCGATGAAGCAGATGATGTGAATCTGTTGGACGATGATGCGTTAGCGAGCGAAGATGATGATTTGGATTTTATTGATGATGACGATGACGGAGATGATACGTTAGCTAGTGATATCGAGCATTTGGAACAGTCTTTTGCAAATTCATCTCATACGAAGATCAACGATCCGGTTAAGATGTATTTAAAGGAAATCGGTCGTGTAGAATTGCTTGATCCGAAAGAGGAACCGGAAATCGCCCGTCGTATTCAAGCCGGCGATGAAGAAGCAAAGAAAAAATTGATTTCTGCCAATTTGCGTTTGGTTGTTTCGATTGCTAAAAAATATGTCGGTCGAGGCATGCTATTCCTAGATTTGATTCAAGAAGGAAATATGGGTTTAGTTAAAGCAGTAGAAAAATTTGACTATACGAAGGGATTTAAGTTCTCTACCTATGCGACATGGTGGATTCGCCAAGCAATCACACGTGCGATTGCCGATCAAGCACGTACGATTCGTATTCCCGTACACATGGTCGAAACAATTAACAAGCTAACTCGTATTCAACGTCAGCTGGTACAGGATTTAGGGCGTGATCCAACAGCAGAGGAAATTGCCGCAAAGATGGAAAATATCTCTCCGGAAAAGGTACGTGAAATTCAAAAGATTGCCCTTGAGCCTGTTTCATTGGAAACTCCAATTGGCGAAGAAGATGATTCACATTTAGGTGATTTTATTGAAGATAAGGAAGCCTTGTCGCCTGATGAATATGCAAATAATCAGCTATTGAAGGACGAAATCAACACGGTTCTTCAAGGCTTGACAGAGCGTGAGGAAAAGGTATTACGTTTACGTTTTGGATTATATGATGGCCGAACACGTACTTTAGAGGAAGTTGGTAAGGAATTTAATGTTACTCGGGAACGTATCCGCCAGATTGAAGCCAAAGCTTTGCGCAAATTAAAGCACCCTACAAGATCCAAACGCTTAAAGGATTTTGTAGATAAACCATAATGGCGCTCTCTAAGCGCCTTTTCGCCATTTTTTCTATGGTAGAAAAGGGGAGTGTTGCTGCGGATATCGGTTGTGATCATGGTTTGTTATCAATTGCCTTAATCAAGGAAAGGATTTGCTCGCATGTGTATGCGTGTGATTTACGCAAAGGCCCGCTTGACAGAGCGAAACAGGCAATCGAATGTGCCAACTTAAGTGAACAGATTACACCGATTCTCAGCGATGGCTTGCAACTAGTTCCACAGGATTGCGATACCATTATTATTGCCGGTATGGGATTTGAAACGATACAAGGTATTTTAGAACGTGATTTTGCACGTCTTTCAAGTTTTCAAAGAATTATCGTTCAATCCAATCGCCATGTTGACGAACTGCGTCGTTGGATCAGTGATCATCATTTTACAATTCTGCAAGAAGATATTATCGAAGAAGATCATTTTTATGAAGTGATTTGTTTTTCAACACAATGGCATGAAGCTTACGATGAGGATACCGTTTTGTTTGGTATACAACAAAAACACGCATTGTTTGTTCCTTATTGGAAACAACGGCTTGCAAAAATAGAAGGCATTTTAACACAATTACCGAAACAGGATAGTTCTTATGCTCAATTTACTCAGCTTTATAAGCGTATTGCGGCAAAATTAAAGGAATGTACTTCGATAGAAGATCATACGTAGATATAAACACAAGAAATCTTCAATTATAAATAATTCAATGGTAGGGAAATAAGCTTGCTGTTATTTATGATTGGAATATATAAAACGAGTGTTCTTAAGGAGCACTCGTTTTATATATCAGACGTATCGCTTTCTATAATCAGAATTATGCTATAAAATTTTTTCTATTTCAATGCGTGGCTTTTGTTTGTTTTGCTCATAGCCTTCTAAATAATGGATAACCTGCGAAGTAAGATAAGTAGGGGTACTTGCACCGGAAGTAATCCCGATTCGTTTTGCCTTGGCAAACTGTGCTTCTTCTATATCATTTACATCGTCAATGAGGTAAACATTTGCAATTTTATTTTCTTGAGCTATTTGAGCTAAACGATTGGAATTGTTGGAATGCTTATCTCCGACAACATATAACACATCAATGGCTTGATTCTTTAAATTTGCAACTGCTTCTTGTCGAATGCGCGTTGCGTTGCATATTTCTTCACATAAAACAGCGTTTGGATATTTCTGCTTTATATAATTGAACAATGCCTGAGTATCAAAGATAGACATGGTTGTTTGGTTAGTAACAAAAACATTTGTTACATCTATCATTGTATCGATATCCTCTTTTGAGGTTATTAAATGAACGTGTGAGCTAAGCGACAGCACAGCCTCTGCTTCGGGGTGAAAACGTTTGCCGATATAAAAAACATCATAACCTTCATTAAGCTTTTCATAAACAAGCTGTTGGGTTTTTACAACATCGGGGCAGCTGGCATCAATGCAGATCAATCCCATCTGCTTGGCTTTTTCGATTACCTGTGGTGCAATGCCATGAGCAGTAAAAATAACGATGCAATCCTTAGGAAGCTCATCTAATAGCTGTAAACGGGTTTTATGGGGATCATCTACAGCATGTATGTTTAAGGCTTCTAGTGCCTGCATAACATAACGATTATGTACGAGCATGCCAAGCACATAGATGGATTTATTGGGATACTTTTGTGCAGTTTCTTTCGCAATGCTAATAGCGCGTGTAACTCCTTTACAATAGCCTCTTGGTACAACCTTAATAATTTCCATGGTATCACCTCGTCTTTATTATAAAGGAATTACGCAAGAAACGATAGTTTTTTGATATAATATATCCATACGCGCATATATTTTTGTTAGCTACTTTACAATTTAATACATTCATGTATAATTTAAAAAGCTATGAAGGAGGTTTGTCTATGCGTAAATTTAGTGATTATCATTTCAAAGAGCATACCAAGGCGTTTCTTAAGTTGGAAGGCTTTATAGAACCGACACCGATTCAGCAAGAGGTGTTGCCGCTAGCCTGCAAGGGAAAAAATATTGTTGGTATTTCCGATACGGGAACCGGCAAGACGCATGCTTTTTTGATTCCGATTTTTGAGAAAATCAATATTGATAAGCAAGCAGTTCAAGCAGTGATTACCGCACCCACAAGGGAATTGGCTTTGCAAATTTATCAGCGATCATTGACCATGAAGGAGGCTTGCCCTAAGCTTGCTATTCGTCTGATTACCGGAGGTATGGAAAAAACCAGAATGAATGAACAGCTGAAGGTACAGCCACATATTGTTATCGGAACTCCGGGGCGCATTAAGGACTTGTTTTTAAGCGAGCAAACCTTACGAATCGATACCGCAGATATTTTGGTGATTGATGAAGCGGATATGACATTGGAATTTGGTTTTTTAGAAGATGTTGATAATATTGCCGGAAGAATGCGCAAGGATTTACAGATGATGGTATTCAGTGCAACGATTCCTCAAGGACTTAAGCCTTTTTTGAAGAAATATGTGGGGACACCGAGCATTATACAAATTGAAGAGAAGAGTCAATTTCACCCGAAAATCGAGCATGTACTTGTGCCATGTCAGGAAAAAAGCTATATTGACAAAATGATGGAACTATTGCCATCTTTTAAACCCTATGTTTGTTTGATTTTCGCAAACACACGAACGGAGGCTAGCGAAGCTGCCAAAGCTCTTCGAGATGCGGGATATGGAGTTATTGAATTGCATGGAGGACTTACTCCGCGCGAGCGTACAAAAGCGATGCGTGAGCTTGTTAATATTGAAAAATCGTATGTTGTCGCAACGGATATTGCGGCACGTGGTATTGATATCGAAGGAATCTCCCATGTCATTTCCTTAGGCTTTCCAAAAGAATTGGATTATTACATACATCGCAGTGGACGTACGGGACGTGCGGGGAATGATGGCATTTGCTATGCCTTATATAAGAAGCAAGATGACGCTATGATTCGTTCACTTGAAATCAAAGGAATCGGATTTCAGCACCGCAGCTTTAAAAACGGAAAATGGATAGAATTAGATGCATTGCATAAGAAAAAAGTGAAAAAGGACGATCCATTAGAAAAAGAAATTGCAAAGATCGTATCTAAGAAAAAGAAACAGGTTAAGCCAGGCTATAAGGTGAAGCGTAAGGCAGAGGTTGAAAAACTGAAGCGCAAAGCCCGTCGCAAAATGATTCAAGAGGATATTCAGCGACAGAAAAAGGAACGTGCAAAAGCAAAGCAAATCGAAAAACGAGGTGATTTTTCATGATTATCGGATCTCATGTATCCATGTCGGCTCCTGATTATGTGCTTGGCTCTGTAAAGGAAGCCTTATCCTATGGAGCAAATGCGTTGATGCTCTATACCGGTGCACCGCAAAATACAAGACGTAAAGCGATGGAGGAATTAAAGGTTAAAGAAGCTTTAGCACTTCTTGATGAACATCATATTCCACATGAGCATATTATTGTTCATGCTCCTTACATCATCAATTTGGCGAATTGTCAGAAGCAGGAAACTTTTGAATTGGGTGTTGAATTTTTAAGAAAGGAAATCGAACGTGTAAAAGCGTTGGGAGCAAAATATTTAGTACTGCACCCCGGAAGTCATGTGCAGGCCGGTGAGGAAGCCGGATTGACACGTATCGTAGAAGGTTTGGATTTGGCTATGGAAAATATCGGTGAAGTAGAAATCGCAATCGAAACAATGGCAGGCAAGGGAAGTGAATTGGGATATAACTTCGAGCAAATCCGCTATCTCATGGAGCATGCAAAGCATGGTGATCGTTTGCGTGTATGTATGGATACCTGTCATTTACACGATGCCGGCTTTGATGTATCGGATTTTGATGCGATTTTAGAAGCATTCGATCGTGTGATTTCTTTGGAACGTTTGGTTTGTATCCATGTCAATGATTCCAAAAATGTGCGTGGTGCACGAAAGGATCGTCATGCCAATATCGGTTTCGGTGAGATTGGCTTTGATGCTTTAAATCGTATTGTGCATCATGAAAAGCTACAGCATGTTGTTAAGATACTAGAAACACCATGGGTAGATGGAGTAGCTCCTTATAAACATGAAATAGCAATGCTAAAAGCAGGTATATTCGATCAAGAAATTATGACAAAACTTAAAAATCAAGAATAGAAGATAAAAGACAATCGATTCGCTACATAGTGGAACGGTTGTTTTTTATTGTAAATGTGATAGCAAAGCAATTTAAAGGTACTTACAAACAAAGAAACTATAGTATAATAAAAGAAAGGATATTCAAAGAGACGATATTTGATAATATATTTCGTTATTCAAGATTAAGTAAATAATGCAAAAGTAGCAAGGAGGGAGAATATGCGAGTTCTTCGGAAGCTGTTAGTAGTGTCTGTTTTTTTCTTATTTATAACAGGCTGTACACAAGAAGAAACAGAAAATCATGTAGCACTTGCCAAATACGCTGTCATATTGAATAAACAAGATCATATTTATACTACAGATGATGAAATCGTGATACTAACCTACACGCACGATGGGAAAATGCTTGATGAATATACGATCAATGCAGCAGCGAATAACAAAGTCGAAGATGAGAATGTTGTGATGTTGTATGGAGATAGCGCTTATATTGCAAAGCATCAAAGAAATCAAAATACTTGGGATTCGATAAAGCTTCCGGAACCATCGGTGGATCACCTTGATTTAGCTGATGATGAATATGCGATCGTTCAAAATATCGGGTATCAAAAAAGCTGGGATAGGTATAACTCCAGAATTTTGGTTTTTAATCAAAAGAACGAAGAGGTCGAACGCATTGAGCGAATGAACAGCAAGCTTCAAATTTTTGCTGTTAAACTAACAGATGAGTTTATTTATTATATTGCCGATGATTTGAATAACCAAGATCCGACGCATTATTTGGTGAGCTATCATCGAGCAAGCAAGACAGAAACGAAAAGAGCAATTAAAAGTCAAGGTTATCGTTTTGTAACATTTGAAGATGAACAGTATTATGTATCTGAAAATGGATTGGCGAATGTAGCATCAGATGAAGAAATCTGCTTTCCGCAAGAAATCATAGAAAAATTGCAAAATGATTTTTTATCCGATGTCTATGTGGAAGATGGATACCTTACACTTGTTATACAGCCCGGTACCTTTAACGATCGTACGGATTCGATTCTTTATGAGTTAAAGCGACAGGAGCATAGCTTTGTGATACAAAGAAAGGTAACGATTCCCAATTTACGCAGCATCAGCCAAATACATGATGATATGTTTTTGATTATCTGTGAAAAAGGACAGGATCATTTCGATTTCTATATTATGGATCGTGAAGGGAATAAAAAAGAGATTTTATTTGATGATTCTTTACAGCCGTATGTCGATAAGTACGTACTTACGGATATTTTCGATATATCTTAAAAACGGATAGAATGCCTAGGTAAGGTGTTCTATCCGTTCGATGTTTATGATGCGTGTTGCTTTGCAAATGCTAGAATTTCTGCTTTTAAGCGAGAAACCATCATATCCTGTGGAAGCTTTTCGATAATCTTGCCTTTTTTAATCAGTAAGCCTTCCTTGTTACCACCGGCAATGGCAATGTCTGCATGCTTAGCTTCTCCTGGACCATTCACCGCACATCCCATGATTGCCACATTGATATCGCAATCAATCGTTTGTAAAAATTGTTCGATTTCCTTTACTACCGGTTGCATGTCCCACGCAGTGCGACCGCAGGTTGGGCAGGCGATGAGATTTGGAGTATTGTTTCGAAGTTTGCAGCATTTTAAAAGCTGTTTCACAATGGTAAGCTCATCGACAGGATCTCCATTGACGCTAATGCGAATGGTATCACCGATTCCTTCATTTAATAGGGTTCCCAATGCCATGCTGGATTTAATGGCACTGCCGATGTAGGTACCTGCCTCCGTTACGCCTAAGTGGAGTGGGTAAGGGAACGTTTTGGCCGCAAGACGATAGGCTTCGATGCACAATAGAGGATCGCTTGATTTAAAAGATAAAACAATATCATGAAAATCAAGATCTTCTAAAATACGAACATGTCGATAGGCACTTTCGATCATACCCTCGGCGGTCGGTTTACCATAAGCTTCATGGATATCTTTTTCCAAAGATCCGGAGTTGATACCAATACGAATAGGAATATGCTTTTCTTTACAGGCTTCCACAACTGCCTCTACGTTCTTTCGTTCTCCGATATTTCCCGGATTGATGCGGATTTTATCAATACCTGATGCGACACAAGCTAAAGCTAAACGATAATCATAATGAATATCTGCGACTAATGGAATATGGACCTGCTTTTTAATTTCTTTAATAGCTTCGGCATCTTCCATATCAATCACAGCCAAACGTACCAGTTCACAGCCAACTTGCTCCAACGCCAAGATTTGTGCGACGGTTTCTTTCACATGCTTCGTTCGTGTATTGCACATAGACTGCATGATTACGCGATTTTGTCCACCAATCGTTAATTTGTCGACTTGTACGCTGCGGGTTTCATTTCGTTTCATTTCCAACACCTCTTTCTTAAAATATTATAACAAATCTGATTTCTTTTACAATAAAGTAGATATTTTATCTGTATATGTATTATAATATGGGGCAGGAGGAACGCTATGCTACGTAATCCATTTCGTAATTTAGATCATAAAAAGCTGAGCCGCAGCTCAGATGTTTTAAAGGCGCAAAATGATTATTTCAAAATTGTTAATCGCCGTATTTTTGTTTTCTCGATTATTATCACTGTTTGCTTTGCCATGATCGTTGTTCGCTTGGGATATTTGCAGCTGATTGCCCAAGAGGACTATGCAAGAAAATTGGAAAATTACTCATCGAATACCGAAAAAGATGCATCGAGTCGCGGACAGATTTTGGATCGCAACAACCAAGCTGTTGCCAAAACGGTCTCTAGTCATAACATCGTTTATTTTCCGCCGCAAGATGTTAGCAGTGAAGAACAATGGGGGCTTGCTCAGAAATTTGCCAAACGCTTTGAGGTGTCTATTGATGCGATGACCAATTCAGATTATCAGGATTTATATATGTTTCTACATACCGATAAAAACGGTGAAAAAGACGGTGGCAAAAATCTGTTGAAGGAGGAAGAATTAAACTATTCCGCCGATGAGAAGGAAAAGCTGATTCGCAATCGCATTACAAAGGAAATGGTTGATGAACTGGCAGATGAAAATACAAAAAAAGCATTCGTTGTTTATTTGGCGATGCGAAAGCTGCCGGATACGCAAACAAAAGTGGTTATTGAAGATGCCAATGAGAATGATGTTGCCTATCTAACGGAAAACAAGGAAGAATTTCCCGGCTTTAACGTTGATTTATCTTCATGGAAGCGTGAATATCCGTATGGGGATACCTTGCGTGATGTACTTGGCAGTGTAACAACCTCTAAGCAAGGAATTCCTTCAGAATTGCGTGCTTACTATGAAGCAAAAGGATATGCCTTAACCTCAAGAGTCGGAAAGTCTGGTCTTGAACAGCAATACGAAGAACTGTTAGCCGGAACGCCGCGTGTAAGTGAAATTGCGTATGATGAAGATGGAATCGCTTTATTAACTCCGATCAGCAGTGGTAAAAAAGGTTATGATCTACATATGAGCATTGATATCGATTTGCAACAACGAGTAGATGCTATTTTAAATCAGACTTTGGAAACATACGCCGGAACTGCGGGGCGTGAGAAATTTAATAAATTATCGGTTATTCTAATGAATCCGATGACCGGTGAGATCTATGCAATGAGTGGAAAATATAAAGATGAAGCCGGAAAGATTCAAAACTTCTCCAGTGCCGCCTACTTAGATTCCTATGCAAGTGGTTCTGTTGTCAAGGGAGCTACGGTTTATATGCTGTTAGAGGAAGGCGCAGAAAGTAAAACCAGTATTGAAATTGATGCACCTATGCGCATTGCCAATGATAAAGAACGCTCTAGTTATCAAAACTACGGACCGGTAGATGCAGTAAAGGCATTGCAGGTTTCCAGTAATGTTTATATGTGGAAGGGTGTTTTGAAAATGGCAGGTACGACCTATCAAGAGGGACAGCCGTTAAATATCAGTAATGAACGACAAGAAGAAATGCTGCATACTATGCGGAATTATTATTCGATGTTTGGTCTTGGCACAAAGACATTGCTAGATGTTCCAAATGAAGCGGTTGGCTTTAAAGGCTTTTTATCGCAGGGTGGGCAATTATTGGATTACAGCATCGGTCAGTTTGATAACTATACACCGATTCAATTGGCACAATATGTATCCATGATTGCTAATGGCGGAAAGCGAATCCAACCGAAGTTGGTCAATTATGCTACGGAAATCAATTCCGATTATCGTGTTATGGAAAATAAAACCAATGTTTTAAGTGCGATTTCGACACCACAGAAAAAAGAAAACTTAAAAACCGTACAAGAAGGATTTCGTTCCTGTGTAACAGATGGCCATTGCGGCTTAAGAAATTTCTCGGTTCCGGTAGCTGCAAAAACAGGTACCGCACAGGTGCCTCCATATACGAATGCATCTTTGGTCGGATATGCACCTTATGGCGATAATCCGAAGGTGGCCTTTGTGTGTAGTGCGCCAACCTCTGCAGCGGATAGCTTTAGTCAAGAGGTAAACATTTGCAGTTCAACGGTCATGCCGCAGGTTTTGACAGAGTTTTTCAAAAAGTATTAGCATTTTTGAAGGTTGTGTGATATAATGCTTAAGCAAGTACAAGGAGGGTTAGCATGAGAGATAGAATTACATTTAAATGTTCTGAATGTGGAGAAGAAAACTATATTGGAACACGTAATAAACGTAAAAATCCAGAACGTATGCAAATTCAAAAATATTGCCCGCGTTGTAATAAGAAAACTTTACATAAGGAGAAAAAATAAAAAGGGCCGTTTTGGTCTTTTTTATTCGTATGAAAAATGAAAAAGATAGATGTTTTTGTTTTGGGAATGGTACAAGTAAATACCTATGTTTTGTGGAATGACAATCATGTATTGATTGTTGATCCGGGAACTGCAAATGCACAGCTAATGCAGAAAATTGAGGAAGCAGGAGCAATTGTTGATGGTATTGTTTTAACTCATGGTCATTTTGATCATATCGGCGGTGTTGATAAGTTGGTGGAGCGTTATCATTGTTCACTGTATATCAATGCAAACGATCAAGCAATGCTGAATGATCCCGTTTTAAATTTTTCTTATGGTGAGCCGGTAATTGTTCAAACAAAGCCATTGGACTTACTACCGGGAAAACAAACGATCGGAGCCTTTGATCTTTTTGTGATTGATGCACCCGGTCATAGCGAGGGAAGCAGCATGATTCAATGGGACGATTGCCTGTTTTGCGGAGATGTTGTTTTCCAAGGCAGCATTGGGCGTACAGATTTGGCAACGGGAAGCAATTCCAAGATGATGCAAAGCCTTAAGATGATGAAGGAAACTTTAGATGGTGATTTAAAGCTTTATCCGGGACATGGTCCGACAACGACATGGAAACAAGAGCTATTGACCAACCCTTTTTTACAATTCTAATTCGACAGCACACGCTGTCTTTTTTTTCACTCATAATTTATCGAAGCTTAAGCATACTAAAAGCAAAGGAAGTGATTTGATGAAAAAGATGCAGACGAAGCTTTTGTATGCTTTGAACTTCACTGTATTTTTATCGATTTCAATTGTAAATACACAAATGCTGCCCTTGCTAAAGAAGTTGGATTATAATGTGGTAGAACGCGGATATATTTTAGCAGGAAGTGCCATTATAGCGATTTTGGGACAATTTCTATTCGGCTATTTATGTGATCGTTTAAAAAAAACAAAGCCGTTTTTTTATCTTGCTTATCTCTGCCTCTTAATTGCGAGCATTATGATGTTTTTAAAGAGCGGTAAGCTGTTTTTCTATCATTTTTCAGCAGCCAGTATTATTCTTGGTATGGTTAAGGTGATTATGGGATTGACAGAAACATGGATGCTAGAAATACAAGAGGATAGCTATGGAAAATTGCGAGCCTGTGGAGCACTCGGCTTTACCTTAGGATCTCCTCTTACCGGTATGCTCGTAAAAATGCTCGGTTATCGCTCCTTGCTGTATGGATTTTGTATCATCGGAGGTTTGGCATTGGTGCTTATTTATGTTGTAAACGATAAAAATAAAAAGAATACACAACCCTTTCATAAGAACGATATAGCAAAGCTTATAAAAAATAAAGACTATTGTTTGCTTGTTTGCATATTTCTGTTTATTTATATGATTGGCACAGCGGATCAATATGTGGTTGTTGATAAGCTGCTTTCTTTAGATGCCAGCAATACGCAGATAGGTATTAAATGGGCAGTGCAATCTTTTATGGAGATTCCTTTGTTTTTAGGTGCGAATTGGATATTAAAAAAATGGAATATATATCAGCTGCTTGTTTTCGGAACAGGTATGTATATTCTAAAATTTGTTCTTTACGGCTATTTCAGCGAACCGCTGCTGTTGATTTTAACCTCTGCTTTACAGCTTGTTACCTTGCCAATAATAATGCTTACAAGCAAGCTTTTCATCAAAGCGGTAACACCGCAGCAGTTATTTCACAGCGCACAAATGTTTGCAATGGCTGTTTTTGTTGGCGGAAGTGGTCTAATTACTCCGATCATTACATCGTATGTCGCAAACAGGGTAGGGTATGATCTGACTCTATATCTTACCGCTGCCTTTGGTATCTTGCCACTTGTATTGATCGGATATTATCATCATCGCCAAAACTCTGATAAAAAAGGCTAAAAAGCTTGTCATATAGGCTTAGGTATGCTATTATAAACAAGGTTTTACACTTGGTTTATACGTTTCCTCAACGATTTACTCAGTGTAGAATGGATAACAGATTTAGGAGGAAAACACATGTTATTAAAATCAGAAAAAACAAGAATTATGCAAGAGTATGCTCGTTTCGAAGGAGATACAGGTTCTCCTGAGGTTCAGATTGCAGTATTAACTGCACGTATCAATCAGTTGACTGAACACTTCAAAGAACACAAGCATGATTATCATTCTCAAAGAGGTCTTATGAAAATGGTAGGTCGTCGTAGAAATTTGCTTGCTTACTTAAAGGATAAGGATCTTAATCGTTATAAATCACTAATCGAACGTTTAGGTTTAAGAAAGTAATCGTCTTGTTGTGGAAAGCGTATGATAATTCATGCGCTTTTTTAATATTTATGGGATTGTGGACATGGATAGAAAGACAAATAGCATACACGAAAGCAAAATGAAAATAAAATAGGAGTAATCCATTTAAAAAGTAAGACTTGCTATATCGAAAAATAAAGAGAACATCAATTTTAAGCAAATAGATTTTGATATAACGGGTAAAAAGCGTTATTTTTCTTTTATAACTTTTGAAAATATGGTATTATTTGAAAGATAGAAGAAAAATAAGAGGTGAAAAAATGGCTAAACAAGAATTTCGTTTAGATTTCTGTGGTCGTGGGATCACAGTAGAAACCGGTGAAATCGCTAAACAGGCAGGTGGCTCTGTTCTTGTTCGATATGGCGATACCGTTGTATTGTCTGCGGCAACTGCCAGTAAGCAGGCAAAGGAGGGAATTGATTTCTTTCCATTAACAGTTTCTTTTGAAGAAAAGCTTTATTCTGTTGGAAAGATTCCCGGGGGTTTTTTAAGAAGAGAAGGTAGACCAAGTGAGCATGCGACTTTGACGGCACGTATGATTGACCGTCCGATTCGTCCGTTGTTTGCTGATGGTTTTCGTAATGAAGTACAAGTAGTCAATACCGTACTTTCCGTAGATCAGGACTGTTCAACGGAAATGGCTGCTATGTTCGGTGCTTCACTTGCTTTATGTGTATCTGATATTCCATTTAACGGACCAATTGCCGGTGTAATCGTCGGACGTATTAACGGAGAATATGTTATCAATCCAACACCTGCACAGATGGAAGAAAGTGATATTCATTTAACTGTTGCCGGTACCAAATATGCGGTTAATATGGTAGAAGCAGGCGCAAAAGAAGTAAGTGAGGAAGCAATGCTGGGAGCAATTATGTTCGGTCATGAGCATATCAAACAATTGGTTGCTTTCCAAGAGGAAATCGCTGCTGTTGTCGGAAAAGAAAAGATGGAAGTAAAGCTGTATGCTGTTGATGAAGCAATTGATACAGAGGTACGTAAGGATTATGAACAGGCAATTCGCGAAGCGGTTTCGATTGAAAAGAAATTGGAACGTTATGGAAAAATCGATGAACTGACTGAAGCAGCAGTTGCGCAATTCGAAGCGAAAGAATATGCCAGCGAAGCAGATAAAAATAAAGCAATTAAGCAGGTAAAGGAAATCTGTCATGGCATTGAGGCAGATGAAGTACGCCGTTTGATTATTGAAGATAAGGTCCGCCCTGATGGACGTAAGATTGATGAGATTCGTCCATTGGATTCACAAGTAGATTTACTTCCTCGTGTCCATGGCAGCGCAATGTTTACACGTGGAGAAACACAGGTATTAAGTGTTACTACTCTTGGTGCGATGAATGACAATCAAATTATTGACGATGTAACCGAAGTGGAATCCAAGCGTTTCATGCATCACTATAATTTCCCGCCATATTCCGTTGGTGAAACCGGTCGTATGGGAAGTCCGGGGCGACGTGAAATCGGTCATGGAGCATTAGGTGAAAGAGCACTTGCACAAGTGCTGCCTAGTGTAGAGGAATTTCCATATACCATTCGTACCGTAGCAGAAGTGTTGGAATCCAATGGTTCCAGCTCTCAAGCATCTATTTGTGCCGGCACGATGTCTTTGATGGCTGCCGGTGTTCCGATTAAGGCTCCGGTGGCAGGTATTGCAATGGGGCTGATCATGGACGAATCCAGCAGCAACTATACGGTATTAACGGATATTCAAGGTATGGAAGATCATTTCGGTGATATGGACTTTAAGGTTGCTGGTACAAGTGAAGGAATTACGGCTTTACAAATGGATATTAAGGTAACCGGTATTACTGAGGATATTTTCCGCGAGGCTTTGGCACAAGCCAAGGTTGCCCGTGGTCAAATCTTAGAAAACATGTTAGCGGCAATTAGTGAGCCACGTGCAGATGTTGGTAAATACGCACCGAAGCTTGAACAATTCTATATTGATCCGGAAAAGATTCGTGAAGTTATTGGTCCAAACGGTAAAATGATCAATAAAATCATTGAAGAATGCGATGATGTTAAGATAGATATTGAGGACGATGGACATGTAATTATCTATCACATGGATCGTGCAGCTATCAATAAGGCTGCGGATATGATTCGCAGAATCGTTAAAGTTGCGGAAGTCGGCGATGTTTATGATGCAACAGTTGTGCGTATTGAAAAGTTCGGAGCTTTTGTAAATCTGTTCCCGGGAACTGATGGCTTGTTGCATATTTCAAAAATCAGTCATGAACGTGTAGAGAAGGTCGAAGATGTTTTGAAAATCGGTGATACGATCAAGGTAAAAGTAATGGAAATTGACGATCGCGGACGTGTTAATGTTAGCGCCAAAGCACTTCTGCCACGCCCTGAGCATAAAAAGCAGGAAACTAAGGAAGCTGCAAATACGGCGGAAGAAAAAACAGAAGAATAAGTAGGCTTATATTTTACATCTTACATCAAGATAAATACTAAAAAAGGAGATTTCGTATATGGTTATCTGATTCGACCAGGGTTTGTCAATAAAAGTGTGTAAATTATTTTAATTATTTTATTTATAAGTAATTTTTATAGTAAATAGTTACTCATCTACTGCTTATATGATAAGTTGATATAAGTAGTTATGCAATAATAAACGACAAAAAGCTAAGTGAAACTCAAATAAAGAGTCATAACTTAGCTTTTATAATATATAAAATTTTATATTTATAAATTTATATATTTATCGATACGATTCTTAAATTTATCATTAACCATAAGCTGATTCAGAACCATTGACCAGTTGCGAACGACTCCGCCATCCCATTTATCTTCAAGTTCTTTAGAGCGAAGATAAAGAAGTTTAAATAAGGCATTTTCATTAGGAAATGAACCTTTTTTAGTGACTTTTCTAAATGAAGAATTAATTGATTCGATAGCGTTTGTAGTATACATTACTTTTCTAACATCACTGCCATAATCGTATAATTGTTCAATATGAGCGAAGTTGCGTACCCATACATCAACAGCACCTGGATATTGACTCCATTCATTTTTAAAAGAATCAAAGGCAATGTTTGCAGCTTTTAAATTAGGCGCACCATATACTTTCTTGAGTGATTGAGTATATTTTTTATAATCCTTAGAAGGAATATATTTAATACTATTGCGAATTAGATGAACGATGCATCGTTGGACCACGACATTAAGGAAAATGGCTTTAGCACCAGCTTCTAAACCTGATACACCATCCATTGAGATAAAGAAGATATCTTCAACACCTCGTGTCTTAATATCATCAAATATTTGCATCCAGTAATTCTTTGATTCACTCTCACTTAACCATATACCAAGTATTTCTTTATGACCTTGAAGATCATACCCAAGAATCACATATACAGCACATTCTTTAACTTCATAATCATTTCTTAGTGTTACATACATACAATCTACAAAGGTGAATGCATAACACTTCTTAAGTGGCCTATTACGCCATTCATTAAGTTCATCAAGTATTGAATCAGTAATATCAGATATCATCTCATGAGATACACTAAATCCATAAATATCTTCAATAGTTTTAGATATATCGCGTTGTGACATTCCTCTGGCATACATCGCTAATACCTTACCTTCAATAGCTGATACATCTTTTTGTCTTTTAGGAACAATTGTAGGTTCAAATGAACCATCTCTATCTCTTGGAACTTCAATTTCGATTTCACCTTGAGTAGTTTTAAGTGTTTTCTTACCATAACCATTTCTGCGATTATCATTTTCTTTAGGACTCTTATCATTTGAGTCGTAGCCTAAATGATTATTCATTTCTCCTTTTAACATCGCTTCAAACATAGGACCAAATACATCTTTGAGTGCATCTTGCATATCTTCAACAGATTTAGGTTGATAAGCCTCTAAAATAGCTTGAGCTAAAGCTACTTTTTTAGGATCTCTTTTAATTCTTGCCATAGTCATATTTCCTTTAACCTCCAAATTTTACCATATATACAAAATAAAAACCGTGACAAGTTAAGTTACGCGCGTCCTCTTAACTTACACGGTTTATTTTACACTCTCTTCGACCATATCGAATATCTCCTATTTTTTGATTGTTTAGACATATTTTCAACTAGTTTTGCTTATATTCCTATGTAAGCAAATTGATTTCTTGTTCTTGATAATAACAAAGCTCTTTAAAATTATTTCTTTTACGATAATAATCACAAATGATCTCTAAGATAAATAAACTCATTTCTTGGTTGTTATCCTTTTTCATCAGTTCATAATAGTTTAGTGCATAACGGATATAGCTTTGATGATCGTTAGCTAATGCATGTTCCAGCATTGCTAGAAATATTTTGATTTCAACACGTAACTCACAAGTATCTAAAGTCGAAGCTATATATTCTTTACATTCTTCATAACGCTTAAGCTTATATAAACTATAGGAAATAAATAAAGGAATTTCATAATATCTTGTACCATTTTCTATCGCCGTATATGCATATTTAAGCGCTTTTTCGTATTCCTTATTTGCTAAAGCATTCCAAGATAGATTGTTGTAAGCAACAGCGATAAATCTTGAAGGATTTTGTTTCATTTTCTCTATTGTATCTAATAACAATTCTTCTGCTTCGCTGTATAAACGCATACATGAATAACATGCAGCTTTTCGTAGTGCAATTTGAATTATCCGACTGAAATTCATGGTTTCCATAAACAGCTTAGATGCTTCATCGCAGTAAATTAAAGCCTTAGCTGCTTTATTGCGATTTTCATAAGCCGAAATGTGATGGTATAATACCATGGCTTTCAAACTTTTAGAAGTGCATGTTAGTAAGTAATGTTCTGCAATCTTAAGCTGTTCGAGTGTCTTTGTAGTATTATTCTTTCCGATATAATATGCTGCGAAAACATCATAGAAAATACCGATTTCATCATTCGTAAATAGATGTAAAATTTTCTTAAACATTAAGTAATAATTTAATATCTTTTCTTCTGCAATGGTTTTTTTAAAATGCACACAATACATATATTCAATTAACTTATAATAAAAGAAGCCGTAGCTATTTTCATACATTGAAGAATGCTTAAGTATTTCTTGATAAAGAGCTTTTTCTTCCTCCTCTTTCAGATCGACATATAGCTGATACAAATATTGGAATTTATCTTTTAAATTAAAGTACAGAGATTCATCGGTATTAAAGCGTATATCCATGAAGTTTGTAAGCTTTTCCAGCATTTGTGAAGATGGCTCTTTTCGACCACGTTCGATTTCACTTAGATAGCCTTTATTGATGCCTAAGCTTTCGGCTACAAAGTTGATAGTCATGTTTTCATCTTCACGATAATAACGAAGCAATGCTCCTGTAAGTTTACGTTTTAACTCCGATGAAAGTTTTGTTTCATTTAGAATAGTCATAAACAGCCTCCTTTAAGTGTATTATAAGGAGTGTGATTTAGAAATGCAATGTTAATACATAAAGTGTTTCTACAAAAATTGTTTCGGAAAAATAATTCTGCAATATGAGTATAAGAAATATTTGTGGTAATCCATATTAGTTAGCAAATATTTCTTATTTAAATAGGAAAATCGAATAAAAATAAGCATATACACACTTTTGTCGGCATACATACAACAAGGATTTTCTTATCTCTTTTTAGCTTTTAAATGGTATAATATTAGCGTTTGATTTGGAGGTAAGAGTATGAAAAAAAGAATAGTTCATATAGTTTGGGTAGCATTTATTTTTGTTGGAGGTCTTATAGTTTGCGAAACAAGCATCAAGGCTTTAGAAAATAATAAGGCTGATTATGCGAATACTGTTTGTTGTGATCGTACATCATCTTCTGATGATGAGTGTTCTTGTTATGGATTCGATCATGATCGTGAGTAAAAAAAGCTCACTTTTAATTTGTTTTACGAATTATGAAAAGCAATAAATTTAAATCATTTTATTCAATTTTTGAAAGAAGCTTAAGGCTTCTTTTTTTCATGCTTGTCAGTAAAAGTAAGTAGTTTTCTATTATATTGTTGCAATTTTTAATATTTTCTTGTATTGTTTATTTAGATAGAGATGGGAGATATTATTATGAAAAAGCACTATGAAAATTATAATAAGCTGGACTTGAGTATAATAGGCTTATAATGGCGGCAAAATAGCTTTTATAAAAATCTGCTGGTTATATCAGTATTTTACAACTTTTTTCTGTTACACCACTATTTTCAAACTAGAAAAGAATATCATTCATTCACTGCAAATATGGAAGTTTACCTAAAACTGATTGCAGGAGGGATATCCTATGAAGAAATTTATTTATATCCTTACAATACTTTGTTCTTTTTTTATCTTTCTAACCAATTTTGAAAATCAATCCATTATTCAAACAAGTAAGATAGGTCATGCAAGTGAAAGCTTTGCAGAGCATGAAGATTTAGAAATACTGAACTTTCAGTATCACTTAGGTAATGATGTTTCGACTAGAAAAGAAAGATATGGACAATTGATAGATTTCTTAGAAGATAAGGATTGCTATGCTTTATTTTATACAAGCACAAGTCAAGAAAACTACAAAGATGAAAATTATTTGTATATTATGGGGAGCAATGCTTTGTATACATTTGATTTTTTTGATACTTTGCATACAAAGCGCATTGATTTTACCAAGGAGTCGAATCTATATTTCAGCAATATGCTAAATGATCCAAATGCTTATGATTATATTGCCTATGTTGATTCTGTAAACAATCAGCCTTATCAAGATACTTTGGAAATACGACATTTTTCATCTTATAAACAATATTCAACAGTTCGTGAGGGAATTGATATTGACCTTGAATTAAATCTTCTATCAAAAGATCGTTTACTTACTCAAGCAATGGTAATGAATAGTGAAATTTATGATTATATTGACGCTGAGGTTGGTTTCAGAGAGCATGTCGGTTCTTCTTATAAGGGACTTTTAAAGGATCGAAGCTTTGCATTTCAAATGATAGGTTTGTGCGTATTAGCAATCGCTATTCTTTTGACTTGTCAAATATTCAGATCAAAAAAAGAAATTATCATACGCAAAATGATGGGGCACTCTTTCGTGCGTATTTTTAAGGAAATGTTTATAACGCAGCTTTTCCTTTGTATTTTATTTTATATAGTCGTTCAAATATTGTCCTATGCCTTTTATGTGCATAGCTTCAATAGAGTAACTTTTCCGCTACTTATGAAAAGTTGGCAAGATTTTATGATTTTTCTTATCTTTTTGATCGTAAGCAGTCTTTATATTTGCTTTTGCATTGTGAAGGTGAAGGACAGCGGAGAAATGAAACGACAAGGAAGTCGGAATTTTTTCTCATACGCAAGTATTGTTGTAAAGATAGTGTTTATTATTGTAGCATTTGCACCATTTGTAAACTATGTTTTGGAATGGAAAGAAATCGCCTACAATACTTATGCACTTCGTGCTTATCGGGATCATTTAAGGGGATATGTAGGTGTTTCTGGTATATCGAGCTTTGATTATGATCCGACAAAGATTATGCAATTTTTTGATGAACAAGGAGCTATTTATCAAGACTTTGAACAGATCATTCTTTTTGAAAATATGAAGGAATTTGATACAAGCTTACAGCATACAACTATCTATCCGTATATTATTGTAAATAAAGCGTACTTGAAGGAATATTCCGTTATTGATGTTGAGAATACAGCCGTTGATATAGAAAAGCTTCAACCGGATACTTTGCTTATACCGCAAAAATATGAAGGATTGGATACAAGCTATTATTGTCCGAATACCTCTTGTGATATAGTTATGATTAAAAACGGGAACCGTTTTATCAATCATCATGCATATTCCGTAGACATGACACTTAATCGCAAAGATCCAATCGTACTTGTTGTAGGAGAGATTCCCAATTGGTCTGCAACAAATATGCTGTTAGAGAATACGGATAAAAATAAGCAGGCGCTTCAAAGCTATTTGAAAGCAAATGGTTTATTAGAAACCGTGCACCTGAAAACAACCGATGATTATTATGAATTAGCAAAAAATGAAAGTAATACCATGTTTGTAAGATATAGTATGGTGTTCTTGCTTTATATTCTATTGGCATTTATTTTCCAATATCAAAGTATTTATATTCAATTTGATCAGCGTAAGCATGAATATGCGATAAATTATCTATTAGGGAAAACGTTTTGGCAGCGATATGGCAATATTTTCAACAATAACATCTTAATGTATAGCTTTGTGCTTATTTATGGGATTTTCTTTGCACAGATGACATATTTCCAATTATTGGCTTATTTGCTTTGTGCAATCATCGTGGATATATTGGTTGCTTGTTATATGATCCATTATTTTGAAAAGCATAAAGTAATCGCTATTTTGAAAGGAGAACAATCATGAGGGTAATCGAAGTAAAAAATATTGCAAAGTCATTTGGTTCAAAGCGAGTTTTTCATGACTTTAGCTTAGATATTGAAGAACATACCTTTGTTGCAATCGTCGGAGAATCGGGATCGGGTAAATCAACGCTTTTGAATATGCTTGGTCTGCTGGATAGCCCAGAGAGTGGAGATATAATTTTATTTGGAAATGTGAATGTGAAGCCTTTTTCTTTACAGGCACAAAGGCTATTAAAAACAAAGATCGGCTATTTATTTCAAAATTTTGCCTTGATTGAAGAAAAAAGTGTTGCTTATAATTTGAATCTAGCCTTTGATAAAGAAAAGAAAGCTGTTAAAGATGAAAAAATACAAAATGCTCTTGCGAAAGTTGGATTAATCGGATATGAGCAAAAGAAGGTTTTTGAATGCTCCGGAGGTGAGCAACAAAGAATCGCTATTGCGCGATTGTTGTTAAAACCTTGTGAGCTGATCCTTGCAGATGAACCAACCGGTAGTCTTGATGAAAATAACAAGCAGGAAATCTTTTCGCTTTTGAAGCAGCTACAAGCAAGTGGCAAAACAATTGTTGTTGTAACACATGATAAAGAGCTTATGGAAATTGCAGATAAAGTGATTGTGCTTGAGAAAGCTGATCATGCTGCTAAGCAGGCGGTTACTTAAGATTCAGGATCGAGGGATAAAATGAAATACGAGTGAATCATGTTTGTAGTTCACACTTAATTATTGCATTAACATATTTTTGCTTTTATCTAATGGAGGTGAACCTATGAAAAACAAAGCTAATATCTTTTTATTCACTGCATGTCTGTTTACATTTGGACTAATCGCTTATAATATGCTTACTTATGAAAAAAATCAAATTGAATTTAAGGAAATCGAGGAAGTAATTACAATCGATTGGGAAGAACGAGAGCAGGCAATCGATCCCAAAGACTTTGTTTCTGCTTATGATGAAGATGCTGTTTATTTAGCTAGCAATTTTGAAATCATGTTAGTAAATGTAGAGCAGCCTTTAGTTATCTCGGCAATTTCACAAGAGGATCGTCATACGTTTGCGAAAAAAGAATATCGGTTGCTTATCAAAGATGAAAAAGATCCGGTTATTGAGTATCATGGTCCAAAAGTTATCAAGCATGCGGATATGAATGATTTTCGTTTAGAGGATTACCTAGAGGTCTATGACATTGGAGATACTACCGCAGAGAAGTATCCGCTAACCTGTAAAGACAGCCTTACGGAATCAGTGTATAATCTCAGCGACGATAAACAAATGTATGTAACCGATGCAGGCTATATGTATCTCTGTGATGGAAATTCCACATGTGATTTTGATGAAGGCATTCATCATGTGAAGATAATTGCTGATGACGGGCATGGAAGAACCAGTGAAAAAGATTTGGTCTTAGAGGTTGAATGGTATTAATTGAGACTTGTGTATTGACTATACCGATACACAAGCTTTTTAAAAGTTTAAACAGAAAAGAAGAAGCGTATGCGAAAAGATGGTTTAAATGGTTTTTGAAAGCTCTCTCCTTAAGGATCTTTTATGAAAATTTTGAAAAATTTAATAGGGAATAAGAGTGTCTTGTGTTAAAATAAAGCAGAGGTGAAGAATATGGATTGGAAAAAATGTTTCACATCTTATCAAGATGCATTTATAAATGATTTACGTGGACTGCTGGCGATTGATTCTACGCGAGATGATAGTAGTGCCACAATCAACGCTCCTTTTGGAAAGGGGTGTCGTCAAGCTTTGGATTATATGTTTGCGTTAGCAAAACGCGATGGCTTTATGTATCAGGACTATGATGGTTATGCCGGTGTAATTTGCTATGGCGATGGTGAGGAAAGTGTTGGTGTCTTGGCACATTTGGATATTGTTCCTATCGGTGAAGGGTGGAGTAAGGACCCTTTTGGTGGTGAAATTGTAGATGACTATTTGTTTGGACGTGGCAGTGAAGATGATAAAGGACCGGCAATGGCTGCGTATTATGCAATGAAGATGCTGAAGGATCAGGGAATACAGCTGCAGCGTAAAGTAATGTTGATTTTAGGCTGTGATGAGGAAAGCGGTATGCAATGTATGGAGCATTATAAAAAGCACGGGGAGATTCCGACATTGGGATTTACACCTGATGCTGATTTCCCGGTTATTTACGGAGAAAAAGGCGGTTTACATGTTGATTTGTTAGGTGAAATCGACAACAGTGTGATTGAAGAGATTCATGCCGGAGAAGCCTTGAATATTGTGATCGGTAAAGCCGATATGCAGGTGCATAACTGGAAAGAAGAATACGCAGCGCTTTTTGATTTTTATTTGCAATGCTATGATTTAAAAGGCGAAGTTACTTATGAAAATTCTCATGCAACGCTTCATATTGAAGGAAAAGCGGCGCATGCCATGGAGCCGTATATGGGAGTAAATGCTGCCTTACATTTATTTAATTTTGTCGGTACTGCGATGGAGGATACGTTTGCCAAACAAACATATCAGCTTTTAGCAAATTGGCAAGGGAAAGAGCTAGGTATCCTCATCGATGGTGCGGATATGGGCTTTTTAACGATGAATCTTGGTAAGGTGGATATCGAAAACGGAAAAGCAAAACTGCAATTGGATATCCGCTATCCTAACGATGCCGATGTGCATACTATGCGTAAAGCCATTGAAGAAGCTTGTCAGGGATATGAGCTGACACCACATGTTTATAACAAGGCAAATCCTTTATTCGTAGATCCGAATTCAGAGCTTGTGCAAACTTTAACGAGTGTTTATCAAGCTTATTCCAATGACTACGAAACTAAAAATATGACGATTGGCGGAGGAACCTATGCCAAGAAATTCGAGCATTTCGTTGCTTATGGTCCACTGTTTCCAAAGCAGGATAAGCCCAAAGGGCTTGTTGTCGGTGGCTGCCATCAAGCTGATGAAGGAATTGCTCTATCAGATCTATTTACCGCAACTGCGATTTATACGGAAGCAATTGCACGTTTAGCAGGAGGAAATCAATATGAGAATGCGTAAACTTCCATGGGCAGAGGAATTTCTTGCCGAAGCTGAGGTAGTCGTAAAAAAACCGCAGGATAATGCAGGCAAATGGAAACAGCTTTTAGCATGTGAAACCTTGCATGTTGAGGTTGGAACCGGAAAAGGGGATTATTGGATTCAGATGGCACAACAGTATGCTGATGAAGGCTGGATCGGAATTGAGAAAAACAGCAGTGTAGCTGCTTTAGCTGTACGTAAATATACCAAGCTTGAAAACCCCGGTAAAAATATGCTGTATATTCAAAATGATGCCGAGAGCATTCAAAGCTGGTTTGCTGAAGGTGAGGTCGATGTCCTACATTTGAATTTTTCCGATCCTTGGCCTAAAAAACGCGCACATAAGAAACGTTTGTCCAATCGAAAATTTATCGAACAATACGCACATATCCTTAATGAAAACGGAGAAATTCAAATGAAAACCGATAATTCTTCGCTTTTTGAATACTCCCTGTTGGAATTTCAAAACGCCGGGTGGTTTCTATGGGACGTAAGCGTTGATTTTCGCCGCTGTGAGCATGCGGAAGATGTAATTACGGAATACGAACATCGCTTCATGGAAAAAGGGCAGCCCATCTATCGTGCAGTTTGGAAAAAGAAAATGAAAGAGAATGCATAATTTATGAAAAGATGTTTTTGTTTTTCATAAAATGAATGGTATAATAAATACAGATATTTATCAATATAAGGAGCTAGATAGCATGAAAGAATATATGAAGGAAATCCATTCCTTGGAAGAATTTGAAGCGGCAGCGCAAGATAAATTGAGCGTTTTTGTATTTTCTGCGAATTGGTGTCCGGATTGTCATTTTATCACACCCTTTATGCCGGAGCTAATTGCCAAATATAAGCAAATCGCTTTTTATTATGTTGATCGCGATACATGTATGGATATTTGTCTACAATTACAAATTATGGGGATTCCAAGCTTTGTGGCTTATTCTAAGGGCGAAGAAATTGCAAGATTTGTTTCTCGTCTGCGTAAGACGAAAGATGAAATTGATACATTTCTTTCTGAATTACCGCATGGAGAGGAGAAGTAAATATGTCAATATTTCAAAAAATTACCAATCTGTTATTTGAAGAAAACGATGTTGATGTTATAGCTGAGGACGAATTAGAAGATATTTCTTTACAAGAGGAAGAAAAGCAGAAGGAAAAGCGCCTGGCAAAAGCCGCAGCGGCGGAAAAAGAGGCAAAGCAGACAGCAGCGAATCAACAGCCACAGCCTAAAAAGCAGGAAGCAAAGCTTGAGGACTCTTCGGAGTTGAAAAAAGCGGTACGTATTGATTTAAAAGAAGAGAAAGATTCTAAAAAAGCCACTGCATCAAAGCGTTCCTATTCAAGTGTTTCTCATCGCAGCACGGTTTTAGAAGAACAAAAGGAATTTGAATTTACCCCGGTAATTTCTCCAATCTTCGGTGCTAGTGATGTTGAAACAGATAAAGCAAAGAAAAATACAAGTGTACTCTTACCAAAAAGCAAAAAGCAAAATCCACTGGGAACAGTGATTTCTCCTTACTATGGTTTGGGGGAATTAGAGGAAATGGAGGAGCAAGCAAAAGAGGATATTCTGCGTAAGGCAGAAGAAATTGAAAGCGAGGAAGATTTTGTTGCTTTCGAAGAAAGTGAAAAGATTGAACTTGATGAAACCGATTTAGACAGCATACCATTAGATGATTTGATTGTAGATAACGATACAGAGGAAGATGAAGAAGATATGATGCAGATTTCCTTGTTTGGCGACAGCACACCAATTAAGGAAAGCGATAACGAGAATAAGAAGGTGTAATAGTATGCATTATCATTTTATTGGAATTAAAGGATCGGGAATGGCTTCCTTAGCAACGATTGTTGCTGATCGTGGAGATGAGGTAAGCGGTTCTGATATTGCAAAATATATTTTTACACAGAAACCGTTAGAGGAGCGAGGCATTGTTATTCATGAATTTGCTAAGGAAAACATTTGTGAAAATTCCGTTGTTATCATCGGAAATGCTTTTGATGAAAGCAATCCAGAGGTAAAGCAGGCAATGTCCATGCCTTCAGTAACTACCTATTGGTATCATGAATTTTTAGGTAAGCTGATTGAAGAATACACCTCTGTTTCGGTTGCCGGTACACATGGAAAAACGACAACCACCGGCATGGTTTCTCATATGATGAGCCTTGTTGCACCAACGGGATATTTGATTGGTGATGGAACCGGAGAAATGCCGCAAGACAGCAAATATTTTATCGTTGAATCATGTGAGTATAAACGTCATTTCTTAGCTTATCGTCCAAACTATGCGATTTTGACAAACATTGAATTGGATCATGTTGACTATTATAAAGATCTAGCCGATTATTGTGATGCCTTCGAAGCATTTGCCAACCAAGTGAAAAAAGGAATCGTGATGTTTGGTGATGATGCCAATGTACGCTCGCTTAAGGTAACACCTAAGCACCTATACTATGGGTTAGAGGAAGATAATGACGTTCGGGCAGTTAATGTAATTCAAAATGAGAATGGTATGTCTTTTGATGTCATTTATCAAAATACAGTATTTGGCAGTTTTAAATTACCGTTTGTAGGGAAGCCTTTATTATGGAATTCCTTGGGTGTTATTGCCTTGGGTATCATGGAGGGCTTAAGTGCACAAATATTGCAGGAAGGGCTATCCAGCTTTCCTGGCGTAAAGCGTCGTTTTACGATTGAGGAAAATCATGGCAATGTTTATATTGATGATTATGCGCACCACCCGACAGCTGTACAGTATATGATTGAAGCAGCTAGAACAAAATATCCAAACCGCAAAATCATTGCGTTATTCAAACCGGATCGATATTCACGTATTTATTATTTCATGGATCGTTTCGCACAAGCCTTGAATTTAGCCGACGAAGTATTTTTGTGCCACTTTCCAGAAAATGCAGCAAAGGAGGAAGGTATTGATATTACCATTCAAGACTTAGCTGATAAGATTGAAAAAGCAGTTGTCATTGAGGAAGATGAATCCGCAGCACGTATGCTGGCAAAGCGCGGTCCTGCTGTTTATCTGTTTATGTCTAGTAAAGATATTTATAAATTGAAAAATATTGTAAAAACTTTTCAATAGTGTTGTAAAAGTTTACAATATGCGTTAAAATAGAATGCGAGGTGTTTTGATGGGATTAAATGAATTATTTGAATTAACAAGTCAGGTAGCAAGCACTGCGCTGCCGATTATCGGTTGTGTTGTCTTGGTTTATCTTGCGATTTTCTTTAAGCACCTGATTACCGTAGTAAAGGAAGCAAACAAAACCGTACAAAGCTTAAAAGCGACATTAGATACCACCGAAAGACAGCTAAATGCTTTGGATAAACCACTGAATACCTTAAACGAATTAAGTGAAACCGTTGATTATGTTCATGAGGCAGGAAAGCATGCGGTTCGTTCAACAATGGTAACGATCATTGAGAATTTTTCAGTGATTAAAGATTGGTTTTTAGGAAAAGCAAACAAGAGCAGTAGCGAAGCAGAAACAAGTGAGGATATATCCCATGAATAATACACACGATTTTAAAGAAAATATTGATGTCGCAGAACAGGAAACCAAATTTAATATTATCACACTAGCGGAAGATGAGGACGAAGAAAGCAAACGTATCGTCGATGATGTTCTTGAACAAATTTCACGGCTATACAGAGATTTTCGTGAATGGCTGAAAAATAATGCTTCAAATGAGGAGGCGGCTATTTATTTTGCTAGAGTAAAGCAGGAAAGCGCTAGGCTATTAGCACAGGCAAAAGAAAAAATAGATGCCTTTCAAGAGCGAGATGATGTGCATGCGGGAAAGCAAAAAGCAAAGGCTTTCGGCGCTAAGGTGGTTGATGATTTCAATAACGGGGTAGAGGATTTGCTTCAAAACGAACACGTATCCAAAGTTGTTGACGGAATCAGTGATACCATCGAACAGGTGCGTCAAGATGAACGTGTGAAAAGCGGTATAAAAAAATTAAAGAAGGGAACCTTATCGGTTGCAAAGCGCGCCTATGAAGGCTTAAAGCATGTTTTAGATGAGGACGAGCAGGAGGATTAAATTATGAAGAGAATTACCATTTACGATGTAGCAAAAGAAGCTGATGTATCACTAGCTACGGTTTCCCGCGTTATCAATGGCAGTGAAGTTGTTCGCGAGGATACACGAATCAAGGTACAGGAAGCAATTGAAAAGCTAGGATATAAACCTAATGCGATTGCACAAGGATTGGCGTTATCCAAAACAACAACGATTGGTTTGATTGTACCGGAAGCCAGCTATTTCTATACCGGACAGATCATTAACGGACTGATTGATGTAGCAAAGATTTATAAGTACAATATTATGCTTCATACAACAACAGAAGGCATTACCGAAATGAATGATATTATTGAAAATATTATCAAATCTCGTGTTGATGGCGTTGTTATTTTTAATGATAAGCTGAATAAAGAAGAATTAAATCAATTAACTCGCTATCAGGTACCAATCGTAGTCATTGGAAATCGTATGAGTGATGAAACCGTAGGATCTGTCTATGTCGATTATGCTAAGCTGGCTTTTGATTACGCTTGCGACTGCATCAAACAGGGGAAAAAGCAGATTGCTTTAATTGAGGATCGTAAGAATCCTGCCATGATCAAACAGCTGCGTGAAGGGCTTACCAGAGCTTTTGAAGAAAATGGCATGACATTCGAAAATTATATTGAAATTCCAAAGGAATATCGTTCCAGCTACTTGTTTTTAAAGGAATATTTAACTAAGGAAAATCGTCCGGAGGTTGTCATTACGTATCGTGATTCCCAAGCTATGGCTGTCATGAACACAGCAAAGGAAGCAGGAATTTCGATTCCGGAGGAAATGGAGCTAGTATGTATTCTTGATAGCAAATACAATGCGATGGCTCGTCCGCAAATTTCCGGATTTAAAATTCCGGATTACGATCTAGGTGCGGTAGCTATGCGTCTATTGACAAAAATGCTGCATGAAGAAAATGAAGTGAGCGATAAAGAAATAGAGTTAAGCTATATTTTCACTCCGCGAAAATCAACAAAATAGATTGACAAATCATAAAAAGCTTTTTATACTAAAGACAATGCGATGAAAAGAAAAGAGCATGATGAAAATGCGCAGAGAGACGGTTGGTTGGTGAAAAACCGTAGATGGAAATCATGCATACACCTTGGAGCAGTCTTATGCAAAGTAAGACCGTTACTCACGTTACGAGATAGAGTATCCTGCCAGTCAGGTAAACTAAGGTGGTACCGCGTATGTTTAACGCCCTTGGAAAGGGGCGTTTTTTATTTGGAGGAAGGATTAGAGCATGAAGTTATTTGATGAATTAAAATGGCGAGGACTGATTGATAACGTTACCAGTCTGGAATTAGAGGAAAAATTAAACAACGGAGGATTAACCTTTTATATCGGAACCGATCCAACCGGTGATAGTCTACACATCGGACATTATTCCAGTTTGCTATGTGCAAAGCGTTTAAAGGAGCATGGTCATCACCCCTTGATGCTTGTTGGAGGGGCAACCGGCTTTATCGGAGATCCTAAAGCAACCGGAGAGCGCAGCATGCTTACCAAAGAGGTACTGGAGCATAACTATCACTGCTTAAGCAAGCAGATTGAAGAATTGTTTGGCTTTGAAATGGTAAATAATCTTGATTGGACAAAAGATATCACGATCATTGATTTTTTGCGCGACATTGGTAAGCTATTTAATGTTAGCTATATGATGAATAAGGAAACCGTTAAACGTCGTTTGGAATCCGGCATTAGCTATACAGAATTTTCTTACATGATCCTACAGGCACATGACTTCTTACATCTTTATGAAGAAAAAGGCTGTACATTGCAAATCGGCGGACAGGATCAGTGGGGAAATATTACCAGTGGTTTAGAGTTGATTCGTAAAAAGCATGGTGCCGATGTTGAATGCTATGGTTTGACCATGCCATTGATTACCAAAGCCGATGGAACGAAATTCGGAAAGAGTGAAACCGGAACGGTTTGGTTGGATAAAAACAAAACCTCTGCTTATGAAATGTATCAATTCCTATTAAATTCCGAAGATGAAAAGGTCATTGACTATCTTAAAAAGTTAACCTTCTTGAAAAAAGAAGAAATTGATACCTTAGAGGAATGTGTAAAAACAGCCCCTCATCTTCGTGAAGCACAAAAAGCATTAGCTAAAGAGGTTGTAACCTTCTTGCATGGAGAAAACGAATATAACAAAGCAATCAAAATTTCCGAAGCTTTGTTCAAAGGTGATGTGAAAACATTATCCTCAGAAGAAGCATCAGATGCCTTAAAAGGCTTTGAAAAACGTGAAGTAGCGGATCATATCACATTAACAGAAGCTTTGGTTTCCAGTGGGATCGCCTCAAGTAAACGAGAAGCAAGAGAATGGATCAAGGGAAATTCTATTCAGGTAAACGGTGAAAAAATTACCGATGTAGACTTTGTTGTATCAAGTGAGCATGCCCTTTGTCATAAGGATACATTGATCAAACGTGGAAAACGAAACTATTTTGTAATTACACAGAAATAAACTATATCAGGAGCTTGCGTTGCAGGCTCTTTTTTATTGATTGTCAAATTAGAAAACTGCTCATAGTATAGCCTAGGGAGGGGAAACATTGTTCATAGGAGTAGTATGCAAAGATGAGCGAATGCAGCAGGTAGCAGATCAATTGGCTAAGGATTATCATGTTCAATTCATTTGTAATAGAGCAGATTTTCTATCTTGCAGTAACAAAATTGATGTCTGCATCTTACCGATTCATGGATTGATGGAAACGGATATTCTGCTTTCGGATATAAAGAAAATGAAAGAAAATGTTATCGTGTTCAGTGGTCTTTACGATGCAGAACTAAAAAACCATTTTCATCAAATTTACTTTTATATGCAGGAGGAAGTCGTTATTCAAGAGAATGCTATTTTAACTGCCGAGGGAATATTAAATGAAATCCTTAGCTGCAGTGCAAGAAGCATTTATGACTTAAAAGTTGATATCGTTGGATATGGCTATTGCGGAAAAGCGATTTATGAAATGCTGAAACATTTACAAATGGAGGTGCGTGTCATTCGCAGAAGCTGTCAACAAGAAGGGGATTTTCTTCCATTAGCAAAATGGGTTCAACCAAATGACATAATTATTCATACAGCGGTTGGTGAAGTGTTGAATAAGGAGCGAATGCAGCGATGGAGAACGTATCCGATTATTTTTGATATCGCAACACCGCAGGTCATTGATCTTGATTATGCAAAACAGAAAGGGATTCAAGTTAAGAAAATGAAAAACATACCTGCGAAATATGCAAGCATTACAGCAGGGAATATTATTTATCGTTTTATAAGGGGGAAGCTTTGTGAAAAATAAACATATTCTATTTGGAATCTGTGGTTCCTTTTGCAATCATCAGGCGATTTTAAAGCAACTAAAAAAGCTTTGTATGGATAATGACGTACAAGTTATTGTCAGCGAAAATGTCTATACCTGTGATACACGTTTTTTTAAGCACGACGAATTTTTAAAGACATTGGAGACAATTAGCACCCATAAGGTTTGGCATACGATCATTGAGGCAGAAGCAATCGGTCCGTCAAATCAACAGGATATCATGGTAATTGCGCCTATGAGTGCAACGGTGGCTGCTAAGCTGGCAAACGGAATCTACGATCACCCGATCACACTTGCGGCAAAAGCGATGCTACGAAACGGGAAAAATATCGTATTCGGTATTGCAACGAATGATGGCTTAGGCATCAGCGGTGTAAATATTATGAAGTTATTGTCATTCAAACAGTTTTATGCAATTCCGTTTCGTCAAGATGCTCCATTTCAGAAGGAACGAAGTGTGGTAGCAAAATGGGAGCTGTTAGAGGAATCCTTAGATCAAGCACTTATCAACAAACAACTACAACCGCTTTTGTTAGGGAGTAAGCAATGAAAAAGATATTAACAGCACTTATCACACCATTTGATGAAAACGGAAATGTTGATGATACGGCACTTATATGTTTGGTGAAGGATCAAATCAAAAAAGGCGTTGATGGCTTTGTAATCTGTGGAACAACCGGAGAAGCTGCGACCCTTAACAAGCAAGAACGATTGCATGTTTTAGATACGGTAATCGAATGTAATCAAGGACGCGTAGAACTATGGTATGGCTGTGGCACCAACAATACGCAAACAACCATCGAAGCCTTAAAAGAGGTAGAGGAAAAAGCCATACAGGGCGTGTTGCTAGTAGTTCCGTATTATAATCGACCGAATCAAGCAGGTTTATGTCAACATTTTGAAAAAGCCGCACATTCTACAAAGCATGCTGTCATGCTGTATAATGTGCCAAAGCGATGCGGTGTTGGCTTGGAGCTTAAAAGTATTTGTTATTTAATTGAACATTGTGCAAATATCAAAGCATTAAAGCATGCCTCATGTGATTTAACATTGATTAAAGAGCTTCATGCCATATATCCTTCTTTTCAGGTTTATAGCGGAGAGGACAGCTTAGTAAAAGAAGGCATAGCTTGTGGAATGTGTGGTATTGTTTCGGTTATGTCGCATATCATTCTTCCCAATATGCGGGAGTTGTTAATGGGGAAGGAAGCTGCAGGTACGATATGTAAGGAATGTGCTGCCTTATGCTTTTACGATGCTTCTCCTGCACCGGTAAAATATATGCTGTATCGCAAAGGATTTTGTACACCAAAGGTACGCCTGCCCCTAGTGGAAATTGATGCTGAAAAACAGCGTTTCATTGATCAATGGCTTCAAAAAAACGACAATCTTCTTTCATAGGATATGCAATAATGAAAAAGGGGATATGATGCGAGTAAAGGTTTTTCAAGAAGAAGATGAAGATGATTTAAGCGAGGTGATAAATACATTTTTGCAAGAGCATGCGGATATACGCGTTTGTGATATCAAGCTTTCTACCGATATACTAGAAGATGAAGAGGATACACTGACGCTGTTTACGGTGCTTTTGATTTATTTATGATAATTCTGCACATATTTACCATACTAGCAGTACGGAGGTGTTAAAAATGCAGAAAAAAACCGAGATTTTATGCAGTGTGGCAAGCTGTGTTTATCATAAGGATAATCGTTGTGAAGCAGAAACGATTTCCGTTGCTTGTGATAATTGCGTATTGCCGCATCGTTGCAGTGAAACGGAGTGTAAATCATTTCGCAATAAAATCGAACGCTAACGAAACGACCTATGGGTCGTTTTCATTTTGGTATTTTTCAGTTGTATGTTATAATACTAGCGAGGTGATTTCATGCGCAAATTTGGCGTGCTGTGTCTTGTCGCTGCCGTTTTGTTGATGGGCTGTAGCTATCCTCGTACCGGTGATGAAGAAAGCATGAAAACTTATGAAAGCTATATTGATGCTGTTATCAGTAATCAAGGGATCGAATCCACTATGATTCCTTTTGATTATGATTTTCATGTGTATAAAATGGAAGATGATACCTATGAATACGAAATTGCAATCTTTGACCCAAGTGTTGCTATGTATAATATTACCGCCATCGCTGTTAATCCCGAACTTGACAGCAATACCAACGTGCACCCCTGCCTTGGGATTTTAGGGGCAGATGCTCAAGAGAGCTTTCACATGGTCCCTTATCAATCCAATCCCCAAAAGGGATTTTATCGTGGGTTTGTTTTAGAAGGAATTTCCACCGAAAGTCAGTTTACTTTACAGGTCATGATTTGTTGGAAAGACAGTGCCTTGCTGAAGGAACAGCGTGTGTTTTTTAATGTACATTTTGCTTTAGAAGCAGATGATACCGCTGTGGGTGAGAAAGAAACCAGAGTACGAAGTGAAGAGTGAGGTTTTTAAAATATGAGTGAGAATAGAAAAACGATGTCATCGCGGAGTCAATCGTTGATTGCCGGTGGGCTTATTTCCGCTGCCGGTCTTTTTCTGTCCAAATTTATCGGTTTATTTTATATGTCCCCCTATTCCATTATTTTGGGTGGGGCAGGTAGTGAGAATCTTGCCAATTACGGCTTAGGTTATAATATCTATGCCTACCTGTTAATGATTGCTACGGCAGGTTTTCCATTTGCGATTGCGACTCTTGTTGCCAAGTATGCTTCGCGTGGCGATTATAAAACCGTTTTGTTAATCAAACGGCTATCTAGCAGATTGATGATTGCTTTGGGATTTACGACCATGATCATCGTTATTCTGTTTTCCTCTCCGCTAGCAAAGTTGATGATGGGAGATGGAAACAGTGATATAAGTGTTACCCGTAATGTATTGATCATTATCTCATTTGCTTTATTCTTTGTGCCATTTTTATCAAGTATTCGCGGCTTTTATCAAGGAATGAAGGAAATGCAGGTCTATGCAATATCTCAGATTATCGAACAGCTTGTACGCGTAGGCTTTTTATTGGCGACAAGTGCTTTTGCGGTTTATGTGTTAAAGCTTGATCGTGTTTGGGGTGTTTATTTAGGCTTAGCTGCTGCCAGTGTTTCTGCTATTATTGCTTATCTGCATTTGAAATATCATGATCGTACAAAGTTACGCAAGTTAAAACATTTAGCGGCAAAGCAGGAGTGTGTACCGAATAAGGACAAAGCCGAGCTGATAAAAGAATTGATTTTTATAACGGTTCCCTTTCTATTGGTTTCTGTATTTGGTTATTCGGATATGATCGTTAATACATTATTTATGAAAAGCGGTCTTTTGGCACATGGCAATACCTTTCAGGAATACACAACCATAACCGGTATCATTAACAGCAATGTTTCGAAAATCATCAATATTCCGCAGATTTTAGCTCCCGGTTTTTCCAGTGCAATTATTCCGCATATTACCATAGCATTAGAGGAAAACAATCTTAAGCTGATTCGTAAAAATATTCGTGATTGCATTGACATTGTTTTGTATATCGGTATTCCAGTTTGCTTCTGTTTATTTCTATTCTCCAAGGGAATTTACGGTGTGCTTTATCCGGCAGGTGGCAAGCAGGCAATGGATATTCTTAACTTAGGTGCAGATATTACCGCTTGGTTTTCTTTAGAGGCATTGTTTTCAACCATCGCTCCGATCATTACTTCATTGATGATGGCATTACGGCTTCGTCGTGTCGGCTTACGCAATCTATTGATATTTGCTGTTTGTAAGGTAGGCTCTAGCTATTTCTTCTTAAAATGGTTGGGCTATCCGGGGTTGGTTGTATCCTCTGCACTTGGCTATACATTATTAATTTCCTTAAATATCTATGCTTTAACGAAGCAGTATCATGTTCAATGGGTTTATACCTTACGCAAGCTTGCCTTTATTGTTTTAGGACTTGGTGGTATGGCAGCAATTGCGACTCTTTTCAATCTTTTCGGCATAAATGGCTATGGTGGAAGCTGGGTTACCAATTTCGCCGAATTGGCTGTTGTCGGCTTATGCAGTGTACTAGTCTACTTCGGCATTACCTATTGCTTCCAGCTTCCTCAGCTGTTGCTGCATATTGATTTAACAGCGATGATAAGCAAACGAAAGAGGGGATAGTATGCGATTAGATAAGTATTTGGCTCATGCACAGCTTGGAACACGCAAAGAAGTAAAAAAATTGATACGTTCCAAGCGTGTACGTGTGAATGATGAAATTTGCACAAAAGAGGATCGACAGCTGCAAAAAGAGGATTGCGTCTATGTTGATGATGAACTGTTGGTTTATGATGAGCTTGTTTATCTAATGCTCTATAAACCACAAGGAGTTATCAGCGCCACAGAGGATCGTGTGCATACAACGGTCATGGACATCTTTGATGCTCCCTTACCTAAGAATTGTTTTCCGGTTGGACGCTTAGATATTGACAGTGAAGGCTTGCTGCTGATAACAAACGACGGACAACTTGCTCATCAGCTTCTATCTCCGAAAAAGCATGTCGATAAGACCTATTATGTTGAGTGCGAAAAAACTCTTTCATCAGAGGATCTTCAGCTTTTGGAAAGCGGAACGATTCAATTGGACAAAGAACATGTTTTACCAGCCCAAGCAAAGCGTATTTCCGCAAACAGCTTATATCTTACCATACAGGAAGGAAAATTCCATCAAGTCAAGCGTATGCTGCAGGCATGTGGAAATAAGGTTTGTTATTTAAAAAGAATATCCATGGGTTCTTTGCAGCTAGATAAAAGCTTAGCACCCGGAGAGTGGCGTTATCTCAGTGAGGAAGAAATACGAGGGCTTAAACAATGATTGCGATGATTGTCGCAGTGGATAAAAACGGATTGATTGGGAATAAAAACCGTTTGCCATGGCACTGCCCGGAAGATCTAAAACATTTTTATCGAACTATTAAAAATCATGAGCTTTTAATGGGTAAGCGAACCTTTGATAGTATCCGATTAAAAGATAATGTAGTGCATGTTGTTACACATCAAACAATCAAAGAGCAGGACAACATTCGTATATGCACAGATTTATCTGCCTTCTTAAAGCAATGGCAGACAAGTGAGAAAACCTTGTTTGTTTGCGGAGGAGCTAGCATTTATCAACAGGCATTCCCTTTTTGTTCAGAAGCGTATGTTTCTGTCATTGACGGAGAATACCAAGGAGATTGCTATTTGCCGCCAATGGATTTTTCGCTATTTCAACAGAAACAAAAAATACCTATGAATGGCTTTGTTTTATATCATTTTAAGGATCGGAGATGATGGCTATGCAAATACTCGATATTATTGAGAAAAAGAAGCAGGGCTTTGAACTTTCAAAGGAAGAAATTGATTATTTTGTATCGGGATACACAGAAAACCGATTACCTGATTATCAAATAAGTGCTTTATTGATGGCAATTTGTTTACAATCTATGACCGCAAGAGAAACTGCTGATTTAACAGCGGCGATGTTAAATAGCGGAGAGCGAATGGATCTATCAAAGATTCAAGGTATTACCTGCGATAAGCATTCCACCGGTGGCGTCGGTGATAAAACAACACTTGCTTTAACGCCGATGGTTGTGGCTTGTGGTGCTAGAGTAGCAAAAATGTCTGGCCGGGGATTGGGCCATACCGGAGGGACACTGGATAAACTGGAGGCTATAAAGAGCTTTAATGTTCAAATGAGTGAGGAAGCCTTTCTTGATCAAGTTAATACATTAGGTCTTGCCATTATCGGTCAAAGCAAAAATCTAGTTCCGGCTGATAAAAAGCTATATGCTTTACGCGATGTAACCGCAACGGTTCAATCCATACCGTTAATTGCCTCTAGCATCATGTCTAAAAAGCTGGCATGTGGCAGCGATACCATTCTTTTAGATGTGAAATATGGAAAAGGAGCTTTTATGCCAACTCCGCAAAAGGCTTTGGAGCTAGCAGAGGCAATGTTGGATATCGGTAAACATTTTCATAAAGATGTCCGAGCACTTATTTCCAATATGAATGAACCACTTGGCTTTGCAATCGGCAATGCACTTGAGGTAAAAGAGGCGGTGGAAACACTTAAGGGGAAGGGACCTAAGGATTTCTTAGAGCTATGCCTATGTGCCGGTTCACAAATGCTTCAACAGGCAAAGCTTGCAAAGGACGATACAACTGCAAGAGCGATGCTTTTAGAAGTAATTGAAAACGGTAAAGCATTGGATAAGCTATTGGATATGGTAGCCTTACAAGGTGGAGACAGCAATCAGTTGAAGCACGTAGAATTGCTTCCTCAGGCTGCTTATACGATTGATATCCCTGCAAAACAAACAGGTTATATTCATGAAATCCATGCACTTGCTTTAGGAAAGTTAGCTATGCGATTAGGTGCCGGAAGAATACGATTAGAAGATAACATTGATCCTGCTGTCGGAATTGTACTGCATAAAAAATCTGCGGATTATGTTTGTGAAGGCGAAACACTGGCAACGATTCATACACAAAAAAAGCTGTCAAAAGAATGGCTTGCGGATTTCTATGCCGCTTACTCAATTCAATCAACTGCGATTTCAAAAACGCCGTTGGTTTATAAAATTATCACGTAAACACTCTGATGTGTACCCATAATCCTGGACACGTTAAAATTTAATTTTATAAGTTTAACTCATGGATGCTAGCCTGTATTGAACAGGTGGCATCCATTTTGTTTTTGCTTGTATTCTTTCGTTATTATAATAATCTATATATTCCTTCATTGCATTAGAAAATTCTTTAAATGATTTATAATTATTTTCATATCCATAATAAATTTCGTTTTTCAATCTTCCAAAGAATGTTTCCATTATAGAGTTATCATAACAGTTTCCTTTACGAGACATAGACTGAGTTATTCCATGTTCCTTTAATGAATTGATATAATGAGCATGTTGATATTGCCATCCTTGATCCGAATGAAAGATTAATCCATTTAATGTTGGAAACTTTTCATATGCTTTATTAAGCATATTTTTTATCTGCTCAAAATTTGGACTTAATGATAAATCATAAGAAATGATTTCGTTAGTAAACATATCTAAGATTGGCGAAATATAACACTTGCCCCATGGAAAGCTAAACTGCGAAACATCAGTTGTCCACTTCTGAAAGGGTGCTGTCGCTGTAAAGTTTCTATCAATAATATTATCTGCAATTCTTCCTACATTGCCTTTATATGAATGATATCTTTTTTTTGGACATTTTCCCAGTAATCCGTTAATATGCATAATCCGTTGTACACGCTTATGGTTAACATGAATACCTTTAGCTTTTAATGCGTGATAAATGCGTCTTACACCATATCGTCCTTTATGTTTATTAAACAATTTTACTATTTCCTTGGTTAATTCTTCATTTCTTATAGCTACTTTATCATCTTTCGATACTTCAAAATAATATGTTGATTTAGATAATCTCATAGCTTTCAATAGATATTTTAGTTTGTATCCTTGCTCTCTAAGTTCTTTGATGATCGCTGCTTTTTCGCCTTGAGATGCGCAGCTTCCTTTTCCTTTCTCAAGGCGATCGATTTTTTTAATACTTCAATTTCTGCTTTGATATATTCATTTTCAGCTCTTAATCTAATTAATTCTTCTAATTCAGTTTCATTTAAATCTCTTTGTACTATTGTTTTCTTGTTCATATCAGGATTCTTGCATTTGCGACCTTTCTTAGATTCTACAAGACCATTATATCCTAATTCTTCGTATTTGCGAATCCAAGAGTACAATAAACCTTTATCAATTCCCGCGTCAATCGCAACAGACGTCATGGATTTACCTGTTAAATATTGATTTATTAAAACTAACTTAGCATCAGGTGTCCACTTATAATTTTCGTTTGAATGTTTCAAGATATTAGGTCCGTGTTTATCATACATTCTTGTCCATTCTCTAATTTTATATCTAAAAGAATGTTGTTTGACTTTCTCGGGTGTTGGTGGATATGTGCCTGTTTCTTTATAGAATTGTACACATTCCAATTTAAACTCATAACTATAACGCATATAAAAATACCCTCCTTACTGGCTTGTCCAGTAAAGAGGGTACATATCATTTATCGGTGTTTTTTTATCCTTTTTTTACTTTTTTTGTCTTTTTTACGTATTAGATATATGTAAGGAGGAATTTTATATGAATGATGAAATGGAATTATTGATTACGTTTATGCTGAAATATGATGCAAGTGATGCACATTTCGTTTTGCGAAAGGAGCGGCTTGATGTACAACTGCGAACTGCCTATGGCATGAAGGAAATCAAACATATGGCTTTATCTGCGGCTTTTTTTCGTTATTTAAAATTTATTGCTAATCTCGATCTAGCGGCAGCCAGCCTGCCACAAAGTGGCAATTTTACCTTCAGTTATCAAGAAAAACCATATTATTTTCGTTTTTCTACGATTTCCAATATGGATACGGAAACCGGAGTTTTACGTATTTTAAACAATCACGATGAAATTTTATTAGAAGATTTAAGCCGTGAGGAGCGTCAATATGAAAGCTTTTTACGTTGGACACGTATGCGCAGCGGGCTTTGCATCTTATGTGGCCCTACGGGGAGTGGAAAATCAACAACGCTGCATGCACTTTTAAAAAGAATTGCCACAACACATAGACTGCAGGTTGTTTCTTTAGAGGATCCCATTGAAATCCATGATGATGCTTATTTACAGCTGCAAATCAATGAAAAAAACAATTTTACATACGAGCAGGGGATACGTCAGCTTTTGCGTCATGACCCGGACGTTATCATGATCGGTGAGGTCCGCGATCCTAGCACTGCCCAAATGGTGCTTCGCTGTGCATTAAGTGGGCATATGGTGTTTACAACATTGCATGCCAAGTGCTGCAGCGAAGCAATCAAACGCCTCAATGAATTCGGAATTTCCAATGAGGAGCTGTTGCATACCTTGACTGCTGTTTGCGCACAGCGTTTATATCCGTCGTTACAAGCAGAGGGGAGGGTTTGTATTTATGAGATTTTGGAACTTGATGAGCTGCAATACTACCTTCAAAAAAAGGAACTGTCTAACACGTATGCTACCATTTTTGACAAGATTCAAGAAGCAGTCGAATGCCAATGGATCAGTAAAGAGGCAGCACTCATCGACCTTGAAAATACCCCTTGATGAATGGGAATTTTTAGCACATATCTTACGCAATGGATATCCCTTAGAAGTAGCATTGGATTTTCTTGAGCTTCCTAGTGAAACCATCAAACAACGTTTGAAGCAAGGCTATAAGGTAAGCGATGCACTTTTTTGCGATGGACAAGGCAGTTTTTATGAGCATGTCCGCTTCTTTGTGAAGCTGCTTCCCTTAGAAGATGCCATCATACAGTCCGTTCAGCTTAGTGCAGCCTTTGAGAATATCAAAAGTACCTTGAAAAAAAGTGCTGTCTATCCTTGTGTACTGCTGCTTTCTGCATTTGTTTTACTATTCTTTTTTACCAATGCCATTATTCCAACTATGATGCAGACATTTTCCGATATGAATGATTTTAAGACATTATCGTTGTTGGTGCAGCTTGTTCGTTCTATATGCCTGCTATTCGTATTCCTTCTAGTGCTAATGGGCATTGCATTGCTGTATCTTTATTCCCACAAACCGCTGCTTCTTCGATTGCTCATGAAATATCCCATAAAACCGGTTAAAGAATATCTTTCTTATCGCTTTGCAACCTATATTCTTCAACTACAACGTTGTGGGATTTCCACGCAGCAAATGATGTGCTATTTCGATACCTTAGCAAAACAGCAACTATTCAGTATGTATATGAAGCGTTTAAATCAACTGCTTTCGGAAGGCAATGAGCTATATCAAAGCCTTATGCAGCTAGAATGCTTTACTTCTCGCTTTTTGCAAATCTTTCCAATCGGCATGGCAAGTAATCGCCTAGATGATTTTTTGGAAGGGTACCAAAAGCAACAGCTTCATCAATGGCAAAAGCAATTAAAAAAAGTAAGTATTTGGATTCAACTTATTGCTTATAGCTTTGTCGGTTTGGTTGTTTTCTTAGTTTATCAAATCATGCTTGTTCCTCTAGGTATGCTAGAGAACATGTGAAAGGAGAAAAAAATGAAAAATGAAAAAGGTTTTACCATTTTGGAAATGATGATCGTACTTTCGATTATTGCCCTGATATTTTTATTGACGCTGCCAAACATTCAACAAAAAGAAGATATTATTCGTAAAAAAGGGTGTGAAGCGTTGGTTGAAGTTGTGAATGCACAGATTCTGTTATATGAAATCGACCATCTCGTACCACCTACAAACATTTCTCAATTGACTAAGGGTGGCTATTTGAAAGAAAGTCAAAAGCGTTGTCCCGATGGCGCAAGCATTCAGATTCGCGATGGACAGGCGTATGCAAAATAAGGGCTATACATTAGTAGAAATGCTCGTTGTTTTATCGATTTTAAGCATGCTCACGCTGCTATTTGCTTTTTCTTATCGCTCTTTAAAAGAGAATACAACCTATTGGAGTCAAAGTATTTATGAAAGACTTTTACAAGCACAAACAACCGCTATGACGCAAAAAAGGAGAGTTTTTGTAGATTTCCAAGGCAATCGCATGAGCATTGATGGAGCTTCCTTAAAGCTATCGACCGATTGCGGCTATCATCAATTTCATTTTAATGCTTTTGGCAATCCCTCCAAAGCGCTCTCCATCACCTGTGCCATAGGAAGTGAACAACGCGTAATTGTTGTAGAATTAGGAAGCGGAAGGCTGTATGTTCGATAAAAAGGGAATGATTTTATTGGAAAGCTGCTTATTCTTCATGCTTTGTATGCTGCTAACCGCACTGATCTTCAGCTGCGCTTTGGCACTACATCAGCGTGATAGCGTGAAGCGCGATTGGTTTCATGATGAGGAGATAAGGGAAATCTATGAATCGTAAGGGCTATACATTGCTGGAAATGCTTGTCGCAATGTTTTGTATTGCTATTAGTCTTTTGCTACTTACCGGAATTTTAAAACCACTCCTTTCAATTCAAGAACCCTCTTATATAAGCGAGGATATTTTAGGTATTCGTCAATTACGATTGCTTTTGGCACAAAGCTATCATCTTCAGGTTGATGAAGATAAGCTTACATTTCGCTATCATGGAAATGAAGCAAAGCTTCTTCTCCACAATCATCGTTTAGTACGCCAAGAAGGTTATATTATTTATTTAAAGGATCTTGATGCAATCCATTTCAAACAAAAGGGAAACCAAATTTATTTATATTGGAGGCGAGAACAAGATGAAAAGCATGCGCTGCTTACCTATCGGGAATAAGGGATTTATCAGTGTTTATACGTTGATTGTTTTACAAATCGTGCTTATGGCAATTTCCTTATTTTCCTTACGCATTACGACCCTTCAAAATGCTGCAATGGCAGATTCACCAATTGATCTTTATATCTTGCAGTCAATCAAATCACAACTTGCCAAGCAAGAAACTGATGAAAATATCGTTGAAGGAGAAGAACTTACAGAGGAAGAAAGCACGACACATTGGCAGGAGGTATATCATGGAGAAACGATTGTCTTTAGCAGATCGGAAAATGAAATCAAGATTCGCTATCAACACCATACGATTGTCTGTATGCTAAATGATGCCGATGAAATCATGAGCTATGAATATATTTAGATTTTGGCGCGCATATTAAAGATGGAGGTATGCTATGCTTACTGTTTTGATTAGCTGCTTAATATTTAGCTGTTTTCTGCTGCTTGGTAATGTTTTGATGTTTGTAACTTCCGTTGTATATGGACTGATTCCTTTCTTTGCACTTTCCTTACTACCACTTTCGCACATTTATCGAAAGGCGAATTGTAAACCATTGGAATGGAAGGATTATGGGATTGCGTTGATACTTACGCTGTTCTTTCTTGTTCTGTTGTATTTTTGGCAGGTGTCGCTTTCCTATGCTTTGTTTTGGTATATATATCTATCTGTTTTTGTTGCCATAGAGCTTTATGCCGGAAGCAGACGCTTCAAAAGCCTGCAATGATGTTTTCTACTGCTTTAGCAGGCTTTTTGACTACGAAAGGATTTGACAAATAAGAGAAATTGATTACAATAGGATAGGATATAAAAAGAGAAAGGTGAATAGAGTATGATCAGTTCCAATGATTTAAAGCCGGGTATGACCATTCAACAGGACGGTGAGATTTATACCATTCTTGAACAAAGTCAAAATAAGACAGCTCGTTCTGCGATGGTTGTAAAGGCAAAGGTAAGAAACTTAAGGACAGGAGCCAATGTAGAATTGTCATGGGGTGGGGGAGATAAGGTTACTCCCGCTTTGATTGACAAACGTGAAATGCAGTATTTATATGATACAGATGAAGCACTTGTATTTATGGATAATGAAACTTATGAACAGATTGAAATTGCCAAAGAACGCTTAAAGTGGGAAATTAATTTCCTGAAAGCAAATGATAATGTGAATATTTCCATGTATGAATCGGAAATTCTCGGTATTATTTTACCGGATAAGGTTGCTTTACGCGTTGTCGAATGTGAGCCGGCTGTAAAAGGCGATACCGCAACCGCCGCTAGCAAAAATGCAGTAGTAGAATCCGGCTTAGAGGTAAAGGTGCCGCTTTTCATTTCACAAGATGAAATTATCCTAATCAATACTTCCGATGGAAAATATTCCGGAAGAGCCAAAGATTAATGTTTTTTAAAACGATGCGGGAACAAAATTACCGTATCGTTCTTTTTTTCGTATAAAAATGCGGATAATGATACAAAAGCAGCGGGCTTTTTGATATAATTAAACTTAAGAATTAGGAGGGCTTTTCATGGAAAAACTTTCACGTGTAAAAAAATACGCAGAGCTTCGAAAATCAATAGAAACCGAAAATGCAATCAGTGATGTATCGCGCGATGCAATGAGCAGTGAGCAGCAGGAGGCGTTGAAAAAATTTGATTCTTCGATTTTAAAGCGTGCCAATATTGAAAACGAAACCACACCGAAGCGTGAAAAAAACGAACCGCTGCAGCAAAGGGAAGCTAGCGATGTCGAGGATACTTTTACCAATGAATATTTAGATGATTTTATTCGTGAGGTACGTGAATATAATATAAAAAAAGGAACTCGTGAAAACGAGGATACCCAGATTGATATTTTATCACAGCTAAGTGCTGCCAATCGTGCAAAACGAGCACATTATGTCGAACAGATTGAAGATATCAAGGAGGCTGTTCCTTCTGATCTTGCACAGGCAGTTGCCAATCTTGTCGAAGATGATAACAATTCTTCGCAGGCTTCTGTAGAACATGAAGATCTATATGCTACTACCGAAATGTTGCTCGATAATGATACAAATTCACAGACTTCTCTTGAGGATATGGTAGAATCTTTGCAAAAGACACAGCCATTGCCAACGGCAGATGAGGAAACAGCTGTAAGTGAGGATACAGAAGATATAGATAATGAAGAAACGAATTTTGAAAACGATACAATGCATCGCAAACTAATGGAGGAAACTCAGCAGCTTCGCGTTCAAATGGACGAATATGAAGAAGAACTGACAGACTTATCCGATGGTGTTGAGAAAAACAATCGTATTTTAAATTTCATTCTTGCATTTTTGATTTTTATTTTATTAGCTATTATTGGCTTTATTGCTTATTATATTTGGAAAGGTGGAATGCTGTCATGATCCGTTTTAATATTGCCATTGACGGTCCAAGTGCGGCTGGAAAAAGTACCATTGCGAAAATTTTAGCAAAGGAATTAGGCTATGCTCATTTGGATACCGGTGCAATGTATCGCTGTGTGGGCTATTATTCTAAACTTCATCACGTCGATCAAAAGGACGAAGATGCGTTGGTAGCGATGATGAAAGAGATGGAAATCGCCTTTGATTCCGATGGACATGTATTTATCAACCAAGAGGACGTATCTACGGAAATCCGTCAAAACGATATTTCTATGATGGCCAGCAACGTATCGGCATTTCCGAAGGTAAGGGCACATTTGGTGAATCTACAACAAAAAATTGCAGCAAATAAAGGGTATATTTTAGATGGCCGAGACATCGGTACAGTTGTCTTGCCTGATGCGGAGATTAAAATTTTCATGGTTGCCAGTGTTGAGGCACGAGCAAAGCGTCGTTATAAGGAATATTTAGATAAACAAATCGAAGCGGATTACGATGTCATTTATAAGGATATCGAAACAAGGGATTATCAAGACACTCATCGTGCGACCTCGCCTTTAAAAAAAGCAGAGGACGCACTTGAAATCGACACTTCTGCCATGTCGATTGATGAGGTCGTTATTGCAATTCAAAGCTATATATCCGCAAAGCTAGGATAGGAGGCTGATATCAATGATACATGGAGTTGTCGCAATTGTCGGACGTCCGAATGTCGGAAAATCAACGATTTTTAATCGCATTATCGGCGAACGAAAAAGCATTGTAGAGGATACCCCTGGAGTAACAAGAGATCGCATATATGGAAAAGCCGAATGGCTGACAAAAGAATTTCGATTGATTGATACCGGCGGTATTCAATTGGAAGATCAGGATTTCCAACAAGAAATTCAAATGCAGGTGGAAATAGCCATTGAAGAAGCTGATGCGATTGTTTTTGTCGTCAGCGGTCGTGAAGGGGTTACCCGAGATGATGAATACATTGCCCGCCTGTTGCAAAAAACAAATAAAAAAATTATCTTAGCTGTTAATAAAATCGATGATGAAAGCTTACAGCCAAGCATCTATGAATTTTATCAGCTTGGTGTTGGCGATCCGATTGCCGTTTCGGGATCGCATGGCATCGGAATCGGTGATATTTTAGACGAAATCATTCACAGCTTTCCAAAGAAAGCCTTTAATGAATATGAAGGCATGACTCGCTTCTGCTTGATTGGACGTCCGAATGTCGGAAAAAGCTCTTTAGTAAATGCCATACTTGATCAGGACAGAGTAATTGTTTCCAATATTGAAGGAACAACACGTGATGCAATTGATACTCCTTTTACAAGAGAGGGTAAGGATTATGTTGTAATTGATACTGCCGGTATCCGCCGACGTGGAAAGGTTTATGAAAATATCGAAAAATATTCTGTTTTACGTGCAATGAGTGCGATTGAGCGCAGTGATGTCGTATTGGTTGTGATCGATGGAGAAACCGGTATTCGTGAGCAGGATAAGCATGTTGCCGGTTATGCTCATGAAGCAGGCAAAGGCGTTATCATTGTTTACAATAAATGGGACGCTGTTGAAAAAGATGAGCGTACAATGATAAAAATCGAAAAAGAAATCTATGCACATTTCCTATATTTGAATTATGCGCCAATCGTTTTTGTATCTGCATTAAAAAAACAACGCATTCATACGCTGCTTCCGATGATTGATGAAGTACACGATTATTCTTTGCTGCGCATTCCAACCAATGTATTAAATGAGGTTATTATGGACGCTCAGCTTATGACACCACCTCCGACACATAAGGGGCAACGGTTAAAGATTTATTATGCTTCACAGGTTTCAACAGCACCGCCGACATTCGTTTTATTTGTGAATGATCCGGAGTTGTTACATTTCAGTTATAGCCGCTATTTAGAAAATCGTTTACGTGAAGCATTTGGCTTTAAGGGAACAACATTACGTATTATCGCACGTGAGAAAAACAACTAATGATACCTAATGGTATCATTTTTCATTCCTATTATAGATTTTAACCATCCGTTCATGCTATAATAGGACAGCATTTGGAATTTAAAGGAGGTATTGTATGGCAAACATCATAGAAGAAATCAAACGCAGAAGAACCTTTGCCATTATTTCTCACCCCGATGCCGGGAAAACAACGCTTACGGAGAAGCTGCTGCTATATGGAGGGGCTATCCAACAGGCAGGGAGTGTAAAAGGACGCAAGGCCAATAAGCACGCTGTCAGCGATTGGATGGAAATCGAAAAACAAAGAGGAATTTCGGTTACCAGCAGCGTATTGCAATTTGAATATGATAATTGCTGTATCAATATCTTAGATACACCCGGACACCAGGACTTCTCCGAGGATACCTATCGTACACTTATGGCAGCGGATTCCGCAGTTATGGTAATCGATGCCAGCAAGGGTGTTGAGGCACAGACAAAAAAACTATTTAAGGTTTGCTTATTACGCAAAATTCCAATCTTCACATTTATCAATAAAATGGATCGCCAAGCCAAAGATCCTTTTGAACTTATGGAGCATATTGAACAAGAGCTTGGTATTGCCACCTATGCGATGAATTGGCCGATCGGTTCCGGTAAAGAATTTAAAGGTGTTTATGAACGTGATCATCAACGTATCATTGCATTCCATGGCGGAGATCACGGACAACGAGCAGCAGATATTTCCGAAGGAAGCTTAGAGGACGAATCCTTTCGAGATATTCTAGGCGATCATTTCTTCGAAAAGCTTAGAGAAGATAGTGAGCTTTTGGATATTGCCGCAACGGAATTTGATCCTGAAGCCATTGCGAAAGGAGAACTGACACCGGTCTTTTTCGGTAGTGCTTTAACCAATTTTGGAGTGCAACCTTTTTTAGAGCATTTTCTAGCCATGACTTCTTCTCCATTACCGCGCGAAAGCAGCAAAGGAATGATCGATCCTTTTCAAGATAACTTTTCCGCCTTTGTATTTAAGATTCAAGCCAATATGAATAAAGCACATCGTGATCGTATCGCCTTTATGCGTATTTGCAGCGGAAAATTTGAAAAGGGCATGGAGGTTACTCTTGTTCAACAAAATAAGAAAATCAAGCTTTCGCAGCCACAGCAATTTATGGCACAGGATCGTGAAATCGTTGAAGAAGCCTATGCCGGTGATGTAATCGGTGTCTTTGATCCGGGAATTTTCTCTATTGGAGATACACTTTGCAGCAAAGAAAAATTTGAATTTAAAAAAATTCCGACCTTTGCGCCGGAGCATTTCGCACGTGTAACACAAAAGGATACCATGAAGCGTAAACAGTTCATGAAGGGGATTACCCAAATTGCCCAAGAGGGTGCTATTCAAGTCTTTCAAGAGATCAACATCGGTATGGAAGAAATCATTGTCGGTGGAGTAGGTGTCTTACAGTTTGACGTATTAGAACAGCGCTTAAAAAGTGAATATAATGTCGATATCAAGCTGGAGATTTTACCTTATCAATGTGTTCGCTGGATTGATGATCAAAGCCTCGATCCAAACACTTTAAATTTAACCCAAGATTCCAAACGAGTTCGTGATCTAAAAGGACGTAATCTGATTATTTTCATGAACAATTGGGGAATCAAGTGGGCACTTGATCAAAACAAAAACTTATCTCTCAGTGATGTCGGAACTATTGAGTAATCCAAAGGACAGCTTATGCTGTTCTTTTCTTTAAGCATAATCTTGAGTGTTTATTCATAAGCTTAGAATGACTAAGGGAGGTAACATCATGAATACCACAGAGATTATGAAAAATATAGCACAGCGATGTGGCGGTGATATATACTTAGGTATTGTCGGTCCGGTTCGTGTCGGAAAATCTACATTTATTAAAGAATTTATGGATAAAGCAGTGCTTCCGTATGTTCCTGATGAATATGAAAAAGCACGTATGATTGATGAACTGCCACAAGCGGGAATTGGTAAAACGATCATGACTACAGAACCGAAATTTGTACCAAACAATGCAGCAACCATTGAATTTGATGATGGATTTAAAGTAAATGTACGATTGGTAGATTGTGTCGGCTTTGTCATACCCGAAGCAAAAGGATATAAAGATGAAGATGGTGTACGCATGGTTCGAACACCATGGAGTGAAGAACCGATGCCTTTTAACGAAGCTGCTAAGTTGGGAACACAAAAGGTTATCCAAGATCATTCTACAATCGGAGTTGTAATCACAACAGATGGATCGATATCAGATTTAAGTCGTGAGGCCTATATTGAAGCAGAAGCCGAGGTTATTGATGAATTGCAAAGTATCGGAAAGCCATTCATTATCATTGTAAATAGTGCCGATGTTCATTCGATGGCTTGTAATGCCGTTGTTGAAAAGCTAAAGGAAAAATACAATGTACCGGTACTAGCAATTCGAGCAAATCAATTAAGCGAAGCAGATATTCATAATCTTCTGCGGGAAGCACTGTATGAATTTCCGGTGTCGGAAATCAATATCAATATGCCGAAATGGGTTGCTGTTTTAAATGACGATCATTGGCTGAAGCAAAGCTTTAATGAAACCATCGCAAATAGTATGGCAAGTGTCGAAAAACTTCGTGAAGTTGAAAACATTGCAGCTATACTTGCCGAAAACGAATATATTGATGGTAGTAATCTTGCAACCATTGATGCAGGCAGTGGTTGTGTTGCTGTTGATATCAGCATTCGAAATGGGTTGTATAACGAAATTTTAAAGGAGATTATGGGAGTTGAAATCCATGATAAAGCCGAACTTATTTCTTTGATGCAGGATTACAGCAAAGCAAAGAGGGAATATGATACTGTTTCCAGTGCTTTGAAAATGGTGAAACAAACCGGTTATGGATTTGCTAGTGCTTCTCTTAATGATATTGAATTAAGCAAACCGGAAATCATCAAACAAGGCAATCGCTATGGAGTACGCTTAAAAGCGGTTGCCCCAAGCATTCACATGATCAAAGTAGATGTTGAAAGCAGCTTCGAACCGATTATCGGCTCTAAACAACAAAGTGAAGAGCTGATCCATTATTTACTACGTGATGAAGGAGAAAACGAACAAGCGATTTGGGATTCTGAAATTTTCGGTCGCAAACTTTCCGATTTAATACGTGATGGACTCAATGCCAAGCTATCAATGATACCGGAAGCTGCACGCTTAAAGCTTCAGGATATCCTTACGAAGCTCGTTAATAAAGGTAAGGGAAATGTTATTGCCGTAGTGCTTTAATACCACATTTACGCATACTATGTGAAATCATATTCTTTGTGTTTTTTATTGAAATAGTTCACGTTCAATGGTATCATATAAGTATGTTGGAGGTATAAAACATGAGTGAAATTCTTAACAAAAAAGCGTTAGCAGAAAGCTTAGCTGAAAAATTAGAAATGACAAAAAAAGATGCTGGTGTCGCTGTTGATACAGTGTTTGAAGAAATTACTGCCATTCTTGCAAAAGGCGGAAAAGTTGAAATTTCCGGTTTTGGAAAATTTGAAGTTGCAGAAAGACCTGAACGTATGGGAATCAACCCCGCTACAAAGGAACAGATTAAAATTGCTGCTTCAAAAGCCCCAAAATTCAAAGCTGCTAAAGCTTTAAAAGATGCTGTAAAGTAATAAAAGCTCTAACAAAAAAGACTCCATGACAAGCACAAAGCTTGTCATTTTATTTATAAACTTCCGGCAAATTTATATATACCTATTCAATAAACGAGAAACGAGGTTAGTCTTGATTGTTTGTACTAACCCCGTTTAATGAAAATCAATCATGAATATAGAACTTTTGTTTATAATGCAAAATAAGTAGCATGATATATAACACTAAGAAACTTCCAAATACAAATATATTTAATTGTATTTGACTATACATTAGATTACGCAATGCAAAAGGAAGATATTTTGATAAGAATACAATCGAAAGAATTTCACCTATGCCTATATACACCGTTATAGCATTGAAAACTATTTTTCTTATAAAGAAGCAATAGATATAAATACACATAATAAGAAAGTATATAGCCATATTCAATAATAAATTAAGGCTTACAGTGTATTCAGTCAATTCATTATAAATTGGCATATTGATATAAGTATTTAATACTAACACATACGGCAACACGACAATAAAGATATTAGGAAGAATTTTTTTTCCATGTGATCGTATCGCCTTTATGCGTATTTGCAGCGGAAAATTTGAAAAGGGCATGGAGGTTACTCTTGTTCAACAAAATAAGAAAATCAAGCTTTCGCAGCCACAGCAATTTATGGCACAGGATCGTGAAATCGTTGAAGAAGCCTATGCCGGTGATGTAATCGGTGTCTTTGATCCGGGAATTTTCTCTATTGGAGATACACTTTGCAGCAAAGAAAAATTTGAATTTAAAAAAATTCCGACCTTTGCGCCGGAGCATTTCGCACGTGTAACACAAAAGGATACCATGAAGCGTAAACAGTTCATGAAGGGGATTACCCAAATTGCCCAAGAGGGTGCTATTCAAGTCTTTCAAGAGATCAACATCGGTATGGAAGAAATCATTGTCGGTGGAGTAGGTGTCTTACAGTTTGACGTATTAGAACAGCGCTTAAAAAGTGAATATAATGTCGATATCAAGCTGGAGATTTTACCTTATCAATGTGTTCGCTGGATTGATGATCAAAGCCTCGATCCAAACACTTTAAATTTAACCCAAGATTCCAAACGAGTTCGTGATCTAAAAGGACGTAATCTGATTATTTTCATGAACAATTGGGGAATCAAGTGGGCACTTGATCAAAACAAAAACTTATCTCTCAGTGATGTCGGAACTATTGAGTAATCCAAAGGACAGCTTATGCTGTTCTTTTCTTTAAGCATAATCTTGAGTGTTTATTCATAAGCTTAGAATGACTAAGGGAGGTAACATCATGAATACCACAGAGATTATGAAAAATATAGCACAGCGATGTGGCGGTGATATATACTTAGGTATTGTCGGTCCGGTTCGTGTCGGAAAATCTACATTTATTAAAGAATTTATGGATAAAGCAGTGCTTCCGTATGTTCCTGATGAATATGAAAAAGCACGTATGATTGATGAACTGCCACAAGCGGGAATTGGTAAAACGATCATGACTACAGAACCGAAATTTGTACCAAACAATGCAGCAACCATTGAATTTGATGATGGATTTAAAGTAAATGTACGATTGGTAGATTGTGTCGGCTTTGTCATACCCGAAGCAAAAGGATATAAAGATGAAGATGGTGTACGCATGGTTCGAACACCATGGAGTGAAGAACCGATGCCTTTTAACGAAGCTGCTAAGTTGGGAACACAAAAGGTTATCCAAGATCATTCTACAATCGGAGTTGTAATCACAACAGATGGATCGATATCAGATTTAAGTCGTGAGGCCTATATTGAAGCAGAAGCCGAGGTTATTGATGAATTGCAAAGTATCGGAAAGCCATTCATTATCATTGTAAATAGTGCCGATGTTCATTCGATGGCTTGTAATGCCGTTGTTGAAAAGCTAAAGGAAAAATACAATGTACCGGTACTAGCAATTCGAGCAAATCAATTAAGCGAAGCAGATATTCATAATCTTCTGCGGGAAGCACTGTATGAATTTCCGGTGTCGGAAATCAATATCAATATGCCGAAATGGGTTGCTGTTTTAAATGACGATCATTGGCTGAAGCAAAGCTTTAATGAAACCATCGCAAATAGTATGGCAAGTGTCGAAAAACTTCGTGAAGTTGAAAACATTGCAGCTATACTTGCCGAAAACGAATATATTGATGGTAGTAATCTTGCAACCATTGATGCAGGCAGTGGTTGTGTTGCTGTTGATATCAGCATTCGAAATGGGTTGTATAACGAAATTTTAAAGGAGATTATGGGAGTTGAAATCCATGATAAAGCCGAACTTATTTCTTTGATGCAGGATTACAGCAAAGCAAAGAGGGAATATGATACTGTTTCCAGTGCTTTGAAAATGGTGAAACAAACCGGTTATGGATTTGCTAGTGCTTCTCTTAATGATATTGAATTAAGCAAACCGGAAATCATCAAACAAGGCAATCGCTATGGAGTACGCTTAAAAGCGGTTGCCCCAAGCATTCACATGATCAAAGTAGATGTTGAAAGCAGCTTCGAACCGATTATCGGCTCTAAACAACAAAGTGAAGAGCTGATCCATTATTTACTACGTGATGAAGGAGAAAACGAACAAGCGATTTGGGATTCTGAAATTTTCGGTCGCAAACTTTCCGATTTAATACGTGATGGACTCAATGCCAAGCTATCAATGATACCGGAAGCTGCACGCTTAAAGCTTCAGGATATCCTTACGAAGCTCGTTAATAAAGGTAAGGGAAATGTTATTGCCGTAGTGCTTTAATACCACATTTACGCATACTATGTGAAATCATATTCTTTGTGTTTTTTATTGAAATAGTTCACGTTCAATGGTATCATATAAGTATGTTGGAGGTATAAAACATGAGTGAAATTCTTAACAAAAAAGCGTTAGCAGAAAGCTTAGCTGAAAAATTAGAAATGACAAAAAAAGATGCTGGTGTCGCTGTTGATACAGTGTTTGAAGAAATTACTGCCATTCTTGCAAAAGGCGGAAAAGTTGAAATTTCCGGTTTTGGAAAATTTGAAGTTGCAGAAAGACCTGAACGTATGGGAATCAACCCCGCTACAAAGGAACAGATTAAAATTGCTGCTTCAAAAGCCCCAAAATTCAAAGCTGCTAAAGCTTTAAAAGATGCTGTAAAGTAATAAAAGCTCTAACAAAAAAGACTCCATGACAAGCACAAAGCTTGTCATTTTATTTATAAACTTCCGGCAAATTTATATATACCTATTCAATAAACGAGAAACGAGGTTAGTCTTGATTGTTTGTACTAACCCCGTTTAATGAAAATCAATCATGAATATAGAACTTTTGTTTATAATGCAAAATAAGTAGCATGATATATAACACTAAGAAACTTCCAAATACAAATATATTTAATTGTATTTGACTATACATTAGATTACGCAATGCAAAAGGAAGATATTTTGATAAGAATACAATCGAAAGAATTTCACCTATGCCTATATACACCGTTATAGCATTGAAAACTATTTTTCTTATAAAGAAGCAATAGATATAAATACACATAATAAGAAAGTATATAGCCATATTCAATAATAAATTAAGGCTTACAGTGTATTCAGTCAATTCATTATAAATTGGCATATTGATATAAGTATTTAATACTAACACATACGGCAACACGACAATAAAGATATTAGGAAGAATTTTTTTTCCATAAAATATCACCTGCTTACGTTCAACCACCAAAATAATATACTGCGCATATCAATAAATAATATAATTAGCAAAATCCTCATTTATTTCTTTACTTTCTTCCATACTTTAATGATATGTTAATAGAGGAGGTGAAATAATATGTTACAGATAAATAAATTTGCAAAGTTATGTCATTGCAAGGCTTCACTATTAAGATATTACGATTCGCATGGAATATTAGTTCCATGTTATATTGATGATTTAACAGGATATAGGTATTATCAAAGTGAACAAGCTTTAGATTTTTATAGGATTAAACAACTTCAAAGTTGTGGATTGTCCATTAAAGAAATTAAAGCATGTAAAAACAAAAGTGATGATGAAGTGATCGGTATTTTAAATATGAAACTAAACGAACAAAAACAAATCGTCAATTCAATAGAAAATCTAATCCATACATATCAGGAGGATAAAATGAAATTAGAAGAAACCGTTAATAAATTTAACAAACAGCATTTGCTGAATGTAGAATCAAAACATAATAAATTGAATCTATCTATACATGGAAATAATTTGTGTCTAAATTTTAATAAAAAAACAGATAAAATAGCAGAATTGCTAAATACTATGCAAAAACAATCACTTATTTATTTTGAAGATTTTGATGATTTAACAATGTATGAAAATGAAACATGGAATTATACAAAGATTGCATCTGGTTGGAATACTAAAAATGAATTGTTAAAAATGATTGAACAGTCCCAAATTGATAAAAAAATATGTATTCATCTATTTAATATCAATGAATCTATAAATCTATTTGATATTGCGGATATTATGAATTTGGCTGATGAAAATGGATACCATACAGATACAAGCTTGTTTAATGTAAGCTTATCTTTAGATGGGATAAACAATTATGCAATCGTTTATGTAGATAAATAAACTTATTATGTAATATTTATACCTAAGATTCAGTGGCTTAATTGCCACTTTTTCATTATATTAGTAATATATTAAAAACATACATTACTTCGCATAATGTATGTTATGTAATTTTAATAGATATTTGACAGTATAATAAAAAGGACATTTGTCCTCTTTCATTTCAATATATTCAAGCGCTTTAACATAGCTTGTTTGGCTTTTAACTCTAAGGTATCATCTAATGGCTGTAAATCCTGCAATCGAATATTTGGATTTCGTTTTTTCAATCCTTTATAAATTACAAAATCAGCAATTTCCGGATTTTTCGGTAAAAGCGGACCATGCATATAGGTAGCTAATACTTTTCCATTGTAAAATCCTTCCTGTTTGCCCTCAAAACTATTTCCAAAGCCATGCAACACCTTACCGAGAGTGCTATTTACATTTTTCGTCTGTCCGCCGTGATTTTCAAAACCAACAACCGTATAGGTATTTCCGTCTAAATCACAGGAAATCGCAATATCTCCGATACAACGCCTTCCGTTTTCTCCGGTATCTGTATAATAATCAAAGAATTTCAAGCCTTCGATTTTCTCATGATGTGCATTGATATAATATTGTCCGAATAATTGATAACCCCCACAAATCAAAAGAACAAAGCTTCCTTCCTCCATCGCCTTTTGAATGTTATCCTTGCGAGCTAATAAATCCGAAATTAAAATCATCTGTTCTTTATCTGCCCCACCGCCAAGAAACAATATATCGTAGGAAGATAAATCACATTCCTGACCGATGCTTAAAGTGTCGATTATGACCTGAATTCCTCGATCTTCACAACGCTTGCGGAGTACCAACATATTTCCTTTATCTCCGTATAAATCCATAATATCATGGTATAACCAGCATATTTTCAAATCCATTATGATTTCCCTCCCTTAATCTTATTAACTATCAGAGTTCTAACCGGTTGTAGGGCGGTATATGTCGCAACCACATACAATTTCCCATCGCAGTCGAAAAGTGCCTCAACGGCTTCAGAAAGGCTCTCCTTTATAATCAATTTATCAGGGTCATAACCACTGTATTTCAAACGCAATGCCATGTCGTAGCAACGTGTACCGGAAATGATGATATGTTTTGTACTCGTGCTTAACAGTTTTTCAAAATGTGTATCATAAATCCAAGATATATCACAACCATCTTGAGTATTATCATTTAAAACAACCAAAACAGAACGTTCTTCTGCATCTTCTTCGATTACCTTCATAACCTCATTTGCACCGGTAGGATTTTTAATCAAATTCAAAATAAGCGTTTGTCTTTCCCTCGTAAATGTTTCGTTTCTACCATCTGGAACAACAAAATTCGCATAGCCTTGCTTTACTGCTTCTTGAGATACACCAAAATATTTTGCACAGCACAATACTGCCATGCAGTTATACATCGTATAAAGTCCACCTTGTGGGGCTTCAAAGCTCATACCATCATAAAGAAAAGTACGCTTGGGAATCGAAACCACTTCTCCGACAGCATCAAGTGGCGGTGTCGAGAAATCACATGCTTCACAAGCAAACTCGCCGATATGAGAATATTGATAAAAACGATAATGCAAGCGAGAACCACAACGCGGACAAAACTTTCCTTCACTTGCTTCACTTGTTTCAATAAGACTGCTCTTGCAACGCTTTATGCCATAATAAAGTGCCTTTGCATGCTTTGCCGCATCAGACAAACGTACAACATTAGGATCATTAGCGTTTAAAATAAGCATTCCCTTGAAATCGCTGATACTGTTTTCAATACGTGAAATAAGCTGCTCCATTTCTTTTGCCCGATCCAACTGATCACGAAAAAAATTAGTAACAACCAATGCAGAAACCGGCAACCCCTTTATAATATAAGGGATATTCAATTCATCGACCTCTAAAACAGCAGCATCTGCCTTTATTCTTCCTCGTAAGTCGGCATTGGTAAGCATTGTCGTCGTAACACCAGCTAAAAGGTTATCCCCTTTTCGATTGCTGATGACGTGCTTTCCATCAGCCAAAAAAGCTTCCGTCAGCATATTAGCCGTTGAGGTTTTCCCATTCGTACCGGTAACAAGAACAATCGGCCCGCTCATTTGCAGCTTTTGCAATATATTAGGATCTATTTTTAAAGCAATGGTTCCAGGCAGCGAGCCTCCTCTGCCAATCAATCGCAATCCGAATGCTGCTAATTTTGTTATCATAATGGCAATGATCTTCATATATATCCTCCTTGCCTTCTCATCAACATATATAGTATGGCTTTTCAATATTTCTATATCATTATACATGAAATTGATAAAAAAGGTACCCATTATAGAAATACGAAGCAGATTATTTCATATTTTTTTACCTAAGACGAAAAAAATAAGTAGAAATATATGGAAATGGTGTTATAATATTTACGTTATTCGATATGGAGGTTTAACATGAAAAAAATCTACGAAGGTAAAACAAAAGATGTTTATGCATTAGAAAATGGAAACGTCATGCTGAAGTTCAAAGATGACTGTACCGGAAAAGACGGTGTATTCGATCCAGGTGAAAATGCTGTAGGTCTAACCATTGAAGGTATTGGAAAAGCGAACCTTGAAACTTCAATTCACTTCTTTGAGATTTTAAAAGATGCCGGGATTAAAACACATTATGTAAGTGCAGATGTAGAAAACGCAACAATGGAAGTTCTTCCGGCTAAAGTATTCGGTAAAGGATTAGAAGTAATCTGCCGTTTAGTTGCAACAGGTAGCTTCATTCGCCGTTATGGTGATTATATGGAAGATGGTACTGTGCTTGAAGGTGGTTATGTAGAAACTACCCTTAAAGACGATGCAAAAGGTGATCCGCTAATCACAAGCGATGGCTTAGCTGCTTTGGGAATTATGACTACCGAAATGTATGAAAGCATGAAAGAACAGACTTTGAAAATTACAAAAATCGTTGCTGACGATTTAAAGAAAAAAGGTCTTGATCTTTACGATATTAAATTTGAATTCGGATACAACAACGATGAAGTTATCCTAATTGATGAAATTGCTTCCGGAAATATGCGCGTTTATAAAGACGGCAGCATCGTTGATCCGGTTGATCTAACAAACATTATTCTAGGAAAATAAGGAATAAAGCTAAATGAAACCGCAAGAACATAAAATCCTGCGGTTTTTTATTACTTATTCAACTATGTTAAGGATATCAATTTTTCGTTATTTAACAGCACCACAACCGGAGCAGATATAACCTGTTGTAATCGTTTCGTCCCAAGCCTCCTGTACCACTATATTGATAGTATGATAGCTACCACAATTATAATTACCTGCAAGAAGTTGAGATTCACTATGTACTCCCCAAGCATTATCAGTTTCAAATTGTGCATTACAACCGTTGCAAACACAAACAGTACCATACACCGCATCATGATGCACGACTGTGGTTTGAGGTACCCAATTATGTATATGCTGTGGCTTGGTTGTGTTGCCTCCGTTATTTCCTCCAATGGAAGGATTGGAGTTATTAGCGTTGTTTGTGTGATTTTGATTTTGTGAGCTATTAACGGAGTTGGAGTTCACAGTATTGTTGTTAGCATGGCTGCTTTGATCTTGTTTATCAGAGCTATCGTTTGTATTGCTTTGGTTTTCAGCTTTGTTGTTATCGGGTTTAGAAGCCTCATTCTGCTTGTTGTTTTTTTCCTTATTGCTTGTGGTTTGATGCTTCTGTTTCTCCGACTGTTTGGTTGAAGGCTTATCTTGAGGCTGATTGTGCATAGCATACCACACGCCGCCTATGATGAGGCAAGCAATTAACAGCATCGCGATGCCTGCTAAGATTGCTTTTTTCTTAGAAATCCTATGTCCGAAGAGGACAATGATATTCTTTGACTCATCATCGTCCTTCTTCTCATCAACCTTTGGTATTTGCTTGCTTTTATCGAAATCCTTGTTATCCTGCATGGCTCATCTTCCTTTCAGCAATGTTTTCTACTACTTTTCAAACTTTGCAAGCAGCTTTTCTACTGCCGGAGCAATGCTAGAGCGAATCTGTTCACGATATTCACTTGTGAAGTCATCGTCTTTATAAATTTGACTGACACTGTCCATCATCGGAAGCTCTGCCCATAATTCTACACCGTTAACTTCTAGGAAATGCTCTACATCTTTATGTGCGAAGATCTCAATTCGTTTACCGCAATCCGGACATTGAACATAGCTCATGTTTTCGATAATGCCAAGCACCTCAACATTCGCCTGTTTACACATATTGATGGCTTTGGAAACGATCATAGAAACCATCGGCTGTGGTGTAGACACCATAACTACACCGTTTAACGGAATGCTTTGCATAACGGTCAAGGCAACATCACCGGTTCCCGGAGGCATATCAATCAACAAGAAATCCAATTCTCCCCAAATAACATCAGTCCAAAACTGTTTAACGGCATTCCCAACGATTGGACCACGCCAAATAACCGGTTGCATTTCATCTTCCATCAAAAAGTTTAAAGACATGACTTCGATACCGTCCTTATCCACAACCGGCTGGATAGCATCATTAGAGCCATAGGCAGCTTCCTTTTCAAGACCGAATAAGCGTGGAATGCTTGGTCCGGTAATATCGGCGTCCATAACACCGACACGATATCCTTGTTTATTTAATTCCTTTGCCAACAGGGTTGTCATACTGGATTTTCCGACTCCCCCTTTGCCGCTCATCACACCGATAACATGTTTGATTTTGTTTTTCGGATTGTTTGTGATACCGCAGGCATCTTCGCTCTTTTGACAATTTCCCTTGCTGGGACAAGTATTACAATTACTCATTTCTTAATCCTCCTTATGCTTCTTCGCTCGTGGGTGGAACGAAGTATAAACACTTTGCAAACGCTTGTTTTGCACATGTGTGTAAATCTGTGTTGTGGAAATATCGCTATGTCCTAACAGCTCTTGAACAACACGCAAATCCGCTCCGCCATCTAATAAATGAGAGGCAAAGCTATGTCGAAAGCTGTGTGCAGATAAACGCTCATCAAGACCTAGTGCCAATAACCTTTTCTTTATCATAACGTGAATATATTGACGCGTAATTTCCTGTCCTTTGGCGTTTATAAACACAAAATTGCTGCGTGCATACCGCTGTTTTCTTACTTTTGTCAAATAGTTCTCTAAGGCTTTTTTACAACGTGCATGCATAGGCACCATGCGCTCCTTATTTCCTTTTCCAATGACTCTTAAAAAGCCTTGCTCAAGATAAACCTGTTGGAGCATAAGACTACAGCATTCACTAACACGTAAGCCACAGCCATACAACAGCTCCACGATTGCTTTATCCATGATTTCCGCATCACTGTCTCTAAAGCTATCAAGCAGCCTCTCAATATCCTGCATATTAAAGTAAACAGGAAGATGCTGCACTGCTTTTTTAGTACGAATATTTTGTACGGGATTGAGAAGCTTTGGATAGGTCATGCTCAAATAGCGATGAAATACATGTAGGCTTGTAATCATGTGATTGATTGATGCCGATGATTTCTTTTTATGGATACATTGACCTTTTTCATCATAGTGATCTTGTCGCAAATATTCCAAGAAATCCTGCACATGCGAATAATCAATATTCTCTACCTCTTCGATCTTGCATGTTTGCATATATTGAACATATTGACGCAAATCATTTGTATAAGAAGCAATGGTTGCTTCTGCTTTGCGATCAATGGCTTGAATATAATGCAGGTAATCTTGACATGCATCGGTTAGCTTCAAATTTCATCACCTTGTATATTATAAAACAAACCTTATAAAACTTCAAATTTTAACGTCGAAGATAATAGGGCATCAACACATGGCAACCGTTGTTTCCATCTTTAACGGCTTCTATCAATACCCGTCTTTAGAGGTTTGCACCATGAATGTTTAGAGGCTATTCTGAGAAAAAGT